>UMBU01054648.1_pt1 | contig 237124 bp, 187 predicted proteins | sample 1964051 | NCBI WGS metagenome assembly UMBU01 (sample SAMEA4835949, study PRJEB28245) | human gut metagenome | biome: gut microbiome; material: fecal sample | place: Denmark | collected 2008
TACGCTCATTTCCAATAAATTACACTCTTTTCGTAACTTAGCACTACAAAAATTCCAATATATAAAACTATATAGTCAAATTCGCTTTTAAAAGAATATTTAAAGGGAATCAAATAATTCCTTGGGTCTCTAACTCCCGCGCTGTAAGTTCCAATTCTTCATACCATGCTTTTCCGAACTTACGAATCAACGGTTCTTTCAAGAATTTATAAACAGGCAGATTTTCTTTTCTACCAAGCAATACCGCCGCCTTGCAAACATCCCAACGATGATAATTTACCGCTTTATAAGACCCATAATTTCCGACACGGATCGGGTATAAATGACATGAAACAGGTTTATAGAAATCAACCTTCCCGGCACGATAAGCTTTCTCTATTGCACAATAGCAGCAACCTTTCTCATCATAACAGGTAAATACACAATCTTTATTATTCACGATGGAAGTTACCAAGTCTCCCTCTTGATCCGTATATACCACCCCCTGCTCTTCAATCACCCTACGCGCTTCAGGTGACAATTCGTCCCAAATCGCAGGAAGTGCTTCTTCCAGTTTGGCTACTTCTTCCAATTCTACCGGCGCCCCGGCATCTCCTTCAATACAACATTCGCCTTTACAAGCATCCAGATTGCAAAGGAACTTCTCGCGAAACACATCAAAACTTACTACAACGTTGTCGATCTGAATCATAATCTTATTCGAAAAAAAGGGCGGATAGAAACCCGCCCTCATTATAATATAAGGATCGTTCTTACTTAATCAATACTTTGCCATTCATTTCGGCAGGGACTTCAAGGCCCATAATTTTCAAAATAGTAGGCGCTACATCGGCCAAGCGTCCATTTTCTACCTTAGCGTTCTTATTCTCTGTAACATAAACACAAGGAACAGGATTCAAAGAGTGGGCTGTATTCGGAGTGCCATCTTCATTCAATGCATGATCGGCATTACCATGATCGGCAATAATGATGGCTTCATAACCTTGTGCTTTAGCAGCTTCGACCGTTTCTTTGACACAAGCATCTACTGCAACCACTGCCTTTTCGATTGCCTCATAAATACCGGTATGCCCTACCATATCACCGTTTGCATAGTTCACAACGATGAAATCATACTTATTCTCATTAATGGCAGCTACCAATTTATCTTTTACTTCATAAGCACTCATTTCCGGCTTCAAATCATAGGTTGCCACCTTAGGCGAAGGAACCAGAATACGGTCTTCGTTTTCATAAGGAGTTTCACGACCACCATTGAAGAAGAAAGTTACATGAGCGTACTTTTCTGTTTCAGCGATATGAAGCTGTTTCAAACCTTTGGCTGCCAGATATTCACCCAAAGTATTCATTACGTTCTCCTTATCAAACAATATATGAACTCCTTTGAAAGAAGCGTCATACGGAGTCATACAGTAGTATTGCAATCCGGGTATGGTATGCATTCCCGCTTCCGGCATATCCTGTTGGGTAAGAACCACGGTCAATTCTTTGGCACGATCGTTACGATAATTAAAGAAAATAACCACATCACCTTCTTTGATCGTACCATCTACATTGGCGTTTACAATCGGTTTGATAAATTCATCGGTAATCCCTTCATCATAAGACTCCTGCATAGCTTGGACCATATCCGACGCTTTTTTTCCCACACCGTTCACCAACAGATCATAAGCTTCTTTTACACGCTCCCAACGTTTATCACGGTCCATAGCATAGTAACGTCCGATGATAGAAGCTATCTTACCGGCAGACTTTGCACAATGCGCTTCCAGTTGTTCGATAAAACCTTTACCGCTCTTAGGATCCGTATCACGACCATCCATGAAACAGTGTACATACGTATTCTCAATACCGTATTCTTTGGATATATCGCAAAGTTTGAAAAGATGGTCCAATGAACTATGCACACCACCGTCTGAAGTCAGCCCCATGAAATGAATATTCTTCCCGTTTTCTTTAGCATAAGTGAAAGCAGAAACGATTTCGGGATTCTTCATGATACTGTTGTCACGGCAAGCCAGATTGATTTTCACCAAATCCTGGTAAACCACACGTCCGGCACCAATATTAAGATGACCGACTTCCGAGTTCCCCATTTGTCCATCCGGCAAACCAACATTCTCACCGCTTGCCTGTAACTGAGAATGAGGATATGTTTTTACTAAATAATCCCAATAAGGAGTAGGAGTATTGAAAATTACATCATCTTTCCCCTGGTCGCCTATTCCCCAACCATCAAGGATCATTAAAAGGGCTTTCTTACTCATAATATCTATAAATTAAATTGATTTTTATACTCATTCTTAATTTCGGGCGCAAAGTTACAAAAAAACAGCTGTTAACAGACTCTGTTTATCTATAAATTACCTAATATTCGATACTTTACGCAAAAAGAAAAAGGAAAATACAGGCAGTACAGAATAAAATCCGTACTTTTGCCTCGCTTAAAAAATAGATGAATATAAATATGGACGATTCAAACCCGCGAACGTGCAACAGTATTAACTAAAGCGAACAGAGCCATACAAGTGTCATGATGCCTCTGTTCGGATTAAAAAACAAACGAAAGGAGGCAATAAGATGAGAAAGTATCTTTATTGTGAGGCTGGCTTTGTGGAAAAATCACAATGGCTCCCCAATAGTTGGGTAAATGTAGTATGCCCCGATGCTAATGATTTTGAATTCCTGACCAAAGAACTACAAGTTCCCGAGTCTTTTCTAAATGACATCGCCGATACCGATGAACGTCCCCGTACAGACACTGAAGGCAATTGGCTATTGACAATCTTACGCATTCCCGTACAGAATAATCAAAACGGTATCCCATTCAGTACAGTACCTATCGGTATTATCACCAACAACGAAATCATCGTTTCCGTATGCTATCATAACACGGAATTACTTCCGGACTTCATAGAGCATACCCGTCGGAAAGGTATCGTTGTACGCAATAAACTGGATTTGATCTTGAGATTAATCTATTCCTCTGCCGTATGGTTTCTGAAATATCTGAAACAGATCAATGTAGATATCACTGCTGCAGAAAAAGAATTGGAAAAGAGTATTCGCAATGAAGACTTGCTCCGCCTGATGAAACTGCAAAAAACACTTGTATATTTCAATACATCCATCCGTGGTAATGAAGTGATGATCGGTAAATTGAAGAGCATTTTTCAAGACACAGACTATCTGGATCAGGAACTGGTAGAAGACGTTATCATTGAATTAAAACAGGCATTTAATACAGTCAACATTTACAGTGATATTCTTACAGGTACAATGGACGCTTTTGCTTCCATTATTTCCAACAATGTGAATGCCATCATGAAACGCATGACAAGCTTGTCTATTACGTTGATGATACCAACGTTGATAGCAAGTTTTTACGGTATGAATGTCGATATCCATATTGACGAAATCCCTCATGCTTTCGTCTGGATAGTACTGGCTTCTGCCATATTATCTGCACTGACATTCATTGTTTTCAGAAAAATTAAATGGTTCTGAATAACTTTCAGCACAAATACAAGCATCTTACCACACTATTATTTTAACTAAACGAAGCAAACGTTTCCACAGATAATAAAATCGTCCGGATGAAAAAGGCAATCAATTTCATCCGGACACTTAAAAATAGAAAAATAACGTCTAAGCGGTCTAAAATCATGTCTAAACATAAATAAGAAGTGCCTAACTATAACATATTGTCTTCTTACCCAACAAATTATAAAACACTTTTTAACCCCAAAATTTGCCACATTCAGTAATATTGTCTATTATTGCAAATAAAATTATATTAGCGTTAAAAACCCAAAGCAAACATTTATGGAAAAAAGACACTTAAGACTCATACCTATCGTCCTTTCCGCTTCATTATTTACATTTTCCTGTGTAGATAATGATTACGATCTGACCGATGACATTGATCTCACGATTCAAGTAGGAGGCAGTGAATTCGCTATTCCCGGAGGAGAAACAGAACCGATTCTGCTTAGTAAAATTCTGGACATAGAGGAAGATGGCGTTGTCAAGACAGATGAATACGGCAATTATTACTTATGGCAAGAAGGCTCAGAAACGACTACCGATATTTCAGTAGATGATTTTGAGATAAACAGTCCCGACATCAATCCAATAAATCAAGTGTTGAATTTCAACCTTCCACCTATAGGCGGTGCTCAGGAAAATCTTCCTCCTATCACTTTGGATGAAATGACTACAAATTTCAAACTTGACGGAACAGAACTTCCCAAAGAAATCAAATCTCTGTCTCTTATCAGTATGGACATGGAAGCCGTTGTTCATTTTTCATTTGAACCAGCTATTGCTGAAAACTTATACTTAGAAGTCATTAACCTGCAATTCCCGGAGTTCATACAATCATCTCGATTAACTCATGGACTTTTACAACTTGAAAATGAAAAAGCCAACAGGATAGATGGACTGTCTGTCACAGTACCTATTGATGGAATAGATTGCAGGCAAGATGGCGTCAGATTCGAAGGAGGCAATATCCTTATTGAGGGAAATATTTCTTTGACAGGTGAGGTAACTATTAATACCGGAGAAATCCTTGTAGGTGAGGGGCCTGCTTCCGTTACATTGAAAGTTGATATCACCCTGCAAGATAAACAGACTAAAAAACAAATCATCAAAATAAAAAGTATAGTAGGTAAAGTGGAACCGGATATCGACATCACTATTGACCCGGTAACTATATCCGGATTGCCCGATTTCTTGGATGACGAAAGAGTTACCCTGTCGGTAGAAAAGCCCATGATATTCTTCACAGCCAATAATAATACACCTGTAGCAGCCCAAGTAAAAGGTGAAATCACTTCTTATATCACTAAAGATAATCAAAAGGAACAACTTGGAGATCCTGTGAATCATCCTGTTAAATTCGATTTTACAATAAATAAGGAAACAGAAGAAAAGTTCTGTCTTTTGCCACCGGATGTACCGACAGATATTGAAGGAGTTACTACTTTTGTCGAAGTGGAAAATTTACCTACCTTGATTTCAAGAATACCGGATTTATTTGAATTCGAAGTAACCGCTGAAGCAATCCAGGCCGAAACGGAAATCCAACTAAACCATACTTATGGCATTACCACCGATTATGATGTCAATGTACCTTTTGTTTTCGGTAAAGACGTTACTCAAATTGTTTATAAAGACAGCGTAGACGGATGGTATGAAGACCTAAAAGACTATGAAATAAAACAAGTAAACGCAACAGCCACAGCTGTTAATAAAATACCGTTAGGATTGAACTTTACAGCGAAAGCACTGACTGCAGATGCTCAAGGTAATCCGGAAGAATTAAAAGGCGTAACAGTCACTGTAAAAGTTGACGGAGAGAAGGACGGTATCATCAAAGCCGGTAAAAACAATGTAGCCGCCGAAAGCGCATTAGTCATCGAAATAAAAGAAACAACCGCCGGTGCAGTTAAGAAATTAGACGGATTGGCTTTCGAGATCGTTGCAGCCTCAGGAACAGGCGCCCAAGGACAACAACTAAACGAAAATCAAACGTTACAGTTAAAAAATGTCCGATTGAAAGTACCTGGCGGTGCAATTGTTGATTTGAATTAATTTGAAGATGTATAAAAACGATAAAACAATGAAACACTATAAATTAAAAGCCATACTGGCCTCATTCTTCATTCTTTATACCACAGGTGTAGGAGCACAGAATCTCAATTCAAGCTACTTCATGGAAGGTATGACTTATCGCCATCAGCTCAATCCGGCATTCATGGGTGAAAGCAACTATATAAACATGCCGCTTTTCGTATTGGGTAATTTTAATGTCGGCGTCCAGGGAAATATCGGCGTTAACGATTTCCTTTATAAATACAATCAGAATGGATATAAGCTGACTACATTTATGAATCCAAGCGTCAGCAACAGTGAGTTCTTAAGCAACCTACACACCAACAATCATCTAAGCATGAATTTGAGCATGCCGATCATTGCATTCGGCTTCCGGGGCTTTGGTGGTTTTAATACATTTGAAATAGGATTCCGTTCCAATACTTCTATCAATCTGCCTTATGGACTCTTTGATTTCATGAAGACAGGAATGAGCAATGAAGCCGGTAGTCACTACACTGTAGAAGATCTGACCGTACGCTCTAATAACTATGCAGAGGTAGCCTTAGGGCATTCTCACGAAATCATCAAAGACCGCTTAACGATCGGTGCTAAAGTCAAATTTTTGGTAGGAGGTGCCAATGCAGAAGCCAAAATTAAAAAGATGGATATCACCATGGGACAAGATGAATGGCTCATCGATGCAGAGGGACAATTAGAAGGATCACTAAAGGGTGGTTATTTTGAAAGCAAAGAGCCGGACGAAAATGGCAAGCCCGGTGAAATTGACGGTTTCGATATTGATGGTCCCGGCATAGGCGGTTTTGGTGTCGGATTCGATCTGGGTGCTGTATACAAAATGGATGACTTTGTAGAAGGATTGACGCTATCTGCAGCTTTGCTGGATTTGGGTTTCATCAAATGGAATAACGGATTAAAGGCTAAAATGATACATAGTTACACTTTTAAAGGATTTGAAAACCCGATTGCCGTAAAACCGGACGAAGGCCAGCCAGGTGATATCGACGACGAATTAGATAACTTGGGAGACCAATTCGAAGAATTCATCAAATTCCGCGATGAAGGTACAGTTAGCAGCCGTACTACTAAATTGGCAACAACAATGAATATCGGAGCAGAATACATTCTTCCTTATTATAAAAACTTGAAATTCGGTTTGCTTTCATCCACTCACTTTAACAAACCGTTCACATGGTCGGAAGCACGCCTTTCTGCCAATGTTGCTCCGGTAAGATGGTTTGAAGCTTCCGTCAACTATGCAATAAGCAGCTTTGGTTCATCGTTAGGATGGGTATTGAATTTCCATCCGAACGGATTCAACTTCTTCATTGGAACAGACCATATGATTACCAAAGTTACACCGCAATATGTACCTGTAGGCAATGCTAATGCAAATGTAAGTTTGGGATTCAATATTACTTGGGGAAAGAAGAAGGCCAAAAAAGTTGTAAAGACTACTACAACTACAATATCAGAATTCTAAAGACAACTGACCATCTCCTAAGAGATTAAAAGTCATTCGATGATAAGGAGAGACACCGTGTTCTGCAATAGCAGCACGGTGTTTTTTCGTAGGATATCCTTTATTATGATCCCAATCATAGTAAGGAAACTCTTGGTGCAACCGGTTCATGTAATCATCACGATAGGTCTTGGCCAAAATGGATGCTGCTGCAATAGAAAGATATTTTCCATCCCCTTTTACCACCGTCGTATGAGGGATTTCCAGATATTTCTTGAAACGATTCCCATCAATCAGCAAATGTTCAGGACGTACCTTCAACTGATCTATCGCCCGATGCATGGCAAGAAAAGAAGCATTAAGAATATTTATCTCATCAACTTCTTCAGGAGAAACAACTCCTACCGCCCAAGCAACAGCCTCTTTCTCTATCACCTCACGCAATGTATAACGTTGCTTTTCGGTGAGTTGCTTAGAATCATTCAACAGTTCATTCCTAAAGTCTTGTGGAAGAATAACAGCAGCAGCATAGACAGAACCGGCCAAACACCCCCGACCAGCCTCATCACAACCGGCTTCTATTGTATCTCCATTCAAATACGGTAATAACATAATCGTTTTATTATAACTTAAAAACCGTACAAAGATAAGAGAATAAAAAAAGGATGCCGAGAAAAAGCATCCTTTTATATTGAACATAGTTCTAAAATTATATTTTTTGGAAAGTAGACTTGTCATAGTATTCATAGTCGGAATCTTTCTCTGATGACTCCAATATCAATTCAGAATCAGTCAGTTTCAGAACTGTGTAAACTTCATTATCTTCAGAATCATCATCATAGGCATAAATTATAGTCAACTTATCACCTTCCAATTTCCATTTTCCGGTATCACCATCAGCAACTACCGTACCATCTTCATTGAATGTAACTGTGAAATCCCCTTCTTCATTCCATTCATCATTATACTCTGGATTATTTGCATACTTTTCATATCCTTCCGACCAAGTGCATTGCCATTTACCTACCAAAGTATCTCTTCCTCCTATCTCATCATCATCGCCACAAGAAATAAGACTTACACTCATAATAGCAAACAACATAAAAGATAAAAACTTCAAGTTTTTCATATATAACAACTATTTTTCGCTTATGGCTCTCACTTTCAGCATTCATTAATAAAACATAGCACAAGAGCCTTTAAAGAGAATATTTCTCTCTAACATGCCATTAAATAAATTATAATTCACAAAGATAAAGCTATTATAAACAACCAAAAAATACAAAAATAGCTAAACAAGAATATTTTGCAAAATAACGTGATTATTCAACATAAAAAAGTGATTATCTTGCAAAAAAAATCAGTGACCGATTATTATCAGATGAAACGATATAATAAAATAGTGGCGACTAAATGTATTTTCATTCAGCCGCCACTACCCTATATTTTTTAATTTTAGAATATGCTCCAAGCAACTGTTAAGCCTGCCATTACAATGGCTACCATACTCATAAGCTTGATTAAAATATTCAGACTCGGTCCGGAAGTATCTTTAAATGGATCACCCACCGTATCCCCCACGACAGTTGCCTTATGAACCTCACTCCCTTTACCGCCAAAGTTACCTTCTTCCACATACTTTTTGGCATTGTCCCAAGCTCCTCCGGCATTAGCCATGAAGATAGCCAACACAAAACCACTGCTCAAACCACCAATCAACAACCCAACGACTCCGGTTACCCCAAAGACAACTCCGGTCAGAATAGGGGCTATAATTGCAATAAGTGACGGAATAACCATTTCCCGTTGAGCACCTTTGGTAGAGATAGCTACGCAACGTTCATAATCCGGTTCTGCTTCTCCGGTCAAAATTCCTTTTATTTCACGAAATTGACGGCGAACCTCATCAACCATATGCCCGGCAGCTCGTCCAACGGCATTCATTGTTAATCCACAGAAGAGAAAAGCCATCATAGAACCAATAAAAATGCCGGAAAGTACCTTAGGATTCATCAAGGTAACATCGTAATAGTTCATGAAATCGACAAAAGTAGCATTAGCTGTTGCAATAATATCACCATTTGGCATCGTTAATTCTATGGTACCGAGACGGGTTAATCCGATGCGTATCTCTTCTATATAAGAAGCAAGCAAAGCAAGTCCGGTCAAAGCAGCAGATCCGATAGCAAAGCCCTTGCCGGTAGCTGCGGTCGTATTACCCAACGAATCAAGGGCGTCCGTCCGTTTACGGACTTCCTCACCGAGAGCAGACATCTCGGCATTACCACCCGCATTATCTGCAATAGGACCATAAGCGTCGGTAGCGAGGGTGATTCCTAAAGTGGAAAGCATGCCGACAGCTGCTATACCGATCCCATAAAGCCCCATGCCGACATTGTCGAAATCAAAACCGGAAGCAAACAGGAAAGAAGCAATAATACCTACCACCACTGCCAAAACCGGAATAGCCGTGGAAAGCATACCTAAACCAATGCCGGAAATAATAACGGTAGCAGGCCCTGTCTTACCGCTTTCACTCAATTTCTGTGTCGGACGATAGGATTGTGATGTGTAATATTCGGTAGAACGCCCGATAACAATACCGACGATCAATCCCACCACTACAGCACAGGAAATCCACATCCAGTTATCGAGTTGCAACAACCATAGAATAAAGAAAGTGGCCACAACGATTAAAACAGAACTGAGATTTGTTCCGAAAGCAAGAGAATTCAAGAGGTCTTTCATTTTGGCATCTTCCTTCGTGCGGACAGAAAAGATACCGATAATGGAAAGTAAAATCCCTACAGCCGCAATCAACATAGGTGCAATAACTGCTTTGAACTGCATGACTGTATCTCCTGTATGCATAAAAGCGGCGGCTCCCAAAGCAGCAGTAGCCAAAATGGATCCGCAATAGGATTCATAAAGATCGGCACCCATGCCGGCTACATCACCCACATTATCACCTACATTATCAGCAATTGTAGCCGGATTACGCGGGTCGTCCTCAGGAATACCAGCCTCGACTTTACCTACCAGATCAGCCCCCACATCGGCTGCTTTGGTGTAAATACCGCCACCCACACGGGCAAACAATGCCTGAGTAGAAGCACCCATACCAAAAGTAAGCATAGTGGTAGTAATAATGCATAGTTTATGAGTAGGAGTCAATACATCCGCAGGAATGGCCCAATTCAACAGCAGATACCAGAAAGATATATCAAGAAGGCCGAGACCTACCACCACCAATCCCATCACTGCCCCGCTACGAAATGCAATCCGCAACCCGGCATTCAAAGATTTACGAGCTGCATTTGCCGTACGGGCAGAGGCATAAGTAGCTGTCTTCATCCCCAAGAATCCCGACAATCCGGAGAAAAAACCTCCTGTAAGAAAAGCAATAGGTACCCACGCATTCTGTACTTGAAAGCCATAGGCCATAATTGAAAACAATATTACCAAACCGAAGAACACCCACCCCACAATCTTATACTGTTGTTTCAGATAAGACATGGCACCTTTGCGCACAGCAGCAGCAATCTTAATCATTTGAGGAGTACCTTCACTCTCTTTCATCATCTGCTTATGAAAATAATAAGCAAAGCAGAGAGCCAATACAGAGGCGGCCGGAACCAACCAGAAAAGCAAGCTATCCATAGAATAAATATTAGAGGTTTAACGAAAGGATAAAAGTATTGATTCTAAATGAAATAGGCAAATAAAAATTAAAGAAATTTCGATGGTCACACTCTGCTTTCTTTTCGAACGGACTACAATGAAATCATTTCGAACGAGAGAGAGCCTCTCCCTTGACAATCCGTATTCAACTTGGATCCGATATAACTTTTATTCCACATAGTTTCCCTATCTTCCAAAAAGCGATGTAGCATCATGATTATATCGAACTGAGGCTATATAGAGACGGCAATCAATAAATTCGTCCTTGTACTGGTTTGCAACACAGTTGCACCACAAATCTCCTACCTTTGCATCAACAAAAGAAAAAAAGTCATGGGATGTAATTGTAATCATCACTCCGGTTGTCATACACAGGAGGAAAAGAAGAAGAAAAGTAAAAACCTACCCGTCATTATCAGTCTTATAATGTTGGGAACGGGAATGGGAATGAATCATTTCGGTTGGTTCACCCTGCCGGGTAGTGCATTGGTATGGTATGCGATCGCCTACCTCATTGCAGGCTGGCCTGTATTGCGGGAAGTTTTCGAACAGCTCCGTCAAGGAGATTTTTTCAACGAATTCATGCTGATGGGAATTGCTACCATCGGTGCATTTTGTATCGGCGAATATCCTGAAGGAGTAGCCGTAATGCTCTTTTACTCCATAGGTGAGGCTTTTCAAGACCGTGCGGTAGGGAATGCACAACGAAATATTAAAGCCCTGTTGGATGTACGCCCGGAGACAGCTACCGTGATACGTAACGGGCAGCCCGAAACAGTACATCCAGAAACAGTAAACGTAAATGAACTCATTGAAATAAAAGCCGGAGAACGCGTCCCTCTTGACGGAACAATGCAAAACGAACAAGCCTCATTCAATACTGCTGCTTTAACAGGTGAAAGCCGCCCGCGCACCATCCGCAAGGGAGAACCGGTACTTGCCGGTATGATTGCCACCGACCGTGTGATACAGCTCATTGTAAGTAAACCATATAATGAAAGTACACTTGCACGAATACTTGTCATGGTACAGGAAGCAAACGAACGGAAAGCTCCCGTAGAACTGTTCATCCGGAAATTCGCACGCATTTATACACCCATTGTAACCGGATTGGCCGTACTGATTGTTCTGATTCCTTTCTTGTACTCACTGGGCATGCCGGCATTCGATTATATATTTAGAGACTGGCTCTATAGAAGTCTGGTATTTCTGGTAATCTCTTGTCCTTGTGCACTCGTTGTCAGTATCCCGTTAGGATACTTCGGAGGAATCGGAGCCGCTTCTCGCGCGGGTATCCTATTTAAAGGTGGCAACTACCTGGATGCCATCACACAAATAAACACAGTGGTATTCGACAAAACAGGTACGCTGACAAAAGGAGTTTTCGAAGTACAACACGTAGAAAGCGTCTTATCTACCCAAGAAGAATTATTACGATACATCGTCTCTGCCGAACAACAGAGCACCCACCCGATAGCCCGCGCCATCAGTGAATATGCCGATAAGAAAGAAATCCCCCTACTCCCCTCTTCCGCCACAACGGAAATCCCCGGGCATGGGCTGGAAGTATATCTGGACGGACACAAAGTATTGGTAGGAAATCCACGACTGCTCTCCCGTTATCAAATAGCCTATCCTATGGAATTGAACGCAATAGCAGATACCATTGTTGTCTGTGCTGTCGATGGTGTCTATGCCGGTTATCTGCTGTTATCGGATACTCCGAAAGAAGATGCCATAACCGCCGTCAAAGAGCTAAAAACATTAAATATTGATAATATACAGATCTTATCTGGAGACAAACAAGCAATTGTTTCTAAATTAGGGACGGAATTAGGGATATCACAGGCATACGGCGATCTATTACCGGAAGGAAAAGTTGCTCATATTGAAGCATTAAAAACCAATCCCTCCAATCGTATCGCCTTCGTGGGAGACGGTATCAATGATGCACCTGTACTTGCCATGAGTAATGTCGGCATAGCGATGGGAGGGTTGGGAAGTGACGCGGCTATCGAAACTGCAGATATCGTTATACAAAACGACCAACCCGCCAAAGTAGCTACCGCCATTCGTATCGGCCGTGCAACGAGACGCATTGTATGGGAGAATATCATTCTCGCTTTCGGGGTTAAGTTCGCAGTGCTGCTATTAGGCGCTATCGGCATAGCCACCATGTGGGAAGCGGTCTTCGCCGATGTCGGAGTTGCTTTAATCGCAATCCTTAATGCCATACGGATACAGAAAAAGAAATTCTGACCTCCTGTGGAAAGATGGAAATTGTTCTATCGGGGAAAGAAAGGTATTCGGGAAAAGTAAAATACCGTAAAAAAGGAACACTTATTATGGAAGAAGATATTTATTTGAAAAAACTGGCGCAACGGAACATCAAGCCGACTGCCATGCGGTTGCTTATCCTTCGCGCCATGATGCAGTTTGACCGTGCTTTCAGCCTGCTCGACCTGGAAACATACTTGGATACAGTGGATAAATCCACACTATCACGTACCATCAACCTCTTTCTGAAACATCATCTGATACATGGTATAGACGACGGTTCCGGTTCACTGAAATATGCAGTCTGCGGCAATGAATGTAATTGTGATATTGACGATTTACATGTACACTTTTATTGTACAAACTGTCATCGGACATATTGTTTGCGGAATATCCATATACCCACCGTAAGTCTTCCCCAGCACTTTACAGCAGAAAGTATTAACTACGTGATAAAAGGATTGTGCGACCATTGTTCACACTAAATAAAACAAAAAGGTCACACAAAGAGACTAAAACTCCCCCGATACCGGCTTTTGAACCGCACTCCAAAAGTTAACCACGAAACTTTTGGAGTGCAGTTTGATTTCCTGCCTGACAATCGGGGGAGTTTTATATTCTATTCGATGGTTACCGCAGTTCCGGTAGCTGTCACCATTAGCATGCTTCCGCTACCTCCTACGGTTTCATAATCCAGATCGACACCGATAACGGCATTGGCTCCCAAACGGGCAGCTTGTTCTTCCATCTCTCTAATTGCCGTATCTTTCGCCTGTCTCAGCACCTCCTCATATGCTCCGGAACGTCCGCCTACAAAATCGCGGATACCCGCCAAAAAATCACGAAACACATTGGCACCGATAATCGTCTCACCGGAAACGATACCATAATAACGAATTATTCTTTTCCCTTCAATAATGGGAGTGGTTGTTACTAACATACTCTTTTCTTTTTTAGTTTACTTGTACCAAATTAGACGTACAAACGACCTAAAAAGTTGCAGTTTCTTCCTGTTTTTTTCCCCATCCGGGATTCTGGATAAGTTTCGAATCCGGATAATCTATCTCTTGCTGAGGGATAGGCAGAAGCTGCTGATAGCTCTCTATCTTCAACTGTCCGGTAGCAAGATCATTACGACGCAAGAAAGCGAAGTAACTGCCAAAGCCTTTCAACTCACTTTGCCAGGTAGAACGCAAAGATTCAATAAAATCGGCTCCACTGACCGGCGGTAAATTACGGGCTTGCCGTACACGATTCAGATAATCCATAGCTTCGTCTTGATTACCCAAACGATAAGCACACTCGGATGCAGACAGCAGTACCTCAGTGTAAGTAACGAAAGGCACATAATCATTCTCTTTCAATACATTTTCATACGATTCCGGTTGTGCGCTGGTCAACAACCCCCAAATAAGTTCTCTTGAATTTCGGGTAAGAGAAGCACTCGAAGACAGTTCCAAAGCATATACACCGCTATCAATGATTCGTTTTAAATGAGCATAAGCTTGATTATAAGACTTTTGATGCAGATACATCTTTGCCAATAAAGCCAACGAAGCGCCTTGTGATGGATATAAGAAACTTTCCGAAGAGTCAAATTTACCCGGTTCCAGTTTGCTGTGTTCCACACAATAATTCAAATCCTCCACTAAATTCGCGAACAAGTCTCTACTAACCAACTGCTTGGTGACAGCAAACGAATTATCATAACTTATCACATAAGGAACGTTCTCCCACCAAGATGCCAACTGAAAATACTGAACGGCAGCCAATTGATGGATGTAAGCCATAAAAGGCGGAATCTCAGTCACTCCACTCCTTTCAAGCAAACTATCAAATATTTTAATTCTGCTAATGGTACTATACACATTGCCCCAAACACTATAAAGTTTACTGTCAGAAGGTGTCAATGTATGTTCGTAAATAAAACGATAAGCCGTACTTCTACCGTCAAAACTTTGTGTATAGTAGCCATCCAAATTAGAGAAATCCTGCATAGAAGTTGCCATCATAAGAGCTATGCCGGTAATCGCTTTCTGACCATCCTCTCCAAATTCCACCGGTTTAGACGGATCTCCTTTTTGCGTAAGTCTAAGATCTACCGAAAGCCTTCCACTCGTAGTATAAACCGTAATCGTTTTATCTCTCACCAAAGCACCGGCAGCCGGTTGAACCACAATCTCCAACTCATTTTCCTGAATGGTTCCCGTATAATCGATATCGGAAAACTTAAAAATCTTCAAGGTTTCCACTGATATAGACTCTCCGGGTATACCCGCCGGTTTTTCCAAAGTAACCGGCACCTTACAGTCTATCTTAACACGGAAAGTCCCGCCCTCAGCAGGGATTTCCAATTCTTCCTTATCAAGAGTCAGTGTCACATCACCACCGGCATCCGGTTCATTGCCGGCAATACCGTCTCCATCCCAATCAATGAAATAATTCAAATTGGGAACAGTAACCTCCACACCTAAATCTTTATAGCGTCTAATGATATTATCCGAAATCTCATTTACTTTCAATAACATGGAACTCTCTCGGATTTTCTCTTTAGTATCATCCATAAACCTACCTTCCGCTTTGAATTCGGAACTCAACATAGCAAGGTATTCCGTCAATTCGGCATCACTACGATCTTTCAACAAAGCAGATGAAACGACAATCAACGCACCGGCCTCCTCTGTTCCGGAAGCAATAGAGAAATTACAAACATCCTGATCGGCATAGCGCTCCAAACCAAAATTTCTCAAAACCTCCTTCTGTACTTTCGCATCAGCCTCATCAAAATCCATGATATTGTTTCTGATAAGCTGCATCATACGTTGCGTCTTCAGGTGAGTAAGGATATTAACATTAGCCTGTTTATTATCAGTCAAATTTACAATCGATTGCATGGATATCTGACCATCAGACAATTCACCGTACACCTCATTAAAGTAATACCCGTCAGCCGTAAGCAACACATATGGAGAATTCAAATTAATCTCACCGAAATCAAAGGAACCGTCATTATCAGTAATAACGCCTTGATAGACTTCACCGGTCAGATTATAATTCTTATCCAACGCCTGTGCAGTAATCTTAGAACCATTAATAAAAGGCCCTTTTTCTACCTTACCCGATACATTATATGTTTTCGGAGTAAAAATATCCTCCTTATCTTCACATCCGGCAACGAATGCCAAAATAAAAAACAAACAAAAATAGTTTAGCAGTTTATGTTTCATAGTCTATGTTATTTACGCCTTACGGCCATATTTTACCGATCCAAATCAGAACATCTTACTCACTCTCTCTATACCGGCTACAAGTGCATCTACCTCTTTCTTCGTATTGTAAATGGCAAACGAAGCACGCACTGTACCCTCTATACCGAGACGCTGCATCAAAGGCTGTGCACAATGATGCCCGGTACGCACAGCAATACCCAGCCTATCAAGTAAAGTTCCCATATCAAAATGGTGAATATCCCCCACAAGAAAGGAGATAACACTGCTTTTATGTTCTGCTTGCCCAAAGATACGGATATTGGGTATCTCCTCCAATAATTTCGTACCATAAACCGTCAGCTCGTGCTCATGGGCCGCAATATTTTCGATACCGAGCCCAGTGACGTAGTCGAGTGCTTTTGCCAATCCGGTCGTACCTATATAATCGGGTGTACCGGCTTCAAACTTAAAAGGAAGTTCATTGAAAGTTGTTTTCTCAAAAGAGACATGTTGTATCATCTCCCCTCCACCCTGATAAGGAGGCAGACGATCGAGCCATTCCTCTTTTCCGTAAAGAACACCGACACCGGTAGGTCCATATACTTTATGAGCAGAAAAAACAAGAAAGTCCGCATCGAGTTCCTGTACATCCACTTTCAGGTGAGGAACAGACTGAGCCGCATCCACCAAGAAAGGCACCCCGTGTGCATGGGCTGTAGCAATCATCTCTTTAATAGGATTGACCGTTCCCAACACATTGGAAACTTGGGTTACACTGACAATCTTCGTCCTTTCCGAAAACAGTTTTTCATATTCATCCAGCAGTAGCTCACCTTTATCGTTCATCGGAATCACCTTGATGGTAATACCCTTGCGTGCAGCCAGCAATTGCCAAGGCACGATATTACTATGATGTTCCATGACAGAAACAATCACCTCATCCCCCTCCTGCATAAATTCCTCACCAAAGCTGGAAACAAGTAAGTTTATGCTCTCTGTCGTACCACGGGTAAAAACGATTTCGTTCGTACTCCGGGCATTGATAAACCGACGGACAGTCTCACGAGAGGACTCATGCAACTCCGTAGCCTGTTGGGAGAGATAATGCACTCCACGATGCACATTTGCATTGACGGAGTAGTATTCGTCAACAATAGAATCAATCACCAAACGAGGTTTCTGCGTAGTTGCCGCATTATCGAAATAAACCAAAGGTTTCCCATAAACCGTACGGTCAAGAATAGGAAAATCTTCACGTATCTTTTGTATATCCATAATGGTAATGATTAGTGAGTTGTGATAAATAATTAGTTACCACCAATTTACTTGCATATTGCACATCCCTGGCATTTGTTCAGTTCACCCCGGAAACGTTTTTCCACCAACAGGTGTAAACGATCTTTCAAGGCATCCAGACGGATCGTATCTATTACCTCATTCACAAAAGCAAACATCAGCAACAGGCGGGCCTCCTTTTCCGAGATACCACGCGCACGCATATAGAAAAGAGCACCCTCATCCAACTGACCTACCGTAGCGCCATGAGAACACTTCACATCATCGGCATAGATCTCCAACTGCGGTTGTGTATACATACGGGCATCACGTGTAGCACACAGATTACGGTTAGTCTGCTGTGAATTTGTATGTTGTGCATCCGGACGTACCAATACCAATCCGGCAAAAGCACCGACAGCCTGATCGTCAAGTACATACTTAAACAGTTCATTGCTGGTACAATTAGGAACTGCATGGTCTATCATGGTGTTATTATCCACATGCTCGTTCTTGTCTGCAATGGCCATACCGCAAAGATTTATTTCCGCTCCCTCTCCGGCAAGGGTCACTTCAGTAGTGTTACGGGTAGTACCGTTGTGCAATGTCATACCATTCAACAGTACATTACTGTTTGCTTCCTGCCGTACATAAAGGTTACTGATACGTACCGTACTTGTATGCGTCTCTTCCAGTTCATACAGATCGAATACAGAGTTCTCTCCGGCAAATACCTCGATAACCTGTGTTGACAGAAAATTTACATTATCCATAGCATGGTCACAAATCAGCAGACGTGCCTGCGCTCCATCTTCAAGGATTATCAGCACACGACGGTTTACCATGAAATCAACATCGGCACGCAAAATATTTACCAACTGAACAGGTCTTTCAACGATCACATTTTTAGGCACATACATCAATATTCCGTCCTGAGCGAAAGCTGTATTGAAAGCCGTCACTCCGTCTTTTGAAGTATCAGCAAGCTTACCATAATATTTCTTCACCAGCTCAGGGTGTTGTTCCGCCATTTCTTTCAACCCACCGAATAATACTCCCTCTGGTAAGTGAGATTTAGGCAGTTTCCTGCTATAGAACGCATCGTTCACTACAAAGAACAAAGACGTACTCATGTTCGGCACATCGCATTTGAACACCTCATAAGGATTCACCGGAATCTCCAACCGGTTCAAATTAAGTCCGTAATCGGGTTCAAAGAATTTGCTGATATCCGTGTATTTATATTTCTCCTGCTTGCGTGTCGGAAACCCCAACCGCTCGAAATCGGCAAAAGCCGCAGCACGCGGTGCATTCATCACCTCAGCACTATGCCGGCAAATCATAGCTTCCGTTTGAGAAAATAAATCTATATATTGTTGTTCTACAGTCATCTTATTGATTTATGAGTTATAGATTATGATTTATAAATCATCAACCTCTTTCTTAATCCAATCGTATCCTTTCTCTTCCAACTCAAGCGCCAGTTCCGGGCCGCCGGTCTTCACGATACGTCCTTTATAAAGCACATGTACGACATCCGGTTTGATATAATCCAACAGACGCTGGTAGTGAGTGATAACGATACAACTCGTATCGGGAGTTTTCAATTTATTAACCCCTTCAGCTACGATACGAAGTGCATCGATATCCAAACCGGAATCTGTTTCGTCAAGGATACTGAGACGCGGTTCGAGCATAGCCATCTGAAATATTTCGTTACGTTTCTTCTCGCCACCGGAAAAGCCTTCATTCACCGAACGGTTGGCAAGCTTGTTATCCAATTCTACCACTGCCCGTTTCTCCCGCATCAGTTTCAAGAATTCACTGGCCGTCAGGGCAGGAAGTCCCTTATACTTACGTTGTTCATTCACAGCCGCACGCATGAAATTCACCATACTCACTCCCGGAATTTCTACCGGATACTGGAAACTAAGAAAAATGCCTTCATGGCTACGGTCTTCCGGACTCAACTCCAGCAGATTCTTACCATAAAAAGTCACACTCCCCTTCGTCACCTCAAACGCCGGGTTGCCCACCAGCACGGAAGAAAGCGTACTCTTACCCGAACCATTGGGCCCCATGATAGCATGTACTTCTCCTGCATTCACAGTCAGGTTGATGCCTTTCAATATCTCTTTGCCATTAATACTGGCATGTAAGTCTTTTATCTCTAACATGATTATATTTACGATTTTACAATTTACGATTTACGATTGGTAATACTTCTAAGACGATCCGCATTTACAATCCAGTTTCAATTGTAAATCGTAAATCGTCTGACCGTCCAATCATCCCACGCTGCCTTCCAAGGATATCGTCAGTAGTTTTTGTGCCTCCACGGCAAACTCCATCGGAAGCTTGTTAAGCACCTCTTTGGCATATCCGTTTACAATAAGCCCGATAGCATCCTCAGTCGGGATACCGCGCTGATTACAATAGAATATCTGGTCTTCACTGATTTTACTGGTTGTAGCTTCATGTTCCACTACAGCCGTCTCATTATGAATATCCATATAAGGGAAAGTATGGGCGCCACATTTATCGCCCAATAACAATGAGTCGCATTGACTATAATTACGAGCATTATCCGCTTTCTCGGATACGCGAACCAGACCACGATAGGAGTTCTCACTCTTTCCGGCCGAAATTCCCTTACTTACAATCGTACTGCGGGTATTCTTTCCAAGATGTATCATCTTCGTACCGGTATCTGCCTGTTGATAATTGTTTGTCACTGCCACCGAATAAAACTCGGCTGTAGAGTTATCACCGGAAAGAATACAGGAAGGGTATTTCCAGGTAATCGCCGAACCGGTCTCTACCTGTGTCCACGAAAGTTTGCTATTTACTCCCTTACAGTTACCACGCTTCGTCACAAAGTTATAAACACCTCCTTTTCCTTCGGCATCACCCGGATACCAGTTCTGAACAGTAGAATATTTCACTTCAGCCCGATCGTGCACCATGATTTCCACAATGGCGGCATGTAACTGATTTTCATCACGCATCGGTGCAGTACATCCTTCCAGATAAGAAACATACGAATCTTCATCGGCCACGATCAAAGTACGTTCAAACTGCCCTGTATTTGCCGCATTGATACGGAAATAAGTCGAAAGTTCCATCGGACAGCGAACGCCTTTCGGTATATAGACAAATGAACCGTCGGAGAATACAGCCGAATTCAAAGCTGCAAAGAAATTATCACGATAACCAACCACCGAGCCAAGATATTTCTTCACCAAGTCGGGATGTTCACGAACCGCCTCACTGAATGAGCAGAAAATAATTCCCTTCTCCATCAATGTCTCCTTAAAAGTAGTCTTTACAGAAACAGAGTCCATCACAGCATCCACCGCCATCCCGCTCAGCGCCATCTGCTCTTCCAACGGGATACCTAATTTATTGAACGTTTTTATCAACTCCGGATCTACCTCATCCATACTTTTCGGCCCTTCTTTCTTCTTTGTCGGGTCGGCATAATAAGATATTGCCTGATAATCTATTTCAGGAATTCGGAGATGCGCCCAAGTAGGCATCTCTAACGTCAGCCAATGGCGATACGCTTTCAAACGGAACTCCAGTAACCATTCCGGCTCCTCCTTTTTGGAAGAAATGAGACGGATAACGTCTTCATTGAGTCCTTTCTCAATGATATCCGTATGTACCTCCGTAGTGAAGCCATATTTATACTTCTCCTGCGTAAGTTCCTTTACATATTTATTGGGTTCTTCTTGTTGCATCATTTAATTGAGTATATATTGTTGTGTCACTTCTTTTGCCACAGGGAAGAATATTCCCGCAAATTTTTCCATAGGATAATATAACACAGATTCCTCCTTCTTTGTTTTACTAATCAATGTGTTATCTGCATCGATAAATTCTATTACACAAATTATCAGACTGGTAAGCAACAGAAACTTCAATGCTCCCAAACCACTGCCAAGCCAACGGTTCAGCCATCCCAAAGAAACAGCCTCCATCGCTTTTGTCAACAAAGATGCCACTAAAGTAAAAGTTAGTGGCACAGCAATCCAGATGATAACAAAAGCAAGAATCTGCGCAACCGTCATCGAATCGGTTATCGTAGGACAAAGCTTCTCAGCCAATGACGCATACAACGCCTTTGCCGCCAGCAATCCCACGATTAGTCCCAATATGGAAGCAAGCTGCCTAATGAAACCCTTCATAAAGCCAACAACCACACCGGCACCAACAATAACCAAAATCACAATATCGATAGTTGCCATAAATACAGTTGAAAGTTAAAAGTTGAAAGTCTGAATACAGTTGAGAGTTGAGAGTTAAAAACCAACAGTGCTGCTATCACACTGCAAGTAACTTTCAACTTTCAACTCTCAACTTTCAACTAAATAAGGCTTATAGCGTTTGTTTTACCTCTACCTCTTCATAAGTTTCGATCATATCGCCTATCTTCAGGTCGTTTGTACCTACCAGACTAATACCGCACTCGAAATTCGTGCCGACTTCTTTCACATCGTCTTTGAAACGTTTCAATGCGTTGATAGCACCCGAGAAGATAACGATACCGTCGCGAATCAAGCGCGCCTTGTCGCTGCGTTTCACTTTTCCGGTCTTTACCATCGCCCCGGCAACCGTACCGACTTTCGTTATATTGAATACCTCACGAACCTCGATAGTGGCAGTAACCACCTCTTTCACTTCCGGAGCCAACATACCTTCCATAGCCGCTTTCACCTCTTCGATAGCATCGTAAATAACCGAGTATTTGCGAATATCCACACCTTCTTTGTCAGCCATTCTTTCAGCAGAACCGGAAGGACGAACCTGGAATCCGATAATGATAGCATCAGAAGCAGCAGCCAAAGATACATCCGATTCGGAAATCTGTCCCACACCCTTATGGATCACATTCACCTGGATCTGCGGAGTGGAAAGTTTGATCAGTGAGTCACTCAGAGCTTCTACAGAACCATCCACGTCACCTTTCACGATAATATTCAATTCCTGGAAGTTGCCCAACGCAATACGACGGCCCAACTCATCCAATGTAAGAATCTTCTGCGTACGCAAGCCCTGTTCACGTTGCAACTGCTCACGCTTATTGGTAATTTCACGTGCTTCCTGATCGGACTCTACCACGTGGAAAGTATCACCGGCAGCCGGCGCACCATTCAATCCCAAAATCAATGCAGGCTCCGAAGGACCGGCCGACTTAATACGCTGGTTACGTTCATTGAACATGGCTTTCACACGCCCGTAGCTTGTTCCTGCCAACACGATATCCCCCACTTTCAACGTACCGTTGGATACAAGTACCGTAGCCACATAGCCACGCCCTTTATCCAAAGTAGATTCAATGATAGATCCCGTAGCATTACGGTTCGGATTAGCTTTCAGCTCCAGCATTTCAGCTTCAAGCAACACTTTTTCCATCAACTCGCTAACGCCCTGGCCTTTCTTGGCAGAGATATCCTGTGACTGATACTTACCACCCCATTCTTCCACAAGGTAATTCATAGCAGCCAATTCTTCTTTTATCTTATCTGGATTAGCCGTCGGCTTATCCACTTTATTAATGGCAAATACGATAGGAACACCGGCAGCCATTGCATGGTTGATAGCCTCCTTCGTTTGCGGCATCACATTATCGTCAGCCGCAACAATGATGATGGCGATATCCGTCACTTTCGCACCACGGGCACGCATAGCCGTAAATGCCTCATGACCCGGAGTATCCAGGAAAGTAATCTTACGTCCGTCCTCCATTGTCACGTGGTAAGCACCGATATGTTGTGTGATACCACCCGCCTCACCGGCGATAACGTTCGCTTTACGGATATAGTCGAGCAATGAAGTCTTACCATGGTCTACGTGTCCCATCACAGTTACAATCGGCGCACGCGGTTCCAGATCTTCCTCCGCATCTTCTTCTTCGACAATAGCCTGTGCCACTTCCGCACTTACATATTCCGTCTTAAAGCCGAACTCTTCTGCCACCAGATTAATCGTTTCCGCATCCAGACGCTGGTTGATAGAAACCATTATACCGATACTCATACAAGTAGCGATAACCTGATTAACAGATACATCCATCATACTCGCCAACTCATTGGCTGTTACGAACTCCGTCAGCTTCAACACTTTGCTTTCTTCCATCTCCTGGTTTTCCAATTCCTGCATACGGTTGGAAACCATCTCCCGTTTTTCCTTACGGTATTTGGAAGCCTTGTTTTTGCCTTTCGTTGTCAGACGAGCTAATGTTTCTTTTACCTGCTTAGCTACATCTTCTTCGCTCACTTCCTGTTTTACAACCGGCTTTTTGAAGCGATCTTTATTATTGTTACGGTTACGGTTTTGCCCTCCGCCTTGTCCGCCATGTCCGGCAGGTTTCTGACTGTTAGGAGTAGGATGTGTAAAGTTGGAAGCCACATTGTTGACATCCACCTTCTCCTTATTAATGCGGATGCGCTTTTTCTTTCCATTTGCATCGGCATTTTCTTTAGGAGCACTTTTAGCAACCTTACTGTCGTCTTTACGGATCTCCTTGATAATAGCATCTTTCATCTGCTTTCTCTGATCCTGACGCTGTTTTTCCTTTTCTTCGCGTTCTTTCCGTTTCTCCTCTTTCGATTTTTTCTTCGGACGGGTCGACTGGTTCAAAGCAGCCAAGTCAATCTGGCCGATCACATTAATCTTGGATACAAATTCCGGCTGACGAATCTTGAAAACATCCTCCTCTTGCTTCTCGGTTGCAACCGTCTCCGGAGTTTCCACTTTAGGCTCTGCCTTTTCTTCTTTTGTCACTCCCGGCATCACCTCCACCTTCGGTTCTTCCTTTTTCACTTCTTCCACTACTTTTTCTTCTACTACCGCCGGCTTCGGTTGTTCTATCACTACAGGCTCCACCTTTTCTTTCACAGGTTCCGTCTGTACGACCGGTGCTACGATTTCTTCTTTCTTCACCTCGGCGACAACAGGTTTCGTTGCCTCCTCTTTTTTCTTCTCTTCAGTTACCACCGGAGCGGGCTGTTGAGTTTGAGGTTGCGACTGTTGTTTAGATTCGCTTACCGGTTCTTTTTCTACTTTCCGGTTGAATTTATTCAAATCAATTTTTCCGACAGGTTTAAACTTCGGACGTGCATCTTCGGGAACGACTGTCTTGATAACATCATCCGCCTTAGACTTCTCCGGCTGCTTTTCGTAACCATCGATAGACACCGATGCCTTATTACGATCCTTGTTCTGACGTTCCTGGATAAAACGTTCTGATTCAAGCCGAAGATTCTTATCCGTGCTAAACTCTTTCACGAGTATAGCATACTGTTCCTCGGTAATTTTTGTATTCGGGTTTGCCTCAACGGTATACCCTTTCTTTTGCAGGAACTCAACTACCGTTGCGATTCCTACATTCAAATCTCTTGTTACTTTGTTTAACCTTATCGTCATACTTTAAATTAAAAGAATAATGGAGCGAAGATATTTACGATTTCACGATTGACGATCAGACATTTAATTTCCTTTCATCTACAACCCACAATATAGAAAGCAGCTCCAATCGCAAATCGTAAACAGTCTAATCGTAAATGAAATTATTCATTGTCTTCAAACTCCGATTTCAAAATACGTAATACCTCGTCCACAGTTTCCTCTTCCAAGTCCGTCTTTTCGATCAACATCTCACGAGGTGCATTCAATACTGCCTTAGCCGTATCGATTCCGATAGCTTTGATAGCATCGATTACCCATCCGTCGATTTCATCTTTGAACTCTTCCAGATAGATATCTTCATCCTGCGCACTCTCATCCAGTTCACGGAACACGTCGATAGTGTACTCGGTCAACATACTGGCAAGTTTGATATTCAAACCGCCTTTACCAATAGCCAGCGAAACCTCTTCCGGGCGAAGGAAAACCTCAGCCTTGCGTTCTTCTTCATTCAATCGTATAGAAGAAATCTTTGCCGGGCTCAAGGCACGCTGAATAAACAAGGAGATATTCGATGTATAGTTAATCACATCGATGTTCTCATTGCGAAGTTCACGAACGATGCCATGAATACGACTTCCTTTTACACCTACACAGGCTCCTACCGGGTCGATTCTGTCATCATAAGACTCTACCGCAATTTTGGCACGTTCGCCGGGGATGCGGGCAATCTTTTTAATGGTGATCAGGCCATCGTTAATTTCCGGTACTTCCATTTCGAACAGACGCTGCAGGAAAACAGGAGATGTACGCGAAAGGATAATCTTCGGATTATTGTTTTTGTTATCCACACGGGCCACCACTGCACGTGCCGTTTCTCCTTTACGATAAAAATCCGCCGGAATCTGTTCTGTCTTTGGCAGCAACAGTTCGTTTCCTTCGTCATCCAGCAGCAGCATCTCTTTTTTCCAAATCTGATATACTTCTGCATTAATGATCGTACCTACTTTATCAATATATTTATTATAAATACTGTCTTTCTCAAGCTCAAGAATCTTAGAAGCTAACGTCTGGCGGAGATTCAGAATAGCACGACGGCCGAACTTTGCAAAAATCACTTCATCAGTAACCTCTTCACCGACTTCATATGAAGCATCTATCTTCTGTGCTTCCGTCAAGGAAATCTGCATATTCGGGTTTGTTAAATCTTCGTCTGCCACTACCTCCCGGTTACGCCATATTTCAAAGTCCCCCTTGTCCGGGTTCACGATTACGTCGTAATTTTCATCAGTGCCAAACATTTTCGCGATAACACTACGGAACGACTCTTCGAGCACGCTTACCATCGTTGTTCTATCGATATTTTTCAGTTCCTTAAATTCCGAAAATGTATCAATCAAGCTGATTGTTTCTTCTTTCTTGGCCATAATTATTTAAAACTAATTAAGTATTTAGTGTATTTTATCTCATCATAACGGAAGGTTTCGTCTTCTTCCATCAATTTAGGACGTTTTGCTCCTTCTACTTTCACTTTCTTTTGTACAGCCACCACAAACTTTTCCTCATCGGCATCTTTCAACACACCGGTCAGCTTGCGGCCATCTTTCGTCAAAACCTCCACATCGCTACCGACATGGTTGTAATACTGTTGCAACACTTTAAAAGGCTGCCCGATTCCAGCCGAACCTACTTCCAGTTCATAATCTTCCTCTTCACGGTTCAGCTTCGATTCGATAAAGCGGCTCAGCTCCACGCAATCTTCAATCCAAACACCTTCTGCATGGTCTATCTCGACCACAATCTTGTCGTCCGGGCTTACGGTCACTTCCACCAGAAAGTAGTCTTTTCCCTCCAGCCACTCTTCAACAATCTGACTAACAGTTTTCTTTTCTATCATTGATTAGCTATATAAGAACAAAAAAAGGAGCTTAATCGCCCCTCCACCTTTCATCCATTTCGGGTGCAAAGATATAAATAATCTGTTCGACTACAAAATATTAGAGAAAAAAAGTTTATTATAACATTGCCCATAAAGAGCATGACGAAATTTTGCGTAATCAACGAAGAAAGTACTATTCGCATCAATTTTGACTATTTCGGTACATTATCCACATCGTTTTTCCCCCCTTCACTCCCTTCACCTTTTTCGTTTAATCACCTTATTCATCGGTAATACAGGGTGAAGGCGCAATCTGGTTTTCCAAGCATAATGTGCAGTTCATATGCATGGTGCCTACGAGTAGTATCCACGGTGCTTACAAGCCGTAAACACAGTACTTGGAAGACATTTGCATAGAGACTGGAGAACGGGAGCAGCCCTTCACCCTGTATTACCGATGAATAAGGTGATTAAACGAAAAAGGTGAAGGGAGTGAAGGCAGTAAAAATATCATGGAACAGGTATTCTGAAGAATAAAAAACACCTGCCGAAAAACAATATTGTACTTTTTCTTAAAACCTACCACTTCTTCTCCCGGCCTCTCCCCCAGTTAACGTACATGTAATCCTTTTACCCAACCCATGCAAAACAAATGACAGAAAGGACAGTGTAAACATCAAAACAGACATGACACCCCACATACAATTCGGCTACTTTTGTAAAATCAATTGGACAAATTTCATTCAATCACAGCAAGCAAGTTAGTGAAACCCAATTTACTATCACACTAACCTGCATGCACTTTTTAATGTTATATGAAAACATGCATCTATTTAATATTTTCTTTATATGCCATATGCATTCAGGCTCAAGATATCTACAATAATTTAAACCAAAAGTTCACTCAATATTTAATCAAGACGCTCCCCGAAAACATTTATGTACAAACTGGAAAATATAAAGCCCGTTGACCCACTATTATATTCCCAATTGATCCATCAAAAAAACATTGGATTTATGAAAAGAAAAATGCATTTTAACCCGGGTCAGTTTTAGTTATAATTATCTACCACAGATGTTACTTCTTTTTGGCATTTATTTTTCTTACAGAATCTCCAGTAAGTTCAATCTTGTGTGCAGAGTGTACAATTCTGTCCTGTATTGCGTCAGCTACGGTAGGATCACCAATTGCATCATACCAGCTTTCGACAGGAAGTTGTGATGTTATTATGATTGATTTTAGTCCGTGCCTGTCTTCTATTATTTCCATAAGGATCGACCTTTCCTTTGCGTCCAACCCAATAAGAAACAGATCGTCAAGAATCAACAGTGGGCACTTTTCAATTTTTTTCATCTCAGATTCTATTGTACCCTTATTTTTGGCCATTTTAAGATGTCCCATAAGCTTTGATGCATTGGAATACAACGTCTTGACTCCATTTTTACACGCTTCATATCCTATGGCTGAAGCCAGGTAGCTTTTACCAGTTCCAGAGCTGCCTGTTATAAAAATATTCTGTCCATCTCTTATAAAATCAAGAGAAGCAAGTCTTTCGAGCTGGTTTCGGTCAAGATTACGTTTGATTGTATAGTCTATTTTCTCCATATATGCTTTATATCTGAAGTTTGCAAACTTTGTCAGTCGTTCAATGCTTACATTGCGCCTGTAATCATTCTCGCTTTCTAGAAGCCATTTAAGAAACTCATCATTTGTCATACCATCTGAAGATGTAGTCCTGCAATCATTTCTGTATGTTTCAAGCATACCGTAAAAACGTAGCTTGGAGAGTAGTTCCATTATTCTGTCCATATTTTTTTCGACAGTTCTATTTGTCTTATTATTACTTGTCATTTTCATCACTGTTTTTAGAGTTAAAATAATCCTTACCTCTGAGATTTTTATGTTTAGGAGTAAGCTCAGGGACCTGTCTCTCCATTTGGACATGATACTTTTCATCTTCCATGTTTATCAGAATGCTTTCAATTTCGTTGTATCCAAACATATTGGATTCCATTGCTATCTGGCATGCAAGAACCAATCTGTCGCGCCCAAAACGTTCCACAAGACTTAATATGCCATCGGATGAACGTACGGCTTGAATCGGATATTTTTTGGCAACGGCCACTAGTTTTATGTACTCTTCCACTTCCGAATCGATTTCACGTGCCTTACGGTATATATCATCCATTCTACTTCTATATTCATGTAGTACTCCCGGAAGTTTATGGGACTGTTTTTCTGAATAAGTAAAAGGTGTATCATCCCTGCGATGTGTCGTTATATGTCTGAATTTATGATATATTTCCACTGTGTCCCCATCATACAGCAATTCTACAGTATCGCCGATATACTCTTTGGAGACACTGTAATAGTGATTGTTAAGCGAGACATAACTGTTTCTCATGACAGTCGCCGTTTTCCGGTTTTTTGATATAAACCTTGTAGCGGGCAAAGTGTGCAGCCTGTCTTTCTCGACTTCGAGGAAGCGCTCCCTGCGGCTGTAACTGCGGTTGTACATCTTTCGGCTGTTCAACGCATCTGTATGTTTTACAATCTCTATGTTCAAGGCTTCAAGGTCATTGAACTTCAATCCCATCATCTTTGAATAGACCTCCCTATAGAGCAATCTTACAGCATTCTCAACCAAGGCCTTGTCTTTTGGTTTACGTACCCTTGCCGGAAAGACAACACAACCGTAATGGTCTGCAAATGCAGCAAAGTCATCATTGATTACAGGTTCAATCCCTCCGGGCTTTGTTACGGCAGACTTGAGATTGTCGGGAACTATAGCATTGGGTACACCTCCAAAATAATGGAAAGCATTTTCACATGCCTGGATAAGATATTCTTTCTTCTGCGATGGTACAGCCTCATAATAAGTAATCTGACTGCACGGAAGTATGGCAGCAAAAACTTCTACGGGAACCTTATCACCTGTCTTTTCGTCTGAAAGATAAAGTTTGTCACCGGCAAAATCCACATACATCTGATCACCGGCTATATGATCTATGCGCCCAACGGGTACTTTTACTTCTCTTTCACGTCTGAGATATAGGCAAAAAGAACAATAGCTGTAACCTTGAGGACGATTTTTCAGATACTCCTCATACAAGGACCTTCTTGTTGTTCCACGAAATTTAAGTCGTTTAATGTACTCAGGTATATGTTCTTCAAGATACTTATACTCTGCAGATCTGGCTGATGCATTATCAATATCTACACCGAAAAGTTCATGCAGATGCTGTTCGTCCATTTTTAACAGGCGCTCCAGTTCTATACCCATATCTTCATATATACGGATATACCGTTTGACTGTATTGCGTGAAATCAGAAGAGAAGAACTGATACTTCGGATACTCATTCCTGACTGATAGCAACGAAGGATGTGTTGGATTCTTATTTTCATACTTAAAAAATATTTGGTAAATTATACCAGGTTAAAATGCTTTTTAATGTACAAAAACAAGAGTAAAATAAGATGTCTCTATAGGGTCAAATTCTGTTATAATCTCAATGGAGCAGTTTAGATTATAAAGGTGGGTCAATAGACTTTTATAATAGTGGGTCAACGGGCTTTATATTTTCCACCCCAACCTCCCTTGTAAAGATAAAGGCAATTACCCTTTTCTCACACGTTTATAAGAACGATGTCCGTATATAGTTACCACCACAAAACAAATAAATGGAAGTATAAACGAAAGATTCACCGCCGGCATTCCAAATAAAGCATGCTGATCAATGATACTTGCCTGCAACGGAGGTAAAACCGAACCGCCTAAAATAGCCATAATCAACCCAGCAGCGCCAAATTTGGCATCATTACCCAAACCTTGAAGAGCTATTCCGTAAATAGTAGGGAACATCAATGACATGCATGCCGAAACACCGACCAAACAATACATACCTCCGATATTCTGTAGGAAAATAACTCCCGTTGTGAAACAGCAGGCGGCAATAGCCAAAATCTTCAGCAGTAGTCCGGGATTGAGATAACGCAGTATGAAAGTACAGACAAAACGGCTCACACAAAAAATAACCATTGCTATTATATTGTATTGCTGAGACAAAACTTCCGCAGCCTGTTCACTCATCCCTTGCGAGGTAAACAAACGGGTACCGTATTGAATGATAAATGTCCAACACATGATTTGTGCACCCACATAGAAAAATTGAGCAATCACCCCTTCACGATAATGATGAATGGAAAAGATACGCTTCAACGTAGGCAGAAAATCGATGGAATGAGACTGGTCAGCATTTTTGGGCATCTTCACCATACGGATCAGCAATAGCATAACCAGAATGACAATACCGATTACCAGATATGGAGCAATCAGTACGGCCAAGTCCGAATCACGCATCGCCTCGAACTCGGTTTGAGACAACTGAGCCCGTTCGGCAGTATCCATCGGATTCAGACGGTTCTGGATAAAATTCATCGCCACATACATGCCTAATAATGACCCCATCGGATTGAAAGACTGGGCCAGATTGAGCCGACGCGTAGCCGTCTCCTCCGTGCCCATCGACAGGATATACGGATTAGCACTGGTCTCAAGAAAGGAAAGTCCGCAAGTCAAAATAAAATAGGCAATTAAAAAAGGATAATAATTTCCGGTCATCATGGCAGGAAAGAAAAGGAGAGCACCGAATGCATACAGCCCCAATCCCAACAAAATGCCGGCCTTATAAGAATACCGGCGGATAAATATAGCAGCCGGAAAAGCCATTGCAAAATAACCACCATAAAAAGCGACTTGCACCAATGCGCCATCCGTCACACTCATACGGAATATCTTGGAGAAAGCTTTTACCATAGGATTGGTTATGTCATTGGCAAATCCCCAGAGTGCAAAACAACTGGTGATGAGAATAAAAGGAATAAGATAGCTGACGCCGTCTTTGCTCAGGATAGAAAAGCGTTTGGTGTTATTCATAATGGTATAAATTCGTTAGGATATAAACTCGTTTGAGGTTGTTCGTAAAAATAAAAGGTTATTCGTATAAATGGAACATACGTTCCATCGGTTGCCATTTTTGTGCGGAAGTAGATCCGGGAGTCACAAGTTGGAAAATCGCCATATAATCTTCCCATTCCTGCTGGCGGGGCAAAGTGGCAAGCCGTTCCATTGCCGTGTCCCAATCAAAATCAAGTGCAGTCTCGACTATCATAAACAAACGTGTATCCAAAATGTAAATTTCCATTTCAAGGATACCGACTTCCCGGATACCGGCGATAACTTCCGGCCAGATTTCCGCTTGGCTGTGGCGTCGGCGATACTCGGCTATCAGCTTCGGATCGTCACGCAGATCCAATGTCCGGCAATATCGTTTCACCGGTTGATGATGCTCTTTAGCCGCATAACTTTTAATAGATGTTTCCATGGTTTTATTTTTATCTGTCCCTTTAAATAATTTCTGTAATTTCATCACGTGTCTTAATCTCCCCACACGCCAAAGCTTGCACAAGGATATTTCCAATAGCAGTGGCCTCAACAGGACCTGCATACACCGGAATGCCCAATGCTTCTTCCGTCAGGCGGTTGAGAAGGCGGTTACGACACCCTCCCCCTATGATATGAAGTTGGGTAACAGGTGACGGTAACAAGCTGTTTAACTGAGTGACTCCTTGTTTATAACGTTGCGCGAGCGATTTAAGTATACAAAGAACATATTCACCACAAGTTTTTGGTACGGCAAGGCGATGTTCACGGCAATAATCGGCAATTGCTTTCTCCATATTCAACGGACTTTGAAAGACCTCGTCATCCACACGAATAATTGAATCGATTTCCGCATTCTCCGCAGCAGTTATCAGAGTTTCGTACTCCGTATCTTCGCCTCGTTCTTTCCACTGAGCTATAAGTTGCTGCAAAATCCACAAGCCTGTGATATTCTGCAAAAAACGGATTTTACCTCCCACGCCTCCTTCATTGGTAAACCCTGCCAAGCGGGCCTCTTCGGTAAGGATAGGTTCGTCTAATTCAACTCCAAGAAGCGACCAGGTTCCGGAACTCAGGAAAGCTTTTCGGGTATTAACACCACCGGTGACGGCAGGCACTGCAAATACGGCGCTTGCAGTATCGTGCGAACCTACGGCAACCACATCGACCTCACCATTCATACCGATCTCTTCGGCAATATCGGCTTTCAGTTTTCCCCGTACGGTTCCGGGCATTACTATTTCTCCGAAAAGACGTTCGGGTAAACCCAAACTGTCTATTAATGGATAGTTCCAAGTACGCTTACGGGCATCAAGCATTTCGGAGGTAGAAGCAATGCAATATTCATTATTTGCCACACCTGTCAGAAAGAAACTGAAAAGATCGGGCATAAATAGCAACTTATCTGCAAGTTCCAATTGTACATCCCCGTTCTTTTTCATACTGTAAAGCTGAAAAAGCGTGTTAATAGGCATCACTTGAATACCGGCCTCTGCATAATGACAGGAAATATCCATATGTCCGAACAATTCTTCGGGTAATCCATTCGTGCGCGGATCGCGATAGCAAACCGTATTACCCAACAAATTGCCTTGACTGTCTATCAATCCGAAATCTACCCCCCAAGTATCGATTCCGATACTTTTTATGGAATATCCTTTATGGGCAGCCAGACGAAGCCCGGTTTTCATTTCACCGAACAATGCAAGGAAATCCCAATAAATATAGTTCCCCATCCGGATTTGCCGGTTGGGAAAACGATATACTTCCTCCAATGTTAACCGCCCGTTGTCGATAGTGCCGGCCATCACTCGCCCGCTACCTCCACCAAAATCCACTGCTAAATATGTATTCATAGCTCAACTCTTCTCTAAATAATAAGGAGGAGAAAAAGAGGCTTGGAAATACATCCCCATTTTCCCCTCCTTTTCATCTTATTATTTAGTCTTCTTACCCAAAACGTAAGTCTCGAGATCATCAATCTCTTCGGGCGTCAACACGGTATAATCACCGCCGGACTGGATAATAATGCGACATGCCATCTCGAAGAACATGGCACGTTCAAAAGCTTCGTCGAAGTCTTTTCCACATACCACTTGTCCGTGCTTTAACAGTAATACCGAATTGTGGTCTTTCAATCCGTCGATCACCCCTTGTGCCAATTCTTTCGAACCGGGACGATAATAAGGAACTACCGGCACTTCGCTGCCTACATGACAAGGTATTTCGGCCGTTACATTCAGATTAGTGGGACGATTCTTCATACAAGCCACCGCAGTAGCATAATGAGACTGGAAATGAAGCACCACATTCACATCGGGACGCTCACGGAGAACACCGAAATGGAAACCGCTCTCCATAGATGGCTTCACACCATTCAGCACTTCTCCCGTCGAGAGTTTACAGATGGAGACCTTTTCTTTGGGCAGAGAAGGCACCCAAGAGCCTGTGCCGGAAATCAGCACTTCATCCCCTATACGCCAGGAGATATTACCACTACTACAAATAGTAAGTCCGGCATCGCCTACACGATGAGCCTGGGCTATAAACTGTTCTATCTGTTCATTCGTTATCATAATGACTACAATGCTTTTTTATAAAGTTCAAGTATTATTTCTTTGCTCACTTCACGGGGATTTCCCGGGGTACATACATCGGCAAACGCCGCCGCAGCCAACTTATCCAGATCCTCTTCCTTTATTCCCAATTCGGATAAATGCTGCGGGATCCCTACACGGACAGAAAGTTCCCGGACTGCCTTGACCGCCGCAGCAGCGGCTTCTTCACGAGTCATATCCGGCGTATATACATTCATAGCCTTGGCTATCTCTACATATTTATCGAGTGCCGCAGGAGCATTGAACTCCATCACAATAGGCAACAGCAAGGCATTTGCTACACCGTGAGGTATATCGAAAATAGCTCCCAACGGATGTGCCATGCCATGCACAACTCCCAAACCTACATTAGAAAACGCCATACCGGCAATGTACTGGGCAACCGCCATACCATTACGGGCTTCGGCATTGGATGGCTCATTGACAGCCGTCTCAAGATAACGGGCAATCATTTCGATCGCTTTTATCTCGAACATATCGCTCATCTCCCAGGCACCTTTCGTTATAAGTCCTTCAATGGCATGCGTCAAAGCATCCAATCCGGTAGAAGCTGTCAGCCCTTTGGGAAGGGTATACATCAATTCGGCATCTACAACGGCAACTACGGGAATGTCATTGGGATCTACGCAAACCATTTTTTTTTCATTGGCTTCATCGGTAATCACATAATTAATAGTAACCTCGGCCGCCGTACCCGCCGTAGTAGGCAAAGCAATAATGGGAACAGATTTGTTTTTCGTATCTGCCACCCCTTCCAGAGATACTACATCACTGAATTCCGGATTATTGGTTATAATACCGATCGCCTTGGAAGTATCGATCGATGAACCGCCACCGATTGCAAGAATAAAATCGGCACCCGAAGCTGCAAAAGCCTGTAGACCGGCCTTGACATTAGCTACGGTAGGATTCGGTTTGACATCACTGAAAACCTCGTATGGAACAGAAGCTGTTTCAAGTACTTTCAACACTTTATCGGCTACCCCGAATTTAATAAGATCCTTATCCGTAACGACCAGAGCCTTATGCAGCCCCAAACGGGCGATCTCTTTCGGGAGCACTTCCCGTGCTCCCGGTCCGAAGTATGAAACTTCGTTTAATATAAATCGATTAATCATTTTATTCCATTATTTATAAATAGGACCATAAACAGCACATGCTCTGTAATCCGCTCCTTCTTTCTCCATACCGAAAGCATTCCATGCGGCCGGACGGAAGATAGCGTCTTCTTCGACATTGTGCATACATACAGGAATACGCAACATAGAAGCTAATGTGATCAGATCCTGTCCGATATGCCCATAACTGATAGCACCATGATTGGCCCCCCAATTGTTCATTACCGAATAAACATCTTTGAATGCAGGTTTGTCACACAAACGGGGTACAAACCAAGTGGTCGGCCATGTACGGTCCGTACGTTCATCCAGCAAACGGTGAACTTCCGGATCAATCTCTACCGTCCATCCCTCGGCAATCTGGAGTACCGGGCCTAATCCTTTAATCAAGTTCAGACGTGTCATCGTAACAGGCATGCCTCCTTTGGATAAGAAATTGGAAGAGAAGCCGCCGCCACGGAAATAATCACGGTTAGCAGGATACCAGGTAGTAGCTTCCAGACATTTCTCCATCTCTTTTTCCGTGATCTCCCAGCAAGGTTTCATCGCCGGTTCACCTTTCTCATCGGTTTGCTGACCGGTTCCGTCGAGCGTTGTAGCACCGGAATTGATCAAGTGAATAATACCATTGGCAGCCATGCCTGTAAGTTCTTTTCCTGTCACGCGTTTTACCGCTTCGGGGCTCCAATAGGTACGCACGTCCGAGAATATCTGCGCACGGTTTGTCAACAGATGCCCGAAGAGCATCGCTACGCCGTTACAGGCATCATTTTCGGTAGCTACCACATAAGCTTCACGAATACCGTTCCAGTCAAAAGAGGTATTCAATAAGGCTTCCGAATAATCCCCGTTAGGATAAAAGTCGGTCCATTGGCGTTGCCCCTGGAATCCGGCAGCGATGGCATTGTGCCCTAAAGCCTCTTCTTTGAAGCCCATCTCACGCAGTTTCGGATTTCCCTGCATCAAATCGCGCATGATAATAGTCATCTTGACAATGAATTCCCAGTCTTCGTCTTTCTGCTCACGGGTTTTTGTTTTCTCCGGAAGGTTGAAGTCTTTTCCTTCGTTCTTCTTACAATACTTTTCGGTCCAGGCCATTGCTTTGGCGAACTCTTCTTTATCATAAATACCCTCTGTCATGCGACGGATGATTTCTGTGAGGTCGACAGACTCATTTCGCATACCGAGATATTCCTGGAAGAAATCCGGATTAACGATAGAACCGGCAATACCCATGGAAACACTACCCATAGAAAGATAAGATTTTCCTCTCATAGTAGCTACCGCCTGGGCAGCACGGGCAAAACGCAATATCTTTTCGGCTACATCGGCAGGAATGGAATTATCATTCAGATCCTGTACATCGTGTCCGTAAATACCAAAAGCCGGCAGGCCCTTCTGTGCATGTCCTGCCAATACGGCTGCCAAATAAACGGCTCCCGGACGTTCGGTTCCGTTAAATCCCCAAACCGCCTTCGGGTAATACGGGTTCATATCCATTGTTTCGGCTCCATAGCACCAGCAGGATGTCACGGTAATGGTTGCCCCCACCCCTTCACGTTCGAATTTCTCGGCACATGCAGCACTTTCGGCCACACGTCCGATCGTACCGTCGGCTATCACACACTCTACCGGAGTACCGTCTCCGTTTCTTAAATTTGTAGAGATCAATTCGGCTACGGCTTTAGCCAGATTCATTGTCTTTTCTTCAAGACTTTCACGAACACCACCCTGACGACCATCAATGGTAGGGCGAATTCCAATTTTCGGATACTTTTTCATATTCTTATGATTTAAATAAGTAAAACATTTCCATCTGTACTGAACTGTGCTGAAACATAGGAATAAAAAATCCTATAAAGATCCTCTTAAACGTATCTCGGTAGGCAAATACGTATGTATCTGCTTGCCGGTAAGGATAAAATCGGCTGTCAATGTCCCCATCTTTTCCCAATCGATACTCAGCGTAGTTATTCCCCTGTCTATCACTTCATAAGCAGGAGTTTCATTATAGGCCAACAAGCCGAAATCAGTTCCGCAAACCAAACCTTCTATCCGGCTTTGTTTGATGATATGTACCACATCGACCTGTCGGATAGCGATATAAACCTCGCCTTCGCGCACTTTCATTCCTTCCACATCCTCCCTCACTTCGCACATGAATTCCCGGTCGGCACAAAACTTCCGGAAACTGTCACAAGTGCTCCGGGGGTGCTTTGTCCCTTTCACAAACAACAAAACGAACCTTTTATAGTGCCGCAACCGATCGGCCAGTTGCAATAATGCCTGATAAAAAGAATCATCGAAATCCTGACATATATAAGAATAATCTTTCTTGTCGAACTTGCCGAAGTCGAGCAATAAGAGTTTGGAAGAGTCTATTTTATAAAGATTAGGAGAGAACTTTTCGTTATCGAAGTTCATAACAACGTATTTATTATACCGCCCCAAGGATTCACGAAGAATAGCATTGAACAGGCTCTCATTATATTGGTGAAACCATAAATCGACCTTATAACGGGAAGACAAATGCTTGATAATACTATTGTAAAGGGTGTCTTTAAATGGGGAATATTCATCAAGCAACAACAATATGCTTTTCTGCCTGTTTACCACATAATACCCTTTTCCGGGGGTGGAATCGATAATTCCCCGTTCTTTCAAATCGATGAAAGCTTTGAAAACCGTATCACGTGATACCTTATAATCCCGGCTCAACTGATTGATAGAAGGCAAGGCATCGTCTACCTTATATCTACCCATTGAAATATCTTGGCTGATGAGATCGGCCAATTGCTTCACTTTGGTTGTTTGCTGTCCGAATATAATCTCCATATCTACAGATCAAAAGGTTTTCAGAAAACGTCCGGCAACTATGCTGAACCATCCTGCTGCAAAGAAAAGTAATTTATTTAAGATCAACAAGAATAAGAAATATGTTTTGCAACACAAGATCGAGGATAATCGTATAAAAAAACATCCTGATACCTTTTATTCATAGTATCAGGATGCAACTATATTTCTTAAAATCAACAGATTGATTTTATTTATTCGGTGTATTCCACTTTTTTGTTTCCGAGCAGGTTATATTCAGCGTTTGCTTTCCTGTTTGAATTCTGAAATCTCCTTTTTCCAGTATCCATTTACCATCATAGCCTACAAAAGCCAAATCGCTGCCTTTTACTTTCAATGTAACGGTTTTCGTTTCACCCGGTTGCAGTTCTACCTTTTCGAAAGCACGAAGACGGCGGATATCAGGAGTCAAGGAAGCCACCAGATCACTACTGAAAAGCAGAACACTCTCCTTACCTGCCTTATCACCGGTATTGGTCACATCGACCGTAAAAACGAGTTCATCACCGGCAGTAAACGAAGGTTTATTCACGCTCAGACGATCATAGGCAAAAGTCGTATAGCTAAGCCCATAGCCAAAAGCCCACTGAACAGACATCACCGCATCATAATCATAAGCTCCCTGCATCTTCTCAAGGTCTTCACACGGTTTATAATCATAAGTCACCAAAGAATTGATATCTTTAGGATAAGTATAGGGCATCTTCCCACTGAAATTGACATCGCCGGCCAAAAGATTAGCCAGTGCATCGCCCCCGTAATTACCCGGCAACATGATGTTGACAACCGCCTTTACCAACGGCTCTATCTCATTGATAATACGCGGACGCCCCTCATTCAGAATCAGAATTACCGGTTTTCCGGTAGCTGCCAGAGCTTTCACCAGATTCAACTGGTTTTGTGAGAGGAAAAGATTAGTCAGGTTGCCCGGTGTTTCACAATAAGAATTTTCACCGACACAGGCCAGAATATAGTCCACTTCCGAAGCGGCAGCAACCGCTTTTTCTATTTTCGGAGCATTCTCTTCCCAGTAAGCACCTTTCTGCTTATAAGTCACTCCTGGTTCGTATACCACATTTCCCACACCGAATTTTGCCTTGAATGCTTCAAGGATCGTATTATACTCACCGGCAAACCTATCTGCCTTATGGCCTTGCCAGGAATAAGACCATCCGCCATTCAGCGTACGCATCGAATTGGCATTCGGTCCGGTAATCAATATTTTCTTTCCGGAAGCAAGTGGCAGGATCCGATCCGCATTCTTCAATAGGACAAGTGATTCCTCTGCCGCCAGCAAAGCAGTTGCAGCATGCGATTTACTCGCAAATTCCGGGTATTCCGAAGGATCCCAATATGACTTGTCGAACAGCCCGAGACGGAATTTCATGCGCAGTACCCGGCGTACAGCATCATCAATGCGGCTCATAGGAACTTCACCTTCTTGCACAAGTTCTTTCAGATAATTACAGAAACTCCATTCATAAGGCACCATAGACATATCGATACCGGCATTAATAGCCATTTTTACGGCTTCTTTCTTGGAAGCGGCCACTTTGTCACGGGTATACAGGTTGTTTATATCCGCCCAATCCGTTACGATGAGCCCGTCCCAATTAAGGTCTTCCTTCAGCCATTTCGTCAAAAGTTCATAATTGGCATGAAAAGGAAGCCCGTTGTTCATAGCAGAATTCACCATAACAGACAAAGTACCGGCTTTCACAGATTCCAGAAAAGGGGCAAAATGCTTTTCACGCATCTCCTGCACCGTGATAGACGATGGCGTACGATCTTTGCCGGATACGGGGACACCATAACCCATATAATGTTTCAAACAGGCAGCTACCCGATTGGGGTCTATATGGTTCGGATCCTCGCCTTGAAAACCAATCACAGATTCACGTCCCATCTCTGTATTGACGTAACAGTCTTCTCCATAATTTTCCCACATACGAGGCCAACGGGCATCACGGCCAAGATCCACAACGGGCGCGTACGTCCAAGGAATGCATCCGGCTTTTGTTTCGTAAGCCGATATCTCGGCTCCTTTCCGTACCAGTTCACGATTGAATGTAGCCCCCATATTGACGCCCTGCGGAAAGAAAGTTCCACCGGCCGTATAGGTGGTGCCATGTATCTGATCAACGCCATACACGCAGGGAATTCCCATAGACTTTATCGATTCTTCCTGAATTCTTTTGATAAGAGTGGCCCAGACCTCCTTCGTCTGTGCTTCGCCATAAGGTACATTCAGTATAGATCCCACTTTATATTTACCGATCACGGTATCGAGCATGGCTTCATCAAAAGTAAAACCCGGTTGCCCTGTTGTTTTCTTATCAGTCAACACATCGATCGTCAATTCGGTCATCTGCCCTATTTTCTCTTCCAGAGTCATCTTTTCGAGCAACTTCTCAACCTTATCCTCTATCACTTTATCAACAGGAATAGCCGGGGAGATTATCGTATTCTGTGCAAAAACAGACCATGCAAATCCTGCGAATACCAAAGGAAATAATAGTTTCTTGTTCATGTTATCAATTTGATTTGTAGTAAGCCGTACACCGGATATCGTTATGATACGTGAGCAAAGATAATACAATGTACCCGATATAATATTGCCGAAGGAGATAAACTTGAATTCCACAAGCAGGAATTCGCAGCGTCAGGCGGTAAATATCCAGCCAAAAGCATAAGAAGTATTTGACAAAGACAGGAACAGAAACATAGACAGCGAGAGTCTGCACAGATCCCTTACGCAATTCTGAAATGCCTTGCTTGCCGCCATTACAGAGCGGAAGGGGCTCCAAGAGCTGGAAATACGAGGCACAATCACCATATTCACATAAAGCATAATCGAACATTGACAATCCCCCCTTCCGCACGCAAACACTGATGAACAAGGGGAAGCGTAAGGGGTAAGGAATCAATTCAAGTTTCTATTCCATACTTTTAATTCCGACTTCTGTACCTTTTGCAAACGAACAAAGCCTTTATTATTTTTTTGATAGGCATTCGCTACGATTCGCTATGATTCGGACATTCCTATACCGGTAATCACAAATAAAATCAGTACCTTTACACCGGAATTTTAAAAGAATCGTTATGGCACATCGTCTGAACACTAATAAGCAATTTATGGTAGGCAATGGTATTCTGGCATTCGCCGTTATTTTTGTTGTAGTCATCTTTGTCTATATGAGTATGAGGCTGCAACGCGAAAAACAGGAAGAACGCCACTTCATAGAAACTTACACGATCCATCTTACCAAAGGATTCACCGGTGATTCGCTCTCACTTTTCATCAATGACAGTCTGATAATAAATAAACGAATAACCGAAGAGCCCTTCGCAATCGAAGTAGGCCGATTTGCGGAGCAAAATGCGCTGATGATCGTCGATAATCTGACAGACGAACTGTCTACATTCGACTTAAGCGAAAAGGGGGGCAGCTACCGCTTTGAAAAAGATGCCGACGGAATTAAACAACTTTCCCGTTAGACGTTGCCATCCTTTCAAATCTCCGTCTTATAATTTTTCAATTCTTCGCGTAGCGCAAGCGCTTTCCCATCGGTCAACGAATCGAGTAACGACCAGAAACGATCGCCATGGTTCATCTCACGCGTGTGGCACAATTCATGAAGCAGCACATAGTCTATTAAATGCTGAGGCAACAAAACAAGAAAGTAAGACAGGTTGATTGCCTTACGAGCCGAGCAACTCCCCCACCGTCCACGGCTGGAATTGATTTTCACACTCTTGTAAGGAAGGTTATGCCGGCCGGACAGCATGTACAGTCGTGGCGGAAGAATGATTTTTGCATTTCTTCTCAGCGCTTCCTCAATGACCTTATGCAACCATTCCTGCAACTTACTATCAGTAAAATCAGCAGTCGGGGGACAAACGATACGCATCTCTCCTAACTCCGAATGCGCCAGAAAACGATCACGCTCACCGGCTACCAAAGACAGCTTAAAATATTCCGTCTCAATCCGGTAATCCAAATCTATCGATGGGCGAGCAGTCTTCTCCTTGAAGCCACGCAATTTCACACGCAATTGATTGATAGCATCGGTGATCTCGGCAGATGTGGTTCCGGGAGGTACGCTTACATAAATGGCATCACTTTTCGTCCGGAAAATCAGCCGCTTGGCACGTGGATTAACACGTATCACCAAAAGCCCCAATTCTTCATCTTCAAGTATCTTATCTATTTTTTCCATACACCTGCAAATAAACAAATATTCTGCGGGAAGAACAAATACAACAGACTCAAAAAAAAGTAGTACCCGATGCAACCTTTTTGAAAGAGTCTACGTCTAATAAACAGAAACCTCAAAAAAACTTATAAGATGAAAGCAAAATTAAACGTATTCTTAATCATATTCCTGACTGGATTACTGACCAGTTGTACCTTTATCTCAGAAAGAGCGGAAGGCATAGCTCCCAGCAAAAATTACATCACACGGGATTACCAAATAAAAGATTTCAATTCCATAGATGCCACTACGGTAGGTGACATTTATTATACCCAATCTACAGATGGGAAAAGTTCCCTGCAAATCTATGGACCGGATAATTTTGTCAAGTTAATACAGGTATCGGTAAAAAGTAATACTCTGATATTAGCTATGGATAAGCATAAGAAAATAAAGAATGCCAAGAAACTCAAAATAACCATCAGCTCTCCGGATCTGAACCGGATCCAATTTAAAGGCGTAGGAAACATTCACATCGATAATAAGTTTGTTACCGGCAGGCTCGACATCGAAAGCAAAGGAGTCGGCGACGTCAATGTTCAGGAACTGGACTGCCAGAATCTGACCGTAAACTCGATGGGAGTGGGTAACGTAAACCTAAAAGGGAAAGTAGTCAACGCCAATCTCAGTTCTAAGGGTGTAGGCGATGTAGAAGCAACGGATCTGGAAGCAACACACGTGAAAGCCTCCTCCAATGGAGTGGGCAATATCTCATGCAATGCTACCCAATCTTTAGACGCAGCCGTCAAAGGAGTAGGAAGTATTAACTATAAAGGAAATCCTGCACAAAAAACATTCAGCAAAAAGGGTGTGGGAAGTATCAAGGGTATTTAAATATATAAAAACATGAAATCAATTTCAATTTCTTCATTCGCTGCAATTTTACTGATCTGGACAATAACTGCCTGCTCGCCCAGCAATCGGGTGACCGGAAGCAATAACTACATAACCAAGCAGATCAAAGTAGAGAAATTCAACGGGCTACAATTAACAGGAAGCCCGGATGTTATTTATAAACAGACCCAAGGAAGGCCTTCTGTAGAAGTATACGGCCAAGATAATATAGTAGAGTTGCTGGATATCTATGTGCAAAACAATAGCCTGACCGTAAAATTCAAAAACAACACAAGCATACAGAACAGGGGAAAATTGGAGATAAGAGTTTCCGGTCCTGCACTCAACCGAATAGCCTTATCGGGTTCCGGTGACATCAAACTTGTAAACGGAATACAAACCGACGACAATTTAAATATTAAAATACAAGGTTCGGGAGACATTGCGGGAAACAAAATAAGCTGTAATTTGTTATCATTATCCATCAACGGGTCAGGAGATATGACATTGAACAGGATAGATGCCCTAAAGGCAGAAGTAGGTATCAACGGTTCGGGAGATATTTCCCTTTCCGGAACCTGCAAAAATGCCGAATACAGTATTAACGGCTCAGGAGACATTCAAGCTTCCGAATTGGAAACAGAGAATGTAACGACCTCTATCAATGGTTCGGGAGATATAAGCTGTTATGCCACAGAAAGCTTGAAAGGGCGTGTCTCCGGCAGTGGTGAAGTAGCTTACAGAGGAGAACCACAAATAGATTTCTCCAAAAAGGGACTGCGTAAATTATAAAATTCTCTCTTTACATATAACTTTATCTCTCTAACAGAGATGGAAAAAGGAAGTTTCCGTGAGGCAACTTCCTTTTCTCTTTAATGCCATTCTCTTCCTCCTTTTTCCAAGCAATCCATATGAGCCGGCAGGATAAATAAAAGGGCTACTGCATCACGCGGTAGCCCATCTATTTAGTTAGTTTTTCTATAAAAATTTGAGAGAATTGAAACTTCACAGCCTCAAGTTGTTTTAATTAAGCACACTAACTATATTTATGTTTAAAGCAAATGAAAATGTCTTTTCTTATCAAGAGCGCTTGGGCTTCATCGAAGCTGCCAGCTTCGAAATAAATTCCGGACTCATATTGCCCGTAAAATTAATCACGGCAAACTGATTCTTTTCATGCATCAACATCACCAACTCGACAATCGCATCCTTCTTCTTTCGGATCATAATCTGACAATTTTCAGCTTTATCCTTAAAAGAAAGAAACGGTTCGAACCTTCCGGAATTCTTTTCCACCACCTTTAGAGCTTCATCGTAATACTTCTGCCCTTCCACTTTGGCAGTCAGCATCTGCATGCTCTTCAAATTAGAAATAATCTCCAGAACTTCATCATCTTTCTCAGCATCGCTTTTCATGATCTCCTCCATCATCTTCGGGCTGATAGTTATACACGTCAGATTTGAATCCGCCTTATGTTCAGTCAGAAAACGCGAAGCAAAGTCCTGAGCCGATACGGCTACAGATAGCAATGCCATCCAGCACATTAAAAGAACGCTCTTCATTATTCGTTAATCATATCGACTCCGCCTAACCGCACACTGTCGGCCAAGTTTTGGTCTTGTGATTTATTGATTCCTTCAGACAGCATCATCAATGCAGAAGAAACTTGCTTATAAGCCACTTCCGGATCATCATATGTATCTGTATAAGTATCGTAATTATAATCCAAAGTTTCATTGGCGAAAAATGTATGCTGCGCCACACTCCCCAATGAAAGCATAAAAGCAACAACCGCAGCCGCCTTCAACAAAGGCATGAACCTTCCGACCAATGTCAGACGCCGTGCTTTCACTACCGGCGGTTCTACCTGAGCCAGAATACGTGCATCGAAGTCTTCGCCCAGCCCCGTCTCACGCTGAACCTGCTGATAAACAAACAGGTCTCTATATTGAAGCAGATGAGCCGGTATTTCTCCCTTTGAGAAGAAAGCGCGCAACTCCGATTCTTCCTCCAAGGAAGTCTCACACTGCCAATATCGCTCCAAAAGCTGTTCTATATACTTATAGTCCATATTCGTCAATCTCTATATACCGTTGTTTCACTTTTTGCCTTGCCCTGAAAAGGTTTACTTTAACTTGTTCCTCCGTCAGTTGAAGCACTTTTGCAATATCTTTATAGCTCTCACCCTCTATATCCCGCAACTGCATAATAAGCCTTTGTTTTTCGGGAAGTTCATCAATCAACCGGTGAATAATTTTCATACGTTCATTATTCACCAATCGGTCATAGGGGCCGGATGTATCCGCTTCTTCCGCCATTTCGGGGGTCAGTTCTACATTTTGGGCATCTTTCTTCTGACTTCTGTCTATCGCCAGATTCTTTGCCACTATCAGGCAATAAGCCTCGACAGATTCAAATTGTTGCCACTCATCACGCTTATTCCACACCCGTATCATGGTATCCTGAACAACATCCTCGGCCTCTGCCCTATCCAAAGTTATTCTGAGGGCCAGTCGAAAGAGTTTATCTTTCAAAGGCAATATATCGTTTCGGAAGCTGATTTCTTGCATCTCTATAAGAATGACGGATGAGAATATGAAAAGTTACAGGTACACTCTTATTTTTTTTCGGATTATTTTTTGATCCGTGTTCCTTCTTCTCCGCTAATAGCTGATGCTAAAGTTATTATAACCTCCGAAACTCCGGCATCAATTGCAGCAAAAGAGTTCTCGAGCTTTGGAATCATCCCCCCCTGAATAATGCCATCGGCCACATATTGCTTAAATTCCGCAGGGGTGATCAAAGGAATCACGCTATCGTCATCATTTTCGTCACGCAACACGCCTTTCTTCTCAAAACAGAAAACAAGAGTCACATCAAAAAGAGCGGCAAGCGCCTTTGCCGTCTCTCCGGCAATGGTATCGGCATTGGTATTAAGCATATGGCCTTTACCGTCATGAGTAAGCGGTGCCATAACAGGAACCACACCTTTATATATAAGATCGGATAACAGTGAAGCATCCACTTTTTCCACGTCACCCACAAAACCGTAATCCACTTCTTTCACCGGGCGTTTCACCGAACGCATGACATTCATATCCGCTCCGGTCAATCCCAAAGCATTCACTCCGCGAGCCTGCAGGCCGGCAACCACGTTTTTATTGACCAATCCGCCATATACCATCGTCACCACTTTCAGTGTCTCAGAATCTGTAATACGGCGTCCGTTCACCATTTTACTCTCAATGCCAAGCTGCGCCGCTATCTTCGTAGCCGAACGCCCCCCGCCGTGTACCAGCACTTTATGGCCTTCGATCGTTGCAAAATCATCTAATAATCGGTTAAGTGTAGCTTCTTCTTCTACAATCTTACCACCCACTTTAATAACAGTCAATTTTTCTCTCATATATTCTAAAAGATAAGTCTCTCCCCACCCTCTATTCCAAATATGTATATCCGTAAAGTCCCGAACGATAATTCGACAAGAACTCCTTCCCCTCTTCTACCGATATTTTTCCTTCTTTTACGGATTTGGTAACCCACGTCTCTAATGTACGCACCAATTTCTTGGGGCTGTACTGCACATAATCCAACACTTCGGCAACCGTCTCACCATCGATAATCTGCTCAATGGAATACCCTTTCTCGTTTACGGAAACGTGTACTGCATTCGTATCGCCGAACAAGTTGTGCATATCACCCAATATCTCCTGATAAGCTCCGACCAGAAACACGCCGAGATAATAAGGTTCCTTACTTTTCAAGCTGTGCAACGGCATATAATGTGACACGTTCTTCGTTGAAATAAAGTTGGCAATTTTTCCATCCGAGTCGCAGGTGATATCCTGTAAGGTAGCCGAACGATCGGGCTTCTCGTCAAGTCTCTGAATAGGCATAATAGGAAATATCTGATCAATAGCCCAAGAGTCGGGAAGCGACTGGAACAATGAGAAGTTACAGAAATATTTATCTGCCAACAATTTGGATAAACTACGGAATTCATCCGGTGCATGCTTCAATCCGGCAGCTATCTGATTTATTTCACGGGTAATAGACCAATATAAGCGTTCAATCTGTGCACGTGTTTTCAAGTCGACAATACCATGACTGAAAAGATCAAGGGCCTCTTCACGAATTTGTTGTGCATCGTGCCAAGCCTCAAGCATCTTATTCTGATTCAATGTATCCCAAATCCCATATAGCTCCTGCACTAACTCATGAGCATCCGGAGCGATTTCTTCTTCATCGTCCCATTCGGGCAGAGTAGTTGTTTCCAATACCTCAAAAATGAGCACCGAATGATGGGCTGTCAATGCCCTGCCGCTTTCAGTAATAATGTTCGGATGAGGAATACCATTCTTATCACTGGCATCCACGAGAGTAGAGATCGAGTCATTGACATATTCCTGAATAGAATAATTCACGCTACTTTCACTGCTGGAAGAACGGGTACCGTCATAATCAACTCCCAATCCGCCTCCAATATCGACAAACTGCACATTAAAGCCCATCGCATGAAGCTGTACATAAAACTGAGACGCCTCACGCAATGCCGTCTTAATACGACGGATTTTAGTAACCTGGCTTCCGATATGGAAATGGATCAGCTTCAGGCACTCTTTCATCTCCTTCTTTTCCAGAAAATCCAATGCTTCAAGCAATTCACTGGAAGTCAGCCCGAACTTACTGGCATCGCCGCCCGAATCTTCCCACTTACCACTTCCGGAAGAAGCCAACTTGATACGAATACCGATATTGGGCATTACATTCAATTGCTTCGCCATCTTAGCGATAAGTTTCAATTCATTCATCTTCTCTACGACGAGAAAAATACGTTTTCCCATCTTCTGAGCCAATAACGCCAGTTCTATATAACTTTCATCTTTATATCCGTTGCAAATAATCAATGAATCAGAATCCGTATTTACGGCAATCACAGCATGAAGTTCGGGTTTAGATCCGGCTTCAAGACCGAGATTGAACTTCTTTCCGTGGCTGATAATTTCCTCCACAACCGGACGCATCTGATTTACCTTGATTGGATAAATAATGAAATTCTGAGCCTTGTAGCCGTACTCTTCGGCAGCCTGCTTAAAGCAGTGAGCTGTTTTTTCAATACGATTGTCCAAAATATCCGGAAAACGTATCAACATGGGAGATGCCACATCACGTAACTGCAACTCATCGACCAGTTCTTTCAAGTCGACGCCGACGCCGTCTTTTCGCGGTGTAACAACAACATGACCTTTGTCATTAATACCAAAGTACGAAGTACCCCAACCTGTAATGTTGTAGAGTTCCTCAGAATCTTCAATACGCCACTTTCTCATTTTAATGTATTCAGTTGTGTTTATAAATTATTTAAGGCAACAAAAATAACTATAAATCCATAGTATACAATCAGAAAGCCATGTTTTTTAAATAAGATATTTACAAAAGGTACAAATAAGCTACAGTTTCAATAAGTCACGCAACTTTTCCACCGATTTTTCTATCTGGGAACGATCCTCCAGTTCATCGGCATTAAAAACATATTGGGCTTGCGAATAAAAAGGAGTACGTTTCTCCAATGCCCGGATAATAAATTCTTTCAACTCGTCGTCCTGTTTACCCTGTAAAATAGGACGTTGCTGCTTAGCCACACGCAACCTACGGAACAGCACGTCGGGATGTACATTCAAAAAGACCGTCTTACCGTTGCGGTTCATAAAATCCATATTATCAAAAAAACAGGGAGCACCGCCACCTGTGGAGATCACAACATCCTCAAAGGCGCCTACTTCATGCAGCATATTCTTTTCCAACTCCCGGAAACCTGCCTCACCACGTTCCACAAACAATTCGCCTACCGTTTTATGAAAACGTTCTTCCATATACCAGTCCAGATCGACAAACGGAAGATTTAATTTCCGTGCGAATGCTTTCCCTAATGTCGTTTTACCGGCTCCCATATAGCCGGTCAGAAATATACGAATCATAATTGCCTATCTTTTTGAGACAAAGATAGGCAATTATATATTAAAAAGCTCACGGTATGTAGTAAATAAAACCGATATGCTTATTTAAAAACTTTCACTCTTTCCGAAAGTTCCTTGAATTCTTTATCGCCCGGTTCTCCGGCGGGCATTCCAAACGGCATCTCGGCTATTAAATGCCAACTTGCCGGAAGTTCCCATGTGCGACGAACTTCTTCATCGATCAAAGGATTATAGTGTTGCAGAGAAACACCAAAACCGGCATCTTCAAGCATCGTCCACACCGCTAATTGGTGCATGGCAGATGTTTGCATAGCCCATCCCGGAAAGTTGTCTTTATAACTGATAAATCTATTCTGCAGATCCTGCACCACATTCTGATCCTCAAAAAACAGTACCGTACCATATCCACTGGCAAAAGAATGATCTATCTTCGCTTCTGTATTTTTGAAAGCTTCCGGAGTCACTATCTTCCACAATGTATTTTTAACGATCTGCCACAATTTCCGATGGTTATCGCCCAATAGCAATACGACACGGGTGGATTGTGAATTAAAAGCCGATGGTACATGTGTTACGGCAAAATCGATAATTTCTTCTATTTCTTTATCGGAAATCGGCGACTGGTTTGTAATTGCATAGTAAGTCCTTCTGTGTTTTAAGGCCTCTTTAAAAGATTTCTCCATTATAACTCCTTTCTTTATTATGATATCTATAACAAAGAACAACCAATCATGAAAAGTTGTTCGGTAAAAGAAAATATTTGTAACTTTGCCACTCAAATGAAAAAGATAAATGGGTAAACAAAAGTTTTACGTGGTATGGGAAGGAGGCACTCCGGGGATTTATACCTCCTGGACAGAATGCCAACTCCAAACAAAAGGTTATGAAGGTGCTAAATACAAATCCTTCAGTACCCACGAAGAAGCTGAACGTGCCTTTCATTCGTCTCCTTATGCCTATATCGGAAAAAATGCCGTAAAAACAGAAAACAAGCACAAACCCTCTTCCGAAGTATTACCCGCAGCCGTAGTAGAAAACAGTCTCGCAGTGGATGCCGCCTGTAGCGGTAATCCCGGTCCGATGGAATACCGTGGAGTACATGTGGCCAGCAGACAGGAGATTTTTCATTTCGGCCCCATGAAAGGCACAAACAACATCGGAGAATTTCTGGCATTGGTACACGGACTTGCCTTGTTGAAACAAAAGGGGTTTGATATGCCCATATATAGCGATAGCGTCAATGCAATCAGCTGGGTGAAACAAAAAAAATGTAAGACCAAACTGCCCCGTACCCCAGAGACGGAAGCATTATTTCTCCTTATCGAACGTGCGGAAAAGTGGTTAAGAGAAAACACCTATTCCACCCGTATTTTGAAATGGGAGACCAAAGAATGGGGAGAGATTCCTGCTGATTTCGGACGAAAATAATTGCAGACTACTTGAATTTCTTAATCAGAAAAGCCGGATTTACCCTAAGATAAACACCAAATGAGAAATTAGTCATGCTTCCTTCCGGAACAAGTTCACCACTCGCCAGCTTCATGGTACCGGGCATTGAATAATACAGATCGCCTTTTGCACCGAAAGCGTAGTGTTTTCCAAAAGTCCGGGAATATTCGACGGAAAGGAAACAAGTTTGAGGGTCATCGTAAACCGCTCCCTCTGTCTTCATAGAAACAGCACCAAAATAAGGGATGCCGAATAAAGAGATAAAATCTTTGCAAACAAAATAGCCGCCTTTTACACGAATATTATTTCCTAAATCAAAAGAGGCTTTCGTATATAATCCCACCCCTTTGTCAAAAGGCCACAACTTGCCGGATTCCTGATAATATCCCAACATGTCCGCCTCAACATTTATCCGCTTCAACACTTTGCGGTTTACGTTCCAAACAATACCGACACCAACAGAGCCATTTGCCAAAGTTTGCACAGGACGGTCGTTATCCACGATCTGTTCTCCCCCCCGGTGCTGAATGGTCATCTGTACCGGCAAATAATAATGGAAACGGGATTCCGGTCTATTAAATTTAACCAAAGAAGAGAGACCGACCGTAAAAGCCTCCTGATGGGTGTCCGCTTCAAAAATAAAGCTCTGCCAGTTGATCCAGGCATCGAAATGCCAACGTTTTAAGTCACACAATACTTGAAATCCGGTTTCCGGATCGGCCGTCAAGTTCAGTTCGGGATTATAAAGGGGCTCAATCAGTCTATGATTTTCACCGCCATACAGATTACCCAGAACCAGATTTACCCGCGACAAAGCCAGTTGCGCACGGAAATAAGGCAAAATATGCGTACCACGCTGATACTGGTTTCCTTTCCAGATTGCAATATCATGATAAGCATAATTGGGAAACTTATAAGCACCGCTATAAATCAAGGCATGAACTCCCAATTCCAACTTTATATTCTTCAATGGATAAAACACTCCCTTAGGCTGTAGCCACAGACCGGGCAAAGAGTATCCGTTTATAACGCTTCCTGCAAACTCATTGTCCTTAAAAAAGCTGATATTATCAAGTTCAACCAGAAGTTCTCCCTGTCTTTCCGGATCAATCTCGTAATCCGTCCGGCATAAACGTTCTACCATCTGGGCATGAGCTGCCGAGCCAAGCAAAGTAACAACCGTCAGACAACAGGCTATCCTACGGACATATTTATTGAGTTTCATCGTATCTGCAATTTTATCAAAGCGACTGCATGTCATTAAGACGTTTATAATACCCATTCAAGGCCAATAATTCTTCGTGCTTACCGCGTTCTACTATTTCCCCTTCATAGAGAACACATATTTCATCCGCATTTTTTATTGTAGAAAGCCGATGGGCTATTGCAATCGTCGTACGAGTTTTCATCAGACGTTCCAACGCTTCCTGTACCAGACGTTCGGATTCCGTATCCAAAGCAGAAGTAGCCTCATCCAGAATCAAAATAGGAGGATTCTTCAAGATAGCGCGTGCGATACTGATCCGTTGCCTCTGGCCACCCGAAAGCTTACTTCCACGATCACCGATGTTGGTGTTGTAGCCATCCTCTTTTTCCATAATAAAGTCATGTGCATTGGCGATCTTCGCAGCCTCAATCACCTGCTCCATAGTCGCATTTTCTACACCGAAAGCAATATTATTAAAGAAGGAATCATTAAACAGAATAGCTTCCTGATTAACATTGCCAATCAAGGTTCGCAAAGCAGAGATACGCACATCCTTTATACTGGTACCATCAATCGTTATTTCACCTTCCTGCACATCATGATAACGCGGCAACAGGTCAACCAATGTCGACTTACCCGATCCGGATTGCCCTACCAAAGCGATTGTTTTTCCTTTAGGCACAGTCAGATTGACATGCTTCAAGACTTCTTTCTTACCATTATAACTGAATGAAATATCCTTAAACTCAATTTTATCATTCAAGCCGTTCAATGGTTTCGGATTAGGAATTTCCTTTATATTATTCTCAGCCTTCAATATCTTGTCTACGCGCTCCATAGACGCCAATCCCTTAGGAATGTTGTATCCGGCTTTAGAAAATTCTTTCAACGGATTGATAACACTATACAGAATCACCATATAGAAAATAAACGAAGGAGCATCAATCGTAGAGTTCTTCCCTAAGATCAACGAACCACCGAACCATAGTACAATAACAATCAATATGGTACCTAAAAATTCGCTCATCGGATGTGCCAGCGCCTGCCGCATAGCCACCCGGTTATTGGCATCCCTCAATTCATTACTGCATTTGGCGAAGCGATCCACCATTCTTTTTTCTGCAATGAATGCTTTGATAATACGCAATCCTCCCAGCGTCTCTTCCAATTGTGACATTGTATCACTCCATTTTCCCTGCGCTTCCAACGACTGCCGTTTCAGTTTCTTACCAACCACTCCCATAAGCCATCCCATCCCGGGAAGAACCAACAGAGTAAACAGGGTCAACTGCCAACTGGTGATGATCAATGTTCCAAAATAGAATATGATAAGTATGGGGTTTTTGATCAGCATATCCAGCGAACTGGTTATAGAATTCTCTACCTCCCCCACATCACCACTCATACGAGCGATAATATCTCCTTTCCGTTCTTCTGAAAAAAAGCCCAAAGGTAATGACATCACCTTTGAGTAAACCATAATACGAATATCCCGAACTACTCCTGTACGCAAAGGAATCATGACTGCCGAAGAAGCAAAGTAACAAGCGGTTTTAAGCAAAGTCATAAAAGCCAAAAACAGTCCTAAGAAAAGCAAAGTCATCGACGGACCATTTACCTCAATCATGTGTGATACATAATAATAGAAATTATTCACAGCTATGTCTTTCAAGCTCCCAGTCGAATCCCAAGGCATAAATTCATATACCTTACTATCCATTTCAAATAAAATTTGGAGGATGGGAATCAATAGCGTAAACGAGAATATATTGAATACTGCTGACAAAATATTCAAAAACACGGCTCCCACCACATATCTCCGGTAAGGAGATACGAACCGTTTCATGAGTTGCAAGAATTCTTTCATTAACTTGTACTAAAATGATTTAGGCGACAAAGATAGAGGAAAATCTCCGAAAATCATATCTAAATATCGATAGAAAACACAGGAATTCAACAATTATCTTAATTATAGTTTGTCTGGCCCACTATTATCCTCTCCTCATTCATCAGCATGTATTTTTCAACAAGTATAATAAAAAAGCATTATCAGCACCCTCCTTCATTCTATCTTTAACGATGTAAGTGTGAAATATTAAATATCTTATCAAATTCATACAGCCAAATAGAGAATGTCCCCCCCCGGAATAATTCAGGATGAGCATTCAAAGCCTTCTGCTTCAACCCAACTCGGGTTTTAGCATCTTTCAAAAGTCGTTTCAAAGTACGTCCACCAACAACGTATTGTTGATAAGAGGATAAATTCAGCAAAGATATCATATATTCAAGAATTCGCCCCCCCTCTATAAAATATGCGCCCTCTTTTTCTGCCTTTGGGGATACCTTATTGTCATGCTGTCGAAAATAATTCAATTTACGGTTTATACGAATAACATTACCCTGCCGACATATCTCTATCCAAAAAAGCCAATCACCACAATAACGAAACTCTTTATAGCCACCATTCACTTTCGCATAGCATTCTTTTCGAAACAACACCATGCTGGCATTATATACACTGGGGCCCCATAGCATATTCTTTATAAGAAAATCTCTACCCGCAAATTTTGTCTGCAACGGCAATTTAGATGAAAATTTATCCCAATCCAACGCCATGTGTTGTCCATCAGCATCTACCATCTGCGAACCAGTAAAAGCTAAAACGACATCCGGATTTCCTTCTAATGCCGTAACCGTTTCAGTTAAAAAATTCTTTTCAGCAAAATCATCACTTTCAGCAATCCAAATATATTTACCTCGAGCTAAAAGCAAGCCCTTATCCCATTGTTTAAAAGTCGTACCACTATTTTGTTCATTAAACACGATATGGGTAACCCGATTATCGGATTGATATTTTAACAAGATATCACGACTATTATCAGTAGAACAATCATCCAGAAGTATCAACTCGAAATTATCAAAATCTTGAGCCAAGATACTATCAATACGTGACATTAAATAGGCACTATGATTATAATTCGGTACAATTACAGAGACCAGAGGTTCGTTCATCTCAAATATTTATCAATTCCATTATCACACCACTTAACATGGTTTTCCTTTACTACTTCCAGAGCATGCAAATGTTGCCCCTCATTATGGCGGGAAGCCTCCTTATGCCAAAGATGATAAACAATTCCTCCCATCTTTAAAGCTTTCTTTCCAACTCCTGCAAAATGCAAACGATACACCAGCTCTCCATCTTCATGTCCCCAATCCTGCAAATCCTCATTATACCCATTTATTGATATAAAATCATCCCGCCAAAAAGCCAGATTACACCCACGCATATGATCTATGACTTTTGCATACCGTTCTGCCAGGAAAGAGCGCAGTAATCTGGAACGAAAGCCATTCAGGATAAACCCTGCTTTAATTTCCGAAACATTCAGCTTTAAACTGATATCACTAATCAATCTTTTAGTCACCATTGGTCCTAACTTAGTACGGCTTCCACAGACAAAATATCCTTTATCCATCATCTCAATATGATCTTGGATAAAATGACGTTCCATAATTACATCACCATCTATCTGGATGATATAATCGCCTTTAGCTTGCGCAATAGCCTTATTCAAGATTGAAGTTTTTCTAAATCCTTTATCTTCTTGCCAAATATGAACTATAGGAACTTTTAATACTACTCTAAAATCATCTATCAATTTACGAGTATCCTCTCTCGAGCCATCATCAGCTATCACAATCTCATCCGGAGAAACCGTTTGAATAGAAGCACTCAACAGACATAATCGTAACGCATCTTCCCAATTATACGTAGAAATCAGCAATGACACTTTTGTATCCATCTCTCTTAAAGTTAGGTTAAACAGTCATGAACAATTTTTCAAAAGAACTAAAATTACTCAATTGCAATGGCGCATTCTTATCCATGATCCAATAAATCGGACGATTATTATAAAATGCAGCCATCAACGAGAAAGTACTCTTTACACCTATTATATAGTCGCACTGAGACAGCAAACACAAATCCTCCGCCTCATTTCCCTTCGGACAATAAATACTTTTCAGCCCTAAAGCCTCCCTGTAACAATTCACATTTAAATTACGATCATTGGTACAAATAAAAACAGAAACTTTTTTATCAGGAAAATTGTCCAAAAACTGACGTATGTGCTCAATATACACATCATCATTAAAAAAATATTTTCCGCCCATCCAGACCTTATAATCACCTCTGCGAATATGAACGGCCAAACGTACGTCCGCACCGTCTGCTTTTGCATGTTCCTCTAAAAAAGATTTTATTTTATTTAAAACCAAAGATTTAAAGGCAAACATATCTTTAATTTCCGTCCGATATTTCATAAATAATTCAGGAAAACGAAACTGCCAACCATCAATAGCAACCATTCGATGCCTTTTCAACTCTGCAAGTACATCAGGGGTTACATCTGTTGGCTCGTCCAGAAAAAAACACTTTATCAACTGCAATTTAATCAACATTTTTGCAAAAAGATAAACCGGCCAACGGTGATACTTATAATTACAGACTTCAAAGTAACGATATTTATAAGCAAAACGCATTGATACGACTTTTACGTTGTTTTCCTTTCCCCATACATAGGCATGTGCGTATTGCAGAATGTTATTACACATTTGCCCATATCCTTTTACAAAAATCATATTCACAATATTTGTTTTTACTTTTCCTAAGAACTTACTTTCGTTCTATATTCTGCAAAAATAACAATAAAAAACTGATTATTTTAACTTTAAACCTTAATTCTTCCTACCAAGATGGTTAATAAACTCATGGCCTTTTAATTATTATCACTTTTCTTCTGCTTAATTTAAATCTCCAAATACATACAATAAAAATGTGAAAGACACATGCAGAAATAAAAAAAAGGAAAATGCAAGTTTGCAATACAAAAAGAATATCATTTATATTTCCATCTTTGACAAAAACATAAACAAACATTCCTTCATTACTTTAGTAGTCTGCATGGATACAAATAAAAAATCTCCCTCTAAACTTACAATTTGACAAAACGACATTCTTTTTTTCATAGAATCCTTTCGTTAAGAGAAGATACCGGTACGAATGTAAAAAACGCCATTATTCCCTAACTCCTTTTTCCAAAATCATCTATTCACAAGTAATTAACTGACATATTTCTCTTCAATTTCAACATCTGCAGGCAATTCACCATCAGAACCTACATATTTCATACTTTTTTCCATACGAAAGCCCTCCAAAACAGAGAAGCAATTAGAGTCAAAAAGCATTCTTTCAAAAAGAATTATTTTTTCTCATAGAGAATCTTACCGTTCCTCTACGACTTTCAAGTCGTTTCTCGTAGAGCAACCGGGCTTATCAAGTAGAGATATTCCGACTAAGACACCAAGAAAATATACATATATATTCAATTTAAGCAAAAAATATGCAATAAGAACCGTATATTATCTACATTATCATGCAACCCATTTTCTATTTACTACTTTTTTGCAAAAGTGAATTACAGGAAAACAATCAATACAACAGCAAAATGATAGTATATTCTCTTTTTTAATAACTTTCGCACAAACATCAATCAGTAAATCTAATTACTTCATCACAAGAATCAGACCAATTCTATTCGTTTTAACCCAATTTTTCAACTAATATCTTTCACATCATGCAGATCAAAAACAGAATAAAAAGCTAATTATATAATATTCAATTATAATTCTTTCTATCTTTGCTTTAGAAACGAATCAATAAAGCATATCACAATGAAAATATCAGTTATCGTAAATACCTATAACGCATCAAAACATTTAAAACAGGTTCTTGAAGCCGTAAAAGGTTTTGATGAAATAGTTATCTGTGATATGGAAAGCACTGACAATACAATTGAGATTGCAAAAACATTTAATTGCAAAATTGTAACTTTCAAGAAGGGAAACCATAATATCGTAGAACCAGCACGCAACTTTGCTATCCAACAGGCTTCACATCCTTGGGTGCTTGTAGTAGACGCAGACGAAGTGGTGCCCGAGCAATTAAAAGAATATCTTTATAAACAGATAGCAAGCCCCGATTGCCCTGCAGGTATTTACATTCCACGCAAGAACTATTTTATGGGCAGGTTCATGCATTGTCATTACCCGGATCATATTTTAAGGTTTTTCAAAAAAGAAGGAACTGTATGGCCCCCCATAATCCATGTGTCCCCTATAGTAGAAGGAACATTGTTTTCGATTCCTGCCAGACGTAAAGAGTTAGCTTTTGTCCATCTGGCCAATGACAGCGTTTCTGATATTATAAGAAAAACCAATGAATATACCCGAAATGAAGTAGAAAGAAAAAAAAATAAAAGATATGGAACCCTCGCATTCTTTTATCGCCCTTTTTTCCGATTCTTCAAAACATATATACTGAAAGGAGGTATACGAGACGGTAAAGAAGGCTTTATAAAAGCCTGCCTGGAAGGATATTATCAATTTGTAATGCTCGCAAAGCTCACAGAACACCATAAAGGCAATCATACAGATAATAAATAAAGTTCACCAAAAAGAATCTAAACACATATATACAAGCCACCATGCAACCTGTTTTTCCTTTAGTTTCAATCATAACTCCAGTGTATAATGCTGAGAAATATTTAAAAACATGTATAGATAGTGTCTTAAAGCAGACTTACACAAACTGGGAACTAATCCTGGTAAATGATGGAAGCACAGACGGCAGTTTAGATATTATAAAACAATATGCACAACTCGATGTCCGAATCAAATATATAGATAAAATCAATGAAGGACCATCCTTATCCAGAAAATCAGGCACAGAGCAAGCAAAAGGGAAGTACATTCAATACCTGGACAGTGATGATTTTCTGCAAGAAAATGCGATTGAATATTTAACTGATAAAGCAGAAGCAACCAATGCAGAAGTTGTTGCTGCCCCTTTCTTTTTCTATTACTCAGAAAACAAGATGGACATTTCCGGGCATTTTTCATTTCAGGAAATGACAGGTATGGAATATTTTAACGAGATTCTTTCAGGAAGAGCTTATTGGAGTGTCTGGTCCAACTTTCTTTCCCGTTCTCTTTTTGAAAGAAACGATATATCATTCGTTCCGGAAATATCTTTCGGTGAAGACGCCATATTAATGGTACAACTATTATATCACACACAAAAAGTAGTAGCTTTGGAACAGCCCATTCTCTATTACAGACAAATAGAGTCGTCCATTTGCCACGATATAACCCCTAAAAGACACGAAGACTTACGGACTTACACCAAGTGGATAGAAAGATTCATGATAGAAAAAGGCTTATACGAATCCTATCGTAACAACCTGATACTAAAAAATATAGAAATGGCTTTTTTATGCATGCATTGGGGATATTATGAGAATGCAGACAAAGATATGAAGCGTATTGTCAAAGATATAAAGAAGCGTCCGCAATTGCTCAAATGCCTGCCGGGAAGACAAAGAAAAATCATCAAAGTATACCGCTTCTCTTCCTGGCTGGGATTTCTAAACCTGATGCATTACAAAAAACAAGGGAAATTATAATTCAATCCAATTCTACATCTGCCGTATGCACCTCTATTTTCTCTATATCCGGTAATTGAAGATAATCTCCATAGAGACGGGTCAGATACTTGTCGACACTTCGGGGAGCAGGAAAGTAGCTCCCTTCAAACTCCACCTGTGAAAGAGGAAACAATTCACTCTTTCTGCGAGATATCGAGAACCAGCTTCCCCAAGTATGCCTGACTTCGTCACGAATACTTACCCATGACCAAAGACGAATCCAGAAATATCTGACCGACAAGAAAAACCACTTCCGGACAATCAGCTTTTCTCTTTTCTGCCTGTCTTTCTCCAAGGCGGCCTTGTCTTTCAGCTTCTGATGCTTTCTGACAAACTTCCGTGCCAGCTTTTCCGACAATGGCTCTAAAGGAAACAAGTCAACATACACTCCTTTATACTTATAAAAGATATCTGCATCATGTGTCTCTTTAATCACAGAATGTAAATCCCTTAATTTCCCAAAAGGATAAAGATAATGCGTATCTGTTTTATGCGTTTGCAAAGCATATTTTGAGTCTATTTCCCGTCCAAGAACTTTCACAAGCTTCAAATAATCTTTCCGAAGCATCTCAATATCCAGATCATCGTCCCAAGGAATGAAGCCGCCATGCCTCACCGCCCCCAAGAGAGTTCCGGAACTTAACCAGTAAGAGATATTGTGCTTTTTGCATACACCGTCAATATACTTCAGCATTTCCAACATACGCAATTGGTGGTTGCGCAACGATGAACCATCCGGATTAAAACGCTCTCTCAATTCTGCTTGATTGGCCATAACAGTTTCATTAACGATTAGTTATCATATCGTATATATTAGATGCAAAAAAGACATCATGAAGCCCCAGTCCAATATTATACGACAAAATTCGCTCCTTATCATTTTCCCGGCCACGGCATGTTCCATCAAGTACATCTCCTATCTCATTAAACCGTTTAAATTGATTGAAATACCGGAAGCTTCTAACGTGCTCAGTATCGTCAGCAAAAACCTTATCAAAAAACAGATCACAATTTTGAAAGCCACGCGTGTGTACCGGAACCAACAATATACCGGGTTTAAACAATGCATCGTTTCCTATTAAAAGTCCATCCGCATCAGTGATACAGGACACCAAGACATCCGCATCTTCCACTAATTCCTCCATCGTATCCACAACGCTAAAAACGACATTTCCAAATGTTCTAAAATGGTCAATGAAATACTCTGCCTGATCTTTATAACGAAATAAAACGACTTGAAATATTTCATCCGGGAAACTGCTCAATAGACAAAGCAATGTCGCTCTTGCCGTATTTCCCAATCCGATGAAAGAATATTTCCGGGCGGAAGAAGAACGCAGCGTTTTAATTGCCAACGTAGCTACCGCCCCTGTGCGCATGCTTGTTATCCAATCCGCATTTATCAACGCCAGCAACTCTCCATTTGCACTATTGTAAAGCAGTATATCACTACTTAAAGAAGGGGTTCTACCCAATATACGAGACACTACTTTAACACCGAACCGCTCTTTATCCGAAGGGAGCAAACAAGGCATAGTAGTAAAAAAATCATTTCCTGCAGGGTGCACGGAAACTTTTGCCGGCAATTGGCTATCCTTTTTCATCCGGAAACTTTGTGTAACCCAATCCACACACAAAGAAGGAGAAATAAATAAATTTTCTATTTGCTGGGAATCGATAGTAATCATATTCTGTTATTTATAACGCTCAGCGCGTCAATCAGTCGGTTGTTGTCTTTCTCACTCCGTACCGCAATACGGATATAATTTCCACCATTAAATGCCAATTTCGCAGAACAGTCTTTTATAAGAATATTATGCCGTTCAAGCAACAACCGGGTTAACTCCCCGGCACTATAGTCAGAAATAATCTCACATAAAAAATAATTGGCTTGCGAAGAGATAACCCTCAGATAAGGAATTTGCTGCAACAAGCCCCAAAAACGTTCCCGTTCCACAACAAACTTCTTACAAGCCCTCTGATAATCATCTTCGTATTTGCCAAAGATTTGCATATAAAATTCGGCAAACGAATTGATATTCCAGATAGCTACATCTTTTCTAATGCTGTCAATCAGTCTGGCGTCAGAAGTAGCAAGTACCCCTAAACGAAGTCCGGGCACACCATAAGATTTTGAAATACTCTTTATTATAATAAGATGTCCATTCTTTTCCAGAATATCATTTGAGAGAAGCGAGTTCAGCTTGCCTTCTGTAGAAAAGTCAACAAATGACTCATCAATAATCAATCGGATATTTTTGCGCCGAGTCCACCTTATCAGATTCTGCACATCCGGTATAGATATAAAATTGCCCGAAGGATTATCCGGATTAATCAACAACAACGAAGAGACAGGCTTATCTTCAAAAAAAGCTTGAAGTTCCTCAACCGTATAAGTAAAATCTTTATTATTCGGAACATATGGAATCACCGTCCGATTATCCAACCGGTTAGGATATTCCTCAAAAGTGGGAAATACCACACCTATGTTACCGCTAAGCTTTTCCATCAGACTTTTAATTAATTCGGCGGCGCCATTACCTACACAAGCAAATCTTTGTTTTATACCAAAATACTTAGCAATCAAAAGACTGTTGACATTCATCCCCGACGGATATTCCGTCAATAAAATATCAAAATTAGCTTTCATTTCCTCCCGCATACGACGAGTAGGGAAATAAGGATTAACCAAATAACAGAAGTCTAAAAGATTAGGGAAGCGCCAATATCCTCCAAAACGTTTCTGATAAAGCGATACTTGTTTTCCAGAAGGAGCAAAAAGAGATTCGGCAATATCCAAGTCCTGAACATCATCTATCTCATACCATTTCTGTCCGGTCAGTGGAAGGGCCTTCAAATCGCAGTTATCCAACAACGTTATAACACGCAGCACCTGCTCGTAATATTCATTATTGCCCAACGCTTTAGTATAGGCCTCCAGGAACGGAACATAATGTGTCGTTAAGAACTCTTTACTGAATTTATAAACATTCGTAGTTTTATAGTATTGTTCCGCATCACTGTATTTAAATGCTTTCTTCGGTATGAAGTTTACAATGTTATTTTCATCATCCAAACGCACCATTGTACCGTCCATCCAAGTTTCATACTTATCCACCAAAGCTAAATTAGGATAAGGATTGTCCAAGATCAGACGAAATAAAGAGTCTTCAAAAATCAAGTCCGATTCTATCAATAAAGTATCATCTTTCTGCAATTCTTCCTTTGCCAAAGATAAAGAATATATATTATTCGTTTTATCATAAATCTTATTCTCTATATATTCTATGGCAAGTCCATTATAGGTACTTCCTAAAAAAGCCCTCAGCTCTTCTCCCTTATACCCTATTACAATAATGATCCGCGTCAGGGGTAAAGAAGACAGTTGAGTTAAAACACGCTCTATTAAAGTTATTCCATTAACTTTAATCATACATTTTGTATTGTTCTTTGTCAGTTCGCCCAGACGTTTTCCCATCCCGGCAGCCAGAATAACTGCTTGCATGTTTATATTTTAAATATTAATACGTTATAACTTTAAAAGGATAAGAAATCCAATGAATGCAAAAGTCGAGTTTTTTTATAACATGAGCAAATTCTATGCATTAATCTTAATTGAAAGTCAATAATTTTAAAAGCATGAAGAGCACATTATCTATATTTTTCCCAGATATTCGTTTCAACATCAAGGACGCCAATCTTTTTTCTTAAAATAGAAATTGAAAAAGTAGTATGGCTTCCAGAAATAAACAATTTTCCTCAAACGTTTATAACACCGAGGCTCTATCTCTTCTTTCGACAAATAAAGCAAAATTTTCAACTTTTGCCTCATATCCTCAATCGGTTCCCGAAAATACATCACTTTGGTCATCGACAGAATCTGTTTGAATAAAGCAAAACAGATATTTATAATTCTCGTCAATTCAACATAAAGTTCTTTTCCCTCGAACAAAGCCTGTTCTTTTATAAATTGTATCCGTGCAAACTCTGACAAAAAATGATGATACAAGTTCAAAGGCTTAACAGTATGGCAAATACTTCCCTGGCGTTCTACATAAAAATAAAACGCTTTGTCAACCCATGCTATCCTCTGACACAGAAGTATACATTGATGCATCGCCGCCCTATCTTCATAAAGAACTCCCTCGGGAAAAAGAAATGAATCAAACAGTTCCCTCTTAAACAGCTTCGTACAAGCCGAACAGCTCATTTTCTCCTGCATCATTTCCCTTAAAACTTCACGTTGAGAACACAGATGAACCTCCCCGGAGTTAGGATAGGGAGAGTCAGTGTGCATATCCGGATATTCATAACAAAAATTACAATACGTCATATCAGCCTGATTCCGTACCAATGCATCAACCATTTCCTCATACATAGTAGAGGATATATGATCATCACTATCAATAAAACCTATATATTCAGATGTTGCTTCTTTAATACCGGCATTGCGTGCCGTCGAAAGATCTGCAACAGGCAAATGGAGAACTTTGATACGCGAGTCAAGCTTAGCATATGCGTCGCACATTGCAGGAGAATCGTCTGTTGAAAGATTATCTACCAGAATTATTTCAATATCTTTCAAAGACTGGTCTCTCACTGACTCTACACACTTGCGAAGATAATCTGCAGTATTATGAACCGGAATAATAACACTTACTATACTCATTTCCAAACCCTTTTCTATGCATAAATGCATTTAGTTACAACAAAAATACAAATAAATATCCGCCTTGACAAGTTTACAAAAATATTTCTTATATTTGTCGAAAATCCAAGCTACTAATGTCAAAAAAGAATATTTTAATTACAACCTCGGTTTTTCCATACCCACTTAACTCAGGAGGAGCACAAGCCCAGTATCATATGATTAATGCTCTTCGAAAAAAAATGCAAATCTCTTTTGCATATGTTTCTACAAATATAAAAAATGAAACGGCTTTAAAAAAAGAGTGGCCTGATGTAAAATTTCATCCTTATCAAGAGCAGCGCCCTTGCTGGCTCATCAGAAAATACAGAAAGAAAATAAAAAAGCTATACAAAAAGATTGATAATAACAGGGCTATTATAAATCCTTACCTATCTCATTCTTTCGAGGGAGCTATCGATTATGGCTTTGTCCGTTTTTTGCAACAAGTAATAAATGAAGATGACATTGAGATTATACAATTTGAATTTGCAAATTCCCTGAATCTGGCATTTGCATTCCCCGACATTAAACGCATCTATGTGCAACACGAGATCCACTTCATCCGTAACCTAAGATTCATTAAAGACGTAAAATCCTTATCATCACAAGATTACTACCAATTCAATATGTTAAAGCAGCAAGAGTTGACAGCAATGAACGCATGTACGGGCATCATTACGTTAACAGAGACAGACAAGAACATCCTGAACGAAGAAGGAGTCATCCGGCCCATATTCGTATCACCGGCTATCATTCCTTCTCCTGCTGAAATCTCGGCAGATTACAAATTTTCCAATAGTCTGATTTTCATCGGAGGAGACCAGCACCAGCCTAACTACGAAGGAATTATGTGGTTTCTCGACAATGTATGGAATGATATATTAAAAGAGAAACCTCAAACTACTCTATTCATTATAGGAAAATGGAGAAAGAGAAACCAGAAAATGATCCGTCAGACATATAAGCAGGTTGAAATGACCGGATTTATTCCTTCTATCAGCCCTTACAGCAGCCACTCAATCATGATCGTACCTATACTTACCGGTAGCGGAATGAGAATGAAGATTATAGAGGCCGCCAACAATGGCATACCATTCGTCACCACTCAAGTCGGAGTAGAAGGGCTGACATTTGAGAATGGAAAAGACTGCTACATAGAGAATACACACAGCGCTTTCGCTCAAAGCACACTCACCCTCATGAACGATCCTAATACTCAATTGACATTCAGAACTAATGCTTTTAAAAAGATAAAAGAAGCATATGATACCGACAAACTAATAGAGCAAAGAATGAATGTATATCAACAAATTTGAGAATTATCATTCCACCGTCATCCTATCTCCATTCATCCGCTCCATGTACTGCTGAATGATGGCCTTCAGCTCAAGTTCCATAGCACCTTGCTGTGGTACTTGACCAACCAAGTTTTCTTTCAACAGCTTATCTGTTTTAAAGGCATAGACAGCTACCGTTTTCTCACCGTCGAACTGCAACATATAATCGCCTTTAAAATATTGGTAAATGCCATTATTGTAATTTACTGCATAAGTATCTTCAGCAGGCGTATTCAATAAATCACACCCAAAAGAGACGTAAGGCTTGTCATACCCAAGATAGCTCAGTACTGTCGGCATGATATCGATTTGCTGTGCTATGGCATCTCTATATCCTTTTAAATCACCATCCGGAGTATAGAAAATAATAGGAACGGCATAACGGCCGTAATCTGTCCAATATTCAGGGTGTTCTGTCTGATTGGTGTGATCGGCAGTCAGCACAAATAATGTATTTTCAAACCATGATTCTTTAGAAGCTTTTTCAAAAAAGAGTCTCAGAGCATTATCCGAATAACGAATACACTTATGTATTTCAAGAGTACCATCCGGAAAAACCCCTTTGTAACGATCCGGAATTACATAAGGGTGATGTGACGAAGCAGTAAAAATACCCGCAGAAAAAGGTTGGGGAAAACTGCTCATCTTATCAGCAAAGAACTGTAGAAATTCTTCATCCCAAATAGCCCAGTTCCCATCAAAATCATCATCATTCCCATACTCCTCACGCCCGAAATAATCAGGATATCCCACTGCACGTGCATAAGCCTGAAAGCCCATAGAACCGTCTCTCGCACCATGGAAAAAAGCAGTATAATATCCCTTCTTCTTGAGTTCACCACCAACACTCGACAATTTATTCAAGGAGGCAGGAGTCAGAAAAAAGGGTTCTACAAAACGCGGTATTCCCGATAGAATAGAGGGCAGACCATCAATGCTCTGTTGCCCGTTGGCAAAAGAATATTTATAAACAAGACTTTCGGAAACCAAAGAATCCAGAAAAGGAGTGTAACCTTTGTAATTTCCATCCTCAAGCTCTTTATTCAGAGAACCAAAATACTCCTTACCGAAACTTTCCAGCACAAGTACCACCACATTTTTGGAGCGAAAAGTCACACTGTCAGCCGGTACATGAACGGGAGTGAACAGCGCGGTCATCTCCGCCTCATCCGCGAAATAATCGGGAACGACAAATGGTTTCTTTCCGATAGTACGGAATATCGAGAAAGGGGTATTCAATACAATAGCAGTTTCTGCCGGCCGGTTTACATACTGATTGGCATTACTGATTGTAATAGGTCGCACATCCCTTCCTATTCCCCCGCGCATTCCAAAAACACACAAAGGGATAAATGCTACCAATACGATTAAATAAGTCAAGTAATACGTCACCAGCCGATGCTGTGTATTTACCTTCGGAGTGCGATAAAGTTTAAACAACGCATATCCGAAAGCCACAGCTATCAAGACCAGATACCAATGTCGTACCAATTCAATGCCAAAAATCCCCGCCAGATTATCTTCATTGGCAAATTGACTGAAAACAGAAGTAGTAGTACGTCTGTTGGAATACTGAAAATAAACCGTATCTACCAGATTCATTATAATCATTACCATATTGGTAATGACGAATATCCACTTCACAACAGATTGATATTTAGGATTCTCTTTATAATGAAACGGAAAAAGAACCAACAGAATATAAAGGGCATTAGTATAAAGAATAGCCGACGTATCAAAAACCAAACCTCCGCGAAACATTTCCCAAAAATGCGAGAAAGCCAAATCGGTAAAATAATTATGATTCACCCAAATAAACAACAACCGACACAAGCTAAAGCTCACGTATATTAACAACAAATTGACAATAAGAGCCAAAGGCGCTGAAAATATCGTCTTAAAACTGTTCTTCATCTTCTTCTCTCCTAACATTAAATGGAAATTCATTTTTCTTCAAAATTTTCGGCACATTCTTTCTTTTTGTGCTTAAACACCCAGCGAAGTAACAAAAAATTAATCGGAACTGCAACTGCCAATACCAATATAGGAGCTAATATCCGCGAAATTCCGATATATAAAAAGAAATTAAACAAAAACATGTGAATTAGGTAATTGACAAGATGACTCCCTCCAAAACCAATTACTTTCTTAATAGACGGTGCACTGTGGAAAGTCAAATAAGCCGTCAGAAAGAAATTACACACCAAACTTATCAAATAACCGGTCGTATAAGCTACGTTGACATTAATATATGCCTGTAACAAATAATAAATCCCGTAATGAATTCCGGCAGCAATCGTTCCAACGAAACAAAAACGGATAAACTCAAATAGTTTTTCTTTATCTTTCAACATTCTATCTTACTTTCTCCGATCTCGATGTAATTTCTAAAACACATCTCATACGATAATTTAAACCAGATAATGGCACAGGGCAACGCTTTCAACGCATAGGGTTGTACAAATTCCTTCCGCAAATAGGCAGGAAACAGATCGGAAGGTGAAAAGCTGGTCAATATAAAAGCAAAAACCATCAGTGCAATATCCCACTTCGAACGCTTCCAAGGAACAGACCAATACCAGATACCAACCCCGACAAAAGCAATAATATAGGTACTGGATTCACTTCCGGTACTGAACAAAACAACAAATAATAACACGGATGCCAGCAATGCATAGCGAAATGCCTTATATTTATACTGAGCAATACGGAGATAAGGCAACCCAAAAATGATAAGCCCACCGAGTATAAGCCACAAATCGGAATAAGAGGCGCATCCGGAAATTTTACGCACCATGCCAAGCAGAGAGATGTTTTGTCCGCCGGAAAATATATTTTCGGCATTCTTGGCAGACAGGCTATCCCACCATCCTACATATTGGGAAATGATATAATCCGGACTACTGATAGCCATAGGAGCAATAAACATAACCAACGCCCACCCCAACAAAGCAAGGAGAAATTTCACCTTATGCTTGGAAAAGAAGAAAAAGGCCAGTCCGACGATACCATACAGCTTTACAAAAGTGCCCAACATAATAAAGCACGCCGCCCAAATATCCTTCTCTTTCTCTATACAATAGAACGTAGCTACAATAATGGCTGCAATAGCAATATTAAACTGCGACATAAACAGGGCAGTCAGCAACTCATGTGCGCAAAACCAATAAAGAAATATCCGTTTCCGGTCGGGAAAAGGTAATTTACGTATTGCATAATACAAAGACAGGGACAAAACGATCAACCAGAAAAACAGCCCCCACCGTACAGGAAGCATTGCAAACGGTGCAATCACCAAACTAAAAAACGGTCCGTAATGGTTTGTATCCCAATAATCATCATAAGCTACATATAACGGTAACTGCTCGATAGTATGCCAATATACATATCTGAATATCAGAAAATTATTATGTTTCGACAATTTCAGGAGAGTGGCAATGACCGGTAATAGCAGCCATAACCCAAAAAGAGTACGATAATCACTAAAAAACGGTTTTTGTAAAAACAGGTAAAGTCGTTGCACTTGTTTCATAAAATGCTCTTATTTCAATAATTATTTCGATGACGTATCTTGGAGTTTACTCTTCTTATCACACAAAAGTGTTTCAATGTTATAGAGAGGACGATTCTTGACCTCAATATAGATTTTACCTATATACTGCCCTATAACCCCTATGGCTAAAAGCACAATGCTACCGATAAACCACAAAGACAGCATCATAGAAGTCCATCCGGGAACCGTAGCATGTTCCCAATAAGACAGCAAGATATACACGGTCATGACAATACTGATAAACAGGAAGAAAAATCCGGCTCCTAAAATTAATGAAATAGGTTTGGTGGAAAAAGAAGTAATGCCATCCATTGCCAAAGCCAACATTTTCTTCAGCGTATATTTTGACTTACCGGCCGTACGCTCACTAATAGCATCGTCTACCGTGGTAGACTTATAACCAATCAAGGGAACAAGCCCCCGCAAATACAAATTCCGTTCCTTAAAATGCGAGAGCTGCTCCAGAGCCCGACGGCTCATCAAGCGAAAATCAGCATGGTTATGAATGGCTTTCACTCCCAACGAACGCTGCAACTTATAAAATACAAGAGCGGTATTCCTCTTCATGAAGGAGTCGGCATCACGCGATATCTTCACACCATATACAATATCATATCCCTCATTGTAACGATCCACCATTTCTTCAATAGCCTTCAAGTCATCCTGCAAATCGGCATCGATCGTTATCACAGCATCACACATGTCTTTTGCCGTCATCATTCCCGCCATTATAGCATGCTGATGGCCTACATTTCCAGCCAGGTTCACCCCATAGACATAAGGATTCACTTCGAACAAATGAGAAATGATCTCCCATGTGTTATCCCGGCTTCCGTCATTGACAAAAAGGATGAAACTATCCGCATCTATTTTCTTCTTTGCAACGAGATCATCCATCAAGACAGTCAGACGTCCGGCCGATTCCGCCAGAACTTCATGTTCATTATAACAAGGGGCTACAATACCTAATTTCATAATCTTACCGTATTTATAGATTTTGTCGTTTCTCTCTGGCAAATTCAGAATAGGTGACAAATTTCTCTCCTGTCGATTTAAAATAACAGATCAAGTCATTCAGACGCTTCTCCATGCCTTTTCCCGAATGGTTACGAATAATAAAAGGCATTTTAAGCTCCGGATGCTCTCCCAGAGGATAAAATTCCCAAGGATGAAAGTAAGTGACAAAATATCCGTCATGCCGCAATGTGCGACGACATAACCAACGATACAATCCGGCAGGCAAATTATGACAAGAAAGCCAAAACAGAGGAAAACGCAACCAAGGAGTCACAGAAGCGGGTATCTGCAATACCCCCTCTTTCATGAAACAGGTACGAGGCTCTGTCAAGTGCATATAACGCCCGGGAATAAAAGCCGGATTCAAAGAAGAATTATACAAATACCCTTGCCGGGCTATCTCACTCTCAGACACCGGAAACATACGCGGCTGACGATAACCATAGATAGTACATGCCGTTAACTTCTCTAAGACTTGTTTGGAACGGGCCACATCCTCCGGTTTCGGATTCCAATGGTCACAGCCATGTGCAGCAATTTCGTGCCCTTCATCGATTATACGCTTCATCACTTCCGGGGCATTCTCTGCAAAATTCGTGGTACAAAAGAAAGTCGCTTTCACGTCATTACGCAACAAACAGTCCAAGATACGATTTGTCCCGTAGACTGATACTTTCATAGCCTCATCCAATGGATAATCTACCCCATGCTCACGGGGAACATCAAATTCTTCTGTATCAAAACTTAGCAATATCATTACACTCGCTGTTTTTATTTGCAAAGTTACATTTTTTTATGGAACTCACCCAAAATATTATCTATTAAAAAGAATGACAGATAAATGTACCTGAATATTGGGTACAAATAATTATCTTTGGCAATAAAATAAAGATAATCTGTTCAACTCATATACAAACTGATCATGATGATAGGTTTCGATGCAAAACGCGCTGCACAGAACAAAACCGGCTTAGGCAATTACAGTCGCTTCATCATTGAAGCATTGACCCGGTTTGCACCCAATGAACGCTATTTACTCTATATTCCCAATCCGAACCGGACTTCTTCGCTAAACGGAATAGAAAAAGCAAACAACGTGGAACTGCGTTATCCTCAAACCACATTCTGGAAAAAATTCCGCTCACTCTGGCGGGTATGGGGAATTACTTCCGATATTGAAAAAGAAAATATCCGTTTTTTTCACGGATTGAGTAACGAACTCCCTTTGAATATCCGTAAAGCGGAAAACACACGAAGCATTGTCACAATCCACGACCTTATCTTTTTAAGATATCCTGAATATTATCACTATATCGATCGCAAAATATATGCATACAAGTTTCGTAAAGCCTGTCAGAATGCCGACCGGATCATCGCAGTCAGTGAATGCACCAAACGGGATATCATATCTTTCTTTCATATTCCCGAAGAAAAGATCGATGTTGTTTATCAAGGATGTGATGCACAATTCAAGCAAACAGTACCCGAAAATACAAAGGAGGAAATCAGAAGAAAATACCAGCTTCCACAACGCTATATTTTATATTTAGGAAGCATTGAAAGCAGAAAAAATCTATTATTGATAGCCAAGGCATTGCTACATATCCAAGAGCCGATAACCGTTATCGCCATTGGCAAACGGACACCGTATGCGGAAACCGTAGAAGATTTCTTAAGAAAGAACCACCTGGAAAACCGGATGCGTTTATTAAGCAACATTCCTTTCAAAGAATTACCCGCTTTCTATCAGATGGCAACCACTTTCGTATATCCCTCCTTCTTTGAAGGATTCGGAATACCTTTACTGGAAGCATTAAACAGCGGCGTACCGGCAATCGGCGCCACAGGTTCCTGTCTGGAAGAAGCCGGCGGCCCCCATTCCATATACATACATCCCGAAGACGATAAAGGGCTGGCAAAAGCCATCGAACAGACATTAACCGATCAATCGCTCAGAAAAAGAATGATAAAGGAAGGGAAAAAGTACGCATTATTATTCGAAGAAGAAAAGCTCACTAAAGACCTTTTAAACGTGTATAGAAAAACAATCTAATCAAGTCTCACCCGTTTACTTTCTTCATCGTATCGTCGATTGAACTCTTCGCGGGTACGTTTCCAACGGTTATGAGTCCACAACCAATATTGCGGAGCTTTTTGAATCGTTCTTTCCAACTCTCTGAAATACAATTCCGTCAGTTGAAACTCTTCCAACTGACGAGGGTCGTGAGCAACCTTCTTCAACCGACATACATAATACCCACGCTTCACACGGACAATATCCGCATAATAGACCACAAAATCCACTTGTCGCGCTATGCGTTCCGCACCCGTCAGTACCGGTGTGTCATGATTCAGAAAATTTGTCCAATAATGAATGTTATTCCAAAAAGGAGTCTGATCCGATATAAACCCGATAATCATCTTTTTTCCTTCACGGCGATAGGAGACTATTTTACGGAGTGTCTCTGCCATCGGGATATTCACAGCCTGAAAACGACTACGGACACGCACAAAAAGATCATTGAAGGTCTTATTCTCCAACACATGATAAATTTGTCCTAATACAACTTCTTCTTTATCAAAATACAAGGGAAGCGAAGTGATCCACTCCCAATTACAGTAATGCCCCAGGTAAACACAACACGAACGCCCCTCTTCAAAAGCAGCTTTTACGTCTTCCACTCCTTCAAACCTCATCCGCTTCCGCATCTGCTTTTCACTAATTGTAAAAAGCTTTATCGTTTCCATCAAATAATCACAGAAATAAGAATAAAACTTCTTTTCAATCCGAACAATCTCTTCAAGGCTTTTCTCCGGAAATGAGTCTACCAAATTTCGGCGTACCACTTTCCTGCGGTATCGAATGCAGTAATAAAGAGGGAAATAAAGTAAATCTGAAAAAAAATAAAGTACCCGCAACGGCAAAAGAGAAACAACAAACCAAAAAGCAAAAATCAGATAGTATAATAAAGATTCCATATAATCAAACAATGTATTTCAAACGGTTATCTCTGAACAATATTCCTAATCAACCAACATACCTTCTATCTTCTGTATGATCTGCTCGGGCTTAATATTCCGCATACACGCATAATCCTTGCGAAAACAGGGTTTCTGCCCGTATACCGAACAAGGACGACAGGAAAGATCGAGTTGTACCGTATTGGTAGGCAACTGTTTCCATCCCATAAATCCGGCGTAAGGGTGAGTCGCTCCCCACACCGAGACAACCGGCGTATTCACCAATGAAGCCAGGTGCATGTTGGCAGAATCCATAGAAAGCATTACATCCAGATGACTCATGAGATTCAGTTCGGTGCTCATATTCAGCTTACCGATCATCGATACTACAGTCGGGTATTTCAATATCCACGAGTCAAAAACCTCTTGTTCACTTCTCCCTCCCCCAAAAAGGAATACCTTTACATCGGGGCGACCGGCAAAATGAGCTACTACCTGTTCTTCCAATTCTATAGGATATATTTTGCCTTCATGTTTGGCAAAAGGAGCAATACCAATCCACTTTATCCCATCACCTTTAGGTCCCGTCACCGGCTCTATCAAAGAAAAGTCTCCTTTTCCCTCACCATAGATCGAGGTAAAATTCAATAAAACCGGAAAGCCTAACTTCTCCAAGACATCGGCATAACGCCTGAAAGAACTTTTCTGATTCTCTAATACTTTATCATGACGGCGTACCAGTTTCTTTTTTCCTTTACGCCCTTTATCGATGGATGCTACCGGTATTCCAGACATCCGGAATCTTAGACAAAGATATTTCGTACGCAGAACATTATGAAAATCAGCCACATAATCAAAATGTTGCTTTTTCAACTCTGAATACAATGTATTCAATCCCCATAATCCCCGGTGCTTACCGGTCAGATCGGCACTCATAAAATGCACATTGGCAGGCAATCCCTGAAAAAGCGGTTGCAAAACCGCACGGCTCAATACGGTTATTTCATGTTGAGGATATTGAGCCGCCAGCGAATAGACCACCGGAATAGTCATAGCGACATCACCGAGCGCAGAAAAACGAATTACAAGAATACGGGACATTTCTTATTTTTTAGCATAAAGCACCGGATTCAAAGCCGGATCATTATACATCTTCATCTGTTTGTATACTTTCATATATTTCCTTCCGGCCTCAATATCTGCCAACAACTGGTCAATCGCCGTTGAAAGGTCTTTTTTCTGTTCCAGCAAGATAGCAAGCTTCACCTGACACTGGTCATGATGCTCTTTTGTTGTATCCGTGCGTTCCACTTCCTGTTGCATGTGATAAATTTTCAATGCAAGAATAGAAAGACGGTCTATTGCCCAAGCCGGACTTTCCGTATTGATCGTTGCATCCGGTAGAGCAAGCACTTCTTTGTACTTATCAAGGAAATAGCTGTCGATCAACTCTACCAGATCCGTACGGTCCTGATTGGATTTATCAATTCTACGCTTCAGTTTCAATGCCTCCACCGGATCAATCTGGGGATCACGTATAATATCCTCAAAATGCCATTGCACGGCATCAATCCAGTTCTTCAGATACAAATAATATTCTATCGACTTCAGCTCGTAAGGATTGTTCATCGGAGCGTCTACACTGTCCGTAATATGATAATCGTTAGTCGATTTCCAAAAGATGTCATTGCAAAGGTTACTAAATGTCATAATCTTAACTTGCTTATATATATGTACAATAAGACAAAGCTAAAGAATATTTCTCACACAAACAACCCTTTCTTACTTTTTTATTCTATCTTTGCTTGTCTCTAAAGAAAAATGTATATGAAAATTATTGTAGACAACAAAATACCCTACATACAAAAAGCCATTGAGAGAATCGCCGATGAAGTGGTATATATTCCCGGAAAAGACTTCACTCCGGAACTGGTCCGCGATGCGGATGCATTAATTATCCGTACACGGACACATTGCAACCGCGAGTTATTGGAAGGCAGCCAAGTGAAGTTTATTGCAACTGCTACCATCGGCTTCGATCACATCGATACAGAATACTGCCGGAAAGCCGGCATCACATGGGCCAATGCTCCGGGATGTAACTCTGCCTCCGTAGCACAATACATAGAGTCTGTACTTGCCCTTCTCAAACTCGTAAAAGGAAAAGAACTTCACAAAATGTGTATAGGCATCGTGGGAGTAGGAAATGTAGGAGGCAAAATCATCGACGTTGCTCAAAAACAAGGTATGCGAGTGTTGCTAAACGACCTTCCCAGAGAAGAAAAGGAAGGGAACACGAACTTCTGTTCACTGGAGCAAATTGCCCGGGAATGCGATGTGATAACTTTTCACGTCCCTTTATATAAAGACGGGAAATACAAGACTTTCCATCTGGCCGATGAAGTTTTTTTCCGGTCATTAAAGCGTAAACCGGTTATCATCAACACCTCTCGCGGAGAAGTGATAGAAACCCAAGCACTGTTAAATGCCCTGCAGAATGGTTATATTTCCGAAGCCATTATCGATGTCTGGGAAAACGAACCGAATATAAACCTCGAACTATTAAATAAGGTAATGATAGGCACTCCCCATATTGCCGGTTATTCGGCAGACGGAAAAGCCAATGCGACCCGCATGTCATTGGACTCTCTTTGCCGGTATTTCGGAATAAAAACAACATATAACATTACTCCCATACAACCGGAAAACCTCGCGATACAAGCGGCAACCACGGAAGAAGCATGGTTGAAAATATATGATCCGCAACAAGACAGCAACAGGCTGAAAGCCCATCCCGAACAATTCGAACAGCTCCGGGGAGACTATCCCCTAAGAAGGGAAAAAGAGGCCTATCATATAAGCATAAGCTAAAACGTCCATATTTGCCGTATTTTTTGAACTACTATATTAAAAACCAACCATAACCTATTTAAATTTCAGAAATCATGAAAAAAATTCTTTTATTTACTTTTCTTCTTTTGTGTACTCTCCCGGTAAGTAGCAAAAAGGCGGGGGGATTTACTGTTTTGCAATGGAATATCTGGCAGGAAGGAACATCTGTGCCAGGTGGCTATGAAGCAATCATTAATGAAATCGTTCGTCTGAAACCGGATTTCGTCACATTCAGTGAAGTCAGAAATTATAAGAATAGCAACTTCAGTGCCCGAGTCCTGTCTTCATTGCGTGAAAAAGGCATGACTTATTACTCTTTTTACAGCTACGACAGTGGCTTATTGAGCAAACATCCCATTACGGATTCCCTGACTGTATTTCCCGAGAAGGAGGATCATGGCAGCATTTACAGATTGTTATCTACCGTAAACGGACATAAAGTGGCCATTTATACGGCTCATCTGGATTATTTGGATTGCGCATATTATAATGTACGCGGATACGACGGTTCTACTTGGAAAGAAATAGCCAGACCACGAACAGTAGAAGAAGTTCTAAAGGTCAATACTGATTCACAACGTGATGATGCGATTCGCTTATTTATTGAACAGGCACGTAAAGATATGGCAGAAGGATACAGCATCATTTTGGGTGGTGACTTTAACGAACCTTCCCATCGTGACTGGGTGGAAGCAAACAAAAATCTGTACGACCATAATGGCATGGTAATCCCCTGGACAGTAACCACTCTGCTCGAAGATGCAGGATTCATTGACAGCTATCGCGAAATTTATCCTAACCCACTCACCCATCCCGGATTTACTTATCCATCGGACAACCCTTTAAAAACTCCCGAAAAACTCACATGGGCTCCCAAAGCCGACGAACGGGACCGGATTGATTTCATCTTTTATCAAGGGAAAGGCCTTCAAGCAGAAAAGGCGGTTATATTCGGCCCTAAAGGTTCTATCGTACGGAGCCAAAGAGTAGAAGAAACGTCAAAAGATCAATTCCTCACTCCCAAAAACGTATGGCCAACCGACCATAAAGGATTACTGGTTACCTTCCGTTTTAAGAAATAAAAAAACAAGAAGAGTCGCAACTGTTCAGAGGAAGAAGATGTAGATCATTAATAGTCAATCATGTAAGCATGTGCACTTGAGATTATCAGGCTTCTTCTTATATCAGCCATAAATTCATATTATTAAAACACCCGGATGTTGTCATGCACAACATCCGGATGTTTTTTGTAGGAACATGGGGATGTTATTACTCAGAACATGGGGATGTTGTTATTTCCCAAGTATTGTCCTCTCTATTATTAAAGGATAATGTTTATACTCCAAAGAGTGTACCTTCTGTGCCACATCAATTGCAGAGTCATCCGGCAGTACCGGACACTTCGCCTGAAAGATAGTATCACCTTCATCATAATGTTCATTAATATAATGTATAGTAATTCCGCTTTCTGTCTCTCCGGCAGCAACCACCGCCTCATGTACACGATCGCCGTACATCCCCTTTCCACCAAATTTCGGCAGCAGAGCAGGATGTATATTTATAATTTTATCGGGATAAGCATGCAAAAGTCTCTCCGGAACACGTACCAAGAAACCGGCCAGAACAATAAAATCAATATGATATTCATGCAACAAAGCAAGAATCTGCTCACCGGAGACCCAATCTTCCTTCAGAAACACCTCTGAGGGCACCTGTAACCGATGTGCACGCTCTAAAACATACGCATCGCTTCTGTTAGAAAGCACCAACGCCACCCTAATCAAATCATTCTCTTGGAAATACCGGATAATATTTTCGGCATTCGTGCCGGAACCGGAAGCAAAAATTGCGATGTTTTTCTTCATAATCAGCTTATTCTATGCACAAAACAGTGAAAAATGTGCAAAAGATTGCATTTATTTAATCAAATATTTGCGCAGAACGATAAATATTTATTCCTTTGCACCGCAAAATTAAAGAAATAAAACTATTTATTAATTAAAAACTTAAAGTTATGTCTGAAATTGCATCAAGAGTGAAAGCGATTATCGTCGATAAATTAGGCGTAGAAGAATCAGAAGTTACAACCGAAGCAAGCTTCACTAACGACCTGGGAGCAGATTCTCTTGACACTGTAGAACTTATCATGGAATTCGAAAAAGAATTCGGTATCTCTATTCCTGATGACCAAGCTGAAAAGATTGGTACTGTAGGTGACGCTGTATCTTACATCGAAGAACACGCTAAGTAAATCGGATTTCATCAATATGGAATTAAAAAGAGTTGTAGTAACAGGTCTGGGCGCCATTACTCCCGTTGGCAATAGTGTACCCGAATTTTGGGAAAATCTTGTGAACGGGGTTAGTGGAGCAGGGCCTATTACTCATTTCGACGCTTCGCTATTCAAGACCCAATTTGCATGTGAGGTAAAGAACTTCGATGCAACCAAATATATCGACCGTAAAGAAGCACGCAAAATGGACCGGTACACACAATTAGCTGTTGCCGTAGCCCAGGAAGCAGTATCAGATTCTGGTCTTGATATCGAAAATGAAGATTTGAACAGAATCGGTGTTATTTTCGGTGCAGGTATCGGTGGTATTCGTACGTTCGAAGAAGAAGTAGGCAACTACGCTCTTCATCAGGAAAACGGTCCGAAATTCAATCCGTTCTTCATTCCCAAAATGATCTCGGATATTGCGGCCGGACAGATTTCCATCATGTACGGTTTCCATGGTCCTAATTATGCAACCTGTTCCGCATGTGCCACTTCCACCAATGCCATCGCTGACGCATTCAATCTTATCCGTCTGGGTAAAGCGAATGTAATCGTATCCGGTGGTTCGGAAGCAGCAATTGCTGCCGCCGGTGTAGGAGGTTTCAATGCAATGCACGCTTTATCAACCCGCAATGATTCTCCGGAAACTGCATCACGCCCGTTCAGCGCAAGCCGTGACGGATTCGTCATGGGTGAAGGCGGCGGTTGTCTGATTCTTGAAGAATTGGAGCATGCAAAAGCACGCGGTGCAAAAATTTATGCAGAAGTAGCCGGTGTAGGTATGTCAGCAGATGCGCATCACCTCACAGCCTCACATCCCGAAGGATTGGGAGCCAAGTTAGTGATGCTGAATGCATTGGAAGATGCCGAAATGGACCCGAAAGCAGTTGATTATATCAACGTACACGGAACATCTACTCCCGTAGGTGATATCTCGGAAGCAAAAGCTATTAAAGAAGTTTTCGGTGATCATGCCTTTGAATTGAACATCAGTTCGACAAAATCAATGACAGGTCACTTATTGGGTGCTGCCGGTGCGGTAGAATCTATTGCCAGCATCCTGGCTATCAAAAATGGCATCGTACCTCCGACTATCAATCACGAAGAAGGCGACAATGACGAAAACATTGACTATAACCTTAATTTCACTTTCAACAAAGCACAGAAACGTGAAGTTAATGTTGCCCTGTCCAATACATTCGGATTTGGCGGTCACAATGCTTGTGTAATCTTTAAGAAATACGCAGAGTAATATCGTGTTACGAAACCAAATAGACAAGATAAGGCTCCTGTTCTGTAAGGACAGAGAGTCTTATCTTTGTTTTTATAGGATACTTGGATTCTATCCTCGCAATATCCATCTTTACGAACAGGCACTCCTGCACAAGTCTACTTCCATCCGTTCGGAAAAAGGACGCCCTCTAAACAATGAACGTCTCGAATTCTTGGGCGATGCCATCCTTGATGCCATTATAGGAGATATCGTTTATAAACACTTCGAAGGGAAGCGGGAAGGGTTCTTAACCAATACCCGGTCTAAGATCGTTCAGCGTGAAACATTGAATAAGTTGGCCGTACAAATCGGGCTCGACAAGCTCATCAAATACTCTACCCGGTCTTCATCTCACAACAGTTACATGTACGGCAATGCGTTTGAGGCATTCATCGGTGCCATTTACCTTGACCAAGGATATGAACGTTGCAAACGCTTTCTTGAAGAGAGAATTATCCGTCCCTATATCGACCTGGATAAATTATCCAAGAAGGAAGTGAACTTCAAATCCAAACTGATCGAATGGAGCCAAAAGAATAAAGTAGAGGTATCTTTTGAACTCATCGAACAATTTTTCGATAAAGAAAGCAATCCGGTATTCCAAACAGAAGTACGCATTGAAGGACTTCCTGCAGGTACAGGCACAGGGTATTCTAAAAAAGAATCACAACAAAACGCAGCTCAAATGGCACTTAAGAAAATTAAGACACCGGATTTTATGGCAAGCATAAACGAAGCCAAAATGCTACATTCTCAAAAGGAAGAGATAACAGAAGCCGTATGCGAACAAACGGAAGAAACAGTGATCCCCGAAAAACTCATGCAAGAGGAGCCTGCCGAGGAACACAAATTGTCCGAAACGACATTCGACGAAAACTAAGTTTATCCGAAGCAAATCCCCATACGACGTCCTTGCACCACCAGATCATGGTCTTCAGTGACCAGCTTTAACTTACCGGCCACTTCATTCAAAGGAAGAGAAGATATTTCGTCCCCTTTCAAAGCAATCATACGGCCGAATTGCCCATCAGCAATCAGTTCGGTAGCATGCCCTCCCATCCGTGTGGACAAATTACGGTCAAACGGTGTAGGTGAACCTCCCCGTTGAATATATCCGAGAACAGTCTCACGGGTTTCAATACCGGTTTCGTATTCTATCTCCTGAGCGATATACTCGGCAGCACGTTTCCGCCCGTCCGTCTGAATACCTTCTGCTACAACCACGATGGAATACGGTTTTCCTTTCCTCAAACGGTTCAGGATCACCTCACCGATATTCTTTATATCATAAGGAATTTCCGGAAGAAGAATTACATCCCCTCCACCAGCCATGCCCGAATACAGAGCAATCCAACCGGCTTTATGTCCCATGACTTCAATGACCATCACACGTTTGTGAGAACTGGCAGTGGAGTGTAGGCGGTCGATGGCATCCGTAGCAATACTCACGGCAGAGTCGAATCCGAAAGAGATATCCGTCCCCCAGATATCATTATCAATCGTTTTAGGGACAGAAACAATATTAAGCCCCATAGCGGCAAGCTTGGCTGCTGTTTTCTGTGTTCCATTACCACCGATGCAAACGACGCAGTCGAGCCCTATTTCCTTGATATTATGCTCTATCAAGGCAGGCTTATTCACATCTTCGGCAACTACCCCTCCTTTTTTAAAAGGTTTCTCACGCGAGGTACCCAAAATAGTGCCACCCAAATTAAGCAAACCGGACAATGACTTATCCGTTATCAGCTCTACATCCTTGGTTAACAGACCTTGAAAACCACTATGGATACCGACGACTTCCATACCATAATAATTTATGGCAGTTTTACACACGCCACGAATGGTAGCATTGATGCCGGGACAATCGCCCCCCGAAGTTAAAATTCCAATTCTCATCGCCGTTTATTGTTCTAAAGTTCGGAACTACTCTACTCTTCTTTAACTTTTAACTATTATTTCCGTGGTAAAGATAGAAAAAAAAGATAAATAAGGTTACTTTTGCACGATTAAACATTATCCCAGTAAGAGAAATGAATATCACAAAGATTATAAGACAAGCGTTCAATTCCCGTTTAAAAGAAATAGACCTCTATGCGAGCCAGGCCGGAGAAATACAGCATCGTGTCATGACACGGCTCGTTAACCAGGCTGCCAATACCGAATGGGGAAAGAAGTATGATTATAAATCGATACGAAATTACGAGGAGTTTAAAAGCCGTATCCCTGTACAAACCTATGATGAGATAAAACCTTACGTAGAACGTCTTCGGGCAGGAGAACAGAATCTACTCTGGCCTTCGGAGATTCGTTGGTTTGCCAAGTCTTCGGGAACCACCAACGATAAGAGTAAATTCCTTCCCGTAAGCAAAGAAGCCCTGCAAGATATTCACTACCGCGGAGGAAAAGATGCGGCGGCTCTCTATTTCCGGATAAATCCGGACAGCCATTTCTTCTCCGGCAAAGGATTGATTTTAGGTGGCAGTCATAGTCCGAACTTAAATTCCAATCACAGCCTTGTAGGCGATTTATCTGCCATTCTTATACAAAACGTAAGTCCCCTTATTAATCTGATACGCGTTCCCAGCAAGAAAATAGCTCTGATGAGCGAATGGGAAACCAAGATAGAAGCAATTGCCAACAGCACGATTCCGGTCAATGTTACCAATTTGTCGGGCGTACCTTCATGGATGTTGGTACTCATTAAACGTATTCTCGAAAAAACAGGCAAACAAACATTAGAGGAGGTATGGCCTAACCTTGAAGTATTTTTCCACGGAGGGGTGGCTTTCAATCCTTATCGTGAACAATACAAACAGGTGATCCAATCGCCCGGAATGCATTATGTGGAAACCTACAATGCTTCTGAGGGTTATTTCGGAACGCAGAACGATCTTTCAGACCCGGCCATGCTGTTGATGATCGATTACGGAATATTCTACGAATTCATGCCATTGGAAGAAGTTGGCAAAGAATTTCCCCATACCTGCTGTCTGGAAGAGGTAGAATTGAACAAGAATTATGCAATGATTATCTCTACTTCCTGCGGGTTATGGAGATACATGATTGGCGATACTGTAAAATTCACAAGTAAAAACCCGTATAAGTTCATTATCACCGGACGCACCAAACACTTCATCAATGCCTTTGGCGAAGAACTGATAGTGGATAATGCAGAGAAGGGACTGATTAAAGCCTGTGCAGCAACCGGTGCACAAGTCAGTGATTATAGTGCAGCACCGGTATTCATGGACGAACATGCCAAATGTCGCCATCAATGGCTGATAGAATTTGCGAAAATGCCTGATTCCATCGAGAATTTTGCTGCGATATTGGACGCTACTCTTAAGGAAGTAAACTCCGATTATGAGGCCAAACGCTGGAAAGATATCGCCTTGCAACCACTTGAGGTGATCGTAGCCCGGAAGGGATTATTCCATGATTGGCTGGCCCAAAAGGGCAAATTGGGCGGACAACACAAGATCCCCCGCCTAAGTAATACAAGAGAGTATATCGAAGAAATGCTGGAATTAAATGAAGAATAATGTGACAATATGCCAATGTGTCAATTTGCCAATTGCTATTCAGCATTTAGTATTTAGTATTCAGCATTCAGCATTTAGTATGATAACAGTACGGGTGGTTGACACATACTGACATATTACAACCACAAAAGCGGTGGAATATCACTATCAAATTCTCCCCATTCACCGCTTTCACCTTTTCGAGCAATCAGCTTGTTCATCGGCATTTGAGGGTGAAGGCTCGTCCCCCCGTTTTTATGCACCGTGCAAAAGTCTCTTACGAACGCTGCATACGGGTCGTATGGATAATGCCCAGTGAAGGTAAGCACGCTGCTTACGATTACTGATGTGCCGTGACAGCGCAGCCAATTGGCATATTGGCACATTGTCACATTGTTATAATACCTCCCCCCAACAGCAAGCCATCTTTATAAAAGGCGGCAGCCTGCCCGGGCGCAACAGCTGTAAGAGGTTCAAGAAGCCGGAGATGTAGCAATCCCTCTGTTGTCAACCGCACCTCGCAATGGTTTGCCTGTTTCCGGTAGCGTATTTTTACGATAATATCGTCATGCCCGAACAAACGGAGTTCGTCGATTATGTTCCAATCTTTCAGCCACATCTCCGTCTTCTCAAGAGCCTGCAATGAGGATAAGACGATTTTATTTTCCGCCGGCCATATTTCTTTCACAAATACAGCACGGTTTAAATCGATACCCAACCCTCTACGCTGTCCGATTGTATAAAACGGATATCCGTCATGCCAGGCAATAAAATCCCCCTTTTCATCGACAAATTTGCCTCTTTCAATGCCGGTTGTCGTAAAACCGGACTGCAAATTCTTTTTCAAAAAACTACGGTAATCCATCGGGCAAAAGCAGACCCCGATACTGTCTTTTTTAGTGGCGGCTTTTTCAAACCCTCTCGCAGCAGCAAAAGCACGTGCTTGCGGTTTCGTCATTTCCCCCATTGGCAGCAACATCCTCCGAAGAATATCCTGTTTCAACCCCCATAAAAAGAAAGACTGATCTTTATCCGAATCGGCAGCAGGTGTGATATAATATTTCTCATCCATCCATATTTTGCGCACATAATGTCCGGTGGAAATATAAAAAATACCCATTTCATCGGCCAACATTGCCAACAATGGCCATTTCAGATAATTATTGCAAAGCGTGCAGGGCACGGGAGTATGACCTGCTAAATATTCATCGATAAAATAAGTGACAATACGTTCATGAAATATCTTACGGGCATCGTAAGTTATATGCCTGATACCAAGCCGTGACGCCAATATACGGGCATCTTCCAAATACTCCGTAGAATCATTCAGCTCAAAAAAACGGAAAGTCACTCCTACCACCTCATAGCCGGCGTCCTGCAACAACATGGCAGCAACCGAACTATCGGTCCCGCCACTCATTCCCAACAATACACGTTTCTTTTGCTCCATCATGCCGCAAATTTAAACAAAATCCCGTATCTTTACCTTTTCAAACTAAATAGAATGAAAGAAACAACGCCACATAGCCAACTTGTCATCGTCCTTTCTGAACATCCGGCACTGGGCATGCTGCTCATACCGTATATCGCAGAAAGAACTACAAAGGAAGAACTTTGTCTGATGGAACAAGCTTTCCATCTTTCTCCAAAAGCTGTGGCACAATTGAGCGAAACAGAACAAAAGGCCATTGAAATCGCGTCACACTACACCGAGAAATATTTGATGACGGTCTATTCCAAAGACAAGACGATTCCCAAGTTCCTCCGTAAACTATCCGAAGATCCGGCAAAGTTGAAAAATATCCGCCTGTTCATCGAGAAAAAACTGATAGAAATGATGGAATTGATCCGTACTCATGCCCTGCTTTTATATCAGAAACAAACAGGCAGCAAATTACTCTACTCACATCACGCCTATCATGTACATAGCAAGGACACAGAAGTTCACTTCTCATTTGAAGTGAACGAGCAATCATTCAGCTATCAACTGCAATGTTATAATGAAGGTAAAATCATTCCTCTTATGGAACTAAAACCGGTAATTGTCCTGACCGCCAATCCAGCAATCTTGTTATTGGGCATGGAAGTATACATTTTCCGGCACATAGAGGCAACACGGTTGCTCCCATTTACAAAAAAAACAAAGATTCGCGTAGACGCTTCACTCACCGAAAAATATATCGACAACATTCTCATTCCTATTGCCAGTTATCACACTATCAGCGCGAAAGGATTGGATATCCGCAAGGAAGAGAGACCTTGTGACTGTCTGCTATACGTAGAGGAAACAATCTATTCCACTCCACTTTTAAGATTGAATTTCCGCTATGGGACTGAACTGTTCACACCTCAACCCACCGAAGAAATAAAGAAATTCTTCTCACGGAAAGTTATAGAGGGTAAAAACATCATATACTATTTTCAACGTAACACCGATGTGGAAGAAGAAGCCATACAAATCCTCCAAAACACCGGACTGGAACGTATTAATGATTCTCACTTCAAACTATCGGAGAAAGCACCGGAGAAGAGCATAACCGAATGGATCACCGTACATCGGGCCATGCTACAAAGTTCGTTTATATTGACCAGCGACTTACAAGACACACCGTACTGCCTGGAGGAAATTCACATCGAACAAAGCTATGATGACGGACCGGACTGGTTCGAACTACACATAACGGTGGTCATTGGTAATTTACGAATACCTTTCAGCCGCTTCCGTAAACACATTTTGGAAGAAAAGCATGAATATACCCTCCCCGACGGACGGATAATCCTGCTCCCTGAAGAGTGGTTCAGTAAATACGCCAATCTGATGGAAATAGGCATGACACGAGGAAAGAATATCTACGTAAAACGCCCGTTTATGGGCATCGTAGAATCTATCATGGAAAATAATAATCCTAAGGAATTCATTCCTCCCCAATTTCAACAAAAATATCCCGTACCTATAGAAATAAAGGCCCAATTACGCCCGTACCAACAAAAAGGTTACGCCTGGATGATGAATCTTTACGAACAAGGTTTCGGAGGATGTCTTGCCGATGACATGGGATTGGGAAAAACGTTGCAGACACTCACTTTACTACAAAAGATTTACAGCCGCAATCATGATGATAACGACACGGAAAGAGAAAAGACCGAACTCCCGAAAAACAAGAGTGGAATATCGGTGGAATACGAACGGAATCCCATATTAAAAAGCGAGCCGGTCCGTATCGATGAAATGGGGCAATTTGAACTTTTCGGAGATCTGACGAAGGAAAACACATTGAATAAATGTGAAGTTTCCCAACGTACCGCCGAAACTACTCGCAAACCGAGTACACTGATTGTAGTTCCCACCTCACTGTTACATAATTGGAAACGAGAAGCAGCCCGCTTCACCACTCTGTCTATGGCGGAATACAATAGTAATAGCCATTACAAGGAAGGACATCCGGAGCAATTTTTCAATCGTTTTCATCTGATATTCATCTCTTACGGTACCATGCGGAATAAACTCGATGTTCTCCGGCAATACTGTTTCGAGTACATCGTACTGGACGAAAGCCAAAATATCAAGAATAGTGATTCACTAACTTTCCGTTCCGCCATCCAATTGCGCAGCCGCCATCGTCTCGTGCTGACAGGTACTCCTATTGAAAATTCCCTGAAAGATCTTTGGGCACAATTCCACTTCCTGCAACCGGATCTTTTGGGAAATGAAAGTGCATTTACCAAGCAATTCATTAATCCCATCAAACAAGGGAACAGCCGTATGGAATTACGCCTGCGCCAGCTTATCACTCCCTTTATCCTGCGTAGAAGTAAAAGTGAAGTCGCACCGGAACTGCCACCCCTTACAGAAGAAATTATCTACTGTGACATGCCGGAATCACAAGATGAAATATACCTGCAAGAGAAAAACAGTCTTCGCAATACCCTGTTGCAACTCAGTCCGAATAAAAAACAACACCAGCAGTTCACGGTACTCAATGGCATTTCCCGATTGCGCCAATTAGCATGTCATCCGCGAATGATATTCTCCGATTATGAAGGAAGTTCGGGAAAACTGGAACAGATCATCGACACTTACAGAACCCTCCGTAGCGAAGGACACAAAGTTCTGATATTCTCCTCCTTCGTCAAACACCTAGAGCTGATAGCTGCGGAATTTCATAAATACGGCTGGCAATATGCCCTACTTACCGGTGCTTCCACCAACCGTCCGGAAGAGATCGCCCGATTCTCACAAACAGAAGAAATACAAGCTTTCCTCATCTCCCTCAAGGCCGGAGGGGTAGGCCTCAACCTAACACAAGCAGATTATGTATTCATCGTAGACCCATGGTGGAATCCCGCCGCCGAAGCACAGGCCATAGCCCGCGCACACCGCATCGGACAAAACAAGCAGGTCATTGCCTATCGTTTCATTACGAAAGACAGTATTGAAGAAAAAATCATCCGGCTACAAGAAGACAAACGGTTGTTGGCCGAAACATTCATCACCGATAGCGAATCGATTCCGACATTGACCGACCAAGAGTGGATCGGTCTGTTAGAATAAGCTAACCTTGTATTTTTTAGTATGATAGATAGACAAACTGTTTTATCTTGTGTAATATCTGACTTAATCAAAAAACAGGTAACCGCCTTATTTAGAGTTTATATTATATTCGCCCCATCAGAATAATATTAACTTTAATCATTCTTGTATTATGAGAAATGTATATTACACTATTCTTGTAGTTGCATGCCTGATAGGTAGTTTAACCGCCAAGGCGTCAACAAGGGCGGAGAACAGCTCCGGGTTTACAGACATCAAACTTGATTTGATGAAGGGAAATTTCCTCACTTCCGATGAAATTGCAAACAAAAATCAAGTCACATTTGGCATAGCGATTGCAGAAGACGGTACTCAAACCCGCGTATCAGCAGACGATGCATCTGCCAATATCGTACTAAAAGACTTTAAATACCACAGTGACGAGCATGGTCTCAATCCGGGTACAGCCATTGTAAAAGTACAAGGAGCCGTAAAAATCTCTATTGGAACATGTGCCTGGGGTGATGATGTGACCATTACAAATGCCGATGGAACAACCGTGGCAAGTATGAATACCAATAATGAAAAATGCTACCACAATGATCAGACTTGTGCTGAAGCATACTACAATGGAGCAGCAACTACGCTTTCCATAAAAGGAGGCAACTATGTGCCCTATATAGCAATTGAAACAGCCAACGATGTTCCTGCAAATTCCAAAATCACCTTTTCTTTAGGTGAATATACCAATGCCGGCACAGCTCCTTCAGAAACTGAAGTGCAGACAGGTGCTACCTACACACTTCCTTTGAACAGAACTTTATATGTGGAAGGTAAAACATTGACAGCTTGGACCGATGGTAACAATAGCTACCAACCGGGTGAAGAAATAACAGTTACCGAAGACTTAGCTTTAACAGCCGTTTTTACTGACAACACCGTATCTCTAAATGACCGGGAAGACGAAGTGACGGTTAGCTGGGATTTTCAACGTAAGAATGGTGCCCCTACTTTAGCCTACGAAAAAGTAACCGGTATCTATGTAGCCCAAACTACCGTTAACGGCCAAGTTATTGATGTAAAAATAGATCTGGATACTACTTCCGGAAAAATAGCCAATGCCGGTTGGACAGACTGGGCACAAATGAATCCAGGTACTATCCTTACTATTCCTGCTGCCAAAAACTGTACAATTTCTTTGGAATCATACAGCGCAACGACCACTACCACTATTGCCGGTGATACCAACTATCAACTATCCGGAAACGTAGCAACCTATGTTTATGGAGGCGATGCTGAAAACATTGATATTGTTATAGGTGATGGTTCTTACTTCAGATACTTCACAGTAGTTTATCCCAAAGTAGAAAGCAATATCCAAGAACGTCCCGTTTATGTGACGGATTTCACTGACTGGCAAAGTTTGTCTTCCGGCAACGCACCGGCCACTGTTGATCAAACCACTAATTTCAGTAATGAAACTCTCACTTTTACATTTGATGGAGTAACCGTTTCTCCTAATGGAACCAATAGTAAATTCCCTGCTGATGCAATGGGATATGCCATGGCAGAAAAAAATATGGCAGGTACGATCGTTACTTCAAAGCTGAGTAACATCACCCGAGTACGTTTCCGCCATGCTGCCACGGGAAGCAAGCGTGGTTATAAACTGGAAAAGAAAAATGCCACAGATGCTGATTGGGTAGTATTATCCGATGCCGTTGCCGATCCGGCAGGCGGAGCATGGGTGGAATGTGCCGTTAATGAAAACGATGTACAGTTACGTTGGACCAATCTGGCACCTGCTCAAAATGCCTATATGCTCGACCTTGAAATTTATTCCAACGTTGAAATCACCGTACCGCAAGTCACATTGGCAACAAACGTATCGCCCGCAGAAGCCGGAAGTATATCCGTTTCCCCTGTCAGCAGCCAATACGATGAGGGTTCTGAAGTGACGCTGACTGCTAACAAGAATTTCGGCTATAAATTTGCGAAATGGGTGGATGCAGCCAATCAGACGCTCTCCACCGATGCAAGCTACAAACAAATATTAAACGAAAGCATGGTGATCACGGCCGTGTTTGAACAAATAGCGACCTATTCACTCAAAACCAGCGTAGAAGGTGGAGCAAACAGTTATATGATAACCGCTACTCCCGATGCGACCTTAGTAAATGGCGAGAAAATGTATGAAGGAGGAACTCTTGTCACTCTTACGGCAACAGAAAATCCTATTCTGAAATTTACTAACTGGAAAAGCGGAGAAACGACCAATGAACTATCCGTAACCATGGACGATAATAAAGAGTACGTTGCCGTATACAGTGCTTCTGACTATATCGTAGGGTGGGATTTCATCCTAAAAGGCAACAACAGCCGTCCCGCAGACTTCATCTCCACAAGTGAAAATGAAGCAACCGCACTGATTCTTCGCAAAGAAGACGGAACCACTCAAAGCTGGCTGGATAAATCAAAAGAGTCAGGAGGCTACGAGGGTGAACCCGCTGCCGTAAACTGGAAAAACATCTCTGAGAAATATTACTACGAGACCAAAGTAAATGCAGCCGATTTCATCGACATCAAAGTTACTTCCAAAATGCTGTATAATTACAATGCATATTCCGTGCAAAAATTAGAATATTCTTTGGATGGAACCAATTATAAGGAAGCCGCCCGCATCACCCTGACAGGTGCAAAAGCGTGGACACCGTTGGAAGCTACGTTACCCGCAGAATGTAACAATGCAGAGTCACTACATCTCCGTTGGATTCCTGATTACAGCTCTGATATTGTAGGTACAGCATCCGACAATGACGGTACGGCTATCGGTGCAATTTACATCACCGGAACAGAAAACGGGATTCCTCCGGCAGATCCACCCAAATTGTTATCCAGCATCCCGGTAAACAACGCCGAAGAGATTTCGGCTACAGGACGTATCGTATTGACCTTTGACAGCAAAGTAAAAATGGCAGACGGCGCCGTAGCGACTTTGGGAAATAAAACACTGACTCCGACCGTATCAGGCAAGACAATCACTTTCTCCTATATGGGCTTGGACTACAACACTACTTACACATTCACATTGCCAGCCAATAGTGTATCCAATTTATTCGATAATGAGGTAAAAGAGGATATCACCATCCGGTTTACCACCATTGCCCCTCCGGCAGTGACTCCGGGCATGTATGATGCCATCGTCAGCAATGCCGACGAATTGCTTGAAGCCTTGGCACAAGGTAACGCTGCTTCTACTTCCGGTGCACGTTTCCGCATCTTCCTGCATGACGGGGTTTACGACTTGGGAAGCAAATGTCTGACAGACGTAAAATCGAACATATCACTGATTGGTGAAAGCATGGAAAACACAATGATCGTAAACAAGGCCCCTGCAGAAGGAATCTCTATCAGCGCTACCCTACAGCCAACAGGAGAAAACATATACATGCAGGATATCACCTTGAAAAATGATTATGACTACATAGGAACTACCGGACGTGCAGTATGTCTGCAAGATAAAGGAAACAAAAACGTATACAAGAACGTGCGTATGCTAAGTTATCAGGATACTTACTATTCTAACAACAACCGTATGCGTTCATACTTCGAAGACTCTGAAATTCATGGTACCGTAGACTTCATCTGCGGTGGCGGCGATGTCTTCTTCAACCGTACGTTACTCTATCTGGAAAATCGTTCTGGAAACTGTATTACAGCACCCGCCGGTGATACCGATTGGGGATATGTATTCAATGATTGTATCATCGACGGATACGATGCAAACAAAGGTACATATGCATTAGGACGCCCTTGGCAAGGTGCTCCGATGAGTGTATGGATTAATACGACGATGAAGGTTATTCCAAAAGCAGAAGGATGGAGTGATATGAGCGAAACGATTATTCCGAAATTATTTGCGGAATACAACAGCCACACAGAAAGTGGTATGGCAGTAGATTGCAGTGCCCGTAAAACGAAATACACCGGTGGAACCATCCCGTACAGCCCTGTACTTTCAGCAGAAGAAGCCGCCCGCTTTACCCTTGAAAACGTATTGGGTGGCAGCGATTCCTGGCAACCGGCTTTATTGACCGAACAGGCTGCAGCTCCGATTCTGACAGTCAACGGTTCTACTCTTACTTGGAATGCCAGCGACTACGTATTCTGTTACGCTATCTGCAAAAACGGAAAAGTAATAGACTTCACAAACGAAACTACCTATACGATTCCGGCAAATGCAACCGACGAAGATGTATTCACTGTACGTGCAGCCAACCAGATGGGTGGACTCGGACAAGCATCCAACGGAAGTAACGCTACCGGCATCGATCAAAGTACCGTAAACAAAGAAGTGGTAGAACGTCAATACTACAATGTAAACGGTATTCGTATCAATAATACAGAAAAAGGTCTGAACATCATCCGTACCATCTATAGCGACGGTACCATTGATACAGTAAAAGAATTCGTAAAATAAAGTAAGAAAAGGTTTCCCGACATCCTTTGCCGGGAAACTATTCTCTATTACTGAATGCCGGCTGCATCCCTTTCATATGCAGCCGGCATTTTATTTGCAAGTAGCTGTTAATTGAAAGAAAACACCCTACCAAAAACAGAAAATATTATCTTTGCGCTCTCATAAATCAAACACTGAACAGAAAAATGAATTACAAGCTCCTCGTTCTCGATCTGGACGGCACTCTGACCAACACAAAGAAAGAGATAACACCCCGTAACAGAGAGATACTGATACAGGCACAACAACAGGGCACACGACTGGTATTGGCTTCCGGCAGGCCCACTTATGGCATCGTCCCCTTGGCAAACCAATTACAAATGAATCAGTTCGAAGGATACATCCTCTCCTATAACGGCGGAGAAATCATCGATTGGAAAACTCACGAAATACTCTATTCAAACGTATTGCCCGATACCGCCATTCCTCAATTATACGAATGTGCCAAACGGAACGGCCTTGCCATCCTTACTTACGACGAAGAATACATCATCACCGAGAATCCGGAAGATGAATACGTAAAGAAAGAAGCCTTTCTGAACAAAATGCAAATCCGGGAAACAAACGATTTCCTGGCCGACATCCGCCTGTCTTTGCCCAAATGCCTGATAGTAGGAGAACCGGATAAACTGATAGCAGTGGAGTCAGAACTGTCCCTTCTGATGCAAGGCACAATCAGCGTTTACCGTTCAGAACCTTATTTCCTGGAATTAGTGCCGCCGGGTATCGATAAAGCCCGGTCACTTGCCGTATTATTGGAGAAGCTGAACATGAAAAAAGAAGAAATGGTAGCTATCGGCGACGGTTATAACGACTTGAGCATGATTAAATTCGCCGGATTAGGAGTAGCCATGGGCAATGCTCAAGAACCGGTAAAGAAAGCTGCCGATTATATCACTCTCTCCAACGATGAAGACGGCGTAGCCGTTGTTGTAGAAAGATTCTTTTCAGCATCAAAATAAGAAATATCAATTATTTATTCTAACTTTGTGGTTTCAAACAGAATAAATATCAAACGTTATGGAACATCAACTGACTATTTACAACACTTTAGATAGGAAAAAGGAATTGTTTGTGCCTTTACATGCACCCCATGTAGGTATGTACGTTTGCGGACCTACCGTGTATGGTGACGCCCATCTGGGGCATGCACGTCCGGCCATCACATTCGATGTACTCTTCCGTTATCTCACCCATTCAGGATATAAAGTGCGCTACGTGCGCAATATCACCGACGTAGGTCATCTGGAACACGATGCCGATGACGGTGAAGACAAAATCGCCAAAAAGGCACGCTTGGAAGAACTGGAACCAATGGAAGTGGTACAGTATTACTTGAACCGTTACCATAAAGCGATGGATGCATTAAATGTACTTCCACCAAGTATCGAGCCGCATGCATCCGGACACATCATCGAACAAATCGAACTGGTAAGTAAAATTCTGGAAGCCGGTTATGCTTATGAAAGCGAAGGTTCCGTCTATTTCGACGTAGCCAAATACAATAAGGACTATCATTATGGCAAACTCTCCGGCCGCAATCTGGACGACGTACTGAATACCACCCGTGACTTGGACGGCCAGAACGAGAAACGTAATCCTGCCGACTTTGCCCTATGGAAGAAAGCACAGCCGGAACATATCATGCGTTGGCCCTCACCGTGGGGAGATGGTTTCCCCGGATGGCACGCTGAATGTACAGCGATGGGACGGAAATATTTAGGAGAACACTTCGATATTCACGGAGGAGGTATGGACCTGATATTCCCGCATCACGAATGCGAGATCGCTCAATCGGTGGCCTCTCAAGGCGATGACATGGTGCATTACTGGATGCACAATAACATGATTACGATTAACGGTACCAAGATGGGCAAATCGCTCGGCAACTTCATCACATTGGATGAATTCTTTAGCGGAACCCATAAGCTGCTGACGCAGGCATATACCCCGATGACTATTCGCTTCTTCATTCTGCAGGCGCATTATCGCAGCACGGTAGATTTCAGCAATGAAGCTCTGCAAGCATCTGAAAAAGGGCTGCAACGTCTGATGGAAGCCGTAGATAACTTGGAGAAAATCACCCCGGCAGCCACTTCTACAGTCAGCGTAAAAGAAATCCGTACGAAGTGCTATGAAGCCATGAACGATGACATGAATACGCCCATCGTTATAGCCAATCTGTTCGAAGGCGCCAAAATGATTAACAATATCATTGCCGGAAACGATACAATCTCCGCTGAAGACTTGAAAGATTTAAAAGAGACATTCCATCTGTTCAGTTTTGAAATTCTCGGTTTGAAAGAAGAGAAAGGCTCTTCAGATGGCCGTGAAGCGGCTTATGGAAAAGTAGTCGATATGTTGCTCGAACAACGTGTGAAAGCGAAAGCAAACAAAGATTGGGCGACTTCCGACTTCATCCGTAACGAACTGACCGCACTGGGATTCGAGATCAAAGATACCAAAGACGGCTTTGAATGGAAGCTAAACAAATAAAGAGGAAACTCCGTCTATAGTAATAAAAATGCCGGATCAAAACAAAACAAGTCGATCCGGCATTTTTTCTTTACCTATATTCACTAATACCCAAATTTATTCATAAGAAATCATATTTGACAATATACGTTCCCTATACCAGGGATCATCTATCTCTTTCAGCATTCCCCCCATTTCCGAACAAAGTTGTTTCACCACCTCTTTATTCTCCTCCAATGAAAGGTTATTCATCTGATAAGGGTCTTTTTCATCATCAAACAACAGACTCTTTTTCAATTGCTTCGTATTGCGATCGATATAAAACGCCATTGTATAACGATGCGTCTTGATTCCCCTTGATGAAGGAAAATAAGATGTCACTAACCCGTTTTCATCTTTCTCTCCATCCAGATTCTGAATGTATAAGGCACCTGTCGGACGTACGATATCAGCTTTTTCATCGAAGAAAAGCGGAGCAAAATTGCGTCCCTGTACTTCAGCAGGAATAGAATCTCCAAGACCGCACAATCCCAACAGGGTAGGCATAATATCCGGTGAAGAAAGCATCAGATTATCCACTCGCGGGCGGATTTTATCCGGATACCGCACTATAAACGGAACATTCATCGACTCTGAATAAGGAGAGTTTTTCGGGTCATCCGTACGCTGGCTACACATAGTTTCTCCATGATCCGAAGAGAAAACGACAATTGTATTCTTATCCAGTCCCATCTCCTTCAATGTTGCCAATATCTGACCAAAAGCACGATCGACGCCAGTCACCGATGCAAAATAGTAACGAGCCGATTCCGCCTTTTCCATTTTCGCATCTGCATTGGGCCGAATCAAAAGACTATCGAGCGGACGGTCTTTATACAAATTGAAATCTTCCTCCATACAGTCGTCCAATGAACGATACGGACTATGCGGAGGATTCATTCCTACCATAATAAAGAACGGCTTTTTCATATCGCGCACATTGCCCTCGTTTTTCAAGTACGAAACAACCATCCCGGCTTCGTGTAAGGGCGACCATTCCTTAGGGTCATGACGTTTCCCGTCCGTATCCCAATAATGAGGATTCTTATGTTCATCAAATGTGCCGTAAGAATACCAATAATTAAATCCGTGTCGACGTTCCTTCGGAGTATAAGCATCCCATACCGGCCGCTTTTCTTCTACATACTGTCCCGGATTTTCCGGATCATTCGGTGTCGGAAAATCAGCATGCAATTTTCCAAAATAAGCACAATCGTAGCCTGCACTTTGAAACACGTCACCGATACACTCTGCATCTTCACGCAAGGAACTGATGGGGCGATTCGAATTACAATTCAAAGGTATACCACTCTTGTTAGGATACATTCCTGTCAACAAACTGCCACGATGAGGACTACTCAACGGACAATTACTCTGTGTTGAAGTCAGTACCACTGATTCGCGGGCAAAAGCATTCAAATTAGGTGTATGCACGGGATCGGCTTTAAAATTCACCTTTTCCCGGAATCCCTCCTGTCCCCAAAATTCCATCGCCTGATTGCGATACTGATCAGGAAAAACATAAATGATATTGGGATGTTCGATTTGTTCAGCCTGTGGAGCTTTACACCCCTGCATAGCAAACAAACTCAAACCGCCGAATAATAAATTTATCTGATTGTTCATGACAAATGACTATTGATTAGTAGTAAGCAAGTAGTTAAGTAGTCAAGTAGTAAGTAGTCAAGTAGAATAGATTCATTCTGAAACATGCACTCTTTTTTGATAGCCGGACTATCACCTACTCACTACTTGACTACTTAACCACTTGACTACTTAATTACTTTTTCTCCATATCTCTCTTACGCATCAATCCCTCCAAGAAGTAATAATCGGCATAGTTCAACGGAACGTCGATTTCGGAGTCGTGAGGGATGCTGCCTACGGAGTGCATCAGTATAAAATTACCGTTTGTTCCTACTGCTGCACGGTAAGCCGGCGAGCCAAGACTCTCCATGATTTTATCAGCCGTAACCTTATAATCATTTCCCGGAAGATAGTTTTCCATTTCATATAGTGCGGAAGCTGTACAGGCAGCAGCCGAGGCATCACGCGGTTCATTCGGAATATTGGGAGCATCAAAATCCCAATAGGGTACGAGGTCTTCCGGCAGATTTTTATTGGTAAAGATAAAATTGTAGACTTTCTGTGCTTGATCAAGATATTTCTTATCATGGGTATAACGGTAACAAACCGTGTATCCATACAGTGCCCATGCCTGTCCGCGAGCCCATGCCGACTCATCCGCATATCCCTGCGCTGTCTGTTTCTTACGCACTTCACCTGTTTCCGGATCATAATCCACCACATGATAACAACTATTATCCTGACGGAAATGATGCGCCATCGTTGTATCGGCATGTTTCACTGCAATATTATAAAAAGTAGAATCACCCGAAAGCGCTGTCGCTTCAAACAACAATTCAAGATTCATCATATTATCAATGATAACCGGACATTTCCAACCGCGTGTACTCTGCCATCCTCTGTCAGCATCCCACGATTGAATAACTCCTGCATTTGGACGAAAACGGGTAGACAATGATCTGGCAGCTTCCACAATCACATCTTTATATTCTTTCTTATCAGCCAAACGATACCCGTTCAGATAACTGCAACCAATCATAAAGCCTACATCATGATGCCATTTCAAATGTTTCACCGAATCGAGTGCTTCTGTGTATTTCACTGCCAATGGCAACCATTTCTTATCTCCGGTAAGCTCATAAGTGAGCCATATACTACCTGGATAAAAGCCGGAGCACCAATCATCAATGGGAATATAAACAATATTACCATCTTTATCAATCGTGCGTGGATTCAATACTCTACCCGACTTTTCTATAATATCAGTCTGGATCGTATTCTGCACAGCAGCATTATCAATGTTATCCTGAATAAAGTCTTTTTCAACCGTCTTAGTGTTATTGCAACTTGTCAGAATCAGCAGGGAAAATCCCAATACACTCAAAATCGTTTTCATAATACCTGGATTATTTGTGATGTAATTAATTTCATGATGGCAAAAATAGCGCAATCCAACAGATTTGACTGTACTAAATAATCCAATTAAGAGACAAATTTGGTACATTTGCAGAAAATAATGTGCCAATGAGCCAATATGCCAATAAACCAATGAGCCAATGTCCAACCGCACGTCCAGATATGACAGCGCAGCCAATTGCCGTATTGCCACATTGCCACATTGGCATATTAACTAATTATTAATCATGACACCACAGGATTTTTTTAAAAACGATCTTTTTGCCGAAAGGACAGGCATCGTACTCATGGAAGTACGTGAAGGATACAGTAAGGCCCGACTGGAAATAAAAAAGGAACATCTCAATGCAGGAAACCGCACACAAGGAGGAGCTATCTTCACTTTGGCCGACCTTGCCTTGGCCGCCGCCGCCAATTCGCATGGACAACTTGCTTTTTCCTTGTCGTCTAATATTACGTTTCTCCGTGCCAGTGGTATTGGTGATACATTGTATGCCGAAGCCCGGGAGCGATATATCGGCCGGAGCACCGGATATTATCAGATAGATATCACTAACCAAAAAAATGAATTAATCGCCACATTCGAATCAAGCGTATTCCGCAAAGATCAACAAGTACCTTTTACTTTGTGACAATCGAAGTAAGCGGATAACGATTCCCGGTAACACTTCTGAGAAAAGCTTTGGCCGACCCGATATTCAAAAACATATCCAAACGAACCGGGAGGTGGTTTTTATCATCTGTAATATAGAATGTAATCACCTCCTTTTCTTTATCTCTGTCGGTATATTCCACAAATGAGAAAACAAGGCATCGGTAAGTCGTATCATTCTCTGCTTTGATATTTTTCATCCCGCGATAAATCAAGGTCTGTTCTTCTACCCTGCGACCGGTAGCCATAGGAAAGTTTATTTTCTGCCCGATCATATAGTCGTTCGGATCATAAGAGCGGGCTTGTGCCAAAATACTAAGCATATCAAAAACACAGCGACTGTCACTATATTCGGTCTCTATAATCTCACCATCCCGGTAAGTACGCTTTTGATTGACAAAGCACAGTCCGTCTTTATAGGAAAACCACGCCTCGTCTACCGTGTAACGTTTTCCCTCTTCAGCTCCTTTGCGGAAATAACGGGGTTCGAGCCTCTCACCGACAATACAAGTCAAAGTGTCCCGCATTTTAAAGAAAAAATCAATTTTCTTACTGCTCACCGACAAGAGATTAAAACGGTAGGCCGGTTTGGAGTGATAAGTCGTCGCATTCGTGGTAAGACTTGCCAAACCTGCCTTTATCCATACAAACTTCCAGTTAAAATATAAATCGTACATTACATGCTCACCGGACTTGAAAGCTTCGTTCGTAGCTTCACACTGAGCCTTGACTGGCGTTGAGAAACAAACACTAACAATCAATGTCAACCATAGCAGGTTTATACGACTCTTAACGCCGGCGACCGCTTTGATTATTATTCTGGTCTCTTTTCTTCTTGTCTTCATCTGGCTTTTGTTTTTTAAGTTCGTCCGGTTTTTGTTTATCCAATGGCGTTGCCTTCACATCCCAAGTCTGTTCGACCTCCCAATTGGCTCTCGGTTCCAATATCTGCGGATAATAGTACACCATTTCCGGCTGTCGCTTCGTTTCGTATTCACCGGTATCCCAGACTCCATTTCCATTCGTATCATTTACCAAACGAGCGCAGTACTTACCCGGATTCAAGAAATAGAAATCTGCTTTCCCATCAACGACAGGTACTTTACGCACTACCTTATCCTGACCATCGAGCAATTCCACAAAAGCAATGGAATCACACCCTGTAACATTAAAATAAATCGCCCCGTATTCCTCCAGAGAACGTACTTTTATGTTCTGCTTTATCTTATCGGTAAACAACCCGTAAATACCATGAAAAGCAGTCGAATCTACCGAGAACTCGTATTCCGTCGCCGGCTCCCAATCATAATACAAATTATACTTACGTAAGTTCAACGAATCCTGTGTAAAATCAAAAGAAACCTCCTCCCACAACGTATCCACTTTCTGTTTCAGGTGGATAGCCACAGTATCAAACCAGGCTATCGGCTCCTCAAAAGTCAATGAGATATAATCGTACACATCCATAGAAGAAGAGACACGCGATGATACAGGCAGGAATTTGGTCGGCTCCGGCTCATCCTCTTCATCTTTTTTCCTCTTCTTTTTCTTAGGCTCATCCGTATTCTTTTTCACATTCTTGGCTACAAGCTTCAATGTATCCGTCCGCGGAACCAACTGATTCAATGTATCCGTATACAAATAGCTAAGACTGAATGACAACGTATCTTGCTTATAAATCAACGAGTCTTTTACCCAATAATGAATAGTATCATTCTTCAGACTCTTCTCAATAACAAAAGCATCCTCCTCTTCAAAGTTCAACCCCTTCAACACCGGCAAAGTATCGGCTTTGGCCGCAAAATAAAGCGTAAATTTCTCCGGAGTCAGTCGTTCGCTTTTAATAAGATATTGCGAAAACAGATTTTCCGTAAAAGAACGCAATACAATATTATCCGGCAGATAATAAGTATATTTTCTTTCAACAATCGTATCAATAGTCAAAGAGTCCACCCAAGTCGTATCCTGTCGCATACGCTCCTCCCAACGGGGAATAACCAAAGAGTCATTAAAAGCCAGCGCTTCACCCTTCTGGCTGAAAGAAAAATTCTGATCGGCATCCATCAGACCAAAGATACGGTATTCTCCCGGAGCAATCCCCCGGATTACAAAATGCCCGCGACTGTCCGTACGGGCTACCCGGTCAAACGGCAATTTAGTAAATGCCGTATCGGATAAATTGGAATGTAACCCCACCAGCATTCCCTTTACCGGCTCCAGATTGGAAGCTTCGAGTAACGTACCGGATACCTCTAACGTATCGATCACATCGCCGGTAGAAAAAGTAAACGCAAAATTACCCAACGGATTTCCTTCATTGTTATCAACGATGGCATCCGAAAAATCAATCGTATAAGTGGTATTGGGTTTCAATGAATCGAGCAGGTTTATGTTTATCTTCTTTCCCGAAGGTTTAATTTCAGGCTGCTGTGCCTGAGGCGGAGAAATCACAACCTTTTCATTCGCTTTTTCCAATTTTATATATTCATCAAATTCAAGTGAAATTTTCTTCCGGGTGCTGTTAAGTGCCCCGGCAACAGGTGAACTCTTCATAAAACGGGGAGGTGTCTCATCCCTCGGGCCACCGTCCGGACGGCCTATACTGGCACATGAATAAAAAGCAGCCACTCCTGCGACTACCGTCAACACCTTGCGAATAAGCAACTTTATATTATAAGATCTTTTACGTAACATGATGCAAAAATAAAGGTTCTCAGAGAATAAATACTATACTTTACACTAATTTAATGAAAAATCGGGCAATACCGTTCCAAGCATCACTCAGCTGTCATTATTTACCAACAGATGCGACAATTGGAACGAAGTCTCTATTAATAAGAGAAAAACATAGTTAAAAAAGCGGGTATTATAGAACATTCTTACAAGAAATTAAAGTACTTTTGTAGCAAAAACTGAAAAAGCGTATTTCGGTTTTCTTCTTCCATCCTTATGCATTACTATGAGCACACTAATTTGTAGAAATTTATCAATAAACACTGAATATAGAAGTATGAAAAGTAGAATTGTATTATTCGCATTTTGTTTGACCCTCTTGTCGAGTTGTGGCAAAAAGGGTTTTGACATGGGAGGAGCTCCGGAATGTGCAGTGCAAACCCTGCAACCCGCAACAGTCAATCTGACCAGTTCTTATCCGGCTACTATTAAAGGAAAACAAGACGTAGAAATTCGTCCCCAAGTATCAGGTTTCATCACCAAAGTTTGTGTAGACGAAGGTTCCATGGTACGCAAAGGACAGGTATTGTTCATCATTGATCCTACGCAATACGAAGCTGCCGCACGTTCGGCCAAAGCAGCCGTAGCAACTGCCGAAGCTGCTGTAAGTACGCAACAGATCACTGTTGACAATAAACGTGCCTTGAACAAGAAAAATATTATCAGCGACTATGATCTGGCTATGGCCGAAAACTCGCTTGCATCAGCCAAAGCACAACTGGCCTCGGCAAAAGCACAGCTTATCAGTGCAGAGCAGAACCTCGGATTTACCAACGTAAAAAGTCCTTCCGACGGTATTGTCAATGATATCCCTTATCGTTTGGGAAGTTTGGTAAGCCCCTCGATCGCTACCCCACTGACTATTGTTTCAGATATTACCGAAATGTACGTCTATGCTTCTCTGACAGAGAAAGAACTCTTGGAATTGGTACGTAAAGACGGTTCGCAAAGCGCTGCCGTAGAGACCTATCCCGAAGTACAACTCCAACTTTCAGACGGAAGTACCTATGATCAAAAAGGGAAAATAGAGACCATCAGCGGTGTAATCAATGCAAACACAGGTGCAGTGAGCATTCGTGCTACCTTCCCGAACAGTAACCACCTGTTGAGAAGTGGCGGTATGGGCAATCTCGTCATCCCTTACCACATGGAAAACGCTCTTGTTGTTCCACAAAAGGCAACGACAGAAATACAAGATAAAAAATTTGTATTCCTGCAACAGCCGGACAATACGGTTAAGATGAATGAAATCACCATACTTAACATTGATAACGGACAAGAGTATGTAGTTACTTCCGGACTGAAACAAGGCGATCTGATCGTTATTGAAAATGTAGGAACTCTGAAAGACGGACAAGCGATCAAACCGATTACTCCTGCCCAATCGGAAGCAAACTTCCAGCAAGCCATGCAAGATCGTAAAGAAGGAAAAATGTAAATTCAGTTTATAGAGATAACAAAACTATGAAATTAGATAGATTTATTAATCGCCCGGTACTATCTACGGTAATCTCCATCGTAATAGTCATTCTGGGTATATTGGGACTGTTCTCACTCCCTATTTCCCAGTATCCGGACATCGCACCGCCTACGGTAAGCGTCTCCACCACTTATCAGGGAGCTAATGCCCAGACGGTATTGAACAGTGTGATTGCTCCACTCGAGGAGCAGATCAACGGTGTGGAGAATATGATGTACATGACATCTACTGCAACAAATACAGGTGAAGCTCGTATCGATGTTTATTTCAAACAGGGAACAGATCCGGATATGGCTGCCGTCAACGTTCAGAACCGTGTAACCAAAGCACAAGGTTTCCTGCCAGCCGAAGTTACCAAAGTAGGTGTAATCACCTCCAAACGACAAACCAGTATGTTGTTGGTATTCTCATTGTATAGTTCAGACGATAAATACGATAACGAATTCCTTGAGAATTATGCCAAAATCAATGTAATTCCCGAAGTACAACGTGTACCCGGCGTAGGTGATGCCATGGTGCTTGGTGCCGACTACTCTATGCGTATCTGGTTAAAGCCGGATAAAATGGCGCAATATCACCTGATGCCTACCGATATATCTGCTGCTTTGGCCGAGCAAAATATAGAAGCCGCTCCGGGATCATTCGGAGAACAGGGCAATCAGACTTTCCAGTACACATTAAGATACAAAGGACGCCTGCAAAGTCAGGAAGAATTTGAAAATATTGTCATTCGTGCTACTTCAGACGGACAAGTGCTTCGTCTGAAAGACATTGCAGAAGTAGAGTTGGGACGTCTAACTTATGGGTTCACCAACAAAGTTAACGGGCACCCGGGTGTTACCTGTATCATCTTCCAGACAGCCGGTTCGAATGCTACACAAATTATCAAAGACATCGAAGCATTGCTGCAAAAATCTGAAGAGGCATTCCCTCCGGGTGTAAAAGTAAATATCTCCCAGAATGCCAACGACTTTCTTTTTGCTTCTATCCATGAAGTAATCAAGACTTTGCTTGAAGCATTCGTACTGGTATTTATTGTAGTATACGTCTTCCTGCAAGATTTCCGTTCCACATTAATTCCGGCCATTGCTATTCCAGTAGCTTTGATCGGTACATTCTTTGTACTTTATCTGATCGGATTCAGCATTAACCTGTTGACGTTGTGCGCTATGGTACTCGCCATTGCCATCGTGGTCGATGATGCCATCGTAGTCGTCGAAGGAGTCCATGCAAAACTGGACCAAGGATACAAATCTTCCCGACTGGCTTCTATCGATGCCATGAATGAATTAGGTGGTGCTATCGTATCCATCACGCTTGTAATGATGTCCGTATTTATCCCTGTAAGTTTCATGACAGGAACTTCCGGTACATTCTATCGCCAATTCGGTTTAACAATGGCTATCTCCATCGGTCTGTCGGCAGTCAATGCATTGACACTGACTCCGGCACTTTGTGCCATCTTACTGAAACCTCATAAAGAAGATGAAAAGAAAAAATCAACTTTCGTCAGTCGTTTCCATACAGCATTCAATGTCTATTATGACAACATATTGAAACGATATAAAAAAGGTACACTTCATTTCATCCATAAGCCTTGGCTGACCATCAGTAGTGTAATAGCCGGTATCGCTTTGTTAATGTTCTTGATGAATATTACTCCGACCGGTTTGGTCCCAAATGAAGATACCGGTACTATTATGGCAGTTGTTGACATGCCACCGGGAAGTTCCATGGAGCGTACCACTGAAGTGATGCAACGCATTGATAGTTTATTAGGTGCCGATCCAGCAATCGAAAGCCGGACTATGATTGTCGGTTACAGCTTCCTTGCCGGAGATGGTCCAAGTTACGGTTCATTCATTTGTAAACTAAAGCCTTGGGAAGAACGAAGTATCGAGCAGCGTTCCGATTTCGTATCCGGAATGCTTTACTTGAAGGCACGTGAAGTGATCAAAGATGCCCGAGTACTGTTATTCGCTCCACCTATGATTCCGGGATATAGTGTATCCAACGGTTTCGAGTTGAACTTGCAGGATAAAACCGGTGGTAGTCTGGACAAGTTCTATGAAGTAGCGCAGAATTTCATTACCAAATTGCAAGCACGTCCGGAAATTCAATCTGCACAAACATCCTTTAATCCGAATTTCCCGCAATACATGATCGACATCGATGCTGCTGCCTGTAAAAAGGCCGGTCTTTCACCAAATGATATCTTGACAACCTTGCAAGGATACTATGGCGGTCTATACTCTTCCAACTTCAACCGATTCGGTAAGTTGTATCGTGTAATGATCCAGGCAGACCCCAATAGCCGTGCCAACTTTGAATCCTTGAAATCCATCAAGGTGCGCAACGGAAACGAAATGGCGCCCATCACCCAGTTCATGAGCGTTAAGCGTATCTATGGACCGGATAATATCAAGCGATTCAATATGTTTACTGCCATGACTATCAACGGTTCTCCCGCTGATGGTTACAGTTCCGGTCAGGCTATCCAGGCAATGCAAGAAGTTGCTCAAGAAGCACTGCCTACCGGTTACGGTTATGAGTTCTCCGGTATGACCCGTGAAGAACAAAGTTCCAGTGGAAGCAGTACTGCTATGATTTTCATACTCTGTTTTGTTTTCGTATACCTCTTGTTAAGTGCGCAGTACGAAAGTTATATTTTGCCTTTGGCCGTATTGCTTTCTATTCCGTTCGGTTTGGCAGGCAGCTTCATTTTTGCCCATCTAATGGGATTGGCAAACAATATCATCCCGATACTCGGAGCAGCTACCAATAATATCTACATGCAGATTGCCTTGATCATGCTGATGGGACTTTTGGCAAAAAATGCCATTCTGATCGTAGAGTTTGCCCTCGACCGTCGTAAGATGGGTATGAGTATCACTTGGGCAGCCGTATTGGGAGCAGGTGCCCGTTTGCGTCCTATCCTGATGACTTCATTGGCCATGGTGGTCGGATTGATTCCATTGATGCTGGCCATGGGAGTAGGTGCCAACGGCAACCGCGCATTGGGTACAGCTGCCGTAGGCGGTATGTTCATTGGTATGATCTGTCAGATCTTTGTCGTACCGGCCTTGTTCGTAATCTTCCAATACCTGCAAGAAAAGGTTAAGCCGATGGAATGGGAAGATATCGACAACTCTGATGCAGAAACAGAAATAGAACAATATGCTAAATAAAGTTAGAAAAAAATTAAGCATGAAAAAACAAATCATATATATGTTGTGTGCAACTGCCTTTTTAAGCAGTTGCCACATCTATAAATCATACGACAGACCCGAGGATATTGAGATCTCCGGTATATACCGTGATACGGTGGCAGGAGGTGATACGCTGGTATCCGATACGACCAACTTCGGAAATCTGCCCTGGAGAGAAGTTTTTACCGATTCTCAGCTACAAATACTCATTGAGCAGGGATTGGCGAATAATACCGATCTGCAGACTGCCATACTGAAAGTAAAAGAAGCACAAGCAGCTTTGATGACTTCCCGTCTTGCCTATGCTCCCATGCTGGCATTGTCTCCTCAAGGTACTATCAGCAGTTTCGATAAAAGTGCCGCAACCAAAACGTATTCCTTACCGGTAACCGCCAGTTGGGAACTCGACCTCTTTGGTAAATTATTGAATGCAAAGAGAGGTTCTCAGGTAGCTCTTCTACAAACGAAAGCATACCGCCAAGCCGTACAAACTCAGATCATCTCCGGCATTGCCAATACATACTACACCTTGTTGATGTTGGACAAACAGTTGGAAATCTCCGAACAAACAGCCGATGTAATGAAACGCAACGTAGAAACGATGCGTGCCATGAAAGATGCAGGTATGACGAATGCTGCTGCCGTTGCGCAAAGCGAAGCCGCCTATGCGCAGGTTATCGCCTCTCTACCGGCTATCCGTCAAAGTATCCGCGAAGCCGAAAACGCCCTCTGCATGCTTTTAAGACAAGCACCGCAAGCTATCAAACGCAGCACATTGGAAGAGCAGCAATTACCCACACAATTCTCTGTTGGCGTACCTTTGCAGCTATTATCCAATCGTCCGGACGTGAAAGCCGCCGAAATGAATCTGGCAAGTACTTATTATAACACCAATGCCGCCCGCGCTGCTTTCTATCCGCAAATCACGATTAGCGGTTCAGCCGGCTGGACAAACAGTGCCGGTAGTGTTATCGTTAATCCGGGTAAACTCCTTGCCTCTGTTGTCGGTTCACTGACCCAGCCTCTCTTTTATCGCGGCAGCAACATCGCCCGTTTAAAGATAGCCAAAGCACAACAGGAAGAAGCTAAACTCGCTTTCCAACAGACCGTATTAAATGCCGGCAGTGAAGTAAGCAACGCGCTCTCTTTATACCAGACTACCGCCGAAAAGACCTCTGCACGTCAACTTCAAGTAGAATCTGCCGAAAAAGGTGCCGAATATACAAAAGAATTGTTTAATTTAGGCACGGCAACCTATTTGGAAGTTCTCTCGGCCGAACAGTCACTGTTGAGTGCGCGTCTGTCACAAGTATCCGACCATTTCGACAGCATGCAAGCCGTAGTCAGTCTCTACCAAGCATTAGGTGGCGGAAGAGAAAATTAAAAGGTATTAATTGTAAATCGTAAATATCATGATTAGTCCGTTAGCTTATGTAGATCCCGGAGCAAAAATTGGAAAGAATGTCACTATCCAACCGTTTGCCTATATCGAAAAAGATGTCGAAATCGGGGACGACTGTATAATCATGGCTTATGCCAGTGTTCTGAATGGTACCCGTATGGGAAAAGGCAATAAGATACACCACCATGCAGTGTTAGGTTCCGAGCCTCAGGATTTTCATTATACAGGTGAAGACAGTAGCCTGATTATCGGTGACAATAATCATATCCGTGAGAATGTAGTGATCAGTCGTGCCACATTTTCCGGTAATGCAACCCGCATCGGTAATGAAAACTTCCTGATGGACAAAGTACATATCTGCCACGATGTTCAGATTGGCAATCACTGCGTAGCCGGTATCGAGACAACCATTGCCGGTGAATGCAAACTCGATGATTGTGTCATCCTGAGCGGTAATGTAATCTTGCATCAATATTGTCGCGTGGGTAGCTGGTCATTAGTTCAGAGCGGATGTCGTATTTCCAAGGATGTCCCCCCATATGTGATTATGTCCGGCAATCCCACCACCTATCACGGAGTGAATGCCGTAGTACTTACCCAGCATCACAATACATCAGAACGCATCTTACGTCATATTGCCAATGCCTACCGTTTGATCTATCAAGGTAACTTCAGTATTACAGATGCTGTACAGAAAATCGTAGACCAGGTTCCTATGAGCGAAGAGATCGAGAATATAGTTAACTTCGTGAAAGGATCCGAACGAGGAATTGTAAAATAACTACAGATTAAAATCTACATTTAGTATAAAAAACTCCATTGTTCTTTTTTAGAATAATGGAGTTTTTTTATTTCCAAAATAAGAGAGACCGGCAACCTTGAAAATAACCGATACCCCAACGTACCCACAATCTATCCTACACACACGACAATAATCCTTCGCCAAAGAAGTGCATCTTCCCCAATTTCAAAAATGAAAGTTAATAGTCTCCTCTATAAGCTAAGTAGTCTGAAAAATTAAGATAACTTTCCTCTAAATTTGTTCTTTATCATCTTCCATCCCCATAAATTGTAATGATATATACCATTATCCATAAAAATGGAAGAACAAAAGATTTTTATCCATTATTCATAAACTAAAATTAGAAAATATGAGACAAGATGATTTCGTGAACTTCATGCGTGCAACTATTTGTAAGTTTGAACAAGGCAATAGCTATGGAACAGCGCATATATACAAAAATAGCCTGAGCAATCTTATTGCATTTTATCGTACCGACAGGATACCATTTAAGAAAATAACTCCAGAGTTACTGAAAGGATTCGAGTTCTACTTAAGACAGAAGCAGCTCAGTTGGAATACCGTCTCCACTTACTTGCGCACAATCCGGGCAACTTATAATCGGGCTGTCGACAGGCACTTGGCACCCTATATCCCGCGATTATTCAAACAAGTATATACAGGTACACGTGCAGATCGGAAAAAGGCACTGAACGCCAAGGAAATGGCGCAAATATTTCAGAGTTGGAAAAACCGGGATATATCGGAGACACACTCTCGCACGCACGGTCTGTTTATCCTCATGTTCCTACTTCGTGGTTTACCTTTCGCAGACCTGGTAAACTTGCATAAGAAAGACCTAAACGGAAATACAATCTCTTACCGGCGTCGCAAAACCGGCAGGCAGCTAACCATTGACATCCCCCGGGAAGCATGGGCTATTTTAAATGAATACATGGATACCGATCCTCACTCTCCCTACCTATTTCCATTTCTGACGGGTAAAGAGGGCAGTATAGAGTCCTACCGTGAATACCAATGGGCCTTACGTACTTTCAATCAGCAGCTCAATCAACTCAAAGGAATACTGCATTTGAAAACTCATTTAAGCTCTTATACGGCCCGCCATACATGGGCTACCTTGGCCTATTACAATGAAATCCATCCGGGAATCATCTCGGAAGCAATGGGACACTCATCCATAACAGTCACGGAAACCTATCTAAAACCCTTCAATGCAACGAAAATAGATGATGCCAACAGGAAAGTCATTTCATCAATAGCACAGCATCGTTTGGTGAATTAATTATGACACATTACTTTGTAGGTAACAGAGTTTATTTTTGTCACAAAGATCAATATATTTTTCGTAAAAGCAAAATAAACATCACATTTTTTTATCAATGCGAGGAAACACTTTTCAAATATCAATTATTTAACAATATTCTCCCCAAAAATTAAGTGGAGTTTTTCTGCAAAAGCAAAAAAGAGTTCTCTCCATATTCATTCCGATAAATATGGATCACATCGCTATGACATTTACTCTACATCAAACAATAAATCAATTGAAACAGTAGTCTCTCTAAACGCTTTCAGAGGTGTATTTTATCATTATTCCGTTACCTACAAAGTAACAGAAGAGCACAGCCCAAAATACATTATCAATACAGAAAAACAAAACAAGTGGTTTATGACAAAATGGTTTGGTAATTTTTTATTTTCAGAAAACAGAAATGAGTACATTAGAATTGCGTTTGAGTACAATTCTACCCCATGGCGGGTTTACAATTTGGCACATAGATCAAAGGCCCGTAGCAGAAAAGAGGAAAGAATCCTCATGGAACTGAAGGAAAGAGGCATAATCACAGTTATTCGCCTTTTCTGATCAAAAAGGATTACCAAAAGAGTGGGACCATTTTCTTTATACTCTTCATCTCAAGTATTTGACATGCCCACTCTATTTGGTAATTTACATAAAACATTTATAAAAAGAGACTTGATACGAAGGTCTTTTAAAAACCGTTTTGAGAATTATAATTCCGATTCTTAAAACTTATTTAAACTTTGCCCGGCATTATTTTGAGAAGAGAACTTAAAAACAAACCTTTAACACGACCTTAAAAGTTATACTATTCTTATCAACAACAATAGATCTTTATACAGATAAGCAGTAGCTTTCATTTAAAACGAACATTAAACTCTTACTACAACAACATCCGGATGTTCTTATATAAAACATGGGGATGTATTCATGCACAACATCCCCATGTTCTGTATGACAACATGGGGATGTTTTTAGAGTGTAAAAAAAGAAAGGAAGAAATCCTGTGCAAAAGTTTATTCCATTTCCAACGTACCGAAGAAGTCCGGACGGTGAAAATCCGGTTGTTCTATCTCTATCGGATTCCAAGAAAGAAAATGCGGAGTTTGAAGTTCATCGCCGCATTTATAGAAATTAGCTTTGATCTCCTTTCCATCCAACGAAGTTATCTGATGTTTAAAGAACACAGTATAAGGAACAACCAAAGCGACCTCCCAGGTCACCTCCTCTACACGCTCTTCAAAGGGGGTACGTCCGAGACTTGACCAACGCTGTATCTGCGCTGTAACATCCGCAGGAGCATGTTCGCGATTGTTCCGTTGAGGTCCCACTCCCACAAGAACAGTACCGATACAATTACATTCAATGTTATAGTAGATTCCGTCGCCGGCCGGAATAGAGAAGAACTCCACACAGGAATCCGTCCACACCGATCCATTATCTTCGCCATAACGGGCACGCACACTGGCTTCCGTTACCTTGAAATGCAGTAAAATGGCATCCTCTGTATGAGCAACCCGGAATTCGACTTTCGGGCAATAAGGATATTCCTTCCAATTCACTTTGCTGACAGGCTGGAAACCGATCTTTTCTTCATCCAGCAATTTGGGAAGTGAACTGACTTCCACATTAGCTACACTGATTTTTTTTACTTTCATGGCTTCTTGTATTTCTATAAGTCAAACAAAAGTAATATATTTGTGATTAGTTTCACCTTAAACCCTATAAAAAGTGAAAAAATTTATTCTTTTATTTTTAGTTATACTGAACGCAACTGCAGTTCTTGCTCAAAAACAAAACATTATTTTCAATCATCTGACAACTGATGACGGGTTGTCACAATTTTCTGTAAACAGCCTTTATGTAGACGAACAAGGCGTACTTTGGATCGGTACACGTGAAGGACTAAACCGTTACAACGGAAACGACCTCAAAACCTTTAAGCTACAAAAGAATAATCCTAATAGTTTGTTTTGCAATACAATACTCCGTGTCACAGGAGACCAACAGGGAAAAGTCTTTCTACTTTGCACGGAAGGTGTTGCAGAATTTGACCTCATTACTCAAAAATTCACAACCCTTTTACAGGGAAACACTACTAGCATCTACTTCAACAAGCGGCTTTTCATCGGAAAAAAAGATGAAGTATATGTATATAACAAAAACACACAAAATTTCGATTTTTCCTATCGCTTGGCAGGAAAAGATATCTCCATCGTCTGCCTTCACCTTGACGATCAAGATAATCTATGGATGGGAACTGAGAACAGTGGTGTGTACAAATTAGATAAAGACAAAAAACTCACTCATCCTATCGAAAAAGGAAATATTACAAGTATATATCAGGATTCTTCAGGCGAATTATGGATAGGGAGCTGGGAGTATGGGTTATATCATGTGAACAAAGACGGTATAATACGTAATATGAGACATGATCCGCAAAACCCGAACAGTGTTTCTTCTGATTTCGTAAGAGATTGTTGCGAAGACAATCATGGCAACATATGGATCGGTACATTCAATGGATTGAACCGGTACCATAAAAGTAGCGGACGCTTCGACAACTATGTGGCAAGTAGCGGAACGGAAAACCTAACCCACTCTTCCATCTGGTGTATTGTGAAAGACGTCCAAGGTACTTTATGGCTCGGTACTTATTTCGGAGGTGTTAATTATTTCAATCCGGAATATGAAATTTATACCCGATACAAAGCTACCGATACAGAAAAAGAAGGACTAAGTAGCCCCATTGTCGGTTGTATGACAGAGGATAAGGACGGAAATCTGTGGATTTGCACAGAAGGAGGCGGTGTAGATGTTTACTACAGAAAAGAGGAGACTTTCCGGTGGTTCCGTCACGAAGAAGGTAAAAACAGTATCTCACACAACAATGTCAAGGCGATCTATTATGATGAAAAGGCGGAAATAATGTGGTTCGGTACTCACTTGGGAGGGGTTAACAAACTGGATTTGCGTACCAATCGCTTCACCCACTATCAGATGAAAGAAGATGATCCGAATTCATTGCCTTCAGATATCATCCGCGATATAACACCCTATCAAGACCAATTAATTATCGGTACACAAAACGGGATCTGTCTTTTCGATCCGACCACAGGGGTATGCCAGCAGCTTTTCAAAGATACCAAAGAAGGACGAGCCATCAAAATGGTGGCAGATCTATTTATAGATAAAGACAGTACGCTGTGGATTGCTGCAACAGGTGAAGGAGTATACAGTTATCGTTTCGACACCCGACAACTGATCAATTACCGTCACGATTCCGAAATTCCCGGCAGTATCAGCAATAATAATATAAACAGTATCATGCAGGATAGCCGAGGTAATTTATGGTTCTCAACCTCCGGCAGCGGACTCGATTTATACCACAAAGAAACAGATGACTTCGAAAACTATGACATGCAAAAGAACGGGCTTTCCAGCGATTGTATCTATGAGGTGTGTGAATCATCTTTTGAAAAAGATTGTTTATTACTCATTACAAATCAAGGATTCTCCAAGTTCAATATTCTCAATAGGACCTTCTATAACTATAGCATCGAAAATGGATTTCCGCTGAATGCAGTCAACGAAAATGCACTATACATAACACGTGACGGTGAAGTTTTTCTGGGAGGTGTACAAGGAATGATATCTTTCCATGAAAAAAAACTATATTTCACTCCCAAATCATACAATATCCTCTTATCGCGCCTGATCGTCAACGGGAAAGAAGTAACGCCAGGAGATGAAACCGGTATTTTACAAAAAGCTTTATCATATACGCCGGAAATCACTTTAGAGGCGGATCAAAACATGTTCAGTATAGAGTATACCACTTCCAATTATATTCCAGCCAACCGAGATCAGATTCTTTACCGACTTGAAGGATTCTCCAACGAATGGAACAGTATACAGCGCCGGCAAAACATAATTACATATACAAACTTAAATCCTGGAACTTACACATTCACCGTCAAATCAAAACGAAATGAAATAAAGGAAGTCAAATTGAAAATCCATGTTCTCCCATCTTGGTATGAAACTTGGTGGGCTTATCTCATTTACACAATATCGGCCGGTGGTTTACTGATATATCTTATCCAAGCTTATAACTCAAGAATCCGTTTACGCGAATCCCTCAAATACGAAAAGCAACATATCGAAGACCTTGAAGCATTAAATCAGTCGAAACTACGTTTCTTTACCAATATCTCTCATGAGTTCCGTACTCCGCTTACACTTATCGTAGGGCAAATCGAAACTTTATTACAGATACAGACCTTTACCCCTAATGTATACAATAAAATTTTGAAAATCTATAAAAGCAGTCTACAGTTACGAGAGCTGATCAGCGAATTACTGGATTTCCGTAAACAGGAACAGGGACACATGAAAATCAAGGTAAGCAGACACAACATTGTGTCTTTCCTATACGAAAACTATCTGTTATTTTTGGAATATGCCAGTAGTAAAAAAATAAACTTCAACTTTAAGAAAGAGGACGAAAACATAGAAGTATGGTATGACCAAAAACAAATGCAAAAAGTAATCAATAATTTACTTTCCAATGCACTAAAGCATACGAAAGAAGAAGATACCATCTCCATTAACGTAAGAAAACAAAATAATCATGCGATCATCGAAATACAAGACACTGGTTCGGGTATCGATGCTGCTGAAATCGACAAGATATTTGACCGTTTCTATCAAACCGAACAACTCGACTCATTGGCTGTAGGCGCAGGAACCGGTATAGGACTGGCTTTAACAAAAGGCATCATTGATTTACATCACGGAACGATATCTGTAGAAAGCGAACTCGGTAAAGGCAGCAGTTTCATCATTTCACTAAAATTGGGTAAAGATCATTTCACGCAAGACCAAATCTCTTTGAAAGAAGAAATAGTGCAACAACAAGAACCGTTACAAGCGGGAACTACCGCAATAATGGCAGAAGCAGCCCTTGATAATGAAATAATCCCATCCCATCCTTCAGACGCCAAAATGCTGATTGTTGAAGACGATATATCCATCCGTGAAATGCTATCAGATATTTTCCGAACATTCTATCAGGTTATCACAGCTTCTGACGGTGTAGAAGCAATGGAAATAGTAGAAAAAGAGATGCCGAGTATCGTGCTGAGCGATGTAGTAATGCCCCGTATGTCCGGAACAGAGTTATGTAAAAAAATAAAAGGAGAATTTAACACCTGCCATATACCCGTGGTACTACTCACTGCACGGACTGCCGTAGAACATACTGTAGAAGGATTACGTATCGGTGCCGATGATTATATCACAAAGCCTTTTAACATCAACATATTGGTTTCCCGTTGCAACAATCTTGTCAACTCACGTATCCAATTACAAGAGAAATTCACCAAACAGCCACAGGCATTTGCACAAATTCTGGCAACCAATCCTATGGATAAAGAAATGTTGGATCGCGCCATGACCATTATAGAAAAACACTTGGATGATTCGGAATTCAATGTAAATACCTTCGCCCGCGAAATGGGAATGGCACGTACAAACTTATTTAGTAAACTAAAAGCCGTAACAGGCCAGCCCCCCAACGAGTTCATTCTTACTATCCGTCTAAAGAAAGGAGCTATCATGTTACGTAATAATCCGGAACTGAATATTACCGAAATCTCTGACAAAGTAGGCTTCTCGTCTTCACGGTATTTCAGCAAATGCTTCAAAGACGTGTACCGTGTCAGTCCGATGAGTTACCGAAAAGGGAAAGAAAGCGAAGAAGAGGAAGAAGATGAACAATAAGCTATGATAAGCGGTTAGCGATAAACAAGCTGTGCTATAATGCCACATGACGCCAATCACTTATCATCTGCTGTCTATTATGTACTTTTCTTGCTTATAATCCGGACTTCATTACCCCATTTTCTTTCTTTTTGGTATTATCTTTGCACTATTGAGAAATACTTAATAAGAAAGATCATGAAACAAATCCTGTACATTTTACCTTTGCTATCCGGTATTACTTTGATGAGTAGTTGCGGAAACGCTACCAGCAAAGGAACAAGAGACCGCAAACAACAAAAACCTAATATTATCTATATTTTCGCTGACGATCTCGGTATTGGCGATCTCAGTTGCTATGGAGCCAGCCGTATCAGTACCCCCAATATAGACCGGCTGGCCGGCCAAGGCGTTCAATTTACCAATGCTTATGCCACATCAGCCATCAGTACTCCTTCACGATTCGGATTACTAACCGGCATGTATCCCTGGCGACAAAAAAACACAGGTATTGCTCCTGGGAATTCCGAATTGATTATCGATACGGCCTGTGTTACTATGGCCGACATGATGAAAGATGCGGGATACGTCACCGGAGTGGTAGGAAAATGGCATTTAGGATTAGGACCTAAAGGAGGTACGGACTTCAACAAACAAATTTCCCCCAACACCCAAGATATCGGTTTCGATTACGAATTTATAATCCCTGCTACAGTGGACCGTGTACCTTGTGTATTTGTAGAAAACGGCCGTGTTGTAGGGCTCGACCCGAACGATCCGATAACAGTAAACTACCAACATAAGGTAGGGAACTGGCCTACCGGTGAAGAAAATCCGGAATTGGTCACTCTCCAACCCAGCCAAGGCCATAACAATACCATCATAAACGGTATTCCGCGCATTGGATGGATGACAGGAGGAAAATCCGCTCTCTGGAAGGATGAAGATATCGCCGATATCATCACTGACAAAGCCAAGAAATTCATTTCCAAACACAAGGACGAACCTTTCTTTCTATATATGGGTACTCAAGATATACATGTTCCTCGCGTACCCCACCCTCGTTTTGTCGGAAAAAGCGGATTGGGCACCCGTGGCGATGTTATCTTGCAATTGGATTGGACAATAGGCGAAATCATGAATACCCTGGACAGCCTAGGCCTGACAGACAACACAATGTTAATTTTCACAAGCGACAACGGTCCGGTAATCGATGACGGATACCAAGACCAGGCTTTCGAAATGCTAAACGGACATACCCCTATGGGTATTTACAAAGGAGGTAAATACAGTATTTACGAAGCCGGTACACGTATTCCATTCATCATTCGCTGGCCGGCAGGTATTAAACCGAATAAACAACAAGCTCTATTTTCACAGATTGATGTTTATGCATCACTCGCTTCTCTGCTAAAACAGCCTCTTCGAAAAGGAGCGGCTCCCGATAGTCAGGAACATTTAAAAGTATTACTGGGTAAAGAGACTGACAACCGTGAATATGTAGTACAACAGAATCTCAACAATACGCTCGCTATCATCAAAAACCAATGGAAATACATTGAACCCAGCGATGGCCCGGCCATTGAATATTGGACAAAAACAGAACTTGGTAACGATAAGCATCCGCAATTATATAATTTGTCATCCGATCCTGCCGAGAAACAGAATGTAGTCAGTGAATATCCGGAAATCGCAAAAGATTTGTCCACCTTATTAGAGGAAGTAAAAAAATAAAATCCTCTATTTTATTCATCCTTAATTCTCCAAATAAAAATGAACTTACTATTAAAGAAAAAACTACTTATTTTTTGGGTTATCCTAAGTTATATCCCCAACCAATTCATCATTGCACAATCAAATAGTGTAATAACAGAAACGAGGCTTGACTGGTGGCGTGAAGCCCGGTTCGGTTTATTTATCCATTGGGGATTATATTCTGTAGCTGCCGGTGAGTGGAATGGTAAAGAGATAGATGGCATAGGAGAATGGATACAAAACTTTGCAAAGATACCCAACAGCGAATATAATAAATTAGTCAAAGACTTCACGCTCTCGAACTATCATCCGGAAGAATGGGTCGCATTAGCCAAACAGACAGGTACAAAATACATCGTTTTTACAGCAAAACACCATGAGGGATTCGCCCTGTATCCGAGTGACGCCAGCGATTTTAATATACGAATGACCCCATATCAAAAAGATCCGCTGAAAGAGTTGATTACCGCCTGCCGAAAAGCCGGAATCAAAGTGGGTATCTACTATTCACACCGGCAAGACTGGCATGAAGAAGATGCTGCCGTGATGTCTAATGAATATGATGGACACTACGGAAAACCCAAAAAAGAAATTAAGCCCAATCTCGACAGATATATCCGGCAAAAAGCCCTTCCACAAGTACGTGAACTATTGACACGTTACGGCGATATTGATTTAATATGGTATGATACCCCTTTCGATCTGACTCGCGAACAAAGTCAGACTTTTGTCAATGCTGTACGAGAATTACAACCGAACTGTATCATCAACGGACGTGTAGGATACAATTTAGGAGATTATGGCCCCTTGGGAGATAACGAGATGCCTTGCAGTAAAGCAACCACCGATCTGGAAATGGTAGCCACTCTAAACCATACTTGGGGATATAAAAAAAATGACAACCATTGGAAAGGGAAAAAAGACATTCTTTGCTCCTTGATCGAATCTGCAAGCCGTAACATTAACTATATGGTTAATATCGGTCCGATGGCGGATGGTACCATACCAGCACCAAGCATAGATATTTTAAGATTTGTAGGAAATTGGATGACAGACAATTCCGAATCCATTTATGGAACGAAAGGTAATCCTTTCAATGATAATTTCCCTTGGGGATACGTTACCCGAAAAGGAAACAATCTATACTTGCATCTGGCACAATGCCCCCAAAACAATCGTATTCAATTAAAAGGCCTGTATTCGGATATCCGGCAAGCCACGATATTGGCAACCCAGCAACCGGTTACCGTGAATAATCAAAGCTTTTCCAAAACTATCATTCTTCCCAAAGAGCTGGACTATGAAACAGTACCGGTCGTCAAACTAGTTTGTGCAACTCCCCTAAAAGTTGATACCAGAAATTTTATGAACGAAGGGATCATTTCCATTCCGGCCGCTTCCGGAACAGTTAAAGCGGGACCAAAAGGAAAAACCACTTTTTCCGAAGGAGGAACCACCGAAAACTTCAACCCGCAAACCGGCAGTTTGTTGTTGAAATGCGAAATAGATACTCCCGGAGAATATGAAGTCAAACTATATACCAGCCGTCACTGGAGAAAATCCTTTGCAGAAGGAACATTCGTTACGCTGAAAATCGGAGATAATATCCTCGGTAACCGTCTTCTCAAAAAAGACGGAGAATTAGCTAACGTACGCCAAAATTCTTATCCGGAAACCTGGAGTACCATCGGTACTGTCACATTCAAGAAAAAGGGTACACAGAATATGGAACTATCTATCGATAAAATCGGAACATTCACCCGGCTCGGTTTTTTCGGAGAAGACCTTCAAGGTGAAAGTGAAAATAACATCCGGATAATGAAAATAGAACTAATCCACAAAACGAAATAATTTTTTACTATTTAAAACCTCATTCATATGATGAAATACAAATTGTTCAAAAATAGCCTTTGTACCGCCATCATGGCATTCAGTCCGGTTTTACTTTCGGCTCAATTAGTAAAACATGACAGGCTGTTATCTTTCGAATCGGCAGAAATCCCTTCATTTATTACCGGTACAAACTCCGATCTATCCATCTCCGGGCTACATTATAAAGATGGGTTACAATCTCTTCAATGGAAATTCCAACCCAAAGGAAATATTGCCATTCGCAAGGATTTGAAGTTTGAAAAAAAAGATCCCACAGGAACAGATAAATATTTATCGGTCTTTGTCATATGGATATATAACGAAAAACCGATAGATCAAACGCTTCAATTCGAATTTCTGAAAGACGGAAAGGCCTGTAGTTCGTTCCCATTCGGACTGAATTTTCATGGTTGGCGCGCTGCTTGGGTTTCTTATGAAAGAGACATGCAAGGCATCCCTGAGGAAGGTATGAACGAAATACGCATTACAGCCCCTGATGTAGCCGGTGAAATCTACATTGATCATCTGCTCACCGCTGCCAAAATGGATCATCGCTACCAAACAGCCGATTTACAGGTACCATTCGTAAATAAAGAGACGGGTAATCATTGGCTATTCGCTTTAAAATACTCCAAACTGACTCCGGATATTCCATTGGAAGCGACTGTCAGCAATGCTCAAAAACAAGAGATTCAAGTGATAGAAAAGCGTTTGAGAGAAATCTCTCCGAATGTATAATGTATCTCCGGGATTAAAAGCCCACCGCAAGGAGGCCTTTCCATCTTTATAATGTGCGCCGGATACGGATATATCCCCTCCCGTGACACCGACAGATTTGTCCAACTCTTCAAAAGAAAGAAACCTGTCGTACCCATTGAACTGGGCAAAGGCAATTGCCGGAAGGGAAAATAAACAGGAAAACAAAACTCTTTTTCTCATACTATTATTTTATATGTCTTTATAAGTTAATATTAATCTTCTACACAGTTTGGCAATCCAATGAAACGAAGTCAAGACTATTACGGTTACAAATATAAAAACTGATAATTTTCAATCATCTATGCATTGTTCAAAAGGAGTGTACTTTTGTACACTTGAGGTCTTTCACAATCACATATAACCTCTTATAATTGAAATATTATTCACAAAAATAGATTCAATAAACCGATATCCGATTCAGAATCATGTCATAGCACTATTTTAAAGTTCTGTCAGAGCCTGTTTCAATGATATATCGGAACCATAATTATACACGGTGCATAGTACCTGTAAAGACAGTGCTCACAGATGTTATGCACCGTACATATCACCTGTGAGCACCGTCTTTAGAAATCTATTAAAAGATTATTTAGAAAAAAACAAATGGACTACTCCCTGTACTTTATCTCCTTTACGGAATGTTTTATATCCTTTCTTCGCATGCGAAACCAGAAAGTTTCCCTTGCCCGCATTGATATAATCGGCCACCAACAGATAAACCCAATCCTTATCAACCCACGCACGAACATGTTGTGTTCCATCCGACTCTACCCGGAAAGCCCCTCCGTCCGTGCTTTTCAAAACAGCTTCATAAATATTCTCTTTCGTAGATCGGAATATATTCGATCCGGCTGCTGTCTGATCAAACGCCCAAGGTACAGAAGGCAAGCTGGAAGGACCGGCTAACCCGGATATCGGTAAATCCGAATTGAAAGCCTTCACATTTCCTTCCAATGCTCCGATATGATCTTCAGGATAAACGCTCCAATACCCCTTCCGCTTCCAGCTCAACTCCGTAAAAGAGGCTGGCAATGCAAAGACCAAACCGACCTGCCTGGGATGAAGTTCCTGAAGCACCGTAAAATCATAACCAACCGTCAACTTTCCATCAGCACCAATCCGGTATTCCAAGGTTCCCTGAGCTTCCTTATAGGTTCCTGAAACCCTTACCTTCACTTCTTTATCCAAAACGACATGAGATACAGATTGTGCCACCCAGTTTTCACAGACAGGATTGAAAGGTATAAAATTCTGATTCTTTCCTGTCATCTGTATACCTTCTCCCTCTTCGTTCAACGGAAGTAACATCAATGCCGGTACCCGGCATAGAATGTCCTTTTCATCAGAACGAACCGATAACTTTCCGTCACGACGGCTCACAGAAAACAAACCACTTTTTGTCCGGATATCAATGCTTTCCTCTTTTTCTTCACAAACCAGTTTCCCTTTAACTGGTTTTGCCGCAAAATCCACCTTTTCCGGCAAAACACGGAAACGATATTGATCAACAACAAATCCATGAACCCCGATTATTGACAAATCCAGTATTTCAATACGCCTCAAAGATTCCGGCAACTGTATTTCAACTGTACCGGCAGAACGAGGAGCAATATCCGTAATCGCCGTTCCCGTCTCCTTTCCGGCTTTCCACTCCAATTTACATTCAGACAAACGACTGAAATTATATCTGTTCTCAACACGGAAACGTATTTTTCCATCCGAAGACATATTCCCTTCCAGTACTACCTTTACCGGACTAAAGGCCTTTTTCATTCCCCAGTACTCCGGTTTTTCACGGCGCCAACCATCGACAGGTCCCCAGGTACCGTAACCAACGGCCTTTTCTCCCGGTAAGAAGAAAGTATCATCGATACCGGCCCAAATAGCTCCTCCCAATACTCCCCGGCTATGATACATACGATCCCACATCTCATCCAGCAAAACTCCCCACATGTCGCGTAATCCCGGGTCGGCAGCCAACTCCAAACGATTATACGCATTTAAATGACAAAACTCATCAAACACGACAGGCCGTTTACTATCACGATACACATCCGGACCGGATGGTCCCGGATAGTGGTGATTGGTCACTTCCAACATTCCTCCATCGGCATCCGGCTTCCATTGGCTGAATATACGCGGACGCGTCGGATCAATCTGTCTGACTACCTCAGAAGCACGTTGAAAATACTCGGTAAACAATTTCGATTCATTTCCCATCGACCACATAATAACAGAAGGATGGCTCCGATTGAGATTCACCATCTCAACATGCTGATTTACCAAGACTATTTCGCGCTTCTCTTCAGGCACTTCTGTTTCATGCGCCCAACAAAACGGGGCTTCCACCTCAACAAACATTCCCAATTCATCGCACGCTTCCAATAAAGCTTCATCAGGCGGGTAATGAGAAGTCCGTATATAATTGACATTGCCACGTTGGAACAACTCTACATCCTTTTTCCAGATATCTCCGTTCAACGAACGTCCCCGAAGCGGCATCACTTCATGCCGGCAAACTCCCCGCAATTTCACCGGCCTGTTATTTATGAACATCTGATTTCCACGAATCTCTATCTGTCTAAAACCGACACGACGGGTTGTAGTATACAATACATCCTGACCGTCTTTCAACCGGCAAGTCAGCGTATAAAGATAAGGATGCTCGGAATCCCACTTGATAGGACGGGGTATATCAAAATTTATCGTTTGTTTTTCAGTCAGCCCCGGCAGCAATTTATGCAACGAATGTACCGGTGATTTTAGAGGGACTTGATTCCCTTCAGCATCCGTTAATGTAAAATGCAAAGAAAGATTACCCGCTTCCGATTCAGACTCATTCGCTATAGCAATCTCAGTAGTCAAAACAGCATCCGTATAAAGTGTATCGAATGATGTGGAGGTGTGGAACATCGCTAAATTGACTTCCGGCAAGGCAAACAAATATAAATCTCTGGTAATTCCTCCCAAAGGATGAACCGCATAACGGGACCCATTGGATGTGGAATCCGCCAAACTTTCCGATGTCACGGATACAGCCATCCAATTTTCTTCTCCATACTCAACCAATGCCGTTACATCCAATTCAAATGCCGTAAATCCCCCTAAATGACTTCCTGCTTCTTGCCCATTGATATACACACGGCTATCGCTGTAAATACCATTACAACGCAATTTGACCCGTTTGCCTTTCCATGACTCCGGAACTGTAAAAGTCCGATAATACCCCGCTGCTTTTCCTTTCTCTACATTAAACCCTTGCATCACCCATTCCCCGGGAACCTCAATCGTTTCCCAACCGGATATCCGTTCTTTTCTCCAAAAATCTTTCTCCGGTGAGGCGTGAAACAACCATTGTCCATTTAAAGAGACCTGCTGCCTCTCCATATTATCAGGTAAAGGCGACAAACGTGGAATAAATATCTCCTGCGCCTGACCACGTGAATATAACATTAAGAATGTGATCCAAATCAGATAAAAATACTTTTTCATATCCAAACTATTTATTTACCAAATCATTGTTATTCCATTACTACTTAAAAAGGCAAAGATAGCATATAGTAAAAAAGAAAAGAAAAATCAATCTGAATGGAACGTATGCAAACAGGGTCGGATAGAAGGAATAAATGTACAAAACGGACATCTTTACTTTGTTATTTCACGAGGAGAGACACCCATCTGCTGTTTAAAAATACGCGAGAAATATTGTGGTGACTGAAATCCACACAAATAACACACCTCTTTCACTGACATCTCTGTGTTTCTTAATAATTCAACGGCTTTATTAATACGCATCTGATTAAGGTACTCCAAAGGTGACAAATTGAGATATTGGGAAAACAGCCTCCGAAGATAACGCTCGCTAATACCGGCATGCTCCGCAACATCCTGCATGGTAATCTCCGACTGATAGTTCAAACGAATATAAGCGATTGCCTTTTTTAATGAATCATTTGTACAGATGGGCAAGTAGCTCTCATCCATATAGCGATATATTAAAACAAGTAACTCCGCATAATACATCACAACCAAATATCGATAATAACGGCTCTTGAATTCCAACTCATTTACGATACGTTGCACCACACGCATAATGCATACATTGTTCACAATTTTAATGACTCTGTTCTCCTCAGAAAACAGAGTAACGGGCGTGGAAGCAACAGTTCCATCCTCCGACTTAAAATGAAAATGAGAAAAAATTTCCGGCAGGAATTCAAGTTGCATCAAGGTTGTCCCTTCAGAACCGGCTTCAAACAGATGATTGCTACCGGAAGTGATAATCATAATCTCCCCTTCGCGAAAAGTGACGCTTTCATCGTCCAAATGGAGGATACAGTTTCCCTTTTTAACATAATTAATCTCGATACGTACATGTTTGTGCGGTCCATAAGTTTCAAACGGACAAAAAGAGACCAAACGAAAAACATCAGCCAATCGTTTGCTTTTAAGGTTTTCTGTTATATTTTCCAATAATCCCCAAAGAGTCTGTTCTGTTGACTTATTCACGTTTCTCAATACTTAAAAAGGTTACTTTCAGCAGACAAATTTACTATTTCTTCTCCAAAATCTCATAATTTCCATCTTATTTCACTTTGATTTTATAAAGAATGAAATGAAACCCTCTTTCTGATTACAAAATAAACAAACGGCATAAAACTACTTTCCGGATGTATTCATTCCATCTTTCGTGAGTTTATGCCGTTTATTATCAATGACCGGTAAACCTTACACAATCATTTTATCTCCAACACCTTACATCAGATCTATATTATTAGAATTTATCCGTCATGAAACGCCATGTAATCTTCCCGATAGAATTCGGTTTCCCTTTCCCGGCTTTTGAAATATGCCCTTTCGGCTTTCCGTTTCTATCATGTGATACGCTGATCTCTCTCCACGAGTACATTCCTTTCTCATAATCAAACGTCTCTCCATCATCGTCATACAAACGATACGTACCATCCGCATTACCGTAATGACGAATTTCCAGATTTATCTTTTCGCCCGGTTTCGGTGCATGAAGTCTTGGCTCCATCATCGGAATAATTGCCCCGTCTTTTACATACACAGGAATACGGTTCAACCCCGGCGCAACAGTAATCGTCTCTCCGTTACCCACGTATGCACCGGTATAAAAATCATACCAATTTCCAGTCGGAAGGACTACTTTTCGTTCTGTCTGTCCGGCAAATAACGGAGCAACCAACAAATATTCGCCTGCCATATACTGGTCTTTTATCTCTTTGGTCACCGCCTCGAGATACGGATTATTTTCCAAGCTTTTCTCTTTCAGTTCAAAGGTTATCATCCCGTCCAAAGTAAACCCCGGTTCTAAACTCATCCCCCGGAAAGGAGGTATACCATCAAAATGATACCGGGCAAATTCCGTATACCAATAAGGCATCATCTGCATACGAAGCAGTGCATACTCTTTCACTTGCCCGGCCACTTCCGGAAACGTCCAAGGCTTCGTACCACTATTCCATGCATCGATCATTGCCATCGGTGAAAATACAACCGTTTGGAAACGACGCAACCACTCTTCCGCAGAACGGGAACTGCGCACTTCCGGAGTCCACAACATACCGCAATAGCCTGAGTTAATCAATGCTGTTATAAAATCAGAATGGTTATAGTAATCATTATACAGCACATAAGGAAAAGAGTTTGCTCCGGCATTGGACGAGCGTACCAGGCCATAAGTACGTTTGTTATACTTTCTGAAAAGTTCGTTTGTGGCACGTTGCGCCAACACTCCATACGTTTGCCTCATTTGTTCAGCCGAAATTCCCGAAGGAAAGGTTGCTACATCCGGCCAAATCCAACGGTCGAATCCATCCACTTCATCTATTTTATATCCACCGACTCCGATACCGATATGCTCTTGTACCAGTTTGTCCTGAAACAACTGTTTTGCCTTGCCATTTGCCAAGTCCGGCACAATACCGTTCCATACCGTATGGGAACCGCTAACCGGATACATATCTTTGTATAATTTTGAATCGGGTGAAATATAAGGGTTGGTCCATAAATTGATACGAATCCCCTTATCCATAAGCCTTTTTACAAAACCGGCCGGATCGGGATAACGCACTGAATCCCATTCCAAAGTACACGGATAAGCCTTGCTTTGCCAACCGGGTTCCAAACCAATAAAATCAAGCGGATAACCATGACGTTCAAACTCTTCCACTTCGTTTTCCACTTGCTTCGATGTATAAAGCGTCGGCGTACGTTGTGTAAATCCCAATCCCCAGCGAGGAGGCAAAGCGCCGCCACCGCATAACAAGTTATAACGTCTGATCACATCCATAGGAGCAGGACCTGCAAACAGATAAATTTCGACACCGGAAGCAGGTACCAAAATGGAAACTGCATCCGAGTAAGGTTGGGCCGTCCAAGTTTTATCCGTATTGCGGTCTTTTGCTTTCTCTGCATTAGGACTGTCTTTTTTAATACCACTCCCGGCATAAACGGTTAAATAGCGAGCCGAATTCACCAGAATACCGTATCCTTGGTTGGATATGTAAAACGGAACTGGAGCATGTGTACGGCCATTATCTGTACCACCATAATGATCTACATGCAAATTTAAAATTTTACCGCGTTGATGTATTGTTTGAAAATTAAGTCCGAAACCATATAATTGTTCCTTGGGTTGCAAGGGAATATACAAAGCAGTTTTTCCATCTTGTACGTTCCCTCCTATTTCAGAAGCCAATACAGGCAATGTTACCTCCGGCAACCGGCTAAGCCCCTCCCATTTCGGGACAGCACCCGCCGCTTTCAACAAAGAATAGTTTTCAGGGGTTCCCACCACTCCTTTCCATACACCGGGACCCACCTGCTCCCAGCTGATTTGTGCAACAAGTTGCATCTCTACCCCCAAAAGTAGCATAACAACCATCATACACCTCTTCATAATCACACGTTTTCTCATTATAACACAAACTTTATCATTTATTCAACTCAATAAAATAAGACTCACCTTTACGGGTTTTAAAACAGATTTTATCCGCTCTTTCCACCCGATACTTTATAATATTCCCTTTAGTATCAGTCACCCTCGCTTTCCCAAATCCCGGATAACTTATAACACAAGGATTTCCTTTCCGGGAATGAATACTTATTCTTTTCAATTGTTCTTTTTTCCAGGAGACGGATACTTCAAAATTTCCCCGGGCGACCAAACCGCTATAATTTCCCGAACTCCAGGCTTTCGGTAACGCCGGCAATGGGAAAATAGTTCCATCATGGCTTTGCAACAACATCTCCGCTATACCGGCCGTACTACCCAGATTCGCCTCAATTTGATAAGGAGAACGCAAAACAGCAATACAGTTGGTCCATAAATTATCCAATACAGACGTTTTCAACAAATCCTGTAATATTTTATGGGCACGATTCCCGTCTTTAAGACGTGCCCATAAATTCAATTTATGAGCCAGCGACCAACCCGTAAAATTATCACCCCGCAAATCCAATGTTGTCTTGGCTGCTTCCAACCACTCAGGGGTATTGCTGTTCATTACAGTACCGGGGTATAATCCGATCAGATTGGATATATGACGATGATTCTTTTCCAAGACAATGTCATCATAATATTCCTCCTCACGATATTCCTTTATCTGACCGGATTTGCCTACAAGTACTGGATCCAACTGTTTAATTTGTTTTTTAAGCTTACTCAAAAGCGGATCTTTATCCTTCAATATTTTGGCTGAAGCCAACACATCTGCATAGTTTTCATAAATCATCTGCTGATCAAATGCACAACCTAATGAAGGATAAGGCCTTCCGGTAATTTTACTGAACTGTTCGGGAGAAGAAGAAGGATAAGCCAAAACATACCCCAATGTATCACAAACCGTTTTATTAAGAAAACGTGCCATACCCAATAAGGCCGGATATGAAACTTCTTTCAGAATATCGATATCGGAAGTAAACGCATAATAATCCCAAAACAATTTGGAAGTAAGACCACCGGTTCCCGGTCCGGAATGTCCACCCGGTGCTCCGATAAAAAAAGCACCGGCACCGGCTCCGACAATCCAGCCATTCCCTCCCTTTTCCGGTGAATAAACGTCGGGATGGTATTTCTTAATATAAGTCGATGCCACCTGCTCGGCCGTTTCCCGATAAGCCTTATAATAGTCAACATAGCTTTCAAACAATTCGGCCAAATTGGTATTAAAGACAGGCCAGTAATTCATCTGTATATTGATATTATGAGTATAATTACCGTTCCAAGGAGCCAGCTCATACTGATTCCATACCCCTTGCAAAGTAGGGGGAAGGGTTCCTTTCCGAGAGGTACTGATTAATAAGTAACGGCCGTACTGAAACAGCAGTTCCTCCAGATAATTGCTCTGTTTTCCCTTTTTGTAATCAGCCAATAAGCGGTCGGTCGTTACCAGGGGCAACTCTTCACCCAAATCAAGACAAACCCGGTCGAAAAAAGATTTATAATCGGAAAGATGATTTCCCAACAATTTTTTATATCCCTTCTCCTCTGCTTTCTTCAATGTTTTCACGATCTGCTCATGCGGATCTATACCATTAATCAATTTCTTCGCAGGAGGATTGGAAAAAACAGCATGGTCCAATCGGTAATTCGTACCTAACGTAAATAAAACCAACGCCGAATCTGCGCGTTCAACACGAATCATTCCATTACCGCCATCAGAGTCGTTGTATGAGTTCAGCGTCCCTCCATAAGGAATCACTTTTATAGCTCCTTCATAAATCATGCGTAAATACTCTGTTTCCCCACGCAACGTTATTCCGTTTCCTTCCGCACAGACCTTCCCGCTACGCCCGTTATTACTGAAGCGGGTTTGTGTCGGCCCGCTCAAATAACCTATAGTTACAGAATCGGTACGCTGAAGCGCTCCAAAAGGTACCAAATAAGGTATCCGGGCACGGACATTAAAAGTCAGCTTTCCCGGCTGATTGGCAGTCAACCTGACAACCAACACATTATCCGGATAGCTCGCAAAATATTCGCGTTTATAGGTAACGCCATCATGCTCATAACTTACCCTGCAAATTCCGTCATTGAGTGTCAGACTCCGTTCGTATCGGGAATATGTGGTATGAAAAAAGTCCAGATACAAATCAGCAAAAGCTGTCTGTGTCTCTGCTCCCCACAATCCCTTTATATGCAAGGTCTTGTCGGTGACCTGTATTCGTTCAGTATCCATACGCCCAAAGACGGATGCTCCCATATACCCATTTCCGATAGGTAAAGAGGAATTCTCCCAATCAAGGTCAATAGGACGGTCACTTTCGTTCGGACGAAAAACCGCTCCATTGTTCGGGGCCGGTGAATCATACCATAACTTATAAACCTTTCGATGAGAATCAACCGACCGGTCTCCAGCCATTGTCCAGACCGGCAATAAACAAAATAAAAAAACTATCGAGATTCTTACTTTCATACTTGCTTGAAACTAATTTCTAATTCTATTTTCGCAATACCACATCAAAACCGGCTGCATCCCGGCAACTAAAACGTAATACAGTCTGTTTCTTATCAACAGAAACAAGCTTACAATAAGGCGTCTCAGTTACTTTCCACCGGCCTTTCAATGTAATGGTAACAGGAATTCCAGCACTTTCATTATTAATCCAAGGACGGGAGTAAACACTACGTTCGATGCGTTTTCCCTGTTCATCGTATATATCGTCCGAAGGGCCGCGATACAGTGCCAAATCCGGTTGAGATACGGTGAGTATCACTTCTTCTTTATTTTCACGTAACATAACGAGACAGGAAGTATCCACCTTTTGTACAAGGCCTTTCGGAAGTACATCCGGAGTCTCAAACAGCACATAGGAGGTGGTATTGCTCTTCAGGTCACGTACGATATGGGCATTACGGTCTTTTTGAAGTACCTTATAGGAAGGCTTTTGGGCAAATGCCTTCATGACAGAACGGTCGGTTTGAGGAAGGATGGCATATTCATAGGATGCTCCCTTAGGGGCTTTGCCATGGTCTACCGTCAATGCAACCCAGTCACCAGAGGTTTCCTTACCGGTATTCTGCATACGGGAATATTGCGGGAAATTCTTCTCGAATTTGGTGGCTACGGGCGTATAATAACCTGTTCCAAAAGGGTCTATCCAATACTTTTCATTTCTTTCATAAGCTTTCCAGAAATTACGGTCGGAATCATTCTTGACAGCAAGCTGGAAGACGGTGGTTTCCGTCGGATAGTCGTTGTTTGTATTTTCGATGTCCGAACCGAGGCACACGATGGTACCATCGAAGAAATGGTAAGATTTACGGGCACGATGGGAGCCGTTGTACTTGTCATGTTCGTGAAGTTTCATTCCGAAATTTCCGTTCATCCTTTCTTGTGACAGACCACCGGCAAAAGCCTCATCCGAGTACAGCATTTCTTCATACCCTGAGAATACATCTACATTGAGAACATTGGCTTTCAATTGGTCTACAGGAAGACGAATCGCTGTAGTTCCGGGAATACGTCCCCAGTCAAAACCTTCTTCCTGCCAACCTCCACTGGTAGAGGACACTTCTTCTCCTTGGGGAGCTGTCATGATTTGCAGGCTACCATGCCCTAAGTAACGCCCGAAAAGATTGGCTCCCAAATATTGTTCGGCCGCCCATAAATAACGGGAATGTCCGCGGGCTACTGCCGACCAATTTTCCCGACGTTGTACCGATACGCAAGCATATCCCATGGCTTTGTTGCCTTCGGGATCCGGTTCCGGAGTAAATCCTTTGGCAGATAATAAGTTCGTAAACAGTTTTTCCTGTTTATTACATTCATAAGGCCTTTCCGTCAGACGTAAATAAGCCCTGGCCATATCGGCATCTATTTCCTGTTTACGGTCGGGAGAACCCGCAAGAGCCATAATAGCATAATGTTCGGGAATCAATTCCCCTTTCCCGTTCGGATGGCGCCCGGACATGGAAAGAGGGAAACTACGTTTGTTACAGTAGAAACGCATGGTAAGAAGCACTTCTTTAACAGTCCGGTGGGCCAGTTCGGAAACAGCGAATCCTGTACGACTTAGCAGATAAATCATATCGGTAGCTCCGGTCAACCCGCCTGTGGCATAGGCTGGATAATTATTGCAGTGATGGAAAGCGCTCCCATCTATCTTGAAACCACCGGATAATCCATTTGACGGCCGACAAGCGTAATCCATCCAACGTGAAAAAGACAGTAGATATTGAACCTTTTCAGGAGTATCATTCATAATCAATATGCTTGCCAGACGGCCGGTAATCTGTGTGTTCAACACATCGATATTGATACCATTGCTTACCGGTTTAGGGAATACATCATTCGTAATGGCATACCATTGAAGCATTTTCATAGCTTCATCCAAACGTTGACTCTCATGCAGCACCTCCTTCATCAGGAAACATGCAATATACAAATTCCGCATTGAATACCCGTAATGATGAATATTCCCCCAACAACTGCCATCGTTTATTCCCTGGTCTATAGCATGATCATACATTGCCAGGAATTTATCTTTCATTTCAGTTTTAACCAAACTGTCAGAAGCATTATTATAAGCAACCGCAACCCGTTTCATCCAATTAAAATAATCTTTTATCGCAACACCCAATTTAGCTGCCTGCCGAGAAGTATCTTTCCCTGTTAAACCAAACAGTCTTTCGAAAGCCTGAATAGCATTAAAAAACAAAGGTACTCCATGAATACATCCGTCTGCATATTCAATTCCATACTCCCGGTACTTTTTCCGGATAGCTGTTATCTCTTGTTCCGATAAATTCTGAGGTTCATATATCATCTTTCGAAAACGGCTTTCAATCTCCTTAAAATCTTCTCTATCTGTTGCCGTAACGGGACGGAGTGCAATATCCGGCCGTAATTTTGATTTATTATACAGAACCATCCAATGATTCGTGGTTTTTTCGTTGACAAAAGGAACTTGTACATCCGGTGTCTGATGACGAGGATCGACTTTTGCAGCAGTTATCAAATGGTCAATATATAGTTCGCCTTTCATATCAGGGGCTGTTATCCGGATTTCGTTCATACCCTCTTCTGGTGTGCCTTGCATATCGCGCTCATAAGCTACCCAAGCAGCTCTCCATCCGGTAAAATTAATATAAAAAGGGAAAGAAGTGCAGACCTTCCCATCTTTCAGGAACTCAAACCGGACAGTCTTATCTGCCGCATGTTCATTATACACCCATACAATAAAAGTAGATAAATATAAATCCTCTCCCTTGGGATCTTTTTTCTCAAAACAGAGATTTTTTTTGAAAGATAAACTTCCATTGGGATCAAACTCCCAACGTAATGACTGCTTTCCGTCTTTACTGTGTTTAGTAGAAATAGAAAAAGTGGATTGCCGGCTTTCAATACTATCAGACACAGTCTGTTCTTCAAAAGAAAACAGTCTCTCGTGTTTGAGAATCTGTGCCGAAGCCAGAAATGACATTCCCCATAAGAAAAAGATAAGCACTTGAATATATTTATTGATTATTTTCATAATCTGCCACATTTTAGAAATTGTTTTGATTTTTATTTGTTTATACAATAATTCACTGCCGAGCATTTAATCCTAACAGCATATTTCTACTCTATTTACTACATATTACCGTTGAAGGTTTACCTCCGAGCTCACCCTGAGGAACAGGAACATTAATAATGCGCCCGTTAAAAGACAACGTAATTTCATTCAAGGCAGGATTCATACAAGCATCGGTCACTGTGATAATAAAGCTATCCGATTCTTCCTTTATCAATACCGCACAAGGCGCAGAAACGGTCAAAGACACATTATCAGCTTTCAGTCCCCGATGTCCCGGATAAAACACACTTTCAATAATCTTCCCATCAACAGAACATGCCGCCTGTACCAATGTATCGTTCCGTAATACACGGAAAGGAAGTTTGTCTTCCGGTTGTCCTTTACCGGCATAAACAACATATCCATAAGTATCATTCACCGGAGTCTGTCCGTGATCAGCCCATGCATGCAATACATCTATCCGCTTCGGAAGCCCTTTCTTTTTCTCATTGTTATTATTCATCTGTTCCCATCTGGCTTTTATACTTTCACAAGTAACAAATGCTTTTTGCGTAAACTCGGGCAAAATACGGTAGGCAAACTGCCCTTCCTGTATGACCCACGTATTCCCATTCAAAGGATTATTCCCTTTACCAAGTTTTTTCTTTATCCCATTCTCAAGAAGATAAACTTCCGACAGATGACTGGTCTGGTCAATGGTCGTCCGTATATTCCCCTCCAATTCCGGTTTATCATTGGTCACTCCCGCTCCGAGGGCCAAAAAATAATCTCCAAACACAAAATATCCTTTGTAAGCCTTGAAGTCATACAAGATAGAATTTTCGATTTCTCTATTCCCCCGGTCATTCACTCCGTCCTTGTCTGAGGCATTCATTTTCTCAAAAATATATCCCCCCACTGCATACTCTCCACCATCTGTAGCTCCGGCGGCAAAATTATGTTTACTGCAATATCCACGCCAATTCTCGGCCGGATTCAACTTTTCCATTCCTTCACGAGCCGTCACTCCGGGATATCCTGTTACATCCCAACCACCCATAATTCTAAAATACTCATCACCGGAACGTTGGAATAATGTTAATCCGTCTGTTGTATAGAAGTTATAGCAATCGGCAAAAGCAGGAGCACTCTCCAGACCATCACAACGAATAGAAGCCATATTTACCATGATATGGTAATCCGGTGTTTTTTTTATCAAATCGTCGTTATTAAAGAACCATCTTGTACCCTGATACATACCAGAACAATAGTTTCCCATCCTGATATCATTCCGCTCCACCTCCTGTTTCAACTGTAACAGTTCCTGTTGTTCTTCAGGAGAAAACGAGTCTTTCCAATAGGTTATAACGTTATTCAACAACCCGGAATAAGGTATAGACACACTTTTCGGATCATAAACCGCAGAATATCGATCTAAACAGGGCAAACGATGTCCTTTATAATAATACCAATTACCTCCCCTAAAAAAGTTCATCAGTGCAGCCGTATTTTCCGGTTTCAATTTTTTCTCCCACAGGGTTCCCCTAAGAGTATTCAAAATACCTAAGGCAGCAGCTGTCCCGTGGATAGGATATCCCCAGATAAGGCACTGAGTTCCATGCCCCCATCCTGCACCATCAGCAGTAAACCCTTCTCTCCAAAATGCGTCATAATACGTATTTTGTGAAGTAACGCTGATAGCGCCTAAACAAACCTCAGTCACTACGTCAACCATCGGTATAGAACTGAACATGGCCGCTACCGGCAAAAGTGCACGGTATCCCAATCCATTACCTCCAACCCACCATACATGGTTACGAAAGCGCTCTGCAGACACGACATTCTTATCCGTCTCATCTTTTCTATAAGGTTGTGTCCAAGCTTGCAAGCCCACTGTTTTTAACATCTCACAAGCTTCAGTTACTAGGCGTCCGGCTTTTCCGGCTTCCGCTTTATCCATCTCATTAAGATAACAAAAATAAATATTGGCTGCCATGGTAGGAGTACCGAAACAAGAATCCAGAAAACGGGTTGTTTCATTGGGCCGTCCCGCTTCCAAACCGGTATAATGGATGATTGATTTCCATATCTTATCCGAAGTAGCCATTTCAACGGATAAATCTCCTCTACGATAGGCATCACCGATTATCCAAAGACGGCTCAAGGCTGTACTTACTACATCGGCAGCAATATTCTGCGCCTCTCTTAAAGGTCTTTGAGTTTCATTTTTCTGCAAATATTCCTGTTCCTTTTTCTTTAGATCTCCAAAAGTTCCATTCGTATCAATCATATCCAAACACTGTTCTGCAGTAAGAGACTTTCCTAATTGGTGATAACGGTAAGGATGTGTTGCAAAATCAGCACGGAGTTTCTTTATCGCTTCTCTCTTTCCTTTATCATTTACTCTCAAGCCTTCATTATAGTAACGACGGCAATTATCAATAGCACCTTGTTTTTCTGTTTCTTGTCCATAGCCTGTCAAACTAAGTACCAAAAACGATAAAATCAAAAATCCCTTTTTTTTCATTTCCATATCTTTATTAAAAACATCTTATAAAAATTCGTAACACATAATCAAAAAAATATCAACTCACACAATAAGCCGCAAATAACAGAAAAAAAAGAAAATTTCTATGTACTTTGCATACAAACTAATTACACTATTGTTCAAAAGTCCATAAAATGAAGAGACTACTGAAATTTTATCCAATATTATTCCCTCTATTGGTTCCTATTCAAATTTTCCCTTTAAAAGTATTTATCAGTTTATTTTGAGAATTATTTTAAATAAAAAGCGACACATACTAACAGATCATAATAAAGTATGCCTAAAATTTTATATGAATCATATATTTACTCTCTTGCATATTCTATATTTTCTTCATAAACTTGCGACACGTTTCATAAAAACCAGAAAACTAAATACGCTCAAAAAAGATGAGAATATATATCCTTGCGATTTCTTTAATCTTATTTGTTCCTCTACAAATACAAGCCATACATTTCGATAAGCTAAATACCAAAGACGGCTTGGCACATCCATCCGTACTTACCATCACCCAAGACTCATTAGGAAGAATATGGTTCGGGACAGCAGAAGGTATCAGCGTTTATGACGGTAACACCATTACATCTTACAAACCGGGACCCGATACAAACAACAGTTCCTCATTCAAGGGAAGTATTGTAAGTAATATCGTATGCAATGCAAAAGGCGACATCTTCTTCCAAACATCCGAAGCGCTTATTAAGCACAACATACACAAAAGAACTTTTCAGTCCATTCAAGACAGAGGTAGTTTGCCGTTATACAGCCGGCAAGACACTATATGGGTGGTTGTTGATCATACACTTTACCGATGGGACGAAAATAAAGAAGAACTGATTCCTCAAATAGAAAAACTCCCAACCGCTAATACCCGATCTATTGTGATCGACAACAAAGGCCGGAAATGGTTTTCTTACTATGGCGGAATCTTCTATACAGAAGACAACAAACACTTCAAGCATATTATCAGCAAAATAAGTATGGCAAGCATGTTCCTTTCAAACAACGGTGATATTTGGGTAGGAAGCCCCAATGACGGATTATTCCGCATACGACCGGACGGTACAGTATTGACATATAATACCTCCAACTCACTATCCAAAGGATTGCATGATAACAGAGTCCGAAAAATCACTGAAGACAAATATGGTAACATTTGGTTCGGAACATTCACCGGGCTTTATCAATATAATTTGCAAAGCGACAAGTTTACCCTCTATACGAGAGAAAACAAACCGGGAAGTATTACAGACTCTTCGATTCACTCTGTATTTGTTGACAAAAACGGCATCTTATGGATCGGTTCCTATTTCGGTGGCGTTAACTATACATCTATCGATCAAAACCCATTCAATTATTACAATGCATCCGATCACCCCAACACCCTCTCTCACCCGGTAATCGGTTGTATGACAGAAGATGGCCAAGGAAACATATGGATATGTACAGAAGGTGGCGGACTCAACATGCTTAATCCTAAGGAAGAAATAATCACTCGTTTTAGTTCTCCTGAACCTCCATTCTTTCAGCCTCACACAAACCTAAAATCTGTCTTATATGATCCAAAATCAGAATTATTGTACATTGGAACCTACGGTAAAGGATTATACACATATAATCCATCTATAAATATGTTTAAGGCAGAAATCGGACAAGACGAAACGTCCGATCTTCGTATCATTAACTCCATTATCCAAAACGAAGATCAGCTTTTTCTCTCCGCAGCCAAAGGCATTTATACTTATTCTTTAAAAAGAAAAGAAATACAGTTATTCTATAAAACAAACATGACCTCACAAATTCTTTTAGATACGGATACTTGTTTGTGGATAGCAGTTAGCGAACGACTCTACAAATTTAACATAAAAACAGGAAAGCAACTTTCCGCATACAATTTTCGTAAACAAGGCTTCCCTTGTACAATCAGACAAGTCTTTGAATCATCTCAAAAAGAAATTTACATCGCTACATCGCAGTATGGCGTAATGAAACTGAACCGGAAAACCCAACTTTTCGAACCTTTTTCCCAATCTCCTTCTCCATTGTTTAACCAATATTGTTATCGAATTGCCGAGACTTCAGAACATAATTTAATCATTACAGGTAATAATGGAATCTTATTTGTAAATGAGAAAGGAGTCGTGCAACAGATATACTCTATCGGCAGTCCATCCCTTCCATTGGATGCTTTTACCGCAGATTGCGGACTAATGGTCAATCAAGAAGGTCAGATCTATATCGGTGGTACTAACGGACTTGTCGTTATGAAAGAAAAGGGAGAAGCAACCTCTTTTACAAACGATCAACTATATTTTACCGAACTTTACGTTCATAATAATCCGGTTGCCCCCAATGATCCTACCAAAATCTTATCTGTTGAGCTACCATTTACCCAAAAAATTCAGTTGAATCATGACCAAAACAAAATCGAAGTACGATTTTCCTCTACAATTCCTGTCAGTAACAATCAGAACCTCTATAAGTATCGTTTGAAAGGTGTTGACAAGACTTGGTATCACACAAACCAGAAGTCTGTCTCATACACTAATTTATCTCCCGGAAGCTACATACTTGAAGTACAGAGAGACAATCCATACCAAGCACCCTCAAATACAGCACGTTTAGAAATCACCGTACGTCCCCCTTGGTACACCAGTTGGTGGGGATGGACACTATGGATAACCGCATTTTTATCAAGTTCCGGATTTATCTATCGTACTCTATATATACGCAAAAAACTAAAAAATACAATCCGGAAAGAACAAATAGAGAAGCAACGCATTAAAGAACTGGATGAGGTAAAATTTAAGTTCTTCACAAGTGTGAGTCATGAATTTAAAACTCCTCTCACCTTAATTATCGGACAATTAGAAATCATGCAACAAGAAAGCGGACTAACACAAATGGCACGCAATAGATTCGCCAAAGTAATACGACAATGCAGACTGCTTAGCGATTTGGTTACCGAACTCATTGAATTCAGAAAATACGAACAAGGGCACCATATGCTACATGTATCCCCGTATCCTATTAACGAATATATTGCAGACATCTGTAACAGTTTTCGTGAACTCGCTTCTCAACGTAATATATATTTCCAAACCATTCCATGCGAAGAAGAAATCAAAATATGGATGGATGGAAAACAGATGAAAAAAGTAATTTATAACCTACTCTCCAATGCTTTCAAATACACCCCCGAAAATGGAACAATCAGCGTTACTTTAACACCCGACAAAAACATAAATCAACTGCATATATCTATAGCTGATAACGGTGTAGGCATAAAGGAAGAAGATCTACCCCATATATTCAAACGTTATTATCAAGCAGACAATGAAGTACAAGATCAAAAACAATCCTTTCGGGCAGGTATCGGCCTGGCATTAGTAAAAAACATCATAGAAGAGCACAAAGGAAATATATTTGTCAAAAGCCGACCGGGGCAAGGTTCTGTCTTCACACTAAGTCTACCATTGGGCAAAAAACATCTAATCAATCATCCCCATGTCTGTTTCAAGCAAGAACAAGACAATACTCTTCCTTTGCTACCGGATATACTTCTGCCTCCAAATGAAAAGGACATCTTCGAAACAGAATCATTAGCCAAAGAAGACAAGCCTATCATCGTCTTAATAGAAGACAATGCAGAACTTTTGGAAGTTTTGACAAACATTTTCATCCAATTTTATTATGTCAAGACAGCTACCAACGGGCAAGAAGGACTGGATATAATCCGTAAAGTTAATCCTGATTTAATAATAAGCGACATCATGATGCCGGTCATGACGGGTACAGAATTATGTAACACAATAAAAAACAATATCGAATTCTGTCACATTCCAATTATATTACTCACTGCATTAGATATGCCGGAACAGCATCTGAAAGGGTTATTATATGGAGCAGACGATTATATATGCAAACCTTTCAGACCACAAATTTTGCTGACCAGATGTAATAATATCATACGTTCACGCAAAATGCTGTACAATCAATTCGCTCAAAAAGCAGAAATCGACCTTACTTTGTTAGCAACCAATAAACTGGATAAAGAATTTCTAAACAAAGTAACCACAATCATTGATAAAAATATATCCGATCCGGAATTTAACATTGATCAACTTGCCCAAAACATGAATATGGGACGTACTTCATTCTATACTAAATTCAAATCTCTAACCGGCATGTCACCCAAAGATTTTATAATCAAACACAAACTAAAACAGGCAATGATACTACTCAGACAGAATAATCAAATGTCCATCAAAGAGATCTCAGACATTTTAGGATTCAATACCCCAAACTATTTTTGCCGCCTTTTTAAAGAACAATTCAATATATCACCCAATCAATTTAGATTAAAGGCTCAAGAAAAACAATAACAATCAAACAACTGAATACAGACAGAAATCAAACCTAATATAGTATTAATAAAAAGTATACATAGTAAACTAAATATTTATGCCTGAAATACTTCCCATCTATTTTGCACCCTTACAAGGTTATACCGAAGCCGTGTACCGCAACGCACATGCCGCCATTTTCGGTGGAATCAAATCTTATTACACTCCTTTTCTTCGGTTTGAAAGGGGGGTGTTTCGTAACAAAGATATCCGAGACATCGAACCGGAAAACAATGAAATATCCCAATTAGTTCCCCAACTTATCGGACATGAAAAAGAGAAAGTCGAAGCAATTTTATCTCTTTTCATCAAGAAAGGATATAAAGAAGTGGACATTAATATGGGATGCCCGTTTCCGATATTGGCCAAACGGCATAATGGTTCTGGTATATTGCCTTTTCCGGAAGAAGTGGAGAAATTATTAGGAATAGTACATAAATATCCGGAAATAGATTTCTCAGTAAAAATGCGTCTGGGATGGGAAAACACAAACGAATGCCTGAATCTACTTCCGATAATGAATGCACTCCCACTCAAACACATCACAATGCATCCGCGATTAGGGAAGCAGCAATATAAAGGAAACGTCGATATGGAGGAATTTGCAGCTTTCGCAAAGGCATGCCGACATCCACTGATCTATAATGGAGATATAAAAAACGCAGAAGACATAGAACGCATCCATTCCCGATTTCCTTCTTTAGCCGGAATTATGATAGGAAGAGGATTATTGGCCAACCCCGCCCTGGCGATAGAATATAAAGAAAAGAAACACCTCTCTGCTGAAGATATGAAAGAGAAGCTGTTTGCAGCACACAAAATCGTATTGGCCGGTTATGAAAAACGGCTGCAAGGAGGAGAAGATCAGTTGCTCAATAAAATGAAAACCTTTTGGGAATATCTTGAACCACAAATCGGACACAAAGTTTGGAAAGCAATTCATAAAAGTACAAATCTGACAAAATACAATGCAGCAATAGGACTTATATGATAAATACATCTCCTTTTTATTTACAATATATTATAGTGCAATTTTTCATAGCGTACTCAAAATGTCACATCTTATAAAACGTCAATGAATTTCTCTACGAGATATACTCAGTTTCTCTACGAAGAAACGATCATTCCTCGTAGAGTTTCAAGCCGCTCCTCGTAGAGAAAAAAAGAGCAAAAGCAAAATGCTGATAACCAAGCAATTAACAAAGCAAACAATTGTACAATATTTTCAACACCAAAATCCATACTTCTAAAAACGAAAAACAACATAATCCATCCTTTTTTTCTTACAATACAAAGAAAACGGGTTATCAATAAAGGAATATTTCCACATTTTGACTTTTGCCATCCTTACAAATAAAACGAAGAACCGTATACTTCTTATCCGACGATACAACCTGGCAAACAGGCGTCTCTTTAATAGCCCAACGTCCTTCAAAGTAATTGTTACAGGAATTTCGTCACTATCATTATCAATCCAAGGACGAGAATAGATACTACGTTCTCCGCTTACCATTTTCATCAAAAGTTTCATCACTGGAACCACGATAGAAAGCCAAATCCGGCTGAGCAACAGTCAGCAACGCCTTCTCTTTTTCCTCACGTATCATCACCAGGCAAGAAGTATCCGCTTTCGCTAATAACCCTTGGCTAAGAACGGTAGAAGGCGTTTCGAATAGAACATACGAAGTGATATGATCCGGCAATAATTTTACAATATGGGCATTACAGTCTTTTTGCAACACCTTGTAAGTTGGTTTCCTTGCAAAAGTTTTCATGCCAGCAACAGTCATTTGTGGAAGTACGGCATATTCATATGCAGCCCCCTTAGGTACTTTTCCGTGATCAATAATCACATAGAGAGCGGAAAGTTGAGTTTATTACAATAAAAACGCACGGTAAGCAAAACCGTCTTTACGAGTACATATTTTTCCGTCCTTCAAGAACTGAAATTCTATTTTTTTATCCTGCGGCTGTTCGTTATATACCCATACGATAAACGCGGAAAGAAATAAATCTTTTCCGGTGGGTTCTTTCTTTTCAAACTTCAGGTCTTTCTTTAAAGAAAGTATTCCGCCCGATTCAAACGACCATGCCAAAGAATGTTTTCCATCCTTATAATGCCCCGTTGAAATGGATAATTTTGAGTTTTCACTACTCATGCATGCCGCTTCCGACTCCTCAAAAGAGAACATACGATCATTCCGGACGAACTGGGCAAATAAAGAAAAAGAACCTCCGAAAGAGAGAAAAAGTACTATTTCCAATCTGATAAAAAGCAGCTTCATTATTCAAAGTATTAAATGTCAGTTATTAAATCGATTGTACTTCAAAACCCGTCACCAATACATGATTCTGAAGCAAGCGCAGGCCAAAATAACCGTCACCTTCTCCAGGTTTCAATGAAGCACGGAATAATTCCTCGCCATTCACAGAATAAGTAGTATATTCTTTCTCTACACGAATCACAATATGATACCATTTACCCGGTACCAACAGGTGCTCCGGATCCGTATATTCTGCTATCAATGGCTTTACGCGAGCATCATCCACACCATTGTATTCGGCATAATAGCGACGAAAACGAGTGGTGGTATTTTCATTTCCGCCATAACCCACATAGAAAAGATTCAATGTATTATAATTCTTAAAAACTCCGTTCCGCCATTCGCTACGGGCAAAAATATGATCAGGATACAACGGATCATTAGCTGCCCAGAAGCAGTTAAGATCGCTCAAACGATCGAATTCACCGCCTTCCATCAGCATGGCAACCTGATAACTAATCTCATAATCGCCCGTCAAAAATTCATTATACCACAAAGTCAGCCCGGCGGGTACAACGAGTTCCATCGTATCGGATATCAATGACAGTTGCATTGCCGCAGACTCATCTTCCGCAACCCATTTTTCAAGAATCGGATTACTTTTTTTATTAGAAGAAAAGCAAGCAACCAACAGGCAACTCCCAATTAATAAAACTGAATATCGGATCAAAGTTCGTCTCATGAATATATGTATTAGTTTTAAAGATCACTACCGGTTACAAAGAAACCCCACTTTTTGAAAAAAGCAGGGTTCAAATCGTACAGAATATTACAATAATTATTCAAAATATCCCATCGTGTATAATCCAGAGCAGCACCTCACATCAAGGATGTATTTCCTTGAAAGCCTTATTGTCCTCCTGAATCTGCAGTATAGTCTCTTTCAACTCGCTTATAGGCAAATCAAACCCATACCATCCTGTATAGCAATCGGTCACGTACCATTTACCGTCAATACATTCGAATTCTACGCGAAGATCTACCTCCGATTCTTCATAACCGGCTTCAAAAACTTTATGACCAGGCTCATTAAGCGTAAACTTTGAAACATAAATCCCTCCTTCTTCCTGAGTGATGCGTTCCTCTTTCAAAGTCTCACTATCCAGCAGAGGCCATTTATCTTTGGTAAAAGGAAATGTTTTCTCACTATTTCCATCATCGGTCATCAATGTAATGGGAGTTTTCATCGGAAATTTTATTCTTGTATACTGAAAAGCCGCACTGGAAGTAAACTTCTCCAGAAAAGACTCAAAATCCTCAATTTCCGTTCCTACGTTTTCCCCTTTCGCTTTCGAATGATTGGCACAGGAGATCAATAGTATGCCTGCAAACACAATGCAAGCAAATAATCCGGATACAAATTTCTTGATTCTCATAAAAAACTGTCTAATGTTTGAATATTCAACTCTCTTTCTCTCACTTCTAAAAAGTAATGCAAGTTATCAAGAAAATCCCGATCCAGCAAAAAAGAACAAGAAAATATATATTGCCCTTTCATTTTCTCCAATAAAAAACTCCGGTGAAGTAAAGACCAAGTCTTTATTTCACCGGAGCATATCGTTGGAACGAATCTATTTACCCGCTCGGAATACACTTACCAATAACGGATCACCTTACCGGCAGCCGGATGCAAATACCAATCTTTATTCTTGGCACCATCACTTTCCACCCATTCTTTAAATTTCGGGTATGCTGTCGAAAATAAAACTTTTTCAGAAGCGTGTGCTATACCTACAGGAACTTTGATCCCCCAGACAAAACCATTCTTATTACAATAAGGTACATTATCCATCATCAATCCCTTTGAATCGGTATCATAATTTGTATATGAATAAGTCGGTTTATAACCTTTCATATGGATTTCCTTATTATCATGAGTAACAATAAAGAAGTTCTGTTTCTTCGTATCTGTGATCAGTTCACGATAAGCAGCAAGTTGCGCATCGCTTTCGGCCTTTGTTACCCCTGCATCTGAACGATTTACTCCCGTCAATTTAACTTCCGCTCTCAACATCGGACGTCCTTCCTCTACATAACCGGGAGTTACCTGGAAGAAATTTGTATTATCACCCAGATCAGACAAACCGTCCAAAATAACGACCGGAGAGTCCCCCTTAGTATCTATTGTCACTTTACAATATTGTGCCTGCCCATTCACCTCTCTTACTTCTGCCACATCCGTACCAGTAGCCAATTCCTGCTCCGTACCCTGTCCGCCTTTCAACACTATACGGACAGTGGTTTCCTTTATATACTTTTTATCCAAACCACCCAATACAACACCCAGTTTAGTAGGATATCTGCCTCCCTTTGCACGTACATCCAACGTCATCAGTAATCCTTCTTTATATCCCTGAGCCGGCAATAAGTCCTCTTTCTGACACTCCGTAACCTTCAAATCATATTCAAACACCACATCATTCATGTCATTGTCATTTCCCGATTCATTCGGCCAAGTGTCTTCAAACATTGCCACTCCCGTATTATGATAAAAGCGGAAACCTGCATCCTCTTCACTTGTAGGCTGCACACAATCTTCCGGCACTATGGCCGCAACAACCTCGCTTCTTGTGTTGGTGTTCAAAGCTATTGGCATCGTCTTTTTACCCGATACGGAGTTATACTTCAGATACAACGTTTCGCAATGAATCGGAATATTCAATTCAAGAGAAGTTGTTGTAGAAGAGACAAGCAAGTCACCTACAAGCAAAGTAGCCTCACTGCAGTCCTTGTCCGAATAGATAGAAACTACTGTAGTTTTCGGCGATGAGACCGACACTGAAACATTACGACTGGTTGCCCAATCGAACCCTGCCGATGCAGTATATTCAGTTGAACCCGTTTGGTTCTCATTACTGCCATTTACTCCCTCGACATTATCGGAACATGAAGAGATCATAAAAGCTCCTACAAGAACATACATTAAATTGTTTGTTTTCATCATTGCATATTTTAAAATTACTATATTTCAATCGTTTACCATTAAACCAAACGCCTTTTATAAAAAACGTTATTTAATAAAATACAACTTATATTTTCTTAAATAACCTTTCAATCCGAATGCTTCCCATATAAAAATGAAAATAAAGCAATAAATAAAAGCACCGAACAATCATCCATCCATAAAGCATTCTCGAATCGCACACAGTTAATAAGAATTAAATTAATTTAATATTTCTCTTATAAAAAGCCACTCGAATTAACTATTTCTATCCATTCCAACGGTACGCACTGTAATAGAACCATTTTAATCCAAATATGTTCCCCGAACAGAATAATGAATAATCGGTTATATTTGTATCAAATATACAACTTTTTATCAGAATATACAACTTCGATTTTAGAATATACAACTTATGAATGAAGTCTTATACGGCATAGATTACTTGGAATACTACTTCTATTGGATATATTACAAGTTCATGGGATATCCGCTGATCATACGAATATGTACCGCTGTAGTAATGCTGTGTATCTTTGCGTACTTTTGCCTTCTCATCAATATCATTTATGGTATATTCAAAAGAAAAAGAGAAAAACGCAAGTATGCCAAGATTCATAAACGGTATTACGAAAAGCTTAAAGAGATATCTTTAAATACAAACCATTTAACAGATGAAGAGATAGCAAACATAGTAGAATATAACGAGAAAAAAAGAATAAAATCAAACGAGATCCGCATTATCACGCAATTATTGGCTGAGATAAAAACAGAGTTTGAAGATCAAATCAATGAACTCAATTTCCAAGGCATACAAAACGTATTTCAAATTACCCGCTATTTTGAGCGGGAACTTCAGTTTGGGCCGCAAAGAAGCAAAATCCAAACTCTGAAACTAATCCAATCCATCAACGGATACGCTTCTGAAGCAGTATTAGTACGGTTTCTATATCATCGTGAATTAGAGTTAAGAAACTCTGCCCGGTATGCCTATATGTGGTTAAGTCAAGGCAATCCTTTCCGCTTTTTCGACGAAGACATCGGCATGAAATTACGAAAGTGGGACATGATGGAACTCCATGCCATTTTGGAACATCGTAAAAAAGCAGGATATGCAACGCCCAGTTTCATTAAATGGGTAAATACTTCGGCAGAAGAAGATGTAAAAAAATTCTTTATCAACGAAATCCGATTTTATAACGAGACAGAGAGCGCCCCTATACTGGCAAAACAGATAAATGCCCGTTCACCGGAAATACGAAGTGAAATAATACGGGCTTTAGGGACTTTGAAATATAAAGAAATCGAACCTAAGCTATTCGAAATGTATAACACGCAGCCGGAAGATGTAAAACAAAACATCATTGCTGCTGTTTTAGAATTAGGAACGGGCAATGCGGTAGATTTTCTTAAGAACGCATATGAAGAAGCAGATAACTGGAGTACCAAGCGATCTATTCTCAAAGCCCTTTATGGATACAATGAAGCCGGCAGACAAATGTTTAATGTACTGGAGACCCAGGCAAATGCTCACACAGCTATTTTATTTGCCCATACTAAGGACTTATTAATTAACCAAATAAGCTAAGCAAAATATGAGAGGATTTATATTAGACTTTTTCAACTATTTCGTATTTTTCTATACAAGCACTCTCGCAACTTGTTTTATCTTGTTTGCTTTCTTGTCTTTTATATCCTTAAAACGAAGAAAAAGCTACTACGTAGAGAGTTATATCCGGAAAACGATTAAGGAATCTCCCTATACACCGGGGGTTTCCGTTATTGCCCCCGCATACAACGAGGAGAAAACGATCATAGACAATGTCAGTTCCATGCTCGCCCTGGAATATCCTGTTTTTGAAGTAATCATCGTGAATGACGGTAGTACGGATAAGACTTTAGAAAAAATGGTCAAGCATTTCGATTTGGTAGAAGTACCATTCGCCTATATAGAACGTATTAAAACCAAACCGTTCCGCCGATTATTCAAATCCACAAATCCCGAATATAAAAGGCTGATTCTGGTAGATAAGGAAAACGGAGGGACGAAAGCCGATGCATCCAATGCGGGAATCAATGTTGCTTCGTACCCCTATTTCATCTGTACCGATGTGGATTGCATCCTCGAAAAATATGCACTTCACCGCTGCATACTGCCGGTTATTTCTTCTGAAAAACAGGTAATTGCCGTCAGTGGTACAATGCTCATGGCAAATGGGTGCGTTGTCAGCGAAGGACAGATAGTAGATGTAAGATCGCCCCATACTCCCATTCCCCTCTTCCAGAACTTAGAATATATGCGTTCTTATCTGATAGGCAAAATGGGCTGGTCGGCCATTAACGGTATGCCGAACGTGTCCGGCGGATTCGGGCTTTTCGATCGTTCTGTAGCAATCGCTGCCGGAGGATATGACGGTACTTCTTTTGCAGAAGACATGGATTTGATTACGCGTATGGTGGGATATATGTGTGACTTCTCACGGCCGTACAAGATCGTGCAGATTCCCGATACCTGTTGCTGGACAGAGGGACCATCCAATTTGGCAATGCTTTACAGACAGCGTACCCGTTGGGCGCGAGGACTCTTCCAGACACTAAGTATCCACCACAAAATGATCTTCAAAAAAACCTATAAGCAGATGGGGTTGCTTACGTTGCCCTATATGTTTGTATTCGAATTCTTAGCACCGATTATCGAAGTCGTCGGATTCACCGTATTCCTGTATCTGGCCTTTACGGGAGCCGTCAACTGGAATACAGCCTGGATGATATATCTGACAATATACATATTCTGCCAATTCTTATCCATTGTGGTAATCACGTACGATTACTATGTGGGCATGTTATATAAGAGAGGATATGAATATCTATGGATTATCCTGGCTTCCATATTGGAACCGATTATTTACCATCCCATCATCACATTCTTTTCATTGAGAGGTTATTTCAGCTACCTGACACAGCGAAATTTCAAATGGAAGAATATGGAACGAAAAGGATTTAAACAGAAGAAAAAAGTAGTCCGGGAAAGTGAACTTTCTACAGTACAAAGTCCCGCTACTTAGCTATTACGAACCTATGAACAAAGAACTCTATCATAAAATTATCATGCTCGGCTGTTTGTTCCTTTTGATAACTTCATCAATCGGTACGAACAACGATCCCCTATTGCCCGAAGATTATGCAAAAATAGTACAGGAACATTTTGCAAATGAAGAGTGGGAAGAAGGAAAAACCCTTCTGGAAGAAGGACTCGGAAGATATCCGAAGGTTTCCGATCTGCAATGGTTGATGGGAAAATACTGGCATCATAAAAAAGACTATGACCAGGCACGCTATCATTTGATAAAAGCAATAGAAGATAATTACAATAATGTAAACGCCAAACAATTGCTGGTAGACGTAGAAGAGAACACTCAAAATTATTCCAGCGCCATCTGCTATGTAAACGAACTATTGGAAGTAAACCCGTATTGGCGGGGTTTATGGCGCCGAAAAATTGATCTTTACCGCAAACAGGGCAACGATGTAGAAGCCGACCGCCTTTTAAAGCGCATCAATCAGATTTATCCCAACGACACCATTTTAAGAAAAGACTATATCTACAGCATGGAACTGGGATATCAGCACATGAAAAAAGGCGGTAACCGGAAAGAGGCTATCAACACCTTGACCGAACTGATCAAGGCGGCACCGGGAAACGAACAATACTATCTGGATATTATCAATCTGCAATTGCAAGAGGGAAATCAGGAAGCAGCTTTAGGATGGGCTTCCAACGGTTTGTCCGAAATACCCGGCAGTTATTCTTTAATAAGCAAAAAAGTGGGAATTCTGGGCGAACTGGCCCGTTATCCGGAAGCGTTGGTTTTCATGCGCGATCAGATGAGAAAAAACAACAGTGCGGCTTTACGGCAATTATACAACCATATCCTTTTAGAAGCGGCACAGGCAGAAAGGCAGCGTGATCCGTACGTCCTGTACGGCATTGTGTACGACAATGGAAAAAACAACAAAGAAGCATTGGATTACCTGCTAAACACTTCTGTCACCAGGGGATATAGCGATGATGCTCTCTACTATTTACGGGAAGCAAAAAAGAAATACGGCGATACGGACAAAGGCATTCTCTACAAAGAGTACCTACTTTACCGTAAGATGAACGAAAAAGACCGTGCCTTTTCTACTTTAAACAAATTATACGAGTTATATCCGGACGATTATGACATTCTGCTGGCCATATGCGAACAACATATGGAAAAAGCCGAAAGGCTTATAGAATTGGGATTGCACGCGGAAGCACTCCCTCACACCCAGTTTATTATTCAGAAACAGGTAGACAGTGAAATCACCGGAATAGCCTGGGAAAGAGCCTTAGGATGTTATATCAGTATGAAAAAATATAATGAGGCATTGGCAGCGCTGGACACGCTCACCACCCGCTATCCCGAATATGAAAACGGCATCTGGAAGAGAGCCTTCATACTCGACAAGATGGATAAGACCGCAGAAGCGTTGGACATCTATCTTTCAGCCATCGAGCACAGTGACGAAGACATGCGCATGTTCTACGTTATCGGCTACGAAGAGCTTGCAATTCCTTATATCAAAAAGTGCATGGAGGCAGGAAATACACAACGGGCACATGACACGGCATGCAAACTCGTGCAACTCAACCCGTCGAGCGACCTCGGTTTACGGTATGCCATCAACACGTCGGCATTATTAAAGCAGTATGATAAGTTCCAGCAATACACGGAACAAGGACTTCAATATTACCCGAATGAGCCGTTTTACCAAACAAAACTGGCTACTATCTATGACCGGGACAAACAGTACGATCTATCCATCGGACTCCTGCACCCGATCGTACAGAAGTATCCGGACAACAAAGAGGTAATAGGGGCCTTTTCACAAAGCAGCGAATACCGCGCTTTACAGTTATCAAAATCAAGAAAGGCCGTAGAAGCCATCGCCGTACTCGATACAGCGATCCAATTCGACAGCCAAAACAAATCACTTAAATATACCAAAGGATTGGTGTACGAAAACAATAAACAGGCAGATTCGGCTTATTACTACCAGAAGTATTATGAACCGTCCCTCATGGAGTACAAGTCTTTCCAACGTCATCTGAACGGTTTGAAAAGCCAAATGCTCAAGAATGAGATTGCTTTGATATATCTGCGCGCACGCTATGGAGAAGAAGACATCATAACCTCGGTTGCCAGCTTGGAATATACCCGGAAAGCCCGTAAAAACACCTATATCGGAAGGATCAATTATGCCGGACGAAGCGGATCGGCCAATAAAGACATGACTGCAGAAGAACAGACTCCGGGAGGAGTCGGCATACAGATACAGGGTGAGTGGACGCACCGATTCTCATCGACAGTCTCCGGCATGGCAAATGTTGCCTACGCCACACAATATTTCCCGCAGATAGCTGCCAATATTGCGGTAACCAAATATTTCAAAAATGACTGGGAACTGGACATTCATGCCGGATACAGGCGCACTACAGCTTTCAAGAAGTCTTTCAGATTCAATGAAAACGCTCTAAATGAAGAAACAGGGCACAATGGAATATGGGAATTCGATTCGTGGGAGAAGTCACGAACCAATCTGTTCTCTGCCGGCGCGGGAGTAGCCAAAACCATCGATAAGGTCTGGCTAAATACCAAACTGGATCTGTATCTCTTGAATTCGGACATCTACTACAATGCTCAGATAGGGGCTAAATATTTCCCGGCGGATGATGGTAAAACAAACATCATGGCAACGGCAAGTATGGGATCGGCTCCCGAAACAGCCGTATTGGATTATGCACTTCCCGGTTCTTTCTCACACACAAATACAATGGTAGGACTTGGAGGGCAATATCTGATAACCCCGAATATTACAATCGGTGTAATGGGCACATGGAATACTTATTATAATCAAACCAATACAAGAACGGGAGGGCAGAACAATTATATAGACAAAGTATCGACACGATACAAGAATTTATACAATATTTATGCACAGGTTTATATTTCATTCTAACAAAGTATCTTTTATTATAGAGATCGTAATTTTATGCTATTTTCTGATAGGCTGCGGCACACAGGGCCATACCGAGCCTACACTATTGTCCAAGGAAGGCTATCTCGTCTCGATATCCGACTACGCAACGGAAGAGGATACGCGTTGGGCCAAATACCTGTATGATCATCTTAAAAAACGTGCAGAAGACGAGGATATGATCGCATTCGGCGTTTCGGAAAAAGACATGTTCCGTATTATCGTACAAATCGACCCGGCACTCAAAAATGATTTCAAGGTAGAAACCCATGCCAACGGTATAAAACTCATAACCTCCGGACCCAAGAAAATGCTATGGCTCCAATACCAGATCATGAAAAAAATCGGCGATATGGATAAACGCATAGAGTCTTCTGATCTCCCCCCAGCTTTGGTCAACCTGAATGACACTTGCGGTTCTTTTGCCTTCAAATACCAAAGCATTTATTCACCGACCGGACTACATCCCGACTATCCAGGAATAACGGGACTGGATAACTTCGATGAAAGTTGGGGAATCTGGGGACACAACCTCGGAAAAGTACTGGGAAAAGATCTCGATGAATTCTATGCCACAATAGACAAGAAAAAATACGAAGAGCAGCTTTGCTTTTCTTCCGATGCCATATACAGACGTATAGAGAATTACATCATAGACAACTATGGAGAAAAGAAAACAACGCGTTTCGTCATTGCTCCGAACGATGCCCCTTCAGCCTGTATGTGTCCGGCCTGTAAAGCATTAGGCAACACTTCCGGAAACGCTACGCCGGCTGTAACACAACTAATTACCCGTTTGGCCAAACGCTTTCCCCACCATCTTTTTTTCACCACTTCTTATTTGAGTACCCGGCAAGTCCCGGCAATGGAATTACCATCCAACGTCGGTGTCCTCATAAGTGCCATCGAATTACCCCTCCGCCTTGTCAACAAAAAACACACACAAGAGAAGCAATTCATACAATCATTAAAGCAGTGGAAAAATGTAACAAAGCAAATCTATGTATGGGACTACATCAATAATTTCGATGATTACCTGACCCCCTTTCCTATATTGAGAATAGCCCGTGACAGACTGGCTTTCTTCCGGGAGAACGGTGTAAGCGGTGTTTTTTTCAATGGAAGCGGATACGACTACTCCAGTTTCGATGATATAAAAACCTTTGCACTCTCAGCATTGCTCATCAACCCGGAACTGTCAGTCGAAGAGTTGATCGGAAAATATACGGTTCAAGCATACCCTCGGTCCCAAAAACTGCTAACCTCTTACTACTGTAACCTGGAAAACCGGATTCAACCGGGTAAAAGGCTTCATATGTATGCCGGAGTACAAGAAGCCGAGAAGGCTTTTTTGCCGGCAGCAGAATTTGTAAAGTTCTACAATGAGTTAAGCACACTTACGGATGAAGCGAAAGGCGATGAACGGAAAAAGCTCCATATGCTCAGAACCGCCCTTTCGTTCACCCGGTTGGAGCTGGGGCGTATCCATAATTTCACACCGTATGGATATGCATGCCGGAAAGGAGAAAAAATCGAGACTATACCGGAAACCGGAGATTGGCTAAACCGCCTGAACGAACATGAGGCATTCCCGGAAATGAGATATTACAATGAAGCTTCCGACGGAATCGACAATTATTGTGAAGAATGGGAACAATATATAGCCCAACCAATGAGTTCTCCCAACCTGCTGTTAGGAGAAAAACTAACCGCAGGTTCCAAGCTGGATGAGAACTACACCGACCTTTCCGTACTCACCGACGGTACACGCGGTTTACCGGGAAGCTATCATTTCGGCTGGTTTATTTCTTCATCCGGCGATTTAATATTAAATTTACCGAAAAAAGCGGCCGATAGAACCGGAAAACTCTGCATTCGTTTTTTGAATCTGCCGAGACATCGAATTTATACACCGCAATCCATTGAATTGCTAAAAGACGGGGAATTTTACAAAAAGTTTCCAAGACTTCCAGGCAATACCGGTGAAAAGGGAGAAATTACAGAGTCATGCCTCCCGGTGGAACTAAAAAGCAATCAACAACTGACGCTGAGAATTAAACGGGCCGATAAGAAAAAAGCCCAGATCGCAATAGACGAGATATCATTTATACCTCAAAAATAAAAAGCAGTAACAATGAGCAAATATGTATTCTATATTTTTTTATGGCTGATACCGGCACTCTTACTATCATCGTGCCGAAAAGAAGTGCGTCCTACCAGCATAGAGATAAAAGACCCCGACAGGCATTATTACCCCATCAAACAAGGGCAGCAGCTCGATATCATGTTCACAATAACAAATACGGGCAATACTCCCCTGCTTATCACCGACATACAGCCCTCTTGCGGATGTATCATCATTGATAAAAGTTCGCATGTCATTATTCCGGAGCACGGAACCAAACAGTTCCGGGCAACATATAACAGCATAAAAAACATCGGTTTGGTTACTCACTGTATCCGGATCTACGGAAATATTCTCCCTGCGGGAAAAGCAGAAATCAAATTCGACGTCAATGTTGTGCCGGATGCAGATTACACCCGCGATTACGAAGAACTGTTCCAAGACTTTAATGTCAAAAACGGAATCGTGAAAGAGATGGTGGATGGAAAAGAATCCGAACAGGGATATTATGTAGGAAATCCTTAAACAATCATTTCCGCCGTAAATATTCATATCCGAAACGGCAGTACAGGCACTTCTTTTTATCACAATATTCTTTCTGAAGCTGTAATAAAGCCTGGCTGTCGGCAGCCGAATGTACAGACAAGCCTGCACCATTCCACATGCGGGTGACATAATTGTTTTCCGCTTTCAGTTCTTCCAGAAAACGGCCGGCACGATCACAAAGACGTTCATCCGCTTTATGCAACCCATAAGCATAAAGAAAAGGAATCACCGTATTTATAATCAATAGATTCTGCGCATTTATACCGATCGGCTTTTCCTTTTTGGCAGACGGCTTGCCAAAAACAAAATGCTCCTCCCAATAAGGAGAAGTACGGGCAACCAGAATTCGCCGGACTGCTTTCAACGTTTCCGCTTCCATAATGCGGGAAAACAGAAAATGCTCTTTATGATAAAGCGATGCTAACTGTGCCAAACGGACATATGGAAAATTATCCGGACGAATACGCAGGAAACGCCACAAAGTGACATCCATTGCAGCAGGCAATTCGAATTTGTATTGTAAATAACGAAATTCATTCTGTATCCGTATCTGATAATCATCGATAGCATCTCCCTCCAACAGCCCTGCCAACCCAAAGAAAAAAGCCTCTATCTGCATTAAATCATCACGGTGCTTGTCGACGGCACGGAAAGGTATCAAGTTTGCCCACGTCTCAAAGGCATCCCCATTCAGTCCGAAACCAAAATTACGGGAAAGAGTGATAAAAAAAGCATCTTCCCAATTATTATTACAACGCTGTAGTCGTCCGGCAATAACCTCTGCTTTCTGCTGAAAACGCTCTGTTTGCAAAGCAGTCAGCCAGGAATGAATGGTCAGTCCGGGCAAAGAGGCAAGAACAGAATAACAAGGAGGATAAGTATCTGCCCGGCAAAGTTCGTCATAGTGCAGTCTTATGTGCTCCGGGCAAGTAAGCTCTATTTGAGGCAGTTGTTCGCCATTGGGCCGTATCACTTCACAATCGGCCTGCTCCACCACATGCAGGATGACCGAATCGTAAGCCTTGTCCTGATCATGTCCATGCCTGTACCAATCGGAAGAAGCTGTGTGTATTTCTACGTTTCCCACCCAAAGAGTACCATCTATCTTTAACTTTGCATTAAAAAAATCCGGACCGGCATGTGAGTTTTGCAAACCGGTATCAATGACCTCTACCGGCAAGCCGGAAGTTGTCTGCAATAAGTTGAGGGGAAATATTTTGTGTTTCCAGACATAGTATAGAAGTTGTTCCATGTTAACAAGACGTTAATGTATTCGACAAATGTAATAAAAATCTTATCTTTGCAACTATTATTTTGAATATAAGTCAGTAAAACAATGAAAATAGCATTAATCGGCTACGGAAAAATGGGCAAAGAATTGGAAAAAGTCGCCCTCAGTCGCGGACATGAAATTGTCTGCATTATCGATATCAATAATCAAGACGATTTCGAATCCGAAGCATTTCGTTCTGCGGATGTAGCGATCGAATTCACCAACCCGATGGTAGCCTACAGTAACTATATCAGAACCTTCAAAGCCGGTGTAAAACTGGTTTCGGGCAGTACCGGATGGATGGCCGAGCATGGTGACGAGATAAAAGAACTTTGCGAGAAAGAGGGAAAGACCCTGTTCTGGTCTTCTAATTTCAGCTTGGGAGTAGCCATTTTCTCCGCCGTCAACAAATACCTGGCAAAGATTATGAACCAGTTTCCGGCATACGACGTGACTATGAGTGAAACGCACCATATTCACAAACTCGATGCACCAAGCGGAACCGCCATCACTCTGGCCGAAGGCATTCTTGAAAATCTGGATCGCAAAAGCCATTGGGTAAAAGAAGAAGCCGCAACAACGGATGAACTGCCGATCCACTCCATCCGCGAAGGAGAAGTATTCGGAATCCACACCGTTCGTTACGATTCTGCCGCCGACAGCATTTCTATTACCCATGATGCCAAAAATCGCGGCGGGTTTGCCTTAGGCGCCATTTTAGCAGCCGAATATACAGCCGGTAAACAAGGATATTTAGGAATGAGCGATCTCTTTCCGTTTTTAGCCGACGAACCTTCGAAGCCGAGTTCTAAATAAACAAAAAACTATAATCATGAGAAAAGCAACGCGCGCACAATGGATTAAATGTGCCATCGCTATCATCCTTTACCTAATCTTCCTGGTATGGGTGAAAAGTTGGTGGGGACTCATCGTAGTACCTTTCATCTTCGACATTTACATTACCAAGAAAGTCCCCTGGTCCTTTTGGAAAAAATCGAAAAACCCGACCGTACGCAGTGTTATGAGCTGGGTAGATGCCATCGTTTTTGCTTTGGTAGCCGTATACTTTGTGAATATATATATATTCCAGAATTATCAGATCCCTTCTTCCTCTTTGGAGAAATCTTTGTTAGTGGGTGATTTCCTGTACGTCAGCAAGATGAGTTACGGCCCCCGGGTACCGAATACCCCCCTCTCCATGCCGTTGGCACAGCACACACTACCTATTATCAACACCAAATCATACATCGAGTGGCCTCAATGGGAATACAAGCGTGTTCCCGGATTTGGAAAAGTCAAAATGAATGATATCGTGGTATTCAATTTCCCGGCCGGCGATACCGTCGCCGTCAACTATCAGCAAACGGACTTTTACGACAACATCGTTTATCGGGAAGGTAAAAGGCTGTATCCCAACCAAATCAATATGGATAGCCTCAGCCGCCAACAACAGCGTATCGTATACGACCTCTATCGCAATGCCGGAAGAAAATATGTACTTTCCCATCCCGAAGAGTTCGGTAAGCTTATCTACCGTCCGGTAGACCGTCGGGAGAATTATGTGAAACGTTGTGTCGGATTACCGGGAGATACATTACAGATCAAAGACCGCATCATATACATAGACGGTAAAGCACAGGAAGAACCGGAAGATATCCAATTCTTCTACAAAGTGGAAGCTACCGGAAACATCATACCGGCCGCCTTCCTGCATGATGAATTGGGATTGAGCAATGAAGATACGCAAGACTATCAGCCGGGAGCCACTACTTTCTACCTGCCTCTGACCAAAAAAGCACGCAATACACTGCTCGGCCGCAAGGATCTTGTCACTGCGATAGACCCCATTCCTACGAGGCCATTACATGACCTCTATCCACAAAATCTATACACAAACTGGACAGTAGACAATTACGGCCCTATATGGATACCGTCCAAAGGTTCTACCATCACATTGACCATGGACAACCTGCCGCTTTATGAAAGATGCATCGTTGCCTACGAAGGCAATAAGCTGGAAGTAAAAGAAGACGGCATTTACATCAACGGACAAAAAACGGATAAATATACTTTCGGGATGGACTACTACTGGATGATGGGTGACAACCGCCACAACTCACAAGATTCCCGCTATTGGGGATTCGTGCCCGAAGATCATGTAGTCGGTAAACCCATCGTCGTATGGCTGTCTTTGGATAAAGACCGCGGATGGTTCAACGGCAAAATCCGTTGGAACCGTATCTTTAAATGGGTAAAATAGTAATTATTCAATCGATCAATGCGCCAATGTATGCATTGGCTGTACTATGAAGAGAAACCTGAAATGGATAATCGCCTTAACCGGAGCAATAATCATCGTACTATTGCTCCGTGGTTTTGCTTTTACCTCCTGTCTCATTCCTTCGGCAGGGATGGAAAATTCTCTTTTTCGCGGCGAACGCATATTGGTCAATAAGTGGAGCTACGGACTCCGCCTGCCTGTCATGTCCCTTCTCTCCTACCATCGATGGGGAGAACGGAAAATCCGGAAAGAAGATATTGTTGTTTTCAATAATCCCGCCGCCGTAACGGAATCGGTCATTGATAAACGGGAAGTGTTCATCAGCCGTTGTATAGGTGTGCCCGGCGATACTTTGCTGGTCGATTCTATTTTTTCCATCGTATCGTCCCGAAGTGCCTCCGCCCCCGACCGGAAAAGGCTGTATGTCTATCCACGAGAAAAAGAACAACTGCTGGATTCTCTCCTATCCATCTTATCCATCACTCCGAATGACCTGATGGGACAAGATTCCATCAACAACGTACGGAGTTTCAGCCGCTATGAATACTATTTACTGGAACAGGCCATGAACGGCAACAATTGGATACATCTGCTGGAACCCGGTCAAGAGAAACAGATAGCCAACCCGTTGATTATCCCGGGAAAAGGAAAGGCCATACGGGTATACCCGTGGAATAAAACCCTCCTTCGCAACACATTGGTACTGCATGAAGGGAAACAGGCCGAAATCAAGAACGATACATTATATGTGGAAGGACATGCCGTACAGCATTGTTATTTCACAAAAGATTACTATTGGATGGTCTCCGACAATTCCATCAACCTGTCCGATTCACGTCTCTTCGGTTTTGTCCCGCAGGACCATGTCATAGGAAAAGCCGCTTTCGTCTGGTTTTCTAAAGAAGACGGGAGCGGGCTATTCAACGGATACCGATGGAACCGTTTCTTCCAGCCGGTAAGATGAATGAGGGATTTATGATTTTTGAATTATGAATTATGAATTATGATTTATGAATATAGAAAGATGAAAACTGCATACTTATCTTCCGCCTATCTGGCTCCTGTAGAATACTACACTAAGTTAGTAACTTATGATAAAATCTACATCGAGCAACATGACCATTACATGAAGCAGACCTATCGCAACCGTTGCACCATTGCCGGCCCGGACGGGGAAATAGCGCTTTCTATTCCTATCATAAAGCCGGAAAACCTGAAATGCCCGATGAAGGACATTCGTATCTCCGATCACGGTAATTGGCGGCATATGCATTGGAATGCCATAGAATCAGCTTACAACAGCACACCGTTTTTTGAATATTACAGGGACGACTTTTATCCTTTCTACGAGAAGAAATATGTATTTTTAGCCGATTTCAACGAGGAGCTATGTCACCTTATCTGCCAACTGGCAGACATTCAACCGGACATCACACGAACGACAGAATACAAAACGGACTTTACTCCGGATGAATACGATTTCCGGGAAGCCATTCATCCCAAGAGAGATTTCCGGCAGACAGATCCGGAATTCATCCCCCGCGCCTATTATCAGGTATTCGAGCATCGAAATGGTTTCCGCCCAAATTTAAGTATCATAGACTTGCTGTTCAACATGGGCCCTGAAAGCCTGTTGATACTACAACCGGAAGCAAAAAGCAAATAAGAAATAACTTCCAACAAAAAAGAGGTCAGAAACAAGTATTTCACCTCAAAATAAAGGCAGGAAAGAAACCGGAGTTTCCTTTCCTGCTTCCATATCCTAAAGTAAATTGTGAAAAAACTCTTTCCTCCTGCCTTAAAACCGTCTATCACTTCTTTTAGAAGGATTCTGACCAGCGAACAGGGAAAAGAAGAACATGAAGCCTCCAATAACCACAGTGTAGCCTATGATGCACAAGTCATTGCTTTTGCCATGTATGCCGGAGACAAGGCTACAGCCAGCCGGTTCATCAAGAAGTTTCCGGAATTCTCTTGAACAACCCATATCCTCAAAGCCCGTCCGGTCCCAATCGATTAGTCCGACGGGCTTTTCTTATGTCCCGCAAAACAGATGTAACACATCTTCCACCTTTCAAAAAGAAAAAAATCATTTCGTCCACATCACTCCAAGAAAATCCCAATTTTTCCACTTTATAAAAAAGTATATCCCCCTCCGTTTCATCGATATCAAATATTTTTGCAATGATTAAAACATGTGAAACTTTATAAATCAATCGATTATGAGAAACTATTGGAGGATTATCCTTTCCTTATTTTTAATCGGCAATGCTTTATCCGTCCAAGCTGCCGTCAAATCCTTTACCGAAACATTTGTCCTTTATACCGACTCGGAAGGATTAACCACTGCATACAATGAAGGTTGGTGTCTGGACGGAAAAGGTTCGGGCACATTCGGATATTATTCATCACGTTCCGGCACATTTCCCGACCCGTTAGACGATGGTACCATTACAATGGAATCGGACTGGCTGGACGTCAAAGGAGCCGGCAACAATAAAGGAGCGGTCTTCACTGTCACAGGAATTTCCGGATTGAAGCTCGCATTTCAAAGCGGCAGTTCGGTAACCCGTTACGTCCGTGCCGATATATCCGGTACTTCCGGCGCAAACATTACTTTAAAAGGAGGTAATGACGGTACAGAGGGCAGCATGCTGGAAACTTCCGAACTGATTCCCGCCGAGCAATACACGATTACCATCACATCCTGGGCAGATGAAGAATGTACCAGTGGCGCTGACAGCCGTTTGTATTATGTGGCTTTCATGGTCAATTCTGCCGATCTGCCTGCAGCAGCCTATGTTTACGATTCCCAGTATGCCAATTATTCAATATCCAAAGATCCGGTCTATCTGACACTGACAAAATCCTATAAGGTAACAGCCGTCGATGCAAACAATTACAATTCTGTTCCGGGTACTTATTACACAGAGACTTTAAAGGATTATGACCTGGTCGTTGCTTCCGAGTCCGTTGCCAGTACGAATAAATTCGGTATTGCCCTGGCCGGCCTTGCAGGCAAAGTACCGATGCTAAACCTGAAGGCATTCTACTACGGAAGCAGTTCATGGAACTGGGCGACGGCCGCCAATCCGACGGCAGGAGCTACCGGATGGAATCAGATTATTGTAGCCGATGCATTTAAAACCCATCCTCTCTTTGCAGATATCGACTTCACAAACGCCATCACCCTCTTTGACGGTACCGCAAAGACAAGCAACAATGTACAGAGCTACCATTCCCCCAAAGAAATCATCTCCGCAGACGATGTGCTGGCAACCAATGGTGCAAACGGATACAATGCCATTCACGAACATAAGCAAAGTAATGGTAAAAACACCTATATACTGATTCCCCTTTCGTATTCTGCCATCGAGACATTGACTCCGGATGCGAAAACACTGATTGCCAATGCGGCATCCTATGTAGCGGCTACTAAAAGCGAATACACCGCACCGGCCCAAGTAGAAGCTCCCGTCATCAGTTATGACAGTGACAATAAGGTGACTATCAGTTGTCCTACCAAAGGAGCTACCATCTATTACGGCAAAGATGTTTCCGCCCTGTCTGCATCTGCATCCGTTTATACGGAAAGCTTCTCTTTGGGCATCACGACAACAGTCAGAGCCATCGCCGTAAAAGAAGGCATGCTTCCATCCGAAGAGGTTTCCGAATACATTGAAATCATCAGAGAATGCGGCCCGCAAGTACTCGACCCGGAGCGTCTGAACCGAGGTACCATTGCCACGTACACCAATGACGGCATGTTAGTCAGTTGGCGTTGGCTCACTACCGATCCGGACGACATCGTTTTCAATGTATACCGCGACGGGACGAAGCTGAACTCGCAACTCCTGTCCTCACGCACCAATTATCTGGATGCCGAAGGTTCGGTTAACTCTAATTACACGGTCGAAGCAGTGAGTGGCGGTAAGATCATTGAGACTTCTACGGCATTGGTTCTGGAGAAAGGGTATCTGAATATTCCTCTCGACCGCCCGGCAGGAGGTACAGTTCAAGGCAGCAGCTATACTTACACCCCCGGTGATGCCAGCGTAGGCGATGTGGACGGAGACGGCGAATATGAGATCATCCTGAAATGGGATCCTACCAATCAATGCGACAACGGGCAGAACGGTAGCCAAAACTATACCGGAAACGTTTATCTGGACTGTTATAAACTGAACGGGACAAAATTATGGCGTATCGACTTAGGCGTCAACATACGTGCAGGCGCCCACTATACCCAATTCATGGTTTATGACCTGGACGGCGACGGAAAAGCCGAAGTAGCCTGCAAGACCGCTCCGGGTACCATTGACGGGAAAGGAAACAATGTAATCATGGGTAGTGATGACCCTAAGGCCGATTATCGCGGAACGCACGGCGGCAAACAAGGAGTTATCAAAACCGGACCGGAATATCTGACGGTTTTTGAAGGCGCTACCGGTAAAGAACTGTCTACAGTAGCCTATGAGCCGAGCCGTAACATCCTTTCAGATTCGGCATGGGGAGACAGCTTTGGCAACCGCTGTGAACGCTATCTGGCCTGCGTTGCCTATCTGGATGGGAAAAAGCCGAGCCTTGTGATGTGCAGAGGCTATTATACAGCCGCTTACCTGTGCGCTTGGGACTTTGACGGGAAAGAACTGAAAAAAAGATGGCTGCACGCATCTACTACGAAAGGAGAAGGAGCTTATGGCGAAGGTGCCCATAGCCTTACAGTAGGTGACGTAGACGGTGACGGATGCGATGAAATTGTTTATGGAGCCTGTTGCATCGACCATGACGGAAGCGTACTCTACCGCACCGGATTGGGCCATGGCGATGCCCTTCATTTAGGTGATTTCATTCCCGACCGTGAGGGTTTGGAAGTGTTCATGGTACACGAAGAAAAATCTGCTGCCTACGGTTTCGAGATGCGTGATGCCCAAACCGGTGAAATCCTTTCCGGGAGAAAGATGGGCTCAGATATTGGCCGTGGTCTTTGTGCAGATATCGATTCCCTCTCCCGTGGAGCCGAATATTGGTCATTGGCAAAGTTTAATATGACCAGTGACGGCAAGTATAACAGCATCACTTTCGACTGCAACGGCGACTCCATCTCCACCAAACGCCCGTCTGTCAATTTCCGCACTTACTGGACAGGCAATCTATCCGAAGAATTGCAGGAAAAAGGAGTCATCTCGCAATGGGTAAACAAAACATCCAGTTGTACTACCGTTACCGACTTTGTTTCCACTTACGGCTGTGGAGTGAATCTGATAAAAGATACCCCCTCTCTGCAAGCCGATATTTTGGGAGACTGGCGCGAAGAGTGTATCTATTATGACGAAAAGACCAAAAGCAATCTGATGATTTTCTCAACTCCGTTCACGTCTCCTTACCGTGTTCCCTGCCTGATGCACGACCATATTTACAGAATGTCTATCTGCTGGCAGAACGTGGCTTATAACCAACCGCCTCATTTAGGATACTATCTGCGCGACTACGTCAAATACCAGCAATCCAACCCTACGGGTATATCACGGCCGGTCCTGACGGATGAACAAAGTAATGTTGAGATTCCTTTCACTCTGATTTCCGATGGCATTGTTATCCGGTATACGGATATGGACAATGCCTCCTCCAGCATCCGCGTCTACTCTTTAGACGGATTGTGCGTATATCATGTCACAAACCGACTTCAAGGAAGCGGAGAAATCAAACTGGAAGGTCTGGAAGGACTTAAAAAAGGCGTTTACCTGCTTTCTGTAGTTGTTGATGGAGTAAAGACCGTCAGAAAGATCATACAGTAAAAGACGATTAATTGAAAGATAAGCCCATCATTGGCAAATCGATTGCCGATGATGGGCTTATCTGCTATTCCACCTGGGAATCCCCCTCCTCACCTTTTTTGCTATATCGGTTTGTTAATCATGAAAGCGCTCTCCCACCTTACTATATACACCATGCTTACGGTCGGTCTAAAGCGTGCTTACGATTCACAAGGACCGTATTCATGACACATAAGGAGTGTGCAGGTTAGGGATTCACTTTGTATCCACAATGGATAAAGGCTTTGATTAAGAAAGATACTAAGTTCTTTTCCGAAAAACTTATATATTGATGTGTACTGGATTTAGTCGTTGACAACTTCGATTGTTATTACTGTATTAGTACACTTAATGTTTTCTTTAAAATTGTTAAGTCCCCTGATATTTCAAAAACACAGATTGTTAAATCCAGTAATCCCAATTGTACCAAGTTATTTTTTATCATTACCAAATGCAGATTTATCTTACTTAAAGCCAAGCAAGATTATAAATATTTCCATACAAACCAGCAATTAGTTATTCAAAAACATTAACAAAGACAAATATTATAACTAATCAACCAAATATTACAACTAATCCTAATAAAACCGACGTAATATTGCAGTGAAATATTTAATCTTAATTCATCTAATACGACATGAAAAACATTATGTTATTTATTTGGATATTATGTGGTTTCATATCATGTAAAAATCATCCTTCAAAAGTAGAAGAAGCACTAATTTTATCAGGTGAAAACCGCGTAGAACTGGAAAAAGTACTTGAATATTCTAAAAAGAAAGGCAAAATAGCCTACGAATCCGCTTGTTTTTTAATTGAAAACATGAGATACCATAGGAGTGAAAATAAATTAGAACTGGATAGTTCATACATTCATTTTTTTAATCAAACAGATTCCATGTACAACTCTCTTTTTAAAGGAATGAATTTAGACGAGATTAAGTCTTTTAAAGGTAAAAAGTATGATTCAATACGTATTGCTTTAGCAGAAACGTTTAACAACATTAAAGCTACCAACAAAAATTACAAGAAAAATAAAAGCACAACTGACCTGCAAACAATTCATGCAGATTTTTTAATTGATAATATAGAATCTGCACTTCACATATGGGAAGCTAACGAATATACATATAAAAAAGATTTTACTTTCTTCAAAGAGTTCATATTACCTTATAGAACCACTGACGAATACCCCGCTTACAATCGCAGTACCATCCACTCACTTTACAATAAAATAATATCAGATTCTGCAGATATAAACGCTTCAATCTACTCAAAACTCGAAAGATATAAAACATATGTCAATAAATGCAGATGGATAAACAAGTACGTCGAAGCCAAAGAACATTTGGGTATTTATGATCTATTCATCCCTAAATTCAAAATGGATTGTCACAACATGACAACCTGGAGTAGCGATATACTCAGAGCCTGCGGAGTAGCTACAGTATATGAATACACTCCACAATGGACAGACAGAGACAGAAAACACTTTTGGTGTGTATCACCTGATTCCACCGGGATTTTCCAACCTTACACAGCACCCGACAATAATATAAGAGAGGATTGGGAGAGCGACATAAAATACGCAGGAAAAGTATATAGAAAAACATTTGAAGCTCAAAGAAACACCCCTTATTTTTTAGCGGGAGAAGATGAGTATATTCCAGAATCACTACGTTCCCCATTATTATCAGATCAAACCTTTCGCTATCACCAAACAATAACACTAAGGATACCACTTTCCCCAAAAATAAGAACACACCTCGTTTACCTATGTATGTTTACAAGAGAAAAATTAAACCCTGTCGGCTGGGGAAAGGTAGACACCAATAACGGAGAAATCATTTTCAACCAAATACCTTTAAACATTCTTTTTTTTCCAATATATTTTGATGAGGAAGAAATGAAACCCGCCGCCCAACCATTTATGATTTGCTCTAATGGTATTCATCACGAAATACCTCAGCCTCTAACCATCAATGACATGAAACATGAGATGGATGTGACACTCCGCAACAACAGTCTTTATATATCCAATAGTATCAACAAAAAAACATCAGGGCTTAAATACATAAGTATAGATTGTGATACCACAAAAAAAAATGAATTGGTATTATTACGTAAATATCCGGAAAAAAGAAAATTGAAAGCATCATATAACAGAATGAAAGGAAATATATGGCTGGCCGGTAATAGAGAGAGAGGACAATATGACACGTTACACACCCTTGACTATGTGCCTTCTCCATATATTCAAGAAGTTTCGCTGAACAATAATAAGGAGTATAGATATTATCGTTATGTGAGTCCTAACAAATTTCCCATCGACATTTCACACATGGAATTTTTAAGTACAGACTCTAAACTTGAATCTCATTCTCTCCCGACTGCGCTTCCTATATTCCCCAATCAAAAAAATGAAAACAGTCAAGAAAAGAAATATCGTATATCCGGCAAACCAATCCACACAGGAAAAAAACCAGAACTCGCATTTGACGGTAACTTTGAAACTTATGTCGGTTCGTCCGGCATAGGCATAGATTTTGGAAAACCTGTTAAAATAACACATGTACGTTTCGTCCCCCGTAACGCCAACAATATGATAGTCATCGGTGACTGTTACGCTTTAATGTATTACAACAATGGATGGAAAAGATCAAAAGTTCAGAAAGCTGATAAAAATTATCTCAAATTCAATAATGTCCCGAAGGCTACATTATATTTATTAAAAAATCTAACCAATGGGACAGAGGAATTACCCTTCTTCTATATCAAAGGCAAACAGTACTTTTTACATGTAGACACATTGGATTACAACTCCTTATGAATAACACAACACTTTTATGAAAATAAATAATGAAAACGGGGTTAAAGGAATCTTTTTGGTGATTTTTTGTATCTCTATATTTCTTTTTACCCGTTCAAACGGATATAATATTTTGCCATTCAGCAACAATATCATGCTATATTTATATAGCGTTATTGGTAGTATTGTTATTTTATATCTATCAACATCACGTATCAAACTAAAAGCAATTGACATTTTATGCCTTGTATACTTCATATATAACCTTCTTTGGCTACTTGTGACATCTAAAACCAAAAATATAGAAACAATATACCTATTTTTTTTCCTTGCCATGTTATATATAAACATTCGTAATATATCATCCATATACTATAAATACATTCTTTACTCATTCCCATTCATAGTCATCAGCCATTTTATATACTACATATGCTGGGAAAACCCATATTATTTCTTATATGAGCACAAAGGCGTTTTCACCGGTTTCCTACACAATTCAGGTCTGTGGGGAGAATTCGTCGCCATGACACTTATTTGCAATATAGGATTAATTCATCTTAATAAAAAGAGCAAAAAAACATCCACATTATTGATATTTGTGTCCTTCATTGTTTCCTTTATGCTTTACGAATCCGACTCAAGAGCATCTTGGCTTTCTTTCGCCATAGGGATACTGACTTTCTTTTCACCTCTCATCATCAAGCATTTGCCAAAATCAATTATTATCCGAACCGGAAGCTTATTAATATTAATTTGTCTTTGCACTTATCTTATATCAGGGTTGTATTCATACAAAAAAGATTCTGCAGATGGAAGAATTCTAATCTGGAAAATTTCATTAGAAATGGTGAAAGATAAGCCAATATTGGGTTATGGATTTGATGGATTTAGAAAAAATTACATGAACTATCAAGCTGCATATCTTCAAGAAAAGCAACTTCCGGAAACAATCAATAATCTTGCAGATGACAATCACCATGCATTTAATGAGTTTTTAAGGATAATCATAGAGCAAGGCATTATAGGGGTAATCATACTATTTATCTTTTTAACAACCATAGGTTACACTATATATAAATACAAATTATATATAGATACCGTATCAAGAACGATAATCTCCTGTTTGACCGCATTGCTGTTTTTTTCTTTTTTTTCTTATCCGCTTTCGACATTTCATATAAATGCCTTAATAGTGATATTACTGGCAGGATTAGCTTGTTCTTCTCAAGATACTCCAATATGGAAGTTACAAATAAGATCTATTAGTCTTATAATACCATATAGCATAATATTCTTCATAAGTTCGGTTTATTTATTCTCCTATTCCAAGGCAAATTCAGATTGGCTAAATACTCTGAAAGGGGTGTACACAAATGACAACATTCTTGAAGAAGCGAGAAAAAAACTATCAGGAAACCCATACTTCTTATCTACATATGGCAAATATTTAAACAAGAAAAAACGTTACTCAAAAGCCGCTTCAATACTTTCTCAATCCATAAAAGAATACCCATCATACTATACAGTGATGGAACTGGGAATAAGCTATAAAGCACAAAAAAAATATACAGAAGCAATGCATTGCTTTGTAAAAGCAATGCATATGATTCCACACAAAATCAAGCCACTCTACTTTATGATGGAGCTATATTATGACCAAAAGGATTACAAATCAGCAATCCAACTATCAAATAGAATACTATGTAAACAACCCAAAATCCGATCATCCGAATTAAATATAATATTAAAAAGAACAATTTTATTGCAAGAAAAAATGAACGCGCGTTACACTAATATAAACTAAAATTATTAACAAAAAAAGACAAGTAATGAGAAAACGACTAATTAAATGGGTTGCTCTTATCAGTATTCCATTTGGCATACTTTTTGCGTGCAAAGAGTATGATGAGCAAGGGTATCCGCAAAAAGAGCCCAAATTAGACAGAGCAACTGAAATTGCCAATGCCAGAACATGGTATGAGTCACAAGCCGCTGTCAGAAGCCGTACAAGAGCATCATCAAAAGAAGACAGTCCTCAAGGTACGCTTTTAAACATGGAGCCTAATTGGAAATTAACTTACCGAAGAAAGAATGATAGGTATAGAACTGTAGAATCAGTTATGACAAGTAATGAACGAGTTACATTTTTGAGTCCCGAACTTATCAACAAGTTGGAGCAAGATCGTGATTATAGATTCAAGAAATCCATAACCAGGCTCATTGTCAGAACCGATAGGGAAACACAAGAGGTTGTTGGTTTTACTATGACTATAATTCCTTCTATAGAATATTTAGAACTTACAGCATTTAATCCTTTTCATAACACATATGTTAATCGTGACGAACATTTTGGTGGTTACATTATATATCACAATTTGGATGGAACTTTTGCCAATGGGTGGAAATATGTTGACGGAAAAATCACACACACAGTATCAGAATCTATTGTTCCAGTTGACTCTATCAAAAATAGCCCATCAGTTCAAACAAGAATGCATGAAGAATGTGAAGAATTCGTATACGAAGTATTAGTGGAGGAATGCTTTGAATGGTGCACTGAAACAGAATGGGGTACCACATGCGAAATTGACCATTGTGATTACTATACGGAAATCCGCGACTCATGGGAAGAATGCGATTGGGTAGAAGATGAGGACGATTATGGTGGCGGTGGTTATATCCCCAAACCAAAGCCAGATCCGGACCCAAAACCCGAGAAAACTAAGGACCCCTGTGAAACTGCAAAGGAGACATCCTCCAATCAAGGATTGAAAGATAGAGTTAATGCAATATTCGACCAGACATTCCCTTACAGAGTTGGTGCAACAGAACATGGTTATATCAGGACAACCTCCGGAGAAATGATTTACCCTACTACTTTTACAGCAACAAGCTTGCAGTATTCCACTAAGGATGTAGCGAACAAATCATACTCAGAATGGTATCATTCTCACCCAACAGGTGTACCGATAACATCATTAAGTGATTTAAAAGCATTAAGCGAAGCCTATTTAAAAGGGAGAATTAAATCTGATAATTTCACCTATGGTGTTATGGCATCAAATGGATGCACAATAATTTCAATAAAATCAGAAACCAACTTTAAAACCTTTGCAACTAACATGCAGAATGGGGCATACGACGTTTTATTCGACAGATTAGTTCAACATGGGAAAAAAGGAGATTTCGATCAAAGCCTGGAAAATCTACTACTCTTCTTCGATAGAATCAGTGCCGGACTTTCCATGTTATTCCGCCCCATGAATGATCGGGAAACAGGAAAGCACCAAGGAAACTGGACTCCCAAAGAGTTAGATGAGAATAATAAAATGACAAATTCAAATTGCAATTAAGATTATGAAAACAATTAAGATTATTTTACTACTACTTTTAATAAGTAATTCCCTTATCGCACAAAAGATTAATATTGATATTACTTTCTACACTAAAAATTTAGGAGCGTATGAAGGCACATGGGTATATCAGTCAAATGACACCATATTTAAAATAGTTCTACAAAAAGGCCCCATAGTTTATCCAGATGGCGTTGCTATTGATGGACTTTTAGGAGGATATTTCCTTTCTGTAAAAGGAGATATCCTTGAAAACTATTTATCTCCTCTACCTGCTTGCTGGAAAACTTTTACTACGACAAACAACTTATACATATGGGCGACAAACTATTCACCCAATGAACAAGACGTTGATCCCAACAGCCTAAGATTCACATTTTGGGATCAGAAGAAGAGACATTACGATGGCAACGGAATTATGGCAGGAACTATAAATTTGCTATCACCGAATAAAATCCGGTGGATTCTTGATGAAATAGAAGGAATTAGGGCGACAATAGACCAAACAGCAGACCCGATAGGCTTTTCTGTGCCAACAGATGTTATTATGATAAAAGAGGAATAACTTATTATACAAATTGAGAGGATGTATAAAAAAATAATACATCCTCTCCTTATGCTTTTATAGTAGTTCTACGTAAACTCAACACCAATTATAATATTGTTGCAATTTTACGCACCTTATTATTTTTTTCCATCAAGCTGCTATCCTTCTTTGCCATCTGCAAATTGTAGGATGTTTGCATCCGGAGCAAAAGTTCAGCATCTAAAACTAACGCGGCTTCTATAAGCATAGCATACTCTGTATTTAGTAAACGCTTTGCATTCAGAATTTCATTTAATACAGTATAAGACACTCCCATTTCTTTAGCAAGTTTCTTTTGAGAAATACCCCTAAATTCAATTTCATCCTTTAACACCTCTCCCGGGTGCGTCGATTCAAAAGGTATTAAATTATTAGCTATCATTTTAGGGTCTATGCCATCTATTTTAATCATAACTTTCTATTTATAATAGTTAAGCAATTCAATTATATTACATATTTTGCCTTGCACCTCCGTGGTTGTAGCGCCAAATAAAGCAACTCATCGTTTCAACCTATTGAAACGATGAGTTGCATACTGAAGAAACGGACAGTGCCAACGTATTGAAACGAATGGTTGCATACCGAAGAAACAAACAGTTTCAAACCGGTTGAAACTACCCCGCTATTCTTATCTCAATTCGAAAGGAACCACTCCTCTGATATCGGCAGCAGAAGCGGCAATCACAGCTTCGAACTTACCCGGTTCCGCTATCCACTCATGCTTAGCGCCATCAAAAAAGCTCAGAGCATCTTTGGCAACAGTGAAAGAGACCTTCTGTTCCTCGCCCGGTGCAAGCTTCACTTTCTTGAAACCTTTCAACTCTTTTACCGGTCGCGGCAAAGAGGATTTCTTATCACTAATATAAAGCTGCACGACCTCTTGCCCTTCACGGTCGCCGGTATTCTTTACAGTAACCGTAAAAGTAATCGTATCGTCGGCCGTCATCGCCTTTTTATCGGCAACAGGCTTACCATATTCAAAAGTAGTATAGCTCAGTCCGTGACCAAACGGGAAAAGCGGCTTCGCTTTCTTCTGTTTGTCGGCCCAACGGTAGCCTACGAAGATGCCCTCATTGTATTTCTCATTCACAATATCACCCACCTTTTCACTACCGGGATACTCACCCAACTGATGGGCAGGTACATCCTCCAAACGAGCAGGAAAAGTGAAAGGCAATTTCCCGGAGGGGTTTACATCACCCATCAATACGGCAGCGATGGCATTTCCGGCCTCCGACCCCAAGAACCAAGCCTGCAAAACCGCCGGAACTTCCTTGATCCAAGGCATCGCTACGGCATTGCCGGAAACATTGACCACGACTAAATTCTGATTTGTCTTGACCAATTCCGTGATAACCCTGTCCTGACCGTACGGCAAACCAAGACCGGTACGGTCAGAATCTTCGCAATCCTGATGCGCACTCTTATTCAATCCGCCAATGAAAATAACATAATCGGCTTCACCGGCCACCCGGACAGCTTCGGCAATCAATTCTTCCGGACTACGGTCATCTTTCAGATTCTGCCCGGAAACAACGCCGTTGTATTCGCCACTGGCATCCCCCACATATCCACGGGCATAAACCACTTCCGCACGATTACCGACACGATTGCGGATACCATCCAACGGAGAAATTTCCCGCTGTACCTTCAAAGAAGAGGAACCACCTCCCACAGTCATCATCTTCACGGCATTCTCGCCTATCACGGCAATCTTCTTTGTTTTAGCTAAATCGATGGGCAACAGGTTACCATTGTTTTGCAGCAATACGATACCCGCTTCCCCTATCTTACGGGCGGCATCATAATGCTCCGGAGAACGCATGGCACCATAAGGCCGGTTACGGTCCATCGTTGTACGGAAAGCCAGACGAAGAATGCGGCGCACTTTATCATCCAGTTCTTTTGTGCCTGCCTTACCCGATTGGATACGTTCAAGGTAAGGATCCGCTAAATAATAATTATCATAAGCATTGCTTGCCCCGTTGGAAAGACCGTCTGTCCAGCTACCGAATTCCATATCGAGTCCGTTGGTTATCGCCTGGTCTGTATCATGCACACCGCCCCAGTCGGATACCACCACTCCATCAAATCCCCATTCACCTTTCAGGATGTCATTCAGCAGATATTGATTGTGACAGGCATGCTGGCCTTTGTATAAGTTGTACGCCCCCATGATACTCCACGCTTTGCCCTCCTGCACAGCCGCTTTGAAAGCCGGAAGATAGATTTCATAAAGGGCGCGGTCGTCTACGATGACATTCGTGGTATGGCGGTTCACCTCCTGATTATTCAATGCATAATGTTTCACGCAAGCGGCTACTCCGTTCTGCTGTACTCCCTGCACATAAGGAACGACCATACGTCCGGCCAGATAAGGATCTTCGCCCATATATTCAAAATTGCGCCCGTTCAACGGGGTACGATAGATGTTCACTCCCGGCCCCAGCAGCACGGTTTTATTGCGATAACGCGCTTCCTCACCGATGCTTTTGCCATAGAGCATAGACATATCGGTATCCCAGGTAGCGGCCAGACAGGTCAATGCCGGAAAAGCCACACAAGAGTCATTGGTCCATCCTGCCTGGTCCCATTCATCCCATAACACTTCGGGACGTATGCCATGAGGACCGTCTGTCATCCAAAACTCAGGGATTCCCAAACGAGCCACGCCCGGAGAACAGAATTTAGACTGTGCATGCGTGACCGCAATCTTTTCCTCCAGTGTCATTCGAGACAAGGCATCCTCTACTCTCTCTTCAACAGGTTTGCTATCGTCCAGATAGACGGGTGTCTGTGCCAATACCGGCAGAGCAACCAGGGATAAACCCAATAAGACTGATTTTGCTTTCATGATATGATCTATTGTATATAGTTAATCAAAGGAAATTTATCATTCATACATACTTCCCGAATATGGCCGCATATTCTCGCTTTCCGGTATTCAACCGTATTTCATTTTCCTACTGTCTCCTATCTATAAATCAACGTCGACAGATATTCTTCCGCAAACATCTCATTCGCCACTTCCAACAGATCGTCCGCCGTCAGTGCTTCGATCCGCTTACAGACCACTGCCAGATTCTCAAATTTATTATAATGCAGGAAGGTTTTAGCCATACTCAGTGCATTGTTCTCAAAGTTATCCGAAGCAACACAAATCTGGCCGATCAACTGCTTCTTGGCTGCCGCCAATTGCGAAGAAGTCATTTTCATGTCACGCATCCGCTTCAATTCCTTATAGGTCAGTTTCAGGCAGGTATCCACGTCTTCCGGATCTGTCCCGAAGTAGATGCAGAAAGCACCCGTATCCGTATAAGAGGTAAGATTAGACTCTACATTATACACCAATCCGCGACGCTCGCGCAAAGCAACATTCAAACGGCTATTCATACCCGGACCTCCCAAAATATTATTCAGCAGATAAAGGGCTGTACGTTTGTCGTCATAAGCATTGTAAGCACGGGCCCCCAGCATCACATGTGCCTGATGGGTGTCTTTGGGGATAACCAGATATTCAGGCACATACAGAGGAGGCGGAGTACGTACCCCCTTTACCTCACCAGCCGGTATATCCGCCATCCATTTTTCGAGCATATCGACCAGCTTTCTGAAATCGACCTTTCCCTGAACAAAGAAAACCATGTTGGAGGGCTGATACAACCGCCTTGTAAAATCCAAAGCATCGGATGTACGAAACCGCCTCAACAACTCCGGCCGCCCTAAAATGTTGCGCCCCAACGGATGTCCACGAAAGATCATATCTTCAAAATCATCGAAAATAAGTTCCGAAGGATTATCTTCATAAGACTGTATTTCGTCAATGATCACTTCGGTTTCCCTTTCTATCTCCCTTTGAGGAAAAGTAGAACGAAATACAATATCTACCAGTAATTCCACCGCCCGGGACAGATCATCGGTCAGAAAAGCAGAGTAGACTACCATTTCCTCTTTATTCGTGTAAGCGTTCAAGTCTCCTCCCACCGCTTCCATCCTATTCAATATATGCCAGGCTTTCCGTTTCTGTGTTCCTTTAAAGATAAGGTGTTCTACAAAATGTGCCATTCCCTGCTCATTCTCAGCTTCATCCCGGGTTCCGGCATTAACTGCAAAACCACAATAAGTCACGTCAGAAGCAACAGGTTTACAAATAACTCTCAACCCATTCGACAGAGTTTTCTCCACCTGTTCCGTTAGTAAATTCTTCATTCTCAAGACTAAGTTTTATTGATGCCACAAAAATACAATAAAACTTATTGTCGTTTATAGAAAATTGCAGATATTTGTAGACTATAACAGCGACAACGTGTATGGAAAAGATAGGAATATTCTGTTCTGCATCGGGAAACATTGACAAAATGTATTTCGATATGGCCGGCCGGATAGGCAAATGGATGGGAGAAACAGGAAAAACTCTTGTATATGGCGGTGCCAGTCTCGGACTTATGGAATGTGTAGCGCAAGCAGTAAAAACAAACGGCGGCCACATTATCGGCGTAGTCCCTGCCAAACTCGAAGAGAACGGAAAAGTGAGCGCATTGCCCGACCGTATCATCAACACCCGCAATCTTAGCGACCGTAAGGACATGATCGTAGAAGAATCGGATGTACTCGTTGCCCTCCCCGGAGGTGTAGGTACCCTCGATGAAATATTTCATGTGATGGCAGCCGCATCGATCGGTTATCACCACAAGAAAGTGATCTTTTATAATGAGGACGGCTTTTATGACACCCTATTGAAAGCACTCAAGGAGATCGAAGAAAAAGGATTTGCCCGTCAGCCATTCTCGACTTACTACGATGTAGCCAACACACTGAAAGAGTTAAAACAAATAATAACAACCATATGATAGAATCCATCAAAGACCTTTTGCAAAAGGAAGCACAAGCCGTGCTGAACATCCCCATAACAGATGCGTATGAAAAGGCGGTAGACCTGATTATCGAACAAATACACATCAAAAAAGGCAAGTTAGTGACCAGTGGTATGGGAAAGGCCGGACAAATAGCCATGAACATCGCAACGACCTTTTGCTCTACGGGCATCCCCTCCGTTTTTCTGCATCCGAGCGAAGCGCAACACGGAGATTTGGGCATCCTGCAAGAAAATGACCTGTTATTACTCATCTCCAACTCCGGAAAAACACGCGAGATTGTGGAACTGACCCAACTGGCTCATAATTTGAACCCGAATTTGAAGTTCATCGTTATCACAGGAAATCCGGACAGCCCCTTGGCTGATGAATCGGACGTTTGTCTCAGTACCGGTAAGCCGGCAGAGGTATGTACATTAGGAATGACTCCTACCACATCGACTACCGTTATGACCGTCATCGGCGACATTCTGGTGGTACAGACCATGCAAAAGACCCAATTCACCATTGAAGAATATTCCAAACGTCATCACGGCGGCTATCTTGGAGAAAAATCAAGAGAACTATGCGTAAAGTAATCGGTATCGGTGAAACGATCCTCGACATTATTTTCGAAGGAAACCAGCCTTCGGCCGCCGTACCGGGCGGTTCTGTATTCAATGGTATCGTCTCGTTGGGACGGGCAGGAGTAAATGTCTCTTTTATCAGCGAAACAGGAAACGACCGCGTAGGAAACATCATCCTGCAATTCATGCGTGAAAACAATATACCGACAGACCACGTCAATGTATTCCCGGATGGAAAATCACCCGTATCACTCGCATTCCTGAATGAGCACAGTGATGCGGAATACATTTTTTATAAAGACTACCCCAAACAGAGGCTCGACGTCCTGTTTCCGGAAATCCATGAAGACGATATAGTAATAGTCGGTTCGTATTACGCCCTTAACCCTGTGCTTCGCGACAAGATACTGGAATTGCTGGAAACGGCAAAAGAGAAGAAAGCGATCATCTATTACGATCCCAATTTCCGGAGTTCACATAAGGACGAAGCTATCAAGCTGACATCAACCATCATCGAGAATCTGGAATATGCCGACATTGTACGCGGATCGGCAGAAGATTTCTTCTATATGTACGGCCTGAATGACGCAGACAAGATATATAAAGATAAGATCCAGTTCTATTGCCCGAACTTCATTTGCACCGCAGGAGCCGAACAGATCTCATTACGTACCAGAAATTGCAGAAAAGAATATCCGATAGAACCGTTAAAGGCCGTCAGCACAATCGGTGCAGGGGACAACTTCAATGCAGGACTTATTTATGGGATGTTGAAATACGACGTGCGTTATCGTGATCTCGACAATCTGGACGAAAACACCTGGGATAAAATCATCCGGCACGGTAAAGACTTTGCAGCAGAAGTGTGTAAGAGCTTTAACAATTCAATTTCAAAAGAATTTGCAAAGAGCCTGTAATACCAACATATCGCCACGGAATAATGTGAGAATCCCGTTTTCCCTCCCGGTCATGCATCATTCTGTGGCAATATATCCACGTTAAAAACCCTATACTTTGGCTAATAATCGCAAAGGAATTATATTGTGCGCCAGTAATTCCTATCTTTGCATATAGAGTTATTAGACAAATTATACTATGTATAAGAACCTGTTAAGCTGGCTGACCGTCCTCGTGCTGTTTCCATCCTGCTCCAAAACTCCGCCGAATATCTCGGTTGTCTGTGAGGAGAACAACGTAGGAAACTGCATCATCAAATGGGAAACCGCCCCTCTCATACACGGGCAGGTGAAAGTTTATGCATCCGCCAATCCGGAGTTAATCCCGGAAACAATGCCGATTGCGGCCGCTCCCATTTCTGAAGGGAAAATGGTCATTGTCACAGACGACCCCTCCCGACGCTACTATTATACAATGGTATTCAATAATAAATACCGCGTGAAGGTGGCTACCCGTAACATCAATATCCCCGGAATACAAAATTTCCGCGACTTAGGAGGATACAGATCCTCCACTACAGGGAAAAAGGTCCGTTGGGGAATGCTCTACCGTTCTGCACAAATCGACAGTTTAGGTTGTGCCGCACGCCGGGAGTTGAGAAATATGGGCATAAGGACCATCATCGACCTCCGTACTCCCGAAGAGCTGAATAACTATCCGCAGATCCAGAAAGGTTTCAATGTGGTGCATATTCCTATCGCTACGGGAAATATGGAGAAAGTGTTGCAGGGAATACAGGAAGGGAAAATAAAAGGCGACACAATCAACCGGATCGTGGAACGCATGAACCGCGAATTGGTAATAAACTATCGCGATGAATACAAAAAATTATTTGAACTTCTGCTCGATCGCAGTAATTATCCGGCCATCATCCACTGTTCTTCCGGCAAAGGACGTACGGGCATTGCTTCTGCACTCGTGCTCGCCACATTGGGTGTAAACGAAGATATCATCATGCAGGATTACCGCCTGAGCAATGATTATTTCAACATTCCCAAAGCGTCTAAGTATGCCTACAAGCTTCCGGTGAATTCGCAAGAAGCCATTACCACCGTCTATACAGCCAAAGAGGATTTTCTGAATGCAGCGAAAGAAGAGATCGAACGGACCTATTCCGATATCCCCACTTATCTGCGGAAAGGACTTGGGCTAACTGCGGAAAATATAGAGAAACTACAAAACATTATGCTCGAATAATTTGTAATTTATAATTCATAATTCATAATTAATCTCTATCTTTGCCACCGAATATAAAGATATACAGAGATTTAATGAAGACATTTGAAGAGCTTGGCGTTTCTCCTGAGATACGTAGAGCAGTCGAAGAAATGGGATATGAGAATCCCATGCCGGTACAAGAGGAAGTGATTCCGTACCTTTTAGGAGAAAATAATGATGTAGTAGCTCTTGCCCAAACGGGAACAGGGAAGACAGCCGCATTTGGTTTGCCGCTGATACAACAGATTAACGTAAAAAACCGTGTTCCCCAATCACTTATCCTTTGCCCTACACGGGAGCTTTGCCTGCAAATAGCGGGTGATTTGAACGATTATTCCAAATACATTGACGGACTGAAAGTACTGCCCGTATATGGCGGATCGTCGATAGACAGCCAGATACGTAGTTTGAAACGCGGTGTACATATCATAGTAGCCACTCCGGGACGTTTGCTGGACTTGATGGAACGTAAAACCGTTTCACTGTCTACCATCAGCAACGTCGTAATGGACGAAGCGGACGAAATGTTGAATATGGGATTCACAGACAGTATCAATGCTATTCTGGCAGATGTTCCCCAAGAACGCAATACGCTCCTTTTCTCAGCGACCATGAGTCCGGAGATTGCCCGTATTTCCAAGAAATACCTCCGCGACGCCAAAGAAATCACTATCGGTCGTAAAAATGAAAGTACCAACAGCGTGAAGCATATTGCATATATGGTGCAAGCGAAAGACAAATATGCCGTACTGAAACGTGTGGCAGACTATTGCCCGCAGATATACGGCATCGTTTTCTGCCGTACCCGTAAAGAGACACAGGAAATTGCCGACAAACTGATGCAGGAAGGCTACAATGCCGACTCACTGCATGGCGAACTCTCACAGGCGCAGCGTGACGCCGTTATGCAGAAGTTCCGCCAACGGAATATCCAAATCCTTGTAGCTACAGACGTAGCCGCACGCGGATTGGACGTAAACGACCTTACACACGTGATCAATTACGGCCTGCCAGACGATACGGAAAGTTATACCCACCGTAGCGGACGTACCGGACGTGCCGGGAAAACCGGAATCTCCATTGCCATCGTCAATATGCGCGAGAAGGGCAAAATGCGCGAAATAGAGCGTATCATCGGCAAAAAGTTCATCATGGAGCAGGTACCCACAGGGAAGCAAATCTGTGAGAAACAACTCATCAAGGTAATTGATGATATCGAAAAAGTAAAGGTCAATGAAGAGGAGATTGCCGACTTTATGCCCGATATTTATCGTAAACTGGAATGGTTGAGCAAAGAAGATGTTATCAAACGTATGGTATCGATGGAGTTCAACCGTTTCTTAGAGTACTATCGTGACCGTGAAGAAATACAAACAGCTACCGACAGCCGTGGTGAACGCGGAAGCCGTGAAGATCGCGGAGGTCGTGAAGGTGGCAGCCGCAAGGCAGCACCGGGATTCACCCGCCTGTTCATCAACTTGGGTAAGATGGATAATTTTTTTCCCAGTGAACTGATCAGCCTGCTGAACAGTAACACCCGTGGACGTATTGAGTTGGGGCGTATCGATCTGATGAAAAACTTCTCTTTCTTTGAAGTAGAAGAAAAAGAGACTCAGAATGTAATAAAAGCCTTAAATCGCGCAAACTGGAACGGTCGCAGGGTTTCGGTCGAAATTGCCGGAGAAGAGGGCGGAGAAGGCCGTAGAAACAGCGACAGAAGCAATGATAAAAGTGGCGTCAAAGGTAGAAACGGCAGAAGTAAAGATACTCAAAAAGATAATTCCACATCGGCATCAGCTAAACCGCGCAAAGAAAAAGCAAGCAAAACGCCTGCTTCCACCGACAGCAAGAAGCAAAAGCCAAGCCGTGAAGAACGCGGTTATAAAAATGCACGTGGAAAGAAAGACGATTGGAAGCAATTCTTCAAAGATGAAGAACCGGATTTCAGTGAAGAAGGCTGGGCACGCAGAAAACCAAAGAAAAAATAAGAATATCCTTTTCAACAAAGGAAGTGAGACTGTTTCCAATCAGGGATTCAGTCTCTTTTTTTTCGGAACAGCACTCTATTTAAGCTCAATCCGGCAATAAGAACCATACGGCATAACTTCTCCTCTTCCGGGAAGGAACATCCATAAAGAACGGCGGCCGATAGGATAAAAGTTATGTAGGACTCAAGTTATTTTATTACCTTTGCGGCGTTTTTCAAAACAATGAACCCTATTCCTTAAAGTATGAATAAATTAAACGGTTTTCTCTACGGACTGCTGTCTTCGGCATCTTTCGGCCTCATTCCGCTATTCACCATTCCGGTGATGCGGCAAGGGATGCAGTTCGAATCAATTTTATTATACCGGTTTGCTTTTGCCACACTGGCACTGGGACTTATCTTGTTACTCGACGGACAATCTTTCCGTATCAACCGCCGGAATATCCCTTCACTCGTATTGTTGGCATTTCTTTATCTGATGTCCGCCGTATTCCTATTCTGGGGATATAAATTCATGGCGAGCGGCATCGCTACCACCCTTCACTTCATGTATCCGGTACTGACCACTTTGATAATGATGCTATTCTTCCGTGAAAAGAAATCCATCTGGCGTTTTCTGGCAATTATTCTCGCTGTAAGCGGAGTGTTTTTCCTGTCTCAAGGTGACGATTCGGGCAATATCACGATCACCGGCATTCTTATTGTCCTTCTTTCAGCTTTGGGATATGCACTTTATCTGGTAACCGTAAGTCAATTAAAAGTCGGCCAAATGAAAGGATTACGACTCACATTTTATGTATTTCTATTCGGAACTTTATTGCTTCTTGCAGGAATCAATACCACAGGAGATATCCAACCTATCGGTAATTGGCACATAGCCGGGAATCTGATGATGCTCGCCATCATTCCAACCGTCATCTCCAATCTGGCACTGGTGAGAGCCGTGAAATGCATCGGTTCTACCCTTACTTCGGTTTTAGGAGCTATGGAACCGGTCACCGCCGTATGTGTCGGCATCTTTATGTTCGGAGAACCTTTCACAAGCAGCATCGGCTTGGGAATCGCCTTAATCATTACCGCAGTAACGGTAATAATACTAAAACGGTAAAGTCACCCGGCATTTACAAGATATTGACCGGCCATCCAGAGAGGAAGAATGTGCCAAAGCTCAACTTTAAAGAAAATGAATTTTTAATCTGAAACTTGATACCCTTCATCAATTGTTCATTTTAGCCTTGCCCCCCTCTTCTATTTGGAACCATTGATTTTCAGTTCCTTGATCAAATTGGCCGCCCCGCCATATTTCTCTATAATAAAAAGCATATAGCGCACATCCACACCAATGCAACGTTGCAAATCCGGTTCAAAAACAATATCACTGCTCATCGCTTCCCAATTTCCATCGAAAGCAAGCCCCAACAACTCACCTTTTGCATTGAACATCGCACTACCGGAATTTCCGCCCGTAATATCGTTATTAGAGATAAAACATACCTTCATTTCTCCCTTTTCATCCGCATAACGTCCAAAATCTCCGGCACTGAACAGTTCCAATAAACGCGGGCTGACCTCAAAATCCGGATCTCCCTGATGATCACGCATCTTTTCGAATATTCCCATCGGAGTAGTATAATAATTATAAACCGCCCCATTGAACGGAGAATAGCTGCAAACTGTTCCAAAGCTAAGCCGCATAGTCGAATTGGCATCCGGATAAAAATTACGATCGGCATACATCCGGCGAACAGCCGCATTGAATAACCGCTCATCTCTCTCTATCTTTTCCGAAGCCTCCACTACCGCATGATTCATATCATAATAAGCCACAATAAGGTCGATACCTAACGAGATTGCAGGATCGTCGATGATATTGAACGTTGTATCACGTTCCAGAAAGCGTTTCAGGCCTCTTGGAGAAGTTATTTCCGAGCGGGCATACAAAGTGTCGATATAAGCCTGCTCATTGCCATTATAAAGTGTATCGATAGTCTGATACATCGGTGGCAGATACTTGGCAGGCACCTCTTCGCGATATTCTCTCAAAAGTGCTGTAAACACCTCCTTATCAATGTCAATATCCAGATTGGCATACTTTTCCAATAAACTTTTCAACCGTGCAACCACCTGCTTCTCCTCTGCTTCAAAATCAAAATTAAGAATTTCGAGCGACAACTGTACCAACTCCGGCCCGTTAATGAACGATTCACCGAAATAAGCCAGCGCCCGATTCACTTCCCGCCGGCTCTTATAGTTCAATTCGAGCGAAGAGAGCAGATGCATCAGCTTTTCACGCTCAGCAGGAGTATTCTGAATCCATTGCCTCAATGTAGCTTCCAACTCCCGCTTCTTCTCAAGTACTTTCAGCTTACGGATCGCCTTGTTCGTTCCTATGCTGTTTTTCCAATAATTAGAACTTTCATCATACTTAGAAGCATACTTAATGCGGATATCGTCTCTACGATCCATCTCGCGCTTCCAGATAGCCTGTTTCACACCACGCACATCTATCATCGCCTGGTTCATGCCGTTCATCATCTCTTCAATGCCAAAAGAAGATAGAAAACGTTCCGTACTGCCCGGATAACCCAAAGTCATACAGAAAGAACCTTCCTTGTACCCATCCAATGAGACAGGAGCTACATACGACGGGTGATAAGGCACATTATCGGGTGAATAATCGGCCGGTTCGTTCTTCTCATCGGCATAAATACGAAAAACCGAGAAATCACCGGTATGGCGCGGCCACATCCAATTATCCGTATCCCAACCAAATTTTCCAATAGAAGACGGAGGAGCAAATACCAGTCGCACATCGTTGAAATCGCGATAAACCGACAACCAAAATTCATTTCCGCCATAATAAGCATCAACCACCCCCACAAGTGTAGAGTCTTTGAGGCTCACCTCATCGGCTATCAAACGTGTAATGGAATCGATGGCCGCTATACGTTCCGGCTCGGTCATGGAGTCACGGGTTACCTTGAGCACGCGTTTCGTCACATCTTCCGTACGCAGTAAAAAACGGACATACAGTTCCGGATTAGGCAGTTCTTCTTCAAGAGTGCGGGCTACAAACCCCTCTTTCAAATAATCGTGTTCAACCGTAGAATGTTGTTGTACGCTACTGAAACCGCAGTGATGATTGGTAAAGACCAATCCGTCTTCCGAAACGACAACACCGGAACAAAATCCCCCGAAACTGACTACAGCATCTTTCAAAGAGGCTTTTTTAGGATTATAAAGTTTCTTAGCGGGCATCTGCAAACCAAGCTCTTTCATCGATTTCTGCGTTTGTTTATTCAAATTCCCTAACAGCCACATCCCTTCATCGGCATGGGCGGCCGATGAAAGGAAAAGAGCAATCATTGCAAATAGTTTAAGTTTCATTCAATTGGGGGATTAAGTGGACATTTTTTATAATTCAAATCAAAGAAGCATCATTCGGTTATCAGACGTAACTTCTTCGCTCCTACACGGGCTTGCAGCCATTCGGAGATTTTCTTCTTCTCACTTTCGCTCGGATGGCGGCCAAACTTCAACACAGCAAGTGCAACCGTATCCGTTTTCAACGAATCTACCGTAGTCTCCAAAGTATGAGAAATAGAGACCGCCGTCACCGAAGGATATAATACCTTCAATTCGGGTATGATGGTACGGCTCATTTCATCATAAGATTTATATTTCTCCAAGTTCTTCTCCAAAGCAGCGATCTTCTTTTGCTGTTCTTGCAAGCGCTGTTCACTGTTTTTGTAAAAGTCTTCCATCACCATAGCCCGTATAGACGAAATGTCCATCGCATCATTATTCATTCCCTGTAATACGATGAGCTTAGTCTCTTCCAACTTGTATCGCTCCATCTTACTACGCGCCAGCTCTATCGAGGCCTCAGGAACTTCCGGCCCGATAAGGACGACACGTATTTCGCGATGTTCATAACTCACCTTCTTGTCGAGTACCTGCGTATTCTCAAAGTTCAGTTCCGTATTGATGAAATGATTGGCAGCCGTTTCATAGAAAGTGCTCTTAATAATGCCAAAAGTCAGATAAACAGCCGGGCACATGGTAATAATGACAATAAGGATAATGTATTTGCGAACCGTTTTTTCCCGATTCTTATCTACAAATTCTTTTCGCTGAAAATGCATTACCCGCACACCGAGAAAGGTAGCCAGACTGATAAAGACAGAATTTATGAAATAGAGATAAAAAGCACCGAGAAAGTAAATCAGATTGCCGGATGCCAATCCGTATCCTGCCGTACAAAGTGGCGGCATCAATGCAGTGGCGATGGCAACACCCGGTATCACATTTCCTTTCTCCTTGGTAGAGAGAGCCACAACACCGGCCAATCCACCGAAGAGAGCTATAAAAACATCATAAATGGTAGGAGATGTACGCGCCAAGAGTTCCGATTGCGCCTCAGCAATAGGGGTAAAAAGAAAATAAACAGTAGCGGTGGTTACGCTGAATGCAGTCGTAATAAGAAAACTCTTCAAAGAGCGTTTCATCAGTTCAAAATCATTCATTCCAACGGAAAGCCCCACTCCCATAATAGGCCCCATCAACGGAGAGATCAACATCGCACCGATTATTACGGCAGTAGAGTTCACATTCAATCCCAATGATGCCATAAAAATGGCAAATATCAGAATCCACAGATTGGCCCCTTTGAATTCGACTCCCTTGCGGATGGAATCGATGGTTTCCAACTCATTATCTTTGTCCTTTCGTAAGTCAAGATACTCGCGGAGAAAGCTCTTTATGGCAAAAATGTTCCGATTGTCTGTTTTCATATTTTACCTCCTTAAAAAACGATTAATAACAGGGATTTGCTTCAATGGTAAGTCATGTTTAATAATATATGCTATAAATACAGCCAATAACACTGTACGGAAAAGCAAACGGAGTACTGTATTCTCCAAAGGCATCCATTCTCCCACAGCGTAGATGACCAATGCTAAAAGTACGTATCCACCGATACTTTTCAAATCATAATTTATCGGATATTTCTTTTGCCCGACAAAGTAAGACAGCAGCATGGCAACTGCGTATCCGGTGAAACCGGCCCAGGCACAAGCCACATAACCATAAACGGGAATAAGGAAAACGTTCATCAGAACAACAATCGTACAGGCCGTTATAGAAAAATAAGCACCCCACTTTGTTTCATCTGTCAGTTTATACCAGAAGGAAAGATTGAAATATACCCCCATAAACATTTCGGCAGCCATAACGATAGGAACTACCTTCAATCCTTCCCAATAGTCACGCCCGATGACATAACGAAGAATATCGAGATAAAACATCACTGCAAGAAATGCCAATAACGTGAAGATGATAAAGAACTTCATAGCCTGTGCATACATCTGCCGGTTGTCTTTCTCTCTGCTTTTGCCAAACACAAACGGTTCATAAGCAAAGCGGAATGCCTGTGTAAACATAGCCATGATCATGGCTATTTTACTTGTTGCACCATATATTCCCAACTGTACGGCCGCCTCTGCTTCATCGGGATAGACAAACGGAAAAATGATTTTATCGACAACCTGATTCAGTATACCTGCAATACCCAATATCAGAATGGGAAAGGAATAACGGAACATCCGCTTCACTAAATCACGGTCGAGCGTATAGCGGAAACCACGCAACTCAGATATCAGGCAGACCATCACCAACGATGTACAAATCAGATTGATCAGAAAAGCCGCACCGACATCGGTTCCTTTCATAAATACGAAATAAACAATATTCAATGCAATGCTGGCGAAGATAAACAGCATCTTCAAAGCGGCAAACTTAATAGGACGGTTCTTATAACGCAGGTAAGCAAAAGGAATGGCCTGAATGGCATCCATAGCTATTACTATCAGCATCATCCCCAAATACCAAGGATGCTCTTCATACCCCATCACACCGGCTATCGGCTTCAAAAACAACAGACAGACTGCCAGGAATGAAAGAGAAATCGATCCGACGGTAAGCAAAGTAGTAGAATAAACCCTTATAGGGTCATCGTCACCCTTATTGGCAAAACGGAAAAAACCGGTTTCCATACCACACGTAAGCAGAACAAGCAGTAACGCCGTAATTGCATACATATTCGTAATCACACCGTATCCTCCCGTAGAAGCAGGCATGGAAATAGTATAAATAGGCACCAGCAGATAATTGAGGAAACGCCCTACGATACTACTGACACCATAGATAGCGGTGTCTTTTGCCAATGATTTTAATCCGGCCATGTATTTTATTTACAATTAGACGATTTACTATCAGACGATTCAGAAATGACTTACGGTACAATTTCAATCGTAAGTCGTAAATCGTCTGATCGTAAATCAAAACAATGTTTGTTGACTATTATAAATACTCCGTCCCAAATGTTTATAAGCAAGCTCAGTTACTTCACGCCCGCGGGGAGTCCGTTTCAAGAACCCTTCTTTGATGAGAAACGGTTCATATACCTCTTCAATGGTTCCGGCATCTTCACCTAACGCGGTAGCAATGGTTGTCAATCCCACGGGGCCGCCTTTAAACTTATCGATAATGGTGCAGAGTATCTTGTTATCTATCTCATCCAAACCATATTTGTCAATATTCAATGCTTCAAGAGCAAAAGTAGCGATCTCCGTATCGATGGAACCGGAGCCTTTCACCTGTGCGAAGTCACGGACACGACGAAGCAGCGCATTGGCAATACGAGGCGTACCGCGACTGCGTGAAGCTATCTCGCCTGCTGCGGGTATCGAGCAAGGCACATCCAAAATAGCAGCCGAACGCCGGATAATATTACTTAACACGTCATCATCGTAATATTCAAGATGCAGGTTGATGCCGAAACGTGCACGCAACGGTGCTGTCAGTAAGCCGCTACGGGTAGTTGCACCTACCAAAGTAAACGGATTCAAATCAATCTGAATACTTCGTGCAGACGGCCCCTTATCTATCATTATATCGATACGATAATCCTCCATGGCAGAATACAAGTATTCTTCCACCACAGGAGACAAACGATGGATTTCATCGATAAACAGAACATCGTTGGGTTCAAGACTGGTGAGCACACCGGCAAGATCACCGGGTTTGTCGAGCACCGGACCGGAGGTGACTTTAAAGCCTACCCCAAGTTCATTGGCAATAATATTTGAAAGTGTAGTTTTTCCCAATCCGGGAGGACCGTGCAACAGCACATGATCAAGTGCCTCTCCACGGAGACGGGCTGCCTTTACAAAAATACGGAGATTCTCCACGACTTTATCCTGTCCGCTAAAATCCTCGAAACTAAGCGGACGGAGCGCATTTTCAAAATCCCGTTCTTTACTGGTCAGTTGTTGATTACGTATATTGAAATCTTCTTCCATAAAATTACATTCCCGTTCTTCTATATATAGAGGGCAAAGATAACATAATTCAAAGAAAGATGATGCCGGGGGGATAAGATAATTATTACCCCGGCGTAGAATTAAACCGGAAAAAGATTATTCCACAATCCACTTCTCTATATTTCGTGTCTCCGAACTAAAATTCACACCAATCCTGAGAAGTTCACGAGGATCGGATTCAAAGGGACGGGTATATTGCCGCTCATTGATTTGCTGTAATGCGGCCTCTGCCGTGCCATCTAATTTGAACTCCATGACATAAATAAATTTATCCGTCTGTAAAACAAGATCAATACGTCCCTGTCCCGTATGGTACTCGACATGAACATAAAAGCCAACAAGTTTAAAGACGATAAAAAGGACATTTTGATAATGTAGCTCCAAATCACGGATCAATTCATAAGGAGTATCTGCAAAGAAACTTTGAAGACGACGGAAAAATGCGTTATAATCACCAGCCTCTATTTCATTGACAAAATTTTGTATCTCAAATGGAGACTGCACCGCACTGCGATTAGCATAAAAAGGTAATAAGAACTTTATAAAACCCTCTTCCACTTCCCGATTAGGAAAACCCAGACGATAAATACCAAAACGAGGATCATATTCCTTAATTGTCAGATAGCCACTTTGATAAATGACTGGAATGGGATCGGTAGACGAAGAATCGATACTGTTCAGCACATCGGCACTGGTCTCTTCGTGTGTCATACGTTCTAAATTGTAATGGTGCTTCTTCAACAACTCAACCAAATAAGTAGGTGTCCCTGTCTCAAACCAATAACTACCGAATTTATTCCGTTTGAAAGCATTCAAGAGACTAAAAGGATTATAGATACCGATGGAATCTTCCACAAAATGATAGCCGTCATAGCACTCACGCAACTCTGAACAAAACCTTTCATAATCCATCTGCTGAGCAGCCGCAAATTCATGCATTTCCGGAGTGAGATAATCATACAACTCCTGTTCGCTAATACCGCAAAGACCTACGTACTCATCCCACATCGAGATATCATCCAGATTGTTCAAGTCACTGAAAACGCTCGCCTTGCCAAACTTCGTAACCCCCGTCAGCATACCGAACCGGATGCAGCCATCCATCGTTTTCAAAACGCCATAAAAAGGTTTTAACGTATCGCGGAAATGGGCTTGCAAGGCCTCGTTATTGATGGCCTGAAGCATTGGTTTGTCATATTCATCGACCAGAATAACGACTCGCTCACCTGTCTGTTCATAAGACCGCTTTATAATACCGGCAAAGCGCAACGCCAATGTCGTTTCAGCCGTCCCTGTACCATAAATAGCTTCCCAATCCGTCAAAGCCTTGTTCAATATACGGTCAAGACTATCCGGCGTATCATACTTTCCGATATTAAGGTCCATATGGAGAATCGGATGCCGCCTCCACTCCTTTTCAAGTTTCTCCATCGCCAGCCCCTCAAAAAGTTCTTTTTTCCCCTGAAAATACGCTTCAAGCGTAGAAATGAGCAGACTCTTCCCAAAACGGCGGGGGCGGCTAAGAAAATAGTAGCTACCTGTCTTGACCATTTTATAGATGAGTGCGGTCTTATCAATATAAAAATAACCTCCCAAACGAAGTTTCTCAAAATTCTGTATACCGATGGGATAAATCTTGTTACTCATAATCTTTTGGAGTTTAAAAAGTCCCTGTAGACAAAGATAGCACAATAATCACCTAAGAAGCAATATAAATACTTAATTTTTATTCTATCCGCTTAATTATGACAATGCATAATTCATACAGCAAATACATTGGAACCGTCACCAATATCAAAGTAAACAAATCCGGCGGAGTAATAATGGCAGCCGTTACCATAACACCGATAAAGGCATGTCTTCTGTATCGAACCATAAAAGTAGAAGTAATCAATTCGAGCTTAGCCAATATAAATGCCACTACAGGTAATTGAAAGACCAGTCCCATAACAAATGTCAGAGTTGAAAAAGTTGAGATATAAGATGCCAAGGTTATCGTACTTCGAATGGACGGATCCACTTGATAAGTTCCTAAAAATCGGAATGAAACAGGAAATACAATGTAATAATTCATCAATACTCCCAATGAAAAAAGGACATACATGGATACAACTATCATCAAAGAGTACTTTTTCTCGTTTTCATATAAAGCCGGACTTATAAAACGAAACAACTCGTATAATATATAGGGTGAAGCCCCCAACAAAGCCAAATACACCGATGATGAAATATGCATCATAAACTGCGATGCCAATTCTGTACTTATCAGATCGATCTGATAAGGTTCAAACCGAAAATCAAATCCGCACCAACGGACAAATTCTTCAATACATCTATAAGTAGCAAAATTCCATTCACGCGGAGCTAACAAAAGTTGAAAAGTCCACTCTTTAAAAGAAAAAATCAATATCGTGAACACGACTATAACCAAGACAATACGGAAGAGCATCTTTCTCAACATCTCCAGATGCCCCCCGAATGTCAAAAGCTGAATATCATCCGATTTATTCTTCATCTATCCTTTTCAACTCGTCTGTAACTTCCGTTTTTTCCAACAACGATTCATCTTCCGGCTCACTTTTTTCGTGCATGCCTTCCTTGAAATTTTTCACTCCCTGTCCTAAGCTACGCATCAGCTCTGGAATCTTCTTTCCACCAAATAAAAGCAGTACAGCACCCCCAATCACAATTAATTCAGTAGTGCCAATCATTAAAGGTTGTATCATCATTCGTATATTAAATAAATTTCATTTGTATCAAAATCAATCTCCCAATTACCATTTTCGGTACTTTCCCATTGATATTGACTTGACATACGATCCCACCAATTCTGAAATTTCATACCGGTTTCACCTATATCTTTTACTAACTTTTCATACAGCACTTCATTATCTACAGTAAGTATCCCGGCCAATTCATTCAATCCGTTACGCCGCTCAAAAAGTGTTTGGATTTCACACTTTTCTTCATTTGTAACAGTTCCTACCAGTTTTTTCATAATACTCATTTTTTTTATTTACTCATACAACAACTTTCCCGAGGAAAGCATACTCCATAAGAGTATCCTTATAACACATCAAAACTCCTGTCTCACATCAAATGGATCCAAATATGTAATCTCTTTTATCTCATGTCCGGGAAGAAATGTCCCGTACCGGCGAATATCAAGCAGTAATGAGCGAGAGGTATTACGCTCCAGATGAGCTACTACACACTGCTCATGCGAGGGTGTATTTACCTCTAAAGTCGTTTTCCAATTCATCCAAATACACCGTTTACATTGGTATGCATCACAATTGCGACACAGAGGTGCGTAAGATAGTTTATAGAGTTTTGGATTTTTTATATCCAAAACTTCAACCAAGCTGCCGATGGAATACCCGTCGTCAGCCAAATAAAATGCAGGACAAATATAGAATTTACCATCAGGAGCCAATGTAATATTTTCAACTCCGGCATTACAATTATTCATTTTGTCCAGCATCATACGGTCGGTCAATAAATTCAATTGCGGAGCCATTCCTTCCAGATACATGCCTTTCAGTTTTAAAGCCAATTCATCTAAAACCGATTTATAGATATCGAAATCAGATTCGGTAAAGGTATCAATATCAACCAGAACAACATTCAACCTTAAAACCTTATCCAACACTTCATTAAGAATTGTATAATTTTTAAAGAAGCCGGTCTTTCCTGTTCTCAATACATAAGTTTTTTGAATATCACAACCTGATACCGACAACTGTTCCCAATCATCAAGAACCACCACATCAGCCTCATCCCGGTATTCTACCGGAACAATTTTGCTATGATCGATTGTTTCTATCTCATCTTTATAGGCTTGCGGTAATTCATAATGCGGATACACAAATTGAAGCATCAGGTTTTCTTTCATAGCAAAAAGAATACCTGCCTTTAAATTTTCCAGACTAATTAATCTGTGTTCAGATTTCCGGTTATCATAATGACAATAAGAAACGCTCGTATCGTCTAATAAAATTACAAGATATTGAAGCATAAAATTAACTATTTATATCGTTTGACTCATTCTTGCCCGTTCCAGACCTGTCACATTCATCCTCCGATTCCAGTTTCCGGTAAAGTTTGTTCCAATAGTAATTATTGGCTCGAACACGCGCTTTATGCATTTTGCAAATAGCCGTACTACGTTGATAAATCGTATTTGTATCCGCCGCATCATAATTCTCACCTTGACACCAAGCGCATCCCTCAGCCACCTCGCAATCAATACATTCCGGGGTACTTTGTGTACATCGGTCAAGAGTTAAAAAAGGACGCAATTTATTTTTATCAAGACCATCATGCACATTACCTATAATCCATGCTTTTTTGTTTCGGAGAGAATATTGGGCAAAACGTGTACAAGGATAAAAGTTACCGGCCGCATCTACCGCCAACATCATTCCGGCACCACACCAATTCTGATTTTGCAATTTACAGTCCAAAGGCTTACCCAAATGCTCGGAAAAAAAAGAGCAATCGTTTTTCTCATAAAGTCCATTATCAATAATCGAATCGGCCAGTTGAATCAGTTGCTCCTCAAACAAAGAGTCATCACCCTCTTGCCATACATCTTCGAATACACAATTAATATTGACCTCATGAATACCTAAATTATACAAATGCAAGACACTTTCTTTTATATACGGGAGATCCGGGCTACTAATCGTCACTTTAGTACCGTCACCGGGAAACTGTTCTAACCACAGCGGAATATTTCGTACCACATCCTTATATGAGCCTTTTCCGGTGTTCTTATAAATACGGTTAAGATCATGTTTTAATTCTGTCCCGTCAATAGTTATACCGATACTCAAATGATCTATATTTTTCTTAATAAAGCTCTGTACTTTTTCCTCATGATAATTAAGACCATTAGTAGAAAAACTAAAGCGATATGAATCAAACCAATGATGATTTCGTTTAAACAATTCAATCTTTATATAATTACATATTTTTTCTATCAATTCTATTTCAAGAAAAGGCTCTCCGCCGATAAAGTCCCAAACTACTGATTTTTCCTGAAAACTCTGTTCATTATCCAATATATAATCAATAGCTTGTTTGGCAATGTCCCAAGACATACGTTCTTTCGAGTTCTTACCTACGAGATAACAATATTTACATGCTAATTGGCAATCTTTCGTAACAATAAAAGTTATATTTTTAGCTATGCCATCTTGCCACAGTTTTTTAGCTTCCTTTATTTGTCCCATCATTTTATGATTTAAAAAGGATATACCCACTAAATGCAGCATATCCTTTTACATGTTAATAGTTATTCCATCCCGCACATGAACCTGTACACGAGCCTGTACAGGTACCTCGACAGGTCCTTATACAACTACCTTGGCAAGTTCTCTCACAAGTTCCCATACAGGTGTTGTTACAGCCATGATAGCAGGCACGGTAACAAGAACCTGTACAATAACTTTCACACCCCATAGCGACTTTAGCCGCTTTAGAAGCAACAGGATTGCTAACCAATACCACTGTAGCTATAATCGGCAAGGCTGTTTTCACTGCTTTTTTGAAGAATTCACGCCTTGAATAAAGTTCTTCATTCTTGATTTTCTTTTTCATACCTTAAATATTTAAAGCCCTTTCCGGGCAGTAGCCATACACAAACCCTTACATGTACTTAAACACGCACTTTTACAAGTTCCCGAACATCCAGAAGGATAATAAGACGACTTCCCCCGACATGCAGTGGCACAACTCGCTCCACACCCTCCTACACAAGTAGAGCAACTTGAAGAACCGCCACCGGAAGAACCGCCACCACCATACGATTCGTCATCGTCAGGATCGTCACAAGAAGACAAAATAGAAGGAACGATCATAACAGCCCCTAAAAAAGGAAGTATTCCTTTCACCGCTTTTTTAAAGAATTCACGTCTGGAGTGAAATTCTTCATTCTTTTTTTTCTCTTTCATAAATAATAGATTGATTATTAATATATAATATTACCAGTCTGGTCGTATCTTATTCTGCGCAGGAATCAAGCGAGCCTCGGAGAAGTACCCTGCATCATATAATCCGGAGTGCCGGATAACAGATTTATCCTTGTAAACATATAAGGTGGCACAGCCGGCATAAGGAATACAGGATTTATAAATGTACCAACCGTTCTGATACTGCTCATATGCATACATACCAACCGATTCCCTATTGATAAGCAAAGAAATCGTTGAATTACCATAAAAGTCTTTGAAAAATCCCAGATTATACATACGCCCTTTTAGGTTAAGGCAGGGTGGATGACTGGAGTCAACCTGCCGGAAATCGGAATCAAAAAGTTTACTAAACACATACTCTTCACCATGTGCAAGTATAAAAGAAAATAAGAATAAAAAGAGGAACAAGAAAAACCGCATCCGTTCCTTTACAGATGTTTGTAATTGCATTGCGTCATGTTCATGTGCCTATAGCCTCCCCGGATTCGGTATTATACAAAAAAGACGTGGGAGTCTGTACTTTTGCTTATCCAGATTCCAGGCCTTCGCATTGCCTACCTCCAAAGATAAGCAACGTACACAGCCCACGTCAAGATAGATATACAGAACACCACGTCGCGCGTAATGTTTAGATATAATCTAAAGTGGACGTTTCCGTTGCTCTATCTTTTTTGGAGGTTTCAAATTTGCGAAGTTTGGAATCCAAAAGATAATGCCGTAAACGTCTTTTTTTACATTTTATAAATCTCCTTTACTCTTAAAGTTGAGATTATTCCTTGCAAAGGAAGCACTTTTTTATTTAACAACAAACTCTTTCACAAAATTATTTTCTATTTTTAAAACATGTATCTTAACCCACATTAAATTAATTATTCGGTCATATTGCCGCACTTTAATGAATCATATACTTCAAGATAAAGTAATCAAAATATTATAAGCGTACGCAAATACAGTAACATTACCGTTTCATATAATATTTCCGTTCTTCCTCCGTCAGCTTTTCTATCGAATAGCGAAGCATCGTACGGGGCATTTCACCGGCATGTTTATCAAGAAACTGTAACAGTAGGTTCTGGTCGCGTTTACCCATCTCACGGAGCATCCAACCTATGGCTTTTTGCATCAGGTCATGCTTATGATGCAACAACAATTCGGAAAGACGAAGGATGTCGATATAATCGTCATTTCTGATCAGTGTAATCGTAGAAACTACTGCAATACGCTGCTCCCAAAGAAGTGTGCTGTCAGCCAGACGGTACAAATCCTCACGGGGGTTATTCTTTAAATATTCTCCTACAATATAAGGAGCAGACAGGTCCACCAAGTCCCAGTTATTAATACGGACAGTCTGTGTCAGATAGAAATCATAAATCTCTTTTCGTGCCTTTTCACCGGACTTCTTGAAACGCTCCACCAACATCAGCAACGCACATAAGCGGCATTCATGCCACTCACTCTCTAATAAATCCGCTATCGCCTCAAACGGTTCTTCTTTATGACGCTTTGCCACCAGGCGGGTATTGGGAACGACAATCCCGAGAAATTTATCACCCTCACCATACTGCCCTTTTCCTGTTTTGAAAAAATTGGGCAAATACTCCCTTTTCACCGGGTCGATATACATTTCCAATTCTTTCTGAATCTCTGCTGCCTTTGTTCTCATATGATCTTCTATATAAATTCAAGCGGCTTGCAGTAAAGCAATCCGCACCAAAAATAAACAAAATATGGGGGAATAATGGAAAGTTATATCTATTTTTGCAGATAATACAGTAATCAGACTATGGTTTTAAATTACATCTGGATAGCATTCTTCATCGTCGCTTTTATTGTGGCATTAGGAAAGCTCATCTTTACAGGAAACACACAAATATTTACCGATATCATCAATTCCACTTTTGATTCGTCAAAGACCGCCTTTGAAGTCTCACTCGGATTGACCGGTGTTTTGTCTTTGTGGTTAGGCATTATGAAGATCGGAGAAAACAGCGGCCTTATCAATGCACTGTCCCGATGGCTGAGTCCTGTGTTTTGTCGTCTCTTTCCGGATATTCCGAAAGGACATCCGGTAATGGGATCCATATTCATGAATATGTCTGCCAATATGTTAGGACTCGACAATGCCGCTACTCCGATGGGACTGAAAGCAATGAAAGAACTGCAAGAACTGAATCCCCAAAAAGACACAGCCAGTAACCCGATGATTATGTTTCTCGTTATCAATACTTCGGGGCTGATACTTATACCTATCTCCATCATGGTATATCGTGCACAGATGGGAGCGGCACAACCAACCGATATTTTTATCCCTATCCTATTGAGTACGTTCGTCTCGACATTGGTTGGAGTGATTGCCGTCAGTATATCTCAACGTATCAATCTGATAAACAAGCCTATACTAATATTAATAGGCATCCTGAGTCTCATTTTCGGAGGGTTGATGTATCTCTTCACCACCCTTTCACGCGAAGAAATGGGAACCTATTCTACGCTGATAGCCAACATCATATTGTTCGGAGTCATCATTCTTTTCATCTTGACGGGAATACGAAAAAAGATCAATGTATACGACTCTTTTGTAGAAGGGGCGAAAGAGGGTTTCACCACCGCCGTACGCATCATTCCTTATCTGGTCGCTTTTCTGGTAGGTATTGCTGTATTCCGTACTTCCGGGGCAATGGATATCCTCGTGGACGGTATTGGCTATGTAGTAGGACTCTGCGGACTGGACACGAGCTTTGTCGGCGCTCTACCCACCGGATTGATGAAATCGCTCAGTGGAAGCGCTGCCAACGGATTGATGATCGATACGATGAAAGAATTCGGACCGGACTCTTTCGTATCGCGCGTCAGTTGCGTTGTGCGCGGTGCTTCGGACACAACGTTTTATATTTTAGCAGTGTACTTCGGCAGCGTAGGCATCACTAAAACACGTAACGCAGTTACGTGCGGGTTGATAGCCGACTTCTCAGGAATCATTGCCGCCATATTAATCAGTTATTTATTCTTCTTTTAATACATCAATATCATGGCTGTAACTTATCAGACAGAGGGCGTAAAAATGCCCGATATCAAAAAAAGGGAAACAACGGAATGGATTAAGTCCGTAGCTGCCACATATGGCAAAAAAGTCGGTGAAATCGCGTATATTTTCTGTTCGGACGAAAAAATACTGGAGGTAAATCGCCAGTATCTGCAACACGATTACTACACGGATATCATTACTTTCGATTATTGTGAGGGTGATCGTCTTTCCGGCGATCTTTTCATCAGTCTGGACACTGTAAAAACCAACTCCGAACAATTCAAGACTACGTATGATGAGGAACTTCACCGAACAATAATCCATGGTATCCTTCACCTGTGCGGCATTAACGATAAAGGGCCAGGTGAGCGCGAAATTATGGAAGCAGCCGAAAATAGGGCATTGGAAATAAGAAAATAAACCTATGAATAATCTTGTTAATGGGAAAGGCATATTCAGTCATAAAAAAGATTTTATCGCTGATCCATAAAAGAGGTATTTATTCCTGTTTCAAGGAGTAAGCCATTGCTATAATGTATTATATACCAACAACATACATAACAAGATACACTTCTCAATGTACAATAGATATACTATATCTGTTTATCAGTACGGCCCCAAGCCCTCACAACATCCCCATGTTCTGCATCACAACACCCGGATGTTTTATATGACAACATCCCCATGTTTTAGATAAGAACATCCAGATGTTGTACGAATGGAAAATAGAGTTCCAACAATGTAAGGATACAGACCATTATTTACTAAGAATAAGATGAAATATCTAACATAAATTCAATTAGAATACATCCATCACTTTGCCTAAGTCATAAAGCAACTAAATATATGTTTATGCAAGGTTCTCCACCATCCAATACCCAATCAAAACCGACATGTATTATCTTTAATAAGGGGTAATTTTGTCCGAAATACAATTATGGTAATTACCAAAACACAGAGTACAATTCTCACTGGACGAAATCCACTTTATTTGCATAACTCGAATGATAAACCATTCCAAGATCGACGTAAAATTAAAATTATGTATATTATAAACATTAACCATTTATAAAACTATAAACCATGAAACATTTATTTTCAACTTGGGCAATCCTATTATTTGCCCTGTTTATCGTAGTTCCCAACAGTTTTGCCGCCAAATGGAAAGCGCAACACGTCGTTCTGATCGGCCTGGACGGATGGGGAGCATACAGTGTAGAAAAAGCGGATATTCCCAACATCAAAAACGTGATGGCGAATGGAGCGTACACGTTGAAAAAACGTTCGGCACTCCCCTCGTCAAGCGCCATTAATTGGGCCTCCATGTTTATGGGAGCCGGTCCCGAACTACACGGCTATACCGAATGGGGATCCAAAACGCCGGAACTTCCGTCACGCGAATTGAACCAACACGGTATTTTCCCAACCATCTTCCAACTACTACGTGATGCTTCTCCGGAAGCGGAAATAGGTTGCTTATACGAATGGAACGGCATCAAATACCTGGTAGACACGCTTGCATTGAGTTATTACCAACAAGCTCCGGATTACAACAAACACCCCACTGCCCTGTGCGAAATGGCCGTAAGCTATTTGAAAGAAAAGAAACCCGCCCTTACCCTTGTGGCATTTGATAACCCCGATCACATAGGTCATGGTGTCGGTCATGACACGCCCGAATACTATGCAAAACTAAAAGAACTGGACGGATATATCGGACAAATCATCCAAGCTACCAAAGATGCAGGAACATTTGACCAGACTATTTTCATCATAACAGCCGACCACGGTGGTATCAATAAAGGTCACGGTGGAAAAACAATGAATGAAATGGAAACTCCTTTTATTATTTGCGGAAAAAACATCAAAAAAGGATTGAATTTCAATGAAAGTATGATGCAATATGATGTGGCATCCACCATCGCCTATGTATTCGGCCTAAAACAGCCACAAGTATGGATAGGACGCCCGATGAAACAAGTGTTCAAATAAGCGGAAAGGGTGCACCCCTACCATCAAATCGCCCACATTATAACCATGAGTGCGCTCCAAAAGTCAGATATAAAACTTTTGGAGCGCACTCATATTACCCCACAGCCCATCTTCTTAAGTGCTTATAACTCTCTTTTTCATTATAAAAACAGAACTTTTTCGTAACTTTGCACCGTTTGAAAAAGAAGTATTAAAACGAATGGACTTTAAGTACGACGTAATAGTAATCGGTGCCGGCCATGCCGGTTGTGAAGCAGCAGCAGCCTCAGCAAACTTAGGCTCAAAAACCTGTCTCATCACGATGGATATGAATAAAATCGGCCAGATGAGTTGCAATCCGGCAATAGGCGGTATCGCCAAAGGACAAATTGTACGTGAAATAGATGCGCTGGGTGGGCAAATGGGACTGATAACGGACCAAACAGCCATTCAATTCCGTATCTTGAACCGCTCGAAAGGGCCGGCAATGTGGAGTCCGCGCGCGCAATGCGACCGCAATAAATTCATCTGGGCTTGGAGAGAAGCATTAGAAAACACACCCAATCTTCACATCTGGCAAGATACAGTAAAAGAATTGCTCGTTGAAAACGGAGAAGTTGTGGGATTAGAAACAATGTGGGGAGTTACTTTTCATGCAAAATGTGTAATACTTACCGCAGGTACATTCCTCAACGGACTGATGCACGTTGGGAAAAACATGCTCCCGGGCGGACGTATGGCAGAACCGGCATCTTACCAGTTGACCGAATCCATCGCACGGCATGGTATCAGCTATGGTCGGATGAAGACAGGTACCCCTGTGCGTATAGACGGACGAAGCGTGCATTATGAATTAATGGATACGCAAGACGGAGAAGCCGATTTCCATAAATTCTCTTTCATGGATACTCACGTGCGTCATCTCAAACAGCTACAATGCTGGACATGTTTCACCAATCCTGAGTCACATCGTATTTTGCGTGAAGGATTGTCCGAATCTCCCCTTTTCAACGGACAAATTCAAAGTATAGGGCCACGTTACTGCCCAAGTATAGAAACTAAAATCGTCACCTTTCCCGATAAAGAGCAACACCAATTGTTTTTGGAGCCCGAAGGGGAAACCACACAAGAATTATACTTGAACGGATTTTCTTCTTCACTCCCTATGAGCATACAAATTGAAGCGTTGAAGAAGATTCCAGCTTTTAAAGACTTGGTTATTTATCGTCCCGGATATGCGATTGAGTATGATTTCTTTGATCCGACCCAACTAAAACATTCGTTGGAATCGAAGAAAATCAAAAACTTATTCTTTGCCGGACAAGTAAACGGAACTACCGGATATGAAGAAGCCGGAGGTCAAGGAATCATTGCCGGTATCAATGCACATATCAATTGTCATGGAGGTGAACCGTTTACACTGGCGCGTGACGAAGCATATATCGGAGTACTCATCGATGATCTTGTAACCAAAGGAGTAGATGAACCTTACCGGATGTTTACTTCCCGTGCTGAATATCGCATTCTATTACGAATGGACGATGCAGACATGCGCTTGACAGAAAAAGCATGGAAATTGGGATTAGTAAAAGATGATAGATATACATTACTAAAAAAGAAGCGAGAAGCGATAGAACGCATTGTCTCTTTCGCACGCAACTATTCGATAAAAGCGGCACTTATCAACGATTCACTCGAAAAACTGGGTACTACTCCTCTACGTCAGGGATGTAAATTGATAGACCTAATAAACCGTCCTCAAATCACAGTAGAAAATATAGCCGAACATGTGCCGGCATTCAAACGGGTACTCGACGAAATCACAGAACGCAAAGAAGAAATTATCGAGGCTGCAGAAATACTGATTAAATACGAAGGATACATCGGCCGCGAACGAATTATCGCAGACAAGCTTGCCCGGTTGGAAAGTATCAAAATCAAAGGAAAATTTGATTATAACTCCATTCAATCCCTATCCACCGAAGCAAGACAAAAGTTAGTCAAGATAGATCCGGAGACTATAGCACAAGCGAGCCGAATTCCGGGGGTATCACCAAGCGACATCAACGTGCTGTTGGTACTTTCAGGAAGATAAGAGCGTGCGTTTCACGTGAAACAAAACATTTAAAGAAACGAAATAAATCAATGATTATGAGCAAAGAAAGGCTTATCAAAAGCATTCGGGAAATACCCGATTTTCCCATTCCGGGAATACTCTTTTATGATGTTACTACCCTATTCAAAGATGCTGCATGCTTGCAGGAACTTTCGGATACAATGTATGAGATATATAAAGATAAAGGAATCACAAAAGTAGTGGGAATAGAATCCAGAGGCTTCATTATGGGACCAATTCTCGCCACACGATTAGACGCAGGCTTTATCCCGATCCGTAAACCCGGGAAATTACCCGCCGAAACGATTGAAGAGAGTTACGACAAAGAATACGGAAAAGACACGATACAGATACATAAAGACGCTTTAGATGAAAACGATATCGTATTACTGCACGACGATCTGTTGGCTACAGGTGGAACAATGAAAGCTGCCTGTGAACTGGTCAAAAAGCTAAAGCCGAAAAAAGTATACGTAAACTTTATCATCGAGCTAAAAGAGTTGAACGGAAAGGCCGTATTTGGAGACGATGTAGAAATAGAATCGGTATTGTCTTTATAAATAATTTCCTATATTTGCAAGGCGTAGCCATACAGCTACGCCCTTTTTAATATGGAAGCCGATCAGAAAACCAAAACCAGCGAATACCTGAAAGGGATTGTAGCAAATCTCCCGGAAGGTCCCGGTATTTATCAGTACTTAAATGCCGAAGGAGTAATTATATATGTAGGAAAAGCAAAAAACTTAAAAAGAAGAGTATATTCCTATTTCAGCAAAGAACACGAACCTGGAAAAACAAGAGTATTAGTCAGCAAAATAGCCGATATACGTTATATCGTAGTCAATTCCGAGGAAGATGCCCTATTATTAGAAAACAACCTGATAAAAAAATACAAGCCTCGGTATAATGTATTACTGAAAGACGATAAGACCTATCCGTCTATTTGCGTACAAAACGAATACTTCCCGCGCATATTCAAAACCAGAAAAATTATCCGTAACGGCTCCTCTTATTATGGCCCATATAGCCATATGCCATCGATGAACGCCGTACTCGACCTCATCAAGCACCTCTATCCGCTACGCACTTGCAATTTAAACCTTTCACCGGAAAATATCCGTGCCGGAAAATTCAGTGTTTGCCTTGAATATCACATAAAAAATTGTGCCGGCCCTTGTATCGGATTGCAATCGCAGGAAGAATATTTAAGAAACATCGGTGAAATCAAAGAAATTCTAAAAGGAAACACACAAGATATCAGCCGCATGCTATTTCAGCAAATGCAGGAACTGGCAACCGAGATGAAATTTGAGGAAGCACAAAAGATCAAAGAGAAATATACTTTGATAGAAAATTACCGTTCCAAATCCGAAGTAGTAAGTTCAATATTGCATAATATCGACGTGTTTTCCATTGAAGAAGACGAGAACAACTCCGCTTTTGTCAACTACCTGCACATCACTAACGGAGCAATCAACCAAGCTTTCACTTTCGAATACAAAAAAAGGCTGAACGAAAGCAAAGAAAAACTTCTTACACTGGGCATCATTGAAATGCGCGAACGTTACAAAAGCCTCTCACGAGAGATTATCGTACCGTTTGAAATAGACATGGAGTTAAGTAACGTGGTTTTCACCGTACCGCAACGCGGTGACAAGAAAAAGCTCCTTGAACTGTCGCAACTCAACGTTAAGCAATACAAAGCCGACCGCATGAAACAAGCGGAAAAGCTAAATCCGGAACAGAGAAGCATGCGATTGATGAAAGAGATACAACAAGAGCTACATTTAGACAGACCACCCCTTCAAATAGAATGTTTCGACAACTCCAACATTCAAGGATCGGATGCCGTAGCCGCCTGCGTAGTATTCAAAAAGGTTAAACCATCCAAACAGGACTACCGGAAATACATTATCAAAACGGTAGAAGGACCGGACGACTATGCATCCATGAAAGAAGTGGTCAGAAGACGTTATCAGCGCGCCATAGACGAAGAGAGCACCCTTCCCGACCTGATCATTACCGACGGTGGAAAAGGGCAAATGGAAGCCGTAAGACAGGTTATGGAAGAATTGCATCTCACCATACCCATTGCCGGTCTTGCCAAAGACAGAAAACACCGGACTTCCGAACTTTTATTCGGCTTTCCACCGCAAACCATTGGGTTAAAACAACATTCTCCCCTCTTTAAATTACTGGAACAGATACAAGATGAAGTACATCGTTTTGCCATCACTTTCCACCGCGATAAACGCAGCAAACGCCAAGTAGCATCTGCATTAGACACGATTAAGGGTATCGGAGAGAAAACAAAAACAGCTTTACTAAAAGAATTCAAAAGTGTAAAGCGCATAAAAGAGGCTTCATTGGAAGAAATCAGCGCCATCGCAGGAGAAGCAAAAGCCAAAATTATCAAAGAGGCACTCCCTACCCCGGAAGCCACCAACCGGCAATAGATCAACATGTAGTGCACTAAATAACCTGTATCAACTTATTTAGCACACTGCACTTTTCATTCCCTATACCGATTTAAATATTTTTTTGAGAAAAACCATTTAAACTTCTGATTATCTATAACGTTTTTTGTAAATTTGCCTTTCCAAAAGCAATATAAAAGAGAAAATGAGAGTAGTAATACAGCGTGTCGGCCATGCATCAGTAACCATTGACGGGCACTGCAAATCAGCCATAAAAAAAGGAATGTTAATCCTCGTAGGCATCGAAGAAGCCGACGGAACAGAAGACATTACATGGCTGTGTAAAAAAATTATCAGTCTCCGCATCTTTGATGACGAAAATGGAATTATGAACAAATCGATCGTAGAGACTGGAGGTGAAATACTGGTAATCAGCCAGTTCACCCTACATGCATCAACCAAGAAAGGAAATCGTCCATCGTATATAAAAGCAGCTAAGCCGGATATTTCCATCCCTATTTACGAACAATTTTGCAGAGAATTGAGTTCTCTCCTTGGTAAGGAGATAGGTACGGGAGAATTTGGTGCAGACATGAAAGTGGAACTACTGAACGACGGCCCGGTAACCATTTGTATAGATACCAAAAACAAAGAATAATGACACTGGAAGAAGCTCAAAAACAGGTAGACCTGTGGATAAAAAAGTACGGAGTGCGCTACTTCAGCGAACTTACGAATATGGCCGTACTCACCGAAGAAGTAGGTGAATTGGCACGTATAATGGCACGCAAGTATGGTGACCAATCTTTCAAGGAAGGAGAGAAAGACAACCTTTCCGATGAAATGGCAGATGTACTCTGGGTACTTCTTTGCATCGCCAATCAAACCGGTGTAGATCTCACCGATGCCTTCACCCGCAATCTGGAAAAGAAGACCCAAAGAGATAATAAAAGACATATAAATAACCCCAAATTGAGTGACCATGGAACAGAATGACACCCACCTAAGCAAGTATGAAGCCGCGTTGGCTAAGTACAATACCAACCTGAGCGATGCCGACGTGCAAGCCCGCGTAGCTGCAATCATTGCAAACAAAGTAGCGGAAAATAATACGGAAGAGGTAAAAAAACTCCTTTTCAATTGTATAGATCTTACAAGTCTGAACAGTACGGACAACGATGAAAGCATTATGAAATTTACTGAAAAGGTAAATCAGTTCGATAACGAGTTTCCCGACTTGAAAAACGTAGCTGCTATTTGCGTATATCCGAACTTTGCAGAAGCCGTTAAAAACACATTGGATGTTGACGGGATAAAGATAGCCTGTGTATCAGCAGGTTTCCCTTCTTCGCAAACATTTATCGAAGTAAAAATAGCCGAAACAGCCATGGCGCTAATGGAAGGTGCTGATGAAATAGACATCGTTATTTCCGTCGGGAAATTCCTTAGCGGAGACTACGAAACGATGTGTGAGGAAATTCAGGAATTGAAAGACACCTGTAAAGAACGCCATCTGAAAGTAATCCTTGAAACCGGAGCTTTAAAAACAGCCTCCAACATCAAAAAGGCCTCTATCCTATCCATGTACTCGGGAGCGGATTTTATCAAAACATCTACCGGAAAACAGCAACCGGCAGCCACTCCGGAAGCAGCATATGTAATGTGTGAAGCCATCAAAGAGTATTACGATAAGACCGGAAACAAGGTCGGATTCAAACCGGCCGGAGGCATCAATACTGTAAATGATGCACTGATTTATTACACCATAGTCAAGGAAATATTAGGAGAGGAATGGTTAAACAACGAATTATTCCGCTTGGGAACAAGCCGATTAGCGAACCTGCTGCTTTCTGAAATAAAAGGTGAAGAAACAAAATTCTTCTGACATACTGCCAACTCCTCCTCCTGCAAAGAGGGGGAGTTTTCATATTAAGACTCCTGCTACGATTGCAAACTCATATCTATAATTAAGAAAAACTAAAGTTCCTTACTTACAAATACTCATATTTTTACTATCTTTGCCGGACATTAGACTATAGAGAATAGTATAATGCACTGTATTAGAGAACGTTTCATTTATTATCTTTTTCCTGGAATTCGGCAAAATTCATGTTATGAAAGGTAATAAGCAAACGGGTCTCACGCACCTTCACGTATATACTCTTGTTATATATCGAACGGAGCGTGAGACTGTTGCTTGTATCGTCATAACGGCTTGCCGAAGCCCCAGGAAAGATACAGAGCAACAGTTCTCACGCTTTTCGGTTAACAAAAGATTAAAAAAGACAAGAGTATGGAACAAAACAGTATTTCAGTACGTTTCAACCCGAACAAAAGAAACGACATCTTAGCAGTCAACAATACACAGAATTTGCTTATCGGGCTAATATCCAGTATGAAAACGGGCCTTTTTGTCGATAGTTTGGAGACAGGCATAGAACATGAAAGACTCCATCGACTACTGGCAGAAACGCCACAACTGAAACAGGAAGCCGCTATCATCGAAATGCTGTCCCTCCTTCGCAACGAAGGCGAACGAACCTCCTACTCCATCCTTATACCTTATCTGCTTACAGCCAACGACGGAGACGAAACAGAAAGAATCCTTCGCGAACGTTTTTTCGGCATAGAATTGTTTATACACCGCGCTAAAAACTTATATCATTTCTTGGAACATGTGGATAAGAAAAACATCGTATCCATCGAAAAAGAAGACCTTAAACGGGGGATTCTGGCATGGGATATGGGAGAACTGATCAGTTGGGCACGAATCGCTTGCGAAACCGGATATATCGACGAAAAAACCGCTTGGGAATATATTAAATATGCAGGAGAACAATGCCGACAGACATTCCGGAACTGGAATGAAATAGGAAAGAGTTATTTAATCGGACAAGCCATGATAACGGACAAAAAAGAAGAAGCCGACAGAGCAATCAGATACTTTCTCCTGGCCACACAAGATGAAAACAGTCCATGGAGAAAAAATCATTTCTCCCTATCAACCACATAATCGAGATAAGCTTCAAGCGCTTCACAAACATCGGAACCAGATGTGATGGTGTGGAGTAAATCAAGGGCTTTTTCTTTGTAAAACTTCATCTTCTCTACGGCATATTCGATGCCGCCATTCTCTTTGGAGAACTCTATCAAACGGGCGATTTCACCGGATGTAGCAGTACCCTCCTTTATTCTGACAGCTACTTCCTGTGCCCACGCATCAGCAGTAGAATTTAAAGCATAAATGGCAGGCAAAGTCAACTTCCCTTCCAACATGTCATTACCCGTCGGCTTACCAAGCGCTTTATTCTCAAAATAATCAAAAATATCATCTTTTATCTGAAAACAAATCCCAATATATTCGCCAAACAAACGGGCAATCTCCGCCTTTTCATCATCAGCATGCACAGATAATGCCGCCGATTTAGTACAAGCAGCAAAGAGCGCTGCTGTCTTCTTACGAATCACATCGAAATAGATTTCTTCAGAGAATTGCGGATTGCTTACATTGGAAAGCTGCAACAATTCGCCTTCAGCCAAATCTTGGCCCAGACAAGAAACAACCTCCAATATCTCGTGACTCATCGTTTTTCCGGCATGCACAAGACTGGTAGCCAGTAGAAAATCACCCACCAACACCGCTACTTTATTATTATAAATGGCATTAACAGAGAGCTGCCCGCGACGCTCGGTACTCTCATCCACCACATCATCGTGAACAAGGCTGGCCGTATGAAGAAGTTCCAGCGCAACAGCCGCATGAAGAGTGGCAGGCCGAATAGCACCATACAAACGTGCAACCAATAACACTAAAATAGGACGCATCATCTTCCCATTCCTCTGCCGGATATGAGCAATCACGTTATTCAGCAGAAGATTCGAACTGGACAGAGAACTATCAAATAGTCTCTTAAAGTCTTCCAGTTCCGTTGTTATCGGAGACTTTATTAGGGGTAAACTATCCATATATGACACAATTTGAGCACAAAAGTAATAATAAAACGGTTAATACCGTATTTTTTTGTACTTTTACCATGAAAAATTAGATAAATATGAATCAAAACAGTAAACTTTTCTTTTTGGATGCTTACGCACTTATATATCGGGCTTATTACGCCTTTATCAAAAATCCACGAATCAATTCCAAAGGTTTCAATACCTCGGCAATCTTAGGTTTTGTAAATACATTGGAAGACGTATTGAAAAAAGAGAACCCTACACATATCGGCGTGGCTTTCGATCCTCCGGGCCCCACCTTCCGACACGAAGCATACGAACAGTATAAAGCACAACGTGAGGAAACACCGGAAGCAATCCGCCTATCGGTACCTATCATAAAAGATATCATCCGGGCCTACCGCATACCTATACTCGAAATAGCGGGCTATGAGGCGGACGACGTAATCGGCACACTGGCTACTAAAGCCGGGCAACAAGGTATTACTACCTATATGATGACCCCCGACAAGGACTACGGCCAATTGGTAACAGACCATGTATTCATGTACCGCCCCAAATACGGAGATAAAGAATTCGAAGTAATGGGCGTGGAACAGGTCAAGGCGAAATTCGATATTCAATCTCCTGTACAAGTCATCGATATGTTAGGATTGATGGGGGACGCTTCAGATAACATTCCGGGTTGCCCCGGTGTAGGAGAAAAAACAGCACAGAAACTAATTGCCGAGTTCGGTAGTATCGAAAATTTACTTGAGCACACTGACCAACTGAAAGGTGCACTAAAAATAAAAGTCGAGACAAACCGGGAAATGATTACTTTCTCCAAATTCCTGGCAACTATAAAAACAGATGTTCCTATCAAATTAGACATGGACGCATTGGTTCGTGAACAAGCAGACGAAGAAGCACTACGAAAAATTTTCGAAGAATTGGAATTTCGTACATTAATAGATAGAATCTTCAAAAAAGACAATCAGCCTCTCTCCTCTTCTCCCGGACCTCTTTTTGCACAAACAAACACTCCGATTCAAGGCGATTTATTCGCAGAATTTACGGCCAACGGGACAGTTGAAGAGAAAAAAACGAATCTACACACGTTAGAAACATTAAAATGTGATTACCAACTTATTGATAATAAGGATAAAAGGAGCAAATTAATTCAAAAGTTACTTACAACGAAAATTCTCGCGTTAGATACGGAAACTACAGGTACCGAGCCAATGGAAGCAGAATTGGTAGGAATGAGTTTCAGTTTTGCAGAAAATCAGGGATTTTATGTACCGGTACCCGCCGAACGGGAAGAAGCGTTAAAAATAGTAAATGAATTCCGGAAAGTCTTCGAAAATGAAAAATCATTGAAAGTCGGGCAAAATATCAAATATGATATGATCGTCCTCCAAAATTATGGAGTGGAAGTGAAAGGCCCTCTTTTCGACACAATGGTAGCACACTATGTCCTCCAACCGGAACTTCGTCACGGAATGGACTATCTGGCCGAAATTTATCTCCACTACCAGACCATTCATATCGAAGAGCTTATCGGCCCTAAAGGAAAGAACCAAAAAAACATGCGCGACCTCGATCCCAAAGACATCTACCGATATGCTTGCGAGGATGCAGATGTCACACTAAAATTAAAAAATGTACTCGAAAAAGAACTGAAAGAGAATGATGCTGAAAAGCTTTTCTATGAAATAGAAATGCCACTCGTCCCTGTACTTGTAAACATTGAAAGCAATGGTGTACTTTTGGACACAGAGGCGCTCAAGCAATCGTCAGAACACTTTACAGCACAAATGGCAGCCATCGAAAAAGAAATTTACGAATTGGCCGGTGAAGAATTCAATATCGCTTCTCCCAAACAGGTAGGCGAGATACTATTCGACAAACTAAAAATTGTAGACAAAGCCCGGAAGACCAAAACCGGCCAGTATGTCACATCGGAAGAGGTACTCGAAAGCTTGCGGCATAAGCATCCCGTAGTAGAAAAGATATTGGAACACCGTGGGCTGAAAAAATTACTGGGTACCTATATAGACGCCTTACCGTTACTTATAAACCCACGTACAGGACGTGTACATACTTCTTTCAATCAAACGGTTACGGCTACCGGACGTCTCAGTTCCAGTAATCCCAACCTTCAAAATATCCCTATTCGTGATGAAAACGGGAAAGAGATCCGCAAAGCATTTATTCCCGATGAAGGATGTCTGTTCTTCTCTGCCGACTATTCGCAAATAGAATTACGTATCATGGCACATCTGAGCGAAGATAAGAATATGATAGATGCTTTTCTAAGCGGTTATGACATTCACGCTGCCACGGCAGCCAAAGTGTATAAAACCAATATTGAAGATGTAAACTCCGATATGCGTCGTAAAGCCAAAACAGCTAATTTCGGGATCATATACGGCATTTCCGTCTTTGGCCTGGCAGAAAGAATGAATGTGGACCGGAAAGAGGCTAAAGAGCTCATAGAAGGTTATTTTGAGACTTATCCACAAGTAAAAGCCTATATGGACAAAAGCATCGAGGTAGCACGTGAAAAAGGCTACGTCGAAACCATATTCCACCGTAAACGTTTCCTACCGGATATCAACTCGAGAAATGCAGTAGTACGCGGATATGCCGAACGTAATGCCATCAATGCGCCCATCCAGGGAAGTGCAGCCGATATAATAAAGGTCGCTATGGCACGTATCTACGAACGTTTCAAACGCGAAGGGCTGAAAGCTAAAATGATACTGCAAGTACATGACGAATTAAACTTCAGTGTTCCGATAGAAGAACGGGAACGGGTAGAACAAGCAGTCATTGAAGAAATGGAAAAAGCCTATAAGATGCATGTCCCCTTAAAAGCAGATTGTGGTTGGGGAAAAAACTGGCTGGAAGCACATTAAAAAAGCCAATCGCCACATGCCAGAGAACCCTGAAAGTTTTTATCAGACTTTCAGGGTTCTCTTCAAAAACGGCTTCCCACTTCCTGTGTGCCACGTGGAACAAATGCATAAAGATGAATACATTAGAAGATATTTATTACCTTTGTCTACTTTTGTCTACTTATAAACACCAAAACAACTCCTCATGAATCAAGAATTAAAACAGTACGTAGAAACCACCATTATTCCAAAATATGAAATGTTTGATAAGGCCCATAACCGGACACATGTATGCACTGTCATTGCCGAAAGCCTGATACTGGCAAAAGATTACCCCCTAAATACGAACATGGTTTATACCATAGCAGCTTACCATGATCTCGGATTATGTAAAGACAGAGCCACACACCATCTTGTCTCCGGTGAAATTCTTGAGAATGATAAAATGCTGTACAGATGGTTTACAGAGGAAGAAATAAGAGTAATGAAAGAAGCCGTAGAAGACCACAGAGCCTCTTCTGACCATGAGCCACGCAGTATTTACGGAAAAATTGTAGCAGAAGCAGATAGAATTATAGATCCGGAAATTACATTAAGAAGAACCGTACAATACGGATTGAAACAGAATCCGGCAGAAAACACAGAATGGCATTACAACCGCTTCCTAAATCATCTCTTAAATAAATATGCCGAAGGAGGATATCTGAAGTTATGGTTCGAACACTCAAAAAACGGAGAAAAATTACGAGAATTACGGTCACTTATCAACAACCGGGAAGAATTAAGAAATGTTTTTAACAAGATATTTGAAGAAGAAACAAATCTACAGATATAAATTCGTACGAAAAATTAACAGAATAGAAAAAACAGCCGGAGTTTTTTCACAAAAATCCCCGGCCCAACCAGTTACAGAGAATTTATCATCTAAAAACTAAAAAACATTCAATCTTTACCTAACTCTACAAAAGTAACACAAAAAAAAGGAAAATATCAAATATCAGATTTGCGAAAAACGAACATTCTGAATCAAAACACGCTTAAGGCGACAAAATTAGAGTTTATATAGCGAAAAAAAATCATATCAGACAGAAACGTTCCTGCAATTCTTTCAAGAACCCACGTGAAATACGCAAATCCTCCCGATCATTAAAAGGGGGATACAGTTGGCATTGTTTGCCATTAATAACAGCCAGATAGCTGACATTTATAATTATTGATTGACTAATCTGTACAAATGACTCCGAATAGCTTATAATATCTTCAGCTTTCGTGTTTTTCTTAAGGCTCAACCTGGCCTGATTGAAAAGTGTCACCTGCCACTGTCGTTTATCTTTCGAATATTCAAAGAAACCTATCTCTTCAATACGAAGCAACTTAAAACCTGTCACAGTACTTATCATGAAGGTATCGCGTTGTGGCAATAATGCACTCACAGACGCCGCAAAGGCCGGAATCGCCGGATGGGAAAGCGCTGCTTTCCGATAACGTTCAATAATCAATTCGAGATCTCCTGAAACAAAAGGTTTCAATAAATAATCAAATGCCGATTCCCGCAATGCCTGAAGCAAATATTTGTCATAGGCTGTATAAAAAACAACCTTCATATCCCACAATACCTCGTCGCGCATTTCACTCAGTAACCTGATCCCCTGGATATCCGGTAATTCTACGTCTAAAAACAGAAGATCAGGATGTTGCTCCATGATTAATTTTCTTCCTTTAGCCCCATTGACAGCAGTCCCTCTGACATCCATTTCGGGATATAACGCCAATTCCCGACACAGATTTTCTATCGCCGTACGATCATCATCCACAATCACTACTTTGCAAATTCCATTCATTGTTATCATAGGTCATAAGAATAATTGCATGGGATATACACAGAAACACCAGTTCCGGTTCGCATCCCGTCAGCAAGGTTTGTTATTTCAAAACGTATCTTTTCTCCTTTATTTTTTGCATTCAACAACTGAATTGTCTGATAAAGCACTTTCAGACCTGTGCCTGTTCCCCGGGTAGGCGACATAACCTGAGGTAAATATCCCCGTCCGTTATCTGCAATCATTATCCGTACGCCATTCCCTTCAGGCATAACAGATATCTCTAACCGCTTCTCCCCTTCCATACCAGCAAGTCCATGCTTAATAGCATTCTCTACCGGAATCTGCACAATCATGGAAGGTACAATGATTTTCTCTACATCCAAGGTCGTATCGACCGATAAATCCAATATAAAGTTTTCACCTAACCGGTCCCTTTCCAAGCCGATATACGTCTGTACAAAATCCAATTCCTCCCGTAGCGGCACACTTAGTTTCTCTGTCATTTCCAAACTCTTACGCAACAATTTCACTAAATCAACCAATCCCGAACGTTCTCTGTCAGTCCCTTTAAAACGGCTAATCTCACGATTCAGCACATTAAAAGTAAAATGAGGTGAAACATGATTACGGATATTCTCCATACGAAGGCGGCTTATCTGGTTAAGAAGACGTTCCTGCAAAAAAGCACGTTTCTTTTTCATCAAACGATAAAGAAAAAATAATACAGCGATAGAGCCAACACAGGCAATAGCCCAAATGTACGATGTAAGCCGCAAGACTTTCATCTCTCCCGACTGTTTTTCAATCAAAAGTTCACGCCGCATTACAATCGTGTCCTGACTATATCGCATGTCTAACTCCGCAACACGAGTACGTATCTGCTCGTTCCGGATAGAATCATTCAACTCCTGATCACGTCTCAAATATTCATAAGCACGCCGATAATCACCTGTCTGCTCAAAATAGTGCTGCAAATACTGATTACGGATATTAATCATATTGGCATCGACATGCCCGTCAGAAACAGTACGCGCAATCATCCGGCTGGCAAGTGACACATCACCCTGTCGGAGTGCAAGTTCTATCATTTGAGTTTCAATATAATACATCGCCGAACGATTATTCATACCGGAAAAGAAACGATAACTGTCATTCAGATATAGTTGAGCGGAATCCAACTTATCAGTCAATACATACAACTCACCCAGATTGGCTTTACACAGATTCTGTTCATAAATCATCTGAGAATAAGGAGCTACAACAGCTAAAGCACGCTCCATGTAGCAAGAAGCTTCCCGGTAATCTTTCTTATAATAAAAATGGTTACCACGATTGTTGAGATAAGTAAACTTCTCAGGAACACTCATCTGCGAAAAGTAACGGCCGGCCATCTCATAATAATGATTAGAAAGATCGAAATCACGCAATTCCATATACGTCTGTCCCAAACCATAATAAATAGGAAACTTATTGCGGTCGGGCAAGCCTAATGAATCACAAAGGAACAACGCACGCCGATAATAATAAGCCGCATCGGTATAATCGCTTTTATGAACATTACCGTCGGCCAGATTTATGCAAATATCAGGCAAATAAGACAATTCATTGCCCTGCTTGCGATGTTCATAAGCTTTCTGATAATACACAACCGCAGAATCCGGAAAATTCCATCTCCCCCATACATTTCCCATCATATTGTAAGTGGCAGAAAAGAGATCGTGTATTTGTGGAGAGTCAGAAGATTTCTGACAAAAATGAAGAATTATCCGGCTGTAATACACAACCGAATCAAACTGAGAAGCAGCAAAACAAGCCTTAGAATAGACATTCATTAATCGATAATAGGACAAACTATCTGCAGTCTGCGACATATTCTTACGCAATAAAGAACGGGAATAGGCATTATTCGTGAACAGAGAATCCATCGCTTTTCTTTCCAATAAAGTCACAATATCATCTTCGTCACCCGTTTCTGATATGTCTACATGCTCGTCACATCCACACACAAACAATAATGAACAGATGAATACAATAACTCCCTGAATATATCTATCTACCATCTCCTTATCTATAGAATATTGCAACAAAAATACATTCTTTTTCTGAATGATATATATATTCTGATAGAAATTATAAGCAAAATTACTTATCTTTGTAGCCAATATTATAGAATACAGGAATCTAATGAGTCCATTAAACTTCACTCACATTCTGACACAGGCAGTCGATGAGCTTTCGGAAAGCGAATCATATAAAGGACTGTTTCATCAACACAAAGACGGCGAACCCTTGCCCTCTGCACGGGTATTGTGCGAAATTATCGAGTTGTCACGTTCCATTCTCTTTCCCGGGTATTTCGGTAATTCCACGATCAACAGCCGGACAATCAATTATCACATCGGAGTTAATATTGAAAAATTATTCGGCCTGTTGTCAGAGCAGATTCTGGCAGGATTGTGTTTCGGAAAAAATGAAGAATGCGGTACTTGCAACGAATTACAGCGCGAAGAAGCAGCCCGTCTTGCCGCAAAGTTTATCAGTAAGTTACCACATATGCGTCGTATTCTGGCCACGGATGTGGAGGCAGCTTACAATGGCGACCCTGCAGCCCAAAGCTTCGGCGAAGTGATTTTCTGTTATCCGGCCATCAGAGCCATCAGTAATTATCGCATTGCCCACGAATTATTGGAATTAGGTGTACCGCTCATTCCCCGTATCATTACGGAAATGGCACACAGTGAAACGGGCATAGATATTCATCCGGGTGCTCAGATCGGAAGCTATTTTACCATAGACCACGGAACCGGTGTGGTAATCGGAGCCACCAGTATCATCGGACAGAACGTGAAACTGTACCAAGGGGTTACGTTAGGTGCCAAAAGTTTCCCGTTGGATGCCGACGGCAAGCCGATCAAAGGCATTCCCCGCCATCCGATACTGGAAGACAATGTGATCGTCTATTCCAACGCAACTATCTTAGGACGTATCACTATTGGTAAAAATGCGACAGTAGGCGGTAACATCTGGGTGACGGAAGACGTACCTGCAGGAGCGAAAATCGTCCAGACCAAAGCCAAAAAATAAAGGAAACAATGTGCAAGTATGCCCATGTACCGATTAAGAGAATAAGAAATTAATAACTTGAATAATTAACAAATTAACGCGCCAGCCAATCGGCACATTACCCCCATTGGCATATTGGCACATTATTCATTATGAGCGAACAATTTGAAATGATTGCCAAAACCTTCCAGGGATTGGAAGAGATACTGGCAGAGGAGTTGACGGCATTAGGAGCCAATGACGTACAGATAGGTCGAAGAATGGTCTCATTCACCGGAGATAAAGAGATGATGTACAAAGCGAACTTTTGCCTGCGCACCGCCATCCGCATTCTGAAGCCTATCAAAAATTTTAAAGCCAAGGATGCCGACGAAGTTTATGATCAAATCAAAGCCATCGATTGGGAAAATATATTGGATGTAAACAAGACCTTCGCCGTAGATGCCGTTGTATTCAGTGAAGAATTCCGTCATTCCAAATTCGTCTCTTATAAAGTGAAAGACGCTATCGTTGACTATTTCCGCGAATTGAACGGCAAACGTCCATCCGTGCGTATCAACAAACCGGATGTACTATTAAATATCCATATCGCACAAACGACCTGTACTCTCTCCCTCGATTCATCCGGCGAATCCCTACATCGACGCGGTTACCGTCAAGAAGCTGTTGAAGCACCGCTAAACGAGGTATTGGCAGCCGGTATGATTTTAATGACCGGATGGAAGGGCGAATGCGATCTCATCGATCCGATGTGCGGATCGGGAACAATCCCCATCGAAGCTGCATTGATAGCCCGTAATATCGCACCGGGTGTATTTCGCAAGGAGTTCGCTTTTGAAAAATGGGTAGACTTCGATCAGGAACTATTTGACAATATCTACAACGACGATACGCAGGAACGGGAATTCGGACATAAAATATACGGTTATGACAACAACCCGAAAGCCAATGAAATTGCCATGCATAACATCAAGGCTGCCGGTGTATCAAAAGACATCGTTTTGAAACTACAACCGTTTCAGCAATTCGAACAACCGGCCGAAAAATCAATTATCATCACGAACCCGCCTTATGGTGAACGTATATCTACCAATGACCTTTTAGGACTGTACAGCATGATCGGCGAACGATTAAAGCATGCGTTTGTGGGCAATGATGCATGGATACTCTCGTATCGTGAAGAATGTTTCGACCAGATAGGATTAAAACCCAGTCAAAAGACCCCACTTTTCAACGGAGCACTGGAATGCGAGTTCCGTAAATACGAAATATTCGACGGTAAATACAAGGAATTCAAGAGTCAGGAAAGCGGCGAAGAGAATGGAGAAAAAACATCGAGAGAGAGAAAAGAATTCCGTCCACGCCGTGAAGAAGGAAGCCGTAGTTTCTCCGGAGACAGAAGGCCAAGAGAAGGACAAAGCTTCAATAATGGCGACAGAAAGCCGAGAGAATTCAAAAAAAATTAGAAGCCGAAGGCTGAAAAGTAGCAATGATGGATGAATTAGCTATCATAGAAAATAAGATCTATGAAATCAGAGGACAGAAAGTAATGCTGGACTTTGATCTGGCAGAAATGTACGGCGTAGAGACTCGAGTATTAAAACAAGCTGTACGGCGCAACATCGAACGTTTTCCAATAGAATTCATGTTTGAACTTACTAAAGAAGAAGCAGAGTTTTCAAGATCACAATCTGTGACCTTGAAAACAGGACAGGGACATAACATTAAATATCTTCCTTTTGCTTTTACAGAGTATGGAGTAGTGATGTTATCAAGTGTACTAAAAAGCAAAACGGCCATTGAAATCAATATCAATATTATCCGTGCCTTTGTCCACATGCGCCAATATTTGCTTTCGAACATCCCCAAGCAAGAACTGGACGAATTAAGAAAACGTGTGGAATATCTCGAAGAAGATATATCCTCCGATCGGGGAAGCTATGAAAAACAGTTCGAAGAGCTGTTCACAGCCTTTGCCAAAGTCAGTGCCATCATTCAATCTAAAACGGCTCCTTTAAACAGGGTCAAGATACAAGGATTCAAAAACCAAGAGGATAAATAAGAAAATGATGAATAAAAAAGGTTATCTACTGATAGGATTGATCTATAGCCTATTTATCACAAATATCATGTCGCAAGAATTAAAAACGCCGACACTGGAAGATCTGATTCCCGGCGGCGAGACCTACCGTTATGCCGAAAATCTTTACAGCTTACAATGGTGGGGGGATGAATGTATCAAACCAAGTATAGATACTCTATTCGTTATCGATCCCAAAACAGGAAAAGAGAAGATCATCGCCATACGGGAAACCGTAAACAAAGTACTGGAAAAAGAACAGACAGGAAAACTGCCGCATTTCTATTCCACAAGTTTCCCTTGGGCAGATAAAGAAGAAATGCTGATCGAACTGCCCGGCAAATATGTTGTCTATGACTTCAAAAACAACCGGATCGTTTCTACCGTTACATTGGCAAAAGGTGCTTCTAATCAAGATTATTGTACCGCTACCGGAAACGTGGCCTATACGGTCGGGAACAATCTGTACGTAAACGAGAATCCTGTTACCGATGAGCCCGAAGGCATTGTTTGCGGTCAATCCGTACACCGAAACGAATTCGGCATCTACAAAGGCACATTCTGGAATCCCAAAGGCGATCTGCTGGCATTTTACCGTATGGACGAAAGTATGGTGACTCAATATCCACTGGTAGATATAACCGCCCGTATAGGAGAAGTAAACAACATCCGTTACCCAATGGCGGGAATGACCAGCCATCAAGTCATGATAGGTATCTACAATCCGACTACCGGCAAAACGCACTATTTAAAGACCGGAGACCCTACCGACCGTTATTTTACCAATATCAGTTGGTCACCGGACGGGAAAAGCCTCTATCTGATAGAATTAAACCGCGATCAGAACCATGCAAAATTGTGCCGATATGATGTAGAAACCGGAGAACTGGCCGCTACCCTCCTCGAAGAGACACATCCCAAATATGTAGAACCTCAGCACCCCATCGTTTTCTTACCTTGGGATTCTACTAAGTTCATCTACCAAAGCCAACGTAGCGGTTTCAATCATTTATATCTGTATGACATCACCGGCAAGCTGATCAAGCAACTGACCGAAGGGCAATGGCTGGTTAATAGCATCTTGGGCTTCAATGAAAAAAAGAAAGAAATTCTTTTCAGTGTCAACGATGCTACAGGACAGGATAACTTCTCCGTAAATGTAAAAACAGGCAAACGCAGTCTGCCTTTCAGTATGCATACAGATACCGAAGGAGTACACAATGCTACAGCCAGTCAATCAGGCCGTTATGTGATTGACAGTTACTCTACTCCCACCATTCCCAGAAAAATTGACATCATCGATACCCAAACGGGAAAGAGTATCAACTTGCTCACAGCAGCCAATCCGTTCGATGGCTACAAAATGCCGGTTATCGAAACCGGTACGATCAAAGCCGCAGACGGTGTAACCGATTTGTATTACCGCCTTATCAAACCTGCTGATATGGATCCGAACAAAAAATATCCCGCCATTGTATATGTCTACGGAGGCCCCCATGCTCAAATGGTCACAGGAGGCTGGCAAAACGGTGCTCGCGGATGGGATATTTACATGGCCAATAAAGGATACGTCATGTTCTGTCTGGATAATCGCGGCAGTTCCAACCGTGGATTGGAATTTGAGAATGTTACTTTCCGCCAATTGGGTATCGAAGAAGGAAAAGACCAGGTAAAAGGCGCCGAATTTCTACAAAGCTTGCCTTATGTAGATAAAAACCGGATCGGCGTGCATGGATGGAGCTTCGGCGGCCACATGACTACTGCACTGCTACTCCGCTATCCGGAGATTTTCAAAGTAGGTGTAGCCGGTGGCCCTGTTATCGACTGGAGTTATTATGAAATAATGTACGGAGAACGGTATATGGATACTCCTCAAAGCAATCCCGAAGGTTATGAACAGTGTAATCTGAAAAATCTGGCCGACAACCTGAAAGGGCATCTGCTCATCATCCATGATGACCACGATGATACCTGTGTGCCCCAGCATACACTTTCATTCATGAAAGCCTGCGTAGACGCCCGTACTTATCCGGATCTCTTCATTTACCCGGGACATAAACACAATGTAATGGGACGCGACCGCGTACATTTACACGAAAAGATAACCCGCTATTTTGAAGATAACCTGTAAACCGGTGCCTGTTTTAAAGATGCGATAAATAAATTATAAGTAAGAACAAATGCCACATATCCGGTGCCGGACGCGCACATTGGTATATCGGCATATTAACCCAATTATCAATATGAAACTGTTACTCTTAGGTTCGGGCGGCCGTGAACATGCCTTAGCATGGAAAATAGCCCAAAGCCCCAAAGTGGAAAAGTTATACATCGCTCCCGGTAATGCCGGAACCTCTTCGGTCGGTGAGAACGTAAACATCAAAGCTACAGATTTCGATGCACTGAAAGCATTTGCTCTTAAAGAGAAAATCGATATGATCGTAGTCGGCCCCGAAGATCCGTTGGTAGAAGGTATTTATGACTATTTCCAAAACAGCCCTGAAACAAAGCATATCTCCATTATCGGGCCTACTGCCGAAGGTGCCCGTTTGGAAGGCAGTAAAGAATTTGCCAAAGAATTTATGCAACGCCATCACATTCCGACCGCACGGTACAAGAGTATCACAGCCGATACCCTGGAAGAAGGATTTGCTTTTCTGGAAAGTCTGGAAGCACCCTATGTATTGAAAGCCGACGGACTCTGTGCCGGAAAAGGAGTATTGATACTTCCGACTCTGGATGAAGCAAAAAAAGAGCTGAAAGAGATGCTTAGCGGTATGTTCGGAGACGCATCGGCAACAGTGGTTATCGAAGAGTTTCTCAGTGGAATCGAGTGCAGCGTATTCGTATTGACGGATAGCGAACACTATAAAGTACTTCCTGTAGCCAAAGACTACAAGCGTATCGGTGAAGGCGACAAAGGTCTCAACACGGGAGGTATGGGCAGCGTTACTCCGGTTCCCTTTGCCGATGAAGAGTTTATGGAAAAAGTCCGCACACGGATCATCGAACCTACCGTCAACGGACTAAAGACAGAGGGCATTCTTTATAAAGGCTTTATCTTCCTGGGGCTGATCAACGTAAAAGGAGAACCGATGGTGATCGAATACAACGTCCGTATGGGAGACCCGGAAACAGAAAGCGTAATGCTTCGCGTCAAAAGCGATCTCGTAGAGCTTTTCGAGGGAGTAGCCCAGAAAGACTTAGATACAAAAACGCTTGAGATCGATCCTCGCACGGCAGCATGTGTCATGCTGGTAAGCGGCGGCTATCCGGAAACTTACCAGAAAGGATTTCCTATCAGCGGCATTGAACAAGCCAAAGACACGGAAAGCATTCTCTTTCATGCCGGCACGGCCTTAAAAGAGGGACAAATCGTAACCAACGGAGGACGTGTCATTGCCATCAGTTCGTATGGAAATTCCAAAGAAGAGGCACTCGCAAAGAGCTATCAAGTGGCCGAGATGATACAATTTGAAAAGAAAAATCTCCGGCACGATATCGGATTTGATTTATAATGAGAAATAGAAGACTACAAGGCCGGATAACAGCAGGCAGATTCACACTGCCCGCTGTTATCCTTATTTGCACCGTCTGCTGGATAGGTACTTCCATCCTGCTGCCTGCAATGAGTTCGGAAAAAGAAGCCGGATATGCATTGTGGCAGTCGGTCTGCACACTTTACCTCCCTGCCTGGGCCGACAGGATTATCAGCTTTATGCTATACGCCGCCATCGGATATTTTCTGATCGAACTCAACAATACATTCGCCATTATCCGTATGCGGGCTTCGGTACAGACCTCCATTTATTTTTTATTGGTAACCATCTGTCCGGGCATGCACCTGCTGTATGCAGGTGATATAGCCGCCGTAGCCTTCCTTATCTCTCTGTTTTTCTTATTTAAAAGTTATCAGCACCCCCGTCCGGTGAGTTATATATTCCATTCTTTCGTTTTCATAGGAGCGGGAAGCCTGCTGTTTCCACAATTATTGTATTTCATCCCCCTTTGGCTGATAGGAGCTTATTACTTCCAATCACTCACAGCCCGTAGCTTTTGCGCCGCATTGATCGGGTTGAGTGTTTCCTATTGGTTTTTGTTTGGGCATGCGTTCTTCTACGGTCAGATGGAGCTGTTCTACCAACCATTTATCGAACTGGCTCATTTTCAACCGGTAAATCCCGGCAAGGACCTTCAACTTTGGGAGCTCGTTACGCTTGGTTATCTATTCATCCTGTTCATTGTCAGCGCAGCACATTGCATAGTCAGTGGATTCGAAGATAAGATACGTACCCGTTCTTATCTGCACTTCCTGATTTTCATAAACTTCTGCATATTCCTGTTCATATTCCTGCAACCGGCCCACTGCATGGATCTGCTATCGTTACTTTTGATAGGAGTCAGTATTCTTGTGGGACATTTGTTTGTTTTAACCAACAGTAAAGCCGCTAATCTATTCTTTATCGGTTCCATGACCGGATTAATTCTCTTATTCTGTTTCAATGTATGGACGCTTTTATAAATTTTCTTATTGAATGGGGTTATTTAGGCATGTTTCTTTCTGCCGTACTGGCTGGGAGCGTTGTTCCTTTCAGCTCGGAAGCGGTGTTGGCAGCATTGGTTCTGCCCAGTACAGGTTTGAGTCCTGTTATCTGCCTGTTATCAGCTTCGGCAGGCAACCTTTTAGGTAGCCTGACCTGCTATGCAATGGGGCGCATGGGCCGTATGGATTGGCTTGAAAAATACTTCCACATGAAACGGGAAAAGGTAGAACGTATGCAAGCCTACCTCAACGGACGAAGCGGCTTCATGGCTTTCTTCGCTTTTCTTCCCATTATCGGAAGCGTAATAGCCGTTGCACTGGGATTTCTGCGAAGCAATATATGGGTAGTTTCCATCTCTATGCTGGCCGGAAAAATGCTGCGTTATATATTAGTAATCCTTGCAGCGAGGGGGCTGATCGACTTAATGGTATGAAACGAATCATTGAACTGACTGCCGATGGCAGCGCCACTCTTTTCGTTCCGGAGTTGAACGAACATTATCATTCTGTGAAAGGCGCCAGAACCGAGTCTCAACATATTTTCATCGACATGGGATTGAATGCCTCCGAAGCCGTAGAGCCACATATTCTCGAAATAGGTTTCGGAACGGGATTTAATGCTCTGCTTACACTTGAAACAGCAGAAAGATCCCTTCGGAAAGTACACTATACCGGTATCGAACTCTACCCGCTTTCCTGGGATATCGTAGAACCGTTGGGATATAGTAACAACCCGTTGTTCAAAACATTACATATGATTCCCTGGGGTGAGGATGCAATAATAACGCCCCACTTTACGTTAAGAAAAGTACAAGCGGATGTAAACAATGTATTTATGTGTCCATGTGGCAATCTATCTGCTGAAAACACGGTGATACCTGACAGTAACCGGGGGATCGGCACGGCAACACATTGGGACATTATCTATTTTGATGCTTTTGCACCCGAGAAACAACCGGAGATGTGGTCGCAAGAACTATTCAACCGGCTATATGTTATAATGAATCCGAAAGGCATACTCACCACTTATTGTGCGAAAGGGATAGTACGCCGTATGTTACAGGCAGCAGGCTTTACAGTGGAACGCCTTCCCGGCCCCCCAGGAGGAAAACGAGAAATACTAAGAGCCCGGAAAGACTGTCCGCCGGAGAAAAAAACAACCATCTAAAAAGAAACAATATATATGAGACATATCTTCGCTCTTCTCCTGATAATCATCTGCCTGACATCGTGCAATACAGGAAAGTCAAAACAAAATAACGAGAAGCCGGTTATTGCCGTCACCATCGAGCCGCAACGTTATTTCACCGAAGCCATTGCCGGAGATAAATTCGATGTCATCAGCATCGTACCCAAAGGCAGCAGTCCGGAAACCTACGATCCGACGCCCCAACAGCTCGTTTCACTTGGAGACAGCAAAGCCTATTTCCGCATCGGCTATATTGGCTTCGAACAAGTCTGGATGGATCGTCTCACAGACAATACCCCCCACATTCAAGTATTCGATACGTCGAAAGATGTAGACCTCATTTTTGAAGAAGAAGAGATTCACGGAGACCACCGCCATGCCGGAGGCGTGGAGCCACATATCTGGAATTCAACTGGCAATGCCCTCATCATCGCGCGCAATACTTACAAAGCGCTCTGTCAGTTGGATAAAGAGAACGAAGCCTATTATCTGGCTCGATACGACAGTCTGAGCCAACGTATCATGCATACAGACAGCATTATCCGGGAAACCTTGAAAGAGCCCGGCGCTACCCGGACATTTATGATTTATCATCCGGCCCTTTCCTATTTCGCCCGCGATTACGGACTGCAACAAATCAGTATCGAAGAGGGTGGAAAAGAGCCATCCCCCGCCCATTTGAAAGAACTGGTAGATGTTTGCCGCCAAGCAGATGTCCGTGTTATTTTCATCCAACCCGAGTTCGATCATCGTAATGCAGAAATCATAGCTAAAGAGACTCGGACAAGAATTGTCCCCATCCATCCTCTCAGTTACGACTGGGAAGCAGAAATGCAGGCAGTTGCCCAGGCATTGGCAAACAATGATAAATAATAGACGATCCGATGATAACACAATCGATAATAGAAGTTCATGGACTTTCCGCCGGATATGACGGACGTACCGTGCTGCATGATATCGACCTTACTGTCTATGAAAATGATTTCTTAGGCATTATCGGCCCCAACGGAGGAGGAAAAACAACTCTTATCAAATGCATTTTAGGGTTATTAAAACCTACAGCCGGAAAGATTACATACAATATTTCGACTATGGGTTACCTCCCGCAATACAATACGATCGACCGTAAATTTCCTATTTCCGTTGAAGAGGTAATATTATCCGGACTCAGTTCCAAAAAGTCACTCATCAGTAGATTTACAGACGAACAACGCGAGAAAGTTCGTTCAACCATCGCCCGTATGGGACTGGAAGGCTTGGAAAGCCGTGCGATCGGACAACTCAGTGGCGGACAATTACAACGTGCTTTATTGGGACGTGCCATTGTCAGTGACCCGTCGGTCGTTATCCTCGACGAACCGAGTACTTACATAGACAAACGTTTCGAAGCCCGCCTATACGAGCTTTTGGCAGAAATAAACAAAGAATGCGCCATTATCCTTGTGAGTCACGACATCGGCACGGTACTGCAACAGGTCAAGTCCATCGCCTGCGTCAACGAAACACTGGATTATCACCCGGATACGGAAGTCACGACAGAGTGGCTGGAACGTAACTTCAACTGCCCTATCGAATTATTAGGGCACGGCACATTGCCACACCGTGTACTGGGAGAGCATCACCATCATCATTAGAGGAAAGAGAGAAACCAATAAGAGTCTTAATCGTTTCACAGTTGTGAAACGAGTTCCTCACATATGAGAGACGTGCGTCTCACAACCATGAGACGCTCTCCTCACAATTGTGAAACAGTAAAAAAGCAATAGAAAAAACATAAAAGAGCGACTGCCTTATCACCTTTATTCAACCTGTACACTCCGCAAACAAAGCATATCGACGGACATCCCGTATAGGCTTCTTCCTAAAATCTTATAATTATTCCTCCCTTTCCACTTCTTTATACATGTAAATCATTATCTTTGCGCCCACTTAACATGTTAATGAATAAACAACTATCGTTTTAATGAAACAGTACAAAACCGTAAACAACCTCGTCGGTTGGCTTACTTTCATTATCGCTGCCACGGTCTATTGCATGACAATAGAACCGACAGCCAGTTTCTGGGATTGTCCCGAGTTCATTACTACCGGCTATAAACTGGAAGTCGGTCACCCGCCCGGCGCACCTTTCTTCATGCTGACAGCCAACCTATTCTCACAATTTGCATCCGATGCCACCACCGTGGCCAAAATGGTGAATTACATGAGCGCCCTGATGAGCGGTGCCTGTATTCTGTTCCTTTTCTGGAGCATCACCCATCTGGTACGCAAACTCATTATCAAGGACGAAAACAACATTACGACCGGCCAACTGATCACCATTATGGGTAGCGGACTTGTCGGTGCATTGGTATACACCTTCAGCGACACCTTTTGGTTCAGTGCCGTCGAAGGTGAAGTTTACGCCTATTCATCCCTGTTCACAGCCGTTGTATTCTGGCTGATTCTGAAGTGGGAGGATGTGGCCGACCAGCCACACAGTGATCGCTGGATCATCCTGATCGCCTATCTCACAGGATTAAGCATCGGTGTTCACTTGCTGAACCTGCTTTGTTTACCCGCCATCGTATTGGTATATTATTATAAAAAAGTTCCCAACGCCAATGCCAAAGGTTCGCTTTTGGCCCTTTTCGGTTCTATGGTACTGGTAGGAATCGTACTTTACGGCATTGTACCGGGAGTTGTAAAAGTAGGCGGATGGTTCGAACTGCTCTTTGTCAACAGCATGGGGCTGCCATTCAATACCGGTGTTATTGTTTATATCATTATACTTGCAGCGAGCATCATCTGGGGAGTATACGAAAGTTATACGGAAACCAGCCGCCCACGCATGAATATCTCTTTTATGCTTACCATTGCCCTGTTGGGTATCCCATTCTACGGACACGGAGCAAGCAGCGTCATTATCGGTATTATCGTACTGGCAGCCTTGGGACTTTACCTGTTCGCAAAAAAACTCGATCAGAAATACCAGATATCTGCACGCACCATGAATACCGCCCTACTCTGTACCATGATGATCATGGTAGGCTATTCGTCGTATGCCCTGATCGTTATCCGTTCAACGGCCAACACTCCGATGGACCAAAACTCTCCCGAAGATATCTTCACACTGGGCGAATACTTGGGACGTGAACAGTACGGAACCCGTCCGTTATTTTACGGACAGGCCTACTCTTCAAAAGTAGAATTGGAAGTCAAAGACGGATATTGCGTTCCTGTAGAAGCCAACAGTACCACCAAATATATCCGTAAAGAAAAAACATCCGCAGACGAAAAAGACTCGTACATCGAGGTTCCCGGACGTGTGGAATATAAATATGCACAAAACATGCTCTTCCCGCGTATGTACAGCAGCGCACACGCAGCACAATACAAAGGATGGGTAGATATCGACGGTGTCGACGTCCCCTACGACGAATGCGGCAATGCCATCATGGTGAACATTCCGACCCAATGGGAAAACATTAAGTTCTTCTTCCGCTACCAGCTCAATTTCATGTACTGGCGTTACTTTATGTGGAACTTTGCCGGACGTCAAAACGACCTCCAGGGAAGCGGTGAAATAGAACATGGCAACTGGATTACAGGCATCCCGTTCATCGACAACTGGCTGGTAGGCGACCAGAGCCTGCTTCCGCAAGAACTGAAAGACAACAAAGGACACAATGTATTCTACTGCCTGCCTCTGCTCTTAGGTATTATCGGCCTCCTTTGGCAAGCCTACCGGGGACAGAAAGGCGTACAGCAATTCTGGGTAGTATTCTTCCTGTTCTTTATGACCGGTATTGCCATTGTGCTCTATCTGAATCAGACCCCGAGCCAGCCCCGTGAACGAGATTATGCATATGCAGGCTCCTTCTATGCCTTTGCCATCTGGGTAGGTATGGGCGTGGCAGGTATCATCAAGCTCTTGCAGGACTACGCCAAAATGAAGGAACTCCCGGCGTCTGTCCTTGTTTCAGTACTCTGTCTGCTGGTTCCCATCCAAATGGCAAGCCAGACATGGGATGATCATGACCGTTCGGGACGTTACGTCGCACGTGATTTCGGGCAAAACTACCTGATGTCTTTACAGGAAAGCGGCAATCCGATCATCTTTACCAATGGTGACAATGATACATTCCCCTTATGGTACAATCAAGAGACAGAAGGTTTCCGTACCGATGCCCGTACCTGCAACCTGAGCTATCTGCAAACGGACTGGTACATCGACCAAATGAAACGCCCGGCTTACGATTCCCCGTCACTCCCCATCACATGGGACCGCGTAGAATACGTAGAAGGAACCAATGAATACATTCAGATCCGTCCGGAAATCAAACAGACCATCGACGCCCTCTATGCCCAGGCAAACAGCAGCGACAATCCGGAGGCCTTGCAGAATGTCCGTAACGAGTTCGGAGAAGATCCCTACGAATTAAAGAACATCCTCAAATACTGGATACGTTCCGAGAAAGAAGGGTTACACGTTATTCCGACTGACAGTATCGTCATCAAAATCGATAAAGAAGCCGTACGCCGCAGTGGTATGAAGATTCCGGAAGCATTGGGCGATTCAATCCCCGATCACATGAATATCCTGCTGAGAGATGACAACGGAAGACCCAAACGCGCACTTTACAAAAGCGAGCTGATGATGCTCGAAATGCTGGCGCATGCCAACTGGGAACGGCCGATGTATATGGCCATCACCGTAGGCCGGGAAAATCAGTTAGGCATGGACAAACACTTTATCCAGGAAGGTCTCGCTTCCCGCTTCACACCGTTCGAAACCAAAAAGTTAGGAACAACCGTGGACAGCGAAAAGATGTACGACAACCTGATGAACAAGTTCAAATTCGGCGGCATCGACAAACCGGGCATCTACATTGACGAAAACGTAATGCGCATGTGCTACACACACCGCCGTGTGTTCGCCCAGTTGATAGAGCAGTTGATGAAAGAGGGCAAAAAAGACAAAGCCCTCGCAGCATTGGATTATGCAGAGAAGATGATCCCTGCTTACAATGTTCCCTACGATTGGCAGAACGGTGCCGTACAAATGGCAGAAGCCTATTACCAGTTGGGAGAGACAGAAAAAGCAGATAAGATTATGGACGCATTGGCCAATAAAGCCATCGAATACCTCACTTGGTATCTCAGTCTGGACAATTCGCAATTCTTCGTATCATCACGGGAATTCGAATACCACATCGCTCTGCTGAACGAAGAATTGAAACTCATGGAGAAATATAAATCAAAACTGTCAGACAACTATTCCGGCAAACTGGACGAATTGTATGGCATGTATGTTTCCCGCATGAAAGGAGCAAGATAAAAGGCAATGTTTATAGAGCAACCACCGTGGATTTTCCGCGCTCTATATCCGAAAGCTATCTTCCGGATGAGTCCCGACGAGAAGGCTGTTTATCTGACCTTCGACGATGGCCCCATCCCGGAAGTAACTCCGTGGGTATTGGAGTTGCTGGATAAATACGACATCAAGGCCACCTTTTTCATGGTAGGCGATAATATACGGAAATATCCGGATATATTCAGAATGGTCGTCGAACGCGGGCACCGGATCGGGAATCATACATTCAACCATATTCGCGGATTCGAATACTCTGCCGACGAATACCTAAAAAACACCGATCTCGCTAACCGGGAAATGAAGACCGACCTCTTCCGCCCGCCACACGGACATATGGGCTTCAAGCAATATCACACACTAAAACAACACTATGATATCATCATGTGGGATTTAGTGACACGTGATTACAGTAAAAAGAGACGTCCCGAGCAGGTCTTGGCCAATGTAAAACGGTATGTGCGCAATGGTTCCATCATCACCTTCCACGACTCACTAAAATCGTGGAACAATGGGAATCTGCAATACGCTTTGCCCCGTTCAATCGAATACCTGAAACAACAGGGCTATGCCTTTAAAGTGCTTCCTGCCCGGAGAAGCTCACCGGACGACGGCAATAACAGAAAATAAAATCGTGAAAGCAAAACCATGGAGGTAAAAACCCTTTCTGCAAGTCAAATAAAAGCCGAAGCTCTACGCCTCGGCTTTTCTGCATGCGGAATGGCGCCGGCAGAACCGGTAAACACAGCCATTGCCGACGCTTTCAGCCGATGGCAGGCACAAGGAATGCAGGCGAACATGAATTATATGGGCAACTATCTTGACAAACGCCTCGATCCCCGCCTGCTGATGGAAAGGGTACGGACCATTCTGTCCGTAGCTCTCAATTATTATCCTGCCCGGCAATTACGGGAAGACCAATACCAGTTTGCCTGGTACGCCTATGGCAAAGACTATCACGACTTGATGAAAACCAGACTGACCGCGTTGCAGGCATACATTTCCGCACACTCTCCCCTACCCTTGCAAAGCCGTGTGTTCTGTGATACCGCCCCCGTATTAGAGCGTTATTGGGCCTATCGCGCAGGGCTCGGCTGGATAGGAAAAAACACCCAGCTCATCATTCCACATGCCGGTTCCTGCTTTTTCTTAGGAGAATTGTTTCTCGATATGGAAGTAGACGAATACGACCAGCCACAAAAAAACCGGTGCGGCAATTGTACCCGATGCATACAGGCCTGCCCTACGAAAGCACTGGAGGCCCCTTTTTTGCTCAATTCAAGACGTTGCCTGTCTTACCTTACCATTGAGAACCGCGACGCCATTCCTCTCTTAGAGGGCAAAAAAATGGGCAATAAAATATATGGCTGCGACGAATGCCAGAAAGCCTGTCCCTGGAACAAGTTTGCCACCCCTTGCCAGGCACCGGACCTGCAACCTACAGAGCTCTTTATGCAGATGGAGAAAGAAGACTGGCACACACTGACAGAAGAGCAATACAGAACTCTTTTTAAAGGAAGTGCCGTAAAAAGGGCCAAATATGCCGGACTAATGAGAAACATACATCAGGTGGAAAGTAACGAATAAGCTCCAATCGCATCGCCCCCTATCCGGCAAAGTCAAACATGAGACGGCAGTGACAATTTTTGAGAGAATGCCAATAAAAGAAATAAAAGGTTACGATATCCTGCCGTTAATCAAGGATCCCGCCAAACCTGAAACAATACGGGAAGCCACCGTACATCATTCCATCCGTGGAGAATTTGCCATACGAAGAGGGAAATGGAAATTACTATGCTCACCCAGATCCGGTGGCTGGAGCTATCCGAAACCCAATGCAGACAAAGAAGCAATTGCCTCATTACCTCTCGTCCAACTTTATGACATGGATCAGGATCCGGGAGAAAAACATAATGTATACAAAGAACATCCGGATATCGTAGAAGAATTGAGAGCACTCTTACAGCAGTATATAAAGAACGGAAGAAGTACTCCCGGAACTCCCCAGAAAAATGGCGCCGTCCATAAATGAGAACAGGTAAAAAGCATCATGCACGATGATTAGAGTCATTTTCCGAGCATAAAAAAGAGACCGCCGCACAGCATCATGCTCCACAACGGTCTTTTTTTCTATTTGAAGTATTCTTAATCTTACTGTACGGTCACCGTCAACGGGGCCCGCAACTTCTGTGCAAACGCAGCTACATACTCATTCCAGGCATCAGCCGTTTTGATATCTGCCTTGTCCCATGCAGCTCCCCAGTAATAAGTGTATTCCGAACCCGGCTCGTAGTCACTGACAGCCAATACATGGCCATCTGCCCCACCGCGCAATTCTTCCTTCTCTTTCTCCGGGAAAAGAGCAACTTTAGCCTCTTTTACCGTAGCAGGGAAAGCCGCACCAACAAAAATCTTTCCATTATTGTTGTTTACGTTATCCGTCGGGTCTACATAAGTGATATAACCGTTAGCGGCATCGGCTACAACAGCACCATCCGGTTCATGGAGAACAATACCGGTAACTACAGGAGTCGTTTCTTTCAGATTGCTGTAAGCAACAACCGTCTTGTTCATATGCGAACCTGCATCCAGAGAGATCAGACGAGTTTCTACCACATCCGTATTCTCTTTCACTGTCAATGGGTTATACACCAACTTCACAGTAAAACGCAAGGGGCCATTGTCCAGAATTTCCTGCGTAGCATAGCAATAGGGATAAACAATCTCGTCATCAACCATCAAGGCAGCCGTACCGCCACCCAGTGTAGGTCCTACTTTATAGCAATCCAACCCATTACCATGATCTACATGATAAGAAACAGAGCGGTAAAGCTCACTCGCTGCTTTCGGATCCGTCTTCTTCAACTCATCGATCTTCGCTTTAGTTTCCGGATTCAATTCGCTTGCATAACGGGCCTCTACAACCGGTTCCGTTGTGTTGTATTTGGTCCATACATCATAGCCGAAAGCACGTTCGCCGGTAGCCTGCAAAGCCGGGCCATAAGCACGGAAAGCAACCAGGTCATTCTCCCATGCCACATCATCCACACGTTCGGGATAATAGCGTCCGCATGCCTTCGTATCGAAAACAGCCGGCACACCTGCCTGAATAGTATAAGCGGCAGTCCCGTTTGCCTTTACCGTGGCCGGGAAAATCACTTTCTCATCATAAGTAATCTGATAAGGTACTTGTTGCCCGTCAGCATCGAGTACAATAATTTGTGCCGTATCGGCCAATTGCAATTTAGAAGTAACATCACTCATGGATACCTCCACCATTTCACCGGCACGCTCCATAGCAGTTGGGTTCGTTACCGTTACAGTAACCGTTTTGCTCTCATTACAAGCGAAACATACAAGAGCAGTTGCAATAAAGAAAAATAGTTTTTTCATCTTTCTGTCGTTATTTTGATTATAAAAACCCGAAAGGGCGGAGTTCTCCCCCGCCCTACAGTATATAACTGTATTTTGTCTCTTATTTCGGTTGTTTTCCGATGTATGCCAGAATACCGCCGTCAACGTACAATATATGCCCGTTTACGAAGTCAGAAGCATCCGATGCCAGGAACACAGCAGGTCCTGCCAGATCTTCCGGAGTTCCCCAACGGGCAGCCGGAGTTTTAGCTATAATGAACGAATCAAACGGATGACGCGAACCGTCCGGTTGGATCTCGCGTAATGGAGCAGTCTGTGGAGTAGCGATGTAGCCCGGGCCGATACCATTACATTGGATGTTGAATTCACCGTATTCAGAAGCGATATTTTTAGTCAGCATCTTCAAGCCGCCTTTAGCAGCAGCATAAGCCGATACAGTTTCACGTCCCAGCTCACTCATCATCGAGCAGATATTGATAATTTTACCGTGACCTTTTTTAATCATAGAAGGGATAACAGCCTTTGACACGATGAACGGGCCATTCAAGTCGATATCGATTACCTGACGGAATTCGGCAGCAGTCATTTCATGCATCGGAATACGCTTGATGATACCTGCATTGTTTACCAGAATATCAATAACGCCTACCTCTTTTTCAATCTGAGCTACCATAGCGTTTACCTGCTCTTCGTTGGTCACATCACATACATATCCTTTAGCCTCGATACCTTCAGCCTGATAAGCAGCAAGACCCTTATCCACCAGTTCCTGCTTGATATCGTTAAACACAATCTTTGCACCGGCCCGAGCAAAAGCAGTGGCCAAAGCTAAACCGATTCCGTAAGACGCACCTGTTACCAGTGCTACTTTACCTTCTAATGAAAAGTTTACCATAATAATAATTTATTAATGTGCCAATGTGCCAACATACCGGCAAAGGTACTAATTCACACATCCAGCACGAAGATTGTTAATTAATTGTTCTTATTAAGCTATTTCTTAGAGCCTGTTTAAATTGATACATTGGCACATCAGTGCATTGTATCCTTATTTAAGGTCTGTAATCAACGAGAAGTCCTGATCTCCATAGTCAAGGTTTTCTCCGCCCATACCCCAGATAAATGTATAATTGTGCGTAGCGGCAGCCGAATGAATAGACCATTCGGGAGACAGAACAGCCTGGTCACCCTTCATCCATACGTGACGTGTTTCATCCACCTCACCCATGAAATGACATACAGCATGCTCTTCGGGTACTTCAAAATAGAAATAAGCTTCCATACGGCGGCTATGGACGTGTGCCGGCATTGTGTTCCATACACTTCCCGGAGCCAGTTCCGTCATACCCATTTGTAACTGACAGGTAGGCAATACCTGATTCACCAGCATTTTATTGATATTACGGTGGTTAGAACCTTCCAACGATCCCATTTCTGCAACCACAGCATCTTTCTTCGTCACTTTCTTATCCGGATAATTGCGGTGGGCAGTCAATGAGTTGAAATAGAATTTGGCGGGATTCTTTTCATCTTTGCTCTCGAAAGTCACTTCGCGGTCTCCCGAACCTAAATAAAGGGCTTCTTTATAATCGAGTTCGAATACTGCATTACCGGCTTTCACCACACCGGGACCACCTACATTAAAAATACCCATTTCGCGACGAGTCAAGAAGTAAGGAGCTTTTAGCGGATCGATCGCTTCCAGTTTAAGCACCTCTCCTACCGGCATTGCACCACCGACCACCATTCGGTCATACATAGAATATACCATATTTACTTCGTTAGCTGAGAATACTTTTTCAATCAAGAAGTCACGACGGATTCTCGTAGTGTCGTAGCTTTTTGCATCTTCCGGATGCGCAGCATAGCGAATTTCATAGTTCGTTTTCATACTTTATTTATTTAAATAGTTTATAATATTACAGTTCAGGTGCACGTCGTTTGCGTACACGATGCAAAAATAGAAAAAGAAAATGGCAAAACCTTGCATTTTTGTTCTTATTATCTATCAATATTGTCCACAGACAGATAATAAACGAAGCGTTTAACAAACTATAATACGAATTAGAGAAGTACCATTCAATATTTTTTCAGAAATACCGAAAGATCATTTTTACATTAATTCCTCAGAATTTTACGTTGCCCCCCAATTGTTGTTCGAAATAAAGAGAAGCCGGATGGCAGAAAAAGCAAAATCCCCGACGATCATTGATCACCGGGGATTTCTATTTTGTTGTCCTACCAAGATTCGAACTTAGACAAACAGAACCAAAAACTGTTGTGCTACCATTACACCATAGGACAAACTCGCTGTGCTTTCTGTTAAAAAGCGGTGCAAAGATAGTGCTATGCAACTAAATCTCCAAATATTTTGGCATTTTTTTTATTTAGCAATGATCAGATAGTAGTTCTTCTTGCCCCGTTGAACAAGTAAATACTTCTCATCCAGTAAATCTGCCGTAGTAATCACCTGGTCGAATGCGGCCAACTTTTCTTTATTCAGAGAGACGCCTCCGCCCTGTACCAACTTACGCATTTCACCTTTTGATGCAAATACAGCCGCATTGTCTACAAACAAATCGACCGCCTTCACACCTTCAACCAGTACATCACGAGACACTTCGAACTGCGGAACACCTTCGAAAACCGCCAATAGCGTGTCTTCATCGAGTTTTCTCAATGCATCGGAAGTAGCATTACCAAATAAGATATTAGAAGCGTCTACAGCCGCATTATAGTCCTCTTCAGAGTGAACCATAATCGTCACCTCTTTGGCCAGACGTTTTTGAAGCACACGCAGATGCGGGGCTTGCTGATGCTCTGCAATCAATGAATCGATTTCCTCTTTTGAAAGAGCAGTAAATATCTTGATGTAGCGTTCCGCATCCGAATCGCTGACATTCAACCAGAATTGATAGAATTTGTACGGTGAAGTATATTTCGCATCGAGCCATACATTACCCGATTCCGTCTTACCGAATTTACCGCCATCTGCTTTGGTAATCAACGGACAAGTCAAAGCAAAGACCTCTCCTCCGTTCGTGCGACGTATCAGCTCGGCACCCGTAGTGATATTGCCCCACTGATCCGAACCACCCATCTGAAGCTTACAACCCTTAGTCTGGTTCAAATGCAAAAAGTCATATCCCTGAAGCAACTGGTAAGTAAACTCCGTAAATGACAACCCGTCACGGGCTTCCCCGTTCAGACGTCTCTTTACCGAGTCTTTTGCCATCATATAGTTCACAGTAATATGTTTACCCACTTCACGAACAAAATCAAGGAAAGTGAAATCTTTCATCCAGTCATAATTATTCACCAACTCTGCGCGATTCGGTACCTCCGATTCAAAATCCAGAAACTTGGCCAACTGCTTCTTGATACAAGCCTGATTGTGACGCAAAGTCTCTTCATTCAGCAAATTGCGCTCTGCCGATTTACCGGACGGATCACCAATCATACCTGTCGCGCCACCGATGAGTGCCAACGGTTTATGACCACAACGCTGGAGGTGGCGGAGCATCATTACGCCACACAAGTGACCAATATGCAATGAATCAGCCGTCGGGTCAATCCCGAGATAAGCTGTTACTTGCTCCTTAGCTAACAATTCTTCTGTGCCCGGCATCATATCTTGCAGCATGCCACGCCATCTTAATTCTTCTACAAAATTCATCGAATGATATTAGTTTTTAAATATTTAGTCAGGGCAAAAGTACGACTCTTTCTTTGAAGAAACAACTCTTATCCATTAAAAAAAACTTTCTTGATATTATGCTGTATCTGCTCCGTAAGTTTGATTACGGAGATTCCCAACGTACGAGCTGCCCTCTCGTATACTTGACAGATATCCGTCTCACTGTCATCCGTCTCTAAAAAGAGTCTGTCAAGCGGTATTACCCGTAAAGAATCCTCATTATAACGAATCCCCAAAGAAAGATAAAAGCCCGAACGCAGCATTTCCAAAGCCAATTCCGGCTTTCCGCGAAAACCGTGCTGAATCCAGGGGATATGACCGGAAGCGTTCTTTTTCAGAAGTCCGATAATCCCGGTAGACTTCACATTATGAATCAAAACCGGTTTTCCTAACTTTTCCGCAACAGCCAACTGACGCGAGAAAATGCGTTCCTGAGCCATCAATAACTCCGGATAAACATGTTTATCCATACCGCATTCGCCAATAGCAAGCACTTGCGGATGCCCGGCCAACTCCTCAAACAAAGTCCAGTCTATCCGATTTTCCAACGTCACTTCCCACGGATGTACGCCTACAGAATAAAACCGTCCTGCTTCCGGAAAGAACTTATCTTTCGGAAAACGAATATTCAAGATTGCCCGGAAAGGATCTTCGGACAAATGATGAGAATGTATATCCAACAGTTTCATAATCAACTAAGGTACAGGGTCATATCCGGAACCACCCCAGGGATGGCAACGCAGTATCCGTCTTACAGCCAAATAAAAACCCTTAAAAGGACCGTGTTTTTTAATTGCCTCGATGGCATACTGCGAACAAGTCGGAGTAAAACGGCAGGAGGGAGGGAGCATAGGAGAAATACATGCCCGGTAAAAATAGATAGGAATCAATAATATGTACGACAACAGACGCTTCATTCCAGCCTCTCCGCGATACGGGCCAACAACACTTTTACCTTCTCTTCTATTTCCTCAGTACGGCACAGCTCATCCGACAGATAAATAAAAGCAATCGTCAACCCAAGTCCTTTTTCTTGCAGAACCTGCCACAACGGACCCTTATTCTTCCGGTAAGCCTCACGTATCTGACGTTTTACCCGATTACGCTTTACCGCCCGCTTAAACCGCTTTTTGGGGACACTGATAAGGATAGATACAGGCACTTCCTGCTGCTCCACAGACATATACACCGCACGCAGAGGAAAGACGGAAAACGAACGTGAAAAACCGCCCGCAAACATCTTTTCAATAACAATCTTACTATGAAGCCTTTCAGCTTTACACAATGTATTCATCCGTACGATATAAAAAACAACGAGCTACAAGCACACGCACGTGCGCAGCACTTGTAGCTCGTCGTTTGTCATTTATTAATTACTTTCCTTTGTTATTCTCCTTAATGAACATATCCAAAGCGGCTGTCATAGAAGGAGCCTGTACGGTAGGAGCCTCTAAATCCAAGCGAAGCCCGGCATCACGAACAGCTTGTGCTGTTGTAGAGCCGAATGTTCCGATCTTAATATTCTTCTGATCAAAATCCGGAAAATTCTTCTTCAGCGAAGAAACACCGGCCGGACTAAAGAATACCAACATATCATAGTCAAATTCTTCATCCTTGCCAAAGTCATTACTAACAGTGCGATACATCACTACCTCCGTATGCTGGATATTATGTTTATCCAACAGGTTCTTGATGTCATCATTGTGCACATCCGACATCGGCACGAGATATTTCTCAGTCTTATGTTTCACAATAGAAGGAATCAGATCTTCAATCTTACCTGTAGCGCCAAAGAATATCTTGCGCTTGCGGTATTGCACATACTTTTGAATATAAAGTGCAACTTGTTCCGTTACACAAAAATACTTCATTGTTTCCGGAATAGTCACACGAAGCTCCGTGCAAAGATGGAAAAAATGATCAATCGCATGACGCGAAGTAAATATGACAGCTGTGTGGTCAAGGATTGACACTTTCTGTTGTCTGACCTCTTTAGCAGAAACACTTTCTACTTTGATAAAGGGGCGGAAATCTATTTTTACGCCATACTTTTCGGCAATGTCGTAATAGGGAGATTTCTCTGAAGCAGGTTTTGGCTGCGACACAAGTACTTTCTTAATTTTCAACGTCCTAAATTTTTATTACCAATATATTGTTTAGTTCTCTCAAGCCCTGATACAAAAGTAAATAGGGCATGATTTCAAGGGCACAAAAGTACAAAATTAAAAGGAAAAGGCTGCTAATCTTATCGAAAAAAAGCTTTATCCACTTATAAAACATCAATATTTTAGCAAAAATTATCAAGAACAGCCCGATTGAAACTAAAAACAAGATATTCAAATCGAAATAAACAAGGAGAAGAACGAACGGAAAAAGAACGAATCCGAGGTAATAAATCAGTGTAGAATAAGACTCCAACCATATAGTTGTCCGATTTTTATCAAAAAACACCCACCCTAAGAAAGAATAAAACAGCCACTTTAGTAAAAGATAAAGCAAACAGATAAGAATATAAATTCCTAATAGGAGAGGAGGGGAAACCTTTTCCATCAAAGTCGGCTGCACATCATTAAAGTAGTTAAAAATGCAGATACCACTCAAGATACAGGTCTGAAATACCAGCAACAACAGATAACGGACATCCGCCGCCGTAGAGGCAGCAAAAATACTTGTACGTTCGCGATGAAGCATAAAGTCCTTTGCTTGTTGAGAAAGAAACTTCTTGCTCCGTGCCAACGCAAAGGACGAGAAGAAGAAACAGGCAAGCAGAACCAATGCAATTACATCGTCCGTACGGGGAGAATAGGGAAGGGGTATCCCCTCAAAACCCGATACAAGCATCAACCACGCACTCATATAGCCGCAAATTTACGGATGGACGCATCCCAAACGGGAACCCTATACACCAGTTCGACAGCCTCTTCAGGAGTGGCAGCCACATGCCAGATATCGCCATGCTGTCTCCGCATAAAATTCTCGTCAATAGCCCGCTTAAGCTGGTCGAGCAACGGATCGAAAAAGTCGTTTGTATTCAATATCACAATCGGATTAAGATAAAGCCCCAACTGTTTCCAGGTGATAACTTCAAGCAGTTCCTCCAATGTACCGCATCCGCCGGGTAAAGCTATGACAGCATCACTTAAATCCGCCATGAGCTGCTTCCGCTCATGCATACTTTCCACTTCAACCAACCGGGTCAATCCTGTATGGTGCCATCCCTGCTCCACCATAAACCGGGGAATAACCCCCGTAACCTCACCTCCGTTTTCAAGGACAGCATCGGCTACAGAACGCATCAATCCAATACTTCCAGCACCGTTCACCAAACGGATACGCCGTTCGGCAAACAACTTGCCCAACCGGCCGGCTGCTTCAAAATACACTTTATCTATCTTGCTACTCGATGCGCTGTAAACACATACGGAATTTATCTGATTCATACTTCTATATCATATGTTTAGACCACAAAGGTACGTTTTTTTGGGTTACACATAAAATCCTTCAATAAAAGAAGTATAAAAAATGGCCCTAATTCAGAGAGTGGATCATTATCGTCTTCACAAGATATTCTATATACTTATCAACAACCATTAATTGTAGTGTACTGAATAAGTTGACACTTTCTAAATCAAAAAAAAG
>UMBU01039878.1_pt1 | contig 202785 bp, 213 predicted proteins | sample 1964051 | NCBI WGS metagenome assembly UMBU01 (sample SAMEA4835949, study PRJEB28245) | human gut metagenome | biome: gut microbiome; material: fecal sample | place: Denmark | collected 2008
AGCAATTGGTGCGGGCGAAGAGACTTGAACTCCCACGCCTAATGGCATTGGAACCTAAATCCAACGCGTCTGCCAATTCCGCCACGCCCGCGCGTTTGCATCAGCAACGTTGTTAATTTTACTCACTTTTCACAGATTTGTCAACCACCCTTTGCCAGTTTTTAGATTATTTTCTGCAAAACCATTTTTGTCAACCAGATATGCTCTATCCTATGCCATGCGCCATAATCCTATTCCGTTTCGCTTTAAGTTAAGAGAAAAGCAAAAACCCGAAACTACGGTGTTTTCGGGCTTTTTTTTTGGTGATCCATCGGAGACTCGAACTCCGGACACCCTGATTAAAAGTCAGGTGCTCTACCATCTGAGCTAATGGATCATGTGTTGGCTGGGGTGGCAGGATTTGAACCTACGAATGCGGGAGTCAAAGTCCCGTGCCTTACCACTTGGCGACACCCCAACGTATCTTTCCTAATGCGTAACAGTATGAAGATGGGGTGAGTAGTGGGACTCGAACCCACGGCCTCCAGGGCCACAACCTGGCGCTCTAACCAACTGAGCTATACCCACCATATATGGGAAAGATATTGGCGCGCCTGCAGGGATTCGAACCCCGGACCCACGGCTTAGAAGGCCGTTGCTCTCTCCAGCTGAGCTACAAGCGCATGCACAGGCGAACGAGATTTATTATACTTACGCCTGTCCTTTTTGTCAACCGCTTTTCCCAATTTTTTCTTGATAAGGTGCCTTTGTTTATATCGCCCATCGCTTTACAGCATCAATAGCTGAATATCCGGCGGTATTCCATCTTCCAGCATCATTCGTATGCAGGATGGCTTACTACCCCTCGGCTGGCTGGGGCTTCCGGGATTGATAAGTACCATATTTCCGCGCCATTCGATTTCATGGCAATGCGTGTGGCCAAAAATGCATATATCTGCGCCATTGGCACAGCCCGCCTCGTACAGCTCCTCCAAACCGCTTTTCACATGCTGGCGGTGCCCATGCACCAATAGGATGGTATGCCCCGCTATTTCAAACAATTTGGCTTCCTCTGCTGTACCAAAAAAATCACAGTTCCCTGCTACAGTCTGTACCGGAATCCCATACATATTTCCCATAACGATGGCGTCATTGGCAAAATCCCCCGCATGCAGCAGCAGATCCACCGCCCCCATGGCCTCTAGGGCCCGTTCAAACGCGCGTCGATTTCCATGCGTATCCGACAGCACACCGATACACATTTTAGCCATGCAGCTTCACCTGTTTTTCCTTTAGGCTCTGCAAAGCCCTGGCCCTATGGCTGATCTGGTTTTTTTCCTCTGCAGAAAGTTCTGCATAGGTTTTATCATACGCCGGCACATAAAATACCGGATCATAGCCAAAGCCTCCATCGCCACGGGCCTCTGTTAGGATAATTCCTTCGCTTTCTCCCTGCGCATAGATCTCTGCGCCCTCTGGCGACGCCAGTACCACGCAGCAAACGAATCTTGCTGTGCGCTTCTCTTCCGGCACTCCTTCCAGCTTTTTTAGCAGCAAAGCGTTGTTGGCATCATCATCTCCATGGCCGCCTGCAAACCTAGCAGAATACACGCCTGGCGCGCCCTCCAACGCATCGACACACAAGCCGGAATCATCTGCCAGGGCATCCATTTTGGCTGCTTTTGCGAACGCATGGGCCTTCAACCGGGCATTTTCCAAAAAAGTCTGCCCATTTTCCTCTACGTCTAAAGTAAGACCTATATCCTTTGGCGTTACGAACTCTTGATAAAAGCTGCCTAGTATCTGTTGAATCTCCTTCAGCTTTCCCTTATTATTGCTGGCAATCAGTAATTTCATTCGTACAATGCCTCCAATGCCTGTTTTTGCTGTGAAAACAATGTTTCTATGGCCGCTTGTCCCATGCAGAGCATCTGCTGCATTTCTTCTCTGGTAAAAGCCCTGCCCTCTCCTGTTCCTTGTATTTCAACAAACTGTCCCTGGCCAGTCATGACAAAGTTCATATCCACCTGCGCATGGCTGTCCTCCGTATAGCAAAGATCCACAATCGGCGTATCCTCTACCACGCCGCAGCTGACTGCCGCTACCTGGGATAAAATCGGAGATTCCTGAAGCAGCCCTTGTTTTTTCAATCCCTTTACCGCCATGGCCAGCGCGCACCAGGCACCGGTAATGGAGGCTGTGCGCGTTCCCCCATCTGCATCCAAAACATCGCAATCCAGGCGGATGGTACGCTCACCCAGCTTTTCCAAATCCACGACAGCACGGAGCGAACGGCCAATGAGCCGCTGGATCTCCACACTGCGCCCATCTTGCTTTACACCATCACGCCGCTTTCTGCTTTGCGTGCTGGCGGGCAGCATTGCATACTCCGCCGTCAGCCATCCTTTCCCCTTCCCTGTTAAAAAAGGCGGTACATTGTTTTCTACGCTGGCCGCACAAATCACCCTGGTATTGCCAAAGGAGACCAGACAGCTGCCTGCGGCATTTTTTTGAAAACCCATTTCTATTGTAACCGGGCGCAATTGCGCCGGAGTTCTACCATCCAATCTTTCCATTTTTCTCCTCCTTGCTGTTCTATTATATCGTGGGTTTTGATTTTGGCAAAGCAAAAACACACAGAAGCGAGGAAAAATGCTATACTTATAGGCAAATAGAAACAGAGGAGGAATTTGTTTTGCAGCTAGACGGCATCAGCCTATATGCTTGCGCCTCAGAATTACAGCGATCCTTGCAGGGAGGGCGCATAGAGCGCATCGCACAGCCATCTCGCCAAACCGTGGTCTTAACAATCCGTGCACAGGGGCACAACCATCGTCTCTTGCTAAGCTGTGAACCGGAATCCCCCAGGGCGCATTTGATACAGACAGCAGAAAAAGGGCCGGAAAAGCCCTTTACATTTTTACTGATTCTTCGTAAGCATCTGGTGCATGCCCGCATTGTGGAAATAAACGTGCCACGCTGCGACCGGATCTTGCAAATTGTCTGTGATGCACTGGACGATCTAGGCGCTAGAGTGCGTCTAACACTTATTGCTGAATTGATGGGAAAGCATAGCAACCTGATCCTGGTGGGTCCCAACGGCGTAATCTTGGACTGTGCCAAGCGCATTCCTCCTTCCGTTTCCAGTCTGCGCACCGTTTTGCCCGGAGATCGTTACGAAGCGCCGCCTGTACAGCATAAGCAGGATCTATTATCTGCTTCTTTTGACAGTTTGGAGGCCGCTCTGCATCATCCTGAAGCTACGACGCTATCTGATGTTCTGGTCTCGGGCTTTTATGGCATCTCCCCTTATGCAGCGCGGTATCTTTGCCGCAAAGCAGGGTATGAAGCCGATCTGCACGCCCCCTTTCCAGAGGATGTGTGCCAATCGGTTGCATCTATTCTGCTGACGCTTCAAAAGGATCTGCTTACTCATTCGTTTACGCCTTGCCTGTTGTATCGAGGGTGTCAGGAGGCAGAGGGATTTTTCCCATTTTTGCCCAATGATGGAAGCAAATATCGGCCTATGGAAAGTATGCAGGCCGCCATGTTGGCCTATTACGAGGCAAAGCGGTTGGAAAAATCCATTCTGCGTCAGCGTACCCAGTTGACAAGTCTGTTGCAAACAAGGCTGCAGAAGCTATATAAACGGCTGCAGATTCAACGGGATACCCTAGCCAAGAGCGATACATTTGAGCGTGTTCGCACGGAAGGAGAACTGATCTTGGCCTATGCCTACCAAATTCCGCCGCATCAAGCCAAAATAGAATTGTACGACTATACGCAGGATACAATGGTTACATTGTCCTATGACCCGGCTCTTAGCGCCCAGGAAAATGCGCAAAAACGCTTTAAGCGATATCAAAAGCTTCGTTCAGCCTCGCAGGCGGCAGAGATGCAAATTCGCGAAATTGAGCCGGAACGTCAGTATTTGGAAGGGGTTCTGTTTTCTGTCCAGCAGGCCGAAACGTTGGATCAGCTTTTGGACATTCGGCATGAATTGCAGGAGGAAGGGCTGATTCCCCTATCCCAGGAAGCAGGGCGCCGCAGACAGACGGCCCAGTCCCAACCGCTTCACTTTGTTTCCACCGACGGCATCGACATGTATTGCGGCAGAAACAACGCGCAGAACGATTTTGTTACCCTTAAGCTATCAAAATCCACAGATACATGGCTGCATGCACAGGGAATGCCGGGCAGCCATGTTCTCATCAAATCTTCCAATGTACCCACCGAGACATTGAAGCAGGCAGCGCAGATCGCAGCCTTTTACAGCAAAGGCCGGCGTTCGGAAAATGTTCCCATCGACTATACGTTGATCAAATATGTCCGGAAGCCTTCCGGTGCAAAGCCCGGGTTTGTTACCTACACTTCACAAAAAACATTGTTTATCACTCCTGATGAGGCTTTGGTCAAATCTCTGTTTGCCAGGGAGGATACAAAATAAGGGATATACTTAGTCATGATTAAGGAGGTTTATTCATGGAAAAACAGGTTTATCAATGTCCAAAATGCGGATGTACATCCTTTGAGCACGATCAGTTCCAGGCCACGGGCGGCACAATGGCCAAGTTATTCGATATACAGAACAAAAAATTCATCACCGTTTCCTGTACAAACTGTGGGTTTACCGAGCTGTACCGTTCCGAGACATCCACCGGCGAAAATGTGCTGGATTTTCTGATCAACGCCTAAGTTTTGGCTGACTACAAAAAAAGCACCGGAATTCCGGTGCTTTTTATCGTGAGTCTTAGTCTTCAAAATCATCCATTTTGGGGAAGAAATCCGCCAAAGTGACCTTCGCCTCTTCAATCGGAGGCAGTTTATAAGACGGCTCCCTATCCTCATCATAGGAATCATGGTTGCGCTGCGGGCGCTCGCGTTCCGGCTGCAACACCGCACGGCGGGACAGGCTGATGCGCTTTGCTTCCGGATCAACATCCAAAACCTTGACGGTGATAACATCATCCACACGCAGTTCGTCTTCCACCTTATCGATACGGCGGGTAGCAACCTGGGAAATGTGAACCAAACCAAACAGGCCCGGCTCCAGCTCTACAAATGCGCCGAACGGTGCAATACGGTCTACACGGCCCTCTACGATGTCACCGACCAGGTAGCGTTCCGCGGCATGATCCCACGGCTTCGGCTGCAAAGCCTTCAAGCTCAGCGCAATGCGCTCGGTTTCAGCATTTACGGAAAGAATCTCCAGCTCCAATTCATCGCCAACGCTTACAATATCAGAGGGATGTTTCGGACGGCCCCAGGACAAGTCCGTTACATGGATCAATCCATCTACACCGCCAATGTCGGTGAAAGCACCGAAATCCGTAATGCGGCGTACAATGCCCTTGACATGCTGGCCTGCTTCAAACTGCTTATATTTTTCCTTACGCGCCTTGATGGCCTCTTCTTGCAAAACCTGACGGCGAGAAGCGACGATGCGGCGGCGGGATTTATCTACTTCCAGCGCCTTAACGGTTACCTTTTTCCCAACGAACTCTTCCAGATTTTCCACATAGCGGTTGGAAAGCTGAGAAGCAGGAATGAAAACGCGGGCGCCACGATACTCGGCCAGCACACCAGCCTTAACAGCCTGCTTGATGGTAACATCAAAGTAGCGGCCATCTTCCAACTCAGCAATGGCAGCCCTATCCTGCTCTCTACGCTCGATGGATTTGCGGCTCAGCAACACATTGCCTTCACCATCGTTGACCTTTACGATCTCTACCGTGATCTCATCGCCTACGCTGGCGATGTCGGCAGCCGTCGCTTTGGGATCCAACGACAATTCGGCCTGCGGAATGATGCCGTCCGCTTTATATCCGATGTTTACAAAAACATCGTCTCCTACGATCTGCACCACGGTTCCCTTTTTCACCTGACCGGGGCGGATACGCACCATCGTCTTTTCAAGATCACGCTCGAAAGACTCTTCGGGTGTGAGCTCACGTTCTGGTTCCTCCGCCGGCTTTTCCGCTTCCGTCTGGGGTGCAGCTTCTGCCTGTACAGCTTCAACCGCTTCCTCCGGCTGGGCTTGCGCCTGCTCTGCGGGTACCTGTTCTTCTAAAACAGTGGTGTTGAGATCTTGTTCATTCATTCTGGCAATTACCTCCCTGATTGACCATTGCGGCGTCGATGCACCTGCAATAATACCTATTATACCATTTAACTCCAGATTTTCAACAGGCAACTCCGCGCTACTTTCCAAAATATAGGTATTTTTACAATTGTTTTTACAGATTTGCGCCAATTTTTTTGTGTTGCTGCTGTGGCGGCCGCCAATGACGATCATCGCATCGCATTTTTGGCTCAATTCATACGCTTCTGTCTGCCGCTGCCGGGTGGCCTGGCAGATGGTATTCTGCTTTCTAAAGGACGGATATTTTGTAGCCATCACAAAGGCGATCTGCTCAAATTTTTCCTGTACAAACGTCGTTTGTGCCACCAAAAAGACGCGCTCTGCGCCTGGCAGCGCCTCCGCCTGCTCTGCCGTCTGTACAATCCAGGCCCTATTGCCGCAAAATCCATTGATCCCTATCACCTCGGGATGCTCTTTCTGCCCAGCAATCACTACCTGCCAACCGTCGCGGCAGGCCTTTTGCACGATATCGTGTATACGTGCCACAAACGGACAGGTTGCGTCTACGATACGGATGTTTCTTTGCCGGCACTGATCGTACACCTCCGGCGGCACACCATGGCTGCGTATCACCATCGTACTGCTCTCCGGGACTTGCATTACACTCTCCACTGTAATCGCGCCCTCTGCCTCCAGCTTGTCCACAACGCCTTGATTATGGATGATAGGGCCCAAAATATAGACCGGTTTGGTACGAGTCAGCTCCGTCTCTACAGCCTCTACCGCGCTTTTCACGCCAAAACAAAATCCATTGTATTTTCCTTGTATCAGCTTCATTTTTGTTTCGCCTGCTCCGTCAACGCCATGACGCGCTCCTCCAACATTTGGTTAACCGTTGCAATGTCTTCCTTGCTCGCCTTTTTTCCCTGATAAGCGGATAGATCCAGCGGCTCTCCTACCACAACACGATGCCGGCGGAAGGGTTTGAATGAAACAGCCATGCCGGCAGGCACAAGCGCAGCGCCTGTGCGCAGCGCAAACGTGACTGCACCCTCATGAAAAGAAAGCTGGCCCGTTTTGCTTCGTGTACCCTCCGGGAAAATCCCCAGCACTTCACCGCTCTTTAGGTATTCCATGCTCTTGCGCATGGCTTTGATATCATTGCCCTCTCTATCCACTGAAAAGGCACCCAGCGCCGTCAGCAGCCAGCTGACGGATTTTTTACGGAACAATTCCTTTTTCGCCATAAAATGAATCTGGCGGTAGCGAACCATGGCAAGGGCTACCGGGTCCAATGCATGCACATGATTGGCGCAAATGACAACTGCCCCCTTTTTGGGCATATGCTCCTTTCCCTTTACACTGAGAAAGAAAAAGAGCTTTAGGATCACCCAAACAATGGGCCATGCTACGGTATACAAAGGCGTCATTGTAGCTTTTCCTCCACCACGGAAACCATTTTTGCCAGCACATCCTCCGGCGTATCGTATGTGGAATCGATGACCACCGCATCCTCCGCTTGTTTGAGCGGTGCAATCGCGCGATGAGAATCATCATAATCCCGCTTCTGTATCCCGGCCAGCACCTGTTCAAAGGACTCATGCAAGCCCTTAGCCTCCTGCTCTTTACGCCGGCGCTCCGCACGCTCCTCCGGCTTTGCCGTTAGAAAAAACTTCACATCCGCATTGGGCAGCATCGCGGTGCCTACATCCCTTCCATCCACAACGACAGACAACTCAGCTGCAATGCGCCGTACCTGCTTTGTCAGCACCTCTCTTACAAATCCTACCGCGCCTATGGTAGAGGCGCCCGCTCCCACTTCCGGCGTACGGATTGCTTTGGATACATCTTCTCCGTTTAAAAAGGTTTTCTGGCCTGCCTCTCCCACCTCGATGGTCACTTTGGCATCCTCGACCGCTTGCTTTACGGCCTCATGGTCTTTTAGGTCTACGCCTTTACGAAGTGCGCACAGCGCCAAAGCCCGAAACAAAGCGCCCGTATCCAGAATGTGGATGCCGAGCGTATCTGCCAGGCATTTGGCCATTGTCGTTTTCCCCGCGCCTGCCGGGCCGTCTATGGCGATTACACAGTGTTTTTGCATGGTCGTTCCTCACTTTATTGATTTGCTGATTGCGCAGCCGCCGTCCCCGCCGCTGCACCTGTTGAAAATGCGATTTGAAGATTGTATCCGCCGGTATACGCGTCCAGATCCAAAACCTCCCCTGCTACGTACAGGTTTTGGATGCGTTTACTTCGCATCGTTTTGGGATCTATCTCCTTTGTTTGTATTCCGCCCTTTGTCACGATGGCTCCCTCCATGGGCCCTACATCTCGCACAGTAAGCTCCATACGTTTGAGCTGAGCCATCAGCATAGCACGCTTCTGCTTTGTGATGTCATGGCAAGGCAAGTGAGCCGGAATACCCGCCAGGGAAAGCATAACCTCCGCCATGCTCTTTGGTACAAGCTGAAGCATCATTGTCTTTGTTTCTCGGTTCGGGGCAAACTGCATCTCTCGAATTAAACGTTGCTTTAGCTGCCCCTCATCCAAAGCGGGTTTCCAGTCTATAAATAACTTTGTCTGGGGCCAAGCCTGTTTTTCCAAATGCGCCGATGCGCTCAGCGCCAGCGGCCCCGAAACCCCTGTATGGGTAAACAGCATTTCTCCCTGTTCACAGAAAACCTGCTTGCCCGCTGCTATTGCGCGCAGGCATACATTTTTCAGCGAAAGGCCCGCTACTTCCTGTACCCATGCCTGCTCTACCTGAATCGGCGCCAACGAAGGCTGCAACGGCGTGACCGTATGGCCAACCTGCCGCGCCAACGCATATCCATCGCCCGTTGATCCTGTCAGAGGATAACTTAACCCACCGGAAGCCAGAATAAATGCATCGCCGGAAATCGTCCTGCCATGCTCACATTGCACGGCCGCAATGCGCCCTTGCTTTTCTACCAGGCTTTTCGCCCTTGTTTTGTACAACACTTCAACGCCCCGCTCTGCCAAAGCAGCGACAAGCGCGTCTGCAACGTCATGCGCTCGGTCGCTTTGCGGAAATACGCGCTGACCTCTTTCTACTTTCAACGGTACACCCAGGGTTTCAAACAATTCCATAAGCCATTGGTTGTCATATCTAGCAAAAGCGCTTCTGAAAAATCTGGGGTTGTGTATGATATGCGCCAAAAATGCCTCAGTACCACAGGCATTGGTCAAATTACAGCGCCCCTTGCCGGTGATACGCACTTTATTCATCAGCCTGGGAGTACTTTCCAACAGCACAGCCTGGGCTCCGTAGCCCGCCGCCATATATGCGGCCATACAGCCTGCCGCGCCGCCTCCAATGATAATAACCCTATTCATGTTAAATTATGGCTGACGTCGCCAAACACACGCATCTGCGGCATATCCGGGCGTTTGTATTCAATGATGCTGACCGCCGTATTGCCCGCCATGAAAAAGCGCGTAGATTCCAGTGGAATTCCCAGTGCCGCCGCCATAAAGATGCGGATGGCGTAGCCATGGGTTACACACAGCACATTCTGCCCCCAATGGTTTTCCAACAGCCGGTCAACAAACGCCTTGCTTTCCGCTACGCGAGCGATCATGCAATCTCCGTGCGGCGCGGTGAACAAAGACGGCGTTTTCTGGTAGCAATCCCATTTATCCGGCTCCTCCAGATGCATTTCATCCAGCTTGTGACCTTCCCAATCCCCGAAGGAAAATTCCCGAAGGCTAGGCTCTTTTTGCAGCGTAATTGTCGGATGCTCCGCTACGATTTTCTCTGCGGTGCGATAGGCGCGCATCTGCGGGCTGGCAAAGGCCGCCGCAAAATCCACTTTTGCCAACCGTTTGGCAACGTTCTTTGCCTGCTGTATCCCATTTTCCGTCAGCGGCGCATCCATGCTGCCCTGTACGCGGCGCAGGACATTCCATTCCGTTTCTCCGTGACGGACCAAATATATTTTCATTCTCTAATTCCTCACAATCATCCATACCGTTTATTCATTGTGGCTGGTATCACCAAATATACGCACCAGCGGCCTATCCGGCGCCAAAAACTCTATGATGGTCAGCGCCGTATTTCCAGAGGCAAACTTATGAGAATGCTCCAACGGGATTCCCAGCGCCGCCGAAAGAAAATAGCAGACACCAAATCCATGGGATACGCACAATACTTGCTTGTGCATATACTGTGCCGTCAGCTTTTCAACAAATCGGCGGCTTTCCGCTACGCGGGCCACCATACAATCTCCCTCCGGGCTCGTAACCAAAGAAGGGGTTGTTTCGAACTGCCCCCATAGCTTCGGGCATTCCACATGCATATTGTCCAGGCTATGCCCTTCATACACGCCAAAGGAAAACTCTCTCAGGCTGTTTTCCTTTTGAATTACCAGCCCCTTATGTGGCCCTGCTATGATCTGTGCTGTGCGGTATGCTCTGGGAGATGGGCTGGCAAAGGCCGCATCAAACTCTACCTTTGCCAACCGTTTTGCAGCGTTTTTTGCCTGTTGTATTCCATTTTCTGTCAACGGGGAATCCAGCGCACCCTGCACACGATGCTGCACATTCCATTCCGTTTCCCCATGGCGAAGCAGATATACTTTCATGGTGTTTCCCTCAATACCGTCGCATTATATAGGCCGGCGGCTTTTCCAGCGCGCGCATTGCCTGCTCATGGGTCAATCGCTCATATGTGCCGGGCTTTCTATCTCCCAACTCTATCTGCCCGATCTGGATACGCTTTAGCCGCAGCACCTGCATATCCTGCGCCTCCATCATCCGACGGATAACGCGGTTTCTCCCTTCTTCAATGGCAATTTTTACCTGTCCTCTGCCGTCTGTCCGGTTTTGAAATGTCACTGCTACGGCCCTGGCCAACGGCGGCTCCCCGATATCTATGCCTTGGATCAGCGCATTCGCCAGTTTTTGCGAATACGGCTTGTCCGTTGTTACCTGATATATTTTTTGCACGTGATGCTTGGGATGCGTCACTTGGTTGGTAAATGCTCCGTCATCCGTCATCAATAACAGTCCTTCACTATGATAATCCAACCGCCCGACAGGAAAAAGGCGCCGCTTCTGCTGGGTAAAATAATCCCCTACACAGCGCCGTCCCCGTTCATCTTTCATCGTGCACGCAATACCTCTAGGCTTATAGAACAGAAAATACGCCCTGCTATGATGCGGGGCGATCTTATGTCCGTCGACACTTACCGTATCCTTGCCCGGCGTGACCGCTGTACCTAACAGCGTTACGGTCTGCCCGTTTACTTTTACTCTTCCCTCGGCGATGATCTCCTCACACTTTCGTCTGGAAGCCACGCCGCAGTCTGCCATATACTTCTGCAGCCGCATCTAAGCCTCTCCTGCCCGATGAAAAGCGCATAGCACCCCATCATGAAATTTAGTTTTATTATATCGGACAAGGGCCGATTGTCAAGGCAATAGGTTTGTGATCCATTGGCGAATCACCTTATCCAGGCAATGGGCAAAATCATAGGCAGCCACGTCCGCTGCTGCTACAATGGGCACAGAGCCTATCATCTCATCGTCTAAATACACCTGCATGCTGCCGATGATGTCGCCCTTAGCAACTGGTGCATAAAGTGGGGTTTGGTAAACGCACTTGGTTACAATCCTTTCCTGTTCCTCTTTTGTCAGCGTTTTGGACAAGCTTCCCTCTGTTATACCTTCTACCTCGCTGGAAAGCCCTTCCAGCACTGGCGTTACCCCCGTGGATTGCCCATCCTTTATCAGGTCAACCTGTTGATAGCTGGCAAAGGCATCGTCTAGCAGCGTTGCGGCATCTCCCCACATATCCTTTGCACCCAGCACAACCACAGCGATCCGGATTCCGTTGCGATCCGCTGCGCCCACATACGTTTTACCAGCGCTTTTGGTATATCCTGTCTTCACCCCAATGGCGCCCTCGTACTGCCATAAAAGTTTGTTTTTGTTTTGCCAAGATCGCGTTTCCCCCGCTCCATCCGGCTCTGTGGTATAGTTTTTGGTGGAAACGATCTTTACAAAGGTATCGTTGCGCAAAGCCGCCGCAGTAATCAGCGCCATATCGTGGGCCGTTGTGTAGTGTTTTTCATCTGGAAGGCCGTGCGGGTTGTTAAAATGCGTACCCGTACAACCAAGCTCCTGCGCTTTCTGGTTCATTTTTTCCACAAAAGCGTCCACGCTGCCTGCAACGTCGATGGCAATGGCCGTTGCGGCATCATTGCCGCTGCGTAGCATCAGCCCGTACAATAGATCCTCCAGAGAATACTTTTCCCCCGCTTTGATATAGATGCTGCTTCCCTCTACACCGGCTGCGGCGCCGGGAATGGTGACTACCTTTTTGATATCTGCATTTTCCAGCGCAATCAGGGCCGTCATAATTTTCGTAATGCTGGCCGGCTCTGATTTTTCATTTTCGTTCTTCGCCGCTAGGATCCGTCCTGTATCTATATCGATGACACAGGCGCTGTGAGAGGACACCTCTGGCATTGCTTTTCCTGCCGAATAGGGCATCCAAAGCATCAGCATCGCCAAGCATATCGCAATTTTCCGTTTCATCTTTACCCCCTATGCACTCTTCCTTGTTTCCTTTCGATATATTTCCAGTATATGCGTGCTTTTTCCGCGCAAGACAATAAATCGGAGCAAAAGAAGAGGAGCGATGCTTTTTTGCACCGCTCCTCTTTGCTGCGTCCGGCAGATCATTCCGATTCTGTTTTTGTTACGGAAACCGTCTGTTTGTAGGTAATGTCCTCATCACCGCAGGGTTTCTGTTCCACCGTTTCTGTGCAGCATTCCTCTTTTGTTTGTCCTTGCTTTTGTCCTTTTCCTTTACAGCCAAAATGTTTGATCAGGCCAATGAGCTGTGGGATCGCTTCGCTTACCCGTTCCATAGCGTGGTTGGATTCTACCGGCATCAAGCGTACCGTCTCATCCTCTACCACCACAAAGGCAACTGGGGATATGCAGATACCTGCGCCGCTGCCGCCGGCAAAGGGGTTTTCCGTCGCATCTTTATTGCTTTCCCGGATGCTGCCTCCCTTGCCATATTCTCCGCCGCCCGCTACAAATCCAAAGCTGACTTTGGAAATCGGCAAAATCACATTGCCCTGCCTCGTCTGAACCGGATCGCCGATGATGGTGTTAACATCCACCATCTGCTTGATCTGTTCCATTGCCGTTGTCATCATACTCTCAATGGGATGCATTTCGTTTTTCCCTCCAATGGTTGATCGGTATCAAAAGCCCTGCACCAATAATATGGACGAGAGGCACGCTTGCTATACATGAAATCCTTACAGCCAAGCAGTCTGTTTCAAAGCAAGGTTCACAGGCAAAAGCCTGTGCAAAGTCTCCCGGGCGCACATCACGCATAAAGCCTGCGATAAGGGCTCGGGTAATTCCGTTGGCTGCGCCGCAAATAAGCGCTGTTTGCGCTGCATCACCGGTGCCGAGCTTTGTTTTTACCTCGAGATCATAAAACGTTGTTTTTTTCAATAGATACTGTATCGAACGCCAGATCGTCCGCATCTTGATCTTAGTATTGTTTTTTCGTTGTTTCGGCGTCCAGGCCAGCCAAGGGACATGCCATTGAATCTCTTTGCGTAAGCCCGGCAGCCCTAAGGAAAGCGCTCCCTCTGTACCATACAGATCCGCTTCCGCTTCAATTTCTGCCTGAATGGGCAGCGTTAAGACAAACCCAACAGTAAAAGCCAGCAAAAAAAGCATACCAACCACCTCAACTTTGGGTTAGTATGCCCTGTTTTATTCATTTTACGCTCTCAGAGCGGCATCTCTTTCTGCTCTTTTTCTATCTCTGGCAAAGGCGGCAGTTCCGAAAGCGTAGACAGCCCAAAATGCCGCATAAACTCATCCGTTGTTCCATACATCATCGGCCGTCCTATCGTTTCCTTTCTGCCGACAGGCTCTATCAAGCGACGCTGTAAAAGGGTTCTCAGTGAGTAATCCGCCGATACGCCTTTGATGCCTTCAATTTCACTGCGGGTAACAGGCTGCTTGTATGCAACGATGGAAAGCGTTTCCAGCACCGATCTGGACAGCGTTCGTTCGGATAACGGCTTGAGCGCCGCTTGTACCTGCTCTGCATATTGCCGGCTTGTACGAAATTGCACTTTGTCTTCGATACGGATGATCTCTACGCCGCGCTGCTCTGCCAAATACTGCTGGGCCATACGGTCGATAAAACCGTCGCACTCCAATACCGTCATCTCCAGCGCACGGGCCAGATCTTCCAGCTGTACCGCTTCCCCTGCCACAAATAGTATCGCTTCCAGCGCACCTCTGGCCTGCGCATCATTCATGCCTTTTCCTCTTTCCCTTTTCCCTTATAGACGATTTCAATGGCGCCATATCTCTGGTTTTGGCTGGCGCCCGCCTCGCCGGCCGAAATCAATTCCAAAAGCGCTAAAAAGGTTGCAATGATTTCGTTGCGCGTTGCATGGATTGCAAACAATTCATCAAACCGCATGCGCCCCCGTTTGGATAAAAAGGCCCTTACATGTGCAATCTGGTGTCGCACAGTATACGGCTCTGCGCGAATCACGTTGATACGCGCCGGCCTTTGCTCTGCCTCTTTTTTTTGCGCAAGCAATTCCTGCAAAGCATCATACAGCGATTCTACGCTCACGCCTTCTAAGTTCAACGGGTCATCCTGAAACGCGTACTCTTCCGGCAGCTTATAGTAGCTTTGGGCCGCATGCGCTTCCATTTCATGCAGCGTATCCGAAACTTGCTTGATCCTTTTATACTCCTCTAGCTGTAAAATCAGCAGCGCCTCTGGATCTTCATCTTCCTCCACCTTTTCCGGCTTTGGCAGCAGGCTTCTCGATTTTATGTTGAGCAGCGTGGCGGCCATGGTCAAAAACTCTGTGGCCTGCTCCATATCCAACTGCTCCATCTGCTCTAAATAGGATAGATACTGATCCGTGATTTCAGATACAAAAATATCTTTGATGTCCACCTGGGCCTTTGCAATCAGATGCAAAAGCAGATCCAAAGGCCCTTCAAAGGACTCCAATTTTACCGCATACGTCATCGTTACAGGATCCAGGCTGTCAACAAATTGACAAAGTCCAAAACATAGCCGGAAAGGGCCTGGATCAATGCTTGCGTGGCAGGCAAATACAACAAGATAAACAGGATAATAAACCCGTAACGGTTGAAAAAGCTTTCGAATTGCCACAGCTTACCAACGTCGATTTTCCCAATCAAAAGATTGCGTACCACCTTGTAGCCATCTAAGGGAGGAATCGGCAGCAGATTAAAGACCATCAAATTGATATTGATGATAATCGTATACTGCAGCATGATACGAATCACCGAGCCGAACGCCAGTACCTGAAATTTTATCAATAGATAATAAATCAGCGCGCATACCACCGCTACAATGAAATTCATCGTAACGCCGGCCAAGGAAACTAGGATCTCTCCTTTACGCCTGTCTTTATAGTTGTTTGGATTGATCATGACCGGCTTGCCATAGCCAAAGCGAAACAGCAGCAGCATAATAAATCCCAGCGGATCGATGTGCGCAAACGGGGAAATCGTTACCCGCCCCTGGTTTTTGGGAGTCGGGTCGCCCAGCTTATAAGAAACATATGCATGGGCATATTCATGGAATGTGAGACCTATGATAATGCCGGGCAAAGTGAGAAGCATCGCGTACAAAAACGAGCCCGGGTCTCGAAATAATTGGTTAATCCCCATATTCTTCTCCTAACCATGCCGGGATTTGCTCAAAGCGCGTCATGTCCTCGAGCGTTTGTCCCTTTACGATGACGCCATGCTTTCCATTTTCCACCATCACTACCGTGGGAATCGGCAGCTTGTTATAGTTGGACGCCATTGCATAGCAGTAGGCACCGGTGGCAAACATCGCCAAAACATCACCCTTCTGTGCTTTGGGCAGCGGCGCCTTCATCATCAAGATATCGCCGCTTTCACAGCAACGCCCAACTACGCGGGCTTTTTCCTCCACGGCATCATTCATTCGATTGGCCAGCACGCCTTCGTATTCCGCTTGATACATAGAAACGCGGATATTGTCCGTCATGCCGCCGTCTACAGATACATAGGAGCGTACACCAGGAATCTCCTTGCGCAGCGCCACTGTATACAGCGTAATGCCGGCTTCGCCTACGATGCGGCGGCCCGGCTCTATGCCGATCACGGGCAACGGTTTGCCGGCCGCACTGTAAACCTCTTCCAGCCCTGCTTTGGCCTCTTTCATGTATTCTACTATGGGCAGCGGCGTATCATCCTCTGTATACATGATGCCAAAGCCGCCGCCAAGATTGATCTCCTTCACCTGCACGCCCAGCTTGGATTCAACCTCCATAGCAAACGCCGCGAGATTGCGTCCCGTAGGCCGATAGGGCTCATCCTCCAAAATCTGCGAACCAATATGGCCGTGTATACCGCAAAAATCCAGATTGGGACAGGAAAGGATTGTGCGAATCGCTTCCATGGCCATACCGTTATCAATGCCAAGGCCGAATTTACAGTCCTCGATACCAGTCTGGATATATTTATGCGTATGGGCCTCCACGCCCGGCGTTACGCGCACCAGTACCGGCACCCGCTTTCCCTTTTCTGCCGCGATGGCCTGGATATCCGCAATCTCTTCCACGCTGTCAATATTGATGGTACAGCCATGCTCTATTGCCATGCTCAGCTCAGGATATAGCTTTACATTTCCATGCAGCGCAATGCGCTCTCCCGGCATGCCGGATTCCAGCGCCATTTTCAGTTCGCCGGCCGAGACAACATCCAAATGCAGTCCATTTTTCTTCGCCATTTTATAGACAGCTTTAGAACAGAATGCCTTACTGGCGTAAAATACCTTGTAGGCCGCAAACTGATCTTTCATGGCACGCACGCATTCCTTCATCTGCGCATCGATCTGGGCCGCGTCCATTACATACAGAGGGGTGCCATATATTTTTGCAAGCTCTACCGTATCACAGCCGCCAAAAACAAGATGACCCAACTCATTGATTTCGTATATTCTTTTGGGCATAAAAGTACACCTCGTGCATCGGATTTATAATGGTTAAGTGTATCATGCCCTTAAAAAGATTGTCAATGAATTTAAGTTAAGTTTAGTGAATCCACCATTTTGCAATGCGCCGGACGCATTCCATAAGATTCAGCTGTGTGATATCTCCTGCGCTGACCGCGGCCGTGCGGCAGAGCTCGGCGCCGTTTTGCTTGATGATGACCTCTCCTATCTGCTGTCCTTTTTGGATGGGGGCCTGCAAGCCTTCCTGAAGCACAAGCTCTTTTTCCAGCGTTTTTTCTTCTCCTTTATTCATGACAAGGCGAACTTCCTCTCCCGCAACTACATCGATGGTATGCGGCGATCCTCCCTCGATTTTTAGCTCTTTTTTCAGCGTTTCTCCCTTACGGACCACAACCTTAGAGGTATAGTTGGCAAATCCATAATCCAGCATGGTTTTGGCGTCGTCAAATCTTCCAGAGCTGTCAGTGCTGCCCAACGCCACGGCAATCAGCCGCATATCTCCCTTTTTGGCCGTAGCCGCCACACCATAGCGCGCCTTGGCCGAGGAGCCCGTTGCCAAGCCGTCGCAGTTTCCGTAAAAACGCACCATTCGGTTGGCGTTTACCAGCTCTGTCACGCGGCCGGTACCATGTGTTAGGCTATCTTGGTATACACTTGTATAAGGGAACACGTTTCTGTACTCGCATAACGCCTTGGCCATCAGCGCCAAATCCCTCGCTGTTGTCACCGTTTCATCTTTCAGCCCGACGGCATCGACAAAGGTCGTATTGGTACATCCCAGCGCCTGGGCCCTTTCATTCATCTTCTGCACCATAACCTCCTCCGAACCAAACAACTTTTCGGCAAAGGCAATGGCCGCGTCGTTGGCGCTTGCCACGCAGAGCCCCTTCAAAAGGTCCTCCGCTTTGTAAGAGGCGTTGGCCTCTAAAAAGGCCTGTGTACCGCCCATTGAGGCAGCGGTCTGGGAAACGGTGATCTGTTCATCCAGCGTGAGCCTTCCATCGTCTATCGCTTCAAAGACCAATAGCATCGTCATTACCTTGGCGCAGCCTGCGGCGGGCATCTGTTCATCTGCATTGTTTTCAAACAGTATATTCCCCGTCCCCTGCTCCATCAAAACGGCGCTGCTGCTCTTTGTTTCCATAGCAGAAGGCTCTGTCATTGCATATCCGCACCCAAAGGCCATCAAACAGACTGCCAGGCACGCAGCCAATGCTTTTCGCATAAAAATCCCCCCATTTCTTTCAATGGAGGGATATGCTAAAAATTCCATTTTTATGCCTGTTCAGGCCTCTTTTACCTCACGCAAAAACGCATCGATCAACGCGGCAAATTGATCTTTGACCTTTAGCGCCGTTTCCGTTACCTCGATATGAGACAGTGGCTGATCCAAAATGCCGGCCGCCATATTGGTAATACAGCTAACCCCGCAGATCCGAAATCCGCAATGCCGGCCCACAATAACCTCCGGTACTGTGCTCATACCTGCCGCGTCTGCCCCAATGGCTCTGCCAAAACGGATCTCCGCCGGCGTTTCAAATTGAGGGCCGGTATACATCATATATACTCCTCGCTTTAAGTCAACGCCAGATTTTTCTGCTGCGCGCAGCAAGCATTGCTTTAGCGTTTTATCATACGCCATGGACATATCGGGAAACCTCAGCCCCTGCTCTTCCACATTTTCGCCAATCAACGGCGATACACCGGAAAAATTGATGTGGTCGTCTATCATCATCAAGTCGCCCGGCTCAAAGGAAAGATTGATGCCGCCCGAAGCGTTTGTCAAACATAAAATTTCTGCGCCCAACTCGCGCAGCACGCGGATCGGCAAGGTAATCTGCTGCTGCGTATAGCCCTCATAATAGTGATACCGGCCCTGCATGATCGCCACCGGCACATCGAATAAGGTTCCTAAAATCAGCTTTGCTTTGTGCTCTTTCACCGTAGAGATCGGGAATCCCGGGATCTCCTCATAGGAAATCACCTGCGCCTGCTCCATCCTATCGGCATAATCGCCCAGGCCGGAGCCCAGCACCAATACTACCTTTGGCACCAAGCTTGTCCTTTCCCGTATATAAGCAGCCGCCTGCTTTACCTGTTGATATTGTGTACTCATCACAACGCCTCCCCCACAATTTGTTGATAAAACGAAGTTCCCTGCAGCGGATTATCCATGCCAAAAAACGTTAGGATTGTCGCCGCAATGTCTGCAAACGTATCGCGCACACCGATGTTTACGCCGGCTTTGGCCGCCGGGCCCATCGCAAGAATCGGTATGTATTCCCTGGAATGATCTGTCGAGGGCGTAGCAGGATCACACCCATGGTCGGCCGTGACGATTAAAAGATCCTCCGGCCCTAAGGCTGCTATAAGCTCTGGCAATGCATTGTCAAACACTGTGAGAGCTTCCCCATATCCCTTTACATCGTTTCTGTGCCCATAGAGCATATCAAAATCTACCAAGTTGGTAAAGACAAGCCCCTGGAACGGTTGCTGCATTGCACGGAGCGTTGCCTGAATGCCCGAAGCGTTGTCCGTGGTATGCTCTATTCGGCTCAGCCCTCTTTGGGCAAATATATCTTCGATCTTTCCAATGCCCATGGTTTCCAGCCCTGCCTTTTGCAGTACATCCAGCATGGTATTTCCTGGCGGCTGCACGGAAAAATCCTTTCTCCGCTTTGTCCGCACATAGGCCCCGCTATGTCCTGTAAACGGCCGGGCTATGACACGGCCGACGCGCCACGGCCCATCCAGCAGTCTACGTGCCTCGCGGCAAAACTCATACAGGGTTTCTACCGGGATCACCTCTTCATGTGCTGCGATCTGGAATACGCTGTCCGCAGAGGTATATACAATAGGAAAGCCTGTGCGCACATGCTCATCCCCCAGTTCCTGTATGATCTTTGTACCGCTTTCTGCCCGGTTGCCAATGACCTGTCTGCCGATCCTTTTCTCAAATTCTTGGATGCAGGGTTTCGGGAATCCTTGCGGAAATGTGGGAAACGGCTTGTCCAAAACCAACCCCGCAATTTCCCAATGCCCGCCTGTGGTATCCTTGCCTTGAAACCGTTCTGCCGCCTTTCCATAACATCCCTTGGGTGACTCTACCTTGCCCGGCAGCCTGCACTCGTCGATGTTGGCCAACCCCATGGCGCATAAATTGGGCAGCGGATAGCCCGCCTGCATCACATGCAAAAGCGTATGGCTGCCCTCATCGCCAAATCGGCTGGCATCCGGCAGCGCACCGATTCCCACGCTATCCAATACAATACAGATACACTTTTTTCCGTTCATAACCGTTCCTTTCAAAAGATCCATCCGTAAATCGCCCTTAGCAGCAAGGGGGATATGATACATTCTATCACAACTGCCGCCAGAATAGCGGCCAAGCACCATAGATATTGGCGACAAAACAGCAATGCTTTTCCGCCCAGCGACGTATTGTCATAGCCCTGAATCCGTCCACCGTGCACGGCTAAATATGCATAGCTTGGTAAATATAGACAGTTTTGTAATGCCAGCATTACAAAGGCCAAAAACAAGCCCCCAAAGCCATGTGCCAGCTGCATCCCATGCAGCGTAAACCCAATGCCAAACCCCTTGGCCCATAATGCAATGCCAGAGAACACCGCTAAATAAGGCGATAAGCTGCCCACAAACAAAAGGCCGACTGTGCGCAACGCATTGAGCATGGCTGTCAGCAGCATCGCGGCCAGCGGCATTTGGGGCGAGGCTGCCTGTGCCAGCAGCGCCGACGCCTGCTGTGTGATGATCTGCCGTTCCCCCTCCTCCACACAGGAGGGTAAGGCCCAGCCGCAAGTCATCCCTACCAGCAGCACAAAAAGGACAAGAAGATACCATCCCCCCATGGAGACGATCTCCGCCTGCGCCCTTTTGCTATGTCCTCGTCTACGCATATACACAGCCGCCATCCCACCTTTGTCATCAGGTTATGGGCGGTCTGCATGTTTTATGTCTGTGCGATGCGAAGGCTATCCGCCATACGCGCAATATATTCTCTGTTGCTGGGTTTTCCTTTTTCCTTATCCACAGTATAGCCGAATACGCGCTCAATCTCTTTGAGGTCACCGCAGTCGAACGCATTTTCCACTGCATACCGCATCGAACGCTCCACACGTTGGGAGGTGGATTCATACTCTGCTGCGATGGTAGGGTACAGTTTTTCTGTCATTCTATCCATCCAGTCTGGATGTTCCAAAACCAGTTCCACAGCCCGGCATAGATAATGATACCCACAAAGCTTTGGAGCCACGCCGGTACGTTTGAGCGCCGTGGCCACCTCTTGCTTTGCAATTTTTACAGGTACTTGGCGGTGATACACCATCCCCTGTTCCCCCGCTGCTTTGGCTACCATCAATAGCCTTTGGTACAATACCTCCATCGGCGTTTGCTTATACACCACAAAGCCTATGGGCAGATCACGGCATTGTTGATGCCATTTTTTGTCCGTTTGTGAGGTATATAAAAGATACTTATTTGCCAAATCTGCTTTAGAGAGCGCCAAAAGCATCTGTGCATCGCGTTCGGTATCCTGCATGGATACGACAATGGCATCCGGCCTTTGCCGCTTCAATGCCTTTTCCATCTGCGGTACATCCAAATACCAACCTTTCCACACAATATCCGGCTTTTCCTGTAAATACGCCTGAAGGTTCTTTCCTTCCTGCACATTATGATCCAACAACGCTACTACAACCTTTGCCACACCATTTCTCCTTTATTGTCTTTCCTTTATTGTATCAAAGCGCTCTTCTTTTTCAAAATGCCCTCATTGCACCTGATCAGACTGCTGCAGCATCCACTCGATGAATACTGCATACCCGCGCGTCGGATCGTTAATAAATACATGCGTTACAGCGCCGATCAGCTTTCCATTTTGGATCAGAGGGCTTCCGCTCATGCCTTGTACAATCCCGCCCGTTTTATCCAGCAGCCGCTGATCTGTGATCTTTACGATCATGCCCTTGCCGGCCGCCCGCTTCTGGTGGCTTACGCGGATGATCTCACAATCATACGCCTCTGCCTCCCCTCCGTCCAGGGTACAGAGGAGCTGGGCCGGGCCTGTCTGCACCTCATCCTGCCAGCCTACCTGGATCCCAGACGGATATGCGCTTGACCCCATCGCCTGATAGCTTTTGCCATACAACCCATATTCTGTATTGCTTTCTATCTTTCCTAGAGCGCCGGAATCTGTAATCAGTGTACCCAACAACTCGCCCGGGGTTCCCTCCTCCCCCTTTTGTACGCCGACGATCTCTGCCGGAACAATCTCGCCTTCCTTTAACAGCAGATTGGTGTTGGTGTCCGCATCTGCAATGGCATGCCCCAAGGAGGCAAAGGCCTGGTTATTTTCGTCATAATAGGTTACTGTTCCAATGCCCGCAGTGCTGTCCCTAACCCATAGACCGATACGATATTGCCCATCTACCGCATCCTGTACTGGGGCAATGGAAACGTTTACTTCTCTTCCATCGCGTAAAATGCTTGCGGTCAGCGTTTCTTTGGCTCCATTGATGAGCGCTGTAAGGTGATCGGAATCCTCCACCTCTGTTCCGTTGATGCTCAAAATGATGTCGCCGGGTAGTATGCCTGCATCCTTGCCGGGATTCACAGTCGTGCCATCCGGCTTTGTAATATCTCCAGTACCTACCACCAAAGCCCCCTTGGTATACAAGGCTACGCCAACAACATCCCCACCCGGCACAACCTTCCTATTGTCCTCAGATTTTACCGTCATCTTTCTCAGCGTCATCCCCGCCCAGGAAAAGACAACCTCTGTTTCTCCTGCACTATTTGCTTGTATCTCAATAGGCTGAGACAGATCCACGGTCTGGCCTTCTGTGATGGCCTGGCCGTTTACCTCGACGCCTTCCCGATTCGCCGAAACCGATACGCTGATGGGCAGCCCTGCCTGGATGATTGTTGTCTCCCCTGCCGTGGTATAGACACGGTCCGGCAGGCCCAACTGCCATTGCGGCAAAAAAAATTGGAATGAAAATACAAGGGCGGCCGCGATCATTCCCGCTATACGTATGCCTTTTTTCATCTGCTATTCTCCTCGTTGCTTCAATCATGGATAGTATTTCCGAAAAGCTGTTGAATAAACAAAAAAGGCGGAGTTTCTCCGCCTTTCTAGATAGGTTTACAATGCCAGTGATTTCTTGTAAGCGTCCGCTGCTGCGATCATCTCCTCCGCATGCAGCAATCCATGGCCGCTTTGCCCTTCGCCGCCCAAAAGCCTTGCCACTTCCTGGGTTCGCTGCGTTGGCGTCAAACGCTGCACCATGGTCTGCGTCGCATCCCCCTTTACCTGCTTTTCGATAAGATAATGCACATCCGCCATACTGGCCAGCTGCGCCAAATGCGTAACACAAATAACTTGCCGCGTCCTAGCAATGGCTGCCATTTTTTCCGCGACTACCTGAGCCATCCTTCCGCTGATGCCCGTATCCACTTCATCGAAAATTAAACAGTCGATGCCGTCCAGCCTGGCCGCAATATTTTTGAGCGCCAACATAATACGCGAGGCTTCGCCTCCGCTGGCTACCTTTGCCAATGGCTTCAACGGTTCACCCGGGTTGGCGCTGAGCATAAACTCCACCTCATCCAACCCCTGCGCGGTAAACTGCTCGATGCCCATCTGTTCTTCTGCGGGCAGTTGCTTGAATTGCACAGCAAAGCGTGCGCGCTGCATACCAAGATCTCCTAGCTCCTTGGTAACGGATTTTTCAAAGGCCGCAGCCACTTTTTTGCGCATTTGATGTAGGCCTACACTCTTTTCATACAGCAAATGCAGGATATTTTGATATTCCCCTGACAGCCGCTGCAAAATCTGATCGGCATTTTGCAAAGCATCGAGCTGCTCATAGGCCTGGGCAAGGGTTTGCTGCACTGCCTCCAGCGTTCCGCCGTATTTGCGCTTTAGGGTTTGCAGCTCGTCCAGCCGTTCCCCAATTTGATCCAAGCGCTGCGGATCATAATCAAAGGCATCTTGCATCAAGCGAATTTCATCCGACGCCGCCTCAGCCGCAAAAAAGGCCTCCTCCAGCTGATCTGCCAGCTGCGCCGCCTTTTCATCCCATTTTGCCACCGAGCGTATTTCCCGGGACGCATCACGCAGCAACGTTACAGCGCCTTGCCCTTCTTCGTTTGCCAGGCAATTTAATACATAGGCGTACGCCGTTGCAATTTTTTCTCCATTCATCAGCTGCTGCCGCTCTTTTTTTAGCAGTTCATCCTCATTCTCCTGAATGGCGGCCCGTTCAATTTCGTTGATCTGAAAGCGCAGCACATCCAGCCGGCGCTCCCTATCTTCTCCCATACCGCCGATGTTTTCGATCTCTTTCCGGATGTGTTTTGCTTTTTCCAGCAGCGAACCTACTTCTTGACGCTGCGCTGCAATCTTCTTGCCGCCAAACGCATCCAAAAGGCCGATATGCTCTGCTGTGCGTAGCAGCGATTGATGCTCATGCTGCCCATGGATATCTATAAGCAGCTCGGCTATCTGGCGCAGCGCTGCATTGTTTACCAAAACACCGTTGATGCGGCATACGTTACGCCCCGTGGCATACAACACACGGGAAAGCGTAATTTCCGCATCCGGCTCAATGCCCATTTCCTCTAAACAGGCATTGATTTCCGGCCTAGCGTCGATAAAGACGGCCTCCACCATGGCCCTGTCCGCGCCATGCTGAATCAAATCCCTATCACCCCGCACGCCAAGCACCAGGTTTACTGCATCAATCAAAATGGATTTGCCGGCTCCGGTTTCGCCGGAAAGCACATTCAGCCCCTGACCCAGCGCTAGGGATAAGGAGCGAATCAAAGCCACATTTTGGATGGATAGATGCTGTAACATATCATTTCGCCATTCTTTTTAATTTCTTGATAAAATCCGCCATGTTCACGCCTTCGTGCACGGCAATGAAGATCGTATTATCGCCTGCTATGGAACCGCAGATCTCCGTTAGGTGCATAGTATCCAACGCTTCACCCGCAGCGTTGGCCGAGCCGGACAACGTGCGGATCACCACTAGATTTCCCGTTGCCTCGATGCTGATGACGACGTCTGAAAACAAGCGGATCATCGCAGATTGGCTGCGCACATCCTTTTTTTCTGCCGCCGTATAGCAATATACCCCTTTATCGGATAGGGTTTTTATCAGGCGAAGCTCTTTGATATCGCGTGAAATCGTAGCCTGGGTAACGGGGAAATTGCGCTCTTTCAAGATTTCCGCCAATTCCTCCTGTGTTTCCACATTCATTGAATCGATGATCTCCAAAATCATCTCTTGACGTTTGTTTTTCATTGGGGTTCCTCCATTGCACTTGTATGATTCCACTGCGTAAGCTTCTTACCCAGCTGTTTATAAAAATCCATTTCCGATAAACGGATGAAATTTGCCTTTTTCTCGCTCTTTCGAATCACCACATGCTGGCTTGGCATTACCGGCATACGAAACGCATCGTCCACCGCCACCATTACACCCTGCCTTGTCGTTGGCGCCGCCAAGGTAACCACGCCGTTATCCGGCACCACAAATGGCCTGGCATTGAGCGAATGCGCGCATACAGGGGTAATCAGCATGCACTGCACCTGGGGATCTACTACGGGCCCGCCTGCAGAAAGGGAGTACGCAGTTGAGCCTGTCGGCGTTGCCACCATCACGCCATCGCAATCATACATGCCAACCACCTGATTTTGATAACGAACCACCACGGAGGCCACGCCGCCCATATAGCGGCGAAACAAACCAAATTCATTGAGCGCATAATACTCTCTGCTGACCACCTGCCCGGTCTTTTCCTCAATATGAGCCGTCAGCATCATACGGGATTCTACGGAAAACGCACGGCCCAGCACCTTGTCCACAATTTCCGGCATAGCGCCCTGGCTGGCCTCTGTTAAAAAGCCCAGGCTGCCCAAATTCAGCCCTACCATAGGGGTCTGGAGGATGGATAGCCGTTGCACTGCGCGCAGGATTGTCCCATCGCCCCCCAGCACAAATGCCGCCTCGCAGCCTTCCTCTTGGGAAAACGCCGCCGTCTGTACGCCTAGCTCCGCCGCAATCTCGTCTGGTGCGTACACCTGTATTTTTCGCTCGTGCAAACGCTGTACCATCTCACGGGCACATCTTAGGCCTTGATCCTTATGCCGGTTGGCAATGACATACACCGCCTGCATCCTAACGCCTCCCATCGCTTGTTATTATACAAATTACTTGCATAAAACACAAGCAAAAGTAATGTTTATACAAGTTTTTCCTTATCGACCTGCCTGTACAGCCATCAGGGGCAGTGCTTGCAACGCGCTGGCCGAAAGCTGCTCTCCGCTTTTTTGCAAATAAAGCAGGAACTCCCTGTTTCCCTTTGGCCCCATGATGGGAGATTCTTCCAAGCCCTTAACGGAAAATCCAAGACTCTGCGCAAACGAAAGAATTTTACAGCATACTTGCTCATGGATCTTAGCGTCCCGTACCACGCCGCCTTTTCCAATCTGCTCTCGTCCTGCTTCAAATTGCGGCTTGATCAAAGCCACTGCCTGAGCGCCATCCTTCATACAACGATAGATTGGCGGCAAGATCAGCTCCAACGATATAAAGGAAACGTCGGTACATGCAAAGTCCACCGGCTCGATGTCCTCTACCTGCATATACCTAGCATTGTATTTTTCCATGCAAGTTACACGTTCATCATTGCGTAGAGAATAGGCCATTTGCCCATGCCCCACATCCACAGCATATACGTGTTTGGCACCGTTTTGCAGCAGGCAGTCGGTAAACCCGCCTGTGGATGCACCCACGTCCACACAAACGGCCCCTTGTACGTCTATGGGAAATACACGCAATGCCTTTTCCAATTTCAAACCGCCACGGCTGACATATTTCAATTTTTCCTTCAGCGTTAAAATATCCTCCGGCTTTACCTGGTGCGACGCCTTGAGCACAGACTGACCGTTGACGCGCACCTCTCCCGCCATAATCAACGCCTGTGCATTGGTGCGGGTCTGGCAAAGCCCCCGCTCCACCAGCGCGGCGTCCAATCGGATCTTTCCCTGCTTCATCTCTCTGTCTCCTGTAAAATACGCTGTGCTACGTCCTTGGGTGTCAGCCCCAGCAATTGCCAAAGCTCTTCTACCGTACCTTGTGGCACAAAGGCATCTGGCATGCCAAAATGCAACGTCTGTATTTTTCTCTTCTCCGCTACTGCCTGGGCCAACGAAGCGCCAAAGCCACCTTTTACGACGCCATCCTCCAGCGTAACCAACAACGAGCATCCTTGTGCCAGCCGCTCTACCACCTTTTCATCCAATGGTTTTAAGCAGCCCGCATAGATCAACCCTATCTCCAACCCATGCTCTTGCAGGGTACGTACAGTCTCGCAAGCCAAGGCCCACATTTTCCCTGTTGCCACCAGGGTAACAGGCCGAATTTCCCGCACCATCCAAGCAAACAGCGGTGTTGCATCCAGCTCTGCATCCTCCACCGGTAAAGCAGTGCGTGGATAACGAATCGCCAGCGGCGCCTGGTAATTTGCTGCAAAGCGCACCATCTGCACCAGCTGTGCCTGTGTTGCCGGAGAAAACACCGTCATATTGGGCATGCTCATCAGCATAGCAATATCAAATACGCCCTGATGGGTATCCCCGTCCTCCCCTACAAGCCCAGCCCGGTCGATACATAGCGTAACGCCTAGTTTTTGCAAGCATACATCATGGAGCAATTGATCATAGCCTCTTTGCAGAAAAGTAGAATACACCACAAAAAATGGATGTACGCCACCCCTGGCCAAGCCAGCCGCCATAGTTGTGGCATGCTCCTCTGCAATACCTACATCAAAAAATCGATCCGGAAAGCGTTTCCCAAATGTTTCCAGCCCAGTCCCACTCGGCATCGCCGCCGTAATCGCCGCAAGGTACGGCGTCTGCTCTGCAAGGCTTTCCAGCGTTTGTCCAACCAAAGCGGAGTTGGAAGTCCTTTTTTCCGGCGTAGGCGTTTCGATCTGATAAGGAGCCACGCCATGATATTTTTCAGGATTCGCCTCTGCAGGCGTATATCCCTTGCCCTTTTGTGTGATGACATGCAAAAAGCACGGCTGCTTTAGCGTTTTTGCATGGTCGAACAAATCGCACAGCTTTTTGATGTCATGCCCGTCGATCGGCCCAATGTAGGTAAAGCCCAGCTCTTCAAAGATTACGTTGGGCAATACAAAATATTTGATTCTGTTTTTCAGGCGTTCCATACCGCGCGCCATGCCTGGCCCAATTTTAGGAATCGCCGTTACAGCCTTTTGTACTCTTTTTTTGAAGCTGCGGTAATGCCGGCCGGTCCGCAGCCTGCTCAAATATTGGCTCACGCCTCCAACGCTGCGCGCTATGGACATACGGTTATCATTCAGAATGACGATAAAAGGGGTTTGGATCTGCCCACCGTCATCCAACGCTTCATAGCACATGCCGCCGGATAGCGCACCATCGCCCACCACAGATACCACATGGTGATGCTGCCCCCGAATGTCGCGCGCACGGGCTAATCCTAGGCCAGCAGAAAGCGAGGTGGAAGCGTGCCCCACATCAAAGGCATCATATTCGCTTTCAGTGGTTCTTGGAAACCCAGCTATCCCGTCTTTTTTTCGGAGGGTGGAAAACTGTTTATATCTCCCTGTCAATATTTTGTAAGCATAGCTCTGGTGCCCAACATCGAATATGATCTTATCCTCTGGCACGTGGAAGCTGCATAACAAGGCGACCGTCAATTCTACCACGCCTAGATTGCTAGAAAGATGGCCGCCGTTTTTTAAAGTCGTATCAATGATCAGAGTCCGCAGCTCCTGACAGAGTTGGGTAAGCTGCTGATCCGAAAGAGAACGCAGCTGGCTAACGGATTCAATCGTATCCAGAATTTTCATAGCGTCCTCCTTCTCATTTTCGAATGAATACTGCCAAAATCTTTCCAATCATCTCCACGATTTGCTTGCTCTGGTTAATGGCTACGCCCTTTCCCAGAGCCTTTAAGGACACCGTCATCGCAGAGATAACTGCGCTTGTCGCCACCGACCAAAAAGCTGCCGGCAAAAACCCGAACTGGGCCGTTGCCAACGCCGCCAGCGCGGCCCCAGCAGTGCCGGATACAACGCCGCAAATGTCCCCCACTACATCATTGCAAAAGTTTGAAAATTTCTCTGCATGTTTTAAGACCAACAGGCTGTTTTTGGCCCCTTTTACCTTTTTGCTTGCCATGGCTACAAAGGGGGCCTGTGAAGCGCTTGTAACTGCAACGCCCAGCATATCGAACAACACGCCCAGCAAAATCAAAACCACCAATACAGAAAGCGCTACCCAAAACGTAGCGCCTTCGATCATCGTACTGGAAACGTACGTCATGGCCGCCGATAAGCTCAGCGTCAAACAAAATGTAATCAAGGCCCAGCGTATCGGCAGGTTTGTTCTCTTCTTTTTCGCCGGGGCCTTTTCGCTTTTGGATCTCAATGTATTCCTTCCCATACAATAAGTGCGGTGGTGGTATACCGAATAAACCTTGCGCCATGAGGTCTGGTAGGATTTCCCCGTTTCGTACCTTCCGTCGCCGAAAAGGCGGTTTCCCTTTAGACAAAACGATGTGGCGTTTCCGTTCACATGACCAGATTGCCTATGAGAGCACACTGTAATCCCCGGTATACCTTACCAACAGTCTAGGAGCTTTCCTCGGCGGTCGCCCATGGCCCTATCCTCTTTTGCAGCTACGGTTTCAGAAGGCAATCTTCTCATCCATCTGGCCAGACAGATAAGGCGTTCCTATCATCCACCGCGGCCACGCAAGGCAGGCTACACTGTACACAGCTGTTTGGCCGCATGACAGGTTCATACCCCGTCAAGTAAGGCGTCTTATATGCGCCCCACCCGAACGGGCCTCCACGACTGCCGGGTCGGCTCTCGCATGCCGTTGCAAGTCGCCCGACAATCTTAACCCCCAGCATCAGCCCCAATCTGGGCGAAAGAAGCCAACACCAGAGACTTCATCGATGTGCCATTGACGGATTTTTAGCCCCGCCTTCAGGCTCACAGGTAACCGACTAGAATACTGCACCACCGGAATTGTATTATATCAAGCAAGCAGCCATACACGCAAATGCTTTTTTCGTGTATGATTCTGTCTCTGTGATTCTAGGGTTACGGTTGAGTTTTTTGCTTTGCATAACCCTTTATTTTCTTCGTTTTACTGCCTTTTGCGCCGTAATACTCAAAAATTCCGTCTTCTTGCCAAAGCGTGCCAGCGCCTGTTGCGCCTGCTCGGCAGCCTGTTCCGCTAGCTGCTGCGCCCTTTCCAAGCCATATAGGCTCACATAGGTGGTTTTGTGTTCTTTCTCGTCTTTTCCCGGCGTTTTCCCCAATTCTTCTGCTGTAGAGGTAACGTCGAGAATATCATCTGCAATCTGAAAGGCAAGCCCAAGCGCCTTGGCATAGCTCGTTATACTTTCTATCTCCTGCGCCTTTGCTCCCGCCATATATGCCCCTGCCAAGCAGGCAGCTAAAATCAGCGCGCCTGTTTTTTCCGCATGGATACGCCGTAATGTGTCCGCTGATACTTCCTGCCCGGTTGCCTGCATGTCCCGTACTTGTCCGGATACCATTCCCATGCTGCCCGCCCCCTGGGCCACGGCGCCCGCAGCCTTCCAGGCATTTTCTTTATACCCTTGGCTCAGCATCGTCTCATAGGCCAGGCTTTGCAGCCCATCTCCCGACAGTACCGCCATCGCTTCTCCAAACACCTTATGGTTGGTAGGTTTGCCCCGCCTTAAATCGTCATCATCCATACAGGGCAGGTCGTCATGAATTAGCGAATAAGCGTGAATCATTTCCACCGCTGCGGCAAACGGCACTGCCTCTTCCACACTGCCTCCTAAAAGATCACAGCAGGCCAATGTTAATACAGGCCGTAGACGCTTCCCCCCCGCCAGCAGGCTGTACGCCATGCTTTGTTGCAAAGGCGCCAGCCTCCCCTCGAGCGCTTTGGATAAAGCGGGTTCTATCAGGGATACATACGCTTCATACTGTTTTTGATATGCCTCAGGCTTCAATCTCTATTTCCTTTCCTTCCTGTATCTTTGCAATTCTGGCTCTATATCCATTGAGCTTTTCCTGGCAAAATGCCGCCAATTCGTTGCTCTTTTCGTAATATTCCATCATCTTGTCTATGGATAGGCCCGGGGTTTCCATTTCCTGGGCCATGGCCTCCAGTTCCGTCATTGCTTGTTCCAGTGTCAGTTGCTGTTTTGCGGGCATTGGCCTTCCTCCTTTGTGTCTTTCCAGACAGCCTGTGCAGTGCCGTCTGCAAATATTACAGTAAACGGTTCATTTTTTTTCGTCTGCTGTTTACTTGTCAGCAATGTACCTGCCTGATCTCGCAGTATTGCATATCCTCTTTTCAATGCATGTTGAGGGCTGAGCGCTTCTGTACGCGCCACCAAGGACTTCCACGCCTGTTCTTGTCTATCCAAGGCCTGTATTGCATGCTGCTCAGTTTGCCTTTTCAGTTGCTTCACCTGCTGCGTCCATTGATCTATCCGCATTTCCAGCTTGACCATCGGTCCGCTCCGCCGCAACAGGCCCAGCTGGCTCTCTCTTATATGTAGCGCCTGCTCCACCTGTTTTGCCATGGATTCCATGAGAAAATCAATGGTTTGCCGCCATCCATCCACATGGGGAACCGCCAGTTCCGCTGCAGCAGAGGGTGTAGGCGCTCGGAGATCTGCTACATAGTCTACCATTGTTGTGTCTGTTTCATGCCCTACACAGCTCACCACAGGTATTTTGCATGCATATACCGCCCTGGCCAGGATTTCTTCGTTGAATGCCCAAAGATCCTCCAGGCTTCCGCCGCCCCTGCCAATGAGAATCACATCAATCCCATCTGTGCTCTGCAAGGTTTCCAGGGCTTGTACCATTTCCTCCGCAGCTCCATCTCCCTGCACCCGGCAAGGCACCAATAGAATATCCACGCCTGGATTTCTCCGTGTAGAAACATTAATGATATCTCGGATCACCGCTCCTGTGGGCGAGGTAATAACGCCTACCCTGCGCGGAAATCTGGGCAGAGGCTTTTTATGAGAAGCATCAAACAAGCCTTCTGCAGCCAGCTTTGCCTTCAGCGCCTCATATTTTTCATAAAGCATGCCCAAGCCTGCATTCGCCATGGTCTGTGCATACAGCTGAAAGGCCCCATCTCTCAAATAAAGATTGGCACCGCCTCCGATGATCACCTTCATGCCATCCGCTGGCCGAAAATTCACGCTGCGGTTATATTGCCGAAACATAACACAGCGCACAGACGACTGAGCATCCTTCAGCGTAAAATACCAGTGCCCGGAAGAGTGTGCCTTAAAATTGGAAAGCTCTCCCTCCACAAGCAGACCCTGCAGCATCTCATCGCCTGCAATCAGTCGCCCCGCATACTCGTTGAGCTGTGTTACGCTGATTGTCATCATATTCAACAATTCTTTTAGCATCTCGTCTCCTTTGCCAAAAGCGCAATGCCAACTGCATTGTCGCCTGCGTACAACGGATCAGCGAAAGCGACCTTCAATTGTTTTGCCATCTTGGCACAGCGCTCTGTCACCACTGTTTTTACCAATTGGTTGGCCGATACACCGCCCGCTACCAGCACATACGCTAATCCTGTCGCTTGGTACGCTCGTATAATTGCCTTGGACAATGCACGGCCAAGCGATACAAACACACCCCTGGCAATCTCTTCTTTTGCAACGCCTTTTTCTATGGCTTGTTTTGTCTGCGTTTCGGCGCCGGAAAAGAATAGATCCATACCCTTTACCGTGACGGTAAAGGAGGCTGCTGTTTCCGTTTGGCAGGCCAATGTCTCCAATGCGCGGCCAGCTGGAAAATCCAAGCCAAGCTTTACCCCGGTACGGTCTACCCACTGACCGGCCGCAATGTCTTGCGTAGCCCCTAAAATCTCGGCCGTATAACCTTGTTGGCAGATTTTCAAAAGCTCGGTGGTTCCGCCGGATAAATGAACGCCCAAATATGTCTCCGGTATTTGCAGGCCGATCTCTGCTGCGCGGATATGCCCCTGCTGATGCGAAAAATAATCTATGGGCACGCCCGCGGCGCTGGCTACGCTGTCCGCCACCGCCTTGCCCGCCAAAAAGACCGGCATATATGAACCCTCCGCCTTTCGGGGCTGTGTGCTAACGCCAACGCCTGCCAGCGTCACTTTCCCCGCATCTTCAAACGCGCATCGCATCAACGCCGGAATTTGCCGTATATGACAAAACACAGCGTCGCTTTGCCGAAGGCCTAGCGCACCGTGTTCTACTGGCAATGGTTGTCGACCATGATACAGCACCTGTCCGTTTTCCCCGACAAGCGCTGCGCTCGTCACATAATTACTGGTATCTATTCCCAGCCAAGCTCTCATTGGCCTTTTTCTTCCTCTTCTTTTTTCTTAGATCTCGAGATGCTGCCCAAAATGCCGTTGATAAACTGCTTGCTTTTTGGTTCGCTGTATTTTTTGGCCAATTCCACCGCCTCATTGATGGCTACGGATTCCGGCACATCCTCACGGCACAGCATCTCATAGATGGCCAGCCTTAGGATGGAAAGGTCCACTTTCCCAATCCTGGATAAACGCCAACCCACTGCATTTTGCTCGATCAACGTATCCAAGGAAGCTCTCTGTTCCACTGTGCCTTCGGTAACCTGCTTTAGATACTTCATATCCTCTGCATCCAGCGCCGCAGGCTCAATGGTCTCTTGAATCATATCTTGGTTCAGTTCTCCGGTCAGCTCATACGCATACAGCATACGCATAGCGGCATCACGGGCAATCTTACGCGACATAGTATCCCTCTACTTTAACATTTATTTGTTATGGGAAAACAATTCCTGCACCAATCTGGAAAATCTCTCTCTGTTTTCCTTTTTGGAGCCAAAGTACACACCAACCCCCACGCAGGCCAGGATGAAAATGGTCCGTAAGATCCCAAATTCCAGCACGACCAGCGCCAGGATAAGGCCGATAAATCCCCCTATCCATTTGTCTGCATTTCCTCCAAAAAACGAGGAGAAACGGTTGTTATCCATCCTTGCTCCCTTTCCTCAATTATGCCTTTTTTTCAAAAAGCACCTCTACCGTAGCATCCGTAATGCCACAGGAGGCTTCCAGCATCTGCTTAATTCTGCCCTGCACAGTAGCAGCCAGATCCACAAGATTGCTTTCAACACCGGCCAGCAGTGTCATCAAAATGGTAATGCCAACTTCCTTTTGCATCAGTTTGCATTGGGCGCTCTGCACGCCTTCTACCTGTTTTGCCGTCTGCACGCAAAAATCCGCAATCGCTTCCTGGGCAATACGCACATCCCCCGTCGGCGATACCGACAGCGTAGCCATCTGCTGTGGCTTTCCGCCATTGTCTCCCAAGCCAATCCACATACAGCGAATGGCCAACAGGCAAACACAGAGCGCCACCAATACAACAGCGATCTGTACCCATAGTGTACGCAGCGCAGCCATCACCTCTACCATGGGCACCGCTCCGCATGCAACCAGCGCCACGCCAACGCTTAGGCAGATCAAAATCAGCATTGCGAGAATCAAAAGTAGTCTTTCGCTTGCTTTCATACCTTTTATTCCCTCCTAAGGGCTTGTCCTCATTTGTGATAAACAACAGCTCCCTTGCCGAAGAACGTAAGGGAGCCGCTGATGCTTCTTACCGCACGCGGGGCGCTTGCTCAGCTGTGGCCTCCGTGGCTGCTTCCTCTTTCTTTTCCAGCTCAACACCCTGCACATGGATATTGATTTCCACCACGCGCAGCCCCGTCATCGTTTCGATTCCCTTTTTCACTTCCTTATGGATGTTTTCACAAACTTCAGGAATTTTTACACCGTATTTTACAATGATGTTCAGGTCCACGGCACATTCCTCTGTGCCAACCTCTACCTTTACACCTTTTGTCATATTTTTACGGCCCAGCAGCTCCGCCACCCCAGAGGTAAAGCCGCCGCTCATCCCTGCAACGCCTTCCACCTCCACCGTGGACAGGCCTGCAATGGTAGCAATTACATCATTATTAAACGTAATCTTTCCGTTCTTTTCGTTTCTGATCTGAACTTCCTGCATATTTTCTTCTGCCATGGAAGCCACCTCCCAACTAAGATTGCTTTATTATACCAGGTTTAATTGAATAGTACAACTTTGCTCCCGTTGGGTTACTTCCTCGGCATGATTTTGATGTTCTCGCTCTTTACCCCTGTCTGCTCGCGCACAATATCCATGATCTGGGCCGCTTGGGCGCTTGTTAGCGCTTCGGTGTTTTCCACTACCACATTGGCTGTTTCGTCTTGTATGGTCACAATGCATTCGCTGAACCCTTTTGCCTTGATGAGCCCTTCGGTATTGGCTTCCGTTTCCATCGTATTGATCAGCGCCAGTTTCTTTTCATTCGCCTCTTTGATAGAGTCTTCATCCGATTTTTCATCGTTTATGATGGAATCCAGCCAGGCAATCTGCTGCTCACGGTTGGTTTTTCTTTCATTTCTAAAGTCCGTATAATAGGTCAGCGCATTGGCATTGGCCTGGGCAGCGTCTCCTGTTTGGGAAGCGGTAGGCTGTGCCTGCTCCCCGGCCTGGGTGTCATCGCCGCTTTGCGGGGAAGCAGACGGCTCCTGCATAGCAACCTGCGGGCTGTCTCCTATGTTTTCGTTGAACTTATAGTTCAAGAATCCCGTAAAGCACAACAGTGCGACCAGGCCGAGTAAAATCCAGTTCTTCTTCTCTACTTTCATTGCATTGTCCCCCTTTAAGGCTTTTGTTTCATTTCAAATACTTCCACTTTGGATGCTTCCACGCCCAGCGCAGTCTGCGCAGCTCTGGAAAGCTCCATCTGTACGGTCAAATCGTTGGCCCCCTCCGCTACGATCACCACCCCTAGCACCTGGGGGCGCTTTTCAGTGATGACTACTAGATCCTCCGAGCCAGAGACCGGCTTTGTGGAGGTAGATTGGTTGGTCGTGCTTCTGTTCTGCGCATCTACGGTGGAAGAGGTTGTAGAGTTGTTGTCGTAGGCCGGCACCTTTTCGGCTTCCCCTTCGTAGGTAATCATCACCTCCACCGCCCCTGCCCCCTTGATGGAGGACAAAATGCTGGCCAATCGCTGCTTTTCTGTCTCCGCGTTAAACGTGGAAGAAGAGGTCTCTTCCGTTTGTGTCTGTTCCGTTTTGCCAAAAGCGAACAGCTGCGGCCAGCAAAGCAGCAGCAATGCAATCATCAGCACCCCGCACAGCACATACTGAAGGCTTTTGGCATTGAGTTTTGGCAGCTTTACATCCCTCCAGTGCATGTGTATCATCACCCCTTGTTATTGATATGTATATGTTGTCCTTGTTCTGTTATGACCATTGTAAAATCCATTGCACCAGCGGCTGGGCCATGGCAAGCGTCATAACCAGCCCCAGACCTACTCGGCCAAAGCGTTTAAGCCCGCCGCTGGGCAGCAAGATCTCGAACAGGGCAGTCAGCACCCCGGCACACGCAATAGTCATGGCCCAGCTATACAGCGTAACTTGCATTTGCATCATCCTCCCAGATTCAATGTGCCAGCCCGGATCAAAAGCGTCAGGCTGATAAACATCATGATGCCAACGCTCAATACTGCGATATACAACAGCGTGGTTACCTGTGAAAGGTCTTGTAAACAGCCTGCCAGGCGTTTTTCTTCAAAGGGTTGCATCAGCGCTGCTGTCAACTTTAACGTCAGCGTTACCGCCACAATCTGCATGACGGGCGACGCCATCTTGCACGCAATGAGGATCAACCCCATTACGCCTACGCCATTTTTCACAACAAGCGAACAGCCGATTAGGGTATCCATGGTACCGGAGAACATCCCGCCTACTACCGGCACGAATTTATCCATTGCAAACTTGGCCGTGCGCAACGTAACGCCGTCATAGGTAGAGCCCGTCAATCCTTGGATGGCCATGGTTCCCAAAAAAATGACGAATACAAGCCCGGTCAGCCATGTAGCGCATTTCATCACCAGCTGCGTCATGCGCGAAATGCGGATCTTATCCGAAAGATTTTGTACGACGGTAAGAACGCCGCTTACCAAAATGGCCGGCAGCGAAAACTTATGCACCATCGTCACGATGAAGCCCGTCAGCATGCTCATAGCCGGCTGAAAAATACCCGCGCTGGCCAGCCCGCCCACCGCTGTCAGCAGCGTAATGAGCACTGGAAACATTGCCTGCATCAGCTGGGTCATTTCCACAATGGCAGTTGAGCCCACTACAAACGCCTGCACCAAAGCCCGTACCACAATGGATACCGCCAGCGCATATGATAGAAAACCGCATACCTCCGCTACTTCTCCGGATAATACCCGTGGGCCGATGGCGCCCAGAAGCGACATCACACAGCACAGCAAAATCAGCTGTACCATCAACTGCATATTATCGCGCAGCGCCGCCACAAATCCCTTGCCGAAAATTGAAAGGATATTCATAACGTCCAGCTTATTTTCGCCTTTACCCAATGCGATGATATAGTCGTTAAAGCTGCCTCCGTCCAGCATCTGCTGCGCCATCTCATCCTCTTCCCAGCCCTGCTGTAAATCGGATAAGTCTAGTCCATTGATTGTATTTTGCAGCTCTGTTTCAAATTCCTCTTCGCTCTGCTCCTGCGTTTGTTGCGGCTGCTCCTCCTGCTCCTCCGCCTGCGCCGTCATTGGCCAAAGACAGAGCAGTGCCAGGCAAACCAGCACCCACCGCTTCATGGCAGTATGGAGCTGAGTAGCTCCAGTAAATTGATGACAACCGGTACGCACAGCCCCAGCATGATCACCTTTCCCCCCAGCTCAACTTTGGAAGCAATCGCATTTTCTCCGGCGTCTTTACAAGCTTGTACGCCAAACTCCGCAATGTAGGCCACGCCCGTGATCTTCAGCATCGTGGTGAAAATCTCAGCATCCATTTGAAACTTTGCACCGATTTCCGCCAGCTTTGAAAGCAGCAGCGCCGCCTGGTCTATTACCGAAAAAACCACCAGCGCACCGGTAGCCAACGCACATAGCATGGCCAACTCCGGCCTAATAGGCCGGAGTACCAGCGTCAGCAATGCGCCGATGATACCAATGGATACGATCTTTATCATGCTTTGCCTCCTAATAGAGGTTGAATACGTTTTTGACGCTTTCAAACAGGTCGCTGATCACACCGATCACCATCACCAATACGATGACCAAACCAGCAATAGCAACCATGGTCGCCATATCATCCCGCCCTGATTTGCTTAATAGCTGGCTCAATACCGCAACCACTATGCCAATGGCCGCAATGCGAAATATCAAATCCACACTCAATCCAATCCCCGCCTTTTATAAAAATAGAATCAGCCATATCGCGCCGCCCAGCACACCCATCATGCGGTACAAGCGTCCTTTTTGCTGCCATTCCTGCCTTGCGTTTGCCAGCTGCTGTGTCAGCCGTTGCTCACACAGCGCAAACGCCGCTTCCTGATCCTCTCTGTGGCTTCCGATGCGCTCAAACATCTCTTCTAAAATCAGCTTTTCTTCTTTGCCTAGTCTTTCTCGGAAACCTACTGCCCGTGTTCGGTCTGCCATGGTACGCTCCAAAGACTCCGCTGGGCTGTATCCTGCCCCGAGCTGCTGTGCCAGCATGGAGAGAAAATCGTGGGGTGCTCCCTCTATGCTTTGTGCTGTACTCCGTACTGCCTGGGATAACGGCTCTTGGTAATAACGCAGCCGTACCCCTAGCGTGTCCAGTATTCCCTGCAAGGTCTCAATCGCCTTGCAGCGTTGTCTTAACCCATCTGCAGCTACATAGCCTAGCGCAGACGAGCAGGCAAACAGAACAATGCACAGTGCCAGTTTCATCGTACGCCTACCATCGGGCACAGCCTTTGATCCAGTCTTTTAACGATTCTCCCCGGCGCCTGGCCCAATACCAAATATCGTTCAAAGACGCGCTCTTGAATCAGTAGGCGCATACCATGCCTCTGCATTAAGTCGTTTTCATCCTGTCCATGTACCGTGGCTAACACCTTTACCCCCGCGAACGCCGCCTCCATCACCGCTTTGGCGTCTTCTTCTCCGCCCAATTCATCCGTAACTAAAACTTGAGGAGATAGGCTTCTTAGTGCCATCATCATGCCCGCCGCCTTGGGGCAGCCGTCTAACACATCCGTTCTCAGCCCTACATCCAACTGAGGGATCCCCGCTACACAACCTGCCAGTTCTGCCCTTTCGTCTACCAGGCATACTCGTTTGCCTTCCGCCCCGAAGATTCCGTTGGAAATTTGCCTTGTCAGATCACGCAACAGGGTGGTTTTTCCCATCATCGGCGGGGATATGATCAAGGTGGAATACACATTGTTTTGGGGGCGCACCACCCTCATCGCTTCATCTGCGCAGCCTTTGAGCTCCCGCATAATGCGTATACACGCACCTCCACAGTGAGATAACGCCGCAACCTTGCCGTCCCTTACTGTAATGCGCCCTGCCAGCCCCAAGCGATAACCGCCTTTAAGCGTTAAAAACCCCTGGCGTATTTCTTCTTCGTAAGCATATACCGAATGCTGACAAGCCGCTTGAAACAGATGCTTTATCTCCTCCGGTGCAATCACAAGGCTGCCGTCCGGTGTTTTGGAGGTTTGCCCATTGCTTTTTACAAACACATCGCCTGTCCCACAGGAAATCATCAGCGGACGCCCACACCGCATACGCACCTCATCTATCTCTGCCATCGTTTCCAGCGGCAGTGCCGAGAGCGCCTTGGCCACCGTCGGGGGCCATAGCCTTTGCAGATCCATCATCCATTCCGGTTTCTTTTGCATGAAAGGTTTCCTCCTTTTGTGAAATGTATATGTGTATATCCGTTGTCATAGTCCAGGTTTGTCCATACGGAAAAGCATGAATTCTGTCAATAAAAAAAGAGCAGGCGTTGCCTGCTCTTTTCATAAAAAGCCACATATGCAATGCGGCTTTTTACATGTTATTCAGTGGGCTCTTCCTTTTCCTCAAAAAGTACCTGATGGCATTCCGGGCATACCAATTCTTCCCTGCCCAGCATATCCTCATCAAAGTATACCGTTTCATGGCAATGAGGACATTCGATCTCTAAAAAATCGTCATCCTCTGGCTCTTCACCGTCAAACAGTTCTTCTTCCAGATCGCTCAAGTCCTCGTCGATGGCTTCCACATATTCATTGAGTTCATCCATATCGCCCTGTACATCGTCAACAGCATCCGATATATCCTGCAACACGTCAATGATCTTCAAAATCAGCTTGTCCTGTGCCGATTCTTCTTTGATGCCAAGCCCATCGGACAGGCCTCTTAAATACGCAACACGTTCTGATAAATAAGCGCTCATCTTTTCTCCTTTTTGCTATTACACACGGCTCATGTATTCCCCGGAACGGGTATCTACACGAATGACGTCTCCTTCATTGACAAACAAAGGAACGTTGACCACAGCGCCGGTTTCCAGCGTCGCCGGTTTCGTACCGCCGGTTGCGGTATCGCCTTTAATGCCGGGATCGGTCTGGGTAATGGCCAGTTCTACAAAATTCGGAGCTTCTACGGAGAAAGCCTGTCCTTTAAAGAATTTTACATCTACAGAGGTGTTCTCCTTTACGTATTGCATGGCATCCTCCACCAACTCACGGTTTAGCGGCAACTGCTCATAGGTTTCATTATCCATAAAGTAATACAGATCCCCATCGTTGTAGAGATATTCCATGCTCTTGGTTTCTACATGGGCTCTGGGATACCGCTCTGTCGGGCTAAAGGTGCGCTCCAACACATTGCCGTTGACCACATTTTTGATCTTCGTGCGCACAAATGCCGCACCTTTGCCAGGTTTTACATGCTGAAAGTCCACAATCACCCAGACGGCTCCATCGATCTCTACGGTTTGGCCCTTACGAAATTCGCCAGCAGATAACATTTGTTAAGTCCTCCTCAAAATTACAATATAATCAGTTCTTTCGGCGAGGCGGTGAAGTTTTCAAATCCGTCCTCTGTGATGCAGATGGTATCCTCAATGCGAACGCCGAATTTCCCGGGCAGATATATGCCCGGCTCAACGGACAAGCACATGCCCGGCCGCAAGACATCCTCGCAAGACGGAGAAAACCTCGGATCTTCATGAATCATCAACCCAAAGCTATGGCCCAGCCCATGTTCAAAGCAATCGCCGTATCCCATCTCATCAATGTAGCCCCGCGCAATATAGTCCACATTATTGCATATCATGCCAGGGTGGATTTTGTCAAGAGTGCGCTTTTGTGCCTCTAGCACGATTTCATAGATTTTCTTCATGTCATCGCTCACGGTGCCCAGTGCAATCGTGCGTGTCATATCCGAACAGTATCCATTGTATTTGCATCCAAAATCCATGGTAATAAAGTCCCCCGCCTGCACCTTTCTATGCGAAGGCTGGGCATGCGGCATAGAGGAATTCGGACCAGAGGCAACGATGGTGCCAAAAGAATTTTCACAGCCTTGTTTGGCCATGAAATATTCCAGTTCTGCTTTGATCTCCAATTCCTCCATCCCCGGGCGGATAAAAGAAAGTATATACGCAAAAGCGTCATCGGTTACACGCTGAGCCTGCCGAATGTTTTCGATTTCCTCCGCGTCCTTGATTTCCCTCTGGCGGTTTAGGGTCTGCCCCAGATCCAAGAACTCGGCCTGCGGCAGCTGTGCACAGATCTCATGATACCAGCTAACCGTTTGGCGATCCGCCTCGAAGCCGATCTTAAGGCAGCGGCCCTCCTCATTTCTTTTTTTAAGTTCCGTGGCCAGGCTCACGCCGTGCCCAGTTTTGATGACAGTAAAATCGGGGCACTGCTTTTCCGCCTGCTCAGAATAGCGGGAATCTGTCAATAACCACTGCTCCTCAGCATCCAGCACCAGCAACGTTTCCGTATTGGTAAAGCCGCTCAAATACCGTACATTCTCATAGCTGGATACCAGCGCTGCATCAATGCCAAGCGCATCAAACTGCTGCATAAATGTCTTACATCTTTGATTCATGTTGCCATGCCTCCCGTGCTTTTAAATACATATCCCGGTATGTGGCTGCATCTTCTGCCATCTTTCCGCTGGATTCACAGATCACCACCGCTGTATATTCCCTCTGCGCAAACAGCGCCGCCAAGGGATCAAAGTTTGGGCCGTATTGAATATCTTGATAATTCCAGTGCCGCTTTTCCCCGCCCTTGGTAAACTCTATTCGAGAAAAATGGACATGGATCTGCTTTGCTCTTTCTTTGCCCAGGCTTGATTCAATGCCATCCAAAATGGCGGCAAAGCTCTTCTTATCTCCAAATTGTCCCAAGCGCCTTGCATAGATATGCCCAAAATCCACGCAGGGAATCAGTCTTTCATCCAATGCACAGATGCGCAATATCTCCTCAATATCTCCGATCTGGCCCAGCTTTCCCATCGTTTCCGGGCAAAGCGTAATCCCCTCTAGTAGCCCCTGTGCTTCTAGCTTTTCCAGGATCTGTGGGAACAGCGTCAAAATATTTTTTACAGCCTGTTCTCTTTCCATCTTCCCCTGTGCCCCTGGATGAAAGATCACTCGCCTGGCACCCATCCACTGTGCCGCTCGGCATGCCTGCTCGAAGTATTTTAAGCAGTTTACTTTTTTCTGCTCTTCCTCTGTAGCCAGATTGATAAAATAAGGCGCATGTACGCTTTTTTGGATGCCATATGCATCAAACGCTTCCCCGATCTGCCTTGCGCTCTTTTCCGTAATGCGCACGCCCCTGCCAAAGCTATATTCAAACGCATCCAACGCAAAATTTTCATGCAGCCACTTAGGCTGCTCTATCGTCGTTTTATGTCCCTCTGCAAAAAAGCTCTCTGAGTTTCCCGAGGGTCCAAATCTCATTTGCATGTTCGTATTCTCCTTGTACTTTTCATTGTAGTACAAGACCCAATAGTATGCAATTGCTTCTCGATTATTCCTCTAAGGCGTCTCTGAGCAAACGCAATGCTTTTTTCTCGATTCTGGATACATATGACCTGGAAATGCCCAATAGGTCCGCAATCTCTCTTTGCGTCTTACAGCGGCCGGCTACCAGCCCGAAACGCAATTCGATGATCACCCTTTCTCGCTCTCCCAATACCCTCTCGATGGCTGCCTTCAGGCGCTGAACATCCATACTGGTCTCAGCTTGCTGCTCGGTACAGTCAGAGGAAATCCCCATCACGTCGATCAGCCGTACCTGGTTGCCATCTTTATCCGTACCGATGACCTCGTCAATGCCGATTTCGCCCTTTGTTTTTTTCTCCTGGCGCAGGCTCATGAGGATCTCGTTTTCAATGCACCGCGCTGCATAGCTTCCGATGGGCCTGCCCCGTTCCGGGTCAAAGGTATTCACCGCCTTGATCAGCCCTATGCTGCCAATGGAAATCAAATCGTCCAAATCTCTGCCATTGACGGCATATTTTTTGCAGATATGCGCGACCAAGCGCAGGTTGTGGGTAATTAGACTGTGTTTTGCCTCCTGATCCCCTTCCATCATGCGCGCAATGGTTTCTTTTTCTTCCTCCTTGGAAAGCGGTGATGGAAAGGTAGGCCCATAAGAGACGCTGCCAACCAAAAGAACAAGCTGACTTAAACACAACAATGCCATGCTAAACATCAAACGATCCCTCCTTGCTTTGAAAGGATACGCCAAACAGCTTGTAAGAAAGAACAAAGCCGCCAAATTGGCGGCTTTGTCTCCTATGCTCTATTTGTTTCTGCTTCGGTCTTTTTTCTCTGGGGATAAGGAAGGATAGAAAGTAAAAATCCCATCGGTATAAATAAAACACAAATATAAATATACCTTAAACTAAAGGCTATCGGCGTACCGATCAGCGTGCCTGCCCACATAAACAACGGGATTAAAAACACCCATAGGAACCGGTACTTTTTCTGTGAAACTACAATCGTTGCATTGCATAATGCCAGCCACGCAAAAAGCGCCGCGCTGATATAGTGCTTGGGCGATACAAATTCATCAAAAGAAAATCCAAATACTTTCTCAAAGTAATCTATACTTACCAACCCCTGTCCCTCAAACCAAACATCCTTTTGGATATACCCTGTGCTTTTTCCCCTCGTAATGTCCCAAAAGCCCAATGTTTCCAGCAATTGCGCCTTTACTACGCTCCCGGGGTTTCTCATAGCAATGCTGGCCCATACTCTGATAAATTCATCCTTATGCTCATTGAGATACTCATTATCAAAGGAAGGATCCCATTTGATCTGATCCACAATGCACGGCGCATACATTTCCTTCATCTTATCAAGGGGGATAATATGGTAAAGAAACTGCACCTGATCCTCACTCACATCGCCCTCCGTGCTTACAACATAGGCAATATGCTGCAGCATCGGGCCATAGCTTTCCACCGTTTTAATCTCATTATATCCTAATTTATCGTACAGCGGCCCTTGTATACCAGAAATAGTAACAACCGTGCCGATAGACAGCAGCATAAATTTTTTCAACGGCCCGCAAAGCTTCTTTCTATATGCAATGAAGAGGATAAGGGTAATGATCAACACTAGCGGCAGAGTATTATTGCGCAAAAAAGTAACCAGCAATCCCAATATACAGTACTTGACAGCGCCTTTCCAGGTAAACAGTACCTTTCCGTCGGATAGGGAAATGTCCAGCACATAGATCGCAAATAAGAATAGCGCCAACGAAAAGGGCGTATCCTTCCAAACGGCAATGGCATAGTACGGAATCAAAGGGAAAAAGCAAAAGAAAGCACCTGATAGAGCAATATAAACCCATGCTACATTGTGCTTGTACATCCAATACAAAAAGTATGCCAGCACCAAGGCCATGGCAACGCATTGCGCTAGGGTAAACAGGCCGATGGAAAACTGCAGGCCCTGCCCCAGCAATCCTCCGATCCCGATAAACAGCTTAATCACCAGCATGTAAAGGATCGGATGGTTGTTTGTAACCACTTCTTTCCCCGTTGCCTGAGAGATGGAACGAAACGTATCTGCAAATACGCCACCTGGAAAATAGGACAAATAATAGGGAAGCCAGCATAGCAGCAACACACCGGTGAAAATCCAAAAATAATATTTCTTATAATTTCTGTTTGCCGTAATGCTGTGGTTTTCCGCTTTGCCAAGCAGCCACTCAAACAGACAAACAACTGCATAAGAAAGGAGAAAGTATAGCAAAAAGATGGCAAGATAGCCTACTTTAAAGGGCAGAAAACAATTGTCCTCAAAGTTTCCAAAGATGGAGCCACCGAACAAGACCATATTGCTAAGCATCATCATGAACGCAAACAAACACGCAAAAATAGCTTTTGCAATTAGCCCTTTTTTATTTTGCCTGCCACAGAATGTCTTCTTGTATTCTATTCCATACAGACGAATTCTCTCGTTTATTTCCACTTTTCCCTCTCCTATTGTTCTAGCACTTTTTTCCTAGTTGTAAAATTAAAAACCATGACAATCGCTGTAGCCCCGATTTTTACAATCATATAGTGCCAATGCAAAAATTCTACGCCTACCCACATGACCAACGCATTGAGTCCCAGGCCAATGATGCTGAGGATGACAAACAACACAAAATTCCTTGTTTTGCTGTATTCCTGATTGACTGCAAACACCCATCGTACGCTTGCAATATAGTTAAAAATGGTAGAAATGCTAAAGGATAGCATTGAGCTTAGCAAATAATAAAGGCCGGCCCACTCTGTCAGGGCAAACAGCAGCCCATAATCTAACAGGGTAGCCAAAATGCCCACTACGCCAAACTTTGCAATTTGCTGTATCAATCGTTCCATTTAATCCGTTCTCCGCATTTTCCACACGAGGTTGTTTATGCTTTAGATTGTAGCATACCGATGCTGTTGCCACAAATTCTATCTTTATAGTGGAAAAAGAGCCGGAAAACCGGCTCTTTTAGAAAGCTTACTGCCCTGTCGTGTTATTCTTCTCATCAGCCTCGATCCACAGCGGACGATATTTTTCTACATTGGCATTATGCTCTTGCAATGTTTTGGAAAATACCGTTTCTCCCGTCTCAGGATCTCCCAAACAGAAGTACAGGTAATTGTCCTCCAAAAAGTTTTCATCCGGGTACAGGGCCGCCTCAATGGCTTCCTTGCCAGGGTTACAGATTGGGCCTTCCGGCAATCCCTTGTTCTTATATGTGTTGTACGGAGAATCGATGGCCAGATCCTCACTGGTAAGATTCAGCCGCTTTACGCCGATGATATACTGCACGGAAGCACAGCTTTGCAGCGGCATACCCGCCTTCAAGCGGTTGTGGAATACAGCCGATACCTTCTTAAAGTCCGCGCTTTTTGCTTCTTTTTGAATCAGCGACGCCAAGGTAATCACCTCATCCGTCGTCATATCCAGTTCTTCTGCGCGCTGCTGATATGTGTCAGAGTAAATCTGTGTAAACCGATACCATAGCTTATTGGCTACTTCCTCCGGCTTTGCATCAGAATAAACCTCATAGGTGTCCGGGAACAGATATCCTTCCGCCGGATTTTTACGCTTGTCCTTCTCCTTAACAGGTTCCTCCAGGAATGGATATGCCTGTGTATACGGAGACAGATCCTTCAGCGCATTGGTAAATTCCTCTGGCTTGTCTATCACGCCTTTCTGCACCAGCAGATTGGCAATATCATCTACCGTATACCCCTCTTTAATCAGCAGCTTTGCCACATTATCCGTGCTTTCTCCACTGCAAAGGGTATTGATGATTTCCATCAGCTCCATAGAGGGAGACAGCTCATAGGTACCGCTGCGCAGTTTGCTGCCCCTATCGTACAGATCCACATAGAGCTTAAAGATGGTTTTATTGCGGATGATCCCGTTTTCCTCTAGGATCCTCCCAATGGTGTTGATTCCGCTGCCACGCGGAATTTCCACCTCTATCACCGTCTTGTCCGAGGCATTCACGGGCGCCAGATATTTGGCATGGATAAAGCCCCATAGCGCCAGGCCAATCAGCAGCACCAGGCCCAGGCTAACCAAAAATACTTTGGTCGGCCTGTTGATGCGCTGCAATATCCCATCCATCTGGACACGTGCCTGCGTTTCTCTCAGATCAGATGTAGGCGCTGCATGTTTGGATTTACTAGTTTGCTTTCTTCTCATGCTTCCTCCAGGTTTGCGTTAGGCGCCGAATCCCAGATCCATTTGCACGGCATCGGCCAGGATCTTAAAAATATCGCTCATCAGCTGATTGAGCCGATGCTCCGCCAACATAAAGTTGGTCAATTCCGTATTCAGAGACAGCACGCCCATCAGCTGTTGATACTGCTGCTGCATTTCATCCGTCACAGGCTGGCCCGCCATCTGGGCACCCATGACCTGGCGCGTCAGCTCTGTATACTTATCGTACAAATTTTTGTTTAGTTCATTGGAAAACGCTTCTTCCTTTGCTTTTAGATAGCTCTGGTATACTTCGCTTTCCTTGATTTCTTTGGCCAATTCGTATGCCTTATCATAGTTTTGCATGGTTTAACGCCTCCTGATCTACATCCAAAACAATGGGCAGTATCATCGGATTTCTCTTAGTCTGCTGATAGAGGAAATTACGCACGTTGCTGCGGATACTATTTTTCAGCGTAGTATAATCGCCCGCAACCCGCTTGTTCTCCAGCTCTTTCACCGTATTGATGACAATGGCCCTGGCCTTTATCAGCAGTTCCTCGCTTTCTCGTACATATACAAATCCACGAGAAATCAATTCTGGCCCGGAAATCAGCGCGCCTGTCACAGCGTCCACAGCCAACGTTACGATAAATAGGCCGTCCTCGCTGAGCATCTTACGGTCTCTCAATACCACATTTCCGATATCTCCAATACCGCTGCCGTCTACAAAGACCGCGCCGGAAGGCACATCTTCACCAAGGCGGATGCCTTTTTTCGTCAGCTCTACTACCTTGCCGATTTGCGGTATCACCATATGATCCGTTGGAATGCCTTGTTCCTCCGCCGTGATGGAATGTTGGCGCAGGTGATGGAATTCGCCATGGATCGGCATGAAAAATTTTGGTTTTGTCAGCGCCATCATCAGCTTTTGTTCTTCCTGGCATGCATGCCCGGATACATGCACCTCACTGATCCTATCGTTGATGACCTTGGCTCCCTTTTGGATCAGACGGTCAATCATATTCGTTACAGCTTTTTCATTGCCCGGGATCGGCGAACTGGATAAAATCACCATATCATCCGGCCGAATGGAAATGGTTCTGTGCTCATCGTTGGACATGCGTACCAGGCCACTTAGCGGCTCTCCCTGGCTGCCGGTAGTCAAAATTACAACCTGATCCGGATCTACAAAATCCAGCTGGCGGTCATCCAGCAGCGTGCCCTTGCGAATCTTCAGGTAACCAATCTCCGTAGCAATCTCCGTGATGCGCTGTAAGCTCCGGCCTGCTACATATACCTTTCTGCCCCGGCTCTCCGCAATCTTGATGATCTGCTGGATCCTGCTCACGTTGCTGGCAAAGGTTGCTACAAAAATACGTCCTGTTGCCTGCGCAAACAAATCATCAAACGATTTGGCCACGCGCTGCTCGCTCATGGTATAGCCCGGACGTTCCGAATTTGTGCTTTCGCTCATCAGCAGTTGGACGCCTTTACGTCCCAGATTTGCAAACGCAGCCAGATCCATCATCTCTCCATCCAGGGGAGTATAGTCCACCTTGAAATCACCCGTATGCAAAATGGTACCCACCGGCGTTTCTATTGCCAGCGCATATGCATCGGCGATGGAATGGCTTACCTTCAAAAAGGTGATGGTAAAGCAGCCCAGTTTCACTTTAGATCCAGGTTTAATGACATTGCTCTTGATGCCCTTGATGCGGTGCTCTTCCATTTTATGTTCGATCAGAGCCAAGGTCAACCGTCCGCCGTAGATCGGCACATTTTTGAAATCCTTCAGGATAAAGGGCGTAGCGCCGATATGATCCTCATGCCCATGGGTAAACAAAAAACCACGAATCTTGTCCTTATTTTTTGCCAGGTAAGATACATCCGGTATGACATAATCAATCCCCAGCATATCGGATTGCGGAAAAGTCATCCCGCAGTCCACAACGATGATATCATTTTCATATTCAATCACCGTCATATTTTTGCCAACCTCGCCGATGCCTCCCAGAGGGATGATACGTACCGTCGGCTGATTTGCGTTGGCCTTGCGCTTGCTGCCTGCTGCCTGCTTTGTTGTCTTTCGTCTTACCGTCGTCTTGGCAGCTGTTTTTGTTGTTTCCACAGCCTTTGTGCCCGTCGTAGCCTTGGCTGTTTCGGCGCCCTTTGCTTTTGCCGCAGGCCTTCGTGTACGGCGCCTACTTGTCGTTTTCTTTTCTTCCAAGTGATTCCTCTCTTTTCATTTTATAAGATATATTTCTTGAGCGCTGCCAGGTCCATATGATGCTTGAGCCGTGACTCCACATACTCTTTGTCGATGACGACCTCTCCCTGCATGGTGTCTGCCTCAAAGGAAACTTCCTCCAAGAGCTGCTCTAAGATTCCCTGCAGACGTCTAGCGCCTAAGTTTTCAGAATTTTCATTGGATTCATAGGCAAATTCCGCGATTGCGTCTATGCCATCGTCCGTAAATTTCAGCTGGAGGCCCTCCGTGCCTAGCAAAGCGGCATATTGCTTTGTCAGCGCATTTTCGGGCTCTACCAAAATGCGTTTGAAATCCTCTACGGACAAAGAATCCAGCGTTACGCGGATGGGGAAGCGGCCTTGCAGTTCGGGAATGAGATCCTCCACCTTTGCCACATGAAACGCCCCTGCCGCAATGAACAGCATATGATCGGTCTTTACCGGGCCATACTTGGTATTCACCGTGCTGCCTTCCACAATGGGAAGAATATCCCTCTGCACGCCCTCACGGGAAACATCCGGGCCACCGCCGCCCGCCGTTTGACGACCCGCGATTTTATCAATCTCATCCAAAAATACGATGCCCTCGGTTTCTGCGCGCTTGAGCGCTTCGCCGTTAATATCCTCTCTATCTATGAGCTTATCGCCCTCTTCCTGTTCCAAAACGCGGCGCGCTTCGGATACGGAGAGTTTGCGGATCTTTGTCTTTTTCGGCATCATACCGCCCATAATCTCTCCCAGGTTTATATCTACACCTGCTTGAGACAAATCCATGTTCGGTTTGTCCTCTACTTCTAATTCTACCATTTGATCTTCCAAAAGTCCCGCATCTAACTGCATTTCAATGGCGCTTCTGGTGGATTCACGCACGGAAATCTCCTCCGGCGTCTCCGTTTTGGCCGGCTCATTGGTAGACGCCGTCGGCCCAAACAGCGCCGCAAACGGATACTGCGGTTTGGGTTTTTCCTCGGGTTTATCCTCTTTAGGCATCAGCAGATCTATCAATCTTTCCTTAGCCGCTGCCTTTGCCTTTTCGGAAACGCCGTTGATGCGTTCCTCTCTCACCATATGGATGGAGGCTTCTACAAGATCCCGTATGATGGATTCTACATCACGGCCCACATAGCCAACCTCGGTAAATTTCGTTGCCTCCACCTTAACAAACGGAGCCTTTACCAATTTGGCAAGCCTACGGGCAATCTCGGTTTTCCCTACGCCCGTCGGCCCCATCATCATGATATTTTTGGGCATGATCTCCTCTGCCACCTCTTCGGGCAGTAAGCTTCTGCGATACCGGTTTCGCAGCGCAATGGCAACGGCACGCTTTGCCCCTGCCTGGCCAATGATATATTTATCCAGTTCCTCTACGGTTTGCCGCGGCGTCAATTCTGCCATGGTCACGCCTCCTCTACTGTGATATGGTCGTTGGTAAAGATACAGATTTCCCCTGCAATCTCAATGGCTTTTCTGGCGATCTCTTTGGCGGATAGGTCGGTATTGCGTACCAGCGCCCTGGCCGCTGCCAGCGCAAAGTTGCCGCCCGAGCCAATGGCCGTAATGCCATCGTCCGCATCGATAACCTCCCCACTGCCGGAAACCACCAGCAGCTCTTCACCATCCGTACAGATCAGCATCGCTTCCAAATTACGCATCGCCTTATCGCTGCGCCAATCGCGCGCCAACTCCACAGCAGCGCGCATCAAACTGCCGCTGAACTGTTCCAGCTTGGCTTCAAATTTTTCTGTAAGTGCAAACGCATCCGCCACGCCGCCTGCAAAACCAATGATCACTCGGTCATGGTAAATACGGCGCACCTTTTTTGCCGTCGCTTTCATCACAACCTGCTCACCCAGCGTCACCTGCCCGTCGCCAGCAATGGCGCATTTTCCATCCTTTTTAACACCCACTATGGTGGTTCCGTGTAGTTCCATGATTCTAGCCTCCTATCCTTCTATGTACGACATCCAATGCTCAAATGCTTGTTTAGCCTGTTCGCTGCGCAGCTTTTGCTTCTGCGCTTTTGGCATACGCCCCGTCTCCAAGGGCGCCATCAGCCCAAAATTCATATTCATCGGCTGGTAGTCCTTGCCGTCGTATTCGCTGATGTAGTGAATCAACGCGCCCATGGCTGTCTGTGTATCCGGCGCTGTCACCTGTCTGTTTTCCATTTGCAGTGCACAGCATAATCCTGCCCACAGCCCCATAGCTGCGGACTCCATATAACCCTCCACGCCTGTGATCTGCCCGGCAAACCGAATATTCGGCCGCGCTTTTAGCTGTAACACATCGTTGAGTGTCTGCTTTGGCAAATAGGTATTTCTATGCATCACGCCATACCGAAGATACTCTGCATTCCGCAGCGCCGGGATCATGCCAAATACGCGCTTCTGCTCTGCAAACTTCAAATTTGTCTGGAAGCCCACAAGGTTATACATTGTCCCTGCCTTATCCTCTCTGCGCAGCTGTACAGCCGCATAAGGCCAACGGCCAGTATGGGGGTCCGTTAGCCCTTTTGGGCTCATTGGGCCAAACAGCGGCGTCTGATAGCCTCTGGCAGCGATCGCCTCAATGGGCATACAGCCTTCAAAATGCCTTACGTCAAATGAATGGAGCTCTGCCCGTTCTGCCTGCATCAGCGCCTGGTAAAACGCATCATACTCTTCCTTTGTCATCGGACAGTTCAAATAATCTGCGGGTTGATCATATCGGCCCTGAAAAAAGGCACGAGACATATCTATGCTTTCAAATGATACAATCGGCGCTGCCGCATCATAAAACGAAAGCGGCTCACCGCACAGCGCATTGATCTCTTCTGCCAGCGCGCCGTCTGTCAACGGGCCGGTGGCCACGATCACATAAGGATGATCCGGCAGACAGTCCGCCTGTTTTTCTACCCGTTCAATGTTTGGGTGTGCCTCGATCTTATCCGTCACCATCTTGGCAAACGCCAGACGATCCACTGCCAGAGCGCCGCCCGCCGGCACCGCCGTTTTATCTGCACACAAAAGCAGCAACGAACCAAGCCGGCGCATTTCTCTTTTCAATATCCCAGAAGCGCTGTCCTCCTTAGATGCCTTCAAAGAGTTGCTGCAAACCAGCTCTGCCAGGTAAGTGCTGCTGTGCGCCGGCGAAAAATGCGCCGGTTTCATTTCCCACAACGCCACCTTTTTTCCACGGCAGGCCAGCTGCCAAGCCGCTTCACAGCCTGCTAGGCCTCCTCCGATGACGATAGCGTCAGGTTGTTTCATCTTTCTTCTTTTCCTTTTTGGTATATTGCCGGTGCTTACATTCCGGGTTTGTGCATTGATGATACGGCACACGGTTACGCCCAAATTTCAAAACCATATCTCCGCCACATACCTCGCATTTATCCAAGACCGGCTGATCCCAAGAGACAAAATCACAATCCGGATATCCCTCACAGCCGAAAAACACCTTGCCTTTTTTGGATTTTTTCTTTATAACCTTTTTCCCACATTTTGGGCAAGGCACACCAATGTCCTCGATCAGCGGCTTTGTGTTTTTACATTCCGGATAATTTGGGCAGGCCAAAAATTTGCCGTACCGCCCTGTTTTCACAACCATCATTGCCCCGCATTTTTCACAGGGAATATCCGTAACCTCTTCCGGCATTTTCACGCGCTCTGTCGTTTCTGCCTTTTGCAGCGTTTCGGAAAACGGGCCGTAAAAATCCTCCAGCATTTTCTGCCAGTCTGCACCCTCTTCCACCTTATCCAGCTTGGACTCCATGTCGGCGGTAAACTTGGTATCCACGATCTTTTGAAAATTATTTTTCATAAAGTCCGTGACAATGAATCCCAGCTGTGTCGCATGCAGCGTTCTTCCTTCGCGCTCCACATATTCCCTGTCTATGATGGTGGATATGATGGTAGCGTATGTGCTCGGCCTGCCAATGCCCTGTTCTTCCAACGCTTTGACAAGCGTTGCCTCGCTAAAACGTGCAGGCGGCTGTGTAAAATGCTGCTTGCTTTCCGAATTTATCAGCTTACAGCCAACGCCTTCTTCCAATTCAGGCAGCTGATGGCTGCCCTCTTCTTCCTGTTCATCCTTGCCCTCTACATAGAGCACACGGTATCCGTCAAAGCGCACAATGCTTCCCGTAGTTCTAAACGTATACGGCCCTCCTTCGATGTCCGCCGTCAACGTATCCGAAACCTCTCCTGTCATTTGGCTGGCCACAAAACGATTGTAAATCAATTCATACAACCGATATTGCTGCGCATCCAGACTCCCTTTCAGGCTTTTGGGTGTACGGTATAGCGAAGTTGGCCGAATGGCCTCGTGCGCATCCTGCGAACGGTTTTTATTGCGATAAAAATTCGGCTTTGCTGGCAGGTATTTGGGGCCAAAGGTGTTTTCAATATACTCTCTGGCCTGCGCCACGGCCTCGCCGGCAATGCGCACGCTGTCCGTACGGATATAGGTAATCAAACCCACAGCGCCTTGGCCCTCGAGGTCAATTCCTTCATATAGCTGCTGGGCCAGCCGCATCGTATTGGAAGGGCTAAAGCCCAATTTCCTGGAGGCTTCCTGCTGAAGTGTGCTAGTGGTAAACGGAGCCGGCGCCTTGCGCGTACGCTTTCCCTTTTTCACGCTTACAACTCGGTAGCTCTGCAGCTTAGCATCCTCTTGAATGCTTTTGGCCTGCTCCTCATTGACCAGCTCTGCCTTTTTCTTATCAATCTTTTCCAAGCGCGCTTCAAACTTCTGCCCTTGCTTTTCCTCGGAAAACTTAGCGGATAAGGTCCAGTATTCCTGCGGCACAAACGCTTCAATCTCACGATCCCTATCGCAGATCATACGCACTGCTACGCTCTGCACCCTTCCAGCAGAAAGGCCTGTACGCACCTTTTTCCATAGAATCGGGCTGATCTTATAGCCCACCAAGCGATCTAAAATACGCCTTGCCTGCTGCGCATACACACGGTCCACATCGATGGGCCGTGCATTTTGAATGGCATTCTTTACAGCCTTTTCCGTAATCTCGTTAAACTCGATGCGGCAGTCGCTATGTTCATCGATGCCCAGCAGCTGTGCAATATGCCAGCTGATGGCCTCCCCTTCGCGGTCAGGGTCAGTGGCCAGCAACACTTTTTTGGCCGCCTTTGCCTCCGTTTTGATTTCCGATAGGATCGCGCTTTTCCCGGTCATCTGTGTATATTTGGGCGTAAAGCCATTTTCCACATCTACACCGAGCTGCTTTTTGGGCAAATCGCGCACATGGCCTTGGGAGGCCGTCACATAATACTCCGAACCTAAAAATTTACCAATCGTATGCGCCTTGGCCGGCGACTCTACGATCACCAGCGTAGCATCCTTGGCATGCGCTTTACGGCGCTTGGCTGTCGTCTTTTCCCCATCTTTTTTCTTGGTTGTCTTTTTCGTTGCCGTCTTTCTCGTCGTTTTTTTTGCCGCCGTCTTTTTTGGCGCGGCAGCCGCCTTTATTTCATTCGTTTCCTTGATACTCTCTTCCATAGTCCCCTCCGATTTGGGAGTGTCCTTTCCTTTACTTTTCTAAAGTATAAACTCTACCTGGTAATTGCTTTATTATTCCTCGAATTTCCATCAATGTCAAGCAAGCGGATAATTGAGACGCTGCCAAACCCGTTAATTGGCATAGGGCGTCCAGCGTCAAATCACCCTTACTCAAAGCATCATATACCGTTTGTTCCATTTGGTCCATCGCTTGAAACGGAGCGGAGTTTTTCGGTTGTTTGTTTCTATCCGCCTGCCATCCCATTGCAAACAGCACATCCTCTGCACATGTCACAGGCATGGCACCTTCGCAAATCAGCTGATTGGTCCCTTTCGAAGCCGGTGAATCAATATTGCCGGGAACAGCAAAGACCTCTCTTCCCTGCTCCTGTGCCATGCGCACCGTAATCATAGAACCGCCCTTTTCCCTGCTTTCCACCACGATCGTCGCCAAGCTCAGCCCGCTTATGATCCTGTTTCTTGCAGGAAAGTTTCCGGGCGAAGGAGCTGTGCCCGGATAATATTCAGAGATCACACAGCCGCTTTGCAAAATCTGTTCATAAATTTTGCGGTTTTCTGCCGGATAAACCACGTCCGGTCCGCCGCCCAAAACAGCTATGGTAAACCCTCCGGCCTCCAGCGCACCGGCATGCGCCGCAGTGTCTATGCCTCTTGCCATGCCGGAAACTATGGTACATCCGTTTTGTGCCAATTCGGCAGCCAAGCGTTTGGCGGCCCGCACACCGTAGCGGGTGCAATGCCTTGTGCCGATCATAGCGATACACTGCTCCATCTCAGGTGCCCTGGCTCCCCTTGCATACAATACTGGGGGAGGATCGTATATCTCCTCCAGCAAAACAGGATATCCCTCTTCTCCTCGAAAATACAGCGCGATATCCATCTGTTCCAGCCTTTTTATCACCGATTCCAGTCGCACTTTGCTCTGTGCCCCAGTAATCAATGCCGCTGTCTTTGGGCCCCAGCCGCTCCAATGCTGTATCGTTTCGGCCTTTGCTTGATAAAACACTTCTTTGGCCGATCCATAATATGACATCAAGTCCTGATATTTTTTGGGGCCTATCTGATGGATGCTGCTCAACCAAACGATGTAGGATTGTTCCTCCGTCAATGCTATGCCCCCCAATATTTTCGATCCAGGCTCCGATACTGTACCGCCTCCGCTACATGCTGCACTTGGATGCTTTCGCTGCCCTCCAGATCTGCAATCGTACGGGCCACTTTCAAAATCCTTCCGTATGCTCTGGCCGATAATCCCATCTGTGCGAATGCATGCTTCATCACCGATTCCCCTTCGGTATCCAGTACACAATAGCGTTTTGTCAATCTCGTATCCAGCTGTGCGTTGCAATAGATGCCCTGGCCGCCATACCGCTTAAGCTGCAAAGTGCGAGCCTGGTCTACCCGACGCTTGATGTCTTCGCTGCTTTCCTCCTGCGTCTGGGAAGCAATGTCCTCATATTGAACCGCCCCCATCTCCACCTCCAGATCCATACGATCCAATAACGGGCCGCTGATGCGGTTGAGATACCGGCGTATCTGAAGCGGTGTGCACCGGCATTCCTCTGTTCCATATTGCCCACAGGGGCATGGATTCATTGAGGCCACCAACATAAACCGAGCCGGATACGTTGCCGTAGCATTGACCCTGGCCACCGTGACTTGATGATCCTCCAGCGGCTGGCGCAGCGCTTCCAGCGCATCCCTGCGAAATTCCGGTAGCTCATCCAAAAACAATACGCCGCCATGGGCCAGGCTCACCTCGCCCGGCCTTGCTTTTGGCCCCCCGCCCGTCAGCGCTGCTGTGGAAATGCTGTGATGCGGCGCTCGAAACGGCCTTTGCGTTACCATGCCAGGTCCTTCAACCCTAAGCTGCCCGGCTACGGACTGTATCTTTGTAATCTCCAGCGCTTCTTCAAACGTCATATTCGGCAAAATGCCGTTCAACGCCTTGGCCAGCATGGTCTTTCCTGTGCCTGGAGGCCCTATCAGCAAGATGTTATGTCCACCAGCCGCTGCAATTTCCATGGCCCGTTTGGCGCCCTGCTGTCCTTTGATCTGTGCAAAGTCTCCATAGCCATCGGCTGATCTCGGTAGATTTTCCCAGGAGATAGGTGCCTGTCTTTTAATCGTTGCTTCCCCGCTTAAAAACTGTACCGCTTCCTTTAGCGACCGGCATCCATACACCTCTAATCCCTCTACATAAGATGCCTCCGTTGCATTTTCATAAGGAACCAGCATTTTTTCGTATCCCTGTTTGTATGCTTCAATCGCCATGGCCAGTACGCCGGATACCGGGCGCAGCGTACCATCCAAAGACAATTCGCCCAGCATGCAGAAGGGCTCTGCCTTCTCCTTTGGAAGCGTCTCCATGGCAGCTAGCATGCCAACGGCCATCGGAAGATCATACAGCGGCCCTTCCTTTTTCATATCCGCCGGTGCCAAATTTACCGTAATACGCTGGGCCGGATACTCATATCCGCTGTTTTTCAGCGCGCTGCGCACCCGCTCCCTAGCCTCTTTGACAGCCGCATCCGGCAGGCCTACCAGCTCAAACGCAGGTAGGCCGCCGGAAATATCGATCTCCACCGATACCGGATATCCCACAATGCCCAGCAATCCAAAGCTATTGATTTTTGACAGCAAAACAAGCTTCCCCCCTTACTTGCTTTTAGAAAAACCACCAGGACGGCATCCAGCGTAGCCATTTCAATGCCCATGCTCTATCGATCATCGCCCCGCTCCAAACTGGATAAAACAAAGCAAACAGCAGCAGCGCCACAATCGCCAGCGCAATGAATGCCGCCTTGGCCCTTGGCCACCGTTTTACGATTCTTTGTCCCATTAAACAGGTACAAAGGATGATAAACGGTACCGAAGCAAAGTAGTGATAGATAAATGTAGCCCTTGTAATGAATACCCATGGCAGAAATGCACCGGCCAGGCAGATCAGCACATAGACAAGCGCATCCTTTTTGTCCGGCTCTTTGCGCCAAGCCTTGTTTGCCAGCATAAACAGACACGCAATCACCGATGCAAAACCCGTCCACCATACAGCCGGATTTCCAAAAGCCGCGATGGATCGCATCATGCCCTCCGGCAGGTTTGCACCTGCATAATAATAGATAGGCCGAATCATCAAAGGCCACTGGTACCACGGGCTCTGGAACGGATGCGTCGCCGTCAGCTGGCTGTGATAATTAAACATATAGGTCTGTACACCCCATACATCCGCCAGCGTATACGGCTTTTCTGCGCACAGCAGATATGGTAAATAGCTTAGCAGATATATGATCGCCGGGATGATGAGGAAAAACCCTACGCAAAACAGCAGCGTTTGTATTGTATAGCGTGGAAAGGTTTGTACGATATGCGTACAAAATTCTTTCTTTTCTTCCTCCAACCCCTCTGCCGCCAGGTACTGCTTGGCCTCTTTATACTCCTTATACCGTTTGTACAACGTTGTAAAAAAGGCAACGGCCAGGCCTGCGCCCGCATAAAATCCAATCCATTTGCTGGCAATGGCAAACCCAAACAAAATGCCGCAGGCGCCTAGAGGACGGAAGGTGCGTTTCAGCCCATCGGCATAGAAATTCATCTGCCAATACTTGAGCATACAGAGACACATCGCCATGATGAAAAATACCCCGTAGACATCAATAGTGGCGATGCGGGTCTGTACAAAGTGCATTCCGTCCACAGCAAATAGGAAGGTCGCCAGCCCGGCCCATTTGCTGCTCTTTGTCACCCGCTTCGCCAACGCATACATCAGCGGCAGCATCGCAACGCCAAACAGTGTGCCCACAATGCGCCAGCCAAATGGATTCATGCCAAAGATCGATATCCCCAGCATGATGAAGATCTTACCCAGCGGCGGATGGGTGTTTTCATACGGGGCCATTCCATGCAGGTGCTCATACGCAGTTCTGGCATGATAAATCTCGTCAAAATACATCTCGTCCATATAGGTGGGGTGCAGGTTGATGGTATCCTGCTCGTCTATCAATCCCTGCACATTGCTGGTTTGCCCACTCCGCCCCGCTTCTATGGCATGTATCTCGATGCGGTTCCAGTCCTTATCAAACAACCCTGCTTCGCAGAGCATCAGGCCCTTGTTTTCGCTGGTCAGCCGTACATACCTTGGCGTGCCGGAAACATTCAACGTCTGCCATGTATACATCTGTCCATATTCTACTTCAATGCTGCCAACTTCTTCATACTGGATGCCATCGTCTGAGAATGCCACCTCCAGCGTTCCCATGCCAACGCCAGGATAAAAATACAAATACTCCACCTGTGCATCGTCTGGTAGGGTCAAAATGGCGCTTTCATAGGCAGTCTGCGTGCGCCATACGCTCTCCGGCACATGGGTCGATCCCAGGTTTGTAAGCGCCACCACCGCATATACCGCCGTGATCGTTAGAGCAAGCAACCAATCCCGCTTATGCATGCGGTTTGGCCCATCCTCCAGCGGCTTAATCCGGAAAATACTGGCCTCTTCGGCCTTGCCATCTCTTGGCTTGTCCGCTTGTTTGCATTTCGCTTCTCTGGGCCATATAGCACTAAAGCACGCCCAAATGCATACTGCAAAGCCTGCAATGTTCAAAATCGATACCACGACCACAAACATCGGTGTGCCAAGCAATACATTGGAGGCATTCAGAAGCACTACCAGCGAATTGCAGAAAGTAACCGCCGTAGCCATGCCAAAGGCAGCCAATAGCCGTTTTTCCCCATATAGGCAGTAGGCAACCATCAACAGCAACATACAGGGATATAGGTACCGCTCATGCATTGCGTGCGAGCATAGGAAAATGCCCCATTGCAATATGGCCGCGGCCGGGAAAATCGCCTTCTTGTCATTGGCTGCCAGATACACTGCAATGGATATGGCACACATAAGCACAATCATCACAATGCCGAACTGTTTGATGGTAATACCAAAGATCAGTTCGGTATTGTAATTCAGCCAGTTGCCGCCAAACAGAGCATAGAGATTGAAAGCATTGACCGTCGCATAAGGATATGATCCAGCAGCCGTTGTGTATTTATGCAGCAGCCAAAGTGGTTCCTGCCCAAAAGAGAACGGAAGCGCGATGATGAGCAGCGCAGCTACACCTGCCAACGCAGAAATTCCCAATTCCCTTGCCCCGCGTTTGGGGTCTTTTACAATATCATACACAAAAGCTGCCGCCAGCAAGGGGCCAAAGACCAGCATTTGAGGCTTTACCAGCACGCCCGCTACAAACAGCGCCGCGCTCCAAGGCTTTTTCCCTTTCATGTAACAATACAGAGCGCCGACGGCGATCAGCGTCAAAATAGAATCAATCTGCCCCCACATGGCGCTATCCAGCACAGTCATCGGATTCAATGCCATCAGCGCACAGAGCATCAGGGCGCGCGGCTTTCCAAACCGCTTTTCTGCCAGCCGATACACCAAATAGGCCGCCGCAAGATCCGCTAGAATGGCCGGCAGCTTTACCAGATACAAAAAGCCCATGCTGCCGCTGGCCAGACCCAGCACTTTTCCAATCAGCCCTATGATCCACAACACCAGGATATAGCCCGGCGGATAATCCGCCCATACCCCGGAGGTATAAAAGTTCCACGGCCCTACCTCAGCCGCATGGCTGGCCCATCCGGTAAAGCAGTTGATATCCGTAGCGTGCCCTCTTATCGCCAGCGCAAAGATGCTCAGCACCACAAAAGCGCCGCCCAGCACCATCCATACAGCATGCTTAGGCAGGCTCCCAGTCTGCTTTTCTTTGCGCTTTGCCACCAAGTAAATCACCCCGCCATACAGCGCGGCAATCAAAAGGGCAGGCAGGCCCCCTTGGATCTGCTTAGCCTCCTCTTCAAGCCTCTGTTCCTCTTCATAGGCCTCTCTGTCATACAGCCAAACATAGGCGGCATCCTCCGGTACATCATCCGTTTCCAGGCAGGATATTTCTGCAATCTCAACATTTTCCGGATTTGTCAAGGTAAATTGTGCCAATACGCTGTATTGATCATCCGCCGTGAGCCCATACAGCTGGATATACTGCCATTCCCCTGTCAATTCCTCTTCAAGGTAGGCAGTTTCTAGGCCGCGCACGCTGATCATTGCGTGTCCTTGTCCGCGAATGCCCAGCGTAAAGCAATAGATCGTTTCCGGCATCACGTTGACGGATTGATAAAAATCCATCTCCGTCTCCTGCGTTTCTATCGAAAGGACTTCTCCCATTTCCTCATCCACTTTGGAAGAAACAGAAAAAGCCCCGTCGGTATTCCATACACTGTATGCTCCTTGATCATCCTTTGTAAATTCCGGGTTTGCAATCAAGTTTCCTTCTTCGTTGGTAAACCCGGTACAAACCACCAGGCATGCCAACAAATAGAAACAGAGGATCGATTTGAATCGCTTCATTTCGTACATCCCCTTTCCATCTATTCCCAAATATTATACCATACTCTTCCATCCTACATACATGCATCAAATGCGTTTGTAATATGGCAAATTTGTCCACCGGGCAGAAATACCTCCACCACATCAAACCGGCACAGAGCGTCCATACATCCATTTTGCTGTAAGTATGCCATAGCCGCCATTGTAGCATTTTTCTGCTTTTTAGCCGTTACCGCCTCTGCCGGCGTTCCATGCTTGGTGTTTGTGCGGGCCTTTACCTCCACAAACACCAGCGTATCCTGAATGCGCGCCACAAGATCCGCCTCTCCGTAACGCGTGCGATATCTGCTCGCCAATATTTCATACCCATGGGCCTGCAAATATTGCGCCGCCAGCTTTTCTCCCAACAGGCCCTTCTCCTGATTATTGTGTATCATGTAAGATCCCTTTCAAAAAGCTGGGGCGGTGCTGCGGCGTAATGCCCTGCCGGTGAATCGCCTCTATATGCTGTCTGGTGCCGTATCCTTTATTTTGTGCCCATCCATATCCCGGATAATCCATTTCGTAAGCCTTCATCAGTGCATCTCGTGTTACCTTCGCCAAAATCGAAGCGGCGGCAATGGCATAGCTTTGCGCGTCTCCCCTTACCACGCCTTCGCCTTCTGCTGGCAAAAAAGCCGGATCAATGGCATCGATCATCACATAGCTGTCCTGCTTCGGCATTTGCTCATACGCCCGTTGCATGGCCAGCTTGGTTGCGTTTAGGATATTTAAACGCTCAATCTCTGCCACGTCCGCTAGGCCAATCCCATATGCCAATGCTTTATCTTTGATTTGCTCAGCAATCCGCTCTCTTTTCTTTTCCGCGATCTTTTTACTATCCTTCACGCCTTCAATCCACGTTTCCGGCATCCATACGCAGGCCGCCACCACAGGGCCCGCTAAAGGGCCGCGCCCTACCTCATCCATACCATAAACCGGACGGCCCTGCCCTTTTTCCATATCAAATCGCCAAAGGTCCTCCAACCTTTGCCTTTCCTTTTCGGTCATGCTTGTCCCGGCCTTTCCAGCGTAATGCGCCCCAGCTTTCCATCCCTGAATTCATCCATCAGCACCACCGCAGCCTTTTCCGTATCCACCAAGCCGCCCTTGACGATAAAGCCCCTGCGCCGGCCGATGCCCTCCAATATCTCATAGGGCAGCTTTTCTTCCGTTTCCACCCCATAGCGGGCCTGGATCGCCTTTGGCGCTGCGGTTTGTAGGTTCTCAATCAGCCCTACGGCAATCTCTTCCTGCTCTAATACCTCGTCTCGTATGGCGTTCAAAAACGCCAACCGTTTCGCGCCTTGCTCATCTTCCAATTTAGGCCATAGAATACCAGGCGTATCCAGCAACTCCAACGTCGGCGATAGGCGCACCCACTGCTTGCCCCTTGTCACGCCCGGGGTTGCGCCCGTCTTGGCTCGCTGGCCGCCGGATAAGCAGTTGATGATGCTGCTTTTTCCCACGTTTGGGATGCCGCTGACCATCACTCTTACAATCTTGTTTGCGCCCTTCTGCGCCCATCTATCGATCAAGGGCTGCGCCGCCCGCTGGATAGCATGGAGCAGTTTTTCCCGTCCTCCCTGTTTTTTGGCGCAAAAAGAGACGGCGTTCCAGCCCCTATCAGAAAAATATTGCTGCCAGGCACGCGTCAGGTTGTTGTCTGCCAAATCTTCCTTATTTAGGATGATTACGCGCGGCTTTGCCCCCAGCATCTTATCGAGATCCGGGTTACGGGTAGATAGCGGTGCTCGGGCGTCTACGATCTCTACGGCCACATCCGACACCTTTATCATACGTTCCATTTCCCTTTTGGCCTTTGCCATATGGCCGGGATACCAGTTGATCTGCATGCTTCCTCCTTAAAAGAAAAAAAGGCGCAAGCGCCTTTTTTATCTCTCTCTCAGCTTCGCCGCTTTCCCTACGCGATCACGCAAATAATACAGCTTTGCGCGGCGTACACGTCCATGACGAATCACTTCTACACGGTCTACGCGGCGGCTGTGCATCGGGAAAGTACGCTCCACCCCAATGCCATAGCTTACACGGCGCACAGTAAAGGTTTCGCGCAATCCGCCATGCTTACGGGAAATTACGACCCCTTCAAACGCCTGCAAACGTTCGCGGTTGCCTTCTACAACCTTTACATACACACGAACAGTATCGCCGATGGCAATATCCGGCATATCCGTGCGGAATTGTTCTTTCTCAATATTTCTGATGATTTCGTTCATCTTTGTCGTTCCTCCTATTGTGTCCAAACTTCCGGGCCACAATCTACGCGATTATAGCATATCTGCCCGGTCTTCGGCAAGTCATTGCTTGGTACAAAATGTGTTTCTTTCCTTTTCAGTCAACGGCGCTGTTTCCAATAGATCCGGCCGCTTTTGCTTGGTTACCCGCAAGGATTGCTCCCTGCGCCATTGTGCGATTTTTTGATGGTCGCCACTCAGCAAGATCTCCGGCACGCGCATACCGCGAAATTCGCTGGGCCTAGTATACTGCGGATATTCCAACAACCCATCGGAAAAACTGTCCTCATGCGCGCTGGCTGCGCTGCCCAGTACACCCGGCACAAATCGCGCCACAGCGTCTACAACAGCCATCGCCGCGATCTCTCCTCCAGTCAGGATAAAATCTCCCAGCGAAATCTCTTCGTCTACAAAGGTATCCAATACGCGCTGGTCTATGCCTTCATAGTGCCCGCACAGCACAATAAGCTCTTCATAACCGCTCAAACGCTTAGCCGTCTGCGCAGTCAACGGTTGTCCCTGCGGAGACATATACAATACACGCCTATGCTTCTTCGCCTGTGCCAACACATCTTCCAGGCAGTCAAAGGCCGGCTGAGGCATCAACAGCATGCCCTGTCCACCGCCAAAGGGTGCATCGTCTACCTGTCGATGTTTGTTTTTGGCATAGTCCCGCATATCGTAGAATGAAAATTCCAAATAGCCGTTTTCCACGCCTCGCTTCAATATACTCTGGCAAAGTACGCCGTCAAACATCTGCGGAAAAAGAGTTAGAATGTCAATCTTCATCCACAGCCACCTCGGATAAGGCTCGGCCGTCCAGATCCATCCTGTTTTTCTCTACATCCACATGCCGCAGCACACGCTTTAGCGCTGGAAAATAAAATCTTGTTCCTTCCGGCCGCTCCACCTGGTATACATCCACGCCTCCTGTAGAAATTACCTCTGTCAGGCGCCCTGCAGGCACATCATCCACAAAGACATCCATTCCTTCTAGATCACAAACAAACCAGCTTCCTTCCGGTAGCTTGGCCGCATGTGCCCTGTCTACGCATAAATAGGCGTCGCGCAACAGCTCTGCCGCTTCGCGCGTATGGCAGCCTTCCAGATATGCATAAACTGCCTGCTCCTCTATGCGGTTTACGGTCAGCTTTCTTGGCTCACAGCCGTTTACCGTTTCCAGGTAAACCTCTTTCAGCCCTTCAAAACGCCTTACATCGTCTGTCAACGGCTGTATTTTCAGTTCGCCTCTTATCCCCTGCGGTTTTAAGATATATCCAACTCTCAGCAGCGTTCGTTTCATTCCAAAATATCCACAGAATAATGGATCTGTTTGTTTTCTTTGGCAGCCGCAGCTTTGACCAGCGTACGGATGGATTTTGCAATCCTCCCCTGTTTGCCGATGACCTTACCCATATCCTCCGCGTGAACGCGAAGCTCAATGGTCACGTCTCCGTTTCCGGCCTCTACACGGTTGGTCTTAACGTCCTCCGGATGATCCACCAACTGTTCTGCCAAATACTGCACAAGATTCTCCATGCTTGGCCTCTTACTTAATTACTTCGCTTTTTTTCAAAAGCGCACGCACTGTGTCGGACGGCTGCGCTCCGCATCCAATCCAGTAAGCGGCGCGTTCCTTGTCCACAACGATTTCTCCGGGATCCTTCAGCGGATTGTAGGTGCCGATCTCTTCGATGAAACGGCCATCACGCGGAGAACGGGAATCCGAAACGACGATCCTGTAAAAAGGTGCCTTTTTCGCGCCCATTCTTTTCAGTCTGATTTTTACTGCCATCTGTTTGTTTCCTCCTTGGTTTTGGGGTATTAAATAATATTGTGAAAAGCCTGTGGTTAAAATGGAAGCTTCATTCCCTTAAACCCACGCTTTTTCATCCGTTTATTGCCGGTAAACTGCTTGATGAGCTTTCGTATGCTCTCAAATTCATTGAGCATCCGGTTCACATCGCTTACTTTTACGCCGCTACCGGCGGCAATGCGCTTCCGGCGGGAGGCGTTTAATATTTCCGGCCTGCGCCGCTCTTGCGGCGTCATGCTGTATATAATTGCTTCCGTGCGTTTCAGGTGTTTTTTGGCTTCCTCCGGGTCGCCCATATCCCTAGCGCTGACCCCCGGCAGCATCGCTGCCAATTCATCGGGGCTGCCCATCTTCTGCACCTGCTGCATCTGGTCCAAAAAGTCCTGTAAGGTAAATTCTGCACGGCGCAGTTTTTGCTCCATCTTCGCCGCTTCTTCCAGGTCAAAGGTTTCCTGTGCTTTTTCAATCAGCGTCAGCACATCGCCCATGCCCAAAATACGCGACGCCATGCGTTCCGGATGAAACGGCTCGATGTTTTCTATCTTTTCCCCGGTTCCTGCAAACTTAATGGGCTTGCCTGTAATCGCCCTCATGGAAAGCGCCGCCCCACCTCTGGCGTCGCCGTCCAGCTTTGTCAGCACAATGCCTGTCAGCGGTACTGTCTCATCAAACGACTTGGCAATGTTCACCGCATCCTGCCCGGTCATGGCGTCTACCACCAGCAGAACCTCCGTAGGTGTCACGGCGCTGCAAACGCCTTGGATCTGCTGCATCATCTCTTCATCGATATGCAGGCGGCCGGCCGTATCGACGATCAGCGTATCATACATGCCGTCTTCCGCCGCTTTTTTCGCCTGTTTTACTATTTTCACAGGGTCCGTACCACCGCTGTGTACCGGGATCCCCGTCTGCTCGCCCAGGGTTTTTAACTGATCTACCGCAGCCGGCCGCACAGTATCACATGCTGCCAGCATGGGATTTTTCCCCTGCTTTTTCAAATACGCGCCCAGCTTGGCAGCAAATGTCGTTTTACCGGCGCCCTGCAGGCCGCATAGCACAATCACCGTCGGTAGTTTGCTTGCCACCTTCAGCTTCGCGTGCTGGCCGCCCATCAGCTCCGTCAGCTCCTGCTGTACGATTTTGATGACTTGCTGTCCCGGTGTCAGGCTTTTCATAACCTCAGCGCCCATCGCCTTTTCGCTGACCTTTGCCACAAATTCCTTTGTAACCTTGTAGTTTACGTCCGCCTCCAACAGAGCCAGGCGCACCTGGCGCATGGCCTCCTTAATATCCTTTTCCGAAAGGGTGCCTCGGCCCGTCAGCTTGTTAAAAACGCCTTTGAGCTTATCGCCCAACGATTCAAATGCCATCATTCACCTTCCCAAGTGCGCCATAATGTTTGTATCTGCTTCGATTGTTCTTCCAGACCTTTTCTTTGCAGCTGCTCGCAGACCGCTTCTAGGCCATCACGCAACAACAGCGTCCGAGACGCCAAATGCAGCTTATCTTCCAAATCCTGCAAGGTTTTTTCCGCCCGCATCAGCGTATCACGCACACCCTGCCTGCTGATTCCCTGGCTCTCTGCAATCTCTGCCAAAGAATAATCTTCTCCACAGGAAAGCTCGATCGCTCTCCTCTGGCGCTCAGTCAGCAGCGGGCCATAAAAATCCAACAGCAGTGTCATCCAAGCCTTTTTTTCCATGGTTCCTCTTTCTGTAAAGGGAAATCCCTTTACAACCTGGCTAATTATATCTGATTGGCCTTCTCCTGTCAAGGGAAATTCCTTTACAGTTATACAGAAACACAATCTGTGCTTTCTTTATCAAAAAAGGATGGCTCTGCCATCCTTTTTATTTCATTCTTCCCCAAACAACGCCCTGGCAAAGGCTTTGGCCTCAAACGGTTCCCAGTCCTCCTTGGTTTCGCCCGTACCGCAATACCATACCGGCAGCCCGTATTGGTGCGTAATGGCCACCGCCACCCCGCCTTTGGCAGAGCCATCCAGCTTTGTCAGCGCAATGCCATCTACCCGCGCCATTTCCGAGAAAGCTTTGGCCTGCTCCATGCCATTCAGGCCTGTGGTTGCATCCAGTACCAACAGGGTTTTTATGCAGCCCTCAAACTCCCGATCGATTACCTTGCGCACCTTACCCAGTTCATCCATGAGGTTTTTTCTGTTATGCAGTCTTCCCGCTGTATCGCACAGAACCACATCACAATGCCGTGCCTTGGCGGCGGAGATCGCATCAAACACCACCGCAGCAGGATCTCCACCCGCAGCGCCGCGCACAAATTGGCTCTGCGTGCGCTCTGCCCATTGTGCCAGCTGCTCTGCCGCCGCCGCCCGGAACGTATCCCCTGCGGCCAGCAATACTTTTTTCCCCTCTTTTTGAAATTGATTGGCCAAACGTCCGATCGCCGTAGTCTTTCCTACTCCGTTGACCCCTACCATCAAAATCAGCAGCGGATACTCATAATCCGGCGTTCCCTTATCCATCATTTCCGACAGCAAATCGATCATTACCTGCTTTGCCCGTTCGGTATCGTTGATCTTTTGCTCCCTGACCGCATCTCTCAGTCGTTCCACCAGTTCTACGGAGGTTTCTACGCCTACGTCCGCCAGGATCAGAGCTTCCTCCAGCTCCTCATAAAATTCCTCATCCAATTTCCGGCCAAACAGCGACGCCACGCGCCTCCATAAGCCTTCCCTTGTCTTTTTCAATCCAAATAGGGACATGCCTTATCCAACCTCCTCAAATTTCACGCTTACAACCTTTGAAACGCCTTTTTCTTCCATTGCAATGCCGTACAACGCCGTAGCCGCTTCCATGCTGGGCCGCCGATGGGTAATGACCAAAAACTGTGTCTTGGAAGCATACGTTTTCATAAAGTTTGCAAACAGTACGAGGTTTTCCTCGTCCAAAGCTGCCTCGATCTCATCCAAAATACAAAACGGCGTTGCGCGCATTTCCAGCATCGCAAACAACAGCGCAATCGCCGTCAGCGCGCGCTCCCCGCCCGAAAGAAGCGTGATATATCGAGGCTTTTTCCCGGGAGGCTGCGCCATAATGTCAATATCGCAGGTCAGCGCGTTTTCTTTATCCTCTAAGATCAGCTGCGCCTGCCCGCCGCCAAACAGCAGCGGAAATATCCTACGGAAATTCTCGTTGATTTTATCAAAGCTCTCGATAAACTGTTTTTGCATCTGGTCTGTCAATTCCTCGATCATCCGTTCCAGATCCTCTCGAGCCTTTTGCAGATCCTCCCGCTGGGCTGTTAAAAAGGCATGCCTTTCCGATACGCGCTGGTATTCCTCTATTGCGCCGGGGTTCACATAGGTCATCTGGCGCAATTCAGCATGCAGCCGATTGGCCCGCTGTGTTGCCTTTTGCAGCTGTACCGGCTCGCTCTGCTGCTTTGCCATGGCATAGGTCAGTTCGTATTCATTCCAGATCCGGGTCTGAATGCTTTCAAACTCTGCCTCCAGCCTTTCTGCCTGCGCTGCTGCTTTGTATCGTCTCTCCTGCAGCGCCGCCGTCCGAAGGGCCAGCTGCTCCCGCTCTGTTTGATATTCCTTCTGTTCTTTCCGAAGCGCCTCCCGCTGTGTCTCCAGCTGAGACAACGCAGCGCCGTTCTCCTCTGCTTCCCGTTGTATCTTCTGCTGCGTTTGCTGTGCTTGCACCTGCTGTGTTTGCGTCGTTTTTTCCTGCTCAGCATTGAGCCGCAGCCCCTTTTCCACACGCTCCTCCTGCGCACACAGCCGCTCTTCTTCCCGCGCCAGCCGCTCTTTGCTGGCGCGCACAGCGGCCTGTTCGGTTGTCTGCGAGGCCAAGGAAAGCTGCCCCTCCTGGTACCTGGCCGCCGCATCCTCTCGCGCCGTTCTTGCCTGTGCAAGCATTTCTGTCAAGCGTTGTATTTCATCTCTAAGCGCCTGCTCGTCCACCGTTCCGCTCTCCTGTCCGGCTTGAATCTCCTTTTCAGCCATGGCAAGCGCCTCTTGAATACGGTTTCCTTCTGTCTCCAGCTGCGCCAACCGATCTTTTGCGCTCTGATACACAAACTGCGTTGTATCCAGTTTTTGTTCTGCTGCAGCAAGCTCCGCTTCCAGCGCGTAGATTCTCTTTTGCTGCGCCTCTGCTGCGTCGCGGCACGCTTCATAGGTCCGCGATTCTTGTTGATATTGCGTTTGCAGCGCCTGTGCCTGTTGCTTGGCATCATTCACTTTTTCCCTCGCCTGCTCGATGAGCCTGTCTCTGGAGATTAGCCCCCGCTCGCGTACACTTCCGCCCGTCATCGCGCCGCCGGACTGCATCATATCCCCCTGCAACGTTACACAGCGAAATGAAAACGCATTGCGCCTGCAAACCTCGATGGCCGCATCCATATCCTCTACGACGAGCGTACGTCCCAGCAGATATTCCATAGCTGGGCGTACATGTTCCGGGAAATGCACAAGATCCACCGCACAACCGCACACGCCGCGCCCGGTCAGACGTTGTTTTTCCGCCGCGGAAAACGTGCGCGGCCGCAGCGCCGCAATCGGCAAAAAGGTAACCCTACCGTATTCCCTTTGCCGTAGATAGGCGATGAGCTTTTTAGCGGTTTGCTCATTTTCTACCACCACATTCTGCAATCCGGCGCCCAAGGCTTGATCCATCGCCTTTTCATAGGCCTGCGGCACTTGCAGCAGCGCGCCTACGGCGCCCGAAACGCCGCCATCGTCGATCCTGCCTTTCGTAAGATCTTGCAAAAGCCTGCGTACCGACTGCATATACCCTTCAAAATCCCGCTTTAATTCCTCTTGCGTTTTGAGGGTATGCAGTGCCTGTCGATAGTCCGATACCATGCGTTGCACAGCCTGCCCTAGCGCCAGCACCGCTTCGTTTTTTTGGCGCATGTCTTCCTGCTGGGTTTTGGCGCTTTCCCGTGCAAATGCCAAAGATTCCTCGATTCCGGCCTTCTCTTCTGCCGCCTGTGCCCGCTCCCGTTCCAGCTGTGCCAGTTCCCTGGCCGCTTCTTCTTTTCTTGCCCCCAGCTCTTCGCCGCGCTGTAAGGCCTGTTGACGAATGGTCTCCATTCTGGCAACGCGGGCCTTTCTATCCCCGGCTGTGTCCATCGCATCCATCAACTTCTGCTTTAGTCCATCCAGTTCATTTTCCAGTTGCTCTGCCCTGTGCGCTGTTAAAGCCGCCTGTTGCTCTAAAATCTCAACCTGCTCTTTTAACAGATCCAAACCCTCTTCCGGCTTTTCTTCAAGCGCATCCAACTGCCGGCGGACTTCTGTCCTTCTCTCCAAAATATCCGCTTTTTCCTTTTCAAGGCGGCTCTTTTCTTCCTTCAAATGCGCCATCTGTTGCGATAATAAATTCCTTTCTCCCAACGTGCGCTGCTCCAACGCCGCCTGGTCTCTGGCCTTTTCCTGTGCCTTGCTCAGCAACTGCTCAGTCAACGACAGCTTATCCTGCAAAAGTGCCTCCTGATCCCGTACGGTCTGCTCCCTGCGTCCAGCTTGGGTTTCCTCCTGCTGCATGGTTTCCGCTTCCTCGGAAAGCTGTGCTACACGGTCGCGGTTACGCTCATATTGCTCTACAAATATATTGATCTCAAGCATTTTTAGCTCTTCACGCAACGCCAAAAAGGCCCTCGCCTCTTCGCTTTGCTGGGCCAAAGGTTCCAGGCTACCCTCGATTTCGTGAATGATATCATCCACACGCAGCATATCCTGGTTTACATTATGAAGCTTGCGCTGGGCTTCCTCCCTGCGCATTTTATATTTCATCACGCCGGCGGCTTCTTCCAGCGCCGCACGTCGTTCTTCTCCTTTATTGGATAGAATCTCTTCTATCTTCCCCTGGCCAATGATGCTGTATCCTTCTCTGCCCACGCCCGTATCGTAAAACAGAGAAACGATATCCCTCATCCTACAGGGGGAATGGTTGATAAGGTATTCGCTGTCGCCATTGCGGTTATACCTCCGGGAAACACACACCTCCGTGTGCGGAATATCTAAAAAATGGTCTTCATTATCAAAAGTCAGCGAAACCTCACAATAAGACAAAGGACGCCGTTTTTCGGAACCATTGAAAATGACGTCTTCCATCTTTGTACCACGCAGCACACGGGCACTCTGTTCTCCCAGCACCCAGCGTACCGCATCCGCAATGTTGCTTTTCCCGCTTCCGTTGGGGCCTACGATGGCGGTTACGCCGTCCGCAGGCACAAGGCTCACCTTGTCTGCAAACGACTTAAACCCAAATAGGTCGATTTGTTTTAACCGCACACGCAGCACCCCTCATCCCACTTTATTGTTTGTCGTTATTCAGCCTATCCAACGCAGCCTTCGCTGCATTTTGCTCCGCTTCCTTCTTGCTCTTGCCCCGGCCCGATCCGCATTCTTTGCCATGCACCACGGCCTGTACCACAAAAATCCGCTCGTGAGCAGGTCCCTGCTGGCTGACAAGCTCATACTTCGGCACTTCGGCAAACCTTACACTGCAAACATGCTGAAGCTGCGTCTTATAATCCGCACCGCCGCCATGCTCCATGGCTGTCTCCGTCTTATGGCCTAGGCACTGCAGGATAAACTGGCGGGCCGGCTCCATACCGCCGTCCAAATAGATAGCACCCATAATGGATTCCATCGTGTCCGCCAAAATCGACGGCTTTTCCCTGCCGCCAGAGCCTTCCTCTCCTTTGCCTAGCTGCAAAAGTGCGCCTAGGGACAGCCGCTTTGCCGCTTCTGCCAGCGAAGCTTCGCATACGACATTGGCGCGCATCCTTGTCATCTGGCCTTCCTCTGTGTGGCTCTGTTTGTACAGCTTTTCGCTGATGACAAATTCCAATACAGCGTCTCCTAAAAATTCCAGACGCTGGTTATTTTGGCCCACATTGCCATTGAAGCTGCAATGGGTCAGTGCAAGGCGCAGCAACGCCTCGTCCTGAAAATGGTATCCCATCGCCTCTTCAAAAGCTCGTAGTCGTTCGTGTCGTTTGGGCAGGACGCCTTGATATTCCTCTTTTTGGTTATTTGTTTGCTTCAATGTAGTTAACCACATCCTGTACTGTTACCAACGTGGTCATCGCTTCATCCGGAATCTCGATCTGATAAGACATCTCAAGCTCGGTTACAAGCTCCACCACGTCCAACGAATCCGCTTCCAAATCCTCTACCAGTTTGCTTTCCGGCTTTACGTTCGCCGGGTCGATGTTCAGTTGTTCTGCAATTACCTTTTGTACTTGTTCAAACATAAGTATACCCTCCTTTGGATCACACATCCGCGATTTCCAGGCTGCCCTCCGGCAAAGCCTGGATCTCTTCCCGGATAATGCCTACAACGTCGCCCATGCACATCTGCCTGCATTGGCGGATGGCATGGTAAAATGCTTTGCTGTTAGAGCTTCCATGAGCCTTAACAATGGCCTTGTTCACACCCAACAGCGGCGCGCCGCCATATTCCGTGTAATCCATCTTTTTCTTAAAATTTTTCAAAGACGGCATCATCAGCGCCGCTCCCATCTTGGAGCGGAATGTAGACGTCATCTCTGTTTTTAACATACTCATTAGCGCAGAGGCAAATCCCTCCATGAATTTCAGCACCACATTGCCCACAAATCCATCAGCGACTGCTACATCTGTTTCTCCGGATACCAAATCGCGCGCTTCCACATTCCCGGTAAAGTCGATCGGCATCTTTTTCAGCATTTGATGCGCCTTTTGTGTCAGGTCGTTGCCTTTATGCTCTTCTGCGCCATTGTTGATCAGCGCTACCTTGGGCGCCTTGGTACCCATGACCTTTTCCATATACACGGACCCCATCACGCCAAACTGCGCCAAATACTGAGGCTTACAATCTACGTTCGCCCCGCAGTCGATCAACAGCATTCCCTTGCCTGCTTTGGTCGGCAATACCGGCGCCAATGCTGGACGCAATATGCCGGGAATGCGCTTTACAATCAGCGTAGCGCCCGCAAGCACAGCGCCTGTGCTGCCTGCGCTGACAAATCCATCGCCTTGGCCGTCCGCCAAGGCGCGCAGTGCCTTGACCACACTGCTGTCTTTTTTCCTGCGTACCGCCATGACAGGCGCCTCGTTGTTGTCAACGATCTCTCTGGCATCTACAATATCTAGCCGATCCTTTTCGTATTCCATGTCTTTTAAGATGGCTTCGATCTCCTCTTTGCGGCCAAACAGAGTCAAATGCAGATCCTTCATATCCTTCAGAGCCGCCACGCAGCCCTCTACAATCGCCTGGGGCGCATTGTCGCCCCCCATGGCATCTATCATCAACTTAATCAATGGTCTTTTCTCCCTTTTTCTTACAGTTGGAAACATTATACGCCAAGAAATCGGGCCCTGCAAGTTTTGCTTTCTCATCCCAACAAAAAAGAGCGCTCGCTGCGCCCTTTTATTGTTTTAAGCAAATGTCTTACGCGTTTTGCTCTCTGGCTTCTTCTCTGGTGGTCAAAACCTTCTTATTGTTGTAATAACCACAGAACTTACAAGCAGTGTGAGGCGCCACAGGCTTTTTGCACTGTTGGCAGATCGCTACCGTCACCTTCGGCGCATTGGCATGCGTCCTGCGTTTGTCACGGCGGGTCTTAGAAGTTTTTCTCTTGGGTACGGCCATTGTTACACCTCCTCAGGCAAATCAAGCTTGCGCAAGATAGCAAATGGATTCTCTGTATTCATCTCGCAAGAACAGTCTGTTTCGTTTCTGTCCACCCCGCAAATCGGGCATAGCCCCTTGCAATCCGGGCGGCAAAGCAAGCGATACGGCAGGGCTGTAAGGGCCGCCTGCCTCAGCGCTTCATCCATCTGTAGAAACTCTCCCTCGATGGGAAATATTTCCTCCTCTTCCAAATCGGAAATCTCTCTGGCAAACCGTTCTTCTATTGGAACTGTGATCTGCTCGCTTGCAGGCTTTGTACATCTGGCACACGCCCCGGTTATTGTAAACCGCAGCGTACCCGTCACAGTATACGCCCCTTCTCCCGTGCAGAGACAGCATCCCTCAAATGTCGCGGGCGCCTGGCTTTGATATTCCGCCGACATCTGTATCTCCACAGATCCTGAAACAGCGGTAGGATGGTTCTGCGCCAATCCCTGGCGCAAATCGATCTTCAAGCCAACCACTCCTTTACAACAATTATGGATTATACTGGCAAAGCAGTGTGTTTGTCAAGCTTTGGCCTGTTTTGCCAGGCGCACGGTTTCTCTGGCAATCACCAACTCTTCGTTGGTGGGAATCACCCATACCTCTACCTTGCTGTCTGGCGCGGAAATCTTATGCTCTCCGCGCTGCTGGTTTGCCTCGTCATCCAGCTGAATGCCCAGCCATTCCATCCCCGTCAGGATGTCTTTTCTCATCTTGGCGTCGTTTTCCCCGATGCCCGCTGTAAATACCAGCGTATCTACGCCGCCCAGGGCCGCTGCATACGCACCAATGTACTTTTGAATGCGGTAGATGAATACATCCAGCGCCAAAATCGCGCGTCGATGGCCTTCTGCCGCCGCTTTCGCCAAATCTCTAAAATCGCTGGAAACGCCGGACAAGCCGTATACGCCACTCTCCTTATTCAGGTAATGGTCCATTTCCTCAATGGTCTTATGCTCTTTTTCCATGATGAATTTTACGATCGCCGGGTCCATATCCCCGCTACGCGTACCCATCACCACACCCTCCAGCGGCGTCAAGCCCATGGAAGTATCCATGCACTTGCCGTCCAGGATGGCGCACAGGCTGCTACCATTGCCTAGATGGCAGGTAATCATCCTGCCCTTTTCCGTCCCACGCAACTCTGCAGCGCGCTGGGATACAAATAAATGGCTTGTGCCGTGAAATCCATACCGGCGCACCTTATGCTTTTCATACACTTCGTACGGCAACCCATACAGATATGCCTTTGGCGGCATGGTTTGATGGAAGCCTGTGTCAAATACCGCTACCTGCGGCACAGGCATGGCCTGCTGGCAGGCCTTGATGCCGCTGATATTGGCCGGCATATGCAGCGGCCCCAAATCCACGATCGCTTCCAAATCGTGGATGACCTGTTCATCCACCAGAACAGGATCGGCAAACTTTTCGCCGCCATGCAGTACGCGGTGGCCCACTGCATCGATCTCCTCCAATGATTTAACCACGCCGTGCTTAGCGTCTGTCAGCGCTTCGAGCACCATTTGGATCGCATCGTTGTGGTTTTTGATCTCCGCATGAATATCGGCTTCCTCAGCACCTCCCTTTTGCTTTAGGAAGCTGCCTTCGATTCCGATTCTTTCTACCTGCCCTTTGCACAGCACCTGCTGATCCACCATGTTGATCAGCTGATATTTTAGGCTGGAAGAGCCTGCATTGATTACCAGTACGTTCATTTTCCCTCTCCCCAGTTAGTTTTTATCCGCCTCGTTGGCTTGTACAACGGTGATGGCAATTACCTTCATTACGTCATCCGCGCTGCATCCCCTGGATAAATCGTTTACAGGCTTTGCCAGCCCCTGTACAATGGGGCCCAGAGCCTCGGCATGCGCCAAGCGCTGTACCAGCTTATAGCCGATGTTGCCTGCGCCAAGATCCGGGAAGATCAATACATTTGCCTTGCCGGCTACCTCGCTGCCCGGCGCTTTAATCTCCGTTACTTCCGGCACAAGCGCCGCATCCAGCTGCAATTCTCCGTCTATGCAAAGGTCAGGGCGTTGCTTTTTCGCCATACGGGCTGCGTCATACATCTTGTCCGCATCCGCATGGCGCGCACTACCCTTTGTAGAGAAGGAAAGCATCGCCACCTTCGGTTCCATCTCGCACAGATATTCCGCTGTTTGTGCGCTGGAAAGTGCAATTTCTGTCAACTGTTCCGTGTTGGGAGCAATATTGATGCCGCTGTCGGCAAAGATAAAGGTGCCATTGTGGCCCATGGACTTGTCCGGTACCGTTACCACAAAAAACGCAGACACTGTCTTAACCCCTTTTTTGGGGCGTACGATCTGCAAAGCAGAGCGCAACACATCGCTGCTGGTATGGCAAGCGCCTGCTACCATGCCATCTACATCACCGCAGCGCAACATCATGCAGCCAAACATCAACGGGTCGCGGATTACTTCCTGTGCGCGCGTACGCATCATACCCTTATCCTTGCGCAACTCAAAGAGTTTCTCAGCATAGTAAGAATATTTTTCTGCGCTATCGATGTCCATGATCTTTACGCCTTCCAGGCTCTCGTCGCCTGCCACTTTACGCACTTCCTCCTCTTTGCCAAGCAGGATGATATCCGCTATCCCTTCCTTCATAGCCATGCCGGCTGCCTTTACCACACGCGGATCGTCCCCTTCCGGCAAAACGATCAGCCGCTTACGCTCTTTGGCACGTTGAATCGTTCTTTCTGAAAAAGTCATCAAGATGTGTATCTCCCTTCAAGGTTACAAACTTACATACAACTGGGATATGTTGGAAACCCCGATGTATTGTACACCCAGGCCCCTTGGGTTTCAAGGAAAATCCTGTGAATTTTCCTGGGTTTTCATTTCTTTTCTGTTATAATACCGATATCTTTGATTTTGCGGCAACGGAGGATCGCTATGCAACTATGCGCCATCATTTGTGAATACAATCCCCTTCATTTGGGGCATGCCTGGCAGATAGAGCAGGCCAAGCGCAGGTTTGGCTCTGTGGTCTGCATTATGAGCGGCTCCTTTGTCCAGCGCGGCGAGCCCGCTGTATTGGATAAATTTACGCGCGCCCAGTGTGCACTAAAAGCCGGTGCAGACGCCGTCTTTGCGCTGCCTTGTCTTTTTTCTCTGCAATCCGCCGAAGGCTTTGCTTCGGGCGCTGTCCGTCTAGCCGCCGGTCTTGGGGCTACGCACCTTTGCTTTGGTAGTGAACTTGTGCAAACGCAGCTGCTTTCCCGCCTGGCGCATCTCTCTCTTCACGAGCCGCCGGCGCTCAAGCAGGCATTGTCTGCCGCCCTCTCGGATGGGGCCAGCTATCCTGCCGCCTTTCAAAAGGCTGTACAACAGATACTTCCATCTTTCCCCAACGAAGCATTTTTACCCAACGCCTTGCTTGGCGTGGAATATTTGAAGGCCATACAGCGCTATAATCTGCAGATCACGCCCTTTGCCCTGCCGCGTGCGCTGCCCTATTCCAGCAGTCAATGCCGCTCCGGCCTATCAAACGGACAGTTTACCGGCTTGCCAGCGTATACGAAAGACGCGCTTCAAACACATCCTCTCGTTGATTTCAATGCCATGGAACCCTCCCTTCTATACAGGCTTCGCAGCATGGATGCCTCTGCATTTCGTGCGCTGCCCTTTGTCACCGAGGGATTGGAAAATAGGTTGTTGCAGGCCGCCCGTCAGGCCGTCACGCTCTCCGAGCTGCTCTCTCTTTGCCAAACCAAGCGCTATCCGCTTTCCCGCATCAAGCGGCTTTTGTGCTGCGCCTATTTGGGCATCACACAGCGGGATATGCAGTCTGCCAACCGCCAAGGTCCTACTTACGCCCAGCTGCTGGCACTCAACCCAAGCGCGCAGGCGATGCGCCATGCGCTAAAGCATTCCCCGCTTCCGATCTGTACCAACGCCGCCGCTCTACCGGAAAACCAACAGCTTTTCATTGAACAGCGCGCCACCGATCTCTATGCCCTACTTTCCCATCAGCCCTGCGGCTTGGATTATACGGCTTCGCTATCTACCCGTCCGTAAATGCATTCCTTGATCTGATCCATCTTTGCCAATGTTGTCTCGTACCCTATTTCCGCACACTGTGCGCTCTTTTCCACTTCAAACTGGTCTATAAACCCTACCTGCGGCGAAATCAGCACATCGGCTTGGCTAAGCTGGTGCTTGTTCGCCTGATATTCCAACAGATCCGTAGCACGGTACAAAATATCGATAAGTCTCTGGCTGGGTTCTGCCGGCTCCGCTTTATGGATGCATACATCCGATCCAATCACAATATCCGCGCCCAGCTCTTTGGCGGCATCTACCGGCACATTGTCCAAAATGCCGCCATCCACATACATCACGCCATCGATCCATTTTGGTTCAAAAATCCCGGGGATGCTCATGCTCGCCCGCACAGCAGGATACACCTTGCCGCTATTGAATATCTTTGTCTTGCCCGCCCATAGATCACAGGCCACGCAGGCAAAGGGGATATCCATCTGATCAAAATCCCTATTTTTTGTAAACAGCTGTATCAGATTCTCAAACTTTGCACCCTTGACCAAACCACGTCTCGGAACGACAAGATCCATCATCTCTCGGGCAGTCATCTGCATGCAAATCTTCAACAGCAACTCCAAGTCGCCCCCCGCGCAATAAATTGCGCCTATGATTGCTCCCATAGAGCATCCGCTGACCACATCTACGGGAATTTTATTCTCTTGCAGAGCGCGGATGACCCCGATGTGCGCAAACCCCCTGGCGGATCCCCCGCCTAGCGCAAGCCCCACCGTGGGCCTTTTCTTCTGCTCGCTCATATTTGTCCTACTCCTTTGCATAAGGTAAACCAACCAACTTAATAATAAGGAGTTCGCCATGCGTATCAAACGCACATTTCCCTATCTATTATCCGCTGTTCTTATTATACTCATTTTACTGTATCCTGTCCAAGCTTTACAGGGGGCAAAAAACGGGCTTTCTGCCTTTGCACAATCCGTGCTCCCGGCGCTCTTCCCTTTCTTTGTCGCCACCAGCCTATTCACCAAGCTTGGGGCCGCCACTGTGCTATCCAAGCGTCTACAGCCTTTGATGCGCCCTCTTTTTGGCCTGCCCGGGCAAAGCGCCTTGCCGGTCTTTTTGTCGGTTGTCAGCGGCTATCCAAATGGAGCCCGCGCCACCGCTTCTCTGTTTGAGGCAAAGCAGCTTACGCTGCTCCAGGCCAGGCGCACCATGGCCTTTGCCTCCACCGTTGGCCCCTCTTTCGTCTTTTCCATCATTGCCGCTTCGATGCTTGGTCAGCCTCGCTTGGCATGGCTGCTGTTTTTGCCGCATCTTTTGGCCGCTTTTTTAACGGGCCAAATCGCACGTCTCTGCCTCCCCAACGATAAAAAACGTATGCAGCAACCGGCGCCTTTGAAAAGCATTGCGCCTGTTCCTTTCAATCGCTGTTTTATTGCTGCCGTGCAGGAATCCGTAACCGCTTTACTCTCCGTCGGCGGCTTTATCGTCTTTTTCTTTACCTTATCCAACCTTCTGCTGGCTATCGGTCTTCTACCCTTGCTGGCAAAGCTGCTTTGGCCATTCTTCCTACTCGTTGGATACCCTACACAGCTGGCTTTGCCCTTTCTCCGTGGTCTGTTTGAAATGACGGACGGCTGTCTTTCGCTCTGTGCCACCGGATACCCTGCTCTTTCATTGTTGCCATTGTTGTGCGCGCTCATAAGCTTTGGCGGTCTTTGTATCCAAGCCCAGCAGGCGCTCTTTCTTTCTCCCTGCGGCGTCCGGTTTTCCGAATCGCTGTTCTTCAAAACAGTACACGGCGTACTTGCCTTTGCGCTATGCAGCGTTTGCGTTCATGCATTTCCTGCCGCCTCGGTCACATCCGTTGCCGCAGCGCCGGTATTTTCCTTTGGTCAGCGGCTTTTGCTAAGCACAGGCACGCTTGGCATTGCTGCGCTTTTTCTCGCACTGCTATGCTGTGCTATGAGCCTGTATACCTTAGCGTTTAAAAAGCGTAAAAAAAAGGCGTGCGGTTAATCCGCACGTCTTTGTGTTTCGCCTTTGCCGGATAGGGATTCTCTGTTTTTCCTCACCATATCGATGTATTCTTCCAAATACCCTTCCACATCCTGCATCAAGTCCTCTGCATAGCCCTTGGCGCCCTCTCGAACGTCCCGCGCATTTTTCTGCGCCGCAGCCAAAATCTGCCGCGCCTTATCCGTCGCTGCCTGCACGATTTCGTGTTCGTCCACCAGCTGATTGGCCCGTTGCTCTGCATCGCGTATCATACGCTCTGCATCCGCCTTTGCGTCTGCCATGATGCGCATCTTGTCGGAAATAATCCGTTCCGCCTGCCTCAGCTCCTCCGGATATGCCGCGCGCATATCTTCCAGGATCTCATACATCCGTTCGGTATCCACTTTTTTGAACGAAGAAGAAAACAAGGCCTTTTTGCTTTCTTCCAGCTCCTCTTCCAGCATATCCATACAGTTGATCAATTCGCTATCCATTTGGAAAGTCCTCCTCAATTACTGATGCAGTTCAGCACGTATTTTATCGTAAATCTGCGCCGGTACCAGCCCTCTAATATCCTGCCCATACCGCAGCATCTCCTTGACGATGCTGCTGGACAGAAAAGTCCATTCCGGCTTTGAAAAAAGGCATACTGTCTGTATCTCCGGCGCCAAGCGGTGGTTGACTGTCGCCAACATCGTCTCTTGCTCGTAATCCAACTGGTTTCTTAAACCGCGAAACAATACCGACGCACCCTTCTGCCGGGCAAAGTCCACCAATAGTCCCTCAAACGCCTCTACCTTTACATTTGGCAGCAGCGCCGTAGCCGATTCAATCATTTCCTTACGCTGTTTCAGGGTAAACAGCGGCGTCTTATCGCTATTTTTCAGCACGGCAACGTATAAGCAGTCCACCAGCGCCGCTGCCCTTTCAATCAAATCATAGTGGCCGCTCGTCAGCGGATCAAAGCTGCCTGGGAAAACCCCGATCCTCATGCTCTTCTGCTCCTGTATAAAAGGTAATGGCCCTTGTGCCGTATACCCGTGTCCTGCCCTTTTTGCATATCGGCGGCAGGAAAGGCATCTCGTCCGTTGCCGCATGCTCCAAAACAACGACGCCCCCTTCCGCCACCAACGACGGAAAGAGCCCTTTCAGCGCCGCTTCGTACAAGCCGCCCTGATAAGGAGGGTCTACGTATACAAAATCAAACTGTTCGCCTTTTCTTTTCAAGATCCGGAGCGCCTTTTCAAAATCGTTGCGATAGATTCTGCACTGCTCGTCCATCCGAAGCGCTTTGCAGTTTTTAGACGCCGTTTGTATCGCCTTGGCATCGGCGTCTATCAAAACAGCCTGCTTTGCTCCGCGGCTGATGGCTTCCAGCGCAATGGCCCCGCTTCCACAAAACAAATCCAATACCCGCGCCTGCGGCACCGTCCCGGAAAGAATGCCAAATAGAGCCTCTCTCAGTACGGCGCTGGTCGGTCTGGTGTTCCGCCCTGGGGGCGCCTCTATGATGCGTCCACGTGCGCTTCCGCCTACGATCTTCAATCTCTAGGTACTCCTTTGTATGATTTTACTATCATTGCATTGAATATGCAAGAAAATCCCACATTCTACCGTTATTTTGTTTGTTTTTTGGCACAATCGTAGGTATAAATTTCAGTACAAATATAATCCATTTTTACATCGTGCGGCTCCGGCTCTAGGCGGCGCACCATCTGTGTCTGAAAGCAGTACCCTACCCGCAACGCATGCGTTTGCGACAAAAATCGGTCGTAATATCCGCCACCCTGCCCCAATCGGTTTCCATCCTCATCAAAGGCAAGCCCGGGCACAATGACAAATTGAATCTCCTCCAGCGGTACCTCTGTACCGCCTACCGGCTCCAAAATCCCCATCTTATTGGATACAAATACCGTATTTTCATCCCACATGATAGGCACCATCTTCTCGCCTTGCACCAAAGGAAACACCGGATAGTATCCGCGCATTAGCAGCTGATCCATCAGCGGCCAGGTACTGGTTTCCTCTGGTGTGGAGGCATAGATCATCACCACATCCGCCTTGGAACCCTCCAGCAGCATCATGGCATTTTCCGCTGCCATCACGGAATATTCCTGCCTTACCTGTGGGGAAAGTAGGCTGCGCCTTTGCCGTGCATTTTTGCGCTGTATTTGTTTATCCATCATACATACACCCTTGGTACTCGTTTTGAAAGGTCCGTCAGGATTTCGTAGGAAATGGTACCAAGCCAGCCGGCCATCTCATCTGCCCAAATGGCCTGATCGCCCTGCCTACCTAGTAACACCACCTCTGCGCCGATCTCTGCCTGGGGAATTTCCGTAATATCCACCATAAAATGATCCATGCAGATGCGCCCCAATACAGGAGCGCGCTGCCCGCAAACCAGCACCTGCCCCTTATTGGAAAGCGCCCGACGATATCCGTCTGCATATCCCACCGGCAAGGTAGCAACCCTTCTTTGCTCGTGCGCAGTATAGGTACGGCCATACCCCACCGTTTCCCCCGGCTCTATGGTATGGATATCCAGCACCATGCTTTTCCAACTCATGGCAGGCCATAGATCCGCTCTTTCCGGCATCTCTTCGCTGGGCATATATCCATATAGGATAATGCCCGCACGCACCATATCCCGTCTCAATTCCGGCCTTCTCAAGGTTGCCGCGCTGTTCGAAATGTGGACGATGGGCGTAAAGCCTGCCTGCTGAACCATTCGCTCTGCCTGCTGAAAGCGGAGCACCTGCGTATCCACAAACGCGTCGTCTGCTGCATCTGCCGCCGCAAAGTGCGTAAACATACCCTCCATCTTCACATTTGGGTAATGGGAGAAAGCCTCCAAAAGCGACGGCAGCTGTTCGGGCACTGCGCCCAGCCTATGAAATCCCGTGTCAATTTTTAAATGGGCTTTGGCGGCCGTGTTTTCCCTTTCCGCCGCCTGATGCATCCAACACAGCTGCTCTGCATTGGAAACCGAAACGGAGATGCCGCGTGCTACGCAAAGCGCGCAGTCCTCCTCATCCAGGGCGCCCAAGACCAGCACAGGGCAGACAAAGCCCGCATCGCGCAGCTCCTCTGCCTCTTCTGCCGTTGCCACCGCCAGCCAATTCGCGCCGTTTTCCAGGGCCGTCCTGGCCACCGGTATAGCGCCATGGCCATAGGCGTCCGCCTTAACGACCGCCATCATCTCCGCTTGCCCTGCGTTTTGCTTTACCAGCGATACGTTGTGCGCTATGGCCGATAGGTCGATCTGCGCATAGGTTGCTCTCATCGTTTCATTACCCTCACATCAATCCACAGATGATAAAATTTCCTCCAGCGAAAATACCCGGATGCTGTTTTCTTTCAGTAACGCCGCACATTTTTCCGTATCCTCTACACGGAACATAATCAACGCATTTTCGTTGGGGGTCCGCACAAAGGAATAGAGATATTCCACATTCAGATCATTTTTATCCAGCAGCATCAACACGCTGGCCAGCCCGCCGGGCTGGTCCGGCACCTCTACGGCTAGCACTTCCGTCGTAGAAGCGGCAAACCCATGCTCGGCCAGCAACGCCAACGCCTTATCCGGCTGGTTTACGATACAGCGCATAATGCCAAAATCCGCCGTATCCGCAATGGACAACGCAATGAGGTCAATGTCGTTTTCCCCCAATACCTTCGTCGCCTCTGCCAAGGTGCCCTGCTTGTTTTCCAAAAAAACGGAAATCTGTTTCAGTGTCATAAGCTCGCCCTCCTAAAATGTTAGTTGTCAAATTTGCGCTTATCGATCACGCGCTTTGCCTTCCCTTCGCTGCGTTCCAGCTCTTTAGGCGGCAACAGGCGTACCTTGGCGCTGATGCCCAGATAGCTTTGCAATTCCTTGGATAGCGTGGCGCGGATCCCCTCGATATTTTTCACCGTATCGCTCACCGCATCCGGATGCAGCTCTACCTGTACTTCCATTGTATCAGAATTATGCACACGGTCCACAACAATCAAATAATGCGGCATAACGCCCTTAACCTTTGTCAGCACGGTTTCCACCTGGCTTGGGAACACGTTGACGCCGCGCACGATGAGCATGTCGTCCGTGCGGCCCTTCAAGCGTGCAATCTTCCTATGCGTCCTACCGCAGCTGCACGGCTCCGGAATGATGGAAGTCAAATCATGCGTGCGATACCTCAACGTCGGCATACCCTCCTTGTTGATGGTGGTAATAACAAGCTCTCCTACCTCTCCATCCGGCACTGGTTCGCATGTCTCCGGGTCCAATATCTCTACCAAGAATTGATCTTCCCAGATATGAAGGCCGTGCTTTTCCTCTTTGCATTCGATGGCCACTCCAGGACCCATTGTTTCGGACAGGCCGTAAATATCCAGCGCATCGATGCCCATCAGTTCCTCGATCTGCTGGCGCATACCCTCCGTCCAGGGTTCTGCGCCAAAGGTGCCCGCTCTGAGCCGCAGCTTATTTGTATCGATCCCCATATCACGCATGGTTTCGCCCAGCATCAGCGCATAGGAAGGCGTACAGGCCAAAATGCTGGTACCAAAATCCTGCATCAACATGATCTGCCGCTGGGTATTCCCCGAAGAGGTCGGCAACGCCGTAGCGCCTAGTCTTTCTGCCCCATAATGCAGTCCCAGGCCCCCGGTGAACAAGCCATATCCATAGGAAATCTGCACCACGTCGTTTTTCTTGCCGCCTGCACAGCCCAACGCGCGCGCCGTGCATTCCGCCCAGGCGTCAATATCATTTTTGGTATACCCTACCGTTGTCGGCTTCCCAGTCGTACCGCTTGATGCGTGTACGCGGACAATCTCCTCCATCGGCGCAGAAAACAGCCCGAACGGGTAATTATCCCGCAGATCCGTTTTATTGGTAAAGGGCAGCCGCCTTACATCATCCAGCGTTTGGATGTCTTCCGGCTTTACGCTCAAGGCATCCATTTTTTCCCTATAAAAGCGGCTGTTATGGTAGCATCTTTCTACCGTTTTTTGCAGCCGCTTGAGTTGCAGCGCCTGTATTTCGCTCCGCGCCATCGTCTCTACCTGAGGATTGAACATCTTTTTGCCCCCTGCCTTTCTCTTATGCAAGCTTTGCCTGTTCCAGACCCGCCTGGAACGCCTTTAGGTTCAGCTCTACAAACGCAGGCTTTACCCCTTCCCGGATCACTTGTTTCATCGTCTCAGCGTCCATCCCCATGCACTGGGTATATACGCCCAACAGCACGATATTGGCTGCCTTGGTGCTGCCCAGCTCTCTGGCAATGCCCGTTGCATCCACAAAGATATATCGATCCGTATACGCAGCCACCTGTTCTTTGACGTCCTTCGGATAGGCAGCTGTGCCCATATTCACCGCAATAGGGGGCACTTGGCTCTCATCGCAAATCAGCATGCCGCCCGGCTTTAGCATTTCCAGCGCCCGCAACGCTTCTACTGGCTCAAACGACAGCAACACATCTGCGCTCTGCACATCGATCAGCGGCGAGGCCACATTTTCCCCGATCCGTACATGCGTCACCACGCTGCCGCCGCGCTGGGCCATGCCGTGCACTTCGCTTACCTTGGCGTCTAGCCCTTTTGCCTTTGCATATTCTCCTAGCAGACGGCCTGCCAGCAGCGTGCCCTGGCCGCCTACCCCTACAATCAAAACGCTCTGTTTCATTTCGACGCCCCTTCCATGCATTGTTTTGGGCAGAGTCCTGCGCATAAGCCGCACGCATTGCACAGGGTCTGGTCAATGGTTACCTTGTTCCCCTTACGCTGCAAGGCCGGGCAGCCGGTCTTTAAGCAAGCACCGCAGCCAATGCATTTTTCCGCATTGATTTGCAGCGAATTCTTCTGCCCTTTTACAATCATCACACACGGCCTTCTCGCTATAACAACGGAAACGCCGTCCTCATTTAGCGACGCTTGAATCTCTGCCTGCAGGCCTACGATATTTAGCGAATCCACCACGCGGATATGCTGAGCACCCAACGCCCGGCATACGCTTTCCAGCGACAGCGGCTCCGTGTATTCGCCCTTTAATGTTTTGCCCGTCGCCGGGTTGTCCTGATGGCCCGTCATGCCGGTGGTCGAGTTGTCCACAATCAACACCGTGATGTTGCTCTTGTTATAGCTGGCGGTTGCCAGGCCCGTCATCCCGCTGTGGAAAAACGTGGAATCCCCAATAATGGCCAGCGACTTTCTCGCAAAATCGCACCCTTTGGCCTTTTCGGCCCCATGCGCCATGGAAATGCTGGCACCCATGCAAATGGTGGTATCCATCGCCCCCAGCGGCGGCGTGGCACCCAGCGTATAGCAACCGATATCTCCAAATACCGTCAGCCCCATCTTTTTGAGCACGTAAAACACACCGCGATGCGGACATCCAGCGCACAATGCCGGCGGGCGGGGGGGCAGATCCTTGACATCGGGCAGAGTCGGCGCATCCACGCCCTCTACTACCTGCTTTACCAGGTTTGCGCTCAGCTCGCCCGCTTTGCCAAATACTTGATCTCCAATACATTCAATGCCCAGGCTTTCTACTTGACGCTGAATGTATGGTTCCAATTCCTCCACCACATACAGCTTTTCAACCGAAGCGGCAAATTCGCGGATCTTTTGCTCCGGCAGCGGATACACCATGCCCAGCTTCAAAATGCTGGCATGCGGCAGGGCCTCCTTCACATACTGGTAGCATACGCCAGAACAGATCACGCCTACCTTTCCATCGCCCGCCTCGATACGGTTCAGTTCGGTAGAATCGCTGAGCTTTTTGGCCGCTTCGATGCGCTTTAGCAAGTCCACCTTGCGTCCTCTCGCATAGCCAGGCATCATAATGTATTTGGCCGGCTGTTTTTCGTAATCCTTCTCAAAATTTCCGACCTGGTCTCCCAATGCTACAAAACCTCTGGCATGCGAAATGCGCGTAGTCAGCCGCACGATCACAGGCATATCCAGCGTTTCGCTCAGCTGCGGCGCATATTTGAAATAATCATAACATTCCTGGCTATCCGCCGGCTCCAAGACCGGTACATGCGCCGCCTGTGCGATCATCCGCGTGTCCTGTTCGTTCTGGCTGCTGTGCATACCCGGATCGTCCGCTACCGCCAGCACCAACCCGGCATTAACGCCGGTATAGGCCGCCGTAAACAACAGATCCGCCGCTACATTGAGCCCTACATGCTTCATACAGCACATGGCACGCTTGCCCGTTACCGCCGAGCCCAAAGCCGCTTCCGCCGCCACCTTTTCATTGGCCGCCCATTCCGTGTATACCTCCGGGAAAGCCGCCGCCGTTTCAGTAATTTCCGTACTCGGTGTGCCCGGGTAAGAGGAGATGACGGCGATGCCGCCGTCCCTGGCCCCCATTGCAGCGGCCTGATTTCCCAATAAAAGCTGTTTTGCCATTGTCTCAGTCCTTCTTTCTTAGATCCTGTACACGTTTTGCCTTGCCCTCAAAACGTTTGAGCGTCATCGGGTTGCATAGGGTGATCTGCGTATCGATCAAACAGTCCGTCTTGATAGCCGCCCGCAGCTTCTTTTTCAACACTTCCAGCTCCTTATACTGCTCCAGCAAGCTCACATCTGCGACCTCTACCATCACCTCTACCTTATCCATGAAGTTCTCCGTCGTCACGATGATTTCATAATTGGCGCCTAGGCCGGGAGTAGAGAGCAAAATCTTTTCGATCTGGCTCGGGAACACGTTTACCCCGCGGATCACCAGCATATCATCGCTGCGGCCCATAATCTTGTGCAGCCGCGCCGTTGTCCGCCCACACGGGCAGGGCTCGTAGGTTATCATGGACAGATCGCGCGTCCGGTAACGCAGCAACGGCTGCGCCTGTTTTGTCAGCGTGGTGATGACCACCTCGCCCTTTTCCCCTTCCGGAAGCACTTCCCCTGTATCTGGATCGATGATCTCCACAAGGAAATGGTCTTCATTGATATGCATCCCGTTTTTCTCCAAGCATTCCCCCGCAACGCCCGGCCCCATCACCTCTGATAGGCCATAGTTTTCCGTTACGCTCATGCCCCATTTTTCCTGAAGCTGCGCGCGCAGCTCCTCTGTATGCCCTTCGCCGCCCACCATGGCCATGCGGATTGGCAGCTTTCTCAGGTCCACACCCTGGGCTTCTGCCACTTCCGCCATGTACATGGCATAGGTCGGCGTACAGATCAAAAGTGTCGTTCCGAAATCCTGCAACAACTGGATTTGGCGTTTTGTATTTCCGGAGGACATCGGCACCACTGCAGCGCCTACTTTTTCCAGGCCGTAATGCAGCCCAAACCCACCTGTGAACAGGCCATAGCCAAAGGCGATCTGTGCTATGTCCTCGTCGCTGCCGCCCGCCATCGTTACCAGCCTGGCGATGCATTCGCTCCAATTTTCCAAATCTTCCTTGGTGTACGCTACCACCGTCGAGCTTCCCGTAGTCCCACTGGAAGCATGGATGCGGTTTACCTGCTTCATCGGCACCGCCAGCAGGCCGAACGGATAATGCGCACGCAGGTCGTCTTTGACAGTAAACGGCAGCTTTTGCACATCGGAAAGCCGCTTGATATCCTCTGGCTTGATCCCAAGCTCATCCAATTTGTTGCGGTAATACGGCACATTGTCATACACACGCTTTACGGTATCCTGCAAGCCTGTTAGCTGCTTTTGTTCAATGGTCGTTCTGTCCGCCTGTTCTACGTTGGGAGCCCAGATCATCTTTTCCACCTCTTAGTTAAATTCTTTTAAGGATTTTTGTATACAAATCCTCATTTTTACAATTATACCTGAAAAGCACAAAAAAGCAACGAGGGAACCCGTTATTTTCTATTCTCTTTTCGTATATCCTTTTTATGGCAGGAATCCTTCCCCCTTTTCCCTGCATTTTCGCTTTGGTTTTGCTTGACGGTGAAACGATCCAGGGGGTACAATGTATACATTGTAGATTTATAGGAAAGAGTGATGTTCCCTATGTACGAAATTGTCAGCAAAAGAACACTCAACTCTGTAACCACGATGATGGAGATCAATGCGCCTTTTGTCGCTCGAAAAGCGCAGCCCGGTCAGTTCATCATCCTGCGTGTGAGTGAAGTTGGCGAGCGCGTGCCTCTGACCATTGGTGGCTACGACCGTGAAAAAGGAACGGTAACCATCATCTTCCAGTCGCCCGGCGCTACGACCAAACTGTTGGCCGAAATGAACGTAGGCGATTGCCTGCATGATTTTGTTGGCCCGCTGGGCACGCCCACAGAGTTTGAGGGCATGCATAAGGTAGCCGTTGTAGGTGGCGGTCTGGGCACCGCCATTGCATATCCGCAAGCCAAAGCCCTGCATGAGCATGGCGCAGAAGTAGACCTAATCGTCGGCTTCCGCAACAAGGACCTTATCATCCTTGAAGAAGAGATGAAAAACGCTTGTACCGAGCTTATCATCATGACGGACGACGGCAGCAACGGCCACAAGGGATTTGGCACTACCGCGCTGGAAGAAAAGATCAAGGCCGGCGTAAAGTACGATGCCGTCATCGCCATCGGCCCGCTGCCGATGATGCGCGCTGTCGCGGAATTGACTCGCCCTTACGGCATCAAGACCATCGTAAGCATGAACCCCATCATGATCGACGGCACGGGCATGTGCGGCGGCTGCCGCCTGACCGTTGGCGGAGAAACCAAATTTGCCTGTGTAGACGGCCCCGATTTCGATGGGCATCAGGTGGATTTTGACGAGGCCATCCGCCGCAGCAAAATGTACAAAAAACAAGAGGCAGAAATGATGGAGAAACATTTCTGCAACCTGACGGGAGGTGCTCATCGTGGCTAATATGCAAATGGAAAAAACCCCGATGCCGGAACAGGATCCCAAAGTCCGTGCGCATAATTTTGAAGAAGTTTCCCAGGGCTACACTGCTGAAATGGCCATCAATGAAGCCAAGCGCTGTCTGAACTGCAAGCATAAGCCCTGCGTATCCGGCTGCCCGGTCAATGTGCCGATTCCGGATTTTATTGCCAAAATGGCAGAGGGCGATTTTGCTGGCGCTTATGAAGTGATCAGCACCACCAATGCTCTCCCCGGCATTTCTGGCCGTGTATGTCCGCAGGAAAACCAGTGCGAAGCAAAATGCGTACGCGGCGTTAAAGGCGAGCCTGTTTCCATCGGCCGTCTGGAGCGCTTTGCTGCGGACTATGCCCGTGAGCATGGTCTCTCCAATGCCATGGACAAACCGGTTTCCAACGGCAAGAAGGTCGCTGTCATCGGCTCTGGCCCTGCCAGCCTGACCTGCGCTGGCGACCTGGCCAAGCGCGGCTATGAAGTCACGATTTTTGAGGCCCTGCATACTCCCGGTGGCGTGCTTGTATATGGCATTCCGGAGTTCCGTCTGCCCAAAAAGCTGGTGCGCCAAGAGATCTCCAAGATCGAAGCGCTGGGCGCTACCATTGATTGCAATGTTGTGGCAGGCCGTTCCATCGACATCAAAGAGTTGATGGAGGATATGGGGTACAGCGCCGTATTCATCGGCTCTGGTGCCGGCCTTCCGACATTTATGAAGCTGCCGGGCGAGAACCTCAACGAGGTTTATTCCGCCAATGAATTCTTAACTCGTGTCAACCTCATGGGCGCTTATAAATACCCTGATGTAGATACACCCATCCGTATTGGCAACAAGGTCGCAGTTGTAGGCGGCGGCAATGTTGCGATGGATGCTGCCCGCTGTGCACTGCGTTTGGGGGCCGAAGAAGTCTCCATCGTCTATCGCCGCAGCGAAGAAGAAATGCCTGCTCGTAAAGAAGAAGTCCATCATGCGAAGGAAGAAGGCATTGTGTTCCGTTTCCTGACCAATCCTGTTGCGGTCAAGGGGGATGAGGAAGGCAATGTTACTGGTCTTGAAGTCGTGGATATGGAACTGGGCGAGCCTGATGCGTCCGGCCGCCGCCGCCCCGTTGCTATCAAGGGCAGCGAACATGTGTTGGATGTTCAGACCGTCATCATTGCGGTCGGCACTTCCCCCAACCCGCTGATCCATAAGAGCACGCCGGAACTGACGACCACTCAGCGCGGCAATATCATTGCCGACGAAGAGACGGGTGCTACGAATATGCCCGGTGTATATGCCGGCGGCGATGCCGTTACGGGCGCTGCAACCGTTATCCTGGCCATGGGTGCCGGCAAAAAGGCCGCTCAAGCCATCGACGAGTACTTGCAGAAACAATAATCTGTCATTCAAAAGGCCATGGCAAATGCCATGGCCTTTTTTCATTTTTGTTTATTTATATTTTTTCTGTGCTTTTTGCCCTGCCCATGATTTCTTCCTTATCTGCAATATATATCCGCGAATCTTACGAGCCTATTCTCATTTCCCTCTTTGCCCCCTTAAAAAGAAAAAGGCCGGGAATAATCCGGCCTTTGATTTTTATTTGGTTTTTGCTTCTATTTTCTTTTTAAGCTTTTCAGAAGAAAACGCCAATGAAATGGCCATCGCAACCAAGAGCATACAAATGGCAACGATACCTTCGCTGGAGAACGAGAATCCGGCATTGGCAACCAACGGATAGATCGAGCCCAAAATCAGCCCCAGGATAGCAAAAAACGTAGCCTGCGGAAATTTTTTTAAACAAATATCAATGATCTTTGCCCCGCCTAAGATGCCAATGAGTACCCCAATGAGCACCGGAATCAAAATCAAGAGATTCATCGAAGATATGGCCGTCAATACCGTATTATAGGTTCCGAGGATCACCATAACCATCGATCCGCTTACGCCTGGCAGGATCATCGCTGCCGCCGCAATGGCGGAGCATACAACGAGCTTAAAAAACAACCCTGTGGTCAACTCCGTTGCAATCTCTCCCGACATCGCGCCGCCGGAAAAAGAGGATAGCACCAACATACCCGCCAAAAAGAGTAAGAAAGGAATAAGGCTGACAGGCTTGAACTTATCCTCCGTAGCACGTTTGAAGATCATTGGGATACTGCCCAAAATCAGCCCAATGAAAAAGAAATTGGTCGCCAGTGGATAGTGTATCAATAAAAACTCAATGAGCTTGCTGAAAGCTACAATACCGATGCCAGCACCGATTGCAATCGGCAGCAAAAAAGCTATGCTCTTTTTGAACTCCTTGCGCAGATTACTCACAGAAGCAATCAGCCTATCGTAGATATTCAGCACCACGGCCATCGTGCCGCCGCTTACCCCCGGTATAATGTTCGCTATTCCTACGATCATCCCACAGATGATATAGAAAATCCAGTTCATTCTTCTCCCCTTCCCGGATCCTGCGGCCGGTTTTCTCTCCTAAATCTATGCGCATACTCGCCGTGTTTTGTTAGGCGCCCCTCTTTTTAGCAAACACCCACTGCTGCTGTATCTTAAAGCTGCACATAAACAGCACGATATCCACTACAATCTTCACGATGATCTCGTCGATCCCCAGCAATCGCGTCAGGCCGCCCGTGAGGCCCATGGATAGCAAAAGCTGGCATACCGCCAACACCACATACCGCAGCAAAGATCTTTTATCCCCAGACTTAAATACCACATGACGATTCACCAAGTAATTGAAGTATGCAGAGATTACCCTCGCGCACGCCACTGACGTTTCTATACGCCAAGCAAAGCTCATGGGGAAGATTGCCTTGGTGAACAGCGAAAACAGCCCCAAATCTACCAGAGAGCTTCCAAAGGAGGACAAAGCATACTTTCCTAAGATCGCATAAATGCGCAGCGCATCCTTCAGCGGATTAAAATGTGAGGAGGCATTGCCCTCGATATAGATGGTCTCTATCGGCACCTCAATCCACTTGAGGTTATGCCGCGGGCATTCCACGAGCATATTCATTTCATATTCAAAGCGCTCGCCCTTTACCTCCATCATCCATGGCATCGCTGATTTCGGCACACCTCTTAGCCCAGTTTGGGTGTCAGAAAGCTTTTGCCCAGCTAAAAAGCCAAAAATAGCCCGTGTAATTTTATTCCCAAACCGCGATTTGAACGGCACATTCTCCTGTGAAAAATCCCGGCATCCCATCACCATCACATCCGGCTGGGCTTCCATGGCTTGTCCTACCTTCAAAATGTCCTGCGGACTATGCTGCCCATCTGCATCCGCCATCACAACGCCAGGCCTGTCTGGATAAAGATTCATAAAGGCATTGAAACCAGTTTTCAATGCCCTTCCCTTTCCAAGATTTATCGCATGGGTCACAACTTGGCATCCCATCTCTCTTGCTTGCTGGAAATAATGCTTGGTTTCCTGCTTACTACCGTCATCAATCAACAAAATATCCTTAATTCCGATACTATGCAGCCCTTCCAGCAGTTTTATCAACTTCTCGTCCGGATTCAAGGACGGGATTAGCACAACGCTTTGCAAAACAAAACTCCTTATTATCCACTTGTTTTCGCTAGAAAATCCTGGAATTTTACTTTTTTTATTATACCAATTTTATCTTTTTTTTACAACCTCTATCGCCATTGATTGCGCAAAACCGCAAATATATGCAGATCCATCAGCGTCTCCCGTTTATAAGCTGCCTGCCTTAACACCGCCTCTTCATGAAAACCGGCTTTTTCCGCTACGCGCATGGACGCTGTATTGGGGGCCAAAATGCTTGCAGAAAGCCGCCAAATCTCAGGGTGGGTGGAAAACACCTCCGTACAAAATCGGTGCAGTGCTTTTGCTGCAATGCCCTGTCCCCAGTATTGCTGCCCCAGCCAATAGCCAATCTCCGCATTTCTGCTGTCTATATCGATGTGAAACATGCTTTCCATCACACCTGCCAGCTTATGATTCACCAGAACGCCACGCACCATGGACATGCCATCCTCTTCATTTTCCCGGCAGCACTGAATAAAACTCAGCGCGTGCTCCGGTAAATATGGCGATGGAAACCTATCCCTCAAATACCGATGTACATTTTCATTGTCCGCCATCTTTGCCAGCGGTACTGCATCCTGAATGCAAAGCGGACGTAAAAGAATCTCCATTTCTTTCTATCCTTATCTCTATTTTCTCGTTTCTATATAGTATACTAACCCCTTATAAAAGAAAAGGATGCCCTCTTATATACAATCTCTTATTTCCGAAGCAACACAAATAAGGTTGCCCAGGCAATGAATTATTTTTCCTTATAGGCCTTGCCATGCGCCCACAACTTCGCCATTTTTGTTGCTTCCAATGTCAAACGGCGTGGAGATGGTAGCACAACTACGCAAAGACTCTTGAGGTAAACAAGACAAAATTTGTACAAAAAAAAGGATGGCAGCCGCCATCCTTTTAAGGTTTTGTTTAGATGTTCGGGAAGTACTTCTGACGAATCGGTTCCCATTCTTCAGAGCCGGTATCCGGGTTTACCTGGAAGAAGATCGAGCATCCCTTATCTTCGATCTCTTTCAGCTGTTTGGCATCGGCCTCATCCAGCGTGATCGGTCCGTGAACGTTGACACGGCCAGGGCCGCCGCCCAAGCCACCAACCTGCAGACGCGGGAAGGTAAAGCCAGCATTGTAGGCATTGTACATCGTTACAACGTTCTTGAAGATGACCATGATCGGTCCTACCGAACCAAATTGGTCTTTCTGCCACTGCTCACCGGCTTGTTTGGTGCTGATAAGATCGAACTTAACTCCCGGAGGAGCCGCCATAACCAATACTTTGCTCATGAACGGGTCAGCGGAAAATTGGTCATCGACCATGATGATGCGGGTACAGCTGAGACGCTTAATCCATTGCGTAACAACTTGGCCGTGAATCATACGAGCGTCGATACGTACGAGTGCTAATTCTGCCATAAAAAGTCCCTCCAATTGATTTATAAAAGGTCCTGGCCGGGTTCAACTTGTCGGTTGATCTGGGCTCTAAGACCAAGACTTGACTGTTTTCCCCTTGCCTTTCAAATGTATTTATACCACTTTATCGCTTTTAAGTAAAGTCTTTTTTTCACATTCTAGTGTTTTAGTCACATTTTTGTTCGTATGTTAACTATTTATATGGGGTTCTTAACATTGTTTGCCACTTTTCCCCATGGTACAATGATAAAATAAGGAGAGGATCGCATGCCTGTATTGCAGAAAAACCAAACCATTACCCTAGAGATAGATGGCTATACCGCAGAGGGGGCAGGCGTAGGGCATTTTGAAGGAATGGCCGTCTTTGTGCCCGGCACATTGATGGGGGAAACGGTACAGTGCCATATCATCAAATGCGCCAAACGATATGCCGTGGGAAAATTGCGAAATATCCTAGCATCTTCACCGCGCCGCACAACGCCACCCTGTCCTGATTTTGGGCGCTGCGGAGGATGTGCTTTGCAGCATATGAACCCCACCGAGCAGCTGGCCTTTAAACAGCAGCGTATCGCCGACGCCTTTTCCCGCATCGGCGGGCTTTCCATCGTTTCGCTTCCTGTTTTGGGCATGGCAAACCCGGTGCGCTACCGGAACAAAGCCGCCTTCCCTGTTGGGCGAGAAGCTACATCGACACAGATCGGTCTGTACGCTGCCCGCAGCCACCGCATCATCCCGGTTGAGGATTGCCTTCTTCAGTCGCCGACTACAAAAAAAATCTTGAGTATCATCCGCCGGTATATGGAGGGATTCCATATATCTGCCTATCATGAGCCGACGCATAGCGGGCTCATTCGTCATGTCGTGATCCGCCACAATGAACTGGGGCAATTTCTTGTCTGTCTCGTATCGGTAAAACCGCTGCCACATGCAGATAAACTGGCCGCTATGCTGCAAGCTGAGCCAGGATATTGCGGGCTGGTAGAAAACATCAATCCCGATAAGACCAACGTTATTTTTGGCGCTGTAGAGCATCTGTTGGATGGGCAGTCTACGCTTCCCATCACCCTTTGTGGGTTAAAGTTTGAAGTGTCCGTCCGTTCGTTTTTCCAGGTCAATCTTTCCCAGGCGGAGCGCCTGTATCAATGCGCCCTTTCCCGAGCTATGCTGACGGGACAGGAAACCGTGGTGGATGCTTACTGCGGCGTAGGCTCAATGTCTCTTTTGTTTGCACAGCAGGCTAGGCGCGTCATCGGTATAGAATGTGTTGCGCCGGCGGTGGCAAATGCCAAGCATAACGCTAGCATCAATGGGCTGGAAAACGCTTCATTTATCTGCGATTATGCTGAAAAGGCACTGCCGCGCCTTTGTCGTGAGGGCTTAGCGCCGGATGTGCTGCTGCTTGATCCGCCCCGCAAGGGCTGCGACCGGGTGGTTTTAGACGCCGCCATTCAAAGCGGCGTGCCTCGTATCGTCTATGTCTCTTGTGACCCAGCCACCCAAGCTAGGGATGCTGCGATCCTCGCGGAGGCCGGCTATCGCATCAGCGATGTACAAGGAGTGGATATGTTTTGCCAAACTCCCCATGTGGAAACAGTTTGTCATTTCATGCGATAGGAGGAATTGTAACTCATATGAAGGTCATTGCCCATATCCACACAGATTTCCCTGAAAAATTCGGTATTCCGCGGCAAAGCGGCCTAGTAGAATCCTTGCAAGGCCGCATCGTTTTTGAACCCCCTTATCGCAACCCCGAGGCCCTGCGCGGGTTGGAGGCCTTTTCGCATATCTGGCTCATTTGGGAGTTTTCACAATCTGTTCGGCAGACATGGTCTCCCACCGTACGTCCTCCGCGTCTGGGGGGCAATGCCCGTATGGGGGTATTTGCTACCCGTTCCCCCTTTCGGCCCAATCCCATCGGCCTGTCCTGTGTACGGCTGGAAAAAATTCAATACACTTCTCATTTGGGGCCCGTTTTGCATGTGTTGGGCGCAGATATGGTGGATGGTACGCCCCTTTATGACATTAAGCCCTATTTGCCCTTTACCGATAGCCATCCTAAGGCGTCCTCTGGCTTTGCCGAGGAAAGGCTATCTTATGCATTGGAAGTAAATTTCCCTAAAGAACATCTTGAGAAAGTGCCAGTCCAGTATCAAAAAGCGCTCACAGAGCTTCTCGCTCAAGACCCTAGGCCTTCCTATCAACGGGATGCAGCGCGGATTTATGGCCTTTCTTTTGCTGGGATGGAGGTACGCTTTACCGTTTCCGGCCGGGTATTGACGGTATGCAGCATCTCCTTTTCTGCTCCATTTTAAGAAATGATGGTTAATTTATTTATATGTTTATGCTATAATAAGCAAAAGTTGCCATTTTACCGTGTTTTTTCTGGATTTCGGATCAAACACTGTTCTTTTTACAGGTATTTGCCGGAACAAAAATCATCCTGGTCAGAAGGGGTGGCATAAAATGCAACCTTGCACGCATGGTTCTTTGTTGCTTTTCCTTCTTCCTCCCTGCTTTGGAACATCTTTTGATTGCACAAAATCACTGGTGTATTCTCTACCAAAGCCGGCGGGTCTGTTTGTGTTATCTGTAACATTGATGCTTATCGCTGTCTGTCCGTGCTTGTGCACAGTTTGAATGGGCAGCTTTTTCTTTTTATTCTCTGCGGAAACAAAAGGGGGAGCCATGAGCGGTTCTTGGAAGGACATTACAAAGGAAACTTTGCGTCACTATTATTGTGACAAGCATATGAGCGATCAACAAATTGGGGCGCTATTCAACGTAACGCGCAATCAAGTATCCTACAAGCGGCGATATTATCATATTACGCGTAAAGATGCGCTGCCGGTGTACAATGAAAAGATCATCGCTTATATACGTATTTTAGGCTTTAACAGAATGATGCAGGACGCTACCAAACACCGGCGTATCAATCAGCTATTACATGTGCCGTTCCACCTATTGCGCCACGACCACGATTACAAGGATATCCATGTATCTTTTTTTGGCAGCGTGATTGTGCTTTCTACTGATCATACGTCGATAGAAAGCTTTGATCGTATCTATCGATATGTATCGCTATTGACACAGTCCTATCTAGCGTATTATGGGGTTTTGCTTCGCGGTGCGATCTGTATCGGGCACTTATATCATGATGACCAGTTTGTCTTTGGCCCTGCTTTTGCCAAGGCGCAATCCATGGAAAAAAATGTAGCGCGTTTTCCCCGCATCATCATCGACGCCAGCGATCTGCATATAGGTCTAAGAAGCCATCATGCGAAGAATAAAAACCAAATCAAAGATCGCTTTATCTTTTCCGATGACGGATATTATTATCTGGATTGTTTTTATAACAACAAAAAACAGCATAATAATTTGATTTTACAGCGGGCTAAGGGGCATTTGAGCAGCATATCCGTTGAAAACCAGCACGATTACGAAAAGATTGTCTGGATGAAAAAAGAACTGGAGCGTCCCAATCCACCCAAAACAAGGGAGTCTTATTGATGTGTTGCTATCCATCCGATTTTGAAGCCAAATTCCGGACGCTCCTTGCCGACCAGGCAGACGCCTTCTTTCAAAGCCTCGCACAGCCAAGCGTGCAGGGGCTGAGGGTCAATCTATGCAAAACGAGTGCAAACGCTTTTCTCGCGGACAGCGGATTGTCGTTGACCTCTGTACCTTGGTGCGCCGAGGGGTTTTATGTGGAAAATCCGGCCCAGCGACCAGGCAAGCATCCCTACCATGAAGCGGGCGTATATTATCTGCAAGATCCCAGCGCCATGGCGCCGGTTACGCTGTTGGCGCCCAGGGTTGGCGATCGCGTATTGGATCTTTGTGCGGCGCCAGGCGGCAAAAGCACACAGATTGCAGCCCTCATTGGAGTTGACGGCTTTTTGCTTGCCAACGAAATCCATCCTCAGCGCAGCCGACAGCTTTCTCAGAATATAGAGCGCATGGGCTTTGCCAACACCATCGTATCCAATGAATCGCCGGCGCATTTGGCTGCCCGCTTGCCTGGATTCTTTGACAAGATATTGGTAGATGCGCCCTGCTCCGGCGAGGGAATGTTCCGAAAAAACCAAGAGGCCCGGCAGCATTGGAGCGCAAAAAACGTCCTATTTTGCCATGATCGCCAGTTGGAAATTTTGGCGCAAGCCGCCATCATGCTTCGGCGTGGAGGCCGTTTGGTCTATTCCACCTGCACATTTTCCCCAGAGGAAGATGAGCAAACCATCGTCGATTTTCTTTCCCTGCATGCGGAATTTGAGATTGAAGAACAGCCGGCTTTCTTTTTTGATGCCGGGCAGCCCTCCTGGGCGCATCCTGCGCTGCCCCAGCTTGTGCATACGCACCGGCTATGGCCGCATCGCCAGCGCGGTGAAGGGCATTTCGTCGCTGTGCTACGCAAATCTACATCGGCACACCTGGCCCGTACAAAGGCGCCGTCCGGTAAGTGGGTCTCAAAGATGCCTACAGCTTATGCGGCGTTTGCAGGTCAGTTCATTGTCAACGCTCCGTCAGGCCCGTTTTTGCTTTTTGGAGAGCATCTATACCAACCTCCCTGCCAAGCACCCTCTTTGGATGGCCTAAGGATTCTGCGTCCCGGGCTCCATTTAGGGCGCATTGTTAAAAACCGCTTTGAGCCTTCCCATGCTCTTTCTCATTCTCTTATGCCTAGGCAGGCGCGCACCCTATACACGCTCTCTCCGGATGGGCCGGAGGTCGAACGCTATCTGAGAGGCGATGCGCTTTCTTTTGATCAAGGAAAGGGTTGGTGCCTCGTATGTGTAGGCCGCTTCCCGTTGGGATGGGGCAAGGCCTCGGACGGTCAGCTGAAAAATCATTTCCCCAAAGGGCTTAGATGGCTTTGACCGTTCTGCGCATATGGATCGTTACTTTTGGATAAGCTGGTTACAAAAAAATCACTGGTTTCTCTTTATGTGGAAATGTGTTTTAATACCTAATAAGCTTTCAGCTGGCATCCATGTGAAAGCAAATTTATCAACAGACACAGAGCAGTATGCCTGTGTGCTGATTAGAAAGAAGCAAATTTGAAAGTACTTATACTATCCTGCAATACGGGACAAGGGCATAATTCGGCTGGCAAAGCGTTGTTTGAATGCTTTACGCACAGCGGTATCCCTTGTGAGATGAAAGATGCGCTGTCCTTTGCCGGCGAAAAGGCCTCCCGTCTTGTATCCAGCGGCTATATCAATATGGCAACTCATGCACCCAATCTATTCCGCTGTCTATATGCGGCCGGCGGCTTGGTGAGCACTTCACGCTCCAAATCGCCCGTCTATTGGGCAAATGTCAGTTATACCGATGCCCTGCATCGGTACATCCTCGACAAGGGGTTTGATACCATTATAACGCCTCATCTGTTTCCGGCCGAGGCTCTAACGCATCTGCTGCGCAAGCACGGCCTTGCCGCCCGTTGCTACGCTGTTGCTACGGATTATACCTGCATCCCCTTCTGGGAGGAAACGGAGCTGCATGGGTATTTTATTCCGCATCGGGACCTCATTCCGGAATTTGTGGAAAAGGGGCTGCCCCGCGAACGGCTATTTCCCCTGGGCATCCCGGTATCGTCCAGATTTGCACAGCATACCAGCCAAAAGCAAGCACGGCATAGCCTGGGCCTGCCGGAAGAGGGAAAGCTTTTTCTGATGATGAGCGGAAGCATGGGATTCGGCAATCTCGAAGACCTTTTGGCCCGTCTGCTGCGGCTTTGTCTGCGCGGCGAGCATATCCTTGTTCTGGGCGGCACCAATGAGCGGATGAAGCAACGCTTACGAACACGTTACGGAGGCCATCCCCAAGTCAGCATTTTGGACTTTACAACACAGGTGCCTTTGTATATGGACGCATGCGATCTTGTCTTTACAAAGCCAGGTGGCTTGACCAGTACAGAGGCGGCAGTGAAAAACCTCCCGCTGGTGCATACAGCGCCCATTCCGGGCTGCGAAACCAAAAATGCGCGGTTTTTCCAGCAGCATTTGCTTTCCATTTCGGAAAAAAATCCGGATACGCTGTTGAATCAGGCCTATGCGCTGGCATATGATGAGGCGGCCCAGCGCACTATGCTGGCAGCGCAGCGTAAGCACATTCCCCGCAATGCTGCCGAGCAGATCTACCGGCATATTGTCAGCGAAACCATGCTCAAGGAGCGAGCAGTATGATCTTATCGTATTTATTTCATATTTTCATAGGGTTTTTATCCGGCAGCATTTTATACAGCTATCTATGGCCCAAATGGATCTGCCATATAGATATTACACAGCTTAGCGACGACCATAACCCCGGCACCTTTAACGCCATGAAACTGGCAGGGCCCCGGGTGGGTATTTTGTGTCTGGTTTGCGATGTGTGCAAGGGGTTCTTCCCTCTATGGTTTGCCTCCAAGGCGCTCTCCTGGCAGCATCCGCTGTTTGCCGTTGTGCTGGCCGCTCCTGTGTTTGGGCATGCGTATTCCCCGTTTTTCCATGGGCGCGGCGGCAAGGCCATTGCCGTCAGCTTTGGCTGTCTGTTGGGGCTATGGCCGTTTTGTAACTTACTCGTGCTATTGGCAGGATTCTATTTGTTTTTCTCGCTGGTCGTCGTCATACATCCGCATCGGCTCCGGACGGTTTGGGTCTATCGCCTCTTTGCGTTTTCCTGTTGGTTCTTCGTCCCCTTCGCTGCCCTTTCGCTGGGCAGTCTGCTCATTGCGGCGGTAGTAATTTTGAAAAATTCCTATGTCCCCGAGCATGAGCAGAGTACTGTATCGCTATGGGGCCGTCCACATGCGGAAAAATAAAAAGAGCCATATGGCTCTTTTTTTATTTCAACCTTTCCTCTGGCACTGTCTTTTTCCTCAGCTTTTGTTTTGTATTCTGCCCAATCAGTGTATACGCCACAGCAAACAACGGAATAAACACCAGCATCCCCAAAACACCAAACGTGCTGCCACCCAGCGTGACCGCCACCAGAACCCACATAGAGGGCAAGCGTACCGAATGGCCCACAACGCGCGGGTATACAAGATTTGCCTCTAACTGTTGTAAAGCCAAAAACACCACTATAAACCAAAACGCCTGTATGGGGTTTACCATCAGAATGAAAAACGCCCAGAAAATACATCCGATAAAGGCGCCAAAAACGGGAATCAATGCCGTAAACGCCACCAGTACGCCGATGAGCATCGCATATGGAAATCCCAGCAGCCACAGCGTAACGACAAACATGCAGCCAAGGATCAAGGCCTCCACACACTGACCTGAAAGAAAGCTGGCAAACGTCCGTTCTGTCAGACGGCCTATTTCTACGATGTTTTGCGCGCGTCTATCCGGTAAATTGGCATACAACAGCATCTTTGCCTGGCGCACCAAAATTTCCTTTCTGGCCAATAGATAGACGGCAAAGACAAAACTGATGAAAAAGCTGACCATACCGCTGACAACCGAAACCGTGGCGCTGACAAGTCCGCCCACCAGGTTCAGCGCGCCATGCTGAAGGAATGTATAAACCTGGTCCAGTACTGCGCTCCAATCAATCTGTAACCCCTCGATCCATTCCACCAGCTGCGGCGTCTTTTGGGCATAAGGCGCCATCCATTGCTGTATTCTAGCAAGCCCCTGCGGTATGCTGCTTTTCAGCATTCCAAAGGAATGGGCCAGCTGTGGGAAAATAAATCTTCCAACGGCCCAGAATACAACAATCAACAGCACCAGCGTCAGCAGCAGACTCAAAGGCCGCTTAGCTTTTTTCAGCCATCCCTTTTTCACATGTCCAAACAGCTTTGCCTCTAAAAAGCGCATGGGTACATTGAGAATAAAGGCAATGCATCCTCCTATCAAAAAGGGGGAAACCAAGCCCAGCACGGTGCCTACCGCTCTTCCCACGATATCCAAATGCTGCATCGCTGCAAACAGTACGATGGCAAAGGTGAGGATCCCAATGATTTTCTTTGTGGACATCTTTTCCACAGTACTATCCCTCCTTTGGGGGTATTGTGGTTATTATAGCGTATAATGCCGCAAAAATCCTAGGGATCTTACTTTAACTTGCATCTGCTGTCATTTGCTGGTAAGATACAAGCGTTTGGGATACATCCCTATTCTTTTGTTTTATTTAAGTCCATTTTTCAGCTCAGCATAGCAAAGAAAATAAGTTTCGCTGCATTCGGTACAATAAAGGATGTCGGCTGTTTTTTGCTGTCCGAATTAAGGAGATGTTTCGTATGAAGTATGATGTTATCATCGTGGGTGCAGGCCCGGCCGGGATTTTTACCGCCATCGAGATGATCCAGAAAAAAAGTCAGAAAAAGATCCTGATCATCGAAAAAGGCAGCCCTATCGAGAAGCGGAAATGCCCCAAGTCCGTCACAAAGGAATGTGTTAGCTGCAAGCCTTCTTGCCATATCACATCGGGCTTTTCCGGTGCAGGCGCGTTTTCAGATGGAAAGCTTTCGTTAAGCTATGAGGTAGGCGGAGATCTGCCCCGTCTGATCGGCGCTACCAAGGCACAAGAGACCATTGATTATACCGATCAAATCTATTTAAGCTATGGCGCCGACCCTAAGGTGGAGGGCGTCAGCGATACGGAAAAGATCAAGGCCATCCGGAAAAATGCCATTGCTGCCGGCTTAAAGCTTGTGGATTGCCCCATCCGCCATTTGGGCACGGAAATGGCGCAGGAAATCTACGGCAAGATCGAACAGCATCTGTTGGCCAGTGGAGTGGAGATTTTGTTTCACCATGCCTGCGAGGATCTTTTGATTGAAGACGGAGTCTGCCGGGGCGTGCTGGTCAGCGATGCTTTCCATCCGGAACAAACGCAGAGAATATCTGCTGATACCGTCGTGGTTGCCGCCGGGCGAAAAGGCGCGGATTGGCTGGAAAGCGTCTGTGAAAAGCACGGCGTTGCCCACCAGCCCGGTACAGTGGATATCGGTGTGCGCGTAGAAGTAAGAAACGAGGTCATGGAGGAAGTCAACAACGTACTCTATGAATCCAAGCTCATTGGCTATCCACCGCCGTTTGAAAACAAGGTGCGCACTTTCTGCCAAAACCCAGGCGGATTTGTCGCGCAGGAAAACTATGACAACAATCTAGCTGTAGTAAACGGACATTCCTACAAAAAACTGAAAAGCGACAATACAAACGTCGCCATTTTGTGTTCCCACAACTTCAGCACGCCGTTCAATCAGCCCATTGCCTACGCCAAACGGGTCGGCGAATTGGTGAATATGCTTGCCAACGGCCATATTCTGGTGCAGCGTTTCGGCGATATTTTGAGCGGAAAGCGTACCTGGCCAGAGGAATTGGAGCGCAGCAATGTGCGCCCCACCATGCCGGATGCGGTGGCTGGCGATATCACCAGCGCTTTGCCTTACCGTACCATGATGAATATCATCAGCTTTATCCAAGCGTTTGATAAGATCGTCCCCGGCTTTGCCAGCAACGAAACGCTGCTCTATGCTCCGGAGATCAAATTTTACTCCAACCGGATCCAAATGGATGAGCAATTCAATACCAACATCAAAGGGCTACATTGCTTAGGCGACTCCAGCGGCTGGACCAGAGGGCTGATGATGGCTTCCAGCATGGGTGTGCTGATGGGGCGTGCTCTGGCATAATACGCATTGCAAAGGCAGGCCCCAAGGCCTGCCTTTCTTCTTTTCTTCCACGGCAAAATGCGGTATAGTAAGCATAGCGAAATATTGGCTAAAGGAGCGTTAAAAAGATGAAAAAAATCGGATTTATCGGTGTAGGCGTCATGGGCAAGTCGATGGTGCGCAACTTGATGAAGCATGGCTTTGAGGTATCCATTTACGCGCGCACAAAAGCAAAGGTTGAGGATGTTTTGAACGATGGTGCGCTTTGGTGCGACACCATGGCCAGCTGTGCAGCAGACCGCGACGCCGTCATCACCATGGTGGGTTACCCCAAAGATGTCGAGGAAGTCTACTTTGGTCAAGACGCAATTTTGGCCAACGCAACCCAAGGCTGTGTGCTCATCGATATGACGACGACCAGCCCCCAGCTTGCTGTAAAAATCGAAGCCGCGGCAAAAGAAAAAGGCTTAAAAGCTCTGGACGCCCCGGTATCCGGCGGAGATGTTGGCGCGAAAAACGGCACACTATCCATCATGGTAGGCGGCGAAAAAGAAACCTATGAACAATGCCTGCCCATTTTCCAAGCAATGGGCACTACCATCCTGTATGAAGGCAAAGCAGGTACGGGCCAGCATACCAAAATGGCCAACCAAATTGCCTTGGGCGGCGCCATTGCCGGCGTATGCGAAGCCATGACCTATGCCAAAAAAGTAGGGCTGGATCTCCAAACCATGCTGGATTCCATCAGCCAAGGCGCTGCCGGCTCCTGGCAAATGAGCAACATGGCGCCACGGATGCTCAAGGGTGATTTTGATCCTGGCTTTTTCATTAAGCATTATATCAAGGATATGAATATTGCCATCGAAGAAGCCGGCCAAGTAGGGCTGAAAATGCCTGTCTTGCAGGAGGTGCATGATATGTATCAGTTGCTGGATGATCAGGGAATGGGCGATCTTGGTACGCAGGCGCTTATCAAGTATTTTGACAAATAAATGCCATACTTCGGCAATGCTGCAAAAGGGCTTGATTCCAAGCCCTTTTTTCATTATGCTCTTTGAAAACATGTGGCCATGCAAGGTTTTCCTTTCGTTGGGCAAACTGTAAAAAAACAACAGGGGTGCCTCGAATGAGAAAGAAATTGGTTGGCCGTGATTGGCAAAAACAGCGTGTTGTACAAAGTATTTTGAAGGACGTAAGGGACGATCTGCACGACGATGCCCTCGTCCATCGTATCTTGCATGAAAAAGTATCCCAAGACCCAGCCATGCAGCACGAGACATTTGGACAACGCGCCGCAGATAAATTGGCTGCCTTTGCCGGCAGTTGGCTTTTTTTGCTTACCTTTGTGGTATTGCTGCTGGGGTGGATGATCTTCAATGCCGTCATGGCAGCCCGCGCCTTTGATCCTTACCCCTATATTTTGCTGAATCTGGTGCTGTCTTGTTTGTCCGCTATACAGGCTCCCATTTTGATGATGAGCCAAAATCGGCAGGGAGATAAGGATCGGCTACGGGCGGAAAACGATTTTCAGGTAAATTTGAAAACGGAATTCATCATTGAGGATCTGCATCATAAATTGGAAGAAGCGCTTATGGGCCAACAAGAACTGCATGAGGCTCTGGAAGCGCTTACTGCAAAGATAGAACGATCAGGAGGATCGCATGAAACGGATGCCCCTTCCCTTTAAGGACTTTTTTCTTCTCACCTTTGGCACCTTGCTGGTGGCCGTCGGCGTTTATTTTTTTAAGTTTCCCAACGATTTTTCCACCGGCGGCGTCAGCGGCCTTTCCATCCTGCTTGGGCGCGTACTGCCCATGGTATCGCCCTCTTTTTTGGTCGCTGTTATCAACGTCCTGTTTCTTCTCGTCGGTTTTTTCTTCATCAGCTCGGATTTTGGCGCTCGGACGATATACTGCACGCTTCTCTTCTCCCTCTCCATTCAGGGCATGGAATGGATTTTCCCTCTCTCTGCCCCCATTACCGACCAACGTCTGCTGGAACTGATCTTTTCCGTCTGCCTGCCAGCCATCGGGACAGCCATATTGTTCCACCAAAACGCCAGCACAGGCGGTACGGACATTGCTGCGATGCTGCTTCGGAAGTTTACCTCGCTGGATATCGGCAAATCCATGATGTGCATCGATTTTTTTATTGCCTTTGCCGCCCTCTTCCTCTTTGATATAGAAACGGGGCTGTTCTCCCTGTTCGGTGTTTTCCTCAATTCCCTGGTCATCGATTATGTAACAGAGAATTTGACAAGACGAAAAAGCCTTTCCATCATCACCTCCCATCCGGAGGAGACCTGCCGGTATATCACAACGCATCTAAGGCGAGGCGCCACCGCATGGCAGGCGCGCGGTGCTTATACGCAGGAAAACGTAGCGGTAGTCCTAACGGCCTTAAACCGCATGCAAGCCAACGACGTGCGCAAATATGTTAAAAGTATCGATCCGGAAAGCTTTGTCATCGTTAGCAGCACAAGCGAGATCTTTGGCAAGGGATTTGAAAAATCCTAATATCGTTTTATTATAAACAGGCACGATATTTTCTCTTCTCATTTTCGGCTTGTATGCTATAATAAAGGCTCTGTAATATTGCTAAGCATTCTAGGAGAAAACAATGGAAATTCTTCCTGTAACGCCGGATAGGCTGCCAGAGGCCCTTTCGTTATGCTGGAACGTCTTTTGCCAATACAATGCGCCTACCTTCCCCTCTGAGGGAATCGGTACTTTTCACGCATACCTACACCCGGATCATATCGGCCCTCAATGCAAAACGGGCCGTTTACAGCTCTATGCCGCATACCAGGAATCGCAGATGATCGGCGTTTTGGCCCTACGTGGTTTTTCGCACATCAGCCTTCTATTTGTAGAGAGCGTCTACCAAGGCCAAGGCGTTGGCAGCGCATTGATACGCTATGCACTGTTTTTAGCCAAAAAAGCCTGGCGTACGAGCCTTAGTGTGCACGCTGCTCCGTATGCGCTTGCTTTCTACCATGGTTGCGGGTTTGAGGATATTGGGCCGCAGACCATGCAAAACGGGATTCTTTATACACCGATGCGGCATTTGCTACAATAAAAAAGAGACAAGCAAATGCTTGCCTCTTTTGGTTTTATAAGATCAGCCTCTGGTCTTTCCGCCCGCTACGTTGATGGTGACGCCGCAGACAAAGCTGGCACGGTCGCTGGCCAGGTAATTCACCATGTCCGCTACCTCCGTCAGCTTGCCAGAGCGGCCCAGCGGCGTGGTAGAGGTCTTGCTGTATCCGGCCCTCAGCTCGTCCACAGTGATGCCGCGGGTATAGCTCAGCGCAGTCTCGTATTCTAGGGTACGCAGGCCAGTTGCTTCCAAAATCCCGGGAGCAACGCCTACCACGCGGACATTGTGCTTACCGAGCTCCTTAGCCCAAGAACGGGTTAGCGCGTTGACGGCCGCCTTGGTGGCTGCATAGATGCTCTGGCCCTCCGATCCTTCCAGCCCGCATTCCGAAGACATATTGATGATCACGCCTTCTTTTCGCGCGACCATATCACGAGCCACGGCCTGTGCGCACAGGTATACGCCCTTAAAATTGATGGCGCTTACTTTATCCCACACTTTATCATCCAGCTCATATTTCCCTTTGGGGTCTTTAGGATCTACCAGCAGGCGTGGAATGTTGATGCCAGCATTGTTTACCAACACATCGATCTGCCCAAAGGCAGCTTTGGCTTTTTCCACCATCGCCTCTACGCTTTCGCGGCTCGTTACATCCGTCACCACATATTCAAATTTTCCGTTCGCCTCATCAAATTCCGGGGCGTTAGGGTTGATGTCACAGACGACGACATTGGCGCCGTTTTGCAAAAATTCCTGCGCCACAGCCTTTCCAATCCCGGACGCTCCGCCCGTCACAACGACTGTTTTACCTTCCAAATTCAGCCAAGATGTTGCCATATCATTTATCCTCCAAATCTTTGATTTGGCCTATCCCTGCGCATGTCAAGGACGCCTGTCTGCCTATCCAGCAGAAACTGCATAGTACAATCATTTTCTTCTTTTTCAATATATAGTTTTTAATGGAATATTGTCAAGCGATGCGCCTTTCTACCAGGCGTTTTTTCGTCTTTCCCTTTTGGCGGACAAAGTCAAAGTTCGGGTGTTCTTTTTTTCTAAGGAGTATGGTACGATAAAGGTATGGCGGCTTTGCCAAAATACTATGGAAAAGGGGTTATTTTATGAAGTTTGACATCAACCAGCTCGAATGGATTTATCCGCCCAAACAGTCCTTTCTTTCCGCGGAAAAGATCGTAATTACTACCGACCCTTTGACAGACTGCTGGCAAAGAACGCATTACGGATTTCAAAAGGACAACGCCCATGCGCTCGTGCTGCCGCTAAAGGAAGATTTTTGCTTTACCTTCAAAGCCTCCTTTGTCTATGGTGCGCAATACGATCAATGCGGTTTGATGGTGTACCAGGATAGCGACAATTGGTTTAAGGCCTCCATAGAATACATCGACGATTCCTTGCAACAGCTCGGCAGCGTGGTCACAGCCAATGGCTATTCCGATTGGGCCATGCAGGATATTGATACCAGCGTACAAGCCATCTATTACCGTTTATCCAGAAGCAGGACGGATTTCTGCATAGAATACAGCCTGGACGGCATCGCGTTTTCACAAATGCGCGTGTTTCATTTTGAAAAGGGCGCCGGGGTTCTGCGTACCGGTCTCTATGCCTGTAGTCCTTCCGATCATCAATTCGATGCAACATTCAGCGAATTTACGCTTACGAAAAACCAATGGTAAGCTTACAAAAAAAGTCAAAAAAGGCGGCAAAATATGCCGCCTTTTTTCCGTTTTGAACTTGCCCACATATGATATACTGATGATAGAAGCCAAATGTACTGGAGGTGTTCTTTATGAAGACGATTTATTGTATCACCGGAGCCAATGGCCATCTCGGCAATGTCTTGGTTCAAAAGCTATGTCTTCTGGGTCATCAAGTACGTGCATTGATGCTGCCCGGCGATCAAAGTCACCTGGCCCCTTGTCCACAGCTGACCGTATATCAAGGAAATATTTGCGAACAGGACACCTTGACGGCCTTTTTTGACTGCCCGCCGGATAGCGAGCTGGTGGTAATTCATGCAGCCGGCATCGTAAGCATTGCTTCTAAAGTACAAAGAAATGTATATGACGTCAATGTAAACGGAACCAAAAATATCATTGCGATGTGCTTGGCGCATCGGGTACGCCGTCTGGTTCATGTCTCCTCCGTGCATGCCCTAAAGGAACAGCGGCAAGGCTGTTGGATCTATGAACAAACGAAGTTTGATCCCGCGCACGTTGTAGGGGCCTATGCCAAGACCAAGGCGGAGGCCACTCAGGCCGTATTGGATAGCGTAGAGCAAGGGCTGGATGCCGTCATCGTACACCCCTCCGGTATTCTGGGGCCCTTTGACTATGGCCACGGCCATTTAACGCAAATGGTGGAGGATTATCTAAACGGGCGTTTGAAGGCCTGCGTACGCGGTGGATATGATTTTGTCGATGTGCGGGATGTGGCGGATGGCATCATTGCAGCGGCAGAAAAAGGCAAGAAAGGCGCCTGCTATATTCTATCCAATCACTATATGCCAGTAGAGGATCTATTGTACCTGGTGCATAAGGTCAGCGGCAAGCGCCCGATCCGTATCGTGCTGCCCATGTGGTTTGCCAAAGGAACCGCCGGCCTATCCGAATTGTATTATAAGCTATTGCACCAAAAGCCACTGTATACCAGCTACTCTCTGTATACCCTGACAAGCAATGGCCTGTTTTGCCATGACAAGGCAACAGAGGAGCTTGGATATCAGCCTCGCCCCCTCATCGAGACCGTAGAGGATACCGCAACTTTTCTCTATGCCGAAGGGCGTATTCATGATAAAAAGCACCGGCTTACGTTGAAGCAGCCGGCGCATCTGCAATCCATGTTGCCGTAAAGGAGGCTGGGTCGTTGCTTTTCGCTGAACTTGCAAGCTTTCAACCTTTTGATGAGCATCAACTGGCAGCAGCCGATCAGATTCGGTTTGCTTGGCAATCGTTTGGCGCGCAGCTGTATACGCGGGAAAATCCGGTCTGCCATTTTACCGCTTCCGCCTGGATCGTCAATCCCGCTTGTACGCATGCGCTGATGGTATATCATAACATTTATCAGTCCTGGAGCTGGACAGGCGGCCATAACGACGGCAACCCCGATTTTCAATCCGTGGCCCGTCGGGAAGCGGTGGAGGAAACCGGGCTCTCCAGCGTTTCGCTTCTTTGCCCTGGCCCTGTGCGATGGGATACGCTCTGCGTTCCGGCCCACCGAAAAAACGGGCAGGCTGTAGCGCCACATCTGCACCTCAATGCCACCTATTTATATTCTGCCGATGAGGACCAGCCTCTAAGTGTCCGTGAAGGGGAAAACAGCGCCGTGCGCTGGGTGCCCATAGAAGCTTTGCCTGCGCATTGCAGCGAACCTCTTCTTTTGCCTATCTATCAGTGGCTTTGTAAGCAGGCCAAGCTTTATACGAAATAAACGAACGAAAGGAATCCGATTCAAATGAAACAGATTGTGGCTTCTATCCTGGCCGATATGGTCGAACACGAACAGGGGCAGCCAAAGCATATTCAGCATTTTCTAAAGGTGCATGCGTTTGCGCGCTATATCGGGCAAAAAGAACAATTGGACGAAAAAACGTTGTTTACACTCGAGCTTGCTGCCCTGGTTCATGATATCGGCATCAACCCCAGCCTCGCTAAGTATCATAGCAGTGCCGGGCAGTATCAGCAGATAGAGGGTCCGCCGTTGGCTCGTCGTATGCTGGCGCGCTACGATATCGCCAACGACATGATAGAACGCGTCTGTTATCTGGTAGCGCACCACCATACCTATACCCAAATGGAAGGGCTGGATTACCGTATTCTGGTAGAAGCGGATTTCCTTGTAAATCTCTATGAAGACCAAAGCAGCGTACACGCCATACAAACGGCGCTGTCTCGCTATTTTACCACGGAGACCGGGCGTTGGTTGCTTCAAACCATGTTCTTGGCAGCGCCTTTAGTGTAAGTATGCGCCATGTATGTTACCGTTGTGCCCTATCAAGCTTGCTGGCCGCTGGCTTATGAAAAAGAGGCTGCCCTCTTGAAAGAGGTATTATCGGGCCTTTTGGTTTCTATCCATCACATTGGAAGTACAGCTGTGCCCGGCTTAGCTGCCAAGCCCATCATCGATATTTTGCCTGTTGTAACGGAAATTACGGCCGTAGATGGCCTAAGCTATGCCTTTACGGCGCTCGGCTATGAATATATGGGGGAGTTCGGCATTCCTGGACGGCGTTATTTGCGCAAAGGCGGCGCGCATAGAACGCACCAGGTTCATATATTTGGCGCTGCCAGCCAACACGAAATCGAGCGTCATTTGGCTGTGCGTGATTACCTGCGGACGCATCCGTTGAAGGCAGGTGCCTACGCTACGTTGAAGCGTTCGCTGGCCGCCGCCAATCCCTATGACATCGAAGCCTACTGCGACGGGAAAGATTTGTTTGTAAAGCAGCTGGAAAAAGAAGCGCTCGCATGGCGCCGACGAACCATTGCAAACAAAAAGAGCTGATACACAGCTCTTTTTATTCTTTTTCCATTGTTTGCAGAGGCTCATCCGTAAAAAACATTGTAACGGTGCATACGGCAATGCTCCGTCCCTCGCTATCTTTCATTTCCACATGGCTTACGCCTGTGGATTTGCCAAGATGCACGCATGTGCCATAGGCCGTGATCACACCACCATGAGCTTTTCGGAGAAAATGGAGATCTGCCTGCAGCGTAACGCACTTGCTGTTGCGCTGCACAAGCGCGCTTCCGCCCGCAACATCCGCCAGCGTATAGTAGGCGCCCCCATGCAGAAACCCCATAAAGTTTTCATTATCCGGGCAAACCGTCAGCGTTACTTCGCTTTTGCCCGGTTCCAGCTTTACGATGGAAATATGGCTCATCCTGCTATAGGGATCATGCTCGTTAAGATAATCCCGCAGGGCTTCGTAGTCCATACTCTTTCCCCTTTCTTTTGTTCAATGCTTTGTATTTTATCCCAATTCGTCAAGAAAATCCATGCCATTGTCTTTGTACCCCTTCAAAACCCGTGGTAAAATAAGAAAAAACTTATCAGGAGGCAGCTTTTCCATGTCTAGGATCTTATTGAGCCCCAGTCAATATGTACAGGGCAAAGGAGAATTGGCGCGTTTGGCGCAATATATCCTTCCGCTCGGCCAAAAACCCTTTGTATTGATCAGTGCATCTGGCCAAAAACGATTCGGTGAATCCATTGAGCGCAGCTTTAATGGCGCCATTACCTTTGAAATTTTCCAAGGGGAATGCTGTCAGGCTGAAATCGATCGTGTAACGGCCCAGTTTACGCAAAGTGGCTGCGACGTATTGGTTGGCGTAGGCGGTGGCAAAATTTTTGATACCATCAAATGCGTCAGCATACAAACGGAGGCACCAGTGGCCATTGTGCCCACAGTCGCATCCACCGACGCGCCTTGCAGTGCCGTTGCCGTCATTTATACGCCGGACGGCGTGCCCGAAAAGGCTGCGCACATGAAGCGCAATCCCGATGTTGTAATCGTAGACAGTGCCGTGATTGCAAAAGCCCCCGCCCGCCTGCTCGTAGCTGGTATGGGCGATGCGCTGGCCACTTTCTTTGAGGCTCGCGCTTGCCAGCGCAGCAATGGGGATAATAGCGCCCGTGCCAAAACCACGCTGGCGGCGACGGCGTTGGCACAGCTTTGCTATGAAACGCTTCTGGCAGACGGCCAGCGCGCCAAAATGGCCGTGGAAAAACAGGTTTGCACCACGGCCGTAGAAAATATCATTGAGGCCAATACCTACTTGAGCGGCATTGGGTTTGAAAGCGGAGGCCTGGCAGCGGCGCATCCGATTCATGACGGCCTTTCCGCACTGCCGGAAACGCATGCCATGTATCATGGCGAAAAGGTGGCGTTTGGTACCTTGGCACAGCTTGTTTTGGAAAACGCGCCCGTAGAGGAAATCGAGGAGGTCGTACATTTCTGCCAAAGCGTAGGCCTTCCCACCACGCTGTGTGAATTGGGGCTCCACCACCCCACGCAAGAACAAATACAAAAGGCATCTGATATAGCCGCCTCCCAGCGCTGCATGGGCAACCTTCCCTTTGAAGTAACCGCGGAGATGATCGCGGACGCCATTTGGGCCGCCGATGCCATCGGTGCGTATTACGGAGAGGGCGGCTGCTGTTGATCCAACGCATATTCTCAGAGTTTTTCTTGCAGGACAAGCAGGGTTGGTGTATCCTACAAACAGAAAATGACCAAAAGGAGGTTTCTTCTCATGAATAAAATTCGCATTGGGATCGCCGGGTATGGCAATCTCGGCAAAGGGGTCGAGCTGGCTGTAGCCCATAATCAAGATATGGAGCTGGTCGCTGTGTTTACACGCCGTGATCCGTCAACGCTGGCCGTGCAAAACGGCGTGCCCGTAGTATCCATCGAGCAGGCGGCAGATTGGCAGGATAAAATCGATGTGCTCATCATTTGCGGCGGATCGGCTACGGATCTGCCCAAGCAAGGTCCTGCCCTTAGCAAATATTTCAACGTGATCGACAGCTTTGATACGCACGCCAACATTCCCGCTTATTTTGCCGATATGGACGCTGCATTGAAATCTTCCGGCAAGGTAGGAATTATATCCGTAGGCTGGGATCCCGGCCTGTTCTCTCTCAACCGTCTGTATATGAATTGCGTACTGCCGCAGGGAAAATCCTACACTTTCTGGGGCAAAGGCGTTAGCCAGGGGCATTCAGACGCCATTCGCCGCGTGAAAGGCGTAAAAGACGGCAAGCAGTATACCATCCCTGTGGAGGCCGTCATGGATGAGATCCGCCAGGGTTCTACCAAGGAGTATACCACCCGCCAAAAACACCTGCGCGAATGCTTCGTCGTGTTGGAAGAAGGGGCGGATGCAAAGCAGGTCGAGCATGACATCGTCACCATGCCAAACTATTTTGACGAATACGACACCACCGTACATTTCATCTCCGAAGAGGAACTAAAAGCGCACCACAGCGCGATGCCTCATGGCGGGTTTGTCATTCACAGCGGCACAACCGGCCAAGACAACAAGCACATCATGGAGTTTTCCTTAAAGCTGGATTCCAATCCAGAGTTTACCTCCAGCGTGCTGGTCTGCTATGCACGCGCTGCGTACCGCCTGGCAAAGCAGGGAGATTGCGGCTGTAAAACGGTCTTTGACATTGCGCCCGGCCTTCTGAGCATCCATACGCCGGAAGAGCTGCGGGCCCATATGCTGTAAGACAAAGCCTATCTGGGCACAGAGATTTTCTCTGTGTCCTTTTTTTTATTTTGAACAGGCCGGTGCGAGAATATTTTCTTCTCCTTACACAAAATAGGTTGATTTTGCTCGCTCTTTTTTTATAATGATAGCAGGACTGACCGACCGGTCGGTCGGAAATCGAAAGGAGCGCATCATGTTTTCAAAATACAGTGTAAAAAAGCCTTTGACTGTATTGGTAGCCATCATTATTATCGCTATTTTAGGCGGCGTTAGCTATACCAATATGATCATCGACCTGCTTCCCAGCATGAATCTTCCTTATGCCGTGGTCTCCACTACGTATGTGGGCGCCTCACCGGAGGAAATCGAAACAACCATCACCGCCCCCATCGAACAGGCGATGGCCAGCGTAAGCAATGTGGATGAAGTCAGCTCTATTTCCCAGGAAAACAGCTCTATGGTGGTTCTAAAGTTCGTAGAAGACGCCGATATGGATGCCTGTGTGACAGATATGCGCGAAATGCTGGATCTGATAGAAAGCGCGCTTCCCGAGGAGGCCGGCAATCCTACGATCCTAAAGCTGAATCCCAATATGATGCCCATCATGGCCGTATCCGCTTCCGTAGAGGGGCAAACGATCAGCCAATCCAGTGAATATATTGACGATACCATCCTTCCAGAATTGAAAACCACGGAGGGCGTTGCGTCCGTCAGCGCAGATGGGTTGGTAGAAAACCAAATCACCATTACCCTCAATCAGGATAAGATCGATAAAATCAACAGTCAGCTGCGCGGCTATGTCAACCGTAGAACGCAAAGCGCTGTCGATGAGCAGGTAAACGCCCAGCTTGCCCAGCTGCCAGAGGGGGTGGATAAAGCCGCTGCCGAGGCACAGATTCGCAGTCAAATCGAACAGAATATGCCCAAGACCAGCTCTCCTAAGATCGAAATTACAACGGAGATGTTGGAGGGAATCTTACAGGGGCAAAACTTTAGTATGCCTGCCGGCAGCGTAGACGATGAGGGCAGCGATGTTTTGGTGCGCGTTGGCGATAAGGTAGCCGATGTTGATGCCGTAGGGCAGCTTGTTTTGATGAATCTGCCCAGCATAGGCGATGTGACCATCGAAGACGTTGCAGATATTACCGTATCTGATAACAGCACGGATATGTATACCAAGGTCAACGGCGAAGACGCTGTGGTGCTGATGTTGCAAAAACAGCCCAACTATTCCACCGCCGAGGTTACGCAGAATGTAGCGGACAAAATGGCCACGCTACAATCTGAGCATCCGGAAGTGCATCTTACCACAATCATGGACCAGGGCGAGTATGTCGGCATTATGATCGATACCATTGTTTCCAATCTGGTCACCGGCGGTCTGCTAGCCATTCTCATTCTTCTGTTCTTCCTAAAAGATTGGAAGCCCACCGTCATCGTAGGCGCCAGCATCGTGGTCAGTGTTGTAACTGCTTTTGTGCTGATGTATTTTTCCGGCGTTACGCTGAATATCATTTCGATGAGCGGCCTTGCCCTGGGCGTAGGCATGCTGGTGGACAATTCCATTGTCGTCATTGAAAATATCTATCGCCTGCGCAGCTTGGGCGTTCCTCCGCGCAAAGCTGCCATTCAGGGCGCCAAACAGGTATCTGGTGCTATTTTCTCTTCTACCTTGACAACAGTGATCGTCTTTGTGCCCATCGTATTCGTACAAGGAATGACGCGCCAAATCTTTGCGGATATGGGGCTCACCATCGCATATTCTCTGCTGGCCAGTCTGCTCGTGGCGCTGACTTTGGTGCCTGCTGGCGCTTCCACTGTGCTGCGCCGCCAGCCCGCTAAAAAGAATAAGACGTTTGACCGGCTTAATCATGCCTATCAGCGTTCTTTGTCCTTTACACTCAAACATAAGAGTTGGGTTATCCTTGTCGTTGTAGCGCTTCTTGGCGTCAGCCTCTATGGCGCTTCCCAGCTGGGCACAGAGCTCTTCCCCGCCAACGATATGGGGCAGCTTACCCTATCTGTTACGCTGCCGGAAGATGCCACAGAGCAGCAAGCGCGGGATACACTGGGCCAAATCTCCGATATACTGATGCAAAATGAAAATGTGGATACGGTGGGTGTCTTGGGTTCCTCCGGAAGTTCCAGCATGATGAGCATGGTGGGTGGCGACGCCACCAGCATCTATGTACTCTTAAAGGACGAGCGCAGTGCATCCACCACCGAGGTAGCGCAGCAGGTGCGTGAATCTACCCAGGACATCCCAGCGGAAATCAGCATCAATTCACAAGGGGCGGATCTGTCCTCTATGACAGGCGATGCGATTGCCATTGAAATTTATGGCCAGGAGCTGGATGATCTGCGTCAAAACGCTCTATCTGTGGCAGAGATGCTTTCTCAGGTGGAGGGTGTAACCGAAATAGAGGATGGCCTTGGCAAAAAAACACCAGAGCTGCGCATTACAGTGGATAAAACAGAGGCCATCAAAAACGGCCTGACCACCGGCCAGGTATATGCCGCCGTGCAAGCGGAAATCAAACAGCCCAGCGCTGCCTCTTCCCTAACGCAGGACGGCACCACGTACGATATCTATGTAAATAGTGGCAAGACCGTGGATAAGCAGGCGCTGGAATCTCTCAAAATCGAAAACAGTGAAGGAAAATCCATTGCCCTGAAAGAAATCGCTTCCTTTACCACCGAAGAAGGGTTCGACAGCATTTCCCGCAACGGGCAAGAGCGTTACGTCACCGTATCTGCGCAGCTTAGCGAGGGCTATAACATCGGTAAAGTCAGCCAGACGGTACAGGCTCAACTGGACGAGATGGATCTGTCTGGCGGCTGCCGGGTACAGCTGGCCGGGCAAAATGAGATGATTGAGGAGACCTTTTCCAACCTATTCCTTATGATGGGGTTGGCGATCATCTTTATCTACCTGGTGATGGTGGCCCAGTTCCAGTCGCTGCTCAGCCCGTTTATCATCATGTTCACCATTCCGTTGGCGTTCACCGGCGGTCTGCTTGCTCTGATGATGACTGGCAATCCTATCAGCACCGTAGCGCTCATCGGCTTTATCATCCTGGCGGGCATTGTGGTAAACAACGGCATTGTATTTGTGGATTATGTCAATCAGCTGCGCAGTCAGGGTATGGATACCAAAGAGGCGCTCTTACGGGCAGGTCAAGATCGTCTGCGTCCCATTTTGATGACGGCGCTTACCACCATCATCGCCATGTCCACCATGTGCTTTGATCCCAGCGCAGGCGCGGCCATGATGCGCCCCATGGCCATCACTACCATCGGCGGGCTGCTGTATGCTACAGTGCTGACGCTGTATCTGGTGCCGGCCCTGTATATGGTAATGCACAAAAAGCCGCCCAAGCCCCGGGATCCAGAGGATGAGCCCGACGATGTTTTGTTCGTCGATATTCCTGCCGAAACGCAGACAGCGCCTTCCAGTGAGGAAGAAGGCGATCCATCGTGACAGATAAGCGTACCCTCATTTTGCAAACCACACGTGGCCTGCTCAATGATTATGACTATACGCAAATCACCATCAGCCAGATCGCAAAGGCATGCGGCATCGGTAAGGGCACGGTATATGAATATTTTCAAAGCAAGGAAGATTTGTTTATCCAGGTTATCGTCTCCTATACCGAGGAACAAAATCAGGTTCTTTGTCAACCTTTAGAGGCCGTTTCCCTTGCCCAGGCCATTTATGATATCGTGCTGCGGCTTTACGATATGTTTGAGCGTAACAGCGCCATGCCCAGCTTGTTTTTGGGCATTCTTCAGCAGCAGGGCCTGCCTGCTGAGATCTTGAATAAAGTATGTCATTTGCTGACGCCGCTTTGCAATTCCTTCATCAGCTATATACGCAGGCTTTGCCAAAATGCCGTGGCGCGTGGAGAATTGCGCTGCCTGCCAGATGAATTTGCCTTATCTTACATCAGCCTGGGCCTTGCAAGCTATATTGCGATGAAACACCATTCCGATCTCCCAAAAGAACTGCTGGCAGAAAAATGCACGCAAATGGTGCTGCGCCAGCTTCCCTTGGCAAAGGAGCCTTCCCATGCGTGAAACAAAAACAAATGTGATGCGTATCCTGGAAAGTTGGCATATCCCCTATCAGGCCCACCAATATGAAGCCAGAGGGCCTGTAGACGGCGTCACCGTTGCAGAGCATCTAGGCATCTCTGTGCAGAAGGTTTACAAAACGTTGGTTACCCATGATGAAAAAGGGCAATGCTATGTGTTCGTCATCCCCTGCCATAAGGAACTGGATCTCAAAAAGGCGGCGGCAGCGGTTGGTGTAAAATCCGTATCCATGCTGGCTGTGAAGGATTTACAGCGGCTTACAGGGTATATCCGTGGCGGCTGTTCCCCAATCGGTATGAAAAAGAACTATCCTACCGTGTTGGATCAGAGTGCCGCCGGCTTGCAGACCTTTCTCGTCTCGGCCGGGCGAATCGGGCGTCAGGTAGAGCTTTCGCCAACAGAGCTGGCAACGCGCCTGCCTGCAAGCTTTGCTTCTATCTGTCACAGTTAAATCAGAAAAAAGAAAGCACAGAGCAAACTCTCTGTGCTTTTCTGTCTCTTATTTTTCACTTTTTATGATATAATTTTTATTTATAGAGCACCGTATCGGCATCTTCGTTTACAGCGTTTATCATCGTCCTTAAAGGGGGGATCAACTATGAAAAAGCTTCGCTTGGCATCGTTTTGTTTTGCCGTTTTCTCTCTTGGCTCTCTCTGTGCCTGTACGCCCTCTGTTGCTCCTTCTGTGTCGCCATCAGCTTCCCCTTCTCCTACCGTCGCAGAAGCGCTTCCCTTTGGGGCAGAAGATTTAACCATCCAGGGCCTGAGATTGGGACAGTCCACCTTGGAGCAGACCAAAGAGCACCTGGGAGAAGGATATGATGAGTCCACCTATACCCTGGGGGTAGACCAGAGCCGCTTTACCTCTCTGATCAGCGACGCCATTACCTACACCTTTGTAGAGCAAAACGGTGTATTTATCCTTTCGCACATCAATATCAACGATCCTTCGATTCCAGGGCCGCGCGGCACCAAGGTAGGCGACAAAGAGGAGGCCATTTTGGAAAAGTTTCCGCAGAGCGAGCCGCCTGTTGTTGAGGAGGATACCGTAGTGCTGTACCGGGCGAATCCAGAAACCCAAACAGGCGTCAGCATTCCGCCTTGCGGCCTGAATACCGGAGACCAGATCGCATATTACGCACCGATTCAGCCCTATGCATTTGATCCCGCAGATGAGCAGGCCGCTCTTCAGTTTGACCTGGCTACAGACACAAACTATGCCTTGTTCTATGAGATCTCCGAAGGCGTCGTTACCGCTATTTATTTGCGGTATGGATCGGATCAGGATGCCGAATAAAAAAGCAGCCCGTTGGCTGCTTTTTTATTTATGTACGTTTGATAACAACTGTCTCCATCGACTCAATGGCTTCTTTGACCAAACGGTCCATCTCCAAATTCTTTTCCTCTGCCTCTACCGCTTCTAGCGTTGGCTTTGTGGCTGGGTGCTTTGGCACAAATACGGTACAGCAATCCTCTCCCGGGCGAATGGAGATGTCAAAGGTCCCGATCTTGCGCGCTTGTTCAATGATCTCGGTTTTATCCATGCCGATCAATGGGCGAAATACAGGCATATCCGAAACCGCATCCGTAGTACAGATGGCTTCAATGGTTTGGCTGGCTACCTGCCCTAGGCTTTCCCCGGTAATCAGCGCCTGCTCCCCATCCCGATGCGCCACCGCCAGTGCAATGCGCATCATGCAGCGGCGCATGATGACGGTCAGCAGCTCATGCCTGCATTTTTCATAAATGTTTTCTTGAAACTCCGTAAACCGTACCAGATGCAACCGTACCGGGCCGCAGTAACAGGCCAGGCGTTTGGCCAGGTCCTCTACCTTTTGCTGCGCCGCTTGCCCTGTATAAGGTGGGCTCATAAAGTGCATGGCGGTCACCGTCATCCCGCGTTTTGCCATCGCATAAGCCGCCACCGGGCTATCAATGCCGCCGGACAGCATCACCATGCCTTTGCCGCTTGTGCCGATGGGCATACCGCCTACAGCCTCCCTGGCGCTGGCATATACATATGCGCTGTCTCTCACCTCTACCTGTACCGTAATTTGCGGATGATGCACATCCACCTTGACGTTTTCCATCGCCTCCAAAATACGGCCGCCCACCTCGCGTGCAATGCCCTGGCTGTTTGGGAAAAAGGACTTGTCCTCCCTGCGGGCACGCACTTTGAATGTGCAGGCAGTCAGGCCCCTATGCGCCATGGCGTCTTTTAGCTCCATGATGGCAGCTTGGGCCATGGCCTCCAAGGTCTTGTCCACCTGGGCCGCGGGGCTGACCCCCACGACGCCAAAGGTGTTGGCGCATTGCTCTACAACCTCTGCTTCCGCCTCCGGCGCAAATCCGGATACAAAAACTCTGCCCTGCATTTCCCTGACTTCGCAATGCAGGCCTTCCAGGTTATTCGCCAAACGCTGACGCAAAAGCCGCTTGAAAAACGGACGATTCAACCCTTTCAGATGGATCTCTCCATATTTGACCAATACCAATCGCTGTTCCATTTTATCTCCTTACAAACCTCCTGATGCGCGCCACACTTTCCTCGACCGCATCCGCTACAATTTCCGCCTGCTCCACCGTATTCATACAGCAGAAAGAAAACCTTAGCGTGCCCTGCGCCACCTGCGGCGGTACACCCATGGCGCGCAATACACGGCTCTCTCCCTTTTTATGCGAGCTGCACGCGCTGCCTGTGCCCACATAGATATACTTTTCTTCCAGCGCATGCACCAAGGTTTCTCCTCTTGTGCCTTCAAACGACATAGAAAGGATATGCGGCGCACCCTCTTCTGCCGGCGGGCCGTTCAAATGTGCGCCCGGAATGCGGACTAGCCGCTGATAAAGCGCCATTTTTACCGCCCTCATCTGTTGCACATACGCATCCCTATGCTCGATATACTGTCTCAATGCCGCGCCTAGGCCCGCAATGCCCGCAATGTTTTCCGTACCGGCACGATAACCATGCTCCTGGCCTCCGCCAACCATGACGGGCTGAATGCCGCATCCACGGCGTACATACAACACACCCGTTCCCCTTGGTGCATGGAATTTATGCCCGCTGATAGAATAGGCATCCACCAATCCGCCTGGAAATCTCAGCTTGGGAAAAGCCTGTACGCCGTCACAATGAACGATACATTGTGGCGCAATGCTCTTCGCTGTGCGGGCCAGCGCTTCAATATCGTTCACAGCTCCCGTTTCGTTGTTGACCTGCATAATGGAAACCAGCCTCGTATTCGGCCGCATCGCCGCCCGAAGCGCCTCCGTGGTTACTTCGCCTCTCCGGTTTGTGGGCAGCAGACTAACCTGCGCACCGCGCTGCTGTTCCAGGTAGCGGAATGTTTCATATACGCTGCTATGCTCGCTTTGATCGGTAATCACATGCGCGTGCATCATGCGCTGCGGCACTGCCCCCATGATGGCGTCCACATTGGATTCTGTGCCCCCCGAGGTGAAGATGATCTCTTCCTCCTTTACCCGCAGCTCCTTGGCAAAATCAGCCCTTACCTCCGACAATAAATTGGAAACTTTTACCGCCGGCGCATATAGGGCCGAGGGATTATAATATACCTCCGTCATACACGACAAAACCGCCTGTTTTGCGCACTCAAACGGCTGTGTTGTCGCGCTGTTGTCAAAATAAATCTCCATACCGTTCCTCCAGTTTTTTATTTTACCATGCGATAGCAATTATCGGCAACAATCGCCCAAAAGCTTTTTTTTATTTGCCCGTTCTGATATAATATATGAAAATGTAAAGAATAGGGTGTGATGTTATGCGTTGTCCTAGATGCAATGCCACGGTGGACGATTCCGCTTTGGTATGCCCGGAATGCGGGCTGCAATTCTCGGATACCGAATCTACCATAGAGACGGAAGTGGAAACTGCAAGCCAGGCCGCAGCGCCGGCGGAGGCTTCCTCTGTCATAGATTCTGATACGGAAGATAAGACGCACGCTCCCTCTGTGGAGAAGGAAAGCGCTCCTGAAAATGCGTCTTCGGAGAACAGCGAAGAGCAGACCCCTGCTTTGTCTCGAAGGGCTAGGGCAGAAGCCACGGAAGCTGCCAAAAAGGAAAAGCGTACAAAAGTAAAAAAAGAGCGTAAGGTGGCAAGAGAGCCTCGCCGTAAGAAAAAAGAACCGCAAACGCTGAGCCGCATTGAGCAAAAGGAACTAGATGCTCAGCGTAAAAAACGGAACCGTCGCAGGGCATGGCTGATCGTGGGGATCGTCATCGTCGTTCTTGGCATTCTTTTCGTTTTCGTCAACAACTATGTGCAAAGCCATTATGATTCCTGGTCGCAGATGCTGCGTTTGGAATTTGGCATTGGCAGCCTACCGACGCCGGAAAAGGCAACGGTGGAATCCATCACCAATGCCGACGGTAAGCCCGCGCGTAAAATCACCGTGCAGGGCATGAGCCCCGATGTGCTTTTGATTAAGTCCATGGATAATCAGCGCGTAACCTTTGTCAACGGAGAGGCCACCATTACGGTGCCGGATTCCTACTTTATCCCTAAGGAGATCACCACAACGGAAACGGATTTCCCCGTCACATTGGATATGGTCATTTTGGATAACCGCGGCAACGAGGTGCAGGTGCCATGTGATCCGTTTACCATTGAGATTCCCCAGGCGCAGGCTTCGGAGATGAATCCGCCTACCGATACTTACGAAACCAGCGATCCCAACTTGACGCTGTCCTTCAAGTGTTCGCCAGACAGTACCATCTACCTCAACGGCGAACAGCGTACCGAGGATATTTCAAGTGGCCAGTTCTCCGTTTCCCTGCCCTTGAGCATGGGGGAAAATACCTTTGATTTGGAAGTGCGCGCGCCTTACAGCGCGGCAAATAAGCATCATTTGGTCATCAATCGTGTGCTGCCGGCCGCCGGTGTTTCCTTTAACGGAGCCATTGGCGCACGAACCACTGACGCTCGGCCAAAGCTGGATGGGAAATTTGAAGCCGGCGCAACGCTCTCTCTTGTCAGCGGAAAGGGAAAGCTGAATGTCAATACGCAGAACAATACCTTTTCTATTGAGTGCGATCTCTCCGGCTATGGCGACCATACCTTTACCATCAAAGCAACCAAGGAAGGGCTGCGTGATGGCGAACTGACCTGGACCATTGAGCGCATCCCGGATTCCACGAGCTATGTAAAGCAATGTAAGGAAGCGGATGTGGCTAAGGTCGTGGATAACCCGAAAGCATTTGTGGGGACGCCGCTGTGCTTTAGCGGTACAGTGCAAGCCGTAGAATCACAAAAGCTAACGCTTTCCTTTGTTAGCGGCCAGACCATGACCTTCTCCTACAAAGGCGATACCCAATATGCGGTAGGAGATAATGTGAAGGTCTACGGGCAGCTTTTGTCAGCCAACGATGATAAGACCTATGAAGCACGTGCTTTTTTCATCGTAAAATAAATTATATCTAAAAAGGGCTGGATGGTTTCATCCGGTCCTTTTTCTATGCTTTGCAGTAATTTTCCTTTGTTAACTCCATGTTTTTCTGAAAATATGGAGTATAATAAAAGGCGTATTAGAAAGGATGATCCTTAATGGACCAAAATACAAAAATCGGGCTGGTATTGTCCGGCGGCGGCACAAAGGGAGCCTATCAAGCAGGCGTATATAAGGCCATGGAGGAGCTTGGCCTAATTCCTCATATCAAAGCCATTGCCGGCACCTCTATTGGCTCGTTCAATGCTCTGCTTTTTTCCTGCGGTACGGTGGATCCTTTTGCTTTATGGAAAACCATTACGTTTTCTACGCTTTTGCAGTATGTGGATCCCAAGTCCCCTCTGGCCAATTTGTTCAACCAAATGAAAAGCAAGGTATTCAAAACACAGACAGAGGACACGCAGGAGGAAAACGATTCGCGCGCGCTTTTAACGCAGCTCAATCAAAGCGGATTGGGCCGCCCCATGCTTGATCTTTACAAGGCATTGGTCACGGAGAATACCGATTTGAGCCGACTAGATACTCTCGGTTATCCGGTATTTGCCTGTGCCTATGATATAGAGGCGCATTGCCCTGTCTACTTTGATCTGACCAAGCAATCCAAAGACCTTGTTACGGAGATCGTGTTGGCTTCCTGCGCTGTGCCCCATGTTTTCCCCGCTATTCCCATTCATGGGCGCATGTACGCAGATGGCGGCGTCAATGATCCCCTTTATCCCGTCGCCAACGCCGACAACTGCCCCGCCATTGCCCTGTCAGCCACCGAGCTGGATATGCTGATCCTCATCCATTTGCATGAAAATGAGCCCGTAGATCTGGCCTTTTTTGACGGCAAGCCTATTGTACACCTCTTTCCCTCCCAGCCGCTAGAACGCGTATCCGGAAGCGGATCGTTTGATATGACTCAGCATACATTGCTGCGCAGGCTAGCACTTGGGTACGAAGATGGGAAAAGGGTGCTTTCTCCGCTTGTTTTGTAAATACCATTCATAAAAAAACACTGCTAATACGCAGTGTTTTTTTATTATTTCACTTTGCCAAACAGCCGTTCATATTTCTCATTCTGGCTAGGACTGTGGGTAGCATAGCCAATCGGCAGCTTATCTTGGCAAGCTTGGTTTACCTTTTCTGCCCCTGCTTCCCCAAAAGCGCCGCATAGCTCGATCAAATCCACCTTATCTTCCTCGGCCCATTGCTTAGCCACTTGGCAGGCCTGCTCCAGGTTATCTACTGCCACGATATAGGTTTCATCTTGCCCATGGCAAAAATATGCATTGTGGATTTTCGGATCGTAGCCCTCGTGCATTTGGATGTACCCAAACCGGAACTTTTTCATCTTGCTTTCACCCTTTCTTTTTGCAGCCTTTTTGGTCTTTTATTATATCATACTTATTCTCGCTGTAAAAAAACGAGGGCCGAAATATATCCGGCCCCCTATCAATAGCTGCCTTTTCCCAAATGGGATCTGCACGGCAGAAATGCCCTGCACAGGGGAGATGCCCGTTGTGCAGAAAGCAGGTGCGGCAGCAACACCTTTTTATTTATGTACAAACTGCAGCGCATCTTCCAGCGGCACAGTATGCCTCAGCTTTTGATAAATATTTCTTTGCACACTCTCTTTGGGCGCCTTTTGCGCATCCATCCATGCCTGTATTGCCTGTAAACAGCTTTCCTTGGCCCGCGGGCCGTTTTCCGTGCAATGATGAAACGAGATTTGCGGCAGGGTAAAAACGATTCGCTGCTCCTGGATCTCATAATACACCGTCAGCTTCTCCTTGCGGTATTGCGCCAACTTCCCCGCAAGATTTACTGCGCCCACCGTTTCCAGCTGTTCCACATGCCCACAGGAAATGCACAGAAAAATCCTCTCATTCATCCGATTCCCCTGGCTTACCGTACCGCATTCTGGGCAGCGGCTAAACAAACCCCTGGCACTGACAAGCACAGCGGGCGGCATACCGCAAAGCTCTGTACGGTATCGCAGCCTTCCCGCCAAACGATTGTAGCTTCTTACCGTCATCTGCGGCGCTGTGAACATATCCAGGCTGTCGTTTCTTGTTACCAGGTTTGCCAGCACGATACGGGCTTTATGCTCTTTTGCCAAGGCCAATACCTGCTCTGATAACCGGCGCTCTCTATGCTCTCCCGGTTCCTCTTGCAAATAGCCAGTACGCAACACAGCCCCTTGTTCACTGCAAAGTGCATAGCAGAGCGTATGCTCTATGCCTCTGGAAACCCCCAGTGTCGTCCTAACGGATTGTGCCTGCCTCGGCGCAATCCACAGCCTTACATGTAAGTAATATTTGCCATCGCGCTGCACCAACTCTGCACTTTTGGCAGAAGCCGTTCCATTTTGCAGCCACAGCAGATGCTGTTTTTGCCAACCGCCTATCTCCAGCGGATACAGCTGATAGCAGTAAGGACGCCTACTCTGTTTTAAGATTTTATCGCTGGTAAGGTAGCGCAGCTTCCCTTGGCGCCGCGGCGGTGTTTGCCTAGCCTGCTCGGCATTGAAAAGATAGAGTTTTGCGTAGTATCTATCCTGTATTTCATCGTACAGCAATGCATAATTTCTTGTTTCGCTATACCGGCAAAATAACAGCGGCCTTTGCCTATGATAGCGTTCCAACCAATAATCCAAAGTACGAGGGGCAATTGGCTCTTTCCGCATCAAAAGCTGCGTTAAGTCCTCGTCATTGCTTTGCAGCATCGGGTACCGTTTTCCACTTCCCTTTTGCTTTTGCACGGTATAAAGATAGAGCGTCTTTGCCACATCACGCTTTAACGCATCCTTAAACGGCTGTACGCCCAGCTGATCTACCTGCGGCATATATAGGTTGATCTGCCTGGCAATCTCTGCTTTGCTGCATATATGCCCCTCAATTTTGGGTCGCACGCATCTGAGCAGGCGCTCAAACGCAGAAGCATATCGATCCATTGCATCTTCCAGCTGCCGCTTTTTATGCTCTGTCGGAGACAGCAGCTTAAGCGATACAGTACAATATGGCATAGCGCTGTCCCCCTTTCTATCAAAAAAACGCCAGCGTAACCTGCTTATCCAAATCTCGCAGGCATTGGGCAATATCGTGAACCAGCCGCAACTTCATTGTAAGATCCAACGGCATGTCCGGGTCATCATACGCAGGATTCAGCGCACGGCCCACCAAAAATTTTACGCTTGTGCTCTTTTGCACCAGCAGCTGTGCCAAAAGATAGGCGCCATCCCGCCCCTGCTGCAAAACGCGGTCGCGCCCGGTATCGCCGGCAGCATAGGCCCGCATTAGCTCCAGCGCACGGCCCATGGTCACAACGCCTTCCGTCACGAGATCTACGCCTTCTATCTTTGCCACCGGAGGGATCTCTGGCGTAATATAGTCCAGCTGCGTAGTTAGTGCACGGCCGCTGACCTTGGAGACGATCTTACTGGTCGTACCGCCGCACACGACTTTGTTTCCCTCAAAGGATAACAGCGTATCCACCAAAAAGCGATCCTGCTCCCTGTTTTGCGGCGGCCCAACCATCACGCAGGTCTGGCTGGGAATTCTGGCCCTGCAAACGCAAACGCTGGTGTCGTCCCGAATCGTTTGGTTATACAGGCTTTTGCAGGCCTGCAAAAGTAGATTCTGCAAGGTACGCGGACTCTTATCACGCAAAACTGCATTTTCCATATAGGTTGCCACATTTTCCCAGCGCCAACCAAGGTCCAAATACGAACCCAGCCCCGCATGCGTCACGCCGTCGCTCATCAAAACGAATACGTCTTCCGGGCAGATGGAAAACCGCGCTTGGCGAACGCATTTACCCGCTACATCACGCTCTTCATAAGGAATCTCCACTCGCTTTCCAGCGCGCAAAAGCAGCATCGGCGGATTATCATACTCCACCAGATAGGCCTGCCCCGTGACCCCCAGCTCTAAAAAGGTAAAGGTAGAGTATGCCAGGTGCCGTTCGCTGCATACAGGCAGCGTAGAGGCAATGGTTTCCAGCACATCCTCCAGTTCTGCCCCTTGCGTTAGCATGGTGGCCACGATCTTACTTGTTAAAGACGCTAAAATATTGGCCTTTACACCGCTGCCCAGCCCATCTGCAAGCACAAGATAGGTCTTATCCTCGCGTTTTACGATTTCAACCTTATCGCCGCACAGCTCTTCGCCCTGCTTATGCAAATGGCCCGTACTAGTTTCAAAATACAGCTTCATTGCCTGGGCTCCCGCAGAATAGACTGCTTTAGCTTTGTAAGCGCCATTTTGGTTTCTCCCGTTGTCTCTCCCAAAAGGCTGGCGATTTCCTGCGCTACACGCATTTGCTTTTCAATTACGCGCTGCGCCGTTTCCACAGTTTCTCCTCGCAGCAGTTCCAGTTCATGCCGTTTTCGTTCTTCTTCTGTAATATCCTTTAACAGCAGCAAGCAATCTCCATTTGGCAACGGCACTACGCTCTGCTCTACGATATGCTTTTGGTCTTCCGTCGCGGTGGTTTGTTCCAACAACAGGCGGCCGCTTTGCTGTACCTGTTTATATGGCACCTTATTCAAAAGCGATTCGATGTGTGCCCCTTTCAGCTCATCTGCCATATCCAAAAACAATGCTTTCGCCGCCGCATTGGCTTCCAAAATATATCCCTTATCATTGAGAAGTACAATGCCGTTCGGCGTATGCTCCAGGATCAAGTTGGACATGGATTCTGCCTTTTCTCGCATGTATGGCAAGCACATAAATAGATCTGCTTTGCCCTGGAAAACAGCGATTGCCTTTTCCCGACAGGTCGAATAGCCGCAGGTGCCGCAATTCAGGCAGTCCTGTTCCTTACGTTTCCCCAACTTTTCCAAAATCAGCTGAATCTGGGCTTCGGTGGGCTGTTTTCGTTTGATCGGCTTTGCGTGATATTCTGCCAAAGCGTCCACTTTGGCATTTTCTGTCAAAGGAGCGGGCCCTTCCATTCTTTTGCGCGCACGCTCTACCACCTCTTCACGGGCCAACACCAGCGGCAAACCCAACCCTTCCATCCCGGGCCCGCCCAAACAGGACCCGGTACAAGCGGACATCTCGATAAAATAGCCTTTCATACGATGTGTGCGCATGGCCTCCAACGTCTGCATACAGCGATCCAGGCCATCAACAGACAAGCATCGGTACCTTTTTCTGGCACGCACATCCAACGTGCTTACAATTCCGCCCGGCACTGGGTACAGTCTGCTTTTTGTCTGCTGTATTTCCGCCGCTTTTTCGTCGCTTTCCAAAAGCTCTATCCCGGCCTCTTTCATCCATTGTTGAAGCTCTGCCAAGGTTAAAACGGCAAACAGATCTCCCCGTTTGCCCGTTTCCAGCTTCTTTGCAAAGCAGGGGCCGATAAACACCACCTTAGCCCTGTTTCCATATATGGCATGGATCATTCTGGCATGTACTGTAGAAGGGGAAGCCACAGGCGCCAAATACTGTGTCAATTCCGGATAATGCTTTTCTACCAATGCAATGATGGAGGGGCAGCAAGTGGATAGGATATTCTCCATTTTACCTTCCTGCATCAGCTGCTCATACTGCCGGCTGACCTCTGTGGCCCCGATGGCCGTTTCCTCTACCTGGGCAAATCCCAATCGTTTTAATGCGTTTGAAAGTACAGCAAAGCTGACCCCCTGAAATGCAGCAGCATAAGAGGGTGCCAGCGATGCAATTAGCTTTTGATGATTTTGAACAGCGGTCTGTACCGTTTCCAGATCGCTCTTTATTTGTTTTGCATTTTGCGGGCATACCATCGTGCATCTGCCGCACAAAATACATTCATTATCGATGACCCTTGCTTGTTCGTTTTGAAATGAAATGGCCTTCACGGCGCAATACCGGATACATTTATAGCAGTTTTTGCAATTTGCAGGCTGAAACTCAATGAATCCCATCTATGCGCCTCCCCTCTCTCATTTGGTTAAAGGCAATACCTTCCCTTTCATCAAGCTTGGGACGTCCTCAGGCACCACATGCGTCAACTTTTCTTCGCCGATTTTAACGCATACGCCGTTGACGCAGTCTCCCATGCAAAAATCCGCCTTCAACGCTACTTTATCGCCCAAGTGTTGGGCTTCGATCTCTTTTTTGAATGCTTCCGCCACGCCATAGGAGCCCTTTACATGACATGTACTCCCCACACAAACGGTAATTTCTACCAAGCCTATCCCTACTTTCTATATTTTTCATCATACAGAATACAGAAAAAAAGGCAAAATTTCAATTCCCATTTCTAAAAGCAAAACAGACGCGCCCAATGGCGCGCCTGTTCTATGCGTATCCGTGCTTATTTCGCGCCGTGATAATGTACATGCAGCAGCTCATGTTCTTTTCCTTTGAGCAAGCCCTTGTACAGATCCTGTACCGTCATGTTTTGCTGAGAAGTCTTGATATAGCTCAGGCGATCCGCCTCATACAGGCCGTCCGCCCGGCGCTGGCCGGCCCTGCGGAATGCATAGGGCTGTCCACCGCCGCATACGCAGCCATTGGGGCACGCCATGACCTCTACAAAATGATACTGCTTTTCCCCGGACTGTATCTTCTCAATCAACTCATCCGCATTTTTCAGGCCATTGACAATGGCGATGTTTACCTGCATGCCGTTATAATCCACCGTACATTCCTTTACACCCTTGAGCCCACGCACACCGGTAAAGGCAATTTGATGCAATTTTGCTGCGGGTTGGTCTGCCATGAGATAGCGAAGTACCGCTTCTGTTACCCCACCCGTTACGCCAAAAATAACGCCTGCGCCGCTGTTGATGCCAAACGGTAGATCGACAGCCTCCGGCAACAGCTCGGTAAAGGCAATGTTGGCCTCGCGGATCATCTTGATGAGTTCCTGCGTCGTGATGACATAATCGATGACTGGTTCCCCGTTTACCTTGAATTCATCCCGGGCTGCCTCTCCTTTTTTCGCCGTACAAGGCATAATAGCTACATTGACAATCTTTTTCTCATCATCCTTATAGAATTCCTTGATGACAGATCCAAACATCTGCATCGGTGATTTGCAAGAAGAGATATTTTCCATCAACTCAGGATGTTTGAATTCCGCATGCTTGATCCATCCCGGGCAACAGGATGTGAACAGCGGCAGCTTCCCGCCGTTTTTCACGCGATCCAAAAACTCGTTGGATTCCTCCAGCACCGTCAGGTCCGCACCCGTAACAGTATCAAAGACCAGGTCAAATCCCATCTTACGCAGCGCAGCCACAATCTGCCCCATGGTATTTTCCCCAATCTTGGTGCCCAAATCCTGGCCAATGCCCACACGCACGGCCGGCGCAATCTGCGCGATAACCTTGGTATTGGGATCGCTCAACGCATTCCATACCTTCTGCGTATCGTTTTTCACCACGATGGCCCCTGTCGGGCACACAGCCGAGCATTGTCCACACCCAATACAATTGGTGTTTGCAATGGGCTCGTTGAATGCAGTCATGACCTCCATCTTAGAGCCGCGGAAAGCAAAATCAATCGCCCCTACATTTTGTACCTCGTTGCACATACGCACGCAGTCGCCACACAAAATACATTTGGTAGGATCTCGGAAAATAGACGGTGAAGAATCGTCGATCCTATCCTTCTTCTCCTCCGGCTTTTCAAAGCGCAGTCTGTCGATGCCAAACCGCTTGGCCAGCTCCTGTAGGCGGCAATCTCCGTTTTTCTCACAAGTCGTACAAGAGCTACAATGATTGGAAAGCAGTAGCTCCAAAATCATCTTGCGATATTTCCGAAGCTTTGGCGTATTGGTATAGATTTCCATCCCCGCACGCGGCGGCGTAGAGCAAGCCGCTTCCATACCGCCTCTGCTGTTTTCCACCATACACATCCGGCAGGCGCCGTATACGGATAGTTCGGAATAATAGCAGAATGTTGGCAGCTCGATCCCGGTTTTACGGATCAGATCCAATAGATTCTTTTCTCCGTTGATCTCCACCGGCATGTTGTCGATCATCATAAATTGTCCGCTCATCTTCTCATTCCTCCCTGATGGCCGCAAAGGCGCACGATTCTATGCAGGTACCGCATTTGATACATTTTTCCTGATCGATGACAAAGGGCTTTTTGATCTCCCCAGAAATAGCACCCACCGGACATAGGCGGGAACATTTTGAGCAGCCGCGGCACTTTTCAGGATCAATGGTGAATTTCTTCAGCTTCTGGCACTGTTTGGCCGGGCAGTTATGGTCAAAAACATGCGCTTCGTACTCATCGCGGAAATTCTCTATCGTGCTGACTACCGGGTTGCCTGCACTCTTGCCAAGGCCGCACAGCGCGGTGGCGGAAACAGTCTGCGCCAACTCCATCAGCAGATCAATATCATCCGGCTGTCCTTTGCCTGCTACAATGCGTTCCAAAATTTCCAGCATCCGCTTGGTGCCTTCCCGGCAAGGTACGCACTTGCCGCAGGATTCATTCTGCGTAAAGCTCATAAAGAACCTAGCCACTTCCACCATACAGCTGTTTTCATCCATCACCACCATACCGCCGGAGCCAATCATGGCATTTACCTTTTTCAAAGAATCGAAGTCCAGAGGCAGATCCAAATGCTTTGTCGTCAAACATCCGCCCGACGGGCCGCCGATCTGCACAGCCTTTAGCTGCTTGCCGCCACGGATACCGCCGCCAATATCGTAAATGATCTCGCGCAGCGTCGTGCCCATCGGCACCTCGATCAGCCCGGTGTTTTCGATATTGCCGGTCAAAGCAAATGCCTTTGTGCCGGGGCTTGTCGGCGTACCGATCTTCAAAAACTCCTCGGCACCCTTCAAAATGATGGGCGGCACATTGGCAAACGTCTCTACGTTATTTAGTACCGTCGGCTTGCCAAATAGGCCCTGTTCTACTGTGCGAGGCGGCTTTACGCGCGGCATGCCGCGCTTACCTTCGATAGAGGCCGTCAAGGCAGAGCCCTCTCCGCAGACAAACGCCCCTGCGCCACGGTTGATCTGAATGGTAAAGTTATGGCCACTGCCTAAAATATTTTCGCCAAGCAGGCCGTATGCTTCCGCCTGTTCGATGGCGGTTTGCAGACGGGAAACCGCCAACGGATATTCTGCGCGCACATAGATATAGCCTTTGTTAGCGCCCACTGCGATACCGGCAATCATCATGCCTTCCAGCATACGGTGCGGATCGCCCTCCATGATACTGCGATCCATAAAGGCGCCGGGATCGCCCTCGTCGCCATTACATACGATGTATTTTTCATCGCTGTTCTGTCTTCTTACCTGTGCCCATTTACGGCCCGTCGGGTAGCCGCCGCCGCCGCGGCCGCGCAGGTTTGCCTTTTCCACCTGTTCTACGACCTCTTCGCCGCTCATATCGAACAGCGCTTTTTCAAACGCACTATATCCACCCAGTGCCAAATATTCTTCCAAGGAATTGGCATCGATATGGCCGCAGTGCTCCAATACATTACGCGTTTGCTTTTTATAGAAAGGAATTTCTTCCTGCTGGCGATAGACCTGCCCGTTTTTCTTATACGCAAGGCGCTCGATGTATTCCCCACCCAGCACGGTTTTCTCCAGAATCTCTTCACAATCTTCCGGCTTTACCTTGATATACAGGTATCCGCCCGGCTCCAAGCGAACCAACGGCCCCATTTCACAAAAGCCGTGGCAGCCGCTTTTTTTCAGGCCGATAGATTCGTCGTGCGGCTCTTTTTCCAAGCGTACTTCGCAGCGAATGCCGCGTTCCTGCATCAGCTCTAAGAATCTATCATAAATTTTCAGCGAACCGCCGGCCACACAACCGGTCCCTGCACATATCAAGATTTTCTTGGTTTCCAGATCCAACGCTTTTTTGTACGCAACGCGCGCCTGATCCAGTTCCTGCCTGTTTTGGAATCTCATCATCATTTTCCCTCCCGCAGTTCTTGCACCAAGGCCACCACTTTTTCCGGCGTCATAGACGGATGCACAGTATCGTTGACCATCAGCACCGGTGCTAAGCCACAGGCACCCAGACAGGATACCGTCTCTACCGTAAAGACAAAATCATCCGTTGTTGCCTGCCCTTCCTTTAGGTTCAAAGTCTCACGCAGCTTTTCCAAGATCGGAATGGACTTGCGAACGTGACAGGCAGTCCCATTGCATACCTTGATCACATATTTTCCCTTTGGTTCCAACGAAAAGTTTTCATAAAACGTAGCCACGCTGTAAATGTTGGCCGTCGTCATTCCCAGTTCTTTGGAAAGATAGGGGAAAATTTCCCTGGGTAGATACCGGTAAGTCTCCTGCACATCTTGCAGGATGGCGATGATATTGCTTGCTTGTCTGCCATGCTTTGCCAGAATTTCATCCATTTGCTTTGCGTCAAAGGAATCGTTCATGCCATTCCCTCCCAAAAGATTGTGTAAAATTTGTCGAATTATTTTATCAAACCGTATTGAATAATGCAATTCCCTTTACACAATTATCGTATAAAATCTTTGTAAAAACTATGTTTCAGAATATTTTCACCGTTATTTTTCATACCGTATTTATAATGTAATATCTTTTGGAAAATTTTTCTTTTTTTCATTTTTGTGTTTGACGATTTTTGTCAGCCTTGCTAGACTATGTTCGTTTGAGCGGCAAGGCTATGCCAAATGCCGTTTATATAGCCGGCATTTGAGCGACAAATGCCGTGCAGACTGTCAGTTTCGACAGTGAAGAACATCACTTCCTCGTTTCTCTATACAATCCCTTCAAAGGCCGGTATGATCACATGCCGGCCTTTACCCTTTGCCTTTTTTTACCGAACCGGATTTTATTGAACCTCTCATGCTCCCTGTGCTAAAATAAGCGTAGCTTAAGAAATTTTTATGTCCTATATAATTTGGATAAAGGGTGACAAGTTTGGGACGTACCGTAACAATCTCCTTTTGGGTGGCGTTTGCGCTTTCCCATTTTTATTTGGGGTTTCGCTTATATACATGGGTGCTGGCGCCAGTTTGCCGCTTTCCTCTCTGGATTTTAGCATGCTTGATGCTGTTTTTGGGTGGTTCTTTCCAGGTAGGGCATAATGCACGCAAATGGCCGCTATGGCTTCGGCGCTTTCTCATTGCGGTAGGCGGTCATTGGGCCGGAGCGCTTCTTCCTTTGCTTTTGGGGTTCGTGGGGTTGGATGTGCTGCGTCTCCTCTTCCTGCTAGGAGGCCTCGTATTTCCACCCTATTTGCTGTTTTACGCTTCTTTGGCTATTCTTGCAACTGTTTCCCTTTTGTTGATTTGGGGGACGCTGTGTGCCGTTAGGCCGCGTGTAACACGCTATACCATCCCCGTTCATAAAAAGGCCGGCACGCTTTCTTCTCTACGTGTTGCGCTCGTATCGGATGTGCATTTGGGCGTTTCTATCGATGCAAAACAGCTTCGTGCAATGTGCAAAGCCCTCCAAGATTTATCCCCGGATCTGATTCTAATAGCTGGCGATTTGCTGGATTCCGGCCTGCCGGGGCTGCACGACGCCGACAAAATTCAATCTGTGCTTTCGGGTTTGCATGCGCCGCACGGGGTCTATATCTGTCTTGGCAATCATGATGTACGCGGTGGTGTTACGACCGAAGAGACCATTCGTTTTTTCCAACGCTGCGGGCTCTCTGTGCTACACGACAGTGCCGTACATATCCTGGGTTCCTATACCCTGATTGGCAGAGCCGACTATGGATTTTCCAAAACTGCTGGTGCTCCGCGCGCTTCGGTAGCGGAACTCGTCCTCGGCGCCGATCCGGCACAGCCCGTTCTCTTGGTAGATCATCAGCCCAACCAGCTTGTCCAGGCAGCGGATGCCGGGGTAGACGTACAGTTTTCCGGCCATACTCACCGAGGACAAATGTTTCCCATCTCGCTTTTAACAAGACGTCAGTTCGAAACGGATTTCGGGTTATGGAAATACGGCCAGTTCACCGCTGTTGTCTCTTCTGGATATGGCACTTGGGGGCCGCGGCTGCGCCTTGGCTCTCATTCAGAGCTTGTATTGGCAACACTCGTCTTTGATACATAAAAAGCAGCGGTGATCCCGCTGCTTTTTTAGCAAAATATTTCAAAGATTCCAATGCCAATCATGCAGGCTGCCGAAACCGAATCCAACAGCCGGGTGGTCATTTTCTCCCGTACACGGCATCCCGCCAAATTGCCCAACCCAACGGTCAAAAAGCTGAATGTTGCAATCGAAGCGCCTAGCCATATTGGCGGCAACCCTGTAAGCCCTGCCCCCAAAGCTGCCGGGATGCAGTTTACTGCCAGCGTCAGTCCCAAAGCCATAGCAGATGTACGTCCGATAGAGGTTATTTGCTGCGCGTCATGTTTAGAAAAAAGCGTATACATGCCCATCGCAATCAAAAGTAGAGCGCCCAATAAATTGGCCGTTTTTTGTATTTCTGCGGCAAACAAGGAAGATGCCCAGCAAAGGACAAAGCTTACCAGGCCAGAGATTAAGGCAATACACGCGTTGATTCTAGTGCCTATCAGCCTTCCCTGGCATCCATACGCCATGCCGATACAAAGGTTATCCAGGTTGGTTGCAAGCGCTAAGATGAAGATGGAAACGCTGTGCACCCATATCACCCCCTTTATTGCACGCTATGCTACGCATAAAGCAAGGGTGAAAAAGAAAAAGCCCGCTTTGCGAGCTTTTTTCCTTAGTTAGGGAGCGTTCCCGACTCAAAGAACGTGACGCTTTCCAGCTTATCTCCGATCTGATCTGGCCACAGCACCTGTATGCTCTCCACAGTGGTATGCCCCTCTTCTTCTTGGATCTTCATCGCCGCCAAGACCCTAGAACCCTGAATATCCAGCGCTACTGGATAGTATTTCTCTCCATCTAGCTCGATGGTCTTATCCGGCATATTGATGGTAGCCCCGGCAAACTGAGCCCAGTCGCCTTGCCCTTGCTCGGCAATGGCCCCATCTTCCTTCATCAAGTTTTTTTCAACCAGCAGTGCTTTGGGATCCTGTCCCTCTACATCCGCTTGGTACAGGGCCTTAGCGGCTTGTTCCGCTACCAACAGCGGTTGCGTTTTGATGGTATAGGCATATAAACCATAGCATAGTCCGCCGGCCGCCACAATCATCACTGCCATATAGACTAGGCAGCGCGCCCTTTTCTTTGTATCCTTCGTGCGAAAACGGCGGCGGAGCATATAAAATACAATGGGAAGCAGCAGCATCACAAATATGATGATATATACATTGCGTGCATCAGACATGGTTTGTTCCTTTCCGCTTTACAGCACTTTATTCAAAAACGATTGGGTACGAGGGCTTTTGGGGTTGCCAAATACTTCGGCCGGGGTGCCTTCCTCTTCAATGATGCCCCCATCCATAAACAAGACTCGATTGGCCACTTCACGGGCAAAGCCCATCTCATGGGTCACGATGACCATCGTCATCCCTTCTGCGGCAAGTTGGCGGACAACCTCCAGCACCTCGCCTACCATCTCTGGGTCCAGTGCGCTGGTCGGCTCGTCAAAGAGCATGATCTCAGGATTCATGGCCAGGGCCCGCGCAATGGCTACACGTTGCTTCTGCCCCCCGGAAAGTCGGTTGGGAAACTCATTTTTCTTGTCCAAAAGGCCAACGCGATCCAGCAAAGACTCCGCCAGCTTATCCGCTGCATCCTGCTCCATACCTAGCACCTTGACCGGCGCCAGCGTGATATTTTTCAATACTGTCATATGTGGAAACAGGTTAAACTGCTGAAACACCATCCCGACCTTTTGTCTATACTTATCGATCTCCTTTTGGTGCTCCATCAGCTCTATGCCGTCAATGTAGATCTTGCCGGCCGTCGGCACCTCCAAAAGATTCAAGCAGCGCAAAAACGTGCTCTTTCCGCTGCCCGACGGGCCAATGACACACACGACCTCAGATTTATCAATCTTAGCATTGACGCCCTTTAACACCTCCAGGTCGCCAAAATACTTATGCAGATTTTCTACCTTAATCACTGGCCCTCATCCTCTTTTCTAGCCGCTCTGCAAACAGAGACAGTATCGTAGTCGTATAGAAATAGATGATCGCTACGACAATAAACGGCGTATACGCATCAAAGGTGCGGCTTCGTATGATATTGCCCATCCTTGTCAGGTCATCCAATGCAATGTATCCAGCGATGGCGGTTTCCTTCAACACCTGAATACACTCATTGACCAGCGCAGGCAGGATATGCTTGGTTGCCTGTGGCACGATGATATGCCGCATAGACTGACCCCAGCTCATCCCTAAGCTGCGCGCCGCTTCCATCTGTCCCTTGTCTACCGCCAAAATACCGCCGCGAATCAGCTCAGATACATAGGCGCCGGAATTAATGGCAAAAGCAACGGACGCTACCAATACCTTCGGCAAGTTCACGCCGCCCAAAATTGCATAGTAAATGATAACGAGCTGTACCACCGCCGGTGTGCCGCGGATGATATCCACATATGCCTTGGCAATCTTGTCCAGCACTTTGATATGCATCACGCGTACCAACGCCACAATCAGCCCAATGACAATGCCCAGCAGCAATGCAAACACTGTGATCTCCAGCGTCGTTACCAAGCCGTCAAAAAACAGCGTATATCGGCTTTCCCGAATGAGGTTACTGTAAATAACCCCGCTCAATCCATCGATGAGTCCCAAATGTACGCCTCCTTGGTTTTTTCTTCATGCAAAAGCCACTGCCTTGCGGCAGTGGCCATTCAGCAAAGCTCGATAGTACTTATTCACCTACGTTGTACTTATCTACCATTTTGTCGATCTCTCCGTCTTGTACCAGCTTGTCAATGACCTTATTGACCTCTCCCAGCAGCTCGGTTTCGCCTTTTACCACGGCAAATCCGTACTGCTCGCTGTCGTAGCTGATGCCTTCTACCTTAACCAGTTCGCCGTTCATTTTATTCAAAATGAAGCCAATGGTCAGGTTATCGCCGATGACGCAATCCAGTTTGCCGTTTTTCACATCCTCACAGGCCAGCTGCATGGAATCATAACGGTTTACCTCTGCGCCTTCAACCTTGCTTGCAACCTCCAGATCTCCGGTGGTGCCGGTCTGTACACCGATCTTCTTACCTTTCAGGCTATCCTTATCGGTAATGGCAGTGTTGCCAGATTTTACAACCACGATCTGCTCGGCGGTGAAATACTTATTGGAGAAATCCATCTCCTGCAAACGCTCGTCGTTTTCGGTATAGCCCGCACCGATGATGTCGATCTTGCCGCTCTTGAGCGCAGCCGGCAGGGAATCAAATTCCATATCCTCTACCACGAGCTCTACGCCCAGTTCATCTGCGATCGCTTTTGCAATATCTGCGTCCACGCCTACCACATTGCCGCTGCCGTCCTTGCTTTCAAACGGCGGGAACTGTGCATTCGTTCCCCAGACCAACTGGCCCTTTTCTTTAATTTCATCCAAGGCAGATTTGCTGCTTCCGCCACAACCCACAGCCAGTACAGCGGTCATTGCAACGCATACCAGCAAGGCCAATACTTTCTTACCATGCTTCATGTTCTTTTCCTCCCCAGTCGTATGACATATCAGATGGATGTATTATAGTTTGCTTCATGCAATATGTCAAGCATTTGTCAGAAATTTTTTTATAAAAATTCATTCAAATACGTATATTTTGTGAAAAACCCCGCTTGATATACTCATTTATGCAAAATATATCATTGAATATGCATATTATATATAGAATATTTATTCACTTTTCCGCAAAATAAAAAGGCGCATAATGCGCCTTTTGCTCAAGCCTTTGCCAAAGCCTGCTCCAGATCCTCCAGAATATCCTCTATATTCTCAATCCCGCAGGAAAAACGGATCAGCCCGGGTGTAATCCCAGCGGCAACCAGCTGCTCATCCGTCAGCTGTCGGTGGGTGGAGCTTGCCGGGTGCAGCACAGCCGTACGGGTTTCCGCCACATGAACCACAATGGCCGCCAAATGCAGCGAATCCAAAAAGCGCACCGCTGGTTCCCTGCCACCCTTGATATCAAACGCAACGACCCCGCTGCTTCCTTTCGGAAGATACTTTTGCGCCAAGGCATGGTATTTATCCCCCGGCAGCGTCGGATAATTCACAGAAGCAACCTTTTCATGCTTGGCCAGGTATTTGGCCACGGCGTCCGCATTTTCACAGTGCTTTGCCATGCGGAGCGGCAGGGTTTCCAAGCCTAAATTTAAGTAAAACGCACCCTGCGCCGTCATCGTTGAGCCCAGATCCCGCATCATCTGCACCCGTGCCTTGGTAATAAACGCCGCATTGCCAAAAGCCTCGCTATACACAACGCCATGATATGATTCGTCCGGCTCGGTAAACTCCGGAAATTGTCCGCAGGTCCAATCAAATCGTCCGCTGTCTACAATCACGCCGCCCAGCTGTACTGCGTGACCATCCATGTATTTTGTCGTTGAATGCGTCACGATGTCCGCGCCAAAATCAAAGGGCTTGCACAATACAGGCGTTGCGAAGGTATTGTCTACAATCAACGGCACATGATGCCGGTGCGCCAACCTAGCCATCTTTTCGATATCCAGCACGGCAATGGAGGGGTTTGCAATGGTTTCGCCGAATACCACCTTTGTATTGGGGCGGAACGCCTTTTCGATCTCCTCTTCCGGCGCATCCGCGTCAACAAAGGTTACCTCTATGCCAAAGCGCTGAAAGGTCACAGCCCAAAGATTGACGGTTCCGCCGTAGATCGTCCCGGTGCTGATCATATGATCGCCAGATTTCAAAATCGTCAGCATGGCAATGAGATTGGCCGCCTGGCCAGACGAGGTACAAAGCGCTCCCACGCCACCCTCCAGTGCCGCGATCTTTTCCTCCACCGCCGCTACGGTAGGGTTACTGATTCTGGAGTACATATGTCCTTCTGCTGTCAGGTCGAATAGATCCCCTACGTGCTCTGTGCTGTCATATACATACGTTGTGCTTTGATAAATGGGAAGTACACGTGTTTCCCCGTTGCCCGGCGTGTATCCCTCATGCAGACACTGCGTCTCGATTTTCATTTGCGCGTCACTCCGCTTTCTTATTCTTTTGTTTTGTTATACTATATCGCCCCTTTCTGCTTTGTGCAAGAAAAATTCGGCCTATTGTCCTTCCTTTCTGCAAGTAGATTCCCTCTCTGTTTGTGCATAGATGCCGGCTGCAGCGTTTGCTCTTACCACCAAGATCAATACGAAAAATAAAAACAGACATACGAGTATGATACAAATCCCTTCCAGCACACCGTTGACGCCAAACAGAAAAAACGGAAGGCCCCCGGATACCAATACCAGCGTCAGCAAACCAGCCGATTCCTTGCATACCGCTATGTCAAACTTTCTCAAGTCGACAACAAACACCAGCAAACTCAAGGCCACTAGACAGGAAGCAGACATCGCCAAAAAGTTATGATACTGCGCCAACCTAGGCAGTTCATCGGGCAAAAAAGGCAAAAGATTGCACACAACAAGCATCCCCCCTGCCAAGCACATCAACGGCTCTGATAAGCTGTTGTTTTGTCCGCACAGCAGCAGAAGCAGCCTCAACGCATACACAAAAAAGCCGCTGCTAGCCAATGTCCATAGAATCAGAGCCAATCGATTGCCAGGCGCATTCCCAATGGCAGAGAGAGAAAAGTACAATGCGTTGTCTCTACCGGCCAGCGCTATCGTGCTGCCTGGTACAAGCAGCAAAGCAAACAAGCCGCACAGAATAAAACTCCAGCGCATCCTCCATACATCGTATTTTTTGTCTGGCTTTTTTTGCTCGTTTGCCTGTTTCGCCATGTTGATCCTTTCTGATGTTATTTGGGAAAAGTGGAAACTTTTTACAAAGTAAAAGAAAAAGCGCCTTTACGGCGCTGTGCTGTTATTATCCATTCTCTATCATTGGCTGAAAATATGCCTGCGGCTGTGCGCAGATCGGGCATTGCATCGGTGCCTGCAGCCCCGTTTGGATAAATCCGCAGTTTCGGCAAAGCCACCGGAGCGTTTCCTGCCTTGCAAAGACGCTTTGCGTTTCCAGCGCCTGTTCCATATGGGCAAATCCACGCTCCTGCATTTTGGATATGGCCGCCATGCCCTCAAACAGCGTAGCGATCTGATCAAATCCCTCTTCCTTTGCCTGCTCAGCATATGCCAAATACTGCTCGGTCCATAGCTGCCGCTCCGTTTGCACAGCCTGCCGTACATTTTCCTTTGTATCTCCGATGCCGTCGTTGAGCAGCTTGAACCAGACCCTGGCATGTTCCTTGTTATATTCAGAAGCTTGCTGGAACATCCCTGCAATCTGTTCATACCCTTCCTTTTTCGCCTGCGCCGCGTAATACGCATAGCGACAGCGTATTTCGGATTTCTCCCTGTATGCGGCTTCCAGATTTTCTTTTGTCTTGGTTCCTTCCAAGCTGCTCATACTGCGTTCTCCTTCTGCTGTGCCTTGAAACACTCACTGCAAAGTCCATAGACGATGAGCCGATGACTCTCTGGCGTAAAGCCTGTTTTTTCCTCTATCTCTGCATAGGTCTGCTGCCAGGGCGCCGGCGGCAGATCTATCACGTCCCCACAGCAAGTACAGATCATATGATCGTGCAGATGGGTCTCCTTATCAAACCTGTCTGCCCCCTCCGGCAGGCAAACTTTTCCGATGAGCCCATGATCCGCCATTGTGTTCAAGTTTCGGTAAACTGTCGCTAAGCTGATAGATGCACATGCTTTTTTCACCTCTTCATATACCTCCGCAGCATTGGGATGCCCTGGCAGACGGCCAACGGCCTGCAATACCATTTCTCTCTGTTTGCTGTATTTCATCTCTTCACCCACTTTCTCAAGAGAAGCGCTATAATTAAGAATAATTCCTATTATATTTACTATATCTTGTCGTGGAAAAAAAGTCAAGAAATCCTAAGGTATAAGAAAAGGCCAACGCCTACTCTAGCCGGATCCTCAAGGAGCATCCGTCTTACCAAAGCATATGCAGTTGGCCGAAAATTATGTGTATACACGCTTATTTTTGCAGTTTGCCCTGCGTTTTTTGCATGAATCTTTCCTTTTTGACACTCGCACGCTTATGCACGGCCTTTCCGATAGGGCCTGCTTGGTCAAACGCCTCAATCTCAAAGGTATATTGGCGCCCATCCGTTTCCATCAGCTCTGCCTCTGCCCAAACCTTCATACCAACGGGCGAAGCCGATACATGGCTAACCTGCATGTCCACGCCTACGGTAGTCAGTTCCTCTGGCAGCGCACCTTCCAGCGCAAGGCAGGCTGCATGTTCCATCATGGCGACCATTGCCGGCGTAGCCAACACCTCCAAGCTCCCGCTTCCCATAGCGCGTGCTGTATTCGTTGTATCGACCATCATTTCAAAGCGGCCCTTTTTATGTTCCATATTGATTTTCTCCTTTCCAGTCCTAGGGGCGTTCATCCCCTTGCCCAACATTGTAAAGGGCGGGGATGATCTTTGTCAAAAAAATTTCTGCCGTATGGTCTGCCGCATCGGACAAATTGCTGTCATTCTATACGGTATGCTATGTATTGTGCTATGCTTAACCTACCAATACAAAAGGAGGTCTATATATGCATACAGCGTCGAATATCCTGCTTACCCGTCGCAGCATCCGCCAGTATAAACCCTTGCAAATCACAGACGATCAGCTTAACGCTATCCTTACCGCAGGTCTCTTTGCACCCAGCGCCATGAATGAGCAGGCTTGGAAGCTCGTTGTCATTCAAAATCCCAACGAACTACAAAAGGTGGCCCAAGCTGCTATGTCCATGACAGGCAGCGCAGATAGCCCCTTTTACAATGCCCCTACCCTTATCATCGTATTTGTTCAAAAAGATGCCATTGCGCCCTTGTCCGACGGCGCTTTGTGCCTGGGCAATATGATGAACCAGGCAAAGGCAGAAGGCCTGGGCTCCTGTTGGATCCATTGCGTGATCGATCTTTTTCAAACCGAGGAAGGGCGTGCATTGAAAGCGCAGTGGTCTGTCCCTGAGGATTACCAAGCTGTCGGGTCATGCATTGTCGGTGTCCCAGATGAAGCGCCGACGGCAAAGCCACGCGCCAAGGATACCGTAATCATGCTAAAATAACCATGCTAAAAGCGCCGTGTAACCGGCGCTTTTCTTTTTCTCTACAAATCTTGGCTTTAAGAATTCTTAATTTTATTTCGACTCCTTTCCTGAAAAGAATCTGTAAGGTACTATTGGAAATCAAAACGAAAGGATCGATACGATGGATAGATTTGCCAATACCATATTGAAGCATAAAAAAACCGTATTGCTCATTTTTATCATCGCTACCATCGCAAGCGCGCTGCTTTCCATGACGGTCAATATCAACTATGATCTTATGGATTACCTGCCAGACAGCGCCCCCTCCACCATCGCACTGGATGTGATGGAAAAAGAATATGCCAAGGACCCAGCCAATGCACGCGTTATGGTACAGGATGTTACCATTCCAGAAGCGTTGGCCTATAAGGAAAAGATGCGCGAGATCGACGGCGTGCAGGAAATTCAATGGCTGGATGATGTGCAGTCTTTGGCCGTACCGCTGGAGACCATGCCGCAGGAAACGGTTGAGGATTGGTACAAGGACAACTGCGCACTGTTCAGCATAACGGTAGACACCTCCAAGCAGGCCCAGTGTCTGGCCGATATACGCGCCCTTCTTGGTGATAAGGGGATGATGGCCGGCAGCTGTGTGGATACCGTCGCCGTTATCGAATCTACCAGCTCTGAATTAAGCCGTATGATGATGATCGTCATTCCCATCGTATTTGTGATCCTGCTGCTGACCACCTCTAGCTGGTTTGAGCCCGTGCTCTTCTTGGCTACCATCGGCGTTGCCATCCTGCTCAACATGGGTACCAACGTCATCTTCGGTACCGTATCCTTTGTTACAAAGGCAGCCGGTGCCATTTTACAGCTTGCCGTTTCCATGGACTATTCCATTTTCCTGCTGCATCGATTTGCCGAATTCCGGCGCACCGGCATGGATGTGCAGCAAGCCATGGTGGAGGCTGTCAAAAAATCCACCTCTTCCATCATGGCCAGCGGGCTTACCACCGTCATCGGCTTTGCCGCACTGATCTTGATGCGGTTTAAGATCGGGCCGGATATGGGGCTGGTCATGGCCAAAGCCATCCTTTTCAGTTTGGTCACAGTGCTGGTATTGCTGCCAGTTCTGGCGGTATACAGCTATAAGCTCATTGACAAAACCCAGCACCGCCGCTTCCTGCCTTCGTTTGAAAAGATGGGGCGCTTTGCCGTAAAAATCAAGGCCCCTATTCTCATCTGTTTTGCCATACTTGTTGTCCCCTGTTTTCTGGCACAATCCAACAACACTTTCAAGTTTGGCACCTCCGGGATCTTTGGCGGCGAAAATACACAGATCGGCCGGGAAACAAGTGCCATTGAAGAAAAATTCGGCCGGGAAAACCAGATGGTGTTGATGGTGCCAAAGGGCGACCTTGCCAAAGAAAAATCCGTGGTAGATCAACTCAACGCCATGCCGGAAATCACCTCCGTCATCTCGTATGTCGGTACTGTCGGCGCTCCTATTCCCACGGAATATGTGCCGGAAAGCCAGCTCAGCGAGCTGATCAGCGATCATTACAGCCGCATCGTCCTGACCGTCGGCACAGATACCGACGGAGAGCAGGCGTTCAGCGTCGTAAACAAGGTGCGTGAGATCGCCCAAGGCGCCTATCCAGATACCTATCATTTGACTGGGCAGGCTGTAAACACGCTGGATCTAAAGGATACCGTCGTTGCGGACAATGTCAGGGTCAACGCGGTTGCCATTGGTGCCATTTTCGTGATTTTACTGCTTACCTTCCGATCGATCTCGCTGCCCATCCTATTGCTGCTGGTGATCGAATCTTCCATCTGGCTGAATCTCACAGTGCCCTACTTTATGGGGACGACGCTGCACTATATTTCGTACCTGATCATCAGCTCCATCCAGCTGGGCGCCACAGTGGACTATGCCATTTTGTTCACCAATCGATATTTGGAGCACCGGGAAACGGAAAACAAGGTCCAATCTGCCGTCTATGCGGTACGAGACTGCACCATCTCCATTTTGACAAGCGGCTCTATCCTTGCGGTATGCGGCACCATCATGGGGATGATTTCAACTGGGCTTATCATCAGCCAGCTCGGCTTTTTGGTAGGGCGCGGCGCGCTGTTGTCTATGTTGCTTGTGCTGTTTGTACTACCCGGTCTGCTGATCCTGTTTGATAAAGTTATTTGCCAAACAACCTCGCACAAAAAATTCCATTTTCACACTTCGGAGGTGTAATCAACATGAAAAAGACAATGCAAAAAGTCCTGCCTGCCTCTCTAGCGGCTCTCATGATGTTCTCTTTGATCCCCCCAGCCTTGGCCGCAGAAGACGCCACAGAAAAAGAAGAAATCATATACGCCAACCTTTCCTCTACCGGCCAGGTACAGGCCATTTATGTCGTCAATGCGTTTGAGCTTGAACAGCCCCAGACCATACACGACTATGGCGCTTATACCGAAACCAAAAACCTTTCCACCAGCGATGCGCTGATATACCAGGATGGCCAGGTCTCTATCTCTGCTCCCAAAGGGCGCTTTTACTACCAAGGAACGTTGGCAGAGCGTCAGCTGCCGTGGGAAATCCAGGTATCCTATTTCCTAGACGGAAGCCCCATCGATGCATCTACGCTGGCCGGCAGCTCTGGCCATCTTGAGATCAAGATGGATATCACCAAAAACAGCGCAGAAACCGCCAGCTTCTATGAAAACTATGCTTTGCAAGCAACCCTGGCCCTGGATACTTCTCGGTGCAAGAATATCTCCGCTGATGGGGCCACGGAAGCCAATGTTGGTACAGACAAGCAGCTGACCTATACCATCCTGCCTGGCAGTGAAAAGCATATATCCATTCAAAGCGACGTCACCGATTTCGAAATGGACGGCATCAACATCAACGGCATCTCTCTGGCGCTGGATGTCGATGCCGATCAGATTGATACCCCCTCTTTTACAGGCAAGATCAACGACCTTAAAGGGGCTGTGTCCTCTTTACACACTGGTGCACAGGATCTTGCTAATGGCTCCGGCCAAATTAGGGATGGCCTAAATCGCATCAACGACTCTTCTGTATCCCTGACCCAGGCTTCCAGCACTGTCCTTAGCGCCATTGGAGAGCTAAGCAACGGCGCGGAAACGCTGAAAACCAAGCTATCTGCCCTTCCTTCCGGCCTGGATACCGCCGTCAATGGCCTGAATCAGGTAACCGAGCAAAGCGATATGGAAAAGGCCGTACTTGCCAACCTGAAAAATAGCCAGGACCCCAATGTTCAGGCCCTTCTCACCATTTACCAAAGCAAAATGGGCGCTGTCGGTCAGGTAGCCAACGGCCTATCTGAGAAAAAAACCGAGCTGGCGGACCTTAATCCTGCCTTAACTACACTGACAGATTCGCTTTCCACTCTGGAAGAGCAATATGGCGATTTTGATGCCGCTCTCGGCGCTTATACAGGAGGTGTAGCCACCATACAGAAAAATATGGGGCAACTGGCGGTCGGCGCCGACACCCTCTCGGACGGTGCCAATACCATGAATCAAGAAACTTCACACATAGACCAAGCCATAGACGAAGAGCTGCAAAAAGCCATCGATTCGTTTGCCGGCAAGGACTTTACCCCTGTTTCGTTTGTATCGCCAGAAAATGAGCATGTAGATGCTGTTCAGTTCGTGCTGAAAACCGCCGACATCCATAAGCCCGAGCCCGCAGTGCCGGAGGAAGAGAAAGCGCCACAACTCAGCTTTTGGCAAAAGCTGGCCAATCTGTTTTAACGCTGTGGTACAATAAAGAAAAGGAGGAGTCTCTTATGCCGAAAATTTTGATTGTGGACGACGACAGGGCCATCGCCGAGCTTGTTTCTGATGCCTTGGAAGATGAAGGGCTTTCTACTGTCCTGGCGCATGATGGCAAAGCAGCGTTGGCATTGATCCAACAGGCACAGGATTTCTCCCTGATTATTTTGGATATTATGATGCCGGAAATGGATGGGCTGGAGCTATGCCGTAAGGTGCGCGATCTAGTCTCCTGCCCCATCCTCTTTGTAACGGCCAAGAGCCGTACACTGGATACTCTCGTCGGCCTTGAGATGGGGGCGGATGATTATATCTATAAGCCCTTTGTTGTTGAGGAGCTTGTGGCCCGCGTCAAAGCACATCTGCGCCGAGAGGACCGCACCCATGCAAAGCCCGCCTCCCCTTGGCTGGAGGTAGGCTGTATCCGGCTCAACCAAGAAAGCTTTGAAGTAACCAAGCACGGGGCGCCCATCTCCCTTTCCACCAGAGAATTTCAGCTTTTGCAGTATTTGATGGAAAATGCAGGGCGCGTATTGTCTCGCGAGCAGATCTTTAACGCCGTTTGGGGAGAGCATTACGGCGATATCGGAACCGTTGCCGTCAATATCAAAAACCTTCGCACAAAAATAGACCCTGCCAGCGAATATATCAAGACCATCTGGGGCGTTGGCTACAAGTTTATCAAAACACAGGAGTAAACCACCATGCGTCTGCGAAACCAGGTTCTTTTGATCGTGCTCGTCACGTTGTTCCTTACCGTTGGCCTGTTGGTTGGCTATTATAATCTTTTTTTGTCTTCTTCTACGGCTCATGAATTTGAACAGCTGCAAGCGTCGCTGGAGGTACAGTGCGCCTCCTATGCCGATCATCTGCCATTAGAATCAGACTTTTCTCGCTATTTACAGCAGCAGGCCGATGCTACCGGATATCAGTTTCATCTCTTAGATCTCGACGGCCGCACGCTCTACCGCACAGAAGACCAGGACGAACCCGCCATCTCCATCAATGCCACCTCTCCCTTGCAGGCTGATGGGCAGACGCTTTTGCTGCGTGTTACGCAATTTATCTCCATTAAGTCCGCCTCATCGATTCCCGCTGTCCGTCGGCTCTTTACCGCCGGTATCCTTTTATTTCTGTTTGTGCTTCCTGTGCTCTACCTGATTCTGTACATTCATTATGTGCGTCCCATCATGCGGATGCAGGGCGATATGCAGGCCTATAAGGCTGGTATAAAGCCCAAACGAACCGCACGCAAGGACGAAATTGGCCAGCTGCAAAATGCCTTCGTGCAGCTGACGGAGGATCTAGAGGTAGAAAAGGCAAAACAAAACCAGATCATAGCTTCGATCTCTCATGATATCAAAACGCCGCTTACCAGTGTGATGGGTTATGCTGAGCGTATGCAGAAATCCGCTTTGACACCAGAGCGTACCAGCCGCTATGTTTCCACGATATATGATAAAGCGCAGACCATTCGGGATCTGGTAGAGGAGTTTGATGATTATCTAAGCTGTAACCTGCCCGGCTCTTTGAAAAAACAAATCGTTACTACCAATCAGCTGTTTAGCCTGTTACAGGAGGAATATCAAGAGGAGCTTACCTCGCTTGGCGTACAAATGAATTTAGCCAACCAGGCCCCTTTACAAGCCGTTGAGGTAGACATCTCAAAGATTCGCCGCGTTTTTGGCAACCTTATCAGCAACAGTCTAAAACATTTCCAGGATGGCGAAAAATCGTTATGGATCTCCTGCTACGCCGAAGGCCCTTCCATCTGCTTTGCTTTTGAGGATAGTGGAGAGGGCGTTCCTTCCTCACAGCTCTCCCAAATTTTCGATCCGCTGTTTACCTCGGATGCCGGGCGCTCTGTGGCCGGGTTAGGGCTTTCCATTTGCCGCGAGATCCTGCAATCACACGGCGGGAAAATCTGGGCAGAGCCGCGGAAGAACAGGCCTGGGCTTTGTATTCGCTTTTGCTTGCCCCGCGTTTAGTAAAAAAGCATGCCGAATGGCATGCTTTTTATGGTTTACAGACCGAGCAAGGCGTATACCCCTGTGCTTTTGCATTGGACAATGAGATTGCATGCTTGGACTTTTTAAGATAGCGGCAGCCGGAACGATGGTATTTATCCCCTGTATCGGTAATGTATACGGTGCCTGTTTTGTCTTCCGTTTTTGTGGATTGTGTTTTCTTTGGTTTCTGCGTAGCCTGTTGCTGTTTTTTCTGCGTTTTCTCCGGTGTTTGCGTCGCTCTTTCCGTCATCGTCGTCGTTGGCTCTAACGTAGGCGCAGGCGTTGCCGGCTCCGGCGTATATGCCGTTGGCGAACTCACAGGCGATTGTGTGAATGATGGCTCGCTGTCAACACTGTATGAACAACCTGCCAGCCCACAAAAAGTCAATACGGCCAAAAATAGTGCAAAAAGCTTCTTTTTCATCTTTTCTCCCCCCAGTATATCTATTTTCATGATACACTACAAAAAATCCGATTGTTTCCGAAGGTAGAAGAGAATCGCCGAATCCCTCTTGATTTTCAAATATCGTCCAAAATATAAAAAAAGGAATGGAAAACCATTCCCTTTTTGTGCGCTGTTAAGCGTTCCAGGTATACTCCCACGCGCTCAAAGTATAGCCAAATTTTCCGTCCTCTTTTTTGTGGATCACAAAGGTACCCGTTCCTGTCAGCTCAGTATCCTCTGGGTATCTAAGCGAAACATGCACTTCATATTCATCGTTACCGATGCCTTTGCTGTCCGTGACGGTTGCCTCTGGCGTCAGCCCCATATCTGAATGCTCCCAGTTATATCCCTCGTCCTTTCTGCTCATGATTGTATACGAGGAAAAGTCCAACGGCGTAGCATGGTCGGTAAAGCAATCCTCGTATATCTTTTGCAGCATCGCATCGCTGACCCAGTCGTCTGTACGGTCTCCATCCTCCGCTGTAAAAATATCATAGTTTATCATATTGTATACCACGATGGAAGCCGTTTTGGCATCCGGCTGCCCAGAAAATCCATTCTCTGAGCATCCCATCACGATACGAAATAACGGCTCCAAAGTTTGTAATTCCTGCTCGGTCAGCTCTTTTTGCTGCACAGTAGCACCGCCCTGCGCAGCTGCCGCGCTTTCGACGGGCTGCGCCGTTTGGCCGCCGCAGCCTGCCAGCACGGCTAGCCCCAGCAGCATACAGATTATGAAAGCAAACGATTTTTTCATATGCTTCTCCTCCTTTTACGCTCTGTTTCCTCTATTATACTCTCCCTTGTAAAGCTTGTCTCACATTCACCAAATTTCGTCAAAATCTCCCTATATTATCCTTCTTGCGCGCTGCCGATGCCGATGGCGCCAGGCAAGTACAAAGAGCCTGCTACCACAAGCAGCGCTCCCCGATGGCGCGCTGCCTCACATGCTCTGGCATAGGCTTTGGCCGCGTCCGGCTCAGCCTCAGCCGGACAGGAAAACAGCGCAGCCAAATCCTGCGGCGGCGTTCCCCTTTGGGGCTCCGCCACAGTACAGACAGCAACCTCCGCGATTTCATTCAGTTGGCGTACAACTTCCTTTGTATTTTTATCCCGCATCACTGCGCATAAAAGCACGACAGGGGATTTTCCAAACAGCCGCTGGATATTCTCTTTGAGCTGCAAGGCCGCCTGTGGATTGTGCGCGCCGTCGACCAAAATCTGCGGGCCCGTGCCACAGGTGGGCATCCACTGCATTCTGCCAGGCCAGCGCGTTGTACGCAGCCCCTCGGCAAGTTGTTCTTCTGTTGCTTTGATTTTTCCTTCAAGAGCCATCATCGCTGCCAGCGCAAGCTGTGCATTTTTTACCTGGTGCGCCCCCATCAAGGGCAGCGTCAGCGGGCCAACCTCGCCCTTATCGGTTTGAAATGTCAACACGGGATGCAAGGCCCCATCCTGCTGTATGATCCTGATTCTCTCCCCTTCGTATATGGGGGCGCCTGCATTTCGGCAGACACTGACAATCGCATCATGCACACCCTTTGGCAGATCCGAATACAACACCATTGGTACGCTCCGCTTGGCAATGCCCGCCTTTTGCTGGGCAATTTTTTCCAGCGTATCGCCTAGCACCGCCGTATGGTCCAATCCAACGTTTGCAATCACCGTGGCCCAGGGCGCCACCAGATTGGTCACGTCCATTGCCCCGCCGATGCCCGCTTCAATCACCGCAATCTCGCAGCCAGAAGCGGCAAATGCCTCCATTGCACAAAAGAAAGTTCTTTCAAAATAGCCCGCGCTCGGCAGTATCGCGGCTATGTGTTCCATCCCTTCTTGCATATAGGCCGGGTCGATAGGGCGGCCATCGATGAGGATGCGTTCGGTTTCGTGATAGAGATGCGGGGAGGTAAACAGCCCCGTCCGATACCCTGCCTGGCGCAGCATGCTTTCCAACATGGCGCAAACCGAGCCCTTTCCATTGGTGCCCGCCACATGAATGCATGGAATTTCCTGCATCAACCTACGAGTCCCCAGATAGGGCAGGTAGACATCGAACCGCTGTTTTTGCTCCTCTGTCCAGTGTGAAGGGAACGACATCATAACAGCTTTGCCTTTAGAGCCAGCACACGCTCCAGCAGCGCCCGATTCTCTTGCAGCTTACGCCGTTCTTCCTCCACAACAGCGGCCGGCGCCTTGCTGACAAAACCTTGGTTGGCCAATTTCCCCTCTGCACGTTTGATTTCACTCTGCACTTTCTGCACTTCTTTGTCCAAACGCTGGCGTTCCTTCTCCAAATCGATCAGCTCTCCCAGCGGCAGATAGGCCGTTCCCAACGGAGAAGCTGCGGACGAGGAAATCTTGGGAGCCTGCGTCTCATCCTCTAAAAACTGAAGCTCGCTGGCGTAGGCCAAGCGGGTAAACCAGGCCTTGTTTTCTTCAAAACACTTTCTTTCGTTCTCGCTTGCCAAAATGCACAGCGGCGCACGTTTGCCCTGCGGTACGTTGAGCTCGCGGCGCAGGTTGCGGATAGAGCGCACCAGCTCCATCAGCTGGCCCACGTTTTCCGCCGTCTTTGCCGAGGCCAGACTGCACACTGTAGGCCAAGACGCTTTCATCAAAAATCCTTCCGAGCCCGGCAAAGATTGATAGATCTCCTCCGTAACAAACGGCATAAACGGATGCAGCAGCTTGAGCGTGGCGTCCAATACATAGAGCAATACTTCCAGCGCAGTCTGCTTTTCCTGGCCCTGTCCCTGCAGCCGCGTCTTGCACATTTCAATATACCAGTCGCAATAATCCGACCAGAGGAAATCGTATACCTTTTGCGCACCAAGGCCCAGCTCCATATTGTCGATATTGGCCGTTACGCCGCGCACCGCCTCATCTAAATTGTGCAGAATCCAATGATCCTCCGGTGCCAGCGCCAGACCTTCTAAGCCCTTCGGCTCATAATCGCCGACATTCATCAGCACAAACCGCGCCGCATTCCACAGCTTGTTGGCAAAGTTCCTAGCGGCCTCTACGCGTTCGGTATAAAAGCGCATGTCGTTTTCAATGGCATTGTTTTGCACTAAAGAGAACCGTAGGGCATCCGTGCCGTATTGGTCGATGATCTCCAACGGATCGATGCCGTTGCCAAGTGATTTGGACATCTTTCTCCCTTGGCTATCGCGCACAATGCCGTGGATCATCACGGTATCAAAGGGCGGCTCTCCCATAATTTCCAGACCAAAGACGATCATACGAGCGACCCAGAAAAAGATAATATCCGGACCTGTCACCAGTGTAGAGGTTGGGTAAAAATAGCGAAGATCCTCTGTCTGTTCCGGCCAACCCAGCGTAGAAAACGGCCACAGGCCAGAGGAGAACCAGGTATCCAGCACATCCTCATCCTGCTTTAGCTTTGCGCTACCGCATTTCGGGCAGACATGCGGCGCCTCTTTGGCTACGATGAGCTCGCCGCATTCCTCGCACGTCCAAGCCGGAATGCGGTGCCCCCACCACAGCTGTCTGGAAATACACCAATCCTTGATGTTTTCCATCCAGTTAAAATAGATTTTGGAAAACCGTTCCGGTACAAACTTTACCTTTCCGCTGCGTACCGCTTCGATTGCAGGCTCTGCCAAGGGTTTCATGGATACGAACCATTGCTCGCTCACAATGGGCTCTACCGTCGTACCGCAGCGGTAACAGGTACCTACGTTGTGGGCATGCTCTTCTATCTTCCCCAGCGCACCCATGGCCTTTAGGTCCTCTACAATATGCCGGCGCGCTTCATAGCGATCCATGCCCTGGTATTTGCCCCCGTTTTCGTTGACAACACCAGCATCATCCAGCACACGAATCACGGGCAGGTTGTGCCGTACGCCCACTTCAAAATCGTTCGGATCGTGGGCCGGCGTAATCTTCACCGCGCCCGTACCAAATTCCCTATCCACATATTCATCCGCTACAATGGGAATTTCCTTATTGACCAGCGGCAATACCACGGTTTTCCCAATCAGATGCGCATACCGCTCATCCTCTGGATGCACTGCCACGGCAGTATCCCCCAGCATGGTCTCGGGGCGGGTGGTCGCTACGATGATGCTGTCCTTTCCATCCGGCGTCGTGTAGCGGATATGCCACAAATGGCCGGGCTGGTCCTCATACTCCACCTCCGCGTCCGAAAGAGCGGTTTGGCAGTCTGGGCACCAATTGATGATGCGGTTTCCTTTGTAAATCAACCCTTTTTCATACAGCCTTACAAACACTTCGTTGACCGCCCGGCTGCATCCTTCATCCATGGTGAACCGTTCTCTGGACCAATCGCAAGAGGCCCCTAGCTTTTTCAGTTGCGTGACGATACGGCCGCCGAATTTCTCTTTCCATGCCCAGGCCCGTTCCATAAAGCCATCGCGCCCTACCTCTTCTTTTGTTAAGCCCTCTTCTGCCATCGCCTCTACGATTTTTACCTCGGTTGCGATGGAAGCATGATCCGTACCCGGCAGCCACAACGCCGGAATGCCCTGCATCCTTTTGGTGCGGATCAAAATATCCTGCAATGTCTCATCCAATGCATGACCCATATGCAGCTGCCCCGTAATGTTCGGCGGAGGAATCACAATGGTATAAGGCTGCTTGTCCGGCTCTATGTCGGGCGTAAAGCAACCGGCGTTTTGCCAGGCCTGGTAGAGCTTGTCCTCCACGGCCTTAAAATCATACGTCTTTTCGGGAATTGCTTTGGGCATATCCATTTCTCTCCTTTGGTCTATTGTTGCTTAGTATAGAAAAAGCCGGTTTCGTACTCTGAAAATCGTTTCAAAGGACGAAGCCGGCTTCGTGGTACCACCTTTGTTCAGGCGCACACAGCGCCCCTCATTCATGCCATCGCGCAGGCCTGCGAACGGATTCCTTCAGCGACCTTCCGCAGCCCTTTCCAAAGCGCCCTTACAGCCTATGGAGCGCCCTCTCTTTTGGCAGGCGTCTGCGTACTCCTCCAAAATCAACATCCGTTGATTTTATTGTATCCAACCGTGTGAAATTGTCAACACCGGATTAGATGTGGATATGCATCCAATGGCCATGTACAAACCGAACCGCCGTCATCACAAAGCGCATGAACTGATCAAACAGCAGACCCAGCCAAGCGCCAAGCAGGCCCAGCCCCATCGGATAGCACAATAGGTAACCGCTGAGCGGTCGGATGATGGCAACCGATATCAAGGATACAAACGCAGTATAGCGCGTATCCCCAGCACCACGCAGGCAGCCGGAATAGATCACCTGAGAAATCTGCAAAAATACGACAAATGTCAAAATGGTCATTATCATCGCGCCATAGGCCAAAATCTGTTCATCCGACGAGAACCAGGAAAATATGTTTCTTCCAAATATCAGATAGATGGGCGACAGGCACAGCGCACAGGTAAGGCCAAACCGCTGGCAGACAGAGCCGTAAATCTTCGCTTTATCCGGTCTTTTTTCGCCCAGGCTTTGCCCGATAAGAGTCACTGCGGCAGCAGACAGCCCATCGCCAAAGGAAAAGGAGATCGTCATGATATTCATACCCACTTGATGCGCGGCAAAAGCCACCGTGCCCAAATTGGCTACGATGATCGCATAGGTCAAAAATCCTACGCGCAAGAAGATCTGCTCTACAAACGTGCTGGAACCAATATTGAAAATTGAACCCAGTGTCTTTTTGTCAAACCGCCAGGATCGTAGTATTTTTCGCAGATCCAAGAACATTCCTTTTTTCATCAGTGAAAACAGGCACATGATAAACGCGCATACAGTGCCCAGCACTGTGGCGACGGCCGCCCCCGCCACGCCCAGCTTGGGAAACCCAAAATGGCCGCCAATGAGCAGATAATCAAACACCACGTTGACAGCATTGGACACCATATTTGTACGCATAGCGATCTTTGTATTGCCAACGCCCCGCTATGCAGCGTTGACCAGCATCGTCAGCACGTTGAATACCATACCGCCCATGATGATGCGAAAATACGCAACCGCATCCTCATGCGTATCCGGCGCGGAGCCTGCCAGATGCAGGATCGGATCTGCAAATGCCACACACAGCACACTGATGATGGCCGTTAGCCCCAAGGTCAGCACCAACGCCTGCCCAAGAATCCGGTTTGCTCTTTCCCGGTCCTTTTCTCCATACCGGCGCGCCACCAAGGCAGATACCGCCACGTTGAGCGATAAAAATACCGCCAGGCCGATGAATTTCGGCTGCGTGGTCAGCCCTACAGAGGCAATGGCGCTCGTGCCAAGTGTACTGACCATGATGATATCCACCAGGCTGACCAAGGAAATCAGAAATGATTCCAGTGTAGATGGCCACGCAATGAGAAAAGTGCGTTTGATAAACTGTTTGACGGAAGGTAGCTCTCCCTCCGACGGCGTATTCTTCAGAATACGAGACACATTCAAAAGCTGCACAGTAACTCTTCCCCCCTGCCCCTATAAGAAAACTCCCTTATTTTCAGTATACGTCCGGCTTGTTTTTTCTTGCAAGCTCTCTGTTCGTCATTTTCGGATGGAAAATCGCATAAAATGCACCATGAATCAGCATTTTCTTACTAAATTGATGGCATATTACCCAGAAGCACAGAAATCGCCTCAGCTGCTTGTCATTGTCTCGCACGATACAGTAGGCCGTGCCACTCTGTTTCAGCAGTATGGCCATGTTTTCATGCAACGCTTTTCCTGCCCCTGCCGAACCGGCCTTCGCGGCCTTGGCAAGGAAAAGGAGGGGGATGGAAAGACCCCCCTAGGACTTTTCCCTATAGGCCGTGCCTTCGGGGTGCTGCCAGATCCCGGCACCCGCCTTTCCTATACGCAGCTCACACCCTCTCACTACTGGGTGGACGATCCAAAAAGCCGGTATTACAATCGCTTCGTGTGCATGGATGAAACCATTTTGCCCGATTGGCAGAGCGCCGAGCATCTTTTCAGCCAGCGCGCTGCCTATGCCTATGCACTGTCTCTGGCATACAATGCAGCTTGCGTACCCAACAAGGGAAGCGCCATCTTTTTGCACTGCGGCGTTGGCCGCGCTACAAAGGGCTGCATTTCCTTACCGCAATCTGCGATGCGTCATATGCTGGTGCTGATGCATCCGCAGGCCAAGGTATTGATTGCCGGCCCCGATGTATTTTCCCAAGGCGCACCTATCTCCTTTGTATGAATCTTGGCTTATGGTGCCTTTGTGTGCCATGCTCCTTGTTAAGAACAAGCCGAGGAGTTGATCGCCTTGTCGGTTTCCATCCGTCCTTGGCTGCCATTGCAAACAACCGCAATGTACATATCCCTACACAGTGGATGACGCCCATGCCTTTCTCCGCCCTCTCATCGATACCGACCCACATTCGGTTTACGCCTTTGCCATTCTTGCGGATGGTCGGCTTGCCGGCAGCATCTCCGCATACCGAAAAGAAAATATGCACTTCCGTACCGCAGATATGGGCTATTATGTAGGAGAACCCTATTGGGGATAGGGCATCGCTACCAAGGCCATGCGTAAGATCTGCCAGCTTCTGTTTAAGTCGACAAACCTGCTGCGCATTTTTGCAGGGCCGTTTGCCTATAATGCGGCATCCTGCCGTGTCTTGGAAAAAATTGGCTTTGTGTATGAAGGCACGCTCAGGCACAATGCCGTAAAAAACGGAGCGGTGCTTGATATGAAAATGTATGTGCTTACAAGATAAAAGACGCCGAAAATCGGCGTCTTTTATTTTATGCGCCCGTCCCCAGGCCCATGGTAACAACCAGCATCGTCATAATGGCAATACTGATTAAAATCGAAATGGAGGCAGCAAAGCTGGATAGCCCCTCATCTCCGCCGCAACGTCCGGTAAAAACTGGAGAAATGGAGGGAATGGGCGCAAAGCATAGCAGTACCAAGACCTGGCGTATTTTCAGCGAAAATGGAAGTACAAAATAAAACAGCATCGCCAGCAGCGCTGCGCCAGCATATCGGATGAGCAGCACCACCCCCGTTTGCTTGAGATGCTGCGGCTGAAACTGCATTTCAAACATCATACCAATCATGAGCATTGCCAAGAATCCGTTGGCATTGCCTACAAAGCTCGTTACGGAAATCAGCGCCTCCGGCAGCGGCAGACCCAGCAGCGCCACGACAATCATAATACAATAGACGTCAAACGGAGCGGAAGAAAGCATTGTCTTTGCCACCGCCTTGGCCGAGGTCTTGCTTTCCCCCGTTTTGGCAGAGGTCAGGGCATAGGTGCCGCCGGTACACATCACAGAATTCCCCATATCAAACAGGCATGTGACCACCATCCCGAAAGCGCCTAAGAAGTTTTGCACAAACGGCATGGTAAAAGCGCCGATGTTGTATCCCGGGCAGTTATTCATATAAAAAACCTTGGTCGCCTTGTCTTTATTGCGGCCCAGCAACATCCCCATCGCCAGAAAGAGCAAATTGGCGCCCAGCCCTAAAAGAATCAGCAGATATAGCTGCGCCTCCGGCTGAAACCCCGCAAAAGAGGTAATCACCGCTGCCGGCAGCGTGATATTCAGCGTAATTTTTTTGATGGTCTCTTTTTCCTTTGCCTGGAAAAACCCCAGCCGCTTGAGCACATATCCCAGCGCAATGGCAAATATACATCCCAATGCCTTTTGCAGAACCTGTCCCAAAGCTTGTTCCTCCCCCTATACATCATACCTTTTACAATATTTCCATGATATCACAATTCGAACTGCCCGCCGCATTGATTTGCTGCAATTTTTATGCTATGTTACAGTACTTATATCTGATTTTGGAGGTGCCTTGCCTATGCCTCTGTGGAATCCATGGCACGGATGCGTAAAAATCAGCCCTGGCTGTCAAAATTGCTACGTATATCGCCGGGACGCTCTATATCAGCGTGATAGTTCCGTGGCCGTGCTAAACAGTACCTTCCGTCTGCCTCTTGCAAAGAAGCGAGACGGATCTTATAAAGTGCCCGCCGGCACCACGCTGTATACCTGCTTTAGCTCGGATTTTTTCTTGGATCAGGCGGACGTATGGCGGGCCGAGGCCTGGTCGATGATGGATTTACGGCGTGATCTTCATTTTTATATCATCACCAAACGTATCGATCGTTTTTTTGTTTCCCTTCCCGGCAACTGGGGCGATGGGTATGAAAACGTCACGATCTGTGCTACCTGCGAGGATCAACAGCGCGCTGATGAACGCATTCCCTTGCTTTTATCCGCCCCTCTGCGCCATAGAGAAATCATCTGTGAACCGCTCTTAGAGCCTGTCGATTTGTCCCATGCGCTCTCCACTGGGCAGATTGAAAAGGTCACTGCTGGCGGCGAATCCGGGCCTCAGGCACGCGTATGCGACCTGCAATGGATTGAATCGCTGCGTCGGCAATGTATCGCGCATCAGGTGCCCTTTTTCTTTAAACAGACAGGCGCGCGCTTTTGTAAAGACGGCCGATTGTACCGCGTACCTCGTAAAGACCAGCATGCCCAGGCAAAAAAATCCGGACTTTCCTTTTGTCCCCATTGCGATACAAAGGAATTTTTGTGAAATTTCCAATGCTTACATTTCTGTGCCTTGAAAGCCATTGCCATCCATGCTACATTTTCTTTCAGTAATGTTCTATGTCCTTTGAATAGGAACAATGCACAGAAAGGCCTGAAACCTATGGAGCATGTTGGGGCGCAAACACAACCGGCCCGTAAAAAATACTTCTTCTTTGATATCGACGGCACCTTAACCACCGAAAATCCTGGCGGCATTGTGCCGAAGTCTACCATCCGCACCCTAGAAGCGTTGCGTGCCAAGGGACACTTTGTCTGCATTGCCACTGGACGCAGCCAAGCCAAGGCTTTGGAGTATACCAAGGCGCTCGGGTTCGATAATGTTGTCAGCGATGGCGGCAACGGCATTACCATCGGCGGTAAGATCGTAGAAATCGTTCCCCTTCCGCTAGCGCTTTGCAAGCAGCTCATCGCAGATTGTGAAAAGAAGGGGTTCCCCTGGGGTGTGTCTACCGGGAATTTACCCTATCGCACCTGTAAAGACGGCACATTTTGGGAAGCCACTCATGACACTTTCATGAAAACGCTGATCGCGCCGGATTTTGATTATACAAAGGCTACCGCTATCTACAAGGTATACGTGGCCTGCCTTGAAGAACAGGAATCTCAGCTTCCGCTTCTTTCCCAGCTTCCCTTTGCCCGTTACCATAAAGAGTACATTTTTGTAGAGCCAGACGATAAATCCGTCGGCATTCGCCGGATGATGGATACCCTTCATGCTCCTTATCAAGACGTTGTCGTCTTTGGCGACGGCAAAAACGATTTGAAGATGTTTCGCCCTGAATGGACGAGTATTGCCATGGGAAATGGCATTGAGGCGTTAAAGCGCAAGGCAACGTTTGTAACCAAACGCTCGGACGAAGACGGTATCGAATATGCCTGTAAGCATTTTGGTTGGATCGACTGATTACCCCGCTTATAAAAAGGAGCCTGCATACAGTCTGTGCGGCTCTTTTTTATATCCGTTGGTTTGTTTCTGCTTCTTAAAAATCTGATATTTGTACCACATTGCCATTCATTTGGATCATCTCTATAAGATCCCTTGTTTTCAGGAATACGGTGGCTGTATTGTCGTTTGGATGCACCCCAATGATCCCGGGTGCATCCAAAAATGCCCTGTCGATGAAACACTGTACCTTGTGCTCCGTATCATTCAAAAGGCCCAAAGGCGTCACCGCCCCTGGAAAAAGCCCTAGGATCGCCATCAGTTCTTCTTCAGAGGCAAAGGACAGAGGCCGCGTATTGTTTTTCTTCCTAAACTCTTTCAAATTAACCCGCTTGTTTCCCTGTACAGTCATCAGATAATACTGTTGCTTCTTATCATCCCTGACAAATAAATTTTTTGCATCGGCTTCTGGATAAGGCAGCGATACGGCAACCATCTCCGCCATGTTGTATACGGCCTTATGGGTAAAAACCTTGTGCCAGAGGTGCCTATTCTCCAGCAATTTATAGATCTCTTGCTTATCCATCCTCGTTCTCCTGGAATCATCTAGCCGCCCGCAATCAGGTGCCTATCCTTCATTGCCGTTCCATAAAAAGCTGCAATACGGCGTTTTGCAAGTACCATACCTGTGGCGTTAGGGCAAAATAGCCACGCCCTATTACCGCCCACCCTCTTGCCAAACAGGCTGGTACCGCTTTGGGATACGCCTGCGACAGGCTTATGCCGAACCGTCTTTCAAACGCAGCAAGATCCACTCCCTGCCTCAGCCGTGTGCCCAGCATTACGGTTTCAAACATTTCCTCCTCCAGGGGAATCTGCTCCGTCTGTGTCATCGGGCCACTTTTTAAGTATACCTCCATGCTGTCTGTATTCCGCGTGCGTTGCCAGCCATGCAGATCGTTGGCTCCGTGTGCCGCCGGTCCGCAGCCTAGGTATACCCCGTTTCGCCAGTATACCAAATTATGTCTGCACGCCTGCCCAGGCACGGCAAAGTTACTGATCTCATAGGGCGTTAGGCCGTAAGGGCGAACCATCGGCTCTATGCGTTCATAACAATCCGCCATAAAGTCCTCATCCGGCATAGCCAGCTTTCCAGCCTGCACATCGGCATACAACGGCGTCCCCTTCTCCAAAGAGAGAGCATAGGACGATACATGCTGCACTCCTTCTTCCAGCAAAAAGCGCAGACTTTCCTCCCATTGCTCCATTGTCTGCGTGGGAATGCCATAAATAAGATCCAGATTCACGCGCTCAATGCCCGCCTGCCTGGCAATGCGAATCGCCGAGCGCGCCTGCTCTGCTGTATGCGGGCGTCCAAGAAGCGTCAACAGCGTCGCCTGCACCGCTTGGCATCCCAACGATACGCGATTCACCCCAGCGTCTGCCCAAGATCGGGCCAAATCCAAATCAAAAGAATCCGGGTTCGCTTCACAAGTCACTTCACAGTCCGCCAGCAGCGTGTATCTCTCCCGTATCACCGATAGCAGCGCTGGAACCGCCTGCCTTGGCAGCAACGAAGGCGTTCCTCCCCCAAAAAAGACGCTTTCGATTCGGTAGGCAGAAAACGGCTCTGCCTGCTGCGTCAGTTCCTCTTTGACGCGCTGCAAATATACGTCCATCGTTTCCGGTTCATAGGAGGACGCCGAAATAAAGGAGCAATACCGGCATTTGCTCTTGCAAAAGGGGACATGGATATAAATTGCCGCCGTTTGCTGCATGGCTCAGTCCATTTTCAGCACTGCCAGGAACGCTTCACTCGGCACCTCTACGCTGCCTATCTGACGCATACGCTTTTTGCCTTCCTTTTGCTTTTCCAATAGCTTTTTCTTGCGCGAAATATCCCCGCCATAGCATTTGGCCAAAACATCCTTACGCATTGCCTTCACGGTTTCTCTGGCGATGATCTTCCCTCCAATGGCAGCCTGGATGGGGATTTCAAACATCTGACGCGGAATCACGTCCTTTAACTTTTCTGCAATCGAACGTCCGCGTGCATACGCCCTGTCTCTATGCACGATGATGGAAAGCGCATCACATACTTCCCCGTTTAACAAAATATCCAATTTGACTAGATCAGCCTTTTCATAGCCCTCTATTTCATAGTCAAACGACGCGTAGCCGCGGCTGCGGCTTTTTAGCGCATCAAAGAAATCGTAGATGATCTCATTGAGTGGCAGGCGGTAATAGATCTGTACCCTGCCCGCATCCATATACTGCATATCTATGAAAACGCCGCGTTTTTCCTGGCACAATTCCATCACCGGGCCGGTGAAATCGTTGGGCACCATGATGGTGGCTTTGACCATCGGCTCCTCCATAAAATCGATCTCGGCAGCAGGCGGCAGGTTACTGGGGTTGTCTATGATCAGCTCCGTACCATCTGTCTTTGTCACATGATAAATAACGCTGGGGGCTGTTGTCACAATGGAAAGGTCAAATTCCCGCTCCAGGCGCTCTTGCACAATCTCCATGTGCAATAGCCCCAAAAAGCCGCAGCGGAAGCCAAAGCCTAGCGCTGCGCTCGTTTCCGCCTCAAAAGAGATGGAGGCGTCGTTGAGTTGCAGCTTTTCCAACGCATCCTTGAGATCCGGATAGTCCGCCCCATCCGCCGGATAGATCCCGCAAAATACCATGGGGGTCGCGCGTTTATAGCCCGGCAAGGGCTCGTCCGTGGGGCGCTCTGCGTCGGTAATGGTATCGCCCACGCGCGTATCCGCCACATTTTTGATGGAAGCGCCAATGTATCCTACCTCGCCGGCGCGCAATACCTCGCGGCTGCGCATCTGCGGTGCGAATACGCCCACCTCCGTCACATCGAACTCTTTTTTGCTGCCCATCATACGGATGCGCATGCCCGGCCTGCATTCGCCGTCAATGATGCGCACAAAGCTGATCGCGCCTTTATAGTTGTCGTAATAGCTGTCAAAGATCAATGCTTTGAGCGGTGCGTCAACATCTCCCTCCGGCGGCGGGATCAGCTCTGTAATCACCTCCAGCACCTGGTCCACATTCAGCCCTGTCTTGGCGGAAATTTCCGGGCTCATCGAGGTATCCAATCCAATATCCTGTTCTATCTCGTGCTTCACCACCTCCGGCTGCGCACTCGGCAGATCCACCTTATTGATAACAGGCACGATCTCCAAGTCGTTGTCCAAGGCTAGGTATACGTTGGCTAAGGTCTGCGCCTCTATGCCCTGGGTCGCATCCACCACCAGCAGCGCGCCTTCGCAGGCCGCCAACGCACGAGAAACCTCATAGGTAAAGTCCACATGCCCTGGCGTATCGATGAGATTAAAAACATACTGCTTCCCATCTTTTGCAGTATAATTCATTCGTACCGACTGGCTTTTGATGGTAATGCCGCGTTCCTTTTCCAGTTCCATCGTATCCAGCAGCTGCTCTTGCATATCGCGCTGCTGTACGGTGCCGGTCATCTCTATCATGCGATCCGCCAGCGTAGATTTTCCGTGATCTATATGTGCAATAATACAAAAATTACGAATATTGTCCTGGGTATGCTTGCTCATGCCATCCTCCCATAACTGCCAATTCATCCATTTTATTTATGATAGCGGAAATTCCTTGCAAAGGCAAACATTTCCCAAAACTGAAAATGTATCGTATAATTTATAATACTCTACCGATTTTTCTGTTCGGAAAGGAGCTCTCTATGAAAAAACGCGTTTGTACTTTTCTGCTGAGCCTTTTATTGGCCACGGCCTGCCTTATCGGCTGTGGACAGGCGCCAGACCCCAGTCTACAAGCTCTGAATCAGGCACTGGAAACCGCCAACAAAGCATCCGGCGGCACTCTTCAGCTCAGCTATGTAGAGCAAGGAGAGGTCTACCCCGCAGAAACCATCGAATACACATTGGAGGGTAAGTCCGCCGCCTTTACCCGGGAGGAATACGAAACCGAGGGCAGCAGCAATCTCTACAAATATCAAGATGAGGTGCTGTATCGTGAAATTGCGGACAGCCCCGGTAAATTTGAAGTATACGACAGTAAGATCCGCTATCAGACCCTATCGGAGATTGCCGGTGTGAATTTGGCCCCGCTGGAGCAAAAAGATATCAGCAGCATCTCTACGGGCCAACAGGACGGCTTGACTGTCTATACCGTTACCGTGCCGCAGGATGCCCTACTCTTGGCCAGCGATGATGAACAGACTCCTATTGTCATTGACGCGCTGACCAAACGGTTTTATGTAAACGAGGCAGGGATTCTACAAAAAGTGGAATATGATTTCTCTTCCTCCATCGAAATGACCCTTCGAGTGGAATTTTCATAATAAAATTCAAACAAAAAAAGACGGTGCTGCCGTCTTTTTATTTTTTAACCACATCCAAACGGCTGCATCGCCAAAAACTCTTTAAGCGTTTCAATTCCCTGCCGATAGGCCTCTGGTTCCTGCCCCTGTTTTTTCGGTACCCGCTCTACGATTTCAAAGGCAAACGCCGACGGCCCGTATGCCGTCCACTCCTTTTCCAGTTCGCGTTTGGGGCAACGCCCTTCCTCTTGGCACACCAAAAACCATTGGCGTGCCTTCTGCATATCTACTGTGGCGCATAAAAGCCTCGTTCCGCTCTTTCGGCAACACAGTGCATACACGCCGCCCGGGCTTTCCATCGTTTCTGCCAAAATATATCTCTCCTTCCCGTCAAGGTTCCTGCTCTTTGTTCTTTTTTCCCCTAAACCCCCATATGATACAGCACAAGGATTTCCGTCATGGTTCGATAAAGGAGGCTCCTATTCCTATGAAGGTTGTGCGTATGGGCGACCATGGCCCTACTGTTTCCTATTTGCAATTGGCTCTTTCCAGGGCAGGGTTTGGCCCCGGAGAGATCGACGGCCTTTTTGGTCCCGCAACGCGCCGTGCCCTGACCGCGTTTCAGGTTAGCCGGCGTTTGATCGTCGACGGCGTTGCCGGCCCCTTGACCTGGCAGGCGCTTCTGCCTTTTTTACGCGGCTATATTCACCATATCGTGCATGGCGGCGATACGCTCTATCAACTTTCCCGCCTGTACAATACCACGGTATTTGCCATTTTGGCTGCCAACCCCGGCCTTGAGCCGGCGCTGCTGATCCCAGGCCAGCGCATCACCGTTCCGTTCGGCTTTCCCGTGGTCCCTTCTCAGGTTCCCTATTCCTCTCAGCTGGTCTCTCTCATCATCGATGGGCTAACGGCGCGCTATCCGCAGATCCGCACACAAAACATCGGGCAAAGCATCCTAGGGCAGCCGCTGCATACCCTTACCTTTGGCGCCGGCGATACTTCTGTGTTCTTCAACGCTAGCCATCACGCCAATGAATGGATCACAACGCCTGTTGTGCTTACCTTTTTAGAGCAGTATGCCAATGCTGTTGCCAGCGGTAGCACCCTATACGATCTACCAAGCGACGCCCTTTACCAGACTGTTACGCTGACCATCGCACCGCTGGTCAATCCAGATGGGGTAGATCTTGTGACTGGCTACCTAGATGAAGCTAATCCTGCCTTTGCCTCGGCCTCCGCCATTGCAAACACTTATCGCAACATTCCCTTCCCGGAAGGATGGAAAGCCAACATTCGAGGCGTAGATCTCAATCTGAACTATCCTGCCGAATGGGCCACAGCCAGAGAGATCAAATATGCCTTGGGCTTTAACAGGCCGGCTCCCCGCGATTTTGTGGGCGCTTCCCCTCTATCCGAGCCGGAATCTCGCGCCCTGCATGCATTGAGTCTGCGCCATCATTTCTCGTTAACGCTATCCTATCATGCCCAGGGAGAGGTCATCTTCTGGCAATTTTTAGATTATCATGTGCCGCAGGGAGAGCAGATCGGCCAGCAGCTTGCCGATGCCAGCGGCTATGCGCTGGAGGATACCCCCTACAATTCCTCTTTTGCCGGGTACAAGGATTGGTTTATTCAGACCTTCCTAAAGCCTTCCTATACCATTGAGGTCGGCCGCGGCACCAGCCCACTGCCCGTCGCACAATTTCCACAGATTTACCGTGACAACTTGGGCCTGATGGCCATGGCTCTGTTTTTGGCCCCTTCCATAGAAAAATAGCTTATGGCGCGGCAGGCTCCGGCTGCCTTTGTCCCGCCGCTGCGGTGTATACAAGGAATTGATCTCCTTCAAGCCTTAAAAGCCGTTTCATCGATACATCATCAAAAACGCACATCGTGCAGGCCGCCAGCCCCAGGCCCTCTGCCGCCAAGTAAAAATTTTGCCCGATGTGCCCCGCATCCAAATAGAGATTGCGGTATCCACGCTGGCCGTGATGCCAAACCATACGTTCCGGCACTGCGATCCAAAAAAAGGTCACAGCGCTGTTGTGTTGAAATCGGTTGCTGGTAAAGGCCGTATCCAATGCGCAAAGCCAATCGGATGTCGTTTCTCCAAGCCATCCCAACGCATGCTCTTTGGCCAGATAGCGATACAAACCTGGCGCCAGCCCCTTCACCCGCCGCACCAGCACGATTGTTTCTATAGCGTGCTTGGCCCCCGCGGAGGGTACCGGACGCAGTGTAGCATTCCCATTGAACACAATCTCCTTTTCAATGCCCTGCGTAACACCGCATAAACAGGAAAGCGCCTGTATCTCCAACGCCTCTTCTGCGTATGTGCGCCTGCTGCGGCGCTTTTCCATGACCGTCCAAAGGCAGCTGGATGGCAATGCTTGCTGCCAGGGCGGCAGCAGCACGGTTTCCATGCCTTTCTCCGCTGTCCAAAACGGTATGGGTTGCGGTTCTCCCTGTCTACGTCCTGTTTGCGAAAAATCATAGTAGGATGTTTCTTGGACAAACCTGGGGCCGATCTCCAGCGCTGTCTTATCTTTTTCTCTCATGTCTTTCTCCACTCTTTTGGCCATTTTTCAAATCCACCCTGCCATCCGATAAAAAAGGTACGCCCTCTGCTTCCAGTAGGGCAGCTTGCTCTGCATATCCCGGCGCGGTGTCGCCTTTGGCGTTGACCACGCGATGGCACGGCGTTGTAGGATCTTTACAATGCGCCAGCGCCTGCCCCACCTGCCTAGCTGCCCTGGGAGCGCCGATACGCCAAGCGATCTCTCCATAGGTTGCCACCTGTCCGGACGGGATTTGCTTCACAGCCTCATACACTCTCTGAGAAAATGAATGCCGCATCATTGTGCATTTCCGATCCATTCGATTACGCCTCTATGCGTCGCATTGCGCCGGTATAGGTATCCATGACAAACCCATAAATCGCCACATCCTTTGGCACAAGCGGATGATTTCTCAAAAGCTCTACCGCCTCCCGTACCGAGGTATCCACATCCTCAAATCCGCTGAGCCAGCTTGCAAAATCGATTCCACAATAGTCCATCATATCCAGTGTTTGCTGCGCAATGCCCTTTTGCTTCATTTTCTCGATCAATGCTTGGCTATCCATATGCTGTACGCCGCAGTCCGTATGCCCTATGATCAATATCTCCTCAACGCCCAGCTCATAGATGGCAATCAAAAGGCTTCGTACCGCGCTGCCGAACGGCTGGGTAATCGTAGCGCCCGCGTTCTTAATGATTTTTACATCCCCGTTTTTCAATCCCAGCGCTGCAGGCAGCAGTTCTGTCAGCCTTGTGTCCATACAGGATAAAATGGCGATCTTTTTATCCGGATATTTGCTTGTTGCATATTGTTCATATTGTTTTTCTTCTACAAATTTTGTATTAAAGGCCAGCAATTCCTCTACCATGGAGTTTCGCCTCCTTGTTTTTTGATTTATTGTACCATTGCCATATCGTTCCCGCCAATCCCTGTATCAAAAAAGGAGCGGATAAGCCACTCCTTTTGATGATCAATCATCCAAATAATCGATATAGCCCCCAATGCGTTTGGGCGCAGGCCCTACCTGCTCTGGATACCCCAGCGTAATGAAATGAAACGGCTGGTAATGCTCTGGCAACGGCATATCCCGCAGCAGCTCGCCGGCGGCCCCGCTTTTTAGCCAAGGCGTAAACCATCCAATATAACAGCTGCCCAGCCCCATGGCATGAGCGGCTAGCATGATGTTTTCTGCGGCCAGGGCCGTATCCACCTCTCCCCAGTTGCTGTGCCAGCTTGGGTCCTTTTTATAGGATACCAAAAGGACGCATGGCGCATGGAAAAACACATGCCGTTCCGGGTCTCGGCCAATTCTTTGCTGTGATTCCCTGCCGCAATGGGCCATCCATTGTTTCCCGGCCTCGTTCCATTTGTCGATGGTGTCTTTGTTTGTCATCACGGTAAAATGCCAAGTCTGGCGGTTGCTGGCGCTGGGCGCCCAAAATCCTGCTTCCAAGATCTTTTCCAGTACATCATGCGGAATAGGTTTTTGCTGGTATTTTCTCACACTGCGCCTTGTCAAAATGTTTTGTAGAACAGCCTGCTGTTGATCCATAGCTAGCACCTCCATTTTGTCTTTCTATCTTTATCCTACCTCTTCTTTATCAAAAGGAAAACCCCCGTTTTTCTCCCACCAAAGAATACACATTTTGTCGAATGGCCGTCGTTTCATGTCGAAATACAACGAATTTAAGGGAATATGCTCGTATTTTGGCGAAGTCCTTGCTTAGTTACCAAATTTTGACGATAATCGACTTGAAAGAGAGGGACCGTGAATATGATGAATGCAGTAGATACTGAAAAACTCGTATTTTCACAGTTATTGTTATTCGGCTTTAAACATCATAGTGCCGGTTTTCGTTATCTGTGTACCGGATTGCAATTGGCCTTGGAACAGCCTGGTATTCTCAATGAAATGACGGATAAGTTTTATCCGGCAGTGGCCGCGGTTCACCACTCGACCCCGTCGGCAGTGGAAAGTTCGATGCGCAGAGCCATTGTGGATGCATATGAACATGGCAATTGCAAGGACCAATTCCATAAAATCTTTCTGCGCTATACGCATGAGTGTCCTACGGTTTCAGAGTTTATGACCGGCAATGTCCACAGATTGTTGTACGGAGATATATAATATCGTTTTGTTTCCCCCGGGAGCCATCAACGAACCTGCCAGCCGCAACCTGGCAAACGCGTTGGTGGTTCCCTTTATTTTTTCTCCCTTTTGGAGCCTTTGGGTGCATAATCACGCATCCCGGGTATAGCGCCGCCCGCAATTTCCCAAAGATACAAACTGGCTATTGTTGCATACGGCGTAAACCTTTTGTGATACATCTTAAATTTTTTCTCATCAATAGAGCGGTGATGATACAGCATGCGTAGCCCTCTATGCAGCGCCAAATCGCCATAGCTCATGATATTTGGACGCTGCATGGAAAAAATCATCAACATTTCCGCCGTCCAGATACCTATGCCCTTTAGAGAACTCAGCGTCTTACACACCTCTTCATCGCTTTTTTCGGTAAGCGCCGCCAAATCTAGTTCTCCACCGGCCACTTTCTCTGCGATTCCTAAAATGTATGCTGTCTTTCGCTCAGAAATGCCTAGCTGTTGGATCGTTGCTGGGGGCACCGCCAAAAGGCCTTCCGGCGTCACCTCCCCTAACGCATCGGTAAAGCGTTTCCAAATCGTTTTCTGCGCTTTTGTGGAGATCTGCTGGCCGATGATGGAATTGACCAGCGCCTGAAACATATCAGGGATTACTTCGCGCTGAATCAGCCCGATTTTCTCGATAACCTCTCCCAGCCGCTTATCTTTTTTCGCCAGATATGTCGTTTCCTCTATCCCATATTTAAAAAAAGGCAACTGTGGGTCTCCCCTTTCTAAAAATAGCCTGTCTACATCATTTTTTCATGATCGCTTTTCGTCATTAAATCCTATATTTTTACGCGGTTTTTGTATAATTCAATGGAACAAAGCAGAAAGAAAAAGAAACATACAGAATCGAAACTAACCATCACGATTTGCTTGCCCAATGTCTTTTTCTATGATACCGATTTTATGCAAGGGGGAAACAATATGATTACAGATCTACAAAAGCAAAAAGCCATTTTCCATCATTTACAGGCCTTTGGCATCCGCCATCATTGTGCAGGTCATCGTTACCTGTGTACCAGCATCACACTTGCCCTGGCGCATCCGGAATATCTCTCCGAGGTAATGGAGCAATTTTATCCTGCTGTAGCCAAAAAACATCAGCGATCCATCGGTGCCGTGGAAAGCGCCATGCGCCGCGCCATCATCGATGCCTATGAATCGGGTGTAGCAAGCGACAGATTTCTTCTATATTTTAAGCGCTCTGCCAAGGAGATCCCTAGTGTTTCAGAATTTGTCTCTGTATTGGCTACCCACATTCGATATAGCCTTGCCGAGTTAGATTCTCCCTCAGGCTGATAGGCTAACTATCACTCATCGTTTATTTTGAGTTTTTTCCTCTGTTTCCCAAAAATAGAAATTCATTCAACCGCTTATCAATTTTTGCGTTTTCTTCTCTTGACAACCCTGCAAAAATACTATATCATGATCTAGTCTCTAATAGTAAGAGTTGTTTTCGAGGTGTAGCGCAGCTTGGTAGCGCGTTTGGTTCGGGACCAAAAGGCCGCAGGTTCAAATCCTGTCACCTCGACCACGTCGCCGCAAGCTTCACATTGCTTGCGGCGTTTTTAACTTATCGGCGCACTCATCCGCTGCGTCTCCTTTTCCGGGGGGATGCAGACACACAGCCCCTGCTAAAACTCTTGATATTTTTTTGTAACACAAACCCGTAAAAAAAGACCGAAATCGCTGGATTTCGGTCTCTTCTTCTATTTGGAGGAATGGTTGAGCGCAGCAAAGAGCGCATAAAAAGGCACGTGCTCTGGTCCGATAACGTGAAAACTTTGCACTTTTCAAATAGCGACCATCATCAAAGACGGGCAATTTCCTCCTATACATTCGAATTTATCTTCACTCTTGTTTTTCCGTAATACCGAGACTCTGAATCCACGGTTCGATTTCGTTTGTTTGTTTGCTGTGAACCCTTCCACAATCTCTGCGTCCGGGCAAAGCTCTTTAAAAATATGAAGGCTGTTGCCAATATCGTCACTGGCGCTGGTGCAAAATGGAATGATTGTCTTGCCGGAAAAATCGTTGTCCGCAAGGAATGTGGCAATCATAGCAGGGGCTTCATCCCACCAAATCGGATATCCCACAAACACAGTATCATAATCTGCAATATTTTCCACAGATACGGTGATGTCTGGGTGTGCGCCTTCTAGAATTTCTGTTTCAGCTTCTTCATACAAATTTTCATATTCTTCGGTGCGTCGGATCTCCGCAAGATCTCCGCCTGTATAGTCCGCTATTTCCTGAGCGACTTTCTCAGTATTCCCCGTATGGGAAAAATAGGCAATCAAAATATTGCTGTCATTTGGCTCTGTTGGCGGAGATACGCTTATGTCACCGGATGTGGTTTCCAGCATCGCAGAAGGGCCCTCGGTAGGGGCACCTCCACAGGCCGCCAGTATAAAACTGAGAACCATCGCCATAACAAACATCAGCATACTTCTTTTCATCGTGGTTTATCCTTTCTTAAGCTAAATTGTATGGATACTCAAATATTCCAATATCCATGTAATCGCCCGTTCAGCATCCTCTCCGTAAAATCCATGACCTGCCCCTGGTAGAATTTCCAATTTGGCAGAATCATAAATCTCCACTGCTCTTTCTGAATAGCTAAGAGGAACAATGCTATCAGCATCTCCGTGAATCAACAGCACGTCTTTTTTATAACCGGAAATCGCTTGATAAAAATCATAATTCGACAAATCTTCTGCAAAGACATGTCCTACAGTCATCCACATATGATAGAAGGTATCCGGGATATCTTCCACGTTTGTAAAACGGTTGTTTATATCATCTGCTATTACAAAGGCAGGGTACAGGAGAATGGCGCCTTGAATTTCCTCTTCGTGCGCTGCAGCAGTGATGGCCGACACTGCGCCACCCATGCTGGTTCCCATCAGAAATATGTTATTACTGTCCACAAATGGTTGCTCTTGTATCATTGCAAGCACCGCTTCTAAGTCCGCCTGTTCTGTAAAAATAGACATTTCCAAAGTGGATCCATCGCTCCTGCTTCCTGTGCTTCCTCCACAAAAATCAAAGCAATAAACCACATACCCTCTAGATGCAATCTCTATAGCATACTGTGCCGCGGAGCTGTGAGAACCTCCAAACCCGTGAGAATAGATGACAGCAGGCATTTGGTCATCTGCGTTCTGAGGCATGTAGAGAACACCGTAAATCTGCTTTTCCTCCCGCCTTGCGTAAAGCTCTCGCGTTTCAAATTCATAGATTCTCTGTTCATTGTCTTTTGCCGGTTCCGTAGCAATCAAACCGTTTGATGCATTGTCCGTAGCATGCGAATCGCCATTCTGTATCTGCGTGCATCCCCCCAGGAGCATAATGCCGAGCAATAAAAGGAAGCTAATTCTTCTCATCATAGCTGTTCCTTTGCGCACTCGTTTTCAATAGGATCTTTTTGGCATAATAGGAGATTGTGATAAATAGTGCCGACAATACGGCGGATTCTGCGAAATAGGGAACGAGAGATTTTGAATAGTCATATTCTTTCTGATAGTCGACCAGATGAAACAGTTCCTCCCAAAAGCGTCTATCTACGAATTGGTATAAGCCATATGCGCACAAGGCAGCTATAACAACACGGCAAATGAGATGGACTGCCTTTTTTATCCTTTCGTCAGCATGGATTTTCTTAACTCCTTCCACAAAGATTGAACCGTGTAATCCAAGATGTATCGACATCAGAATAAACGCCCATGCCGTTGCTACAAGATGTAAGTGCCTACCAAATTCGATTGCGCTTCCGTTCCCAATGGCAAAGATGTGCTGCGAAACAAGCAAACCACCAATCATACAGGCCAACATTGCCAAGAATAGCAGTGCATTGACAACAAGCTGTACCATGCGCATTGCGTTGTATTTACCCTTTAAAAGCGTACAATACCATTTGTAGTTCAACGCGTTGTGTATAAGGAAAAGGATACCGGCAGAGATCCCTAGCCACTCATGAACAGCGCCTCGTAAAACGCACTGCCCCATCAATAGCAAAAACAAAATATACATGGCCACGTCAACACTTCGTTTTATGGCTACGTTGGGTTTCATCATGCTTGTCCTCAATTGCCGGCTTTCAACATACCAATGCTGTCTAGCCAGTCGATAATTTCCTGCTCTGCCCCTTCAATGTTATTTCGCGAAATGCTCTTTCCCTCCAGCATGGAAGCATCTGGTTCTAACTGTGCGATGGTTTCCTGTGTGCCGGAAAACCCACTTCCGCCATGCGTATTAAATGGTATGATCGTCTTGCCCGCAAAATCGTAGCTTTCAAAGAATGTATAAAGGATATACGGCATATCAGCATTCCAATTGGGATATCCAACAAATACGACGTCGTAGGAATCAAAGTCCTCAATCGTTCCTTCTATTTCCGGGCGGGCATTCGTGCGAATTTCCTCCTGCGCTACTTCTAAAAGCGCATCATGATCTGTGGGGTACGGATTTTTAGGCAAAATACGAAAGATGTCTGCCCCTGTATTTTCCTGAATGACATACGCCATGTACTGTGTATTGCCAAGCCGCTCTCCGTTTATTTCTACATAGCTGTTATCCTGATTGTCTGGCACAGAAAAATAAACAACGAGTGCTTTTGCATTCTCATTCACCGAGCGTTGAGAATTGCCCGAAGGCGTTTGCAGGCTGCTTTAGGTAGGCTCGGCAGATGGTTCTGTGTTGGAATTAGAACACGCTGAAAATGTAAAGGCCATTGCTATCCCCATAACCAAGGCCATTAAACGTGTAACTGCTTTTTCATGACTAAATCCTCCTGATTTTCTTTTTGCATGCAGTCCATTATTTCTGACTGTTCGACTCGATGATTTCATTCAAAGAAATATGCTCGTTTCGGTATCTGGCATTGGGATTCTTTTCTGGAATCACAAGCTGAATTGCTTTTTGTGGGCAAGCATGTGCACAAGCAAGGCATGTTTGGCAGTTTCCCGGAGTATGCACAGCCTTTCCATTTATGACCCGAACGGATGCTGATGGGCATACCTTCTCGCAGATTTTACAGCCAACGCAGGCATCCGTAACCCGAAATAGATGCTGCCATGCATTGGGCGGCATCTGTTTCATGTTATCCAAAAACTGCTGATGGGCATTGCGATCCTCTTCCGTAACCGCTGCTATCATGTTTTTTTGAGCGCGAATCTCTGTTTGAATCACAGCAATCTGTTCTTCCACTTTCTTGTCTATCTTTTGCTGCTCGTCCATATCAAAGCTAGGCAACCAATTATCTACCATGAGAAGTACATTGATGTAATTGACAGTTATGCCGCAGCTATCGCAAAGCTCTTTCGCCAGTTCCGCGGCTCCTCCGTGGCGGTTTCCGTAGGTCAAAATTATATAAAAGTAGTTTGTTTGCAAATCTGCTTCTTTCAGAAATTCCTTGACCATAAGCGGCAGCTCGTGTCCATAGATAGGCGCGACAAGACCAATGCTGTCTGCAAAAAATTCTCGTTTTTTATTTCGCATTACCTGTGGTACGCTTATCGGTTTAGGATCAAACTGCTTTGCAACATAAAGGCTATTGCCCGTACCTGTAAAATAAAAAACCATAGTCTCTTTTCTCCTTGTCATACCATTTTCATCATGCTATAATGCGGTCGTTTCAACCGCTTGATACAACCGCATTATAATTTGCGGTAGTAACAACCGGCCAATAATTTCTTTAAAAATTTGTCAATTTTTCTAAAGCATACGAAGGGTAGTAAATATGTATACGATGATGCAGGTTTGTCGGCAACTAGACATGACATATCAAACCTTAAAATATTATTGCAACGAGGGATTGATTCCCAATGTCAAACGTGACAGTAACAATCGGCGTATTTTTGATGAAAAAGATGTAAAGTGGATTAAAGATCTTACCTGTTTGAAAAAATGCGGCATGAGTATTCAGGAAATGAAAGAATATTTGCAGCTGTGTTTGCAGGGAACGTCTACCATAATGCCACGGAAAGAGATGCTTAGAAAAAAACAGGAAGCTTTAAGAGCTTCTATCAAAGAGTTAGAAGACAGCGTTGCCTATATCGATTGGAAACAGAATTTTTACGATGAAGTGCTTTCCGGCAAACGCCCGTATATAAGCAACCTGATCCAGGTAGAGGAATAGTCCCTCATCATATACATTTTGCTGGCCTTAGGGCAATTTCTAAAGGATATTCTGTTAGCAAAAGCACTCGAAAAACCGGGGAAAGCAACTCGTTCTCTCCGGTTTTTCTAATGAATCCAATTTTCTTCCGTTGTCCCTTTGAATCTTGAGTATCAAACTGCCTATTGTATCGGTATATCAACCTTTTAGATGCAGCCACCTTTAAAACCCAATGAAAATTCAAAGCACATTTTTTACAAAAAAAGAACCTGCAAAGCAGGTTCTCTACGCCTCCATCTTTTTCTCAACTTCAATTTGTTGCAATACAAAGGGCAACACTTGCTGCGGCTCTATCTCCAATACCAAAGCAAACTCATCATACAATATTTTCTCTGCTGTTTTAAAAAACCTTTCATCCGCTACATGCAAATGCCTTCCGCGCTTCTCCTGATCCTTTTGATGCTGGTACAACGCCTTGATCATGCCGACCAGTTCAAAGCGCTCTCCATGCTCCAGTATCTCCTTATATCTAGCTTTTCTCTCCCTTTCATCCTCAATCCAAATCGCCTGTTCCTTCGGCATGGAGCGAATCAGCGCATAAATCTCCTCCGCCGATAAGACGCGCTTCATCTTGCTTACCAGCGCCTGGCTATCTACCGGCACATACAAAATGGAGGTATTGTCGTTATACATCGGTTTTAGCACATAATACTGTTTTGAAACCCCGCCATATTCACGCTCTACCAATTCGGTGATTTTGCAAACACCGTGCACGCCATACAAAATGATATCCTCTTTCTCAAACATTCTCTTTCTCCTTTAACTCTCTCTATCCCAGCAATCAACTACAACGCGGCATATACAGAAAACAGCGCAATCTTAAAAAACTATGAAGATATAGTAAAAGTATAGCATAATTTTGGCAAAATTTCATGCGCTCTCCTATCGTCTTTACCATTTTCCCCTGCAGATCAAGCGAAATCATCTTGCCTTTTGGCAGTATGGCAAGTTACAATAAAATAAGTGTAAAACCATCTACAAATCAACGTTTTTTATCGAAAGCTTCAGCACGTTTATAGGAGGTATATGTTATGGATAAACAAGCCGCCAAAGCAGCCATTCTTTCCGGGGAAACCGCATTGGGCATTGAGTTTGGCTCCACACGTATCAAAGCCGTTTTAGTCGATAAGCAGCACACGCCGCTTGCTTCCGGCAGCTTTGACTGGGAAAACCGTCTGGAGGATGGCATTTGGACCTATCACTATCAGGAAATCTGGGATGGGCTCCAAGCCTGCTATGCCGATCTTACAAAAGACGTAGAACGTTTGTACGGCGTTCCCTTAACTAAAATCGGCGCAATGGGCGTTTCGGCGATGATGCATGGCTATATGCCGTTTGATGAAAATGGGGAGCTGCTCGTTCCTTTCCGTACATGGCGCAATACCATCACAGGCCAGGCCGCCGCAGCTTTGACCGATCTATTTGCTTTCAACATCCCGCAGCGCTGGAGCATTGCGCACTTGTATCAGGCCATTTTGAACGAAGAAGCGCATCTGCCCCGCATTGCTTACTTAACTACGCTGGCAGGATGTGTGCATTGGAAGCTCACCGGGCAAAAAGTCGTTGGTGTTGGGGAAGCCAGCGGTATGTTCCCCATCGATTCGCAAACGGGCGAGTACCACGCCGAAATGCTCAGAAAATTTGATGAAACGATACAAGATCGCCGCTATTCCTGGAAATTGGCAGATATTCTGCCTTCTGTGCTCTCTGCAGGCGAGCCTGCCGGTACCTTGACAGAGGAAGGGGCACGGCTACTCGATCCTGCCGGAACCCTTCAAGCCGGCATTCCCTTCTGCCCGCCGGAAGGCGACGCGGGCACCGGGATGGCTGCGACCAACTGCGTCCGTATCCGAACCGGCAATGTCAGTGCCGGCACCAGTATTTTCGCCATGGCTGTTTTGGATCATCCGCTCCGGCAGGTGCATCCGGAAATCGATATGGTCACTACGCCCTCCGGTGCGCCGGTTGCGATGGTACACTGTAACAACTGCACCTCAGACTTAAACGCCTGGGTTTCTCTGTTTGGCCAAGCACTGCAAGCATTTGGCATGACGCCAGACAGCAACGACCTTTACGGTACGCTATATCGCAAGGCCCTGGAAGGGGACCCGGACTGTGGCGGGCTGCTTGCTTATAATTATTTTTCCGGTGAGCATGTCACTGGGTTTGAAGAAGGGCGCCCGCTGTTTGTGCGCCGTCCTGATAGCCGTTTTACGCTGGCAAACTTTATGCGCGTACATCTCTATACCTCTCTTGGCGCCTTGAAAACAGGCATGGACATTCTGATGAACGAGGAAAATGTATCGCTGGAAAACATTACGGGCCATGGCGGGCTCTTCAAAACCGAAGGCGTGGGGCAGCGCATCGTTGCCGCTGCAATGCATACGCCGGTTACCTGTATGGAAACTGCCGGTGAAGGTGGTCCCTGGGGGATGGCTCTGCTGGCATGTTATATGATGCAGCGTACTGCTGGCGAATCATTGGAGGATTATCTTAGCAATCGTGTTTTCCAGATATGCCAAAGCACGACTATGCAGCCCGATGAAACCGATATAAAAGGCTTTGATGCGTTCATGAACCGTTATGCCAAGGGATTATCCATTGAAAAAGCGGCCATAGAGGCGCTTTAAGCCAAAAGTGACAAAGAAAAGAGGATAAAAACGATGCTGGAATCGTTGAAGGATCAGGTACTTCAAGCCAATCTATTGCTGCCAAAGTACGACCTTGTCACCTTTACCTGGGGCAATGTTTCAGGGATAGACCGGGAAAAGGGATTGGTTGTCATCAAGCCTTCCGGCGTTTCGTATGAAGAAATGCAAGCAAGCGATATGGTCGTGGTGGATCTGGATGGGAATGTCATAGAGGGCTCGCTTAACCCCTCCAGCGATACGCCGACGCATGTGGCTCTATACCGTGCGTTTCCCAGCCTAGGCGGCGTAGTGCATACCCACAGCCGATGGGCCACTACCTTTGCGCAAATGGGGCGAGGTATTCCTGCCCTGGGCACCACCCATGCTGATTATTTTTACGGTGAGATTCCCTGCACTCGCAAAATGACGCCGGAGGAAATCCATGGCGCATACGAGCATGAGACAGGCAATGTCATCATTGAAACCTTTGCTAATCTGGATGCTTCGGCCGTCCCCGCTTGCTTGGTATACAGCCATGGCGCCTTTGCCTGGGGCAAAGACCCGATGGATGCTGTGCATAACGCAGTGGTTTTGGAGGAGGTCGCATTTATGGCATGGCATTCCCTCAGCTTATCTCCCTCTCTGCCCCCCATGCAACAGGAGCTATTGGATAAGCACTATCTCCGAAAGCACGGCGCCAATGCCTATTACGGACAAACGAAATGATATGTTGATAGCAACCGGGCATATGCGCTCCGTTTGTCTTTTCCCTTACTGGGATATCCTAGAAAACAATGAATGAAGAAAGCCCCAAAAGCTAAGTGCTTTTGGGGCTTTTTATGGCAAAGTATCTCGTTTTGATGCCCCGTTTCGGGCAATATAAAAATCGCAACCCACCAAAGTGAATTGCGATCTTGGATGCGGTAACCTACCGCTGGAGCTACTGGCCGGACTTGAACCGGCGACCTGCTGATTACGAATCAGCTGCTCTACCAACTGAGCCACAGTAGCAAATAAATTTTCAACGCTAATAGATTATAGCAGAAGGGCATGGAACTGTCCAGCCCTTCTGCTCTAGATTTTTATACATTCAAGAATTTTTTCTGCCGCGCAAATACATATACAGATTGCATTTGACATTGCCATTGTACAGCTTGCGCTTTTTATCTGCCCTTCGCCCGAAATCCCTTTCAAACGCTTCATCGGATGAGATGGCAAAAATGCCCATACGGGAATGCTCGGCTTTGAGCTTTCCCAACGCCCGGGCTACATGCTGTCCCTGTGTTCTTTCCATTCTAAGGCCATAGGGCGGATTTGTGACAATCAACGACTGCTCAGCCGGCAGCTTTAGATTGGCCACATCTCCACAGGCAAAATTGATATATCCATTGACTCCCGCTCTTTTTGCATGCCGGTAAGCCATGGACACCGCCTTGTCGTCAATGTCGCTGGCCAACAGATGGGCAAATCCCTTTTCCCTTTTCTGTGCCATGGCCTCTTCCCTTTGCCTCGCCGCCTCCTGTGCCCAATTTTTCCATCCATCAAAGGCAAACGTCCGCTGCAAGCCAGGCGCTATGCGGGCCGCCAACATCGCCGCTTCAATGACAATTGTACCCGATCCGCAGCAGGGATCGACCAATGTTTCTCGCCCATCGTAATACGATAGCATGGCCAACGCGGCGCCCAGCGTTTCCCGTAAAGGCGCCTGGGCGGAAAGATCGCGGTATCCTCTTCGGTTCAATCCAGGGCCGCTTGTATTCATCGCAATGGTCGCTTCATCCCGCAACAACCCGATTTCGATGTTGTAAGCCTGTCCTGTTTCCGGGCACCTGGCATAGCCGTGGGCCGCCATCAGAGCATCCGCAATGGCCTTTTTGCTGATAGACTGTACATCTCGCACAGACCCCAGCTTAGAAAGCGCACTTTTCCCCGTGACTGTAAACGCCGCATCTGCCGGCAGCAAATGCCTCCAATCCAAGGCGCGCACACCGTCAAATAGCTCTGTGAATGTCTTCGCCTTGCAGGTTCCCAGCTGTACAAACACACGATCCGCACACCTAAGCCAAAGATTCGCCTTGATGATCAGCGCTCTGTCCGCTTCAAAGAAAACGCGGGCATCTTGTGCGCGTACATTTTTAGCGCCCAGCATAATCAGCTCGTCGCGCACCAGCGCCTCCACGCCAAACATACAGGTTGCAAAGCAGATCATAATACCGTCTCCTGCCCTGTGGGCGGCGGTACCGGCGGCTGCGCAGGCCGTACAGGCGTGTTGTTGATCAGCATTCCATTGACCAAAAATTCAAACCGGCAGCCTAAAAATTGGCTTGCCGCCTCGGACAATGTCATCCTGGACATATAGATGTTCAAAAACTCTTTGACAGAAGAGCTGTCGTCCATCTTGCAGGCAAAGCGGATCACTCTATTTTCGCTGTCAATGGATACCTGCGTATTGCGAATGGAATAGTTTACGCGGTCGTGTATATCGTTAAAATCATATTTTGTGCGCCGTACCCTTGCCCTGTGCGCATCGATCTTATCCGCAATGATAAGTGCTGCGGATATCTCCGATACAGGGCATCCGCTGCGTTCATCATGGTTGCCCACAGCGCTACATATGCGGATCACCTCGGCCACGGGCATCCCCATTTCTCTGAGCAACGGCATCAAAAGCGTAGCGCCCGTCTGCGCATGCCCATCTCGGTTGATGGCGTTGCCAACATCATGTACCCAGCCCGCAATGGCACCCAGCTCCACGGTGCGCTCATCAAAGCCCAGTTCATGTAAGATCTGCCTGGTAATCCTGCTTACATAGCCTACATGCCGTGGGCCATGATCGGTATAGCCCATGGCTTCCAAGCAGGCATTGGCTTGTTCTATCAGGATGGCGATGGTTTCGTTGGCCATCACATCGCTTAGCATAATAGGTTTCATTCCTACTCCTCTTCCATCATTGCCATTTTGATGGCCTCGTAATCTTTATCACCGGCAAACTCACGATCCAATTCCACCCACGCGCCCAGCTCCTCCGCAGCATCGCGAATGGCGCAATAGGTATAGTAATCCAGCTTTGGATCTTTTAGCTGCTTTGTCAGCATCTCTACGGCCCGTTCATCACCCAGCTTTCCAAGACAGCTGGCATAAAAGGCCTTGTGTTCCGGGTTTGCCTGGCAAAATAAGGCAGACAACCGCTCAAAGGCCCCTTCCAACGGCCACTGGCAGAGGATATCTGCCAAGATCTGTTCCGTCTCCTCATCCACTTGTGTATTCATCAGCGCCAACGCCTTTTCCGCTGCCTTGGCACCAAACTGCTGCACTGCCTCTACCCACAGCTGTTTTTCCTCATCCTCTACGGTTTGCTCTAATATCTTAGTAAAGCCTACCTCCAGCAACGGTGGGTATTGCATTTGGCATAAAAGCTCCAGCATCTCCCCCCTTACAGAGGGCAACGCACGCTCTAGCAAGCGAAACATCGCTTGGGCGGTATCCTGATCCTGCTGCGCTAAGGCGCGCGCCAGCTGTCCTGGCAGCTCCTCGCCTTCTTCCCAGTAATCCCAGGCAAGCTCCAGCAGCGTCGGCCCATCGAATTGCATATAGTATTCGCACGGTGTCAGCCCGCCCAGCTGTGTGTTGGGCGTATGGTTAAATTCCTCATACCATTGATCGGAAAGCGCTTCGATCTCCTCATCCTTTAACCCCTGGGCCTGTGCCAATCGCGGCTGGATAAACGCGCGGTACAGCTGTTCAAAATCGATTTTCATTCCTTCTCTTCCTCCATCGCAGCCAGCAGCATCGCTCGGTACGGCGATTCCTCTTCCGGCTCAGGTTTCCTGCCAAGCCCCGCTTTTTCTCTGGCCAGACTGCAAAGCGCACCCGCCATCTTTTCCGGCTCCAAAGCCGGGTACTTTCCATGTAACGTCTCTACATATTGTGCCCAAATCGATAGAGCCAACAGCATTGCCGCTTCCTCTTTTTCCGCCAGCATCGCACGGCACAACGTTTCTACCTGCCGATATGCTTCCGGCAAATTCTCCGGCAAATGCGGCACCAACGATACCCGCGCCTCCATCAGCCCGTCCGGCGTCAACGCAATATACGGCTCTTTAGCGCCTATACGTTTGAGCACGCCGAAAATATACTGCTTGAGGCCCAGTTCCATCTCTGGGATCATCAGCGCTTCACGCAGCCATTCGATAGCGTCTGGCGTACCGATCAAGCCCAGGATCTCCGCCATGGCCTGTGTCATGTGTTCATCCATCATATGCAAGCCCCAACGCACAGTATCGCGGAAGGTTGCGTCGTTTTCCCATCTTTCCCGTATCTTCTCCGGCGTCTCTCTGGACCATGCGCTGATCTCCGTCATGCGCTGCAAGATTTCTCCAGGCGGCAACTGTGGAAAATATTCCAGCCTTTTATAATCAGCTTCTCCCTTTAATGCCTTTTTGGCAACCGTCCTATAAAAAGGCGCAATGGAAAAAAAGTCGTCTACCTGAACCATCACATCAAAACACTTAAGTGCCTTGGCATACTCTTTGCAGTTGTACGCTGCAATGCCGGTACAAAACAGCGTTTTAGGGTCAAAGGGCCGCTCCTCCAATGCTTGAGAGAAAAAGCGCAACGCACTTTCATCCCGCCCAGCCTGGGCCATTGTCAACGCTGCCTTATAGATTTCATCCAGGCTTTCCGGCTGCATGGCGTCGAGCTTTTCCAACAGCGCATATTCTTCCTGCCAATTATGCTTTTCATTGGCAAAAATCAGCAGATTGCAGACTGCGTGTACGTTGTTTGGCTCTGTTTTTACCATCTGGCGTACCAGATCCGACGCTTTATCCGGTTCCTGATTCATATAATACGCCAACGCCAGGTTGTTTTTGGCATACGAAAGCTTAGGCGCCTGCTTAAGGACGCCCTCCAGTACCACTGCGGCCTCTTGAAACCTACCACGGTCCAACAGCTGTTTGCCAAACTCTGCCTGCTGGGCAGTTTCCTCTGAAATCCCTTCCTCCTCTGCCATCAGGCGCAGCTCCTCTTCTATAAAGAGCAGCATATCCTCCGCCTGCTCGGCCAATGGCCCATAGGGATGGCGCTGCAAAAACTTGGATAAGGCCGAAGAAGCCAGCTCATATTCCTGCATGCACAGGTAATTGTACCCTATGCCAAATTCACAGCTCTCCGGCACGGGCTCTGTCTCCCTGCTCAGCCGAAGCAGCCATTGGTTGGATTCTTCATAGCGTTCCATATCGGTCAGAATTTCCGATATTTTTAATTTATATTCGATATTGTCCGGCGCTCTATCGATGGCCTTACGATAATTTTGAAAGGCCAAGGCCAGTTCTCCCCTGTCCGCATACCGTTGTCCGTTTTTTGCGTAAAAGGAAGGCTCCTGTGCAAAGGATAATACTTTATTGCCTTTGAGCCATAATGGCTTTTGCATCGATTTGATCGTCTTGCTCCTTTATTTCGTCATTGTTTTCCTGTTGCCTGCTGCAACAGCGTCTTCAGCGTTTCTTCATCAAATTGATATGCCTTATTGCAGAATTGGCATACGATTTCTGCCTGGTGATCCTCTTCGATGATCTCCCGAAGGTCCTTTTCCCCAATAGAGATCAGCGCACGCTCCATCTTTTCCCTGCTACAGTTGCATTGATAGCATACCGGCACGGTCTGCGTCAGTTCCATCCGCATATCCGAGAAAATAGACTGCACAGCATCCTCCAGCGTCATTCCTTCGGATAGCATAAAGGAAAGCAGCCCACAGCCCGTTGCGCGTTGTTCCAACTGCTGCAAGACATCCTCCCGGCATCCCGGCAGAGGAAATACCGCCATAGCCCCTGCGCTTTTTACGCTGGCATCGCGGTCTACCGTAACGCCGGTAAAAATCAGGCAAGGGCGCTGTTCGGAAAGCGTAAAGTAATAAGCGAAATCTTCCGCCACCTCTCCGGTCTTCAGCTGAGTCTGCCCAATATATGGTTCCCTGCCGCCGTTGTCCTTCACCACTGTCAGACGGCCCGCATGCCCCAGAATACCGGATACATCCAGCTTTCCGTCCGTTTGGCGGATCGGCAGATCCGCCTCCGGGTTCTCAATGGCAGCGCGCACCGTACCCTTGGGCGATGCCACAGCCAACACCTTGCCAGCCGGCCCTCCGCCGTCAATGGCGCATGTAACGTCGCCGTTTTCCGCCTTAATATCGGATGCCGTCAGCAGCGCTCCCATCATCAGCCGGCCTACCGCCGCCGTGTTGGTAGGGGAAAGATGATGAATCACTCTTGCCGTCTCTACGGTACCCTTGGCCGTCAGCGCTACGGCATAGGCTTCTCCGTTTTCCAGCGAATAATGCCTTAGCTGATCCTGTACTTCTATTATCATATGGATGATCTCCTTGTTTCCATTCAATTTTTCTTGGCAACAAACTGCCATCTGCTACCATCGGCCTGCGGCTTATCCTTGGTACCAAAGCCATACACATGCACCAGATCGAATCCCACGTTATACAGCGTTCTTTCCAGCGTTTCCATAGCATGCAGATATAGCGTATGGCGCTCTGTTGTCCGTGCGTACAGCCCACCCCTTCGTTGGGTAAAAAGCGTCAGCTCCATCGTACACACGCTGTCGTCGGCCTCTGTCTGCAAAATATAGGCCGCATCTTCCTCCAGCTGACAGTAGCTGTCACAGCCGATTTCTTCTTGGTAATGATAAGGAGTGCTCACATCAAAGAGCAGCAACCCGTTATGCGGCAGTTGCTCGTATGCCGAGGTAAAGAACAGCGGCACCTGAAGCGGCGAAAGATAGTTCACGGGATCGCACGTCGCGACCACCGCCACCACAGGCCATTCCAGATCCAGGCAGGTCATATCCATCTGCTGAAAGCATACAGAAACATTCTCTGCCCGCGCATTTTGCACCGCTTTTTCCAGCATAGCATGCGAAATATCCCCGCCAACAACCCGATAGCCGTTTTTGGCCAATGCAATGGCCGTCTTACCGGTACCGCATCCAATGTCCAGCACGCGGGCCGGGGCTTCGGCCGCAAAGTCTGATAGCAAGCGTATGACATAAGGGGCAAATGCCTCCGTTTGTTCATTCATAAATCTATCATATACCTCTGCGAATGTCTGATACATCGACATGCGTTCCCCCTCCTTTTTTGACTTTATATTGTATCATATCTTCCGTTGTTTCCGCAATGTACGCCCTATTTTCATCCTTTTCCGGCAATTTGTTTTGCTCTCCGCTTCACAATCACCTAAAAACCGCATAAGATATGCCGAACGGCAATTGACAAGTGCTTTCCCTGATGATACACTGCTAAAAAAAGAATTTATCTTAAAGCAGAAGTAGAGGCGCGCATTTTAGGCGTACCGGCGGAAAGGGGGCGAACACCCATTGGATCTGTCGGGAAGGGAAAATGCGCCGAAGGGAAATGAGGCGTTCGCAGCTTGTTTTCCTGGATGCAGCGAGGAGCGGCGCTGTATCTGTCACGATTGGTTCGTGGAGCGCTGTTCTGTCTGAATACGCAAGGCGGTATTGTTTTGCTTTGCAGTGTGTAGGCGGCGCAGCAAAGCGCCGTTTTGTTCTTTTAGGAGGCATAAAAATGCAAAAGTATCGTGTAGGCATTGTGGGCGCCACGGGCATGGTGGGCCAGCGCTTTGTTTCCCTATTGGCAGACCATCCCTGGTTTGAGGTCGCGGTTGTAGCTGCCTCTTCGCACAGCGCAGGAAAAACCTACCGCGACGCAGTTGGGGAAAAATGGGCTTTTTCCTGGCCCATTCCAGAAAAAACTGCGGAGCTAACGGTGTTGGACGCATCCAAAGTGGAAGAGGTCTGCCGGGCTGTGGATTTTGTGTTTTGCGCTGTCAATATGCCTAAACCGGAGACAAAAGCTCTGGAGATCGCACTGGCCAAAACAGAAACCCCCGTCGTTTCCAATAACAGTGCACAGCGCGGCGAGCCGGATGTTCCCATGATGATGCCGGAGGTCAACATTGACCACGCCAAGGTCATCGACACGCAGCGCAAGCGCCTCGGGACAAAACGCGGCTTTGTCAGCGTAAAGCCAAATTGTTCGATTCAATCGTATGTACCCGCCCTGTCTCCCCTGCTGGATTTTGGCATCGAGCAGGTTTCAGTATGTACATATCAGGCCATTTCCGGGGCCGGGAAAACCTTTAAGACCTGGCCTGAAATGGTAGACAACGTCATCCCTTATATCGGCGGTGAAGAAGAAAAGAGCGAACAGGAGCCTTTGAAGATTTGGGGGCATCTGGAAAACGGCGTCATCGTGCCGGCTGAAAAGCCCGTCATCAGCGCTCAGTGCTTGCGAGTTCCCGTGCAGGATGGCCACACGGCGGCCGTGTCCGTCAAGTTTGCCCAAACGCCCACCAAGGAGCAAATCATAGAGCGTTGGAGCAGCTTTAAGGGCGCTTTAGACGGCATGGGGCTTCCCAGCGCTCCAAAAAAATTCTTAACCTATTTCACTGAGGACGACCGGCCGCAGACGCGTTTGGATCGTGATCTGTACGGCGGAATGGGCATTTCCATCGGCCGGCTTCGTGAAGACCGCATTATGGACTATCGTTTTGTCTGCCTGTCGCACAATACGCTGCGCGGAGCGGCAGGCGGCGCAGTCCTCACCGCAGAGCTTCTCTGCAAGCTCGGTTATATTTGTCATAAGTAACGAGAGGAGCAAACCAAATGAGTCGTCTCTTTACCGGCGCCTGTGTGGCGTTGGCAACTCCCTTTCAGGAAAATGGGGCTGTGGATTTTGACGCCCTTTCCCATATGCTGGAATTTCAAATTGAAAACGGCACAGACGCCATTCTCGTCTGCGGCACGACGGGCGAACCGTCTACCATGACGCGAGAAGAGCAGAAAAGCGTCATTGATTTTTCCGTAAAACAGGTGGCCGGCCGCGTTCCCGTGATTGCGTCCACCGGAGGCAACAATACAGCAGAAGTGATTGCCAAATCTCAAGATGCCCAGGCCCTGGGGGTAGACGGCCTTCTGATCGTTACACCCTACTACAACAAAACAACGCAGGCGGGGTTGATTGCGCACTACACTGCTGTGGCGGACGCCGTAGATCTTCCTATCATCGTTTACAATGTGCCGGGGCGCACCGGGCTGAATATGACGCCGCAGACGCTTTCTGTGCTCAGCCATCATAAAAACATTGCCGGCATGAAGGAAGCCAGTGGCAATATGGCACAGGTTTCCGAAATGATTCGCTTGTGTGAAGATCGTCTGGATGTTTATTCCGGGGAGGATGGCTTAGTGCTTCCGCTGATGGCGTTGGGTGGTAAAGGCGTGATTTCCGTTGTTTCCAACATCGCGCCGCGCGATATGCACGATTTGGCGGATGCCATGCTTCGTGGAGATCTTCAAACTGCGCGCACACTGCAATTCAAGGTATCTCCGCTGGCGGAAAAGCTTTTCTGCGAAGTAAACCCCATCCCCGTCAAGGCAGCGTTGTCTGCCATTGGGCAATGCAAGGATGTGCTTCGTTTGCCTTTGGTTCCCATGGGCGATGCCAACCGTGCACTTTTGCTACAAGCAATGCGTGATTACGGCTTTTCCTGCTAACCCTTTTCCGTAAAAAAACGGCAATGCCGTTTTTTTATTGTGTATTTTGTGGTATGCTAATTATGGTTTTTAGCATTTATCGTTGCTATCGTATAGAGTATGGATGGACAACCCCACGGTTGTCCTAAAAGGAGCGTTTTACTATGATACATGTTTTGATCTCGGGCGCGCTTGGCTCCATGGGGCGTCAAGTCGCTCAGGCCATTGAAGCAGATCCTGACTTTACCGTCATCGCAGGGGTAGATATCCATGCGGACGATTCCCTTTCCTATCCTGTATACGAAGGGTTCGGTGGCGTCAAGGAAAATCCCGATATCATCATCGATTTTTCTCGGGCTGATGCATTGGAGGGTGTTTTGGAGTTTGCAATGGAAAAAAAGCTGCCTACCGTGATCTGTACGACGGGTCACACGCCCTCTCAGAAAGCGTATATTTCGAAAGCAGCTCTGTCCATCCCTATCTTTTATTCCTTCAACACCTCGCTCGGCATCGCGCTGACCCGTGCTTTGGTGCGTCAGGCCGCCCAAACCTTGGGAGATGGGTTTGACATCGAGATCGTGGAAACACATCACAATCGTAAGGTGGACGCTCCCAGCGGTACGGCCGTTATGTTATTTGATTCTTTAAACGAAGCCCGTGGAGGAGACCTTGTTCCCGTATATGATCGTCAGTCCCGCAGAGAAGCGCGCAACTCACATGAAGTAGGTATGTCCAGTGTACGCGGCGGTACCATGGTTGGCGAACATTCTGTATTCTTCTTTGGCCCGGATGAAGTCATTGAGATTCGCCATCAGGCATTTTCCCGCCAGGTATTTGCTACGGGTGCTCTGCGCAGCGCTAAATATCTGGTCGATAAGCTGCCCGGCTTATATGATATGGACGACGTCATCGGCTAACGCCTTTCTTTTCTCATCAAACGAAAAAAGCGCTGAAATCAGCGCTTTTTATTGTGCTTATTTTTGGCGATACATAACCTTTTCCACCAGCCCAATGTACAGGATATGATAATCCTTTTCCTCATACCACTTTTCAATCAACGCTCGATCCAAAAAGCTCTGCTCTACCATCGGCTGTGCAAAGGCTTTTTTGCAAATCAGCACTTTTTCCGCCTCTTCAAAATAGGGGGTATCCCCGCAGTGCGCAATGGTAAGGCCGGATTTTGCAATCTTGTCCTCTTCCCGGCCGGATACCGTTCCCAAATAGCTTAGGGTTTTTCGATAGCTTTCCTCAAAGAATGTCAAGGAAAAAGTATCCGCCGCATCCAAAAACTCCTTGGTATATCGCTGTGGGCGTACTACAATATACGCAGCGCTCTGCCCCCAGATCTCGCCTAGACCGCCCCATGAGGCCGTCATTGTATTGACCTTCCCATCCTTCTCAGCGGTAATCAGCATCCACTGTTTGCCGATCAGGGTAAACGGGTTTTCCATAAACGCATCGATTTTCACTGTTTCAAAGGCTGCCATAACGATCCTCTCCTTTTTTGGCTTTATCCTTATTATAGCCCATCAAGGCTGCAAAGCAAAACCCAAACAACGCCATTGTATCGTATGCCGCCTATCTCTTCGCTATGCCCTATTCACTTTTGGCAAATGTGCCAGCCGCGCGGAACAGCGGCACGTCCGTTTCATCATTGTTCCCCTGGATGAGAAACGATGCCCCCTGCTCTTCAATTTCCATACGTATTTTTTCCCCGGCAAAGGCCTGCTGCAAGTAGTTGATCTCCAGATCCAAAATTGTCTGGTTTTCATAACGCTCAGGTGCAAAGCAGTCGCATACCCAGCTGATATAGCGCGCATTGTTGACGTGCCTATTGCGGTCAAGATCGGAATAGGCCGGCGTGTAGTAAACAGGCGGGCGTGTGGGCTGCGGCTGCTTGAGCTTGCGCGGCATTTCCACTGGGACACCCAAGTCCTCTGTATCCGGAAACATCGCATTGATTTTGGGGTTCACGGCCAATCTTTGTTTTTTTACATCCAACAACGTCCAAATGGAATGCACGCCGCCAATGCGGCAACCAGACTCGTCTGTCATCGAAAACAAACGCGGATAAATCGCTCGCTGACATTGGCCCGGCCATGTCTCGAAAGTGATTTTTTCGCCTAGTCTCGGCATGCGCGTCAGCTGATAACGATTGCGCGCTACCACCCATACATATCCCTCCATTACGGGAGATTGCGCACCTATCTCTAAAATATTCGCATGTACGTCCGACATATCTTCCAGCAATTCAAATACACGGAACGGCCGCAGCCTTTCCCGATAATCTACATCTGCAAATCCAATAATGTTTTCCTGTTTATATGATTTTTGCACCATTTTTCTCCTTTACAAGAAAAGGCACTTGGCAGTGCCCTCGCTGATTGTTTGTTTACACTTCGCTCTCGTCTTTATTGATAAACGCTTCTAAATCTTTATCGGTAATGCGCCAGATCTTCCCGTTGATTTTTGTTCCTTTCAGCGTACCTTCCCGCAGCCAATTCCACACCGTATGCTTACGTACCTTTAGAATGTCTGCTACCTCTTCCGGGGTATAATACGTTGTCATGTTTGCACCTCATCATCTTTATCGTAATGGACCAAATCGTAATATTCTCCGCCTACCGCCGGGCATTGCAATTTCTACCTAACAGCGGTACACTTTAATCTAACCAAGTTACCAGAAAGGAAGAATCCTTTATGATAATCGATTTTCATACCCATGCTTTCAACGAAAAAATCGTCGAAAAGGCCTTGGCCAGTCTTACGGCCAACAGCGGCCTGATGCCCCATGGCAATGGCACCGTACAAAGTCTGGTAGATATACAACGGCAAAACGGCGTCGATCTATCCATCGTATGCAACATTGCTACCAAACCTACTCAGCACAAGGTCGTCAATGATTTTGCCGCCTCCATCCAAGCACAGACGCCCTATGCCATTGGCTTCGGCTCTGTACATCCTCTGGCCGAAGACGCATTGGATGAACTGGATCGTATCAAAGCGCTTGGCCTCAAAGGCGTAAAGCTGCATCCCGATTACCAGCGCTTTCTAGTGGATGATCCCCGCTGTATCCCCATCTATGAAAAGATCAGCCGCCTCGGCCTTATTACCGTGTTTCATACTGGGTTGGACCTAGGTGCCGACGGCGCCTTTGAAAATACGCCTGAGCGCATGAGCCACATACTGCCTGCCTTTTCAACGCCAGTTGTCGCCGCGCACCTTGGCGGCGGACTAGACCCAGATAGCGTATTGCGCTATCTGGTCGGGCGCCCAAACGTCTATTTGGATACAGCGCATTGCTACGGGCGCATGCGCCATCCAAGCGCCATAGAAATTGTACGCGCTCATGGGCCTGCACACGTTTTGTACGGCAGCGACATGCCCTGGAGCGGTCCAAAAGAAGAGCTGTTTTTCATCCATTCCCTCGGCCTTAGTGCTGAAGAAGAAGCCAAGGTCTTGGGCGGTAACGCAGAAAAATTACTCGGTCTGTAAACGAACCGGGTAATCTCTTCATTATTAGAGCATACCGCAGAGAATTTTTTTGTCAATACCTTTGGCCCGTTGCTTGCATCATTTGTCCTTTTTTCTTTGGAATAGGTGCTCTCCTTATATCCCCTCGTTCCCGAACATTCCCTTGCCAGTACCGCATTCGTATGCTATACTAAATACCGATTTTATTGAGGAGAAGTATCGAAGTGGTCATAACGGGCCTGACTCGAAATCTTGCGGGGAGCTGTCCGTTTCGTCCACCAAAAACCTTGTAACCATGCGGGTTTTACCCGGTTCGAAAATTGAATAAGTTTGCTGTTCTTTCCGTCAGTTCTTTCCAAAGCCCTTTTTCATCGAAAAAAAGCGAGGAAAAACAGCGGTTGAGCATATAGGGAGCGGTATCGAAGTGGTCATAACGGGCCTGACTCGAAATCAGGTAGTCCTCACGGGCTCGTGGGTTCGAATCCCACCCGCTCCGCCATCGAAAAATCCAGTAACCATGCGGGTTTCTGGATTTTTTCTTTTTTGTGCCCGCTCTAAAAATCACCCGATTTTGGGCTGTTCTTTCCATAATTTTGGAAAGAACAGCTTTTCGCTTTATTCCCCGCTTTTTTCTGCGTTTTGCTCCCATCTGCTGCCGAAATCGCCCGCTTCTGGAAGCGGCATACCGCTTACCATCGCCTGCGCTGAAGAGAGTTTCGAACTGTAATCGAGATGGGCGTAGATATTCGCCGTGGTGGAAAAATCCGAATGCCCCAGCCAGTCCTGAATCTGCTTAAGCGGTACACCGTTGGCAAGCAAGAGGGAGGCGCAGCTATGCCTGAGATCGTGGAAGCGCATCTTTTTCATGCCGTGCCGCTGAATAAAGGCGGGAAATTGTGAGGTCAGATAATCGGGCTTCATCCGCTCGCCCAACTCGTCCACGAAGACGAAGCCGTCGTATTCGTAGTTGTAGCAGTTGCCGCAGACCTGCTTGTTCAGCTCCTGCGCCGCCTTGACCTCTGCAAAGTATTCCTTGAATCTTCCTACCAGCGGCAGGGTGCGCATACTGGATTTGGTTTTTGCCGACTCCTGCTCGATGATCTGCGTTTTCCCGCCGACATTGACGGAGGTCACCGTCCGTTTGATGGTCAGCGTTCCCCGTTCAAAGTCGATGGCGTCCCATTTAAGCCCCAGCACCTCGCCACGGCGCAAGCCGTAAAAGGCGGCGACTAAAACGGGAAGTTCCAGCTTTGTACCCTTAACCACTTCAAATAAGTGCTGGAGCTCCGCCGCATCCAGAAATACCGGTTGGTAATCGTTCTTCTTGGGGCGGTCTACCTTCATCGCCACATTTTGCGGTACAAGGTCGGTTTTCATGGCGTATTTCAGCGCCTGATGGATCACGGCGTGATAGTGGATGACGGAATTAGGCTTGACCGTCCGCAGCTTTTCGGAATAAAACTGCTGGATGTGCCTTGCTTCCAAGTCCTTTAGGGTAATCAGCTTATTCCGAAAATACGGCTCAATGGTCTGCTTCACCATGCTCTCATAGGAGCCGAAGGTGGTGGGCTTCACCCTGACCTTGACGATTTCCAGCCAGCCGAGCAGATAATCGGCAAACAGCATATTGGAACAAAGCTCACCGATCTCTGCGGGTGGCTCAAAGGCGTTGCGGATTTTCACAAGCTCCGCTTCGGCCTTACGTTTGTTTCCCTTTTCGGGAAGTCCGGTGGATATGTACTTGACGTGCCGCTTGTTTTTGCTGTCGTAGAAGCTTAGCACAGCGTAGTAGTACCCCTTTTTAACCTGTAAATGTCCTGATACCAATTGATAAAACTCCTTTCTTTGCTTTTACACAGGACAGTCCGGCACCGACAAGACCATTGTACTCTGCCGGTGCCGTTCTTTCCATTGTGTGAAGGTCGTGCTCCGCACACATTTTCGGTTCGAATCAGCGGCTGTCCCTGTCCCGTTCCCGCCTGCGCCGCCATTGCTCCAACAGCTTGATGACCGTATCGTAAACCTGCTTGTCCGTGTAACTCTTCGGGAAATATTTGCGAATGTCCTCCCGCTTAAATTTATATTGCTCCTGCTGGTTGGGCTTCTGCTCAGCGAGGATGCTGTAAATCGTCTGGTCTTGCAGCACGCTCTCCTGCGAAAGCTTTTTTAAGCGTATTGCCTGTGCGTGGGACGGCGTGCAGTCGTTCAGTCAACTCGTACCCGCCCTCCGGCAAAGGGCGGGCGAGCGCCGGTGTGAGCGTACCAAACTTTTGGATGCTCTCGATCAGCCGTTTCATCTCGTCATCGTTCTGGATTTTAAATGGGTGATCTTTAAACGGGTGCAGCTCAGTAAGCGGAATGTCTTTGACTCGTTCCAGCTTGGCATCGTCCCGTTCCTCCTGCGAGGAGAATAATTCGTCCAGCGAAGTTGTTGGTAAAGTAAAATCAGATTTTCGTTTTGTCATTGTGCTTGCCTCCTTTATTGCCATTTCAAATTGCTTTTGCCGGGGCGGAGAAACACCGCTTCGATATCTGCCTGAAAGCGATGCCAGCGCAGGGCTTCGGTTTTCAGCATCGGCGTGTCAATAAAGCCGAGTGCGTTTGCTTTCACCGCAAGCTGGTTGATGTTGTTGCCGATGACGGCAAGCTGGCGCATTGCTTCATAAAATCTTGCGTCCGGTTTTTCTTTCGGCTCGTAGCCGTTCAGCAGGATTCGTATCACCGCTGTCTCTGTAATGCCGCAAAGCTTTGCCTTGCGTTTTAATTCTCTGGCATCCTGCGGGGAAAGCCAGAACTGTTTTTTGATTCTTCGTTGCATCTTTTTTCATCCTTTCTCTATGGGGTATTAGGGTACGCCCTAACGAGATTTACCGTTTTACGACCTTTGGGAGTACAAACGGTCTGCTCGCTACGATAGCGCAGCCATTTTCTACCTATCGCAATTCTTTCAAAATCTCGTCAATACGGCGGGAAATTTCGCTTTTTTCAAGCCGTTCGCAATCTGCTTTTAACTGCTTTAGCTTCCGAAAAACACGGTAATCTTTTTCTCGGACTGTTGCTTCAACATCCTTTCCAAGCCCCAGCCTCCGCAGATATTCTGAAAGAGAAAGCGCACAGTAACCGGCGTTTTTCAAAAGCTTTTCTTTCTCCTCCGGCGTTACCCGCACATTGATTCCAAGCGTTTTGTTTCTCATAAAATCTCAATCCTTTCCTTTGTTTGTGACGGCAATGACGGCTGTGACGAGCATTTCGCTATACCGTGATATTCCCGTCATTTGCGTCACCGCCGTCACGGCGTATGAATTTAATCAGCCTGCTTTGCCCCGTCCGTTTGGTTCGGTACTCGATTCCGGCGGGCTCCAGCACCTCATAGTAAAACTGCCCTAAGTACTTGGTTACCACATTGGGCGTGGTTTCGATTTCCTCCATATCGGCAATCAGCTCGGTGGCGGTTCCCACCCATTCGGTGCGATTTTTCATAAATTCTACTACCCGAAAAAGAAACTGTGGAATCTCTGCCTTACGAATTTCCTCTGTATTTTTGCGCTCCACCAGCTCCCATTTCAGGTCTTGAAACCGCAGGGTCAGCTCCTGATATTCCACATCCCGCCCGCAGGCAAGAAGGGTGGCGTCCCGGCTGCTTCGCTTGCGTTTGAGCACATAATTGGTATCCGCCGCACCGGTGATGCCGGTGGAGCCGCTAACCTCATTGAACGGATCGTCTCCGTCCTTCAGCTTTCGCAGATGATGGACGAGGATAATGGAAATATCGTGCTCGTCGGCGATCCGCTTAATGGAGGAAATGTCGTCGTAATCGTTGCCGTACATGCCCGCTTTTCCGGCGCTGCCTTTGGAATCCCGCACCTTTTGAAGCGTGTCGATAATCACCAGCTTTGTTTTCGGGAAGTCCTCCAAGAAGTTGATGATTTCTTCCTCCAGCCCGTTCCCAATCAGACCGCAGGTCACGGACAAATGAAAACTCCGGTTTGAATCATCCGTCAAATCGAAAAGTCGGTCTTTAATTCGTCTTTGTGTATCCTCCAAACAGAGATACAGCACATCGCAGTGCATGGTCGGGATTCCCCAAACGGGAAGCCCCTGCGATACCTGCAAGCCGAGCCACAGCATCAGCCAGCTTTTGCCGATTTTTGCGGCTCCGCTCAGGACGTTCACCCCTTGCGGGATCAGCCCGTCGACAATGAACATGGTCTTGCTCATCGGTGTGGCCAGCAGAGTTTCTGCGTCCACGGTTACTAATTTTCTTTTCATAAGTACATTCCTTTCATTTTTGTTTTTCGGACAGTTAGAACGCTGAAATCGAGGGAGTTGGTATGATTCCTTTATGTACCCCGATCCGGCGTCAAAAAGCCCTTGTAAACTGGGTGTTTTCACACCCCTAATTGTCCGCTTTGCGCTTTCTTGCGCTCTCGTTTTTCTGCCTGCGGTGCACCTTTTTGCTGCACGACGGGCAGTATTTCTGCCGGTTGGAGTTCGGCACAAAAGCCGCTCCGCACTCAGCGCAGTGATAAGTACGCTGCTTGAAAATATCTGCATACAGTTCCTTTTCGGCTGGTAAAACCGCATTGCGGAAATACCGGCACAGCAGCGAATAGGAGATGGTCTGCGGGCAGACGCAGGGCTCGCCGTCATCCAGCAATAGGCAGTTCCCGTCGTCGTAATTGGCGCACAGTTTTTTTATCAGGCGGTTGCACCGCCTGCGCTGGGATGGCGTGAGCTCGATTCGTTCAGGCACTGGATTTCACCTCCTTTTTCTCTTCAGTCACGTAATTGATGACACTGACTTTCGGGATTTTGAAACTATTGCCGATTTTAATTGCCTGTACCTCGCCGTCGGCAATTAAGTCATAGGCAAGCTGACGGCTGATGCCCAGCATTTCCCGAAGCTGCCGGACGGTCACAATGTCCGGATATTCCGGAAACATCATCTGATAAAGCTCTTTGAGCTCAGATTTTTTCATAGCGCTTCAATCCTCCTTTTTTATGGCTATGTAAGGCAGATACCGGCGTGAGGATCATAGTGCCTTCCGATATCCGATGTGTTTTCCGAACCCTTTTTTCTATCCCTGCCCCCGTCAGGCGGCGTCGCTTCGCTCCTGTCATCGCAAAGTCATATCCCATTCGGATTATTATTCAATTTTCAAGGTACAGTAAGAAGGTCTTTCACTTGTTCCCACTGGGAAGAGCAAAATTATCGGGTGTTTTTGAAAAATTTTTTGTTTTACAAAAGATCCCTTCACTCATTTGGACAAAGGGGGGCGAAATGCACACCCATTTTTGAGATTTTCCAAGAAAAATTTTTTATCTACCGAAAATATTCCCTCACTTATTTGGAATTACAAAGCCAAATGACACCCTATTTCACAGAAAAAAATGAGAAAATATTTTTCGGTTGTGGGTGCTTTATTTTGCTTGCTCCGAAAACCCCCTTCACTTATTCCCACTGGGAGAAGCCAAATGCACACCCTAAATCTCAAAAAATTTTTTATCCCTTCACTTATTTGGAATTGAGAAGCCGAAACGCACCCTGTTTTTACAAAAATTTTGAAAAATATTTTTTGATTGAGGGCCTTGATTTTGCTTGCTCAAAAAGTCCCTTCACTTATTCCCACTGAGAACAGCCAAATGCACCCCCTAAATCTCAAAAAAATTTTATCCCTTCATTTATTTGGAATTGGGATGCCAAAACGCAACCTGTTTTTCAGGAAAAACAGAAAAAATTTTTTGAAAAGACTGCCTATCTCAAAAACATCCCCTCATTTGTTCCCATCGGGAGAGGGCATTTGGGGATAGTAATCCAGAAAAAAAGTAAAAAAATTTGCCCGCCGGGAGTGGCAGGCATTTACGTGTTTATAGAAAATAATGATTCGGATTGTCTGCTGTAAATTGGATAACAAAAAATAGGCTGCTCTGTTATGAGCAACCTATTTTGGTTTTGGTTATTCTGTTTGCAAAATACCAATGTCCTGAAACATGAACTGCATTTTATCGATTTCCTTTTCCGTATGGTAATGACCGCAGTACCAGCGTTTATAATCGATCCTTTCTTCGATCCTGTCGAGCCATTCTTCTGTACTCTTATCCACGGAACTTTGGTCAATTCCGGAAAGAAAAACTTCTGTGGGTTCATATTTTAGGGGGCAGGTATGGGAGAGTACAATGTCAATCTGATTTCCGTGCCTTGCAAGCTGCTGTTCCACATAAACCTTGATGTCCGCAGAAGGTTGTTCATTCGGGAACCACGCCCAGCCCCGTGCAAGACGATAATATTTGTCCACGCTGTACGCCCCGCCAATGGCGATGCAAGCCTGTTTGCCGAAGCGATAAATTTCGCCATCTTTAGCAAAGAGAATGTGGGGATATTCCTCTTCATACCAAACCATTCCGCCGCAGTATTCCTTTGTCTGATAGCTCGGAATATCCGCAGGGCGCATCTCATGATTTCCGTGGATACAGAAAGTCGTGAACGGAAAACTATTTACAAATCTTTTGCGGCCTGCGTCCTTTTCTCCTGTGTAGTAGTTGAGCCCTGCGTCGCCCAATACAATCATAACATCCTGTTCGGTCGGTTGTATTTTGTCTGCAAAGGCAAGGTAACGGCTGAAATCACCGTGGGTGTCTCCTGTGATATAAAACATAAAATCATCTCCGTTTTACCGCTTTTCAGCGGCTTTTTTACGATTGATCTAGATACGCCTGAACATCAAACCGAAAGTCTTTGAATTCATGCGGGTGCTTTTGAGGCAGCATATCTGCCTTTTCCTGAATCTGTCTGGTGATCTCGGAAATGTCGATTCCCGAATATTTCCTTGCAGCTTTCAGAAACCACAAAATTTCGTTTCCGCTTATGGTGAAATCAAAGCCGGTATATTTCTCCCAAATCCATTTGCCGTCCGGCACCTCCCGAATGGGCTCATGATAGGAAACCAGTAGAAAATCGTCTTTCAGGAAATGGTTGACCCATAAATTTGGGATATATTTCAGATCCGCAACGCCTTTTGCGGAGAGATATCCCCACCGCTTATAATATCTTCCGTGAACATACCACTCCGGCAAATCTTCCGGCTTTATCTTGGTGGGGTAGACCATGTCGGAAAACAGATACCCGTCTTTATCCTTGATATATTGCATCTGATGACGAACCCAGACGATTTTCTCTATCGTATATAAATTCTTTCTAAACCTTTTCATGAGGTTCCTCCTTCCCGGCTGAAAGCCGCTTGAAGTTTCTGTTATTCTCCACCAGCTCGTCAAAGGTAACCGGCATTAGGCCGTTGATGTCCGCTCCGGCGTTGAGCACATTGTCCCGTGCTGCCAGCAGGGGCCAGTAATCCATGCTCGTATCGTTGTGAATATGTCCGTGGATCATATAAGACCGCCCGGCGTGCTTCCACGTGACCATGGGATAGTGGCACAGGGTCAGGGCGTGCTGCCCGTCGGTGGTTTCCAGAAACTTGTCAATGCTTTCAAAATATCTCGAAATATCCGCCTTTGTCATCCATGAGCCGTCGTGATTGCCCACAATCAGGCGCTTTTTCCCCTTGAGCCGCTTCAGGATTTCTTCAAAATTGACCGACCGAAAAAACATATCGCCAAGGATATAGACCGTGTCGTTACCCTTTACACGGCTGTTCCAGTTTGCAATCAAAGCCTCGTCCATCTCTGCGGCGCAGGAGAAGGGACGGCCGCAAAAGCGGATGACGTTTTCGTGCCCAAAATGGGTATCCGCAGTAAAATAAATCATGTTGCTTTTCTCCTTCCTCCAAATAAAAACAGAGCTGCCAAACACGACAGCTCTGCACGATCCTGAAATTTCTTCAATTACCGTTTTCGTCTGCGCCGTATGCGTAAAAAGTCCCTATGCAGTTTTAACCCGGATTCCACGGAGGACAATCCGAGCGCAATGAGATTCGATTTTAAAATGATCGTATGCAGCATCGTTTTTCCTCCTTCGGGTGGTCAGTTGTAGGGAATATGATACACGGTTTTGGGTTGTATGTCAAATGTGCGTCTTGCGCCGCCTTGCTCAAACCAATGCAACTGGATAGACGGCTCTTTCATGTAAAGTACAAATACCTCTGAATGAAACCTGCAAAATCCACGATAAATCGGCAAAAAACATTGATTTTCTTCTCAGCTTGCTGTATAATTATGCTGTGTTTTTATATCTACCCGAAAGTGAGGGCGAAAAATGGATTTGAATGTAGAACGCTGGTGCTCGATGAAAGAGATTTGCGAATACCTTGGTGTCAGCCGGGACACCGTTTTAGCTTGGATTGAAAAAAGAGAAATGCCCGCCACGAAAATCGGCAGGTTGTGGAAATTCAAGATAAGCGAAGTGGATGCTTGGATGAAATCCGGCGTTGCGGCGGAGAAATAACGGAGCACATGATGGACGAACAGAGATTGAAAGCCTTTGAAGATATGCTCGCCGCTATCCTCAAGCAGTACGACGATACGACGGAAAAGATGGCAAAACTCAAAGTTGAGGGCAAAGAGAAAACCGTCACATACCGCCAGCTTTTCGCCAATAAACTGCAACTTCAGGCGATGCTGTCCTATTATCGAACTTATGGGTTGTTGGACGATAAGGCATAACAGTAAAAAGAAATTTTTAATATTTAAGAAAGGAGCCGTAACAATGGCTACTGAAAACAACGCCAATATCGGCTTTGAAAAACAAATTTGGGATGCGGCTTGCGTCCTTCGAGGAAATATTGATGCTTCAGAATATAAATCCGTTGTTCTTGGGCTTATATTCTTAAAATACATATCGGATCGCTTTGAAGCCAAATATCAGGAACTGGTTGCTGAGGGCGACGGTTTCGAAGAAGACAAGGATGAATACACGGCTGAAAACATCTTCTTTGTTCCGGAGAATGCAAGATGGAGTGTCATATCCGCTGCTGCACACACGCCAGAGATCGGCTCTATCATAGATGACGCTATGCGCAGCATTGAAAAAGAGAATAAGCGTCTCAAGGACATCCTTCCCAAGAATTTTGCCCGGCCTGAATTGGATAAAAGACGGCTCGGCGAAGTCGTTGACCTCTTTACGAACATCCAGATGATCGAACACGGAGACAGCAAGGATATTCTCGGACGAACCTACGAATACTGCCTTGCCAAATTCGCTGAACAGGAAGGAAAACTCGCCGGTGAGTTCTATACGCCGTCTTGTGTTGTCCGCACTCTTGTTGAAGTATTGCAGCCCTACAATGGACGTGTTTATGACCCGTGCTGCGGTTCTGGCGGTATGTTTGTTCAGTCTTCTAAGTTCATTGAGAATCACGGCGGGAATATTAAAAATATCTCCGTGTATGGGCAGGACTCCAATCCCACCACATGGAAACTGGCACAGATGAACCTCGCTATTCGTGGAATTGAAGCTGATCTTGGTAAATTCAACGCCGACACTTTTTTCAATGACTGCCATCCACAACTCAAAGCCGACTTCATTATGGCAAATCCGCCTTTCAACCTTTCTGGTTGGGGGCAGGACAAACTTCTTGACGATGTGCGCTGGCAATACGGCACGCCTCCCGCCGGGAACGCAAACTTTGCTTGGTTGCAGCACATGATTTGGCACCTCGCCCCAAACGGGCGAATTGGCATGGTGCTCGCAAATGGCTCTTTGTCTTCTCAGTCCGGCGGTGAGGGCGAAATCCGTAAAAACATCATCAATGCCGACCTTGTGGATTGCATTGTTGCTATGCCATCGCAGCTCTTCTATACAACGCAGATCCCCGTTTCCCTTTGGTTTCTCGCTAAGAATAAAAAGCAAAAGGGTAAGACCTTATTTATCGACGCAAGAAAACTCGGAACAATGGTAACACGCAAGCTGCGTGAGCTGACGGACGAGGATATCAAGAGGATCGCAGATACCTATAACGCCTTTGTAGATGGTACGCTGAAGGATGAAAAAGGCTTCTGTGCCGTTGTGACTACGCAGGATATCGCAAAGCAGGATTACATTCTTACGCCGGGACGCTATGTAGGCATCGAAGAACAGGAAGACGATGGCGAGCCGTTTGAAGAAAAGATGAGTCGGTTGACCTCTGAGCTTTCGGAGCTGTTTGCGAAATCACATGAGCTTGAGGCTGAGATCAAAGAGAGACTGGGGGTGATTGGATTTGAATTATAAGACCTGCCCTGTTTCAGAGTTGATAGACGAAATAGCAATGGGGCCGTTTGGCTCAAATATAAAAGTTGATTGCTTTGTTGATAAGGGCATCCCTGTTCTCAACGGCAGCAATCTTGAGGGATTTGAACTGTCAGAGAAATCATTCCGCTATGTTACCGAAGAAAAGGCTGATTCACTGAAAAAGGCCAACGCACATAAAGGTGATGTTGTAATTACTCACCGGGGAACACTTGGACAGATTGTTTACATTCCTCAGACTGCGCAAAGGGATCGATATGTGATCTCACAATCTCAGTTCCGCGTCAAGTGTAATAAGAATGTTTTGCCGGAGTATTTTGTTTACTACTTTCATACACCGATTGGACAACATAAACTTCTTAGCAATGCTTCGCAAGTAGGCGTTCCTGCCTTGGCTCGTCCTTCTTCAACTTTTCAAAAGATCGAGATAGAAATACCCGATCTTGAAACACAGAAGAAAGTGGTTAAGCTTATCGGCTCTTTGCAGACGAGGATAACAACAAACACTGAGATAAACGATAATTTA